>Ga0102595_100150_pt1 | contig 86044 bp, 79 predicted proteins | sample Araplaol_mTSA_r2_2_FD_76864 | JGI IMG/M metagenome (GOLD analysis project Ga0102595, IMG submission 76864) | Arabidopsis root microbial communities from North Carolina, USA - plate scrape MF_Col_mTSA_r2 (SPADES assembly) (version 2) | ecosystem: Host-associated > Plants > Roots > Endosphere... | reverse complement strand
CATGATCGTGGTCGTGGCCGGCGTGCTCGTCCTCCTTGAGGAAATCGGGGTCTATGTCCAGCTTGGCATTGAGGTTGAAGCCGCGCAGGTCGAACACGTCCTTGATCGCCACTTCGCCGAAATGCACGGCGGTCTGCGGGGCGCGCGGGTTCATGTGCTTGAGCCGGTGCATCAGGGCATCGACCTCGTCCTTGGCGACCAGGTCCGATTTGCTGATGAAGATCTGGTCGGCGAAACCGACCTGACGGCGCGCCTCCTGGCGGTCGTTGAGCTGGCCGGCGGCATGCTTGGCGTCCACCAGGGTCAGGATGGAATCCAGCAGGTATTGCTCGGCGACTTCCTCGTCCATGAAAAAGGTCTGCGCCACCGGGCCGGGGTCGGCCAGGCCGGTGGTTTCTATCACCACGCGGTCGAAGTCGAGCAGCCCCTTGCGCTTCTTGGCGGCCAGCAGTTGCAGCGTCTCCCGCAGGTCTTCGCGGATGGAGCAGCAGATGCAGCCGTTGTTCATCTGGATGATGTTTTCCGTGGTGTCGTTGACCAGGATGTCGTTGTCGATGTTTTCCTCGCCGAATTCGTTCTCGATGACGGCGATCTTCTGGCCGTGCGCCTCGGTCAGCACGCGCTTGAGCAGCGTGGTTTTGCCGGAGCCCAGAAAGCCGGTGAGTATGGTGACGGGGATCAAGCTCATGGTGTCTACCTAAAAACGGAAGGTTGCGGGAAGGCGGGCAGGCCGCGAAAACCCAAGCTGGGGAGTTTAGCGGTGGCTTCAAGCCCTTCACAGGGGCGCGGCGAATACCACTTTGGCTAACAGTTACTTTACAGAGGCTGTCAAGCCCTAGCCAGCCACCCGTTTCACCAGCACCAGCCCCTTGAGGTATTCGCCTTCCGGAAAGGCCACCGTCATGGGGTGGTCGGGCGCGCCGCCCATGCGCTCGGAGATAAAGGCGTCCACGCCGGCGTCCGTGCCGGCCGAGGCCACGATTTTGTGGAACAGGTCGGCGCTGATGCCGCCCGAGCACGAATAGGTGAACAGCACGCCGCCCGGCGACAGGATGGACAGCGCCAGGCGGTTGATGTCCTTGTAGGCGCGGGCGGCGCGTTCGGCGTGCGTCACGGTGGGCGCGAATTTGGGCGGGTCCAGCACGATGGCGTCGAAGGTCCGGCCCTCCTTCTGGTACTGGCGCAGCGAGGCGTTCACGTCGGCGTCGAGCAAGGTGGTGCGGCCGGCGTCAAAGCCGTTGAGCGCCACATTGGCCCGAGCCCGCTCAATCGCCGGGGCCGACGAATCGATGGAGGTGACGTGCCCGGCGCCGCCGGCCAAGGCGGCCACGGTAAAGCCGCCGGTGTAGCAGTAGCAGTTGAGGACCTGGCCGAACTGCAACCGGCGTGTGTAGGCGGCGAACTTCTGCCGGCTGTCGCGCTGGTCCAGGTAAAAGCCGGTCTTGTGGCCTTCGGCAATGTCCAGGCTGAGCTTCCAGCCGTGTTCAGTGATGGTGATGCCGGTCTCGCCCGAGCCCTTCAACCAGCCGGTGACTTCCGGCAGGCCTTCCAGCGCGCGGGAGCTCGCATCGGAACGCTCATAGAGGCGGGTCAGCCCGGTCTGCGCCAGCAAGGTGTCGACGATCACGCTTTTCCATTTTTCCGCGCCGCAACTGGAAAACTGGGCCACCAGGGTGTCGCCGTAGCGGTCCACCACCAGGCCCGGCAGGCCGTCGGATTCGCCATGGACCAGGCGCCGGCCGTCGCTCTGGATGTCGAAGCGCTCCCTGGCCTTCAGGGCCTGGGCAATGCGGGTCGCGAAAAAAGCCGCGTCTATGCGCTGGGCCTCGTCAAAACTCCAGACCCGCGCACGGATCTTGGAGGCCGGGCTGAAGGCCGCCCAGCCCAGGAACTGGCCGGCGTGGCTTTCCACCCGCACCGTTTCACCGGCGTCGCCGCCGCCCTTGGCGATGGCACCGTCAAAAATCCAGGGGTGGCGCCGCAGCAGGGAGCGCTCCTTGCCATCGCGCAATCGAAGTGTTTTCATGGTGCTATTGTCGTGGCAGGCTGTGCAAGCCCTGTGCGACCGCGCCATCCCTCGCACAAACAGTCACCGAAACAGCTCTCTAAACTCGTGGCGGTCGTTTTCCGGAAAGTTTGCGACAATCGTAAATTAATGATTTTTGATTACTTTTTCCTGCAACTCAAGAAAACCAGGCCATTTACGGGCGCTGTGGTTCGCAGGCCTGCGGCCATGCGCACCCTGTTGCTGGGCCTGGCGATGAGCCTGCTGATGGGCTCGCTGCTGGCGCTCACCAGCCTGGACGCCCGCTCGCGCACGGTGCTGGACCTGGACGCCCAGGTGCAGCCGGTGGCCCTGCAGGACTGGGGCGACTACTGGATAGACAGCACGGGCAAGTTCACGCCCGAACAGGTCGCCGCCACGCCCGACATCCCCTGGAAGCCGACGCGCGCCGACGCGATCTACCCGGTCACCAGCGGTTCCTCGATGTGGGTGCGCTTTAACGTGCCGCCCGCGCCCGACAGCGAGCGCTGGTACCTCGAGGTGCCCTACCCGTCCATAGACCGGGCGTCGCTGTACACGCTGGACGGTGCCGGCCAGTGGAACGAGCAGCGCGCCGGCGACCTCGTGGCGGTCAACACATGGCCGGTGCCGCACCGCCACCCGCTGCTGCCCATCGCGCTGTCGGCCGAAACTCCCTCCAATTACCTGCTGCGCCTGGAAAATGGCCACGCCTTCAGCGCACCGCTGCAGTTCATCAGCGAAGGGCGGCTCAGCTACTCCGAGCAACGCGTCTCGCTGATCCTGGGCATTTTCTTCGGCCTGGCCGGCCTGGCCGCGCTGATCTCGGCGCTGGGCGCCGTATCGCTGCGCGACACCGCCTACGGCTTTTATGCCTTGTGCGTGACCTTGCTGGCGCTGACCCAGGCCACCGTCACCGGCATCGCCGGCCTGCACCTGTGGCCGGCCTGGCCCGGCTGGAGCGACGTCGCGACCTCGGTGCTGCCCATGCTGACGGTCTCGGCCACGCTGCTCTTCATTTCCGCGGCCGTGGCCCTGCCCGAGCGCTCGCCGCGCCTGCACTGGCTGATGGTGGGCCAGGCCGCGCTGGGCGCGCTGGTGGCGGTGCTGCTGGCGCTGCTGCCCGCCGCCTCCCGCATGGACGTGTTCATCCCCATCATGCTGATCCTGCAGTTCAGCGGCATGCTGGTCATGGGCTGGGCCTGGCGGCGCGGCGACCGCTTCGCGCCCTGGCTGATGCTGGCCTATGTGCCCGTGCTGGTCGCCGCCGGCTGGACCATGGCGCGCAACGCCGAGCTGGTGCCCATAGGCTTTCTGACCCAGCACGGCATGCAGCTGGGCGTGGCGCTGCACCTGCCCATTGTCATGCTGGTGCTGATGCTGCGCAGCCAGCAGCGCCGCGAAAACATACGCCGCATCCAGGGCCTGGACCGGGTCGACCCGGCCACCGGCCTGATCAACGGCCATGTGTTCGCCGAACGCCTGATCCGCATGATCGCGCGCTCCGAGCGGCTGCGCCACCAGAGCGCGGTGATGATCATCGACCTGGTCAACACCGAGCAGATCCAGCGCGACTTCGGGCGCAAGGCGGCCGAGGAGCTGCCGCTGCGCGTGGCCGAGCGCCTGCTGTCCACCGCGCGCGAAATCGACAGCGCCGCGCGGCTGTCGGAGCGGCGCTTCGGGATGCTGGTGGAAGGCCCTTTCAACGCCGAAGACGCCGGCACGCTGGGGCCGCGCATCGTGGCGCGCTGCCTGATGCCCTACAAGGGCCTGCATGTGGATTGCGTGGCGCAGGTGCACGTGGCCTATGCGCTGGTGCCCCACCAGGGCTCCAACGCGCAGGGTCTGCTGACGCAGCTCGAAGAGCGCCTGGCCGCCGCGCCGGCCGAGGGCAAGCGCGCGGTATTCATGCTCGGGGAGCCGCAGCCCCTGCGGCCGGTGCGGCGCGACCGGCCCAAGGCGGCCTGAGCGGCCTGCTCAGGTTTTGCCCTTGGCCGGGCCCGCGGCTTGTTTGGCCGCTTTGGATGCCTGGCCGTTTTCAGCAGGCAGCGCCGGCGCCGGCATGCCCGTGCCGGCCTTGGACACCGCCCGCGGATGCGCCGCGTCATACACCTTGGCCAGGTGCTGGAAATCCAGCCGCGTATAGACCTGTGTGGTCGTGATGTTGGCGTGGCCCAGCAACTCCTGCACCGCGCGCAAATCACCGCTCGACTGCAGCACATGGCTGGCGAAGGAGTGGCGCAGCATGTGCGGGTGCACCGGCGTGGCCAATCCGGCCTTCAGCGAGCGCTGCTTCAGGCGCACGCGTATGTGCTGCGGCGTCAGGCGCGTGCCGCGCTGGTTGATGAACAGGGCTTGGTCCTCGCGCGCCCAGCCGCCGCGCGCCGTCAGCCACTGGCGCAGCACCTGCAAGGCCGCATGACCCACCGGCACGCTGCGCCGCTTGGAACCCTTGCCGAGCACATGGGCCTCGGCCGCATCCAGGTCTATCCAGCCGCGCGCCTGGGCACTGGCCTGCACGTCCAGCCCCACAAGCTCGGCGATGCGCAGCCCGCAGCCGTACAGCAACTCGGTGATGCACTGGTCGCGCAGCGCCAGCACCGGGTCGCCTTCGGCGGCGTCGGCGTTATAGGCGGCCAGTTGCACGGCCTCGTCCACGCTCAGCGCCTTGGGCAGGGGCTTGGCGGCCTTGGGGGCGCGCACGTCCTGCACCGGATTGCCCTTGATCAGGCCCTCACGGCCCAGCCAGGTGTAAAAACCGCGCCAGCCCGAGAGGATGAGCGCGATGCCGCGGCCGCTGCGCCCGGCGCCGTGCATTTGCGCGACCCAGCGCCGCATATGGATGTTTTGCACCTCGGTCAACGCCACGCCGGCCTGGCCGGCGTTGGCCTCGAGTTTTTGCAGGTCCAGCGCATACAGCTCCACGGTGCGCGAAGCCAGGCGTTTTTCCACGCGCACATGCTCGAGGTAGCGCTCGACCAGCGGGTGCGAGGGCGGCACCGGGCCGCCGGCTTCGGGCGCAATGTCCGGCGCGGGAGGGAATGCCTGCGCCATAACCGTGGTGTTTATTCGGCGGCCGCCGGCTGGGGCCGCAGGCGCGTCAGCGCCGCGCTGGCGAGTTCGCCCAGGCGCTCGAGGAAGTCGGTGCCCATGCCGCTGTGAAAGCGCTCGGGGTCGGGCGAGGCCAGCACCAGCAGGCCGGACGCATCCGCGCCCGGGGCGGCGCGCAGCGGGATCATCGCCATCGACAGCGCCACCGCAGGCTCAGGCAGCCAGCCGGCGGCCTCAAAGCCCGAATTGACGCCGCAATAGGGCGCGCCCAGCGAGGAGGCAAAGGCCTTGGCATCCTCGCTCACGCCGGTGGCGAAACTTTCGTCCGAAAAAATACCGTTCACGTCCCAGACCTTGATCGCGGCCTGCGGGATCAGGAACTCGGTCGTGATGCCCTCGACCACCGCACCCGGCAGGTCGCGCGCCTGCGCGGCCTGCAGCAGCTTGCGCGTCCAGCGCTGCATCTTGTCGGCGATGCCGACGTTGTCCTGGCCGTGGCGGATCATCTCGACCATGCGTGTTTCCAGGCCCTTGATTTTTTCGCGCAGCATCAGCGCCTGACGCTCCTGGAGGCTGACAGCGCGGTTGCCGTGGCCGCTGGACAGTTGCACCGAAGCCAGCAACTCGGCATGGCGCTCGAAGAAGTCGGGCGTGTTGGCCAGGAAATTGGCGATGTCGTCTTCGGTGATGGGATGTTCGGTTGGATTCATGTCGGGGATTGTCCTCAGTTTTGTGGCGAACGCAAAGGCGCAGGGTGCCCGCGTTACATCCGCTTTCGTGGAAAGACCGTTTTCAGACTCCGTCGGGAATGTCGATCTCGGACTCGAACACCGTGGTCGCCGGCCCCGTCATCATGACAGGCGCATCGAGCTTGCCCGGCCATTCGATGGTCAGCTGGCCGCCCCGCGTCATGACATCCACTTTCGCATCCAGCAGACCCCAGCGTATGCCCGCCACCACGGCCGCACAAGCGCCCGTGCCGCAGGCCAGCGTCTCGCCCACGCCGCGCTCGTAAACGCGCAGGCGAATCTGCCCGCGCGAGACCACCTGCATAAAGCCGGCGTTCACGCGGCGCGGAAAGCGCGCATGGTTCTCGATCAGCGGGCCGGTTTGCAGCACCGGCGCGGTATCGACCTCATCCACCAGTTGCACCGCATGCGGGTTGCCCATAGACAGCGCGCCTATGAACAGCGAAGCCGCCTGCGCCTGCCCCGGCAGTGCCAGCGGCCATTTCTCCCATGAACCTTGCGCCACGGGCGCCAGGCCGGAAGCGTCAAACGGGACGCGCACCAGCTCAAACACCGGCGCCCCCATGTCGACCGTGACGCGCCCATCGGCCTGCATACGCGGCTCGATGATGCCGCTCAGGGTCTTGACCCTCACGACGTCCTTACTCGTGAGCCCCTGCTCGCGCACAAAACGCACAAAGCAGCGCGCGCCGTTGCCGCACTGCTCCACCTCGCCGCCGTCAGCGTTGTGGATCACGTACTCGAAATCAATGCCTTCCGCGGGCGAAGGCCGCACCGTGAGGATCTGGTCGGCGCCGACGCCGAAATGGCGGTCGGCGAGGAAACGGTACTGGGCGGTGCTCAGGCCCAGCGGGCCCCGGGTTTCGTCGAGCATGACGAAATCGTTGCCCGCGCCTTGCATTTTGGTGAATCGGATTCGCATCCCCGGATTATCTGTGCTTCTCCGCCGGGGGCTCCCCGCCACAGCAAGAACCCACCCTAAAAGCCATAATCCAAAAATGCCCCGCCTCTCACAACAACTCCACCCCCACCGCGACCCCGCCCCGCTACGCCCTGCCGCCACCGTCCTGCTGCTGCGCGACACGCCCCAGGGCATCGAGGTCCTGATGACACGCCGCTCCATGACAGCCAACTTCGCGCCGGGCGCGTATGTCTTCCCCGGCGGAGGCATCGACGCTGCGGACGCGCAGGCGCACGCCCAGTCGACGCGACGGGCCACGCAAAGCGACCTGCATCTGACCCAGGCCATCGCGGCAATACGGGAAAGTTTTGAGGAGCTGGGCGTGCTGCTGGCACGCCATGCGGATGGCAGCCATGCCAGTACGGCGGACATCGCGGCCCTGGACCGCAAGGCGCCCTTTGCCGCGCAATGCCGCGAGCGCGGCCTCACGCTGGCGGGCGACGAGGTGTTTGTGCTGGCGCACTGGATCACCGACCGCGACCTGCCGCGGCGCTTTGACGTGCCCTTTCTGGTGGCGCGCATGCCCGAAGGCCAGAGCCCGGTGGCCGACGAGGCCGAGCAGTTCGAGCCGGTCTGGGTGCGGCCGGCCGATGCGCTGGCGCGGCACGCGGCGGGCGATTTTTTCATCATCTTCCCCACCATACGCACGCTGGAAAAGCTGCGGCACTATGCCGATGTCGACGCGGTGCTGGCCGCCTGCGCGTCTGAAATCCCGCTGTGGACTTCCTGCCCGCGCGCCGGGCTGTTGGCCGGCAAGGAAGCGCGCTATATGGAGCATGAAGCGCCCTATGGCGAACTCGCGCTGACCTGCCCCGACGGGCAGATCGTGCACACGCTGGACTGGCAAAGCGCGCGGCCGGTAGCGCTGCTGCGCAATGTGAGCCGCCTGACCGCTCCCAACCCGGGTGTGATGACCGGGCCGGGCACCAACAGCTACCTTGTCGGCGACACGGACAGCGGCTACATCGTGATCGACCCGGGCCCAGCCGACCACGAACACCTGCAGCGCCTCTGGCAGGCGGCCGGCGGCGATATCCGCATGATTGTCTGCACGCACTCACATCCCGACCATTCCCCCGGAGCCAAACCGCTGCAGGCCCTGTGCCGCATGGCCCCGCCCATCCTGGGCCTGCCTTCGGCACCCACGGCGCGCAGCGCCAGCGCCTTCATACCCGACAGGGCCCTGCAACACCGGGAACGCCTCACGCTCTCGGGAGAAGGGCCGGACGGCGAGACCACCACCCACACGCTGCAGGCGCTGCATACGCCCGGCCATGCGGCCAACCATGTCTGCCTGGTGCTCGAGGAAGACGGCCTGCTGTTCAGCGGTGACCACATCCTCAACGGCAGCACCACCGTGATCGACCCGCCGGACGGCGACATGAACGCCTACCTCGAATCGCTGGATGCGCTCAGCGCGGCCTGCGACGAACACCGGATCGAATTCATCGCCCCGGCGCACGGCTATGTGATAGGCGAGGCTAAAACCGCGATTGCCCAGCTCAAGGCGCACCGCCTCAAGCGCGAGGCCAAGATCATCGGCGTGATGCGGGCTCGGCCGGACGGCACCATGGACGACTGGGTTGCGGCCGCCTACGACGACGTGGACCCGCGCATCTGGCCGGTGGCCAAGCGATCGCTGCTCGCGCATGTGGAGCGCATTGAGTCGCAGGGTTTTGCCAATCTGTAGGGCTGCGCACACGCTTGTGCAGCCTGTCCGTCACCTCGGGCACACCAATTGCTAGGTTTTTGACGGCCACGGTTTATACTTTTTTTCTCATACCTGCCGGGAACCGGGCCACCAGCCCGCCTTTCCGCGGGATTCTGAACTCACATATTCAACATTCAGCGAGGTTTTCATGTCTTCCATCTCGACCCGACATTTCCTTCAAAGCGCCGGCATTTTGCTGGCCGGCCTGGTTCTGGCGGCCTGCGGCAAGCAGGAGCCCCCAGCACCCGCCGCCGGTGCATCGGCGCCCGCAGCCTCCGCGCCCGCGCCGGCTGCCAAGGTCTACCTGGTGGGCACCGACGCCGCCTACGCACCCTTTGAATCGCAGAACGAAAAAGGCGAGATCGTCGGTTTCGACATCGAGGTCGTCAAGGCCGTGGCGAAAAAAGCCGGTATCGAAGTGAAATTCGTGAACACGCCGTGGGAAGGCATCTTCAACACCCTGGCCCAGGGCGACCGTGACCTGCTGGTGTCGTCCATCACCATCACGGCCGAACGCAAGCAGACCATGGATTTCTCGACGCCTTACTTCGACGCGCAGCAGCTGATCGCCGTCAAGAAGGATTCGAAGATCGCCAAGTTCAACGACCTGAAAAAACTCAAGGTCGGCGTGCAGAACGGCACCACGGGCGATGAAGTGGTGTCCAAGCTGCAAGGCAAGGACAGCGCCAACATCAAGCGTTTTGAGTCGACGCCGCTGGCGCTGAAAGAACTCGAAGCCGGCGGCGTGGACGCCGTGGTGGCCGACAACGGCGTGGTGGTGCACTACGTCAATAACAACAGCGGCGCGAACTTCAAGACCATCAGCGACGCCAGCTTCGCCGCCGAGCAGTACGGCCTGGCCGTCAAGAAGGGCAACACCGAATTGCTGGAAAAACTTAACAAGGGCCTGGCCGACATCAAGACCGACGGCACCTACGACAAGATTTACACCCAGTACTTCGGCGCACCTGCCGCGGCAGCCGCCAAGGCCCCCGCGTCCGCCGCCTCGAAATAAGGCCACTCGCCTCAGGCGCCGCCGGTTTTACCCCTGCGCGGCGCCTGCATGACTCCCGGCAAGACGATCCCGCCCGCCGGCACCACACCCGCCGGCCGCAGGCGCGCCCTGCGCGCCATTGCCGTTTTTGAGGCCGCCAAAGGCCTGGCCGCGCTGGCGGCCGGCATAGGCCTGCTGGAGCTGCTGCACCACGACATCCACCGGCTGGCCGTCGCGCTGCTGTGGCGCTTTCATCTCGACCCGGCCCGGCCCTACCCCACGCTCCTGCTGCACTATGCCGACCTGCTCAGTGCCATCGACCTGCGCACGCTGGCGCCGGTGGCGCTGGCGTATATCGCCGTGCGCTTCCTGGAAGCCTGGGGACTGTGGAAGGAAAAAACCTGGGCCGAATGGCTAGGCGCGCTGTCGGGGGCGCTTTACGTCCCGCTCGAAGTGGCCCACCTGGCGCACCGGCCCGGCGCCATCAACGCGGGCGTGCTGCTGCTCAACCTGGGGGTGGTGGGTTTCCTGGCGTTCCAGCTCTGGATGCGCCGGGGCCGCCAAGGCCGTGCAAATAAAGTGTGAAGCCCGCCGATAAGCCGGATTCTGTGCACCGGGCCCCCTTGGAGAAAGCCCGGCGTGACCGCCATTAATCTGGGCCGGGGGTCGCCCCCACGGCTCAATGCTACCTACCCGCCAGCTCTGCGGAACCACATCAACGCTGGCCTACTTGGTATTGCTGCGCGTAGAGATTGCCCGTTTCACCCGGCCCGGGGTTACCCCAAGGCCGACTCGTCTCTGTTGCTCTGATCCTCACCTCACGGTGGAGAGGTGTTACCTCCTACGCTGTCCTGTGCAGTCCGGACGTTCCTCCAGTGCCTGGTTTCCCAGATTGCACCAGCGGCGGCCTGGCGTGCTTCACGGAGCCTATTATCCGCCAGCAAGACGCCATGGCGTGGCGCCCTTTAAAATGCGGGCTGCTTGATCAACACGAGCCCCTTGCCATGATTCGCCTGACCGAACTCAAACTTCCGCTGGAGCACGCGGAAGACGCCCTGCCCGCCCTGGTGGCCCAGACCCTGGGTATTGCCGCGGCCGCCCTGCAGAACATCCACATCCACAAACGCAGCTTCGACGCCCGCAAGGCGGACCTGCTCAAGGTCTATATCGTCGACGTCACGCTGGCCGACGCCGGCCAGGAAAGCGCGCTGCTGGCGAAGTTTGCCGGCAACCCGCACATCCTGCCCACACCCGACATGGCCTACCGTGCCGTGGGCCAGGCGCCCGCCGGCCTGCCGCTGCGTCCCGTCGTGGTCGGTTTCGGCCCCTGCGGCATGTTCGCGGCGCTGCTGCTGGCGCAAATGGGTTTCAAGCCCATCGTGCTGGAGCGCGGCAAGACGGTGCGCCAGCGCACCCGCGACACCTGGGGCCTGTGGCGCAAGAACGTGCTCAATCCCGAATCCAACGTACAGTTCGGCGAAGGCGGCGCCGGCACCTTTTCCGACGGCAAGCTTTACAGCCAGATCAAGGACCCGCGCCACCTGGGCCGCAAGGTGATGAACGAATTCGTCAAAGCCGGCGCGCCGGCCGACATCCTGTTCGAGGCGCATCCGCACATCGGTACTTTCAAGCTGGTGAAGGTGGTCGAGAACATGCGCGCGCAGATCGTCGCGCTGGGCGGCGAGATCCGTTTCGAGCAGCGCGTGACCGACGTGCTGATCGAGGACGGCCCCGAGGGCAAACAGCTGCGCGGCCTCACGGTGCTGGAGCAGGCCACGGGCCAAAGCCACGAAATGCGCGCCGACCACGTGGTGATGGCGCTGGGCCACAGCTCGCGCGACACCTTCGCCATGCTGTATGCGCGCGGCGTGTACATCGAGGCCAAGCCGTTTTCCATCGGCTTTCGGGTCGAGCACCCGCAGGGCATCATTGACCGCGCGCGCTGGGGCCGCCATACCGGCCATCCTTCGCTGGGCGCGGCCGAATACAAGCTGGTGCACCACGCGAGCAACGGCCGCTCGGTCTACAGTTTTTGCATGTGCCCGGGCGGCACGGTGGTGGCGGCCACTTCAGAGCCCGGCCGCGTGGTGACCAATGGCATGAGCCAGTACTCGCGCAACGAGCGCAACGCCAACGCCGGCATCGTGGTCGGCATAGACCCGCGCGACTACCCCGGCTTTGAGGCCGGCGACGCGCTGGCCGGCATCGCGCTGCAGCGCCGGCTCGAGTCCCACGCCTTTGTGCTGGGCGGCGGCGACTACCGCGCCCCGGGGCAGCTGGTCGGCGACTTCCTGGCCGGCCGCCCCTCGAGCGCGCTGGGCAGCATCACGCCGTCGTACAAGCCGGGCGTGACCCTGGGCGACCTGTCGTCGGCACTGCCCGACTATGCGATCGCGGCCATGCGCGAAGCTTTTCCGGTGTTCGGCAAAAAGATCAAGGGCTTTGACACCCATGACGCGGTGCTGACCGGCGTGGAAACACGCACCTCCTCACCCATACGCATCAGCCGCGGCGAGGACCTGCAAAGCGTCAACGTGCGCGGCCTCTACCCGGCCGGCGAAGGCGCGAGCTACGCGGGCGGCATCCTGTCGGCCGGCGTGGACGGCATCAAGGTCGCCGAAGCCGTGGCGCGTAACGTGCTGCAGGACACCGAGCGGCAGCGGGTGGCCGCATGACGGTCGTCGACGGCTTTCACTATTACGAGCCGGCCAAAGGCCACGGCCTGCCGCACGACCCCTTTAACGCCATGGTGGGGCCTCGGCCCATAGGCTGGATTTCCTCGCGGGACGCGAAGGGACAGCTCAACCTGGCGCCCTACAGTTTTTTCAACGCCTTCAACTACACGCCGCCCATCATCGGTTTTGCCAGCATTGGCGCCAAGGACAGCCTGCGCAACATCCGCGAGACCGGCGAGTTCGGCTGGAACCTGGCGACCCGGCCGCTGGCTGAGGCCATGAACCAGTCCTGCGCGATGGTACCGCCCGAGGTCAACGAGTTCGAGCTGGCCGGCCTCACGCCCACAGCCTCGCAGCGCATCGCCGCGCCGCGCGTGCGGGAAAGCCCGGTGTCCTTCGAGTGCAAGCTGACCCAGATCCTGCAGCTGCAGGGCGCCGACGGCGTGCCGGTGTCGACCTGGCTGGTGCTGGGCGAAGTCGTGGGCGTGTACATTGCAAGGCAGCTGCTCAAGGACGGCATTTACGACACGGCGGCCGCCCAGCCCATTCTTCGCGGCGGCGGGCCGGCCGATTATTTTGCCGTCACCCCCGACAACCTCTTTCGTATGTTCAGGCCGCGCTAGCGGCTGAACACCCGGCAGTCCACCTTTTCACCCCACCCCCATGACCGACACCACCATACCCACCCCGCGCGCCAAGCGCCCCCGTAGCCAGCAGCAGCGCTCCCGGCCCGCCGCCCCACCGCAGCAACGCACGCGCGAAATCCACCCGGTGCTGGAAAAGCTGTTCGAGCTCTATCCAAAAATGTTCGGCGCGCAGTTCCTGCCGCTCAAGCTGGGCGCCTTCCAGGACCTGCTGGCCGAGAACCCGGACACCTTCAAGCGCGACGAGCTGAAAGTCGCGCTGGGCCTGCATGCGCGTTCCACCCGCTATCTCGAATGCGTGGCGGCAGGCCTTCCGCGCCACAACCTGCAGGGCGAGCCCGTGGAGCCGGTGGCGCCCGAGCATGTGCACCACGCCATCATGGAGGTGTTCCGGCGCCGCCAGGCGCGCTCCAAGGAGGATTTGCGCCCCAAGGCCCGCGCCCGCCTGGTCGCAGCCATCGAGGCTTCGGGCCTGAGCCGCGAGGAATACGCCGAGCGAGCCCGGACCCAGGACGAAGCCGCCAATGCGTTGCTCGATGAGGCTTTTGCCGAATTGGCGGTGCAGACCGCAAAACGTGAAGCGCTGATGCGCGCCTTTGAGGCCAGCGGCAAAACCGTGGAGCAGTTTGCCGAGATGTACGGCATGAACCCGGCCGACGTCGCCCAGGCCGTGGAACGCACGCGGCGGGCCGGCACGGCCCAGCCTCAATAAGGCCCGGTCAATACAGCGAGCGGCCGAAACGCTCGAAGCGAGGCTGCCACTTTTCAAGAATGTCGGCCGACACCAGGATGCGCTCGGCCCGGCCTATCAGCAGCTGGCGCGGCACCAGGCCTATGTAGCGTGAGTCGGCGCTGTTGTCGCGGTTGTCGCCCAGCATCAGGAACTGGTCGGGAGGAATGGTGATCGGGCCCCAGTCGTCCTTGGCCTTCACGCCGGCCAGCCACTGGATTTCATGCTGGCCCTGGGCCGTGCTTTCCTTGAGGTGCGTGGCCACCAGCACACCCACCGGGCCGGCCGGTTCCGGCGCCGTGTCCAGCGCCTCATAGCGCGCCGCCTGGCCATTGATGACGAGCACCTTGGCGCGCATTTCCACGACGTCGCCCGGCACGGCCACCAGGCGCTTGATCAGGCGCACGCCGTCTACCGGCGAGGAAAAGGTGACGACATCGCCGCGCTGCGGATCGGCGGTGCGCGCCAGCACCGTGTCGGTCAGCGGGATCTTGACGTTGTAGGCCAGCCGGTTGACGAAGACCACGTCGCCTTCGAGCAGGTTGGGTCGCATGGAGCCCGAGGGGATGGGGTTCCAGTCCGCGATCGCGGTGCGGAACAACCCGAACAACAACAGCAACACCAGAAAACTGCGGTTCTGCCTGATCCAGCTTTTCATGCTTTCACTCCTGCGAAGAAAAAAAGGGCGCCCTGTGCGGGGCGCCCTTTGATGTGATGTTCAAGCCTGGCTGTTTTGCAAGGCCGCGATGCGCTCTTCAATCGGCGGGTGCGTGGCAAACAGCTTGCCTATGCTGCCGGTGATGCCCATGGCCGCCACGGCCTTGGGCAGCTCGCCGGGTTGCATGCCGCCCAGTCGGGCCAGGGCGTTCATCATGGGCTGGCGACGGCCCATCAGCTGCGCGGCGCCGGCATCGGCGCGGAACTCACGCTGGCGCGAGAACCAGGCCACGACGATGGCCGCGGCAAAACCCAGCACGATGTCCAGCACGATGGTGCTGACGTAGTAGCCGATGCCGGGGCCGGAGTTGTTGTCGCTGCCGCGGCGCAAAAAGCTGTCGACGGCGTAGCCGATCACGCGCGAGAGGAAGACCACAAAGGTGTTCATCACGCCCTGGATCAGGGTCATGGTGACCATGTCGCCGTTGGCGACGTGGGCGATCTCGTGGCCCAGCACGGCTTCGATTTCTTCCTTGGTCATGCCTTGCAGCAGGCCGGTGGAGACTGCCACCAGCGAGGAGTTCTTGAAGGCGCCTGTAGCAAAGGCGTTTGGCTCGCCTTCAAAAATGCCGACTTCGGGCATGCCGATCTGGGCTTTCTCGGCCAGCTTGCGCACGGTCTCAACGATCCAGGCTTCGTCGGCGTTCTGCGGCTCGTTGATGAGGCGCACGCCGGCGCTCCATTTGGCAACCGGCTTGCTGATCAGCAGCGAGATGATGGCGCCGCCAAAGCCCATGACCAGCGCGAAGCCGAGCAGCGCCGTCAGGTTCAGGCCGTTGGCCGTGAGGTAGCGGTTCACGCCCAGCAGGCTGGCGACGATGCCCAGCACCGCCACAACGGCGATATTGGTCAGGACAAACAGGAAAATACGTTTCATGGGTTCTCCGTGGGGTCGGTAAAAAAGCCCGCCTTGCGCAGGATATGAGGGCCCGCGGGTCCGGTTCAAGCGGTACCCTCGCCTAAGTCGCTGATTTTTATCTGTTATTTATGACAGCCTATGACAACCGCGGCGGCCGGAATACAAGGGAGTCATCATAAAAGGAAAAGTTCTCGTTATCGGGCCACCAGCCGGGCACGCCCAGCACCGGCAAGGGCGCAAAAGGCTTGGCGGCCAGCCTGGCCGCGCTGAGGTCGGCCGCCACCCAGGCGTCCAGTTCCGCGAGCGTGCCCATGGGCGGCTGCGCCAGGTAGACGTGGGCGGTGATGGCTTTGCGGGGAGTGAGCAGCTTTTCCAGCAGGGCATGGCCGAACAGCACCAGCCTGGCCTGCTGCCACAGCGCCCTGTGGGTGATAAAAAGGCTATTCCAGTCGCGGGCGAGCAGCGCGTCCCACAGCGGCTGCGGCGCCGTCAGGAAGGCGGCGTTTTCGTCGAACACCGTGAGGGCGTCGCGCACCGCCCCGCGCACAGGCGCGATGCCCGCGGCGTCGATCTCGGCGGCCTGCAGCTGGTTGAGCTTTCGCTTGGTGTCCGGAAAGCGCATCCAGCACAGGCCGTTGAAAAAATCGTGCGCGCCCTCGCGCGTGGGGCACAAGCGGGTCCTGGCGATAAAACTCTCGTAGGCCTCGCCGGAAGGCAGGCTGCACTGGGGCGCGAAACACACAGGCGCCGGCTGGACGGCATTTAGCGCCTGGTGCAGCGCAACGCCCGCGGTGACCGCGCAGGCCGCGCGCTGGCCGGGTTCACGCCAGGCCTGCAGCCAGGGCCGTTCCCAGTCGATAGGGGGCAGCGGCGGCGGGCTTGCCATGGTGCTCAGGTCCTTACCGGTTGGCGGTCCATCATGCCCGCGTCGGGGCATCCAGCTTCCAGGGCAGGCTTTCGCCCGAGCGCAAAGGCTTGAGCTCGGCCTCGCCGAAAGCATAGCTCTCAGGCGGGTGCCAGCTTTCCTTTCTGAGGGTGATGCTGCCGGTATTGCGCGGCAGGCCGTAAAAGTCGGCGCCGTTGAAGCTGGCGAAAGCCTCGAGCTTGTCCAGCGCACCGGCCGCATCGAAGGCCTCGGCGTACAGCTCCATCGCGGCATGGGCGGTGTAGCAGCCCGCGCAACCGGTGGCGTGCTCCTTCAGGTGGGCCGGGTGCGGCGCGCTATCGGTGCCCAGGAAGAAGCGCGTATTACCGCTGGTAGCGGCCTCGACCAGCGCCAGGCGGTGGGTTTCGCGCTTGAGCACCGGCAGGCAGTAGTAGTGCGGGCGGATGCCGCCGGTGAAGATCGCGTTGCGGTTGTAGAGCAGGTGGTGGGCCGTGACGGTCGCCCCCGTGAACTTGCCCGCATCGCGCACGTAATGCGCCGCTTCCCGGGTGGTGATGTGCTCGAACACGATCTTGAGTTCGGGGAAATCGCGGCGCAGCGGGATCAGCTGGGTGTCTATGAATACGGCCTCGCGGTCGAACAGGTCGATGTCGGACGAGGTCACCTCGCCGTGCACCAGCAGCAGCATGCCGGCTTTTTGCATGGCTTCCAGCGTTTTGTAGGTCTTGCGCAGGTCGGTCACGCCGGCGTCGCTGTTGGTGGTGGCGCCGGCCGGGTAGAGCTTGGCCGCAACCACGCCGGCATCTTTGGCGCGGGCGATCTCCTCGGGCGGCAGGTTGTCGGTGAGGTAAAGCGTCATCAGCGGCTCGAACTGCACACCGGCCGGCACGGCGGCCAGTATGCGCTCGCGGTAGGCCGAGGCCTGTGCCGCGGTGGTCACCGGCGGGCGCAGGTTGGGCATGATGATGGCGCGGCCGAATTGCGCGGCGGTGTGCGGCACCACGGTCAGCAATGCCTCGCCGTCGCGCACATGCAGGTGCCAGTCGTCGGGGCGGGTCAGGGTCAGGGTTGAAACAGGGGGGCGGGGGGCGGAGGTCATGGACTGAATTGTCGCACCGCCCCGGGGCCGCAAAAGCCGGCAAGGCTCGCCATGAAAAAAGCCCCGCATGCGGGGCTTTTTTGGTTTTTTCTTCTTTTTTTGGCAGTTGCGGTGATCTTTCAGCGCGCCCAATGCTTTTTCAGTGGGACAGGATCTTGTTGAGGAAGTCCTTGGTGCGCGCCTTGCGGTTTTCGGGATGGTTGAAGAACTCGTCCTTGGAGCAGTCTTCCAGGATCTTACCGCCCACGTCCATGAAGATCACGCGGCTGCCGACCTTGCGGGCAAAACCCATTTCGTGGGTCACCACCATCATGGTCATGCCTTCGACGGCCAGGCCCATCATGCAGTCCAGCACCTCGCCGACCATTTCGGGGTCCAGCGCGGAAGTGGGTTCGTCAAACAGCATGGCGATGGGGTCCATGCTGAGCGCGCGGGCGATCGCCACGCGCTGCTGCTGGCCGCCCGAGAGCTGGCCGGGGAATTTGTCCTTGTGCGCCATCAGGCCCACGCGGTCCAGGTACTTGAGGCCGTGTTTTTTGGCCTCGTCGACCTTGCGGCCCAGCACCTTGACCTGCGCCAGCGTCAGGTTTTCGGTGACGCTCAGGTGCGGGAACAGCTCGAAATTCTGGAACACCATGCCGACGCGGCTGCGCAGCTTGGGCAGGTCGGTCTTGGGATCGTGCACGGCCTTGCCATCGACGAAGATCTGGCCTTTCTGGAAGGGTTCCAGCGCGTTGATGGTCTTGATCAGGGTCGACTTGCCCGAACCCGAAGGCCCGCAAACCACAACCACTTCACCCTTTTTGATGCTGGTGGTGCAGCTGTTGAGAACCTGCACGTCGCCGTACCATTTGGAAACTTCTTTCAACTCAATCATGTTCTTCTCCGGTGTGCTCTTTGAGATTTGCGTGTCTTGACGAAACGCGGTCTCAGCGAATGATGGCGATTCTGCTGTTCAGGCGCTTGACCATATAGGACAGCCCGAAGCAGATCACGAAATAAATCACGGCGGCCAGCAGGTAGGCCTCTTCAGGACGGCCGTAAATCTTGCCGGCGGTGCTGAAACCCTTGAGCAGGTCGTAAGCACCGATCGCGTAAACCAGCGAGGTGTCCTGGAACAGGATGATGGTCTGCGTCAGCAGGATGGGCACCATGTTGCGGAAAGCCTGCGGCAGGATGATCAGCTTCATGTTCTGCGCGTAAGTCATGCCCAGGGCGCGACCGGCGTTGACCTGGCCGCGCGAGATGGACTGTATGCCCGCGCGCATGATTTCACTGAAATAAGCGGCCTCGAAAGCGACGAAGGTGATGATGGCCGAGATCTCAGCGCGGTAGTTGCTGCCGCCGGGAATCAGGCTGTAAAACGACGCCGGTACCAGCAGGAAGAACCACAGGATCACCATGACCAGCGGAATCGAGCGCATGCCGTTAACGTAAAAAGTCGCGGGGATGGTCAGAAATTTTTTGCCGGAAAGGCGCATCAGGGCCAGCACGGTACCGAAGATGATGCCGCCTATGGTGGCGATCACGGTCAATTCAATGCTGAAGATAAAGCCCTTGACAACGAACTGGGAGATCATGTCCCAGTTCAGGAAGCTCATGTCGAGTCCAAGCATGTCAGTGACCTCCGCCCGTTGAGCCGGCGACGACGAAGCCCGGGATTTGCACCCGCTTCTCGACAAAGGCCATGACCCGGTTGACCGCGAAGGCCGAGACGGCGTACAGCGCCGTCACCGCCAGGTAGATTTCAATGCCGCGCGAGGTTTCTTCCTGCGCCTGCATGGCGAACATGGTGAGCTCCGCGATGGACACCGCGAAAGCCACGGAGGAATTCTTCAAGAGGTTCATCGACTCGCTGGTGAGCGGCGGGATGATGATGCGAAAAGCCATGGGCAGGATCACGTAGCGGTAGGTCTGAAGGGTCGTGAAACCCATGGCCATGCCGGCATAACGCTGGCCGCGCGGCAGCGCCTGCACGCCCGCCCTGACCTGCTCGGCAATACGCGCCGAAGTGAAAAAGCCCAGGGCGAACACCACCAGGATGAAGCTGGGCAGCTCCTTCATGGCGGGGAAAACCTTGGGAACCACGAAATACCAGATGAAAATCTGGACCAGCAGGGGAACGTTGCGAAACAGCTCGACCCAGGCATTGGCGAAACGCACAAGCCAGGGGCTGTTCGGCAAGGTGCGCAGCGTGCCTATGATCGCGCCAAACAGCATGGCGATCACCCAGGATGCGCCGGCGACGGACAGCGTCCAGCCCCAGGCATCAAACATCCACTGCAGGTAGGTTCGACCGCTACCGTCATCATTCAAAAATACCTGCCAATCCCAAGTCATCACGGCTCCAGCAAATGGTTGTTGTGTTGTTTTCCCTGCGACGGTAAACGGGAAACCCCGCCAGTGCAAGGCGACCGGCGGGGTTGTTCAATTTACCTGGCCAGAATTACTTCTGTGCGTATTCTTCCATGGGCTTGTCGTTCGGATTGTCCCAAGCCGCCTTGGTGCTGGCGCTCAGGGCCAGGCCGACCTTGGTGTTCTTCGGAGGAATCGGCGACAGGAACCACTTGGTCCACAGCTTGTTCATTTCGCCCGACTTGATCATGCCCTTGACGGTGTCGTCGGCCAGGCGCTTGAGCAGCGGGTCTTCCTTGCGGATCATGATGGCGATGGGCTCGACGCTCAGCACTTCACCGACGATCTTGAAGTCCGAAGGCTTCTTGGCGGTGGCGATGTTGCCGGCCAGGATGGAGCCGTCCATCACGAAGGCATCGGCGCGGCCCGACTCGAGCAGCAGGAAGCTGTCGGAGTGGTCCTTGCCGAAGATTTCCTTGAACTCGACGCCGGTGGCGCGCTTATTCTTGCGCAGCGTCTGCACGGAGGTGGTGCCGGTGGTGGTCGCCACGGTCTTGCCGCTCAGTTGGGCCACCGAGGTGATGCCGGAATTGGCCTTCACGGCGATGCGGACTTCCTCGACGAAGGTGGTCACGACGAAAGCCACGTCTTTCTGGCGGGTCGCGTTGTTGGTGGTGGAGCCGCACTCGATGTCGACCGTGCCGTTCTGCACGAGGGGGATGCGGTTCTGCGAGGTCACGGGCTGGTATTTGACTTCCAGCTTGCGTTCGGCGGCCTTCTCGAGGTTGGCCAGGATGCGCTGGCAGATCTCAACGTGGTAGCCGGTGTATTTGCCGTCACCCAGGGTATAGGACAACGCGCCCGAAGAATCGCGAACGCCCATGGTGACAACGCCGGAAGCCTTGACTTTGGAAAGGGTGTCGGCAAATGCGGCGCCGGTGGCGAGCAAGGCGACGGACAGAGCGACAAGCTTGAGTTTCATGGAATCTCCTGTAATGAATGAAACGGTTAGCGAACTATTCTAGAGAGATGGTACCCGGGACTGGCCTAGGTTTACCCGGCCTCTCACACGGGGGAAAGCGGACCGCGCGGGCGGTGTCTGGCGGCAAACCCGCGCAAAGCGGCGATTGCCGGGTTTTTCCAAAGTGGTGCGCGCATGAGAAGTCCGGAACTATACGGCAGATACAAGCAGTCTTTGTGCCAGCGCTCAGGCGACCAGCGGAAGGGGCTGCGTGAGCTTGTCGGGCACCAGCAAGGCCTCGACCTCGGCCTGCGTCATGATGCCCAGCGACTCCGCGATCTCGGCAATCGGCGCGCCTGTGGCGATGGCCGTTTTGGCAATGAGCGCGGCCTTTTCGTAGCCGATGATGGGGTTGAGCGCCGTGACCAGGGTGACCGATTCGCGCACGCGTTTGGCCAACAGTTCGCGGTTGGCCTCTATGCCGGCCACGCAGTGGGTCTGCAGCGTCAGGCAGGCCTGGCTCAGGTGTTCAATGCTCTTGAAAAGGCTCCATCCCATGATGGGTTCGAAGGCGTTGAGCTGTAGCTGGCCGGCCTCGGAGGCCATGGTCACGGTCATGTCGTTGCCTATCACTTCAAAGGCAACCTGGTTCATGACCTCGGGGATCACCGGGTTGACCTTGCCGGGCATGATGGACGAGCCCGCCTGGCGCGGCGGCAGCCGGATGTCGCCAAAACCGGCCTGCGGGCCGCTGGAGAGCAGGCGCAGGTCGTTGCAGATTTTGCTGAGCTTGGTGGCCACGCGCTTGAGCACGCCGGAAAGCTGCACGAAGGCACCGGTGTCCTGTGTGGCCTCGATCAGGTTGGCGGCTTTTTCGACCGGCACGCCGCATTCCTCGGCGAGATGGCGGCAGACGATGTCGGCGTAGCCGGCCGGCGCATTGATGCCGGTGCCTATGGCCGTGGCGCCCAGGTTGATTTCCTGGATCAGCGCGCGCGCTTCGCGCAGGCGGGCCTCGTCCTCGCCAATCATGACCGCATAGGTGAGAAATTCCTGGCCCAGCGTCATGGGCACGGCATCCTGCAACTGGGTGCGGCCGATTTTGAGAACGTCCCGGAACTCATGCGCCTTGGCCTCGAAGCCGCCGCGCAGAATGGCCATGGAAGCCAGCAGGCGCTCGATGGCAAACCACAGGGCGATGCGCACCGCCGTGGGGTAGACGTCGTTGGTGCTTTGCGAGGCGTTGACGTGGTCGTTGGGGTGCAGCACGTCGTAGCGGCCTTTTTCCACGCCCAGCTTTTCGAGCGCGAGGTTGGCGATGACCTCGTTGGCGTTCATGTTGGTGGAAGTGCCGGCGCCGCCCTGGATCACGTCGACCACGAACTGGTCGTGGTACTGGCCGGCAATGAGCTTTTCACAGGCGCTCATGATGGCAGCGGCCCGCCTGGCGTCCAGCGTGCCCAGCTGCTGGTTGGTGCGCGCCGCGGCCTTTTTGACAAAGCCCAGCGCGCGTATCAGGTCGGGCATGGCCGAAATGCGGGTGCCGGAGATCGGGAAGTTTTCAACCGCGCGCGCCGTGTGCACGCCCCAATAGGCGCTTACGGGAATCTGCTTTTCACCGAGGAAGTCGTGCTCGGTGCGCGTGGCCGCCGCAGGCGTGGGAGCGGGCTCGGCAAGCGGGGTGAAGGAAGAGTCTGGGGGCACGGGCAACCATCAAATTTTGAACGTCACGAACTGTAAATTTGCGGGTCTCAAAACACCAATGCTGTTTCAACGATCTTCCATGCATTTTTCTTATAACCACCTAGGGTTACTACTAGTGTATGTATCTAATACCCTAGCGCGCGGCCGGGCCAGCCCCCCCACGCGACGCGGCTTTTTCCCGGTTGCTGGTTTGCGCCTGCAGGTAGCTCCACAAGGCCTGGGCATGGCTTTTGGCGGATTCCCGGGAAGTCGGCCGCTCGCGGTAAACGCGCACATCCATGGTCATTTCGAGGTTGCCGCCGGCGCTCACGAGTTTTTTGGCCCGCAGCTCCTTTTTGACGGCGCTGAGCGGCAAAAACGCGATGCCGTGGCCTTCCAGGGCCATGGCCTTGAGGCCCTCGGCCATATCGGTCTCATAGACGCGGTCCAGGTGGATGGCTGTGCTGGACTGCTTGAGCAGCATGTCCACCATGCGGCCCAGGTAGGCGCCGGGCGCATAACCGAGGTAAGGCAGGGGCTGGCCGGCGCGCCCCGGCAGGCTGTACTCAGGGTCGCCCGAGGCGGTCGCCCGCACAAAGGGCGCCAGCACTTCCTGGCCCAGCGACACCATCTCGTAGCGGTCCGGGTCCAGTTGGAAGGGCTGGGAATCGTGGTGGTAGGCAATCAGCAGGTCGCAGCTGCCCTCGACCAGGCGCAGCACCGCATCGTGCACATTGAGCGCGATCAGCCGGCTCTTGATGGGGCCGAATTTCTCGCGCAGGCTGCTGACCCAGGCCGGAAAAAAGGTGAAAGCCAGCGTGTGCGGCACGGCGAACTCGATGACGTCCTGCCCGGCCGAAGTGTGGCCGCGCAGCATGGCGCGGGTGGACTGCAGGCCCTGCAGCATTTCCAGCGACTGGCTGTACAGGGTTTCGCCGGCCGGCGTCAGGCGCGTGGGATAAGAGCTTCGGTCCACCAGGTCGGTGCCGGCCCAGGCCTCCAGCGCCTGGATACGCCGCGAAAACGCCGGCTGGGTGACGTGGCGCAGTTGGGCAGAGCGGCTGAAACTGCGGGTTTCAGCCAGACTGACGAAATCTTCCAGCCATTTGGTTTCCATAGACCTAGCGACCGCGGTTGGACACGCCCGGACGGGTCGTCATGGCGCGCGCCGGCAAAACGGGGCGCGGGCGTTCAAAGTCACTGGCGTGAAGGCTCATGCGGGCTCCAAAAAGCAAACCAAGCGGTCACATCGGCCGCCGGGTCCTCCGATTATGCGAGCCTGTGAGGCATTTAGGCCTACGGGGAATCCCATGGCCGGGCGATGGAACGGCATTCTCCGCAAATACCCGGCGCGAAATGTCCCCGGAAATACAAACCCGCTCGCGGCGGGCCGCTCAGGCCTCGGCAGAGCTCTGCTGCAGCGCCCACATGCGCGCATAAGCGCCTTCGGTTTCCAGCAGCTGCGCGTGCGTGCCGCGCTCGACGATGCGCCCGCCGTCCATCACCAGGATTTCATGCGCGTCGACCACGGTGGAAAGCCGGTGCGCGATCACCAGCGTGGTCTTGTTCTGCGCGGCGGCGCGCAGCTCGGTCTGGATGGCGCGCTCGTTGGCGGAGTCCAGCGCCGAGGTGGCCTCGTCAAAAATCACCACCGGCGGATTTTTCAGCAGGGTGCGGGCAATCGCCACACGCTGCTTCTCGCCGCCCGAAAGCTTGAGCCCGCGCTCGCCCACCATGGTCCGGTAGCCCAGCGGCGTGGAGGCGATGAAGCCGTGGATGCGGGCCGAGCGCGCGGCCTCCTCGACCTCTTCGTGGGTGGCGCCCGGCTTGCCGTAGGCGATGTTGTATTCGATGGTGTCGTTGAACAGCACCGTGTCCTGCGGGACTATGCCTATGGCCTGGCGCACGCTGGACTGCGTGACCTGCTTGATGTCCTGGCCGGCAATGGTGATGCGGCCCTGCTGCACGTCGTAAAAGCGGTAAAGCAGCCGCGCCAGCGTGGACTTGCCGGCGCCCGAGGAGCCCACCACCGCCACGGTCTTGCCCGGCGGGATCTCAAAGCTCACGTTGTGCAGGATGGGGCGCGCCGGGTCGTAGGCGAAGTTCACGTTCTCAAAGCGCACCGCCGGCGAACCCTCGATGGCAATGGGCCGGGCGTTCGGCAGGTCGGCGATTTCGCGCTCTTTTTCCATCAGCACAAACATCTTGTCGAGGTCGGTCAGGCTTTGCTTGATCTCGCGGTAGATCACGCCCAGGAAGCCCAGCGGGATGTAAAGCTGGATCATGAAGGCATTGACCATGACCAGGTCGCCCAGCGTCATGCGGCCGTCGACCACGCCTTGCGTGGCGCGCCACAGCATGGCGACCAGCCCGATGGCGATGATCAGCTGCTGCCCGGCGTTGAGCAGGCTCAGGGTGTTCTGGCTCTTGATGGCGGCGCGCCGGTAGCGCAGCAGGTTTTCGTCGTAGCGGGCGGCCTCGAACTCCTCGTTGTTGAAGTACTTGACGGTTTCGTAATTGAGCAGCGAATCTATGGCCCGGCTGTGGGCCGAAGAATCGAGCTCGTTCATGGTCTTGCGGAACTGCGTGCGCCATTCGGTCACCGTGACGGTGAAGAAGATATAGAACACCAACGCAATGCCGGTGATGGCGGCGAACCACACGTCGAACTTGACGGCCAGCAGGCTCAGCACCAGCGTCACTTCAATCAGCGTCGGGATGATGCTGTAGAGCGAGTACGAAATCAGCGAGTGCACGCCGCGCGTGCCGCGCTCGATGTCGCGCGTCATGCCGCCGGTTTGCCGCTCCAGGTGAAAGCGCAAGCTGAGCGCGTGCAGGTGGCGGAACACCTCCAGCGAGATCCGCCGCGCCGCGCCCTCGGTGGCCTTGGCGAACACCAGCTCGCGCAATTCGGTGAACAACGTGGTCGACAGGCGCAGCAGGCCGTAGGCCAGCAACAGCGCCACCGGCACCACCAGCACGGCCTGCGCGTCGCCGGGCTTGAAGTTCATGGCATCGACCAGGTTTTTCAGCAGCAGCGGCACACCCACGTTGGCCAGCTTGGCGCCCACCATGAAGCTCAGCGCCGCCAGCACGCGCCATTTGTAGTCCCACAGGTAGGGGAAAAGGCGTTTGAGGGTGTCCAGGTCGGAGCGCTGGGGTGCCGGCGCCTTGCCGGCGCCCGGCACGGGCGTGGCGGGCACGGCAAGGGAAGAATCGGCGGCGGAGGCTCGGGAGCGCATGAGGGACAATCGTGAGGGTTGTTGTAATAACTTTTTCAGATTGTGCCTATGTCTACCGAATCAAGCACCCATACGGACATTCACGCCGAGGACGCCCTGAACGTCCAACTGCCCACCGACAAGGAGCTGGTGCTCAAGGTCATTCCCATGCCGGCCGACTGCAACGCCAACGGCGACATCTTCGGCGGCTGGGTCATGGCCCAGGTCGACCTGGCCGGCTCCGTCGTGCCGGCCCGCCATGTCGACGGCCGGCTGGCCACGGTGGCGGTCAACCAGTTCATCTTCAAGCAGCCGGTGCGTGTGGGCGACATCCTGTCGTTCTTCTCCAGCCTCACCCGCATAGGCACCACCTCCATCACGGTGCAGGTCGAGGTCTATGCCGAGCGCTTCCGGGCCCAGGGCCGCTACATCAAGGTCACCGAGGCCAGTCTGACCTATGTGGCGATTGATGATTTCGGGAAGCCGCGAAAAATCGCCAAGGACTGAGGCTTATTCGAATTCCCCATGCCGCCCCTGCCCGGCGGCAAAACGGGCGGCGCCGGCAAGAGCATCCGGCAGGCGCTGCTTGCCGCGCTCCCACTCCTGGTGCAAAGCCTCCTCCAGGGGCAGGTCCCATTGCCGGTAGGCGCTCAGGCGGTCGGCCCGCATCGTGGCCTGCGGAAAGCCGCTGAGCTGCCGCGCCAATGCAACCGCGGCGTCGCGCGCGCCGCCCGTGGGCACGACGCGGTTGGCCAACCCCATTTGCAAAGCCTCGGCCGCCTCCACCTTGCGCCCGGTCAGGATCACATCCATCGCATGGCCCATGCCGATAAGCCGCGGCAGGCGCACCGTGCCGCCGTCTATCAGCGGCACGCCGAAGCGGCGGCAGTAGACGCCGAAATAGGCGTCCTCCTCCATCACGCGCATGTCGCACCACAGCGCCAGCTCCATGCCGCCGGCCACGGCCGCACCGCTGACGGCGGCAATCACCGGCTTGGACAGCAGCAGGCGCGACGGGCCCATGGGCGCCGGCGGCTTGTTGTCGCCGGGCGAAAAGTCGAGCTGCCCCAGCGCCTGGTCGCCGCCGGCTTGCCCGGCCAGGCGCGCGCCGGCCTGCAGGTCCCAGCCCGCGCAGAAATGGCCGTGAGCGCCGTGGAACACCGCCACGCGCGCTTCCTCATCCTCGTCAAAAGCGACGAAGGCCTCGTGCAGCGCGCGCGCCGTTTCGGCATCCACCGCGTTGCGCACCTCGGGCCGGTCCAGCGTGACCACGGTGACCGGCCCTTCCCTTGATATGTGAATGCTCATGGCGCCTCCGGCCACCAGCCCACGCGCGGCGCGGCGCAGGCTTCGGCGAATTCGGCGGCACTGACCTCGATCTCCATGCGCAGCAAGGCCGCCGCCATGGCCTTGCCGAGGTTGTCCATGCGCAGGTTGCGCGCCCCGCCGCCCTGCAACGCGCCCTGAAGCACGAGTTTGAGCGCCAGGATGTTGGGCAGGGTCCAGCACTGCACCGTGCCGGGCAGCCAGGGCGCGAAATGCGCCTGCACGCGTTCGGCCGTGACTTCGCGCGCGATCAGGCGGTAGCCCGCCTCGTTCCAGGCAAAGAGCCCAAAGTCCACCCAGTCTGCCTTGTCGCCGCTGCGCGCATGCGCAAGTTTTGCCAGTTGCACTTTCATGGGGACACAAGCTCCACACGCACCGCCGCCTCGACCACCTCGCGGCCGACCAGCGCGGGCCAGATGCCCAGCAGCTCGCTGCTGTTGTTCAGGCCGTGAAAGCCGCAGGTATAGGCCGGCCCGCTCAACGCCATCCATGGAAACAACCGGCCGAAGCCGTCGGCCACCGCTTTGTCCTGCGTACGCACCACCAGGCGCACCCAGACCTCGTTGAGCTCGGCCAGCGCCTCGGGCGCGGGCAGCGGCGCCAGCGGGCCGTGGGCGGAGTTGAGCCCCGGATATTCGACGAAGAGTTCGTCATGCGCCATGCGCCTGTCGGCCAGCTGGGCCTTCACCATGGAGACCGCCGCCTGCGCCTTGTCCCAGGCATCGGGCCAGCTGAAACCCCAGGTCACCTCGGCCTTGTAGCCCTCGCGAAAGCCGCCTACCAGCTTGAGCTGCGCCGGCCGCGAATGGCCGCGCGCGCCCGTCATGCGCACCCTGTCCTCACCCAGGTCCTCCAGCTTCAGCTCCGACATATCCAGTACCACGTCGGGCGACATATAGCGTGTCGGGTCGTGCACCTCATAAAGCAGCTGCTGGCGCACGGTGTCGAAGTTGACGCGCCCGCCCGTGCCCGGGGCCTTGGTGATCAGCGCCGAGCCGTCCTCGCCGACCTCGGCGATCGGGTAGCCTATGTGCGCCAGGTCGGGAATCGCCTTCCATGCGCCCTGGCTGCCGAAGTTGCCGCCGCTGCCCTGGCCCGAGCATTCGAGCAAATGCCCGACCGCCAGCCCTTGGGCCAGCCGGTCCAGCTCGGGCTGCGTGGCGGCGCCCTCAAGCTTCCAGTCGAATTCATGCACCAGCGGCGCGAGAAACAATGCCGCGTCGGCCACGCGGCCGGTAACCACTATGTCGGCGCCTTGCTGCAGCGCCGAGACGATGGGCCGCGCGCCCAGGTAGGTGTTGGCAAACACCATGCGCTCGCGTACCGACTCATAGGGCTGAGCGTTGAACATATGCGGCGGCGCCAGCGCCGCCAGCCGCGGCAGGACTTCATCGCCGGTGACCACCGCGATGCGCGCCTTCCAGCCCTTGGCCGCAAACGCCGCGCGCAGGGCCGCCGCCGCGCCGGCCGGGTTCAGCCCGCCGGCATTGCAGATGAATTTGACGCCGCGCGCCTGCATCAAGGGCCACAACCTCATCAACATGGGGACCACGTCGCGCGCATAGCCCAGCGCCGCGTCGCGCTGCCGGTCCTTCTGCAGGATGGCCAGCGTCAGTTCCGCGAGATGGTCGCTCGCGATGTAATGCACGCCGCCGCGCTCTATGCTCGCGGCCACGGGTTCCCACGCGTCGCCGTAGAAACCCAGGCCCGCGCCTATCCGAACATTTCCTCTCATGTAGGGGATTACGCTTGATCGCCAATGCGACACGTATTCGGAACAACCCCTAGCGACAGAGCTTTAGGCGACAGCTATAACCAAGTCTCATAACAGGGGAGACCGCGACTTGCAATTCCTGCAGCTGCTCATCAGCGGAATCGCCCAAGGCTGTATCTACGGGCTGATCGCGCTGGGTTTTGTACTGATCTACAAAGCCACCGAGACGGTCAGTTTTGCGCAGGGCGAGCTGATGATGCTGGGCGCCTTCGCCGGCCTGGCCTGCATGAGCCTGCTGGGTTTTCCCTTCTGGCTCGCGGTGCTCAGCGCGATCGCCGGCATGGCGCTGTTCGGCATGCTGCTGGAGCGCCTCGTGATACGCCCCATCCTCGGCCAGCCGGCTTTTTCCATCGTCATGCTGACCATAGGCGTGGGCTACACGGCGCGCGGCCTGATCACCATGATTCCCGGCATAGGCACCGAAACCTATGTGCTGCCCGTGCCCTACAAGGACCAGATCTGGAACGCCGGCGCGCTGGTCATCAACGTCGAGCAGGTGGCCATCATCGCCAGCACGGCGGTGCTGTGCCTGGCGCTGTTCGCGCTCTTCAAGTACAGCAAGCTGGGCATCGCCATGCAGGCCTCTTCGCAAAACCAGCTGGCCGCCTACTACATGGGCATTCCGGTCAAGCGGCTCAACGGCCTGGTCTGGGGCCTGGCTTCCGCCGTGGCGGCGATTGCCGGCCTGCTGCTGGCGCCCATCACCTTTGTGCACGCCAACATGGGTTTTATCGGGCTCAAGGCCTTCCCGGCCGCGGTGGTCGGCGGCTTCGGCAGCCTGCCGGGCGCCATCGTCGGCGGCCTGGTCATAGGCCTGGTCGAATCGCTCTCTGGCTTTTACCTGCCGGACGGCTTCAAGGACGTCGCCGCCTATGTGGTGGTGCTCATCATGCTGATGGTCAAGCCCAGCGGCCTGTTCGGCGAAAAGCTGAGAAAAAAAGTATGAAGAACGAACAGGCCGATGCATCCCACCTCTTACAGCGAGGCCGCCGCGGAACCGGCTTTGCCGGGCCGCAGGTGGCGCCCCCTGAGGGGGTAGCGCCGAAGGCGCTTCGGGGGGGAGCTTTCTAGTGCGCTTCATTTTTAAAACCGACTATGCGCAGGACATCAAGCTTGCCAAACACCCGGGCCATGTGTTCTGGTATGGCGCGCTCATGCTGGCGCTGCTGGCCGCGCCCTGGCTGGTTGCCGAGTACTGGCTCGCGCAGCTGACCTTTGTGATGATTTACGCCATCGCCGGCCTGGGCCTGATGCTGCTGGCGGGTTTTACCGGCCTGTTCTCGCTGGGCCACGCGGCCTTCCTGGGCGTGGGCGCCTACACCCAGGCCGTGCTGACGAACGCGGGCCTGCCCTTTCCCATCGCGCTGGCCTGCGCCGCCGGCCTCTCGGCCGCCGTGGGCCTGGTCGTGGGCCTGCCGGCGCTGCGCGTCAAGGGCATCTACCTGGGCATGGCCACACTGTCCTTCGGCTTCATCGTCGAAGAGGTGTTCGCGCGCTGGGAAAGCGTGACGGGCGGCAATGCCGGCATCCACATCAAGGTGCCCGACATGTTCGGCTGGAAGCTCGCCAGCGGCGAGTCCTTTTATTTCCTCTGCCTGCTGATCACAGTGGCCGCCACGCTGGCCATCCTCAACCTGCTGCGCTCGCCTACGGGTCGGGCCTTTGTGGCAATACGCGACTCCGAAATCTCGGCGCAAAGCATGGGCATACACCTGGCGCGCTACAAGACCCTGTCCTTTGCGCTGTCGGCGGCGCTGGCCGGCATTGCCGGCGCGCTGTATGCGCACAAGCTGCAGTTCATCTCGCCCGACCAGTTCAACATCCTGCAATCCATAGACCTGCTGCTCATGATCGTCATAGGCGGCGTGGGCTCGGTGCACGGCGCCTTCCTGGGCGCCATCTTCCTGATCTCCATGCCGCAGGTGATCGCCCTCAGCAAGGACCACCTGCCCGCGGCCATAGGCCAGGCGCCGGGCCTGCAGGCGGCCGTCTACGGCATCGTGCTGATCGCCTTTGTGCTGTTCGAGCCGCTGGGGCTTTACGGCCGCTGGCTCAAGGTGCGCACCTACTTCCAGCTGTTTCCTTTCTACCGCAAGGGCCTATTCAAGCGGCAGAAATCCTTCCAGAAGTCGGATCGCCTGAAATGAGCACGACACTCCTCTCCGCCCAAAACCTCAGCGTGCGCTTTGGCGGCGTGCTGGCCGTCAACCAGGTGAGCTTTGACGTGAAAGAGGGCGAGGTCTTCACGCTGATAGGCCCCAACGGCGCGGGTAAGACCACGGTGTTCAACCTGATCAGCCGCATTTACACGCCGACCAGCGGCGAGATCGAATACCGCGGCGAAAAGCTCACGGGCCAGCCGCCGCACAAGATCGCCGCGCTGGGCATCGCCCGCACCTTCCAGAACATCGAGCTGTTCGAGCACGCGACCGTGCTGCACAACCTGCTGATAGGCCGGCACACGCATCGCCAGACCAGCCTGCTGCATGACCTCTTTTTCACCGCCAAGGCGCGCGAAGCCGAACTGCAGGCGCGCGAAAAAGCCGAGCAGGTGATCGACTTCCTGGACCTGCAGCACCACCGCGATGCCATGGTGGCGGGCCTGCCTTACGGCGTGCGCAAGGTGGTGGAACTGGCGCGCGCGCTGTGCACCGAACCGCGCCTGCTGCTGCTCGACGAGCCCTCATCAGGCCTCAACGTGGAGGAAACCGGCGACATGGCCTTCTGGATACAGGACATCCAGCACGAGCTGGGCATCACGGTGCTGATGGTCGAGCACGACATGTCGCTGGTCTCGCGCGTCTCCGACCGTGTGCTGGCCATGAACCAGGGCGAGGTGCTGGCCGTGGGCACGCCGCGCGAGGTGCAGACCGACCCCGGCGTTATCGAGGCCTACCTGGGCTCGGTCGATGAAGTGTCTTCCCTCAGGAGAACAGCATGAGCGCGGTTCCGCCGCCCGTCAGCGACCAGCCGGTCCTCAAGCTGCTCAACGTCGAGAGCGCCTACGGCCCGATCAAGGCCATACGCGGCGTGAGCCTGCAGGTGCGGCGCAGCGAAATCGCTACCGTGCTGGGCTCCAACGGCGCGGGCAAGTCCACCATCCTCAAAACCATTTCGGGCATTTTGGACCCGCGCAAGGGCTCCATCGACTTCAAAGGCCAGGACATCACGGCGCAGGACCCGGCTTTCATCGTGCAGCAGGGCCTGAGCCATGTGCCCGAGGGCCGTGAGGTGTTCCCGCTGCTCAGCGTGCGGGACAACCTGCTGATGGGCGCCTACACCCGCAAGGACCGCGACGGCGTGGCGCTGGACATGGAGGCGGTCTACGGCTACTTCCCCATCCTCAGGGAGCGCGCGCTGCAGGACGCCGGCCTGCTCTCGGGCGGCCAGCAGCAGATGCTGGCGATCTCGCGCGCGCTGATGGCATCGCCCGATTTGATCCTGCTCGACGAGCCCAGCCTGGGCCTGTCGCCCAAGCTCACCAAGGAGATCTTCGAGATCGTGGTGCGCATCAACCGCGAGCGCGGTACCACCATCCTGCTGGTCGAGCAGAACGCCAACATGGCGCTCAACGCCTCCGACTACGGCTATGTGCTCGAAAACGGCCGCATCGTGATGGAAGACACCTGCGCCCGCCTGCGCGAGAAGGACGACATCAAGGAGTTCTACCTGGGCATGAAGGAAGACGGCGTACGAGGCGAACGTCGCTGGAAGAAAAAGAAAACCTGGCGGTGACTGTATGAGCAATCTTTGGGACCTCAGCCATATCCAGCCCGAATATGACATCGTCATGCCGGGCGAGACGATTCCCGCGATTTTCTGGAATGCGGTGGAGCAGCGCGGCGCCAAGACCTGGATGCGGCAGAAAAAGCTGGGCATCTGGCGCAGCTGGACCTGGACACAAACCGGCGACGCGGTGCGCGAGATCGCGGCCGGCCTGCTGAGCCTGGGCTTCGCACGCGGCGAGTGCGCCTCCATCCTTTCCAACACCGTCATCGAATGGGTGCTGGCCGACCTCGCCGTGCTGAGCTGCGGCGGCGTCTGCAGCGGCATCTACCCGACCGACGCGGCTCCCCAGGTGCATTACCTCTGCGAGGACTCGCGCAGCACGCTGCTGTTTGTCGAAGACGACGAACAGCTTGACAAGGCGCTGGAAGTGCGGCCGCAACTGCCGCTGCTGCGCCAGGTGATCGTGTTCGACATGGAAGGCCTGCGCGAGCTGAACGACCCGGGCGTGATGAGCCTGGACGCGCTGCGCGCGCTGGGCCGCGCCCACCTGGCTGCACGCCCCGACGCGGTGGAAGAACGCGCCGCCGAGTGCCAGCCCGAGGACCTCGCCATCCTGGTCTACACCTCGGGCACCACCGGCAAGCCCAAGGGCGCGATGCACAGCCAGCGCGGCCTGGTGTTCACCGCGCGCGGCTACAACACGCTGGTGGCGCAGGACGAGGACGACGAGCGCATGTGCTTTCTGCCGCTGTGCCACATCGCCGAACGCATGGGCGGCGAGTATTTTTCGCTGTATGCGGGCGCCAAACTCAACTTCGTCGAGAACCCCGAGACCATTCCCGAGAACGTGCGCGAGATCGCGCCCACGGTGTTCACCGCCGTCCCCCGGGTGTGGGAGAAGTTTTACTCCGGCGTGATGATCGCGCTCAAGGAAGCCAGCTGGCTGCAGCAGGCCGCTTACGCCTGGAGCATAGGCGTGGGCATGCGCATCACTGACACCGTGCTGGCGGGCAAGACTGTCAGCGCCGGGCTCAAGCTGCAGTTCACGCTGGCGCGCTGGCTGGCGCTCAACAACACACGCAAGCTGATCGGCATACACCGCGCGCGCTTTTGCGTGACGGGCGCGGCGCCGATTTCACCCGACCTGGTCAAGTGGTACATGGCGCTGGGCGTGCCCATGCTGGAAGTCTGGGGCATGACGGAAACCTGCGGCGCGGCCAGCGGCGTGCCGGCCAGCCGCATGAAGCCCGGCTCCATAGGCCCGGCGGCCGGCTACAACGAGATGCGCCTGGACCCTGCCACCGGCGAGATCCTGGTGCGCGGCGCCAATGTCTTCATGGGCTACCTGAACCAGCCCGGAAAAACCGCCGAAACCCTGGATGCGGAGGGCTGGCTGCATACCGGCGACGTGGGCGTGGTGGACGAGGACGGCTATTTCAGGATCACCGACCGCATGAAGGACATCATCATCACCGCCGGCGGCAAGAACGTGACGCCCAGCGAGCTGGAGAACGAACTCAAGTTCTCGCCCTACGTCACCGATGCAGTGGTCATAGGCGACAAGCGGCCCTACCTTACCTGCATCATCATGATCGACCAGGAAAACGTCGAGAAATTCGCCCAGGATGCGGACATACCCTTCAGTAATTACGCCAGCTTGACGCGGGCGGTCGAAGTGCAAGAATTGATCCAGTCGGAGATCGACCGGGTCAACAAGAAGTTTGCGCGGGTCGAGCAGATCAAGAAATTTTTCCTGCTCGACACACAGCTCACGGCGGAGGACGAAGAACTCACGCCGACCATGAAGCTCAAGCGCAAGCTCGTAGAACAAAAATACGCCCCGCACATCGAGGCCATGTATTGAGCACCGAGTGGATAAAAAACCTTTAAGGAGACAAGCATGAAACTGAAGTCAATCGCCGCCCTTTCCGCGTTGGCCTGCGCTGCCGCCCTGTCCGCGTCACCGGCGCTGGCGCAAAGCCAGGGCGTGAGCAAAACCGAAATCACGCTGGGCTCCATCCAGGACCTGTCGGGGCCGCTGGCGGGCTTCGGCAAGCAGATACGCAACGGCATGACCTTGCGCGTGGAGGAGCTCAACGAGCAGGGCGGCATCAACGGCCGCAAGATCAAGCTCATCGTCGAAGACTCGGGCTACGACCCCAAGAAGGCGGTGCTGGCGGCGCAAAAGCTCGTGAACCAGGACAAGATTTTCGCCATGGTGGGCCACCTGGGCACGGCGCAGAACCTGGCGGCCATGCCGGTGCAGTTCGAGAAAAACGTCATTAATTTCTTCCCGGTGACGGCCGCCCGCGAGATGTACGAGCCCTTCCACAAGCTCAAGTATTCGTTCGCCGCCACCTACTACGACCAGATGAAGGCCGCCGTGCCCAAGCTGGTCAAGGAAAAGAACGCCAAGAAGGTCTGCTCCATGTACCAGGACGACGAGTTCGGCCTGGAAGTGCAGCGCGGCGCCGACGATGGCCTCAAAACCATTGGCATGACCATGGTCGAGAAAACCTCCTTCAAGCGCGGCGCCACCGATTTTTCGTCGCAGGTCGCCAAACTCAAGGCCTCCGAATGCGACCTCGTGGTGCTGGGCACCATCATCCGCGAAACCATAGGCGGCATAGGCACGGCGCGCAAACTGGGCTACAACCCGGTCTTCCTGGGCTCCAGCGCCGCCTACACCGACCTGATCCACAAGCTGGGCGGCAAGGCCATGGACGGGCTTTACGCGACCATGACGGTGCAAAACCCCTATCTCGATGAGGCCTCGCAGCCGATACGCTTCTGGGCCAACAAATACAAGACCGCCTTCAATGAAGATCCCACGGTGTTCTCGGTCTACGGCTACACGGTGGTCGACAGCTTTATCCGCGCTTCGCAAAAAGCCGGCGCCAACCTGAGCACCGACAGCTTCATCAAGGCCATGGACACCATGGTGATCCCGGCCGACATCTTCGGCAGCGCCGAAGGCAAGTTCGGTCCGCAAAAACGCCTGGGCAACAACCAGTCGCGCCTGTCTCAACTGCAGGATGGGCGCTGGAAAGTGGTGTCGGACTACATCACGCACTGAGCACCGTGACCGGCCTTCACGGCCTCGCGCAAAACCGCCTTCGGGCGGTTTTTTCATGGGCCCTGGGCTTGCCGCCGTGCGGACGCGTCACGCACAATGCCGCATGCCCGCCTCACCCGACACCCTCGCCACCCTCCACTGCAAAACCACCAAAAGCTGGGAAACCTGGCTGGCCAGGCACCATGCCAGCAGTCCCGGCGTCTGGCTGCAGATCGCCAAAAAGGATTCAGGCATCGCGTCCACCACGCATGCCGAGGCGCTGGAAGCCGCGCTGTGCCAGGGCTGGATAGATGGCCAGCGCAACGCCATGGACGCCCAGTTCTTCCTGCAAAAATTCACGCCCCGCCGCGCGCGCAGCACCTGGTCCAAGATCAATTGCGACAAGGCCATGGCATTGATCGCCTCGGGCCGCATGCAGCCCGCGGGCCTGGCCGAGGTCGAGCGCGCCAAGGCCGACGGCCGCTGGGACGCGGCCTATGACGCGCAGAGCAAAATCACCGTGCCCGAAGACCTGGCGGCTCTGCTGGCCAAAAAGCCCGAGGCCAAGGCTTTTTTTGAATCCCTGGATTCGCGCAACCGCTTCGCCATCCTGTTCAGGCTGCAGACCGCCAAAAAAGCCGAGACACGCGAACGCCGGCTCGCGCTGTTTTTCGCCATGCTGCAGCGTGGCGAAAAAATCCATCCCTGAAAGCGGCCAGAGTGATGCCGCAAGGCACGCGGCATGCCTGCCGTATCACTTCAATCCTTGGTGCGCTGCGAGACAAATTCGCCTTCGTAACCCTTGGCCAGCGACAGCTTCTCGGCCTCGCTGAGCACCTTGCCCGCAAGCTGGAAGATGCCCTGCTCTTCATCCTCGAGGTGATGGTGGATCTTGTGGTGCAGATCCCTGGCCGTGGCCAGCCAGGCCGGTGAGCTGAAGTCGGTGTTCGCCAGCGTTTCCACCAGCTTGTCCATCTGGTGGTGTTCCGCGATACCGTGCCGTGAAGGCTCCTGGGTCATGTCGTGCGCGATCAGCGGGACATAAAAAAAACGCTCCTCAGCCGCCGCATGCGCCGCCAGTTCGCGCTTGAGCTCCTTGAACAGGGAGTCCCGGTCCGGGCTGTCGCCTTGCGTCTTCACCAGGTGGTCGGCCAGGGCACGCTGGGTGTCGTGGCTGATTCGCAGTGCTTCAAAGATATTCATCCGCGAAGTATGGGAAGCCGGACGTCCGCGGCGTGTAGGCCAAGACCGGATTTCAGCGCAAGGCAGGGCAAAAGCGCTAAATTAGGGGCCTATGAACAAAATCCTTCTTCTGGGCGGCACCGGCTTTGTCGGACGCCATGTGTGCGAAAAGCTGGCGCGGCTGCAATGCCGTGTCACCGTGGTCACGCGCCGGCTGGCCAACGCGCGCCACCTGCAGATGCTGCCGCTGGTCGACGTGGTCGAGGCCGACGCCCACGACAGCAGCTCGCTGGCGCCGCTGCTGGCCGGCCACGATGCCGTTGTCAACCTGGTCGCCATCCTGCACGGCTCGCAGGCCGCCTTCGACAAGGCGCATGTGCAGCTGCCGCTGGAGCTGGCGCGCGCCTGCGAGGCCAGCGGCCTCAGGCGCATCGTCCACATCAGCGCGCTGGGCGCTTCGCCCGGCTCGCCGTCCATGTACCAGCGCAGCAAGGCGCGCGGCGAGGCCGTGATGCTGAGCACCGGCCTGGACGTGACCGTGCTGCGGCCCAGTGTGATCTTCGGCGCCGAAGACAAATTCCTCAACACCTTCGCGCGGCTACAGCAGCTGTTCCCGGTGATTCCGCTGGCCGCCGCCGATGCGCGCTTCCAGCCCGTCTGGGTGGAAGACGTGGCGGACGCCATTCTGCACTGCCTGCGGGATGCCGACACCGCGGGACAGATTTATGAAGTCTGCGGGCCCGAGGTGTTCACGCTCAGGCAGCTCGTGAAACTGGCGGGCCGCTACGCCGGCGTCAACGGCGGCAAGGGCCGGCCGGTGATCGCGCTACCCGCGCCGCTGGCCCGTCTGCAGGCCGGCCTCATGGAACTGGCCCCCGGCGAACCCATGCTCAGCCGCGACAACCTCGACGCCATGGCCAGCGACAACGTGGCCACGGGCAAGCTGCCCGGCCTGCAGGCGCTGGGTATACACCCGGCGTCGCTGGACGCCATCGGGCCTTCTTACCTCGGCGAGCAGGGCCTGCGCAGCGGGTTGACGGCCAAGCGCAAGACGGCGGGCCGGTTCTAGCCGGTTCCGGGAACAGCGATCCCGGCCGGGTGTGCACCGGCTAACGCTTGATGATCAGCCCCTGCCCCGTGGGTAGCGGCATCACGCGGTACTGCCGCTCATCGAACCAGGCATCCTCGGCGATCTTCTGCCCGCGGTAGCCGCCGGCCCATTCGTAGTCGTCGAGGATCAAAATGCCGCCCGGGACCATGCGGTCGAACAGGTGTTCCAGGGCCGCAATCTCGGCGGGTGCCTGGTTCAGGTCGATGTGCAGGTAGGCGATGCGCTCAGGGCAGCCGCTGGCGAACACTTCAGGGATTTTCCCTCTCATGACCTGGACCTGGGGATAGGGCATGAATTTCTCGCAGACCCGCGCATACAGGCCTTCGCCGTGCTCAGGCATGGCGTGGTTGGCCATGCTGCTGTCGTGCTCAAAAAGGTCGTAGCACCAGAAGGTTTTCGGGAACGCCGGGCCGCCGAGGTAGTCGACCACCGTTTTGACACCCACCCCGGTGTAAGCGCCGCACTCGACGAAATCCCCATCCAGCTGCACGCAGTGGTAGGCCGCGCAGGCCAGCACGTAGCGCCGCCACACAATGGCTTTGTCGGAGTCGCTCTCGACGTTATCCTTCCAGGCCTGCACAAACGGGCCGTCATCGAACATGGACAGGTTGCGCACCCAGGTCAACAGGTTGTCGGCGAAGTAATAGCCACCCACCAGCTTTTGGGTCACCGACTTCATGCTCTCGGTCACCGCCTGGTCGTCCGTCGTCCCCCAAAACACGGGGAAAAAGAAGCTGGGCACCTTGCTTTTCTCGGGTTCCAAAAGCTTGGGAAGAATGGCAAGCACGCCCGCAGCGGCCGACTTCGAGGAAGCACCCCGGCGGCGGCTCCGAAACAAGCCCCCCAGCAGCGCCCGCAGTACATCACCCAGAATCATGGTTGAACCTCATTTTTTTACCGCCGCAGCGGCTGCCGACGGTGTTGACAGTGCGCACACTGTAGCGTGATTTGGCGGAATTTCACCTCGCGCCCGGTGCGGGCGGCATCAATTTTTCGATTTTTTTGCATCAATGGCGCGCTGGCGGGGTTGTAGCATCGAAAGTCGTTTCATTTTGGCCTTCATCACCAGCAGACGAGGATTCCATGCTCAAGCTCTACATCGGCAATAAAAACTACTCCTCCTGGTCCATGCGCCCCTGGGTGCTGCTCAAGCAGGCCGGCATTCCCTTTGAGGAAATCAAGCTGCGCTTCGATTCCTTCGACGCCAACTCGAGCTTCAAGGAAAAAATCGGCGGCGTGAACCCGACCGGCAGGGTGCCGGCGCTGGATGACGATGGTTTTGTGGTCTGGGACACGCTGGCCATCGCCGAATACCTGGCCGAGCGCTTTCCCGAGAAAAAACTCTGGCCGCAGGACGTGAAGGCCCGCGCCCGGGCGCGCAGCATCTGCGCCGAGATGCACAGCGGCTTCGGCGCGCTGCGGTCGGCCTGTCCCATGAACATCGAGGCCGACCTGTCCGACATGGGCCAGCTGATCTGGCGCGACAAATCGGCCGTGCGCGCCGACGTGCAGCGCATTGTCGACATGTGGACCGAGTTGCTGGCGCAATACAAAGGCCCCATGCTGTTCGGCGAATTCAGCATTGCCGACGCCTTTTTTGCACCCGTGTGCATGCGCCTGAGCCGTTACGCGCTGCCGGTGCCGGCAGAGATCAGCGCCTATATCCAGCGTGTCAGCGCCCTATCTGGCGTCAAGGCCTGGATAAATGACGCGCTTGCCGAAAACGATTTCCGCGAATTTGAAGAGCCTTACCGCGTCAAACGCTGAAGCAGGAGCTCCCATGGTCACGATTTACCTGCGCTACGTGCTCAACACCGCAAAACTCAAGGAGTTCGAGCACTACGGCAAGCTGTGGATTCCGCTGGTCGAAAAATTCGGCGGCAAGCACCACGGCTATTTCATGCCCAGCGAAGGCGCCAACAACATCGCACTGGCGCTGTTCACCTTCGACAGCCTGGCGGCCTACGAGACTTACCGCCAGCGCTCTTTTTCAGATCAGGATTGCCTGGCTGCCTTCAAGTACGCCGAAACCACCGGCTGCATCGTCAGCTACGAGCGCAGCTTCTTCCGGCCGGTGTTTTCCTGAATAAGAAGGGCCGGCTTCGTCCGGCCACTAGCCGCTAAACTGGCTTGATGGAAATATTCATGGTCGGTGGCGCGGTGCGCGATGCCTTGCTGGGCTTGCCCGTGCAGGACCACGACTGGGTGGTCGTGGGCGCCACACCCGAGGAACTGGCGGCCCAGGGCTACCTGCCCGTGGGCAAGGACTTCCCTGTCTTCCTGCACCCCGAGACCCGCGAGGAGTACGCGCTGGCCCGCACCGAGCGCAAGACGGCGCGCGGCTACCGCGGCTTTGCGGTGCATGCCGATCCCGACGTGACGCTGGAGCAGGACCTGGCGCGGCGCGACCTGACCATCAATGCCATCGCGGCCCCAGCCCGCGGCGACAGCGCGCCCGGCCGCTTCGAGCCCGACTTTGCCGCGCTGATAGACCCCTTCGGCGGGCAAAAAGACCTCCAGGCCAAAATCCTGCGCCATGTCACCGATGCCTTCCGCGAAGACCCGGTGCGCATTTTGCGGCTGGCCCGCTTTGCCGCCCGTTTTTCCGGCTTTTCGGTGGCACCCGAGACCCTGGCGCTGATGCGGGACATGGTGGCCGAGGGCGAGGTCGATGCGCTGGTGCCCGAACGCGTGTGGCAGGAGCTCGCGCGCGGGCTGATGGAGGACAAGCCCTCGCGCCTGTTCGAGGTGCTGCGTGACAGCGGCGCGCTGGACAAGCTGCTGCCCGAGGTGGCGCGCCTCTGGGGTGTGCCCCAGCCCGCCGCCCACCATCCCGAGGTCGACACCGGCATCCACCTGATGATGGTGCTGGACATGTCGGCGCAGCTCAAGGCGCCCCTGGCCGCGCGCTTTGCCTGCCTGTGCCACGACCTGGGCAAGGGCACGACACCGGCCGAGGCCTTGCCGCGCCACATCGGCCACGAAGAACGCAGCGCACGCCTGTTGAAGGAGGTGTGCGAGCGCCTGCGCGTGCCGGTGGACTGCCGCGAGATCGCCGACGTGGTGGCGCGCGAGCACGGCAATGTGCACCGCAGCGAAAGCCTGGGCGCCGCGGCCCTGGTGCGGCTGCTGGAGCGCTGCGATGCATTTCGCAAGCCCCAGCGCTTTGCCGACATCCTGCTGGCCTGCGAATGCGACGCGCGCGGCCGACTGGGCCTGCACGATTCGCCCTACCCGCAGCGCCCGCGCCTGCTGGCGGCCCTGGCCGCGGCCCAGGCGGTACAAACGCAGCCGTTGGCACTCCAGGCGCAGGCAGCGGGACGCGGCGGCAAGCAGATCGGCGACGTGATCCACCAGGCGCGCGTCAAAGCGGTGCAGGACAGCCTGGCCGGCACCGCGACGCAGCAGCCATCGCCCCCCCGGAACCTGAAAAAGCGAAGCCGGCCTACAGCGCTTTGACAGGGGGCCTGCTAAGGTGAATGGCGATGCAGTTATCACCTTCCCCATCGCCGGCCCTGCCTTCATCGCGTTCGGCACTTTCCGGGCAGCTGCCGGCCATAGGCGCGCGGACCGCCCTCTTCCTGGACTTTGACGGAACACTGGCCGACCTGGCACCCGAACCCGACGCGGTCCAGCTGGTCTCGGGCGTGATCCCGGCCCTGCTCCGACTGTCGGGCCAGCTGGGCGGCGCCCTGGCGATCGTGTCGGGCCGCAGGCTCGCCGACCTGGACGACTTTCTTGCGCCCTTGCAGCTACCCCTGGCCAGCGAGCACGGCGCGCAGCGCCGCGACATACAAGGCCGGGTGGTGAGCCTCGCGGAACCTGACTTGAGCGAGCTCGCGCGCAGCACCGCCGAGTTCGCAGCTCACCATGACGGACTGCGCATTGAAATCAAGCAGGCTGCCGTCGCCCTGCACTACCGCCATGCGCCCGAACTGGAGTCGCTGTGCCTGCGGGTCATGCAGCAAGCCGCCGACCGCACACCCGGCGTCGAATTGCTGTGCGGCAAGTATGTGTTTGAAGTCAAACCAGCGAATGTCAGCAAGGGATCGGCAATCAAGGCCTTCATGCGCGAGCCCCCGTTTGCGGGCCGCCTGCCGCTGTTCGCCGGCGACGACACCACCGACGAAGCCGGCTTTGCCGCCGTGCAGTCACTGGGCGGTGAAGGCATCAAGGTCGGCGAAGGCGCGACCGTGGCGCGCCACCGCTGCGCATCGCCCGACGCGCTGCGCGAATGGCTGCACGCGGCCTTTGGCGGCATGTCGCGGGAGACTGATGAGGCGCCGGCCGCCGCGCCAGGAGGCCACCCATGAACGTCGCCGCCGACTCCCTGCATTTCACGTCGCCCGCCAAGCCGTCCCTGGCCATGGGTGTGATCGGCAACTGCGGCTTCAGCGCCCTGATCGACGCGCGCGGGCGCATCGTCTGGTGCTGCCTGCCGCGCTTTGACAGCGACCCGGTCTTCAACGCGCTGCTCGAGCCCCAGCCGGAGCAAGGCGAAACCACCATGCCCGGCATCCAGGACTCGCAGTCCAGCGCCTTCGCCATCGAGATCGAGGACTTCGCCGAAGCCAGGCAGTGGTATGAGCCCAATACCGCCGTGCTGCGCACCCAGCTCTTCGACAAGCGCGGCCAGGGCATAGAGATCACTGACTTCGCGCCGCGGTTTTTCAGCCGCTCGCGCTTTTTCAGGCCCATGACGCTGGTGCGCCGGGTCAAGCCCATCCACGGCGCGCCGCGCATACGCGTGGCGCTGGACATCCGCTTCGACTGGGGCCGGCGCAAGCCACTGGTCACCCAGGGCAGCAACCACCTGCGCTACGTGGGCGACGAACTCACGCTGCGCCTGAACACCGACGCCTCGCTTTCCCACCTGCTGTCAAAACAGCCTTTTGTGCTGACGCGTGAGCACAATTTCCTGCTGGGCGCCGACGAATCGCTGACCGACGGCATTGCCGACACCGCGCGCCTGTTTGAGCAGGAGACCATCTCCTACTGGAAGAAGTGGAGCCAGCGCCTGCACATTCCGTTGGAGTGGCAGGAGGCCGTGATACGCGCGGCCATCACGCTCAAGCTTTCGCTGTTTGAGGACACGGGCGCCATCGTCGCCGCCATGACCACCAGCATTCCCGAGGCGCCCGGCAGCCAGCGCAACTGGGACTACCGCTACTGCTGGCTGCGCGACGCCTTTTTTGTGGTGCGCGCGCTCAACAGCCTCTCGGAAGTCGGCACCATGGAGGACTACCTGCGCTGGCTCAGCAACGTGGTGGTGCAGTCCAAGGGCGGGCATATCCAGCCGCTCTACGGCATAGGCCTGGAGCGCGAACTGCCCGAATCCATCATGGTGCACCTGGGCGGCTACCGAGGCATGGGCCCGGTGCGCGTCGGCAACCAGGCGCAGGAGCACTTCCAGCACGACGTCTACGGCAATGTGGTGCTGGGCGCGGCCCAGTCCTTTCACGACCACCGCCTGCTGCACCGCGCGGGCCTTGCCGAGTTCAAGCGGCTGGAGGACGTCGGCGAGCAGGCCGTGCGCAACTACGACAAGCCCGACGCCGGCATGTGGGAGCTGCGCACGCGCGCGCGCATCCACACTTCGTCGGCCCTGATGTGCTGGGCTGCTTGCGACCGGCTGGCCAAGATCGCGCTGGTGCTCAAGCAGCCGGAGCGCGCCGCCTACTGGCAGGGCCATGCCTCCGTCATGCAGGAACGCATACTGCGCGAGGCCTGGAGCGAGGAGCGCCAGTCCTTTGCCGAAAGCTTCGGCGGGCGCGACCTGGACGCCAGCGTGCTGCTGATGATCGAGGTCGGTTTTATCGACCCCAAGGACTCGCGCTTCATCGCCACGGTGGACGCGCTGGAAACCCATTTGTGCGACGGCCCTTATATGCGCCGCTACGAGGCACCCGACGATTTCGGCAAACCCGAGACCGCCTTCAACATCTGCACCTTCTGGCGCATAGACGCGCTGGCCCGCATAGGCCGCAAGGAGCAGGCCCGCGAAATCTTCAACACCATGCTGGCCGCGCGCAACCATGTGGGCCTGCTGTCGGAAGACACCCATCCCCTGACCGGCGAGATGTGGGGCAATTTTCCGCAGACTTATTCCATGGTGGGGATCATCAATGCTGCCGTAAGGCTCTCAACCCCCTGGGAATCCCAGGTATGAACACCCCCGCCGGATGCTCACTTCGTGTAGCACCTCCCCCCCTTGCAGGGGGCTGGCGCCTGCGGCCCGGCAAAGCCGGTTCCGCGGCCCCTGCTGGTGCTGAGGGCTATTTGTCATGAGTCGTTTGGTTGTTGTCTCGAACCGCGTGGCAGATCCGCGCAAGGCCGCCGCCGGCGGCCTGGCCGTCGCACTGGGCGATTCGCTCAATGCCACCGGTGGCCTCTGGTTCGGCTGGAGCGGCAACGTCGTCGAAGGCGGCGCGCCGGGTGAAGGCGAGCTGCATGTGCAGCAGGCCGGCAACGTCAAGCTCGCCACGGTGGACCTGTCGGCCGAAGACCATGCGGGCTATTACCTGGGCTACAGCAACGGCGTGCTCTGGCCGGTGTTCCATTACCGGCTGGACCTGGCGCGTTTCGACACGGGTTTTATCGAGGCCTACCGCCGCGTGAACCGGCTGTTCGCGCACAAGCTGATGCCCCTGCTCAAGCCCGACGACATCATCTGGATCCACGACTACCACCTGATCCCCATGGCCGCCGAGCTGCGCGCCATGGGCTGCAACAACCGCATCGGTTTTTTCCTGCACATCCCGCTGCCGCCGCAGCAGATACTGGCGGCCATTCCCCAGCATGAATGGCTGATGCGCGCGCTGTTCGCCTACGACCTGGTGGGCTTCCAGAGCGAGAACGACCTGCTGCACTTCTCGCGCTACGTGCAGGCCGAGGCCGGCGCCGTGGCACTGGATGGCAACCGCTTCAGGGCCTTTCACCGCACCGTGCGCGCGGGCGCCTTCCCGATAGGCATAGACGTGGATGAATTCGCCGCGCTTACCCATGCGCAGGACGCACGCGACATGTACGAGCGCATGAAAGAGGAGTATTCACGCCGCAAGCTGCTGCTGGGTGTGGAGCGGCTCGATTACTCCAAAGGCCTGCCGCAACGCCTGAAGGCCTTTGAGGCCCTGCTGACGAAGTATCCCGAAAACATCCGCAGCGCCACCCTGATCCAGATCGCCGCGCCCAGCCGTGAAGACATGGGAACCTACACCGACCTGCTGCAGGAACTTGAAAGCCTGTGCGGTGCCACCAACGGCAATTTTGGTGAACTCGACTGGATGCCGATACGCTACATCCACCGCAACGTGGCGCGCAAACGCCTGCCTGGCCTGTACCGCGTGGCGCGGGTGGCGCTGGTCACGCCGCTGCGCGACGGCATGAACCTGGTGGCCAAGGAATTCATCGCCGCCCAGAACCCGGCCGACCCGGGCGTGCTGGTGCTCTCGCGCTTCGCGGGCGCGGCCGAGCAGCTCGAAGACGCGCTGCTCGTCAACCCCTACGACATTGACGGCACGGCCGGCACCATACAGCGCGCGCTGCAGATGCCGCTGGAGGAACGTCAGGCGCGGCACCAGAAACTGCTCAAGAACATTCGTGAGCATGATGTGCATTGGTGGCGGAGGGAGTTTTTGAATGCGCTAGGTTTTGAGGGGCCAGCTTAGTCTGGCCGGGTCTTGCTTCGGCCTTTGCGCTTTTTGTTGAGTTCAGCTGGCCGGGGGTAGCCGCCCTCAGCAGAGAGAGCGCAAGCCGGGAACAAGACCCGGCTAAGAAACGATATAAGCTCCAGCCCCAGTAGAAAACAACTTCCCATCAGCGCCCAAAAATTCCATCCGCGTGCTTGCGACGCGCGACCCTAGCCGCATCACCTCGGCCCGTAACTCAAAGTACTCACTGATCCCCGGCCGCAAATAGTCGATGCGCAAATCTATGGTGCCCAGTTTGGTGAAGCGATGCAGGCGCTGCAGCGGCGGCTCGTCCATGTGGCGCGCGCCTATGGCGGCCATCACGGCCAGCCCGCCCATGGCGTCCAGCCCGGCGCTGATCACGCCGCCGTGGATGCGGTTGTGGGCGTAGTGGCCTATCAGCTCGTTGCGCATGTCTATGCGGGCCGTGACCCTTTCAGCCGTCATCGAGGTGATCCTGAGCCCCAGCAGCTTGTTAAAAACGATTTTTTCCTCGAATAGGTCTTTAAGGCCGGCAACGAATTCGGGCTCGAACTCAATCGCGCCGATGGGGTCAGGATGTGCTTTGGTCATAGTCCTAATTGTCGTGCAGCGAGGTCCTTCATGATGTCCTCGGCGCCGCCGCCTATCATCATGACCTTGACCTCGCGGTAAATGCGTTCGCTTTTGGTGCCGCGCATATAACCCATGCCGCCCAGGATTTGCACCGCCTGGTCGGCGCAAAACTGCATGGTTTGTGTGGCGTGGTTCTTCAAGAGGCAGACCTGGGCCACCCAGTCAGAGTTGCCCGAAGCTTCCTCGCCGGCGTCGGCTCGCAGCGCCAGCGCATCGGCCCAGGCGCGGGTGGAGGCGATGCGCATCTGCATGTCCACCAGCTTGTGGCGCACCGCCTGGCGCTCGACCAGGGCCGCGCCGAAAGTCTTGCGCTGGCGCGCCCAGTCCAGTGCCTCGTCATAACAGGCTTCGGCAAAACCCAGCGCGGCCACGGCCAGCGCCAGGCGTTCGCCGTTGAAGTTGCCCATGACCATGCGAAAGCCCGCGCCTTCTTCGCCGATCAGGTAGTGGGCAGGCACACGCACATTATCAAAACGCAGCTGCGCCGTGTCCGAACACCACCAGCCCATTTTTTGCAAAGGGCTGCGCGACAGGCCCGCCGCATCACCCGGCACCACCAGCAGTGAGATGCCGGCAGGGCCTTTGGCCTCACCGGTGCGCACGGCCACGGTCAGGAAGTCGGCGCGCATGCCCGAGGTGATAAAAACTTTTTCGCCGTCGATCACATAGTCGCCGCCGTCCCGCCGCGCCGTGGTGCGCAGTGCGGCCACATCCGAGCCGCCGCCGGGTTCGGTAATCGCCAGGGCGGCGATTTTTTCGCCGCGCAACACGGGTGTGATGACTTTCTGCTGCAGCGCCGGGCTGCCATGGCGCAGCACGGGCGGCAAGGCAATGTTGTGGGAAAACAGGCTAGCCATGACGCCACCACTGCCACCATAACGGCACAGCGCCAGCGTGACTGCATTGCGCAGCCGCCAGGAGGCCGGTGTGCCGCCCAGCGCCTCGGGATAACCCAGGCCCAGCAAACTCAGGCTGGCCGCCTGTGTGTAAAGCGCGCGCGGAAACTCGCCGGCTTCGTCCCATGCCGTGGCATGCGGCGCGATCTCGCGTTCTGCAAAGCGCCGTACGGCGTCGGCCATGGCGGCAACAGCTTCATCATCTTCACCGTGGACGGCGCAAGGCGCGCTCATGTCTCAAACCTCAGCAAGACCTGGCCCGTCGCGGCCTGCTGGCCGGACTCCACCATCACGGCCGCCAGCACCGCATCATGCGGGGCATTGATCGAATGTTCGAGTTTCATGGATTCGATCACCAAGAGGGTCTCGCCGCGCCGCACGGCCTGGCCGGGTGCAGCATGCACCGTGATGACCTTGCCGTTAAAGGGCGCGCGCAGCTCCTGCGAGGCTACCGCGCCGCCAGAGGCCGCGGCGTCAAAACTCGCGTCTTCCAGAAACAGGTCGACACCGTCCGCCTGGATATGCCAGTGCCTCACTGCCTGTCCTACGGCGCCCTGAATGCGTACGGCAGCCGCGCGCTGCTGTGTGCCGCCCACACGAACCGTGGTGGCACCGCCGGCGCCCGGCGTGACCACCGCGTGTAGCGCCTGTCCATCGACTTCAAGCGCCAACCGTCCCCCGCCCTGCTCCCGCACGCGCAACTCCAGCACCTCGCCGCGATGCCGCAGCCTGAGCGGCTTCGGGAATGGGCATGGCAAATCGGTCACTTCGGGGAAAAGCGCCGCGAGTCCCAGCGGCAACAAGGCCTGCGCTTGCTCTTTCCGCAGCGTCTCGCGCAAAGCGGCGCCCTGCTCCGCGAGGAAAGGAATCAAGGCATCGCCGGCGCCGAACACCGGATGCGCCAGGCAGCGGGCCAGAAAGCCCCGGTTGGTCGGCAGGCCCAGCACTTCGGTGCGGCCCAGCGCCGCGACAAGCTTGTCCACGGCCTCATCGCGCGTCGCGGCATGCGCCACCAGCTTGCCCAGCATGGAGTCATAGTGCGGGGTTACCACCAGGCCGCCAAACAACGCATGGTCAAAGCGTACGCCGCCCGGCTCGCGAAAATGCTGGACTGTGCCCGCATGCGGCCTGAAGTCCTCATCCTCGGCACACAGGCGCACTTCGATGGCATGGCCGGTAAACGCCACCTCGTCCTGCGCCAGCGGCAAGGCCTCGCCCCGCGCAACACGCAACTGCCATTCGACCAGGTCCAGCCCTGTCACCGCCTCGGTCACCGGATGTTCAACCTGCAGGCGGGTGTTCATCTCCATCAAAAAGAAATCACGGCCTTCAAGCAGAAACTCCACCGTCCCGGCGCCCACATAAGCCGCCGCCTGGGCCAGCGCCACGGCGGCGCCGCACATGCGCGCGCGCAGGGCCGCGTCGACGGCGGGGCTTGGCGTTTCCTCAATGAGTTTCTGGTGGCGCCGCTGCACGGAGCAATCGCGCTCACCCAGGTGGATGCAGCGGCCGTGCGCGTCGGCGAATACCTGCACCTCGACATGGCGGGGGTTGAGCAAGGCTTTTTCGATCAGCAGCTCTTCACTGCCGAAGGCCGACGCGGCTTCCGAACGCGCGCTGTGCAAAGCCGCCCGCAAATCCCCGGCGGCCTCTACCAGCCGCATGCCGCGCCCGCCGCCGCCCGCCACGGCCTTGACCATGACGGGATAGCCTATGCGACCGGCCTCGGCCTCAAAACGCGCGTCCGACTGGTCCGCCCCCTGGTAGCCGGGCAGGCAGGGAACGCCTTGCGCCTGTGCCAGCTGTTTGGCGGCCGACTTGCTGCCCAGTTGCCGTATCGCGGCCGGCGGTGGTCCCACCCACGTGAACCCCGCCGCAATCACCGCTTCGGCAAAGGCCGCGTTCTCGCTGAGAAAACCATAGCCGGGATGCACCGCGTCGGCACCGCAGGCTTGCGCCGCGGCAATGAGCTTGTCAATCCGCAAATAGGTATCGGCCGAGCTGTCCCCACCCAGCGCACAGGCCATACCGGCTTCGCGCACATGCAGGGCGCTGGCATCGGCATCCGAATACACGGCCACCGTGTTGATGCCCATGGCATGGGCCGTGCGAATGACGCGGCGGGCAATCTCGCCTCGGTTGGCCACCAGCAGGCTTGTGATGCTTGTCATAAGCCCCAGCCGGGTGTGGCCTTGCTCGAGAAAGCCCGCAGGCCTTCGGCGGCTTCGGCGCCGCGCAGGCTGCCGGCAAACAGGACGGCCGCCTGGTCCAGCACGTCGGGCAAGCCCTGGCCCTGTGATGCCGCCAGCAGTTCCTTGGTCGCGGCCAGCGCGCGCGGCCCGGCCTGGCCCAGGCGCGCCAGCACCGCCTGCAAGGCCGCCGGCAGCTCGTCGGCCGCATGCACCTCGTCCACCAGGCCCAGCTGCAGCGCTTCCCACGCCGTCCACTTGCGGCCGGTGAGCAGGCACTGGCGCGCCGCCCGGTCGCCCAGGCGCCTGAGCACAAAGGGCGCGATCTGCGCCGGCACCACGCCCAGCGTGACCTCGGGCGCGGCCAGCACCGCGCGATAGCCGGCCAGCACAAAGTCGGCGCAGCACACCAGGCCCAGGCCGCCGCCCATCGCGGACCCATTGACGACGGCCACCAGAACCTGCGGCAGGTCGCACAGGGATTGCAGCAGCGCGCCAAAACGCCGGTTCATCGCCGCCAGCGGGTCGGGCGTGCCCGGCGACAAGGCCTGGCCTATGGCCTCGGCAAAACCGCCCAGGCTGCCGCCCGCGCAAAATGCCCCGCCTGCGCCAGCCAGCACGACAAAACGCAGCGAGCTGTCTTGGGCCGCGCGTTCGCAGGCGGCTTGCAGGTCCCGCACCAGCGCATCGCTCAAGGCATTGCGGGTGGCGGGATCGTTCAGGGCCCAGGTCTCGGTAGCGCCCTGGCGCACCACATCCAGTAGGGCCATAGCTCAGGCGGCTTTCTTGGCGGACTTGGCCACACCCATGATCCTGGCAATGATGCCCATCATGACTTCGTCGGCGCCGCCGCCTATGGAGGCCAGCCGACCGTCGCGGAACATGCGCGCCACCTTGTTCTCCCAGGTGTAGCCCATGCCGCCCCAGAACTGCAGACAGGTGTCGGGCACCAGGCGGTTGAGCCGCCCGGCCTTGAGCTTGGCCATGGAGGCGAGTTCGGTCACGTCCTGGCCCTGCACATAGAGCTCGCAGGCGCGGTAAGTCATGGCGCGCAGGCTTTCAACCTCGGTCTTCATCTCGGCCAGCTTGAACTGCACCCATTGCTGGTCGGCCAGCGCGGCGCCGAAGAGCTTGCGCTCATGCGCCCACTCCACCGTCCATTCAATGCAGTTGGACAGCGACTGTATGCAGCTGGCCGCGCACCAGAGGCGCTCCTCCTGGAACTGCATCATCTGGTAGACAAAGCCCGAGCCTTCGCTGCCTATCAGGTAGCGCTGCGGCACACGCACCTCGTCGAAATAGATCAGGCCGGTGTCGGACGAGTTCATGCCGATCTTCTTGATCTTCTTCGCTGCTTCAATGCCCTTGCGCAGTTTGCCGTTTTCGCGCATGGGCACCATCACCAGGCTTTTGTTCTTGTGCGCGGGCCCCTCACCGGTGTTGACCAGCATGCACATCCAGTCGGCCTGCAGGCTGTTGGTGATCCACATCTTCTGGCCGCTGATCACATAGTCGCCACCGTCCTTGCGCGCCTGGCTTTTGATGGAGGCCACGTCGCTGCCCGCGCCGGGCTCGCTCACGCCTATGCAGCCCACGGTGTCGCCGGCAATCGCGGGCGCCAGGAACTCGCGCTTGAGCTCGTCGCTGCCAAAGCGCGCCAGCGCCGGCGTGCACATGTCCGTCTGCACGCCTATGGCCATGGGAACGCCGCCGCAGTCTATATGGCCCAGGGCTTCGGCCATGGCCATGCCGTAGGAATAGTCCAGGCCGGCACCGCCATATTCCTCGGGTTTGGTCAGGCCCAGCAGGCCCAGCTTGCCGAGTTGTTTGAACACCTCGTGCGCGGGAAATATCTCGGCCGCTTCCCATTCATCGACATGCGGGTTGATCTCGGCGTCTATAAAACGTTTGAGGGTTTTCTGGATTTCCAGGTGTTCGTGGCTGTATTGCATTTTTGTCTCCGTTTCTTTTTTTGTTTCGCGCCGCCTACATGCGCGCCACGCCGAACTGCATCGGCCTTGTTTGCCGTGCCTCGGCCTGGGCGCAGATGTCCAGGCACTGCACCAGCACGGCGCGCGTGTCGCGCGGGTCTATCACGCCGTCGTCCAGCACCAGGCCCGAGGTGTAGAACACATCGGCCTGGGCCTCGAACATGGCGACGATCTTGTCGTACTGGGTCTGCGACTGGGCCGGGTCGGCTGCGATGCCCTTGCGCGCCAGCGCCGCCTCACTAACGATTTGCATGGTGCGCGCGGCCTGCTCGCCGCCCATCACGGCCGTTTTGGCGCTTGGCCAGCTGAAGAGAAAGCGCGGCGCGTAGCCGCGGCCGCACATGCCGTAGTTGCCCGCGCCAAAGGAGGCGCCGCACTGGAGGGTGATTTGCGGCACCGTGGCGTTGGTGACGGCCTGGATCATCTTGGAGCCGTGCTTGATCATGCCGGCCTGCTCGCTTTCCTTGCCGACCATATAGCCCGTGGTGTTCTGCAGGTAGAGGATGGGGTGGCCCAGCTGGCACATCAGCTGGATGAAATGGGTGGCCTTGTTGGCACCGGCCACGTCAATCGGGCCGTTGTTGCTGAGGATGCCGACGGCATGCCCGCCCAGGGACGCCTGCACGCAGACCGTGGCCGCGCCGTAAAGCGCCTTGAAAGGCAAAAAATCCGAGCCGTCAACCAGCCGCGCAATCACTTCATGCATGTCCATCGGCTGGCGCAGGTCGTCGGGCACCAGGCCCAGTAATTCTTCCGCCGGGTACAGCGGGTCTGGTGCCCCGTTCCTGGCGGCGGCTTGCGCCCACCCAGTGCGCGCCACGACTTCGCGCGCCAGGCCCAGCGCCTCACGGTCATCCCCGGCCAGCTGCTCGCCCAGGCCGGACACGGCGCTGTGCATCAGCGCGCCGCCCAGCTCCTCTTCTGTCGCCACTTCGCCGGTGGCGGCCATCAGCAGCGGCGGGCCGGCCAGGAAGGCGCGCGAACGGTTGCGCACCATGATGACGACGTCACTCAGGCCCGGCATGTAGGCACCGCCGGCCGTGCCCGAGCCGTGCTGCACGGTGATGACGGGAATACCGGCCGCCGACAGGCGCGCCAGGTTGCGGAACAGCGCGCCGCCCTGCACAAAACCCTCGACCCGGTAGCGCATGAGGTTGGCGCCCGCGCTTTCCACCAGGTGCACAAAAGGCAACTTGCCCTGCAAGGCAATCTCCTGCACGCGCAGGATTTTTTCCAGACCCATGGATTGCACGGCGCCGGCCTCTATGCCCGAGTCGCTGGCCACCACCATGCAGCGCACGCCGCTGACAAAACCGATGCCGGCCACCACGCCGCCGCCCGGCACCGACTGGGCGGCATCCTTGCTATCCTGCAGGTAGCCCGCCAGCGAACACAGCGGCAGCCAGGGCGCGCCGGCGTCCAGCAGCAGCGCCACGCGCTCGCGCGGCAAGAGCTGGCCGCGCTTGTCAAAGGCGGGGCGCGATTTCGCCGAAGCGGCGGCGCTGCGTTCTTCCAGCGCGCGCAGCGCGTCTATGCGCGCCAGCATGGCGCCCCGCCGCCGCAAGGCCTGCGGCGACTGCGCATTCCAGGCGGACTGGAACAGCGTCATGACTGGAAGACTTTCGGCGTTTCGGCCAGGTGAAAGCCGTCAAAGGGCTTGATGGTTTCGCGCTGCAAGGCCTGGTCATCGGGCTGCTGCATGGGCCAGCCCATGCGTACCTGAGGCCTGGCGCCGTCCACGCGCAGCGTGCTGCCGCTGATGAAATTCGCGGCCTTGCTGAGCAAGAACACCACGGCCGCCGAGGTTTCGCTTTCGGTGCCGAAGCGACCCAGCGGCACGGTGTTTCGCATCTCGCGCAGCATGGGGCCGGCCTCGGGCGGGTAGTGGTCCATGCCGCTGGAGGCGATGTAGCCCGGCGCCACCGCGTTCACGCGCACGCCGCTTTTGGCCCATTCGGCCGCGGCGGTCTCGGTGAAACTCACCATGCCGGCGCGCGCCGCGCCACTGTGGCCCATGTTGGGCATGGAACCCCACATGTCGGCCACGATGTTGACAATGCTGCCGCCCTTGTCCCGCATGGCCTGCAGGTAACACTCGCGCGCCATCAGGAAGCCGCCCGTGAGGTTGGTGTTGATGACCGCTTCCCAGCCCTTGGCGCTGATGGCTTCCAGCGGCGTGATGTACTGGCCGCCGGCATTGTTGACAAGGCCGTCGATACGGCCCTGGGCCGCCACGACGGCGTTGATGGTGGTCCTGACGGCTTCTTCCTGGCGTATGTCGCAGGGGTGGAAGCTGACCCGCCCGCCCTGCGCCACGATTTCGCCGGCCACGCCATGCAGCTTGTCGATCTTGCGGCCTATGAGCACCACATGCGCGCCCAGCGCGGCGAGTTCGTGCGCGATGCAGCGCCCTATGCCCGAGCCGCCGCCGGTGACGACGATGACCTGGCCGGCAAACAGGCCCGGCCGGAAAACGGATTGGTAGCTCATGCCTAAGCCTTTGAGGGTTTGCCCTGCGCGGGAGCGTGGATAAAAAGCGCCATGGCCGCGTCGGTGAGGTCGTCCAGCGTGGCGGATTGCCTGGGGTCAAACCACTGCACCGACCAGTTGAGCGCGCCGAACATCAAGAGGCGCGCCAGCTTCACCGGGCCCTTGAGTTGCCCCGCCCGCGCCAGGGCCTGGAGCACGGGCTCCCAGACGGCTTCATAGTCGCCTTGCAGCTTGGTCAGCACGGCGCGCTGGCGGGCCGTGATGGAACGCGACTCATAAAGCATCACCGGGATGAAATCGCTGCCGGGGCCCAGCAGCACGCCGAAGTGGTTGCGCACCAGCAGCCGCAGCAGCGCCGGCGCATCGCCGTCGGGCAGCGCGGCCGATTGCAGCGCCTGGGCCTGGCGCTGCAGGGCCGAGCGCATGCCCTCCTCCATCACCGCATGAAGCAGCGCGCCCTTGCTTTTGAAGTGGTAGAAGGGCGAGCCGCTGTGCATGCCGACGGCGGCCGCGATGTCGCGCGTGCTGGTGGCGTCAAAGCCTTTTTTGCGGAACAGCCGGGCGGCGGCCGTGATGAGCTCGAGCCGGCGGTTGCCGTCGTCGCGCTCGTCCAGGGTTTTGCGCGGGCGGCCGCGCGGGCGCTTTTCAGCGGCGGCGGCAAGGGTTTTTGAAGGGCGAGGGGCGCGTGCGGCGGTACGCGAACGCGCGGCGGGTTTGTCCATAAGGACGGACCATAGCAAAATCCAATATTTTTAGCAAGCAAGCGCTTTGTAAAAATACCGAAGGCCGGCTTTCCTCACCAGGTCACTTGTGTGGGCCGCCCGCCTTGCCACCGGCAGGGGCGCCTACCTGCGGGTGCGCGCCGTGGATGTGCGCCGCATCGCCGCGCTCCGCCGGCGTGCGGTTCCGGCTTTGCTGCAGCGCGGCTTTTTCCAGGCCGCTGAGGATGCCGCAGTCGCCGGCGGCCTGGCCGCTGGCGCATTGCTCGCGCAGCAGCTTCAGGTCTTTTTCCAGCGCCTTGAGCTCGCGTATGCGCGTGGCGACGTGGTGGATGTGTTCATCAAGCAAGGTGTTGACGTCGGTGCAGCTGCCGGCAGGTGCGTCCTTGAAGTTCAGCAGCGTGCGGATCTCGGCCAGCGTCATGTCCAGCGAGCGGCAGTGGCGTATGAAGGCCAGGCGCTGCACATGGCTTTCGTCGTAAATGCGGTAGTTCGAGCCGGTACGCGCCGCTTCGGGCAGCAAGCCCTCGCGCTCGTAGTAGCGTATGGTTTCCGTCTGGGTCTGCGCGGTTTTGGCCAGTTCTCCGATTTTCATGGCGACCTCCTTGAACACTGCCCCACATCGCTGTAGGGTCACTGCTGGAGTCTCGCTTGACTCTAAGGCCGCTACAGGGTTTCCAATTAAGCCATGAAATCTGAAAAACACCTTGTTTCCGCCCTGGATGCCCCTACCGGCGACTGCTGCGGCGGCGCTCATGCCGCCCATGCCCCAGCCCCCATGGCAGCCGGCGCCGCGGGCCGGCTATTTCGCATCGCCACCATGGACTGCAGCGCCGAGGAATCGGACATACGCCGCGCGCTGGAGCCCATCGCCGGCATACGCTCGCTGGGCTTCCAGCTGGGGGCGCGCACGCTGCGCATAGATGCCGGCGAGGAAGCCTATGCGCCTGCCCTGGACGCAATTCGCAAAGCCGGCTTTGACCCGCAGCCGGCTCAGTCCGCCGCCCCGCAAGCGGACAGCCATGAAGGCCATGACCATAGCCACGGCGGCAGTTTTGGCGGCGCCACCCACCTGGTTGCGGCCCTGGTGCTGGCCGCGGGCGCCGAGGCCCTGTCCTTCTTCGCCCCGGACCTGCTGGCCTGGAAAATCGCCGGCATGGCGGTGGCGGCCCTGGCCATTGCCCTGGCCGGCCTGGACACCTACCAAAAAGGCCTGGCCGCCCTGCTGCGCGGCAAGCTCAACATCAACGCGCTGATGGCGGTGGCCGTCACCGGCGCCTTCCTGATAGGCCAGTGGCCGGAAGCCGCGATGGTGATGGCGCTCTATGCCATTGCCGAGTTGATCGAGGCGCGCGCGGTGGACCGCGCCCGCAACGCGATCAAGGGCCTGCTGGACATGGCGCCCGAACAGGCGCTGATGCAAAGCGAGGACGGCGCCTGGGCCGTCACGCCGGTGGCCGCCGTGCCGCTGCAGGCTGTGCTGCGCATACGCCCCGGCGAGCGCGTGCCGCTGGACGGCGTGGTCACCCAGGGCAGCAGTGCCATCAACCAGGCGCCCATCACCGGCGAGAGCATTCCGGTCGACAAGGAAATCGGCGACGCGGTGTTTGCCGGCACCATCAACGAAACCGGCGAGATCAGCATCCGCGTCACCGCATCGGCCGGCAACACCACGCTGGCCCGCATCATCCATGCCGTCGAGCAAGCCCAGGGCAGCCGCGCGCCCACGCAACGTTTTGTCGATCGCTTTGCAGCCGTTTACACACCCGCGGTGTTTGCCATCGCCGTTGCGGTCGCGGTGCTGATGCCGCTGCTCGCTGCCTTAAGCTGGCAGGAGTCGCTCTACAAGGCCCTCGTGCTGCTGGTGATTGCCTGCCCCTGCGCGCTGGTGATTTCCACGCCGGTCACCGTCGTCAGCGGCCTGTCGGCCGCCGCGCGGCGCGGCATCCTGGTCAAGGGCGGCACCTACCTTGAGCAGGCGCGCCTGCTCAAGGCCGTCGCGCTCGACAAGACCGGCACCATCACCGAGGGCAAGCCGCAACTCGTGGACTGGCGTGCCTGGGGCAGCGCCGGCCCCGCGAACCTCACGCAGCTGGCCGCCGGCATGGCCGCGCGCTCCGACCATCCGGTGTCCAAGGCGATCGCGGCCGGCTTGAAGAGCGAGGCCGCCGATGTGCAGGACTTCAAGGCCTTGCCGGGTCGCGGCACCTCGGGTGTGGCCGGCGGCCGGCGCCTGGTGCTGGGCAACCACCGCCTGATCCATGAAATGGATTTGTGCGGCGTGGAGCTGGAAGCCGAACTGGCCCGCCACGAACAGCAGGGCCGCACCGTGACCCTGCTGGCCGACGAAAGCCGCGTGCTGGCCCTGTTCGCGGTGGCCGACACCCTCAAGGAAAGCTCGCGCCAGGCGATTGCCGACCTCAAGGCCTTGGGCGTCACGCCCGTGATGCTGACCGGCGACAACGCCGCCACGGCGCGCGCGATTGCGGCCCAGGCCGGCATTGAAGACGCCCGCGGCGACCTGCTGCCCGAAGCCAAACTTGAGGCGATTCGCGAGATGCAGCAGCGCTACGGCGCCACCGGCATGGCGGGCGACGGTATCAACGACGCGCCCGCGCTGGCCCAGGCCGACATCGGTTTTGCCATGGGCGGGGCCGGCGCCGACACCGCCATGGAAGCGGCCGACGTGGTCATCATGAACGACCAGCTGGAGCGCGTGGCCGAAACCGTGCGCCTGTCGCGGCGCACGCACGCCATCCTGTGGCAGAACATCAGCCTGGCGCTGGGCATCAAAAGTATCTTCCTGGTGATGGCCGTGTTCGGCACGGCCACGATGTGGATGGCGGTGTTCGCCGACATGGGCGCCAGCCTGCTGGTGGTGGGCAACGGTTTGCGGCTGCTGCGCCAGCAGCAACGGCAGCGGCCTTGAGAACCGCATGAAGACGGGGCGGCCGAGGAGCGCATTCCTGGCGCCGTTTCCCAACACCTGTGTTTACATGCCGGAGGCGCGATGCAGCTCCGCCAGCAATTCGGCCATCGTCGGGTTGATGTGGTCCGTGGGCAGCGCGCGCCGGGCGCTGGAAAAGCGCTGCCAGGTCGCGATGGAAAGCAGTTCTATGCTTCCATAGCGGATGGCCAGCCAGCCATCAAGCGCCAGCGGCTGCACGTACTCGGAGAACACCGCCCGCGAAACCCCGCACAGCTGGGCAATGACCGCCTGGGAAACCGGAATGGCAATGCCCCCATCCAGGCCGACCGTGGGCGGCCGCTCCGAGCGGGAGGCCAGGGCTTCGGCGAATTGCGCGATGCCCATGACGACACGCAAGGGGGGATTGCCCAGTTTCATCAAGGTCAGCATTTCCGCGCTCCTTTGCGCGCGCCAGGTGGTCAGCTTCGCGAGGTAGCGCGAGAAGCCGGGTTCCGTATCAAAAAGTTTCTGGAACACGGCCGCCGGCATCACAAGAACCTGGGTCTCCGACAGGCACACATATTCAAAACGTGCCGGCATGCGGTTGAGGATGGGCTTTTCGCCAAACCAGGAATCGGCGCCATAAATGGTGATGGGGACCGAGCGTTCCTCCTGCGTCGGGGTGGTGGCCGCCACCAGGCCCGAGATGATGAATTGCCAGGACTGCACTTCCGCGCCCCTGGCCCAGATGACCTGCTGCGTGTCGTAGCCCCGGAAAGCGAGCTGGGCAGCAACGCTACGCGCCACGGGCTCGGAAACTCCAGCCTTCAGCAGGGTATGGGCGGCAAAATAGGACAAGGCAATAAGCGGCTGGCGCCTCCGTTGGCGTTGGCACCGTCGTTGGCGCCATCTGGCCGGTCCGATTCTAGGAGCGCTTGTTGCCCAGGGATATACGGCGGCATGGATAAGCGGGATATCACGGCAACAAAGGTCCATGCCGCGCGATCACGACGAACGCGCGCCGGCGGCCTTAAAGGGCCGCCCAAAGAAAAACCCGAAGCGCGTGAAGCGGCTTCGGGTTTCATGCCGGCCGCGCAACATGCGGGCCGGTTCGGAAAATCTCAGCGCTCGACCGTCTTGTTCCAGCGCGCGTTCCAGGCCGGGCGGTTTTCATTGATCGCGTCCCAGTCCACCGTGGTCGCGGTCTTCATGTACTCGTTCATCTGCGCCACCAGCGCGCCAGCCTTGCCGCCGGCCTTGGTCTTGGGGTTGGACGGTATCTGGTCGCCGTGCTCGAGCGCGGCGGCCTGGGCTTCGGGGGACAGCAGGTACTGGGCCAGCTTGTGGGCCAGCGCGGGTTCGCTGTTCTTGGCGATCACGCATTCACCGACGGTCAGCACGGCCGAGCCTTCCTTGGGCTGCACGTATTCCACGGGCAGGCCCTTGTCCTTGAGCACGCCGACGGCGGTGGGCGTGAGCGGGAACATCGCGGCTTCGCCGGTCTGCACCATTTCAGCGAGCTTGGCCGAGCTTGGGATGTATTCGAGCACGTTCGGGCCAATGGTGGTGGGCCAGGCCTTGAAGCCAGGCTCCACGTTCTTGTCGTTGCCGCCCTGGATGCGGTTGAACAGCAAAAAGCCGTGCAGGCCGAAGGTCGACGAGGACAGCGACTGGAACACCACCTTGCCCTTGTACTTGGGGTTGGCCATGTCCATCCACGAGGTGGGCGGCGCCCAGCCTTTTTCGGTGAACATTTTCTTGTTGTAGGCGATGCCGGTCATGCCGATGTTGACGCCGGCGGCCATGTCGCCCTTGAAGCGCGCGGTCGGGAACAGGTCGTTCAGCGCCGGGCTGGCCTGCATTTTTTCGCACAAGCCCATGCCGATGGCGCGATACATGATGCCGTCGTCCAGGAACATCACGTGCATCTGCGGGTTGTCCTTGTTGGCCTGGGCCTTGGCCAGGATGTCCGAGGAGGTGCCGGGCACGACCACGACCTTGACGTTGTTGGCTTTCTCGAAGGCGCCGAACACATGTTCGGTATAGGTTTTTTCCATGGTGCCGCCGTTCATGCCTATGTACAGCGTCTTGGTCTGGGCCATGGCGTTGCCGCAGGCCAGGCCGGCAAGGACGGTAAGCGACACCGCGGCAGCGCGGGCGGACGGGAATCGTGGGGAGATGTTCATGGAAAGCTCCTGGTGGCGTGGGTGAAGAAAAAACTAGACAACAGTGGCAGAGGCGGGCCCGGTGGTTGTCACACGCGGGCTTGCGGAAAAGCGTTGGATCGAAAAAGCGTCTATCGGCGTGGTGCTGCGGCCTTCGCAGACCAGGTCGGCCAGCACCGCGCCAACCCCCGGCCCCAGCTGGAAGCCGCCGCCGGCAAAACCGAATGCATGAATCAGGCCCGGTGTGGTGGCGCTGGGGCCCAGCACCGGCAGGCGGTCCGGCAGGTAGCCTTCGGTGCCGCTCCAGGTGCGGATGATGTGGGCGTTCTTCAGCGCCGGCAGCAGCTCGACGGTCTGCTGCATCAGGCCGGCCAGGCCGCTGCGCTGCACGCGGGCGCGCTGGTCGTCCAGCGCATAACCCCGGCCGCCGCCTATGACGCAATTACCGCGCGCCACCTGGCGGGCGTAAACGCCGCCGCCCTCCACGCCCAGGCTCAGGTCCATAAAGACGGGCAACGGCTCGGTCACCGCCATCTCGGGGTGGCCCGATTCCATGGGCACGGTCTCGCCGAACTGAGCGGCGATGCGGTCCGCCCAGGCGCCGGCGCAATTGAGCAAATGTTTGGCGCGCACTTCCAGCGCGTCGCCCGAGCGCAGCACAAAAACGTCCCCGTCGCGCGCGACCTCGTCCACACGGGTCTGTTCGCGGATATGGGCGCCCAGCCTGTGCGCGGCCAGCGCGAAGGCCGGCGACACCAGGCGCGGGTTGGCCTGGCCGTCACCGGGGCACAGCGAGGCGCCGACGGCGGCCCGGCCCAGCCAGGGGCAGCGCTCACGCAGGGCGCGCGTGGACAGCATGCGCAAATCCATGCCGAACTCCTGCGTGCGCTCGCGGTAGCTTTCCAGCGAAGCCAGGTCGGCTTCACTGCGCGCGATCTTCAGGTGGCCGGACTGGATGTATTCGCCGTCCGTGCCTATCAGCTCGGGCAAGCGCGCCCACAAGCCTTGCGCGCGCTGCGACAGCGGCAACTGGCTGACCGGGCGGCCCTGGCGGCGCACGCCGCCGTAGTTCACGCCGCTGGAGCGCGAGCCGCAAAGGTCGCGCTCGAGCAGCACCACCGTAAAACCCATGCGGCGCAAGAACAGCGCGGCCGATGCACCCATGATGCCGCCGCCCACAATCGCCACGTCGGCCGTGATGCGCTCCATCATGCGGCCTCCTGCCGGGGCGCCGGCGCGGCCATGGCCGAAAACGGCAAGGGCTTGATGGGCGACTGGCCGCGCAGCCGGCCCACGGCATCGGGCTGTACGGCGCACGCCTGCGCAAGAATCTCGGCGGCCGCAACGCCGCAGCTGCGGCCCTGGCAGCGGCCCATGCCGACGCGCGTCAGCGCCTTGAGGCGGTTCATCTCGCGCGCGCCGGTGTCGGCCACGCAGCGGCGCAATTGACCCGCGGTGATTTCCTCGCAGCGGCACACCACCAGCTCATTCGGCGCGGCCGCGGCCCAGCCGTGCGGAAAAGGAAAGGCGCGCTCCAGCCCCCGGCGAAACGCGGCGACGCGCGCCAGGCGCTGCTCCAGCCATAAGGCGCGCGAGTTGTCCATGAGCTGCCCGGTATCGGCCAGCAGGGCCAGTGCCGCGCGCTCGCCGGCCCACTCGGCCGCATCGGCGCCCATGATGCCGGCGCCGTCACCGGCCAGGTAAACACCCGCCACGCTGGAACGCCCGGCCGCGTCGCGCTCGGGCAATGCGCCGCGCTGCAGGCCGTCATAGGCAAAGCGGCAGCCCAGCAGGTCGGCCAGCTGCGTCTCCGAGCGCAGCGCGTAACCAAAACCCACGGCGTCGCAGGCGATGCGGTGCTCACGGCCGGCCTTGCGCCAGTGCATGGCCTGCACGCGCTCGCCGCCCTCGGCAGCAGCCAGTTCCACGCCCTGGTGCACCGAGACGCCGTGCGCGCGCAGCCAGCCCAGGTAATACAGGCCCTTGGCCAGCAGCGCCGGCTGGCGCAGCATGGCGGGCACGGCGGCGGCCTTGCCCGCAAAGCTTGCGGTATCAAGCACCGCCGCGACCTTGGCGCCGGCCTTGGCATATTGGTAGGCGATCAGGTACAGCAGCGGCCCGGTGCCGGCAAAGACCACACGCGAGCCGATGGCGCAGCCCTGGAACTTGAGCGCCACCTGCGCGGCGCCCAGCGTGTAGACGCCGGGCAGTGTCCAGCCCGGAAAGGGCAGCACGCGGTCCGTCGCGCCGGTGGCGACGATGAGATGGCTATAGGGCAGCGTGCTCATGGCGCCCTGGTGCAACAGGTCCAGCTTGCCGCCTTCGGCGCTCCAGACCAGGGTGTCGGGCCGGTAGTCCACCTTGTCCAGGATGGCCGCCATGGCGCCGTGCAGCGCATCGGCGCGCCCGGCCTCAAAACCATACAGCGCCTCTTTGGGCCGCGTGAACCCTTCGGGCGGCTGGCGATAGATCTGCCCGCCCCAGCGCGGCGCCTCGTCCACCACCACCGGCCGCAGGCCGTGCGCCACCAGCGCCTGGGCCGCGCGCACGCCGGCCGGGCCGGCACCCACAATGACGGGCCGCAGGCTCATGCCAGGCCCTCCGCGCCGGTCACCAGCCGCATGCCTTCTTCGATGAAGGTGCCGCAGGCGCGCAGGCGCTTGCCCGACTCGGTGGCGACCCAGCAGTCCTGGCAGGCGCCCATCAGGCAAAAGCCGGCACGCGGCTCGCCGCTGAATTCGCTGAAGCGCAGCCGCGCGCTGTGCGTGAGCACCGCCGTGAGCACGGTGTCGCCGGCCAACGCCGTGAGCGGCTGGCCGTTGAGCACAAAACCCACGGGCTTGCGCCCGCCTTCGGCCACGCGCTGCAGCAAGGCCTTGGGTTTCCCGGCTGTGCCGGGGGTTTCGACGGATGGCTTCATTTGTGTCCCACCAGAATCTTGTCAAGGCCGTAGATGCGGTCCAGCACCAGCATGGCCACCGCTGTGAGCGCCACCATGAGCGCGGAGACCGCCGCCATCAGCGGGTCTATGGACTCGGTCGCGTACATATACATGCGCACCGGAAGCGTCACGGTGGAGGGCGCGGTGACGAAGATGGACATGGTCACCTCGTCAAAGCTGTTGATAAAGGCCAGCAGCCAGCCGCCGGTGACGCCGGGCAAAATCATCGGCAGGGTGACGCGGGTGAACACCGTGGCCTGGCTGGCGCCCAGCGAGAGGGCTGCCTGCTCGGCGCTGCGGTCGCTGCCCTCCACCGAGGCCAGCACCAGGCGCAGCACATAAGGCGTGATGATGACCACGTGCGCCAGCGCCAGCCAGAAGAAGCTGCCGGTCGCGCCTATCAATGAGAAGGTGCGCAGCAGGGCCACACCCAGCACCAGGTGCGGAATGATGAGCGGCGAGAGGAACAGGCCGTTGAGGAAATCACGGCCGGGGAAGCTGTGGCGCGCGATCGCCAGCCCGGCCGGCACGGCCAGCACAGTCGCCAGCGTGGCCGAAATCGAGGCCAGCCAGAGGCTGTTCTTGAAGGACTGCACAAAGTCCGAATGCGCGAACACCGCGCGGAACCAGCGCAAGGAAAACTCCGTGGTCGGGATGGCCAGCGTGTTGCCCGGCGTGAAAGCCACCACGCAGACGATGACCAGCGGCGCCAGCATGAAGGCAATGACCAGCGCGTTGAAAAGCAGCGCAATGGGACCATTTTTGGACATGGCGCGCTCCTTATCCCAAAGACTTTTTATAGGAACGCTCGAGCACGCGGTTGTAGCTCAGCATGATGGCCAGGTTGGCCAGCAGCAAAGTCAGCGCGATGGCCGCGCCCAGCGGCCAGTTGAGCTCGTGCAGGTACTCGTCATAGACCACGGTGGCCACCATCTTCAGGCGCCGCCCGCCCAGCAGGCCCGGGATCGCGAAGGCGCTGGCGCTCAGGCCGAAGACGATCAGGCTGCCCGAGAGCACGCCCGGCAGCACCTGCGGAAAAATGATGCGGCGCAAGGTGGTGAAGTGCGAGGCCTGCAGCGACAGCGCCGCGTCTTCCACGCCCGGGTCCAGCTTTTGCAGCGAGGTCCAGACCGGGATCACCATAAAGGGCAGCATCACGTGCACCAGCGCGATGACCACGGCCGCCTCGGTGTAAAGGATGCGCATGGACGGCAGGCCGACGGCGCGCATGAGCTGGTTGACCACACCCTCGGGTCCCAGCAGCATGCTCCAGCCGAAGGCGCGCACCACCACCGACACCAGCAGCGGCGCCAGCACCACCAGCAGCAAGATGGAACGCCAGGGGCTGCGCATGCGGCTCAGCACATAAGCCTCGGGCGCACCCACCAGCACGCAGATCAGCGTGGTCAGCGCCGAAATCCACAGCGTGCGCCAGAAAATGCCGTGGTAATAGTCGTCCGTCAGCACGGCGGCGTAATGCGCCAGCGTGAAGCTGTTCTTGACGCCGGTGGCGTGGTCAAAGACCTGGAAGGACAGCACGGCGGTGAGCGCCAGCGGCACCAGCAGCAGGCAGGCGAACAGCGTGAAGGCCGGCGCCGACAGCAGCCAGGGCGCGCGCGAAGCGCTCACCCGGGGCGGCGCGGCCGCGGCGGCGCCGCTCATGCCGGCACCCCTTGCGCGCCGGGCAGCAGGCGCACCTGTTGCGCGGCCCAGTCCAGGCCCACGTTCGCGCCCTCTTCGGCCGGTGCCGTGCCGTCGTTGGGACAGACCACCGCAAGCTGGCCGGCGGCGGTGGACACCTGGTAGAGCCACTGGCTGCCCAGGAAGAAACGCTCCTTGACGGTGCCGCCTATGCGGCCCTGGGACTCATGTACCAGGCGGATTTTTTCGGGACGCAGGCTCAGCACCACCGCGTCGCCCTGCGACACGCCGGCGGCTTCGACTTCGACCGGCACATTGCCACCCACATTCACCGTGGCCCAGGGGCCGGTGGCCGCCACGCGGCCTTCCAGCAAATTGGCCTTGCCGACAAAATTCGAGATGAAGCGGGTCTGCGGATGTTCATAGAGCCGGTGCGGCTGGTCGATCTGCGTCACGCGGCCGGTTTCCATGACGACCACACGGTCGCTGATGGACATGGCCTCGGTCTGGTCGTGCGTGACCATGATGGTGGTGGTGCCGACCTTGCGCTGTATCTGGCGCAGCTCGAACTGCATTTCCTCGCGCAGCTTGGCGTCCAGGTTGGACAGCGGCTCATCCAGCAGCAGCACGGGCGGCTGAATCACCAGGGCACGGGCCAATGCCACGCGCTGGCGCTGCCCGCCCGAGAGTTCGCGCGGGTAGCGCGCGGCATGGGCCTCCAGGTGCACCAGGGCCAGCGCGGCCTTCACGCGTTCGGCGCGCTCTTCCTTGGGCACGCGGCGCATCTCCAGGCCGAAGCTCACGTTGTCGTAAACACTCATGTGCGGGAACAGCGCATAACTCTGGAACACGATGCCCAGGCCGCGCGAGTTGGGTTTGGCATGGGTGATGTCGCGGCCGTCCAGGGTGACCTGGCCGGACGTGACCTCGCAAAAGCCCGCAATCATCTGCAAGGTGGTGGTCTTGCCGCAGCCCGAGGGGCCCAGCAGCGAGACGAATTCGCCCTTGTCCACCGACAGGTTCATGTCGGCCACGGCACGTGTCGCGCCATAGGACTTGTTCACATTTGCCAGGGTCAAAAAGGACATGGGGAGCACCTCTGCAACAAGGGGGTAGCCAGCGCCGTACGTTCCAGACGACATACAAAACGGTGACACCTTGATGACTTCATGCTAGGGCATGTACGAAAAAATCGTCAATAGGTTATTCCGTATAGAGATATCTTTATTTGATTTATTCCATTTAATGGAATTTATATACACTTAAGCCAATACTGATTCCGCCAAAGGAGAGGCTGTGAAAGACGAAGACAATAGCTCCAGCAGCGTGCAGCGCGCCTTTTCCATCATCCGGGCGCTGGCCGCGACACAGGCCAAGGGCGGGCGCATCACCCACATCGCCAAGGCCACGGGCCTGACCCAGGCCACCACCCACCGCATCCTGCAAAGCCTGGTGGCCGAGCGTGTGGTGGAACAGGAAGCCGGCTCCAAGCTCTACCGTTTGAGCATCGAATTTTTCGCGCTGGCCGCCCAGGCCGGCAACAGCATGGACCTGCGCGGCCTGTGCCGGCCGTCCATGCTGCGCCTGTGCGCCAGCCTGGGCGACACCATCTTTTTGCTGGTGCGCAGCGGCTTTGACGCGGTCTGCCTGGACCGCAGCGAGGGGCCCTTCCCGATACGCTCTTTCACCGGCGACATAGGCGGGCGCGTGGCCCTGGGCATGGGCCAGGGCAGCCTGGCCATCCTGGCCTTCCTGCCCGAAACCGAACGCGAGGAAGTGATCCGCTACAACCTGCCGCGCGTGCGCGAGTTCGGCGTGTATGACGAGGTCTACCTGCGCACCGAGATAGAGCGCGTGCGCGAGCTCGGCTACGCCGGGCGCAACACCAACCTGCTGGACGGCATGGCCGGCGTCGGCGTGCCGGTGCTGGACCGCGACGGCCGCGCCGTCGCCGCGCTCAGCGTGGGCACGATTTCCTCGCGCCTGAGCCCGGACCGCCTGCCCACGGTAGTGGAACTGCTCAAGCGCGAGGCCACGGCCATAGGCGCGCAGATCAACCCTTTTGACAGCACCTTGCGCCGGCCCGCGCAAAGCCTGGCGCCGGCCGACAAAGCTTGAGGCTTCAAGGCATGGCGGCTTGTTCTCGCAACCACTCGCGAAGCTGCACCAGCGGCCGCCAGCTGGTTTTCTGCGAAGGCCAGACCAGGTAGTAGGCGAAGTCCGAACTCAGCGAGAGTTCAAAAGGCACGGCCAGCGTGCCGTCGGCGATGTCGTCGGCCACCAGGAAGCGCGGCAGCACGGCCAGGCCCAGGCCGGCCTTGACGGCCTGGGCGATCATGGAAAACAGCTCGTACTTGGGGCCGGTGCCGGCGCCCTGCGCATCGTCAATGCCGGCCAGCTGGAACCAGTCGCGCCAGGCGTGCGGGCGCGTGCTCTGGTGGATCAGGGTGAAGTTCAGCACGTCGGCGGGGCTGCGCAGCCGGCGCTCCTGGATCAATGCCGGGCTGCAGACCACCACGCTGTCCTCGCCCATCAGGTATTCCGATTCCGTGCCGGGCCAGTCGGGCCGGCCGTAGTGGATGGCGGCATCCAGCCCCGTCAATGAAAAATCAAAAGGCTGCAGGCGCGTCGCCAGGTTCAGGGTCACATGCGGGTGCGCCCTCAGGAAAGACGGCATACGCGGGATCAGCCACTTGGTGGCAAAGGTCGGCACCACGCCCAGCTCCAGCGTGCCGCCCTCGCCTTTGGACGACACCAGGTCCAGCATCGCGGCTTCCAGCGCATCCAGCGCAGGGCTGACCCGCGCCAGCAGCGAGCGGCCGGCGTCGGTCAGCTCCAGCTGGCGCGGCAGGCGGCGAAACAGGCTCACGTCCAGCTCCTGCTCCAGCCCCAGGATCTGGTGGCTGACCGCGCTCTGGCTCACCGACAGGTCTTGCGCCGCCAGGGTAAAGCTGCCGCGGTGGGCGGCCGCCTCAAAAGCCAGCAGGGCCTGGGTGGAGGGGATTTTTCGGCGCATGACATGAATATATCTCATGCATCCATTGAAATTGATCCTTTGTCTGCATGGCTGAAACTGCCGAAAATTCGGCTTTCCTCGCCAAAAACATGCCTGAAATGACCCATCTCCAGAAGCTGCTTGCCGCCTGCCTTCCGCCCGAAGCCGTCCAAACCATCCATGAACAGATGTACGTTCACTCGGGTCTACAGCAGGCCGCGACGGGCAGCGTAAGCCGCGCGGAACTGGCCCAGGCGCTCAATATGGCGCTGTTCCACGGCCTGGTGCTGCGGGTGCCGGCCGGGCAGGACTACATCGCCAGCGACGTGCTGGGCCAGCAGCGCAAGGTGGTGTTCGACCACGGCGCGCTGCGCACCGTGCGCTGGCCCAGCGGCGCCCTGCCGGCCGGCGAGGCGGCCTTCACGCGCGTGCTGCGCCCGCTGGGTTTTGAATTGCAGGGCACTTACCCGCTGCCGCGCCTGAAGATGACGGGCCGGGCCTACAGCCACCGCGATTTCCCCGAAGAGATCGCGCAGTTTTTTGTCTCCGAGCTACACCCCGAGCAGTTCTCCGCGCCCTTCCAGTCCGCCGTCACGCGTGTGCTGTCGACCTCGCGCGACCCGCTGGGCCCGCAGGACATCGCCGACCTGGAGCAGCTCACGCGCGACGGCGTGCTGCCGCTGGCGCAGGCGCTGCGCCTGCTGCCGCAGCTGCTGCAATGCTTTGACCGCCAGCACGGCGTATTCGCGCTGGATGACTACGAACTGCTGCTGGCCGAATCCGCCGAGATGGCCTGGATATCGACGGAGGGCAATGCCTTCAACCACGCGACCGACCGTGTGGACGATGTGGACGCGGTGGCGGCACGCCAGCGCGCGCTGGGCCGGCCCATCAAGGACAAGGTCGAAGTCTCGGCCAGCGGCCGCGTGCGCCAGACGGCCTTTCGCGCCACGAGCGTGCAGCGCGAGTTCATCACCGCTGAAGGCCGCGTCTCGCGCGAAGTGCCCGGCTCGTTTTATGAATTCATCACGCGCGATACCTTGCACACGGCCGGCGCGGCCAACGACCCGGTGCAGCCACGCCTGGACCTGGCTTTTGACGCCGGCAATGCCACCGGCATTTTTGGCATGACGGCCGCCCGCGCATGACGGCCGCGCGCGGGCCGCTGCGCCCGCTCTACGCGCAGGCCAGCGGCTCGCCGATACGCGCCATGCTGGCGCTGGCCGGCCGCGAGGGCATGGTGTCACTGGCCGGCGGCCATCCCGACCCGGCGCTGCTGCCGGCCGAGTGGCTGCGCGAATCGCTGCTGGAAGTAGCGGGCACGCTGCAAGGCCGCAGCCTGCAATACGGCGCGACAGAAGGCCTGCCCGCGCTGCGCGAAGCCAGCGCGGCGCTGCTGCGGCGACGCGGCCTCACGGCGCAGGCGGAGGATGTGCTGATCACCACCGGCTCGCAACAGGCCATAGACCTGCTCGCGCGCGTGCTGGTCGAGCCCGGCGAAGGCGTGGCCGTGGAATCCTTCAACTACCCGGCCGCGCTGCAGGCCTTTCGCTTCGCGGGTGCGCGCCTTGTCGAAGTGCCGACCGATGCGCAAGGCATGGACGTCGAAAAGCTCGAAGCCCTGCTGCGGGCCGAAAGCCCGCGCGTGCTGTATGTGGTTCCCAATTTCGCCAATCCGACCGGCGCCGTGATGCCGCTGGCGCGCCGCCTGCGCCTGCTGGAACTGGCCGCGCAGTATGGTGTGACGCTGCTCGAGGACGACCCCTACGGCGAACTCTGGTTTGACGCGGCGCCGCCGCCTTCGCTCGCGCAGCTCAACCAGCAGGCCGGCTCGCCCGCGCAAGTCGCTTACATGACCAGCTACTCCAAGGTGGTCGCCCCGGCCCTGCGCCTGGGTGTGCTGCTCGCGCCGGCCGAGATTGCGCGCGGCGTGGTGCTGGCCAAGCAGGCGGCCGATGTGCACAGCGGCTCGCTGGAGCAACTGACCTTGGCAGCCATGCTGGCCTCGGGCCGCCTGGCATCGCACCTGGACATGCTGCGCCCGGCTTATGCCGCCAAAGGCGATACGCTGGACCAGGCCTTGCGCACGCACTGCGGCGAGCTGCTTGAATTTGACAAGCCGCAAGGCGGCATGTTCATATGGGCAAAGCTCTCCAGCGCGCTGCCGCTGCTGCCCACCCAGGCCTGGGTGGACTTCGGCCTCGCCAACCAGGTGCTGGTGGTGCCGGGTGCCGCCTTCTGCATCAGCGGCGCCGCACAGCCCTGGCTGCGCCTGAGTTTTGCCAACCCCGCGCACCAGGCGCTGCGGCAGGGCGCCGAACGCCTGGGCCGCGGCCTGCGCGAGCTCGCCGCCAAAGCCGCGAACAACTGATTTCAAGACACACCAAGAAAGGACTTCATCATGAGTCACGCCAACGACGTTTTATCCCTCTTCAAAACCCTGGGCCTGGCCGCTGAACTGAACAGCAAGGCGGCCTCGGCCATCACCGTGGCCACGCCCATAGACGGCAGCCAGCTGGCCCGCGTGGCCGTGCACAGCGCCGCCGAGGTGGATGGCGCGCTTAACGCCGCCCAACAGCGTTTCACCGAATGGCGCAATGTGCCCGCACCCAAGCGCGGCGAACTGGTGCGCGCCTTCGGCGAAACCGTGCGCCGCCACAAGGCCGAACTGGGCCAGCTGATCTCGCTGGAAACCGGCAAGATCCTGCAGGAAGGCCTGGGTGAGGTGCAGGAAGTCATAGACATCTGCGAATTCGCGGTGGGCCTGTCGCGCCAGCTTTACGGCCTGACGATCGCCAGCGAGCGCCCCGACCACAAGCTGCTGGAAACCTGGCATCCCGTGGGCGTGGTCGGCATCATCTCGGCCTTTAACTTCCCGATGGCCGTGTTCGCCTGGAATGCCGCGCTGGCCCTGGTCTGCGGCAACACCCTGGCCTGGAAGCCTTCGGAAAAAACGCCGCTGTCGGCCATCGCGCTCAACGGCCTGCTGCTGCAGACGGCCAAAGAGCTAGGCCTAGCGACGCAAGGCCTCAGCGAGCTGCTGATCGGCGAACGCGCCACCGGCGAGGCGCTGGTCAAGCACCCTCACGTCAAGCTGGTCAGCGCCACCGGCTCCACCGCCATGGGCAAAAACGTGGCGATGGCCTGCGCGGGCCTGTTCAAACGTTCGCTGCTGGAGCTGGGCGGCAACAACGCGGCCATCGTCGCCCCTTCGGCCAACCTGGAACTTGTGGTGCGCGGCGCGGCCTTCGCGGCAGCCGGCACCGCCGGCCAGCGCTGCACCAGTTTGCGCCGCCTCATCGTGCACCGCTCCATCTACCCGGACCTGGTCAAACGCCTGGTCGCCGTGTTTGAACGCCTGCCGATTGGCAACCCGCTCAAGGACGGCACGCTGGTCGGCCCGCTGATCGACGGCCGCGCGTTTGATGCCATGCAGTCGGCACTGGCCGAGGCCAAAAAGCTGGGCGCGCAAGTGCACTTCGGCGACAAGCAGCCCGGCGAGGGCACGGCGCACTATGTGCGCCCCGCGATTGTGGAGCTGAAAGAGCAGGCCGGCCCCATGCTGCACGAGACCTTCGCGCCCATCCTCTACGTCGTGCCCTACGACAGCTTTGAGGACGCAATCGCCATGAACAACGCCGTGGCCCACGGCCTGTCATCGGCCGTCTTCACGCAGGACCTGCGCGAGGCCGAGCTCTTCACCTCGGCGCGCGGCTCGGACTGCGGCATCGCCAACGTCAACATAGGCACCAGCGGCGCCGAGATAGGCGGCGCCTTCGGCGGCGAGAAAGAAACCGGCGGCGGCCGCGAGTCGGGATCGGATTCGTGGAAGGCCTATATGCGGCGTGCGACGAATACCGTCAACTACGGCTCAAGCCTGCCGCTGGCCCAGGGCATACGCTTTGACATTTGATATCAGTCAGTAGGCCGCGCCGGGCGCGGCCGCCTGCACGGTAGCGGACGGCACAAGATCCGAAGCCAGGCGCCTGGCGGCGTTGGCATAGACCAGGACGTCGACGCCGACGGCCACAAACGTGCAGCCCAGCGCCAGGTAACGCCTGGCCAGCGCCGTGTCAGAGGTCAGCGTGCCGGCCGCCTTGCCCGAAGCGATGATGGTTTTCATGGCCCCTTCGATCGCGGCCTGCACCTCGGGGTGGCCGGGTTTGCCGCGGTGGCCCATGGAAGCAGCCAGGTCGGCGGGGCCTATAAAAACGCCGTCCACACCCTCCACCGCGCAAATGGCCTCCAGGTTGCCCAGGGCAGTCACGGTTTCCGCCTGCACCAGCAGGCAGACTTCGTCATCCGCCGTGTCGAGGTAATCGGTGCGCGCGCTCCAGCGCGAAGCGCGCCCCACGGCGCTGCCGACGCCGCGTATACCCAGCGGCGGATAGCGTGTGGCGCTGACCATGGCGCGCGCCTGCTCGGCCGTGTCGACCATGGGGACCAGCAGGTTGTGCGCGCCTATGTCCAGCAATTGCTTGATCAGCGGCACCTCGCCGGCCACCGCGCGCACCACGGGCTGCGCGCGGTAAGGCGCCACGGACTGGAGCGAAGCCAGCGTGCTGCGCAAATCATTGGGCGCATGCTCGCCGTCGATCAGCAGCCAGTCAAAGCCGGCCGTGGCACTGACCTCGGCGAGGTAAGGATCGGCCATGGAAAGCCAGAGGCCGACCTGGGGCCGGCGGGCAGCGAGGGCAGTTTTAAAGGGATTGTTGGCGGGCATGGAAGTGCGGGTCCAGAAAAGAATGGGCGACCGGACCGGCTCAAGCCGCCACGAGATGATGGGCGGGCAAGGTGCCGGTGGCCAGGTAATCCACGATGTTACGCGCGGTGATGTTCGCCACCTGCAGTGCCGCGTCGCGGGTGACACCCGCAACATGCGGCGTGAGCAGCACATTGGGCAGTGCCAGCAGTGGGTGGCCGACAGGCAGGGGCTCGGTGTCGAAGGTGTCCAGGCCGGCGCCATCCAGGTGGCCGGATTGCAAGGCCTCCAGCAGCGCCGCTTCGTCCACGACGGCGCCGCGTGCCGTATTGATGAGCAGGCCGCCGCGCCGCATGAGCGACAGCTCACGCCGGCCGATCAGGCCGCGCGTGCGGTCGGTCAGCGGGCAGTGCAGGCTCAGGATGTCGACCTGCGCCAGGAAGCGGTCCAGGTCGGGCTCCGTGGCGTGGCCGTCCGCCTGCCCATGGGGACGCAGCACCAGCACCCGGGCGCCCAGCGCGGCGGCAAGCCGCGCCGTGCGGCGGCCTATGCCGCCGTAACCCACGATGCCGACCACGGCGCCGCGGAAATCACGCCCCTGCCAGCTGCTGTCGGCCCAGCGGCCGCCGCGCACCATGCCGTCGAGCAGGGGCAGCTGCCGCGTGAGCGAAAGCATGAGCGCCAGCGCGTGCTCGGCCACGGCATCGGCGTTGGCGGCGGGCGCCACGGCGACGGCAACGCCGCGTTGGCGGGCGGCGGCCAGGTCCACGCTGTCCACGCCCGCCCCATTTTTGGCGACGATCTTCAGCGCCGGGGCCGCGGCCAGGACACGCGCCGAAATCGGCTTGGAGCCCCGCAACACCAGGGCCCGCGCGCCGGTGGCCGCCAGGCGCGCGGCCAGCAGGTCTTCGGTCACGGGATCCGGCAAAAAGGTGATCTGCCCGCCCGCGCCGCGCACGATGTCCTGCGCGGACGGGGCCCAGTGGGCAGCGGTGACGAGAACCTGGAAAGTGGCGTCCATGGGCTCAGTCTATGCGGATGCCGCTGGCCAGAATGAGCTTGCCGTAGCGGTCCCATTCTTCCTGGGTAAAGCGGGCCAGGTCTTGCGGCGCGCCGGGCTGTGTCCGCACACCCAGGTTGCCGAATTTTTCCAGGACGTCGGGCTGTTTGAGCACCGCCACCAGCGTCGCGTTGAGGCGGCTAATGACTTCTTTACTGGTCTTGGCAGGCGCGTACAGCGCATACCAGGCATTGACCTCAAAGCCGGGGTAACCCGCCTCCGAAAAAGTGGGAACGCCCGGCAGTTCAGACAGGCGCGAGGGCGCTGCGACGGCCAGGGCCCGGACCTTGCCGCCCTTGATCAGCGGCGCGGCGCTGGTCAAGGTATCCAGGATCATGTCGAGCCGGCCGCCCAACAGGTCCATGGTGTGGGCATTGCCGCCCTTGTAGGGCACATGGCTGACCTGGATGTGCGCGCTCTGCTTGAACAGCTCGGCCGCCAGGTGCAGCGGGGAGCCGTTGCCGGCGGAACCATAGTTCAGCGCGTTCGGCTGGCGCCGCGCGGCTTCGACCAGCGAGCGCAGGTCGGTGTAAGGCGACTCCTTGGCGACGATCAGCACCATGGGCACCACGCCTATGGTGCCCACGGGACTGAAGTCGGCGATGGCGTCATAACCGGGCTTGGCGTAGAGGTGAGGGCTGACCGCGTGGCTCGCCAGCGAGCCCAGCACCAGCGTGTAGCCGTCGGGCGCGGCCTTGGCCGCCGCGGCGGTGCCGATGGTGGTGCCGGCGCCGGGGCGGTTGTCGATGATGACCGGTTGCTTGAGGCTCTCGCCCATCTTCTGCCCCACCAGGCGCGCCACGGCATCATTGGCGCCGCCGGCGGGGTAAGGCACCAGCAAGGTCAAGGGCTTGTTGGGATAGTCGCTTTGCGCGTAGGCGGTCGGGCCCAGCGCGCAAGCAGCCAGGGCGGCAAGCAGCAGCATGCAGCGGGCGGTGCGCCGCACGGCGGGAGTAAGGCTTGGCATGGTCGTTGTCTCCTTGTGTATTTTTCAAACGGTCTAGCGCTTCGAGGGCATTTCAGGCGGATCGCCCGGGCCAGCCCTCCGGCCACTTGCCATGTGCCGCCCGGCGGGCAGCTCCCGGCAGGGATACTGGGTGCGCAGGCCAAGGTGTCGGCAGCCGATGCGCAGGTCAGCTGACAATGCCCAGGTGCCAGGGCACAAATTCGTGGTCGCCCAGGCCCAGCGCCTCGCTCTTGGTCGGCTCGCCCGAGGCATGGCGCAGGATCTCCTCAAAAATCCGCTGCCCCATCTGCGCGACGTCCAGCTCGCCGTCCAGGATGGCGCCGCAGTTGATGTCCATGTCTTCTTCAAGGCGCTTGAACATCGGCGTGTTGCTGGCCAGCTTGATCGTGGGCGCCGGCTTGGAGCCGAACATGGAGCCCCGGCCGGTGGTAAAGCAGATCAGATTGGCACCGCTGGCGATCTGGCCGGTCGAGGCCACCGGGTCGTAGCCGGGCGAGTCCATGAAGACAAAGCCGTTCTGGGTGATCGGCTCGGCATATTCATAGACCGCCTGCAGCGGCGTAGTGCCGCCTTTCATGGCCGAGCCCAGCGATTTCTCAAAAATATTGGCCAGCCCGCCGGCCTGGTTGCCGTGGCCGACCACGCCGTTGAACTGGGCGTTGTGGCCCGCCGTGTATTTTTCCCACCAGGCCAGACGGTCCAGCAGCTTTTGCCCCACTTCGGGCGTGACGGCGCGGCGAGTCAGCATGTATTCGACGCCGTGGATTTCAGGCGTCTCCGAGAGAATGGCGGTGCCGCCGTGGCGCACCAGGATGTCCATGGCCGCGCCCAGCGCCGGGTTGGCCGTGATCCCGGAAAAACCGTCCGAGCCGCCGCACTCCAGGCCTATCTTCAGGTGGCTCGCCGGCACGGGCCGGCGCCTGGCCGCATTCGCCTCGGGCAGCATTTCGCAGATAGCTGCGATACCGGCTTCGATGGTGGCGCGGGTGCCGCCGACTTCCTGCATCACCAGGGTGCGCATCAGCTTGCTGGTCTCCAGGCCCTGCGACTCCACCAGCGACGACACCTGGTTGCGCTCGCAGCCCAGGCCGACGATCAGCACGCCGGCCAGGTTGGGGTGGCGCGCATAGCCGGCCAGGGTGCGGCGCAGCACGTCGAAATGCTCGCTGGGGGAAGACATGCCGCAACCGCTGGTTTGCGCGAAGGCCGCCACGCCATCCACATGCGGAAAGGCCGCCAGCCGCTCTGGCGTGAAGTGGGCCGCGATATTCTTGATGACGGTGGCCGAGCAATTGACCGAGGACAGGATGCCGATGAAATTGCGGGTGCCCACGCGGCCGTCGGGGCGCACAAAGCCCATGAAGCTGGCACGCTCGGCCTGCGGCACATAGTCCACCGGCCGCACGTCCTGCCCGAAGGCCGGGTCGCGCTCAAAATCCACCAGCGCCATGTTGTGCGAATGCACATAGTCGCCCGCCTCGATGTCGCGTGCAGCCACGCCAATCACCGTGTCGTACTTCAGGATGCGCTCGCCCCGCGCGATGCGGCGGGCCGCGACCTTGTGCCCCGCCGGCACCTGCGCGCGCGCGCGCGCGCCGGCCTCCGGCAGCTCCTGGCCCAGCGACAGCGCGGTTTTGGCGACCAGCACGTTGTCGTTGGCGTGCAGGCGTATCAGCGGGCTGGTGGCGGGGGAGCCGGGGAAAGAGGGGGTCGTGGTGGCGGTCATGGTTTCTTTCGGCGCTCGGCGCCCCTAGCTCTTCATCAATTCCTTGAGCTTGAGCTTGTCGATCAGGGTGGTTTCTTTCTGGTACATGGCGGCCACGTATTTTTCGTAGTCGGGGCCGTCCAGGTAAAGCACGGGCGCGTCTATCCTGTCAGCCACCTGCTTGAACTCGGGGCTGGCCACGGCCACACGGAAGGCCTCGCGCAGCTTCATCGCGACGGCCGGGTCCAGGCCTTTGGGCGCGCCTATGCCGTTGGGCGCATCGACCACGACGTTGTAGCCCAGCTCCTTGAGCGTGGGCGCATCCTTGAACCGCGAAGCACGGCGTTCGCCCCAGGTGGCCAGCAGCCTGAGCTTGCCCGCCTCGACGTGCGGCGCCCAGGAACTGGAATCGGCCAGCAGGTCCACATGACCGCCGAGCACGGCCTGCAGCGCCTCGGCCCCGCCCTTGTAGGGAACATGGTTGAACTGGATGCCCGCGGCAAGCGCGAACTCTTCCATGCCCACATGCGTGGCGCCGCCGACACCCGCGTGGGCATAGGTGACCTTGCCGGGGTTGGCCCTGGCAAAGGCGACAAGTTCCTGCAGCGACTTGAAGCGTGATTCCGCGGGGACGGCCATGCCGAAAGTCTGGCCCGAGGTGCGGGCCAGGTAGGTCAGATCCTTGAGCGGGTCCAGCTGCAGGGTACCCAGCTGCGAAAAGCGCGTGACGGAAATCGGAATCTGGCCGATGGTGTAGCCGTCGGGCTTGGCCGAGGCCATGGCCCGGGTGCCGATCATGCCGGAAGCACCGGCCTTGTTTTCCACCGCGATCGCCTGGCCCAGCACCCGCGACGCGACCTGGCACAGGGCGCGCATGGACTGGTCGGCGGTGCCGCCCGCGGGCCAGGGGCAGATGAAGGTGAGGGGCCGTTCGGGATAGCCCTGGGCCGCGGCACCCAGGGGCTTGATCAGCGCCGCGGCACCGAGCGCGGCGCCGCCGACCAGCAGGCTGCGGCGCCTGGCGTTGAAGGGAACAAGGGGAAGCTGGGGGGTCGTTTTCATCGGGTTTGTCTGCCTCTGGGTGGATGCCGTGCGCGGTATTCGCCACGGCGATGGCTGCTGCTTTGCGCATTTCTTGTTCCCCGATTCTTGTCGACTTCCTCATAACAATCCAATCGAATTTCAGAATCTCTTCATAGCCTTTCGGTTAACATGATTCATGACCCAGATAGACCGCGCCCTGCGCTCCAACATCAAGCTGCGCCACCTGCAGCTGCTGGTGGCGCTGGACCAGTTCCGCCACCTGGGCCGGACCGCCGAGTTCCTGTCGGTCAGCCAGCCCGCCGTCTCGAAAATGCTCTCCGAGGTCGAGAGCATGCTAGAGCTGACCCTGTTCGACCGCTCCACCCGAGGCACCGAGCCGACCTCCAGCGGCCAGGCGCTGATCCGGTTTGCCCGCTCGGTGCTGGCCGAGTACGAACGCACACGCGACGAGATTTCCGCCGTGGCCAGCGGCGCGGCCGGACGCACGCGTGTGGGTGCCATGGTGGTGGCCATGCCCGTGCTGCTGGCGGGCGCCGTCAAGCTGCTCAAGCAGCGTTCAACCCTGGCGACCGTGCTGGTCGAGGAAGGCGACCTGACGCGGCTGTTGCCCCGGCTGCGCATGGGCGAGCTGGACCTGTTCGTCGGCCGCCTGGAACCCGGCTACGCCGCCCCCGACCTGGTGACGGAGGCGCTGTTCGGCGAGCCCATGGTGGCCGTGGTCAAGCACGGCCATGCGCTCACGCGCCAGAAAAAACCCAGCTGGAACGACCTGGCCGGCATGCCCTGCGTGCTGCCCCCGCCCTGGGCATCGCTGCGCGTGAAGCTCGAACAGACTTTTTTTCGCCACGGCCTGAACCCGCCCAGCGACATCATCGAGACATCGTCCTTCCTGGCGCTCAGCACCTTTGTGCAGCAGCGTGACGCGGCCGGATTCCTGGCACGCTCGGTCGCCCTGCACTTCCAGCGGGAGGGTTTGTTCGACGTCCTGGCTATCGAGGTTCCGATCGAACTGCCGCCCATAGGGCTCATCACCGTGCGGGGACGGCGGCTGACACCCAGCAGCGAGCAGTTGATGGCCTGCCTGCGCCTGACGGCGGAATCCATCCGGCAATCCGATCCGCAGGCCAAGGCTCGCAGGCCGGCGGCCAGGCGGCGCAGCTTGGTGTGACGCCTTTCCCCGCTGGGGGAAGGAATGAGAAACGCAGGCTTCAGACTGCGCTGAAGTCTGGCTTGCGCTTGTCCAGGAAGGCCGAAAACGCCTCGCGCGCGGCCGGCTCACCCAGCATGCGGCCGAAACTCGCGCCCTCTTCGGCCATGCGCTCGGCCACCAGGGTGGCGCTGCCTTTTTTCATGAGGCGCTTGGTTTCCATCAGCGCGCTCAGCGGCTTGGCCACCAGTTTTTGCGCCTGCCTTTGGGCCAGCGCATTGGCTTCGGTAGGCGGCACGATGCGGTTGATCAGGCCGATTTCGAGCGCGGTCTCGGCCATGAAGGGCTCGCCCAGCAGCAGCGCCTCGGCCGCGCGCGGATAGCCCATGAGCTGGGGCACCAGCAGGCTGGACGCCGCCTCGGGGCACAGGCCCAGGTTCACAAAAGGCATGGAAAAGGCGGCGTTGTCGCCGGCATACACCAGGTCGCAGTGCAGCAGCAGCGTGGTGCCAATGCCGACGGCCGGGCCGCAGACCGAGGCCACCAGCGGTTTGGGAAAGCTGCTGATGCCGCGCAGGAAGCGGAACACCGGCGAGTCCTGCGTTGCGGGCGGCTTGTTCAGGAAGTCGGCAATATCGTTGCCGGCCGAAAAAATCGTTTCATGGCCCTGGATGACCACGGCGCGCACCGCCGCGTCGTGGTTGGCAGCTTCCAGCGCGTCGGCCATGGCGCCGTACATGGCGGAGGTGATGGAGTTTTTCTTGTCCAGGCGGTTCAGCGTGATGGTCATCACGCCGGCGTCGACATGGCTCAGGATTTCGGGGATAGAAGTGGGAGTGTTCATGGTGTTTTCCGTCAAGACATCAAGTGTCTCATTCCTTGTAATAGACGACCTGCGTGCTGGTGGCCAGCAGCACGCCGGCTTCGCTCCACAGCTGCGCCGTCTGGTCGAAGAAGCCGTTGCGAAAAGCCTGGGCCTTGGCCTGGCCCAGCAAAAAGCCGTCGCCGCATTCGGCAAGCTGCCGGCTGTCCGCATGGAAGTAGGTGGTGATGGAGACCGTGCCGGCCGGCACACGCGCGGCGCGGCGCAGCCAGACGCGCGGGTAGAACACATCGGACATGGCGGCCAGCGCCGGGAAGTCCAGCGGGCGCGGCGGGTCGTCGCGCACCCACAACTGCGTGAGGCTGTCCACGCCGCTGCCGTCCCAGACCTGCGGGATCACGCCGCGCATCGGCCGCATGTCGTAGCGATTGGTCCAGGCCGATGTGGCAAAACGCAAGCGGCCCGTCGCATCAGCCAAAGTCACCGCGGGCATGGGCGTGTCGCTAAGGCTCCAGGTCTCGCGGCGTACCGCCGTGACGGCCGTGGCCGTCATCACGGCGCCGGCCGCATCGCCGTCCTGCGACAGCTCCACCGTCCAGTGCTGGGTCGAGCGGTTGGTGCGCACCGGCTTGGCCGTGACGCTGAAGGGCCCTTCGGCCATGGCCGCCGCGTAGTTCACCGTCAGCGCCACCGGCTCGCCCAGCAAGGCCGGGTGCAGCAGGATGGCGCGCAGGGCCGTGGCCGCCGTGGTGCCGCCAAACGGCCCCACCATGTTCCAGTAGTCGGGGCTGCTGTGGCCCAGCCAGGTGTCGGGCCTGTCGGCGCCGGCGGCTGCCAGCCGCAGCGCCTGGTCAAAAGAATGCGTACTTGTCATGTCCTCAAGTGTGCCCTGGCTTCGCGACTCAGGCCGTCGTCCTGGCGACGCCGGCCATGCCTTCGATGATTTGCTGGGCGCGCGGCCACAGGGTGTTGTTGAACTGCTCTCGAAAGAATCCGAAATGGCCTATGCGCTTGACCTTCAGGTCCGCCGGCGTGATGCGCTCAAACGTGCGCGGCGCATTGGCGTACAGGTTGATCAGGTTTTGTGTGCCGCGCCAGGTCATCAGCTCGTCGTCGGCGATGGACAGCGCCGTGACCGGGAAGCTGACCTTGCCGTAACTCAGGCGCGCGCTTTCGCCCTCGGCGCCCACGCTGTACTGCGGGTTCAAGCACCACTTGCGCCACTGCATCATCACGCCGGCCGGCAGGTCGCCGACCTTGCGCAGCGAGCGCCCCGGGAAATAGCCGAAAAGCCGCGTCGCCAGTGGCACCAGCACATACCAAAAGTACAAAATCATGCGCCTAAGCTGCGGCGCGTTGTCGCGCCAGTAGCCGCTGCCCGCCGCGATGCTGACCAGGCCGTCAATCTTGTGCTGATTCTTGAGAAAGCCCGGCAGCTGCGCGCCCAGGCTGTGGCCCAGCAGGTAAAGCGGCGCATCGGGCAAGGCCGCCTTGGCGGCATCGACCACGGCCTCGTAGTCGCCGGCCCAGTCCAGCAGGTCGGCCTTGAAGCCGCGCAGACTGCCACCGGCCGTGGCAGGCAATGAGTCGCCCGAGCCGCGGTAGTCAAAGGTGGTGACACGAAAGCCCTGGCTGGACAGCCACTGCGCAAACGGCGCATAGTAGTGCTGCCGCACGCCCATGGCCCCGCCAATGACCACGCTGGTGTGGGCGGCGAGCGTTGCGTCATACACGCGCAGCGAGAGCTGCGCGGTGCCGGTGGCCAGAGTCTGGATTTGCATCGATGTCTCCTGAAAGTATCAGCAACTACCGTCAACTAACTCGGCGCCACGCCCCCCGCAACAGCCTCAAGGGCGTAGCGAGCGGGATGCAGTGCGAGGCGCGGGTGCCCGAAGAAAACCGGAGCGACCTTGAGGGTCGTGAGGATTTTCTTTGGGCTGCAACGACGCAATGCGCCCGCGCAGTAGCCCCTCACACGCGCTCAAAAATACCGGCTGCACCCTGGCCCATGCCCACGCACATGGTGACCATGCCGTATTTCAGTTGGTGCCTGTGCAATGCATGAATCACGGTCGCGGCCCGGATCGCGCCCGTTGCACCCAGCGGATGGCCCAGCGCAATCGCGCCGCCCATGCGATTGACTTTGGCCGGGTCCAGCTTGAGCGTGTTGATCACGGCCAGCGACTGGGCGGCAAAGGCTTCGTTCAGCTCGATCCAGTCCATGTCGTCCTGCGTGAGGCCGGCATAACGCAGGGCAGCGGGAATGGCTTCGATGGGGCCTACGCCCATGATTTCAGGCGGCACGCCCTTGGCGGCATAGCTCACGAAACGCGCCAGCGGCTTGAGGCCGAACTGCTTGACCGCCTTTTCGCTGGCCAGCACCAGTGCGCCCGCGCCGTCGGAGGTCTGCGAGCTGTTGCCGGCGGTGACCGAGCCGCGCGCGGCAAACACCGTCTTGAGTTTGGCCAGGCCTTCGAGCGAAGTGTCGGGGCGCGGGCCCTCGTCCAGGCTCACGGTGCGGGTCTTGGCGACCACTTCACCGGTTTCCAGGTTGGCCGTGCGGTCGGTCACTTCGACGGGCGTGATTTCATTGCTGAACTCGCCGGCCTGCTGGGCCTTGATGGCCTTGAGGTGCGATTCGAGCGCGAACTGGTCCTGCGCCTCGCGCGAGACCTTCCACTGCTGGGCCACCTTCTCGGCGGTCAGGCCCATGCCGTAGGCGATGCCGACGTTTTCATCATTCATGAACATGTTTGGCGAGAGCGAAGGCGAGTTGCCCGACATGGGCACCATGCTCATGCTCTCGGTGCCGGCGGCGATCATCACGTCGGCTTCGCCCACACGGATGCGGTCGGCCGCCATCTGGATGGCCGAGAGGCCCGAGGCGCAGAAACGGTTGACGGTGATGCCGCCCACGCTGGTCGGCAGGCCGGCCAGCACCGCGCCTATGCGCGCCACGTTCAGGCCCTGCGGGCCTTCGGGAATCGCGCAGCCGCAAATAATGTCCTCAATCGCCTTGGGGTCCAGCGTGGGCACTTGCGCGAGCGCGGCCTGCAGCGCCTTGACCAGCAGGTCGTCGGGCCGCGTGTTGCGGAAATAGCCCCTGTGCGAGCGCCCTATGGGCGTGCGCGTGGCGGCGACGATGTAGGCTTCCTGGACTTGTTTGGCCATGATGGTTTCCTTCAATTTCTCGGTTAACTTTTCCGTGGGCCGGAGGGAATCCAGGCCCAGACAAATTCGCATTCGACCGGGTTGACACCGGCCTCATCGGTCACGACGACCGGCACATTGACCTCACCCTTGTCGCTGGCCTGCATGGCCGCGCGCTGTTCGTCGCTCAGCGTGGCCACGGCGCGCAGGGCGCCGGTGGCGCGCTTCTTGAACGCCATCTTGAGTTCCTTGGCCAGCGGGATGCAGTCGTCGCGCACATTCATGCCCACCACCATGCCGGTGGCGGTTTCCGCCAGCAGGTTCATGGCCGAGGCATGCACGCCGCCTATATGGTTTTGCACCTTCTTCTCGTTCCTGATGCCGATCTCGACCCGGCCCGTGCCCATTTCGAGGAAGTCCAGGCCGGCGGTGCCGGTAAACGGCACAGCGCGGCGCAACACCACGCTGCGAAACCAGGGGCGCGCAAAAGCCGGCACTTCATCGAGCCGCTGCAGTTGCCGCGCCAGGCGGTTGGGTGAGTAATCGTTCATCAGTTACGAACCGGTTTTCCGGTGCTCATCATTCCCATGATGCGTTCTTGCGTCTTGGGATGTTCGAGCAGCGAGCAGAAGGCCTTGCGCTCCAAGGTCATCAAATACTCTTCCGTCACCAAGGTGCCGGCATCCACGTCGCCGCCGCACACCACACCCGCGATCAGGCCGGCGATGTGGAAGTCATGGGCGCTGATAAAACCGCCGTCGCGCATATTGACCAGCTGGCCCTTGATGGTGGCCAGGCCGTTGCGGCCCACCACCGGGAACTGGCGCTTGTGCGGCGCGCGGTAGCCCGAGTTGAACAGCGCGCGCGCCTCATTGAGCGCGACAAACAGTAATTCATCCTTGTTCGGCACGATCACATCGCTGTCGAGCAAGTAGCCGATCTTGCGGCTTTCAATCGCGCTGGTGCCGACCTTGGCCATGGCCGCGGCGGTGAAACCTTCGGTCAGGAAGGGCAGGATGTCCTTGTTGGTCGAGGTGCTGGCGTTTTCGGCCGCGCGGCGCGCGATGTAAGCCAGGCCGCCGGCGCCGGGCACCAGGCCCACGCCGACTTCGACCAGGCCGATGTAACTTTCCATCGCGGCCACACGCTTGGCCGAATGCACCGCCATTTCGCAGCCGCCGCCGAGCGCGATGCCGCGAATTGCCGACACCACGGGCACGGCCGCGTAGCGCAGCTTGAGCATCACGTTCTGCAGCTCGGCCTCGGCCCCTTCGATGGCCTTGGCACCGCCCATCATGAAGGCGGGCAGCATGGCCTGCAGGTCGGCGCCGGCCGAGAACATCTCGTCGTTGGACCAGATGACCATGCCCTTGTAGCTTTTCTCGGCCAGGTCCACGCCCATGGCCAGGCCCTCGGCCACGTCGGGACTGATGGCGTGCATCTTGGTCTTGATGCTGGCGATCAGCACGTCGGCGTTCGCGCCGTCCAGCGTCCAGAGGCGTATCGCGTCGTCCTCATGCAAGGTGGTGCCGGCGGTTTCGAACGCGGGCGCCTTCGAACCCAGCACGTCCTCGGGGAAGAACTGGCGCTCGTACACCGGCAGCTTGCGGCGCGGGACGAATTTTTTGGCCGAGGCGCTCCACGAGCCTTCTGGCGTGTGCACGCCACCGGCCTCGGCCACCGGGCCCTTGAACACCCACTCGGGCAGCGGCGCCTTGGACAGCGCCTTGCCGGCGTCAATGTCTTCCTGGATCCAGGTGGCGACCTGCTTCCAGCCGGCCTGTTGCCAGAGCTCAAACGGGCCCTGCTTGGAGCCAAAGCCCCAGCGCATCGCGAAGTCGATGTCGCGCGCGGTTTCGGCAATGCTTTCGAGGTGCACGGCGGCGTAGTGGAACTGGTCGCGCAAAATGGCCCAGAGGAAACGCGCTTCGGCGCCCTCGGCTTCGCGCAACAGCTTCAGACGCTCGCCCGCGGGCTTTTTGAGCATGCGGCCCACAACCTCGTTGGCCTTGGCGCCGGCCGGCACGTATTCCATGCTCTCCGGGTCCAGGCGCAGGATGTCGCGGCCCTGCTTTTTGTAGAAACCGGCGCCGGTCTTCTGGCCCAGGCTTTTGGATTCCAGCAGCTTGGCCAGCACGGGCGGCGTGCCGTAGATGTCGGAGAACGGGTCTTCCACCTTGCCGGGGCCCAGGTTGTCCTGCAGCGTCTTGATGACGTGGGCCATGGTGTCCAGGCCCACCACGTCGGCGGTACGGAAGGTACCCGAGCTCGCGCGACCCAGCTTCTTGCCGGTCAGGTCGTCGACCACGTCATAGGTGAGCTTGAAGGCTTCGGCTTCCTTGATGGTGGCCAGCATGCTGGCAATGCCCACGCGGTTGGCGATGAAGTTGGGCGTGTCGTGGGCGCGTATCACGCCCTTGCCGAGCGCGCTGGTGACAAAGGCTTCCAGGTCGTCCAGCACCTTGGGTTCGGTGGTCGGCGTGTTGATCAATTCCACCAGCGTCATGTAGCGCGGCGGGTTGAAGAAATGGATGCCGCAAAAACGCGGCTTGATGGATTCAGGCAAAGCCTCGCTGAGCTTGGTGATGGACAGGCCCGAGGTATTGCTGGCCACGATGGCACCGTCGGCAATGAAGGGCGCGATCTTGTGGTACAGGTCGGTCTTCCAGTCCATGCGCTCGGCAATCGCCTCGATGACGAGGTCGCATTCGCGCAGCAGCTCCATGTTTTCTTCATAGTTGGCCTGCTGGATCAGCGCCGCGTCCTCGGGCACGCCCAGCGGGGCCGGCTTGAGTTTCTTGAGGCCTTCGACCGCCTTGATGACGATGCCGTTCTTGGGGCCTTCCTTGGCGGGCAGGTCGAACAGCACCACCGGCACCTTGACGTTGACCAGGTGGGCGGCGATCTGCGCGCCCATGACGCCGGCGCCGAGCACGGCGACTTTTTTGACTTGGAATCGTGACATGGTTAAGACCTTGTTGGGGATGACTGGTTGAAAAATTCGAGCACCGCGTTCCAGTAGCGCTGCGGCTCGTCGCGCATGCCGTGGGTGTGCTCGGCCTTGTCGAGGATCACGCGTTGGATGCGCTCCGGCCTCGAAGCGGCCTGTTGCAGGGCATCGCCGAAATGCACCGGGGTCCAGCGGTCGGCCCGGCTGTGGATCAGCAACACGTCCACGTCGCGCATCCTGGCCAGGTGGTGCACGGGCCGCAGGTGCAGCTCGCCTTGCGGGCTGATGCGCCGGCTGATGTTGAGCACCGCATGGGCAAAGGGGTAAGCTTTCCAGAAATCGGGCAGCGTGGGCGGGCAGCCTTCAGCCACCACCTTGTCGTAAGGAAAATCCGCCTCGGCAATCGCGCTCAGCGTGTTGATCGCGCCGAAGGAGGCCGTCAGCGCATGCACCGGCAGGCCGGCAAAAGCGCCGCGCGCCCACTGCCCCACCGATAACGCATCGCCCGGAAAATCAAAATTCGTCGACGGGCTTTCACCAAAGCCGTTGAAGTCGAAAGCCACCACATGAAAGCCCGCATCGAGCAGCGCCTGGGCATGGCCGTGGCGCAGCCAGAAACCCTTGCAGGCAAAACCCATGGGATGGGCGCAGACCACGACGCCGCGCGGAGGCAACGGCGTGCGCGCCACAATGGCCTCGAGCCGGCTGGTGCTGCGGCTGGTGATGCGCACCCGCTCCCAGCCTTCCTGCGGCACGTCGGCGGGCCAGCGCCAGGGTTTCATGAAGCGGCCGAAAAACGGCTTCTTGAGCAGGTAATGCCCATACCAGCGGCGCGCGGCCGGCGGGGTGCTTGCAGCGTCGCCAAAAGTCATGGACCGCAGGCGGGAAATTGCTTCACCCATGGCAGGCCTTCAGTTCCGTGGAGTTCATTGCAGGCGTGTCCAGGTCTGGGTGCGGCCGAAAGGGCCGATGGAGCCGCGCACTTCCATCTTCTTGCCACCCTCAATAGGTGTCATCTTGAGGGTGTAGCTTTTGCCGTTATCGGGATCGAGGATCTTGCCGCCCTCCCAGACGTCGCCGTCGGGCGACTTCTTGGCGCCGCGAATGATTTCCAGGCCCAGGCGTGGCTTGTCCTTGCGGTCGTCGGTGCATTCGGTGCAAACGTCGTCGGGTTTGACACCGGGGGACATGCGCTTTTCGACTTTGCCGTTCAGCACACCGCCGGCTTCAGCGATACGGACCTCGAATTTGGGATCACCGGTTTTTTCGTCGAAGCCGCGCCACAGACCCACTGGCGTGTTCTGGGCCAAGGCCGGGATGGCCATCAGGCCCAGAACGATCATCAACAATTTTCTTTTCATGGTCTCTCCCATCGATCTGTTCAAGAGGCTCAGGCCAGCGCTTCGTCGGTTTCCATCAGCGACTTGCTGCCGGCGCGCGCGGTGCGCATCAGCGTCGCGGTCTCGGGGAACAGCTTGGCGAAGTAAAAACGCGCGGTCTGCAGCTTGGCCACGTAGAACTTGTCGGTGTTGCCGGCGGCGATTTCGCGCAGCGCGGTCTGCGCCATCAAGGCCCAGAAGTAGCCAAACACCAGGTGGCCGGCCACGCGCAGGTAGTCGACAGCGGCTGCGCCCACTTCGTCGGGGTTCTGGAAACCCTTGAAGCCCAGTTCGGTGGTGAACTTGGTCATCTGGTCGGCCAGGTAGGCCAGCGGGTTGATGAACTCGGCCATCTTCTCGTTGACGCCTTCCTCGGCGATCAG
>Ga0102595_100141_pt1 | contig 92839 bp, 91 predicted proteins | sample Araplaol_mTSA_r2_2_FD_76864 | JGI IMG/M metagenome (GOLD analysis project Ga0102595, IMG submission 76864) | Arabidopsis root microbial communities from North Carolina, USA - plate scrape MF_Col_mTSA_r2 (SPADES assembly) (version 2) | ecosystem: Host-associated > Plants > Roots > Endosphere... | reverse complement strand
CGGTCCGGGGTGCGGCCAGCACCCCGCCCGTCGGGGGCCTCCATCGGAGCGGGTTAAAAATCCGCGATCCGAAGGCTTCCGGATAACGGTTCCGCGCGAAGCGCCTGTCTTCGTCGAAACGGTATTCAAAACTGCAAATCATCCGGGCGAGGTCCGGGCGCTTCGCACCCTTCCCACCCGCTCACAGCCGCAGGCGTGGGATCACACCCGCTTGCCCCCACCTGGCGGCTTCGCCGCCTGTCCGCCCCCGTAGGGGGCGGAGCCTTCGCGCCAGCGCTCTTCCCCCCTCCGGGGGAAGACGACCGCGAAGCGGTCCGTAGGGGGCAAGTGTTCGGTGCACGAGAAAGGGCCGCCCGGTCGCCCGGACGGCCCTTCGATCTTCGCAAAGCCCGCGCCTAGTGAACCGGCGTGTCCGCCAGCACCGACGCGCCGCTCGGCGTCGAGCGCAGCCGGGCCTTGGCCATCTCGTCCATGATCGACTGCGAGCGTGGGTCGCCCAGCAGCCAGGCCGAGGCGGCCAGGGTGCGCATCGAGGTCTCGCTGACCCCCAGCACCTTCTCCAGGGCCTCGAACGGCGAGTTGGAGGCGCCGATCTTCTTGAGTTTCACCTCGCCCTTGATGCCGGCCAGGCTCTTGGCCTTCTCCACGGCCTCGTAGAAGCCGCCCAGCTCGTCGACCAGGCCCAGCTGCTTGGCCTGGACGCCGGTCCAGACGCGGCCCTTGGCGATCTCGCGCACCCGGGCCTCGGGCAGCTTGCGGCCCTCGGCCACGCGGTGGACGAAGCCGGCGTAGATGCGGTCCATCCAGGCGGCGAACCGGGCCCGCTGGTCGGGGGTGAACTCCTGGCCCGTGCCGAACGCGCCCGAATAGTCGCTGCCGACATGGACCTGCTTCACGTCGACGCCGAACCGGCCCAGGGCCTCGCCCAGGGCGAACTTGCCGCCGAACACGCCGATCGAGCCGGTCAGGGTGGTGGGCTCGGCGACGATCGCCGAGGCGCCGGAGCTGATCCAGTAGCCGCCAGAGGCCGCATAGGTGCCCATGCTGACCACCACCGGCTTGTTGGCCTTTTTGGCGGCCTTCACCGCGGCCAGGATCTGTTCCGAGGCGGTGTCGGACCCGCCCGGCGAGGAGACCCGGAAGACGATCGCCTTGACGTCCTTGTCCTCGATCGCGTCGTACAGGGCCTTGGCCACCTGGTCGGAATAGATCGTCGAGTCGCCGCCGAACGGCGAGCCGCCGTCGCCGCTGCCGGTCATGATCGCGCCCTCGGCCTGGACGACCGCGATGGTCGGGCCGGTCTTGATCGGCGGACGCTTGGAGCGAGAGACGTAGTCGTCGAAGTCCATCAGCTTGGCGCCCTTGCCGGCGCGGGCCAGCATGGCGTCCTGGGCTTCCTTCACCTGGCCGACGCGGTCGATCAGGCCCTTGGCCTTGGCTTCCTCGGCGCTGTAGGGGCCGGCCTCGATGGTCTTGATCAGGGCGGCCGGATCGACCTTGCGGTCCTGGGCGGCCGTGGTCAGGGCCGTCGTATAGACCGAGCCCATCCACGACAGCGTCGATTCCCGGTGAGCCGGCGTATAGTCGCTATAGAGGTACGGGTTGACCGCGTTCTTGTACTCGTAGCGCTGCTCGTAGTCGGCCTTGACGCCGTACTTGTCGAAGAAGCGCTTGAAGAACATCTCCTCGCTGGACGCGCCGACGGCCTGCAGCGAGCTGTCGGGCTGCATCCAGAACTCGCTGGCCGCCGAGCCCAGCATGTAGGTCGAGGTGACCAGGCCCGAGGGGTACAGACCCTGGCTGTGGGCGAAGATCGGCTTCTTGCCCACCGCGCGGAAGTGCTTGAAGGCCAGGCGCAGCTCGTCGGCCGAGGCCGGGGCCATGCCGCCCTCGGGCAGGCGCACCAGCACCGCCTCGACCTTGTCGTCGGTCTCGGCTCGGCGCAGCGTCTCGACGATCGACATAACCGACTGGCCGCCGCCGCCGCTGAGGGCCGCGAAGGGGTTCTGGGAATCCTGGTCCGAGAGGCCGCCGCGCAGGTCCAGCTGCAGCACCGTGTGGGCGGGGACGGGGGCGGGACGGGCGGCGCTGGCCGCCATCACGATCAGGAGGAAGGGGACGCCGACCAGGAACAACACCAAGCCGACGAAAACGCCGGCCACGGTCATGAGAAACTGCTTCATCGGACGTCCTGCTGCCTATTGTCGCGCTAGCTAGTAGCGCCCCTGGCGTCGCGGTCAAATGAACAGCGCGCAACCTGGGTTCCCGACGGGGGGAGGGGGCGAGGACCGGACGCACGCGAAGACCGGCGCAGGGCGCCCCGAAGGGGCGGCGCCGCCGTACCGTATGCTTTGGAAAATCTCGGGAAAAGAATGGTCGGAGTGGCAGGATTTGAACCTGCGACCCCTGCGTCCCGAACGCAGTGCTCTACCAGACTGAGCCACACTCCGACTTGGAGGGCGGCTTATAGACATGCGTCGGCGGTCTCGCAAGCGACAAAAATCACCTCAAAAAAAGAAGTTCAAAGCAGCGTTGCATCCGTCCGACTCCTGCGCTATCTCCACCGCCTCGCCGGGCCCAGACGGGTCCCGCCGTTCCTGCTGGGGAATGGTGTAATGGTAACACTGCGGTTTTTGGTACCGTCATTCTAGGTTCGAGTCCTAGTTCCCCAGCCACGCTTCTTCTGCGGAATCAGCCTCCGCCGCGATGCTCCCCAAAGACGATTTCCAGACGGCCGCACCGCCGCCTGATCTGGAATCGCAGTTTTCCACAGAAATTAGCCTGGGCGTCTCACGCCCCGATTCCGACACGACGGACGGTCGAACGCCAGCGCCGTTCGCGACGTCCGGCCTGAAGTTGTTCCGACGTCCGGAGGCGGACCTTGGCCGTCGAGATTCAAGACGGCGTCTGTGATCACATATCGTCGGTCAAGTCGGCCCGCCGCCGACAAGTCTTTGTCTTTACAAGGCCAAGGCGCAGCTTCGAGAACGCGCGTCATCGAAAGAATGCTGATCTTGGTCTGATCTGCGGCGGGCGCGAATCATTGCGACACTGAAACTTTGGTTCGAGCAACATGGGTCTGGAAGGGCTGGTCAGGGACCGGCTAACCAGGCCTCCAGCGCTTCTCATGGTTTAGAGGCGAGGCGATTTTCTCGTTGCTGTTCTCAACATTCGCTTTGCTTAAGGGCTTTGCAAGCACGATTACCCGGATTGAGTACTTGTATTTCGACGAGGCGGGTGTATTTCCAAGTCAAATACCCACCGGAGAGACCCTCGTGGAAGACAAGGCTACCCTGATCGAGCTCACCGCCGAGATCGTCGCCAACTACGTGGCCAATAACAGCACGTCGGTTTCCGATCTGCCGGCCCTGATCCGGGCGACTCACGACGCTCTGGCTGGTATTGGCTCTCCGGAAGCGGCCCCCGTCGAAACCGTTACGAAGGCTACCCCGGCTCAAATCCGTCGCAGCATTACGCCGGACGCCCTGATCAGCTTCGAGGACGGCAAACCCTACAAGACGCTGAAGCGTCACCTGACCACGCACGGCATGACCGTCGCCGAATACAAGGCCAAGTGGGGTCTGCCGAACGACTACCCCACCACCGCCCCGGCCTACAGCGAAGCCCGCTCGGCCATGGCCAAGGCCCTGGGCCTTGGCCAAGGCGGCCGCAAGGCCAAGGCCCCGCGCGGCCGCAAAGGCTGACCCGACCCTCCAGAGGTTCGGAAGACGAACAAGACCCTCGCCGGCGACGGCGGGGGTTTTTCTTTTGGCCGACGCCGGATCAGGGGGCGGCCGATCCCCAGGTCGCCAGCACCGCGCCGCCGCCGCCCACCACCGAGACCTTCTCGACCTGGGCCGTGACGAAGCACTGGCGGGCCTTCACCACCAGGTTGACGGTGTCGTCGATATGGGTGTCGGGCGCGCTCAGCCGCCCCCAATAGTCGCCGCAGAACACTTCCGGGGTCTGGCCCAGGGCGGTCAGCCGCCCCTCCAGCACCAGGGTCATGCCGCGGACCAGCCGGTGGTAGGTCTGCTGGTCCATGCGCACCTTGTGGACCATGAACGGCTGGAAGCGGGGCGGCAGGGCCGAGGCCCCGTCGGCGGCGTAGGGAATGGCCAGGCCATAGTTGGTGACGTAGCTCTGCTGGCCGATCTCCTCGACCGCGCTGAGCCGGTCGAAGGTCCGGACGGTGGTCTGGCTGCGCACCTCGTCGCCGTCGAAGAAGGCCGTCTGCAGCGCGGGCAGCTTCGGCAGGCCCTGGGCGGCGAAGCCGCTGTAGTTCTGCGGGCTGATCTGGCCCAGGCCGATCATCACCGTCAGCTCGCCGCGCGAATAGTCGTACCGCCAGCGGGCCGGGCTTTGCAGGACCTTCATGGTCCGCTTGCGCTCGTCGACGAAGGGGATGGCGACCTGGAACCGGCGGCCGTCCAGCGAGTCGGCGGCCGGAGCCTTGCGGGCGACTTCCATCGCGCCGCGCAGCTTCGCGCCGTCCAGGACGTCGCCGGAAGCGGCCGCCAGCAGGCCGATCGCCAAAAGACCGCCGATCATCGTCCAGTTCTCCGATGCCTCGCGACAGGAAAACCTTGCGTTGAGCGGCGGTCAAGGCGTCAGCCGATCTTCAGCCGTAAGAAGGCCATGCCGCCCGTCGGATCGTCATAGCCCAGCGCGCGGGGCGCATCGAAGGCGCTGGCCAGGCCGCCGAAGCCCAGCTTGACGCTGTCCGACAGCCGGACGTCGTAGATCGCGCCGACCGACAGCTTGCGCACCGTGGCCACGCCGCCGTGGTGGCCGGCCAGCTCGTCCTGCTCCACCTGCTCGGCGCGGGTGAAGAGGGTCCAGTGCCGGTCGGGCGCGACCGCCCCCTCGAACAGCCAGGCCTGCAGGGCGTCGCCGGGAATGCGGTCCTTGCGGGCCCAGGCCAGGGTGGCGCTGACCGAGCCCGTCGCGCCGACGTCGCGGGAATAAAGGGCGCTGAGCGAGGTGCGGGCCTCGTCGTCGTCGGGCTCCAGCGCCTCGGGGCTGTTGATCCGCGTCCAACTGGCCTGCAGGGCCCAGTTCTCGGTCGGGTTCCATGACACGCGGGTCGCGACGCTGTCGAGACGGCCGGTCTCGATGTCGTAGCGGTTCTGGTCCGGCTCGCGGCCGCGGAAGGCGCTGGCCTCGACCTTCCAGTTGTCGCGCGACACGCCCGCCGTCACCACGCCGAAGGTGATGTGGGTCGAGTCGAACCAGTGGTGGGTGATCGGGGCCTCGGGGCTGTCCATGGCCGCCTGGCGGTGCATGAAGGCGGGCGGACCGAAGGCCGGCTCGCCCGGCAGGCCGCCGTAGAGATAGCCCCTGAAGCCCGCGCCCAGCGATCGGCTGTAGCTGGCCGACAGTTCCATGAACAGGTCGTGGGGGTGCTGGCGGTCGACCAGGGGATGCTCGCCGTCGGCCGTCTCGCCCGTGGCCAGCAGCAGCGGATAGCCGCTCTTGCCCATGAACGGGTCGGGGCTGAGCATGGCCTTGAAGCCCACCTTGCCCTCGCCGAGGTCGTGCTGGGCCATGCCCATCACCATGCCGGCCAGGAAGGCCTTGTCGCCGCCGCGCGGGCCGCCCTGGCTGTCATAGACGCCGTTGAACACGGCGTGGCCCATCAGCATCCAGCCGGTCTCGGTGAAGGTCATGACGCCGTCATGCGGGGAGGCGTCGGGCTGCCAGCTGGTGCCGGAGGCGTCGCGGGTCATAGGATAGTAGCCCAGCGGGCCGCTGCGGCCGGTGGGATTGACGAGTGCATCGACGGAGACGGGGTCTTCCATGGGCATGGGCGTCGTCATGCCGTGGTGATCGTGCTCCTGGGCGAGCACGGGGGCGGCGAGGCTGAGGCTCGCGGCGAGTGCGGCGGCGCCGAGCAGGCGCGCGCGGAAAGTCCGGGTGGTCATCGGGACCGACCTTTCTGAAGCGAGAAGGAGAGTGACCCGCGCGGCGACCGCGCGGAAGGCTTCAGGCGAAGGGTCTGGGAGGCCCGTGGTCGGGCGCGGGGCTCAGGCCGGCGAAGGCCTGGCGCAGCGGCGTGAAGGCGATGCGGACGACGGCGCCCGGGGCGAGCACGGGCGCGGCGTCGCGGACCGAGGCGGGCAGGCAGCCGGCGCAGCAGCTCAGCGGCATGGCGTCGGGACGGCCCTTGTGGACCGGGGCCTTGTCGTGGGCCATGTCCGCCATGTCGCCGGTCATCTCGTGGCACGGCGGCGGCGCGGTCGGTTCGGCGTGGCAGGGCAGGGCGCGCAGCGGCCCGCCGACGACGAAGACCGCCGCGACGAGGATCAGCAGGAGAGTGCGAAGGCCGCGCATGGCGCCAGGGTAGGGAGTTCGGTGTGGGGCGTCCAGGCCCGGCCCACCAAACCCCTCTCTCTTTGAGAGAGGGAGGGGCCCGCCGCCAAAGGCGGTGGGAGGGTGAGTGGTTACAATTTCTCAGAACCAAGTGCTGACGAGGACGGTGTGTTTTGACCGCCGCATCGACGGTGGACGCCTGCCCCTCATTTGAGATGCTCAACAGCTCTGGATTTGCCGGCTGACGGTGAAACCACTCACCCTCCCACCGCTTCGCGGCGGGCCCCTCCCTCTCTCAAAGAGAGAGGGGTTCGCTAGTCTAAACCCCGCTCAGCTCCATGCCCGGCGCGTCCGGCTCGCGCGCGCCGCCGCCGTTCAGGGAGCGTTGCATCCAGACCAGGTCCACCCAGCGGCCGAACTTGTAGCCCATGTCGGGGAAGACGCCCTTCCGCTCGAAGCCCAGGGCGGCGTGCAGGCCGATCGAGGCGGCGTTGCCGCTGTCGCCGATCACCGCGCACATCTGGCGCAGGCCCAGGCCCTCGCAGGCCGCGATCAGGGCCGACAGCAGGGCCTTGCCCACGCCCTTGCCCACGGCGTCGGGGCCGACATAGACGCTGTCCTCGACCGTGTAGCGATAGGCGGCCCGCAGGCGGAACGGGCCGGCATAGGCGTAGCCCAGCACCACGCCGTCCTCTTCGGCGACCAGATAGGGCAGGCCCTTGGCCAGGAAGGCCCCGCGGCGGCGGCCCATCTCGGCCTGGTCCGGCGGGACCTCCTCGAAGGTGCCCAGGCCGTTCAGCACGTTCCAGCCGTAGATGGCGGTGATGGCCGCCAGGTCGGCGTCCGTCGAGGGACGAATCTTCACGCTCACGCCTTGGTCCAACCCTTCTCGACCGCCCAGACGGCGAACGCATAGTCCAGGGCGATCTCCTTGAGGAAGTCGAACCGGCCCGAGGCGCCGCCGTGGCCGGCTTCCATGTTGATCTTGAGCAGGATCGGGGCGCCGCTGGTCGTATGTTCGCGCAGCCGGGCGGTCCACTTCTCGGGTTCCCAATAGGTGACGCGCGGGTCCGACAGGCCGCCGGTGGCCAGCACGGCCGGATAGGGCTTGGCGGCCACGTTGTCGTAGGGCGAGTAGCTGGCGATGTAGTCGTAGGCCTCCTTGTCCTCCAGCGGATTGCCCCATTCGGGCCATTCCGGCGGGGTGAGGGGCAGGCTGGTGTCGCTCATGGTGTTGAGCACGTCGACGAACGGCACCGCCCCGATGATGCCGGACCACAGGTCGGGCCGCAGGTTGGTGATCGCCCCCATCAGCATGCCGCCGGCCGAGCCGCCATAGGCCACGGTGCGGCCCTTGGCCCCGTAGCCGGCGCCGTGCAGGTGCTCGGCGCAGGCGATGAAGTCGGTGAAGGTGTTCTTCTTCTTGAACTTGCGGCCGTCCAGGAACCAGCCGTAGCCCTTTTCCGAGCCGCCGCGGATGTGAGCCGTGGCCCAGATCCAGCCGCGGTCCACCAGGCTGAGGTTGCGGATCGAGAACGACGGGTCCATCGACATGCCGTAGCTGCCGTAGCCGTACAGCAGCAGAGGCGCCTTGCCGTCCAGGGCCACGCCCTTCTTCATCAGCACGGTGATCGGCACTTCGGCGCCGTCCGGGGCCTTGGCGTAGAGCCGCCTGGTCACGTACTGGGCCGGGTCGTGGCCGGAAGGAATCTCCTGGGTCTTGCGCAGGGTCTTCTGGCCCGTGGCCATGTCGTAGTCGAACCACTGCCGGGGCGTGGTCGGCGACTGGTAGACATAGCGCATCACCGGGGTGTCGAACTCGTAGCCGCCCTCCAGGCTCAGGACATAGGCCTCCTCGTCGATGACGATCGGCTTCTCGGCCTTGCTGGCCCGGTCGGTGATGACGATGCGGGTGTTGGCGTTGACCCGCTCGACGCGGACCAGGTGGTCCTTGTAGGCGGCCAGTCCCGTGATGAAATGGCCCGGCTTGTGCGGGACGAAGTCCTTCCAGTGGGCGCGGCCCGGCGTGGCGACCGGGGCCTCGACCAGCTTGAAGTCGATGGCCTCGTCGGCGTTGGTCAGGATGACGAACCGGCCGTCCCAGTGCTCGACCGAATAGCGCAGGCCCACGGTGCGCGGCTCGACCACCTTGGGCGCGGCGGTCGGGTCGGCGGCCGGGATCAGCAGGGTCTCGGACGTCTCGTGGTCGCCGGCGCTGATGGTGATGAAGGCGTCCGAGCTGGTCGTGCCCACGCTGACGAAGAAGCCGTCGTCGGGCTCGTCATAGACCAGGACGTCGTCCTTCAGCCCGCCACGGGCAGGGCGGCGGTAGATCTTGTCGGAACGGCCGTTGTCGTCGCGGTGGGTCCAGAACAGCCATTTGGAGTCCGGCGACCAGGCGAAGTCGCCGGTGCTGCTCTCGACGGGCTCCTTCAGGACCTCGCCGGTGGCCAGGTCCTTCACATAGATGTGGTGGACTTCCGACCCTTGCGCGTCCTCGGCATAGGCGAACAGTCTGTGGTCCGGGCTGTGGTCGGCGGCGCTGACCTGGCTGTAGGCCTTGCCCTTGGCCAGGGCGTCGCAGTCCAGCAGAATCTCCTCGCCCTCGGTCTTGCCCCCCTCCTGCTTCTTTAGGGGGCGGCGGGCGAAGATCGGGTGCTGGCCGCCGATGTTGAAGCGCGAATAGTACTCCCAGGGACCGTCGGGGGCAGGGACGGAGGCGTCGTCCTCCTTGATGCGGCCCTTCATCTCCTCGAACATCGCCGCCTGCAGCGCTTCGGTCGAAGCCAGCATGGCCTTCACATAGGCGTTCTCGGCGGTCAGGTGGTCCTTGACCTCGGCCTTGATCAGGGTCGGGTCGCGCAGGACCTTCTGCCAGTTGTCGTCCTTCATCCAGGCGTAGTCGTCGACCCGGACGCGGCCCAACTGCTCGGTGCGCTTGGGAATCTTCTGGGCGGCGGGTGGGACGGGCTTGGGCGACTCAGGCATCATGCTCTCGGATAGGGCGTTCTCGGGGCGGATTGCCGACACCGACGTAATGACCGCCGCCGCGCTCGTCATCATTTTGCGCCGGTTCATGGTCAGTTTTTCCCCCGAGATGCGTCAGAACGCCAACTTGTGCGCCTAGAGGGCGCTGGTCAAACTGACCCGCGTGTAGAGTGAATCCGGGGGCGTGAGGGCTTAGATGGCTTGGGACCTGTCGGTCGATTTGATCCAGGCGACCGTGCAGCTGGAACAGCCGCTGGGCGACGGGTCACGCACCGTCGGCACCGGCTTCCTGATCGAGGACCCGACTCCCGACGGCCGCCCCCGCACCATCCTGGTCACCGCTGGGCACGTCTTCGACAAGATGCCCGGCGTCTCGGCCAAGATCGGCTATCGCATCCAGAGCGCCGACGGCGTCTGGCGCTATGACCCCCATACCCTGAAGATCCGCGACGGCGACCACCCGCTGTGGGTCAAGCATCCCACCCGCGATGTCGCCGCCATCGAGGTCGAGGCCCCGCCGGAGTTCGCCAAGGCGGCGATCCCCCTGGCCTGGCTGGCCCAGGACGACACCTTCAACAAGTACGGCCTGGGCCCGGGCGACGAGATGATGGCCCTGGGCTTCCCGCGCGGCCTGTCGGCCAATCCGGCCGGCTTCCCGATCCTGCGGTCGGGCCGGGTGGCGTCGTACCCGCTGGCCCCGGCCAGCGTGTTCCCGACCTTCCTGATGGACTTCTCGGTGTTCCCCGGCAATTCGGGCGGGCCGGTGTTCATGGCCGAGGGCGCGCGCCGCCGGCCGGGCTCGACCGAGAGCCAGGAGGTGCAGTTCGTGGCCGGCATGCTGACCCAGCAGGTCGAGCTGTCGGGCGAGCGCCTGGAGATCGGCATCGTCACCCACGCCAAGTACATCCGTGAGACGGTCGCCCAACTGGACAAGACGGCGGGCGCGCCGCTGATCCAGGCCAAGCCCGCCACGCCGACCGGGGCGTCCACCCAGGCGGCGACCCAGGCCGGCGCGGCGGTGTCGGCCACCGAGATGGCCGTGTCCCGGTAGGGCTCGGTATGCCATCTCACTGTAGGATAGGCGACACAGGAACCTTCGCTCCCGGCCCCCCGTTTCTAGCGGGAGTTCAAATCCAGCAGGAGCGAAGTCATGAGCACCAATCGTGTGGAAGGCGCCGTCGACAAGGGTCTCGGCGCGGTCAAGGAAGCCGCAGGCAAGCTGACCGACAACGAACGTCTCGAAGCCGAGGGCGCGGCCCAGAAGGCCAAGGGCGACGTCCAGAACAAGGTCGGCCAGGCCCAGGACAAGATCGGCGACGCGATCAAGCACTAGGCTTGGTCCAATCGACCCCACTGAAGAGGCCGCGGGAGCGATCCCGCGGCCTTCTTCGTTTCAGGCCCTGTCCGCGCTGGACGGAGCGATCAGACGCTGGCGCCCCAGAGCGCCATCCATCCCACGGCGGCGCACACGGCCAGGACTGAACCCAGGGCCATCGCGGGCTGGACGAGGCGGCGGGGCGCGGCGCCCAGGCCGACGGTCAGGATCATCATCGCCGCGGGGATGATCACCAGGGCCAGTTGGTCGCCATCAGGTCCATAGGTTCGCGCGCGACCGGCGCCGCCGATCAGCGGGAGCAGCCAGAACAGGACGCCCAGCGTCGTAAGCACGAGTCTCCAGATCATGCGGTCTGCTAGCAGGCGGCCCTCCGGTCAGTCGACCTCTTCGTAGGTCGCCGCGTAGTTGACCGGGAAGTTCACAGAGCGGGCGATGAAGCAGACCTTGTGGATCTCGTGATGGACAGCGTCGGCCTTGGCCAGGTCCGCGCCGCGCTCGACCAGGATGTGGGGCTTCAGCGTCGCTCGCAGGAAGCGGCCCGCGCCGTCGGGCGTGCTCTCGCCCACGCCGATCGGCTGGTCCTTGTAGCCCTTCACCACGATCCCGGCGTTCGAGGCCAGGTGCAGGTACCACAGCATGTGGCAGGCGCTCAGCGACGACAGCAGCAGGTCCTCGGGATTGTGCAGCGTCGGGTCGCCGCCCAGCAGCGGGTCGTTGCTGCAGTTGACCACCGGCTTGCCGGGCGTGGCGATGTTCCAGGTGCGGTCATAGCCGCGATAGGTCCGCGTGCCGTCGCCCCGGTCGCCGGTCCATTCGATCAGGCAGGTGTAGTCGTGCTGCTTGGCCATGGGCGGTGCTCCTTCAGCGGTCTTGGGGCGGGACGTCCTGGAGCCGCGCGGTCATGGCGGCGACCTCGTCGCGGCTCCAGCGGCTGTGTTTGCGGGATTGGCCGGCGGGGTGGAAGCCCAAACCGAGTGAAATGTCCGGCGCGCGATAGGCTCGCCGGGGGCGGATCGGCCGCGCCGTCAGGCCGCCGCCGCAGGTGGGGCAGACATTCCGCAGCACCCGGTCCGCGCAGTCGGCGCAATAGGTGCATTCGTAGCTGCAGATCCGCGCGTCCGGCGCGTCGGGCGGCAGGTCGCGGTCGCAGAGTTCGCAGTTGGGTCGAAGCTCGAGCATGCAAATCCCCTGGCGCTGGTTCCGCCCGCTATCGCGAACGGCCGCCAGGGGAAATGACGAAGAAGCCTCGTTTTCGGCCGATCGGCCGTGTCAGGCCCCGTAGAGGATCGAGATCGTCTCGGCCACGCAGGCGGGACGCTCCTCGCCCTCGATCTCGATGGTGCATTCGTTCTTCAGCTGCAGGCCGCCGGCCTTGGGCTCGACCGACACCAGCTTCTGGCGCATGCGCACCTTCTTGCCCACGCGGACCATGCCGGTGAACCGCACCTTGTCGCAGCCATAGTTGATGCCGCGCGTCACGCCGGTCACCCGCAGGATGTCGGCGCCCAGCATCGGGATCAGCGACAGCGTCAGGTAGCCGTGGGCGATCGGGCCGCCGATCTCCTTGGTCGCGCGCTCGACGTCGACGTGGATCCACTGGTGGTCGCCGGTGGCCTCGGCGAACAGGTTGACCCGCTCCTGGCTGACCTCGACCCAGTCGGAGACCCCGATCTCCTGGCCGACCAGGCTGGCGAGGTCGGCATAGGCGACTTGCTTCATGGCGTTTTGCTCCCGAACGTTCTTGTAAACAGTTGTTTGGTTGGTCGCACGGGCTGGCCTCGTGGGCAAGCGTCCCCTGCGTCAGAACAGCCGCGCCTGCAGCCACAGGATCGCCGGATAGACCGCCAGCCAGGTCCAGAAGAAGCGGTTCAGGCCGAACAGGCAGGCGTTGGCCAGGTGGAAGAGCGCGGCGACCGCCAGGCCGGCGATCAGGGCCGGGCGCGACAGCAGGGTCAGCGGGAAGGCCAGCTCGAACAGGATCACGGCCCAGGACATGGCGCGCAGCACGCGCGGCCGGTCGGCCCAGCCGCGCAGGGCCTCGCTGACCGGATAGGCCGAGAACCGGAACACGTCGCGCAGGGCGCGGCCGCTGCGCCAGTCGGGGTTCAAGATCTTCACCCCGCCGGAGATGAAATAGGACAGCACCAGCTGGACGCCGAGATAGCCGAAGGCCAGCTCTTTCCACTGCGGGACGGGCGCCAGGCGCGACAGGGTCAGGCACCACAGCGCCAGCAGGCCCATGCGGTCGCTGCCGCCGTTGTAGGGCCCCTGGAACCGGTGGAGGATCAGCAGCGACAGGCCCGCCAGCCCGACCAGCGGCCACGGCGAGGCGACGCCTAGGATCAGCAGGACGCACAGGATGGTGCGAGCGCCGAACAGCAGGCGCTCCTCGCGGAAGCCGCGCAGGTGCTCCAGGCCCTGCTGGATCAAGGCCAGGGCCAGCAGGATCTCGGTCAGGCGGGCGGCGGCTTCCAGGGTCATCGGACGTCGATGTCCTGGAGCGGTCGCGGCGCGGACTGAAACAGCACCTCGCGCTCGATCACCTCGCCCTGGCGGCTGAGGAAGACCAGGCGGAACGACAGCCACGGGGCGGCGTCCAGGTCGGGGGACAGATCGGCGGCGATGCGCCGGAAGAGCTCGTCCTGGCTGTGGTCGGTGGGATTGTCCGCCAGCCGCTCGGCGCAGCTGACCACGAACAGGGTCTGGTTCCAGCGCGGGTTCCAGAACAGGCGGGTCAGCAGGGCCGGGACCGACACCCGCTCGGGGCGCGGCCGGAACTCGCGCCAGTCGGCGGGCGCCGCGTCCTTGGCCGAGGTCAGGGCGTATTCGACGCGCGGCGACGGCGCGATCACGTCGAAGAAATTCCACGACGGGATCAGGGCCGGAAGGAGGAGGCGGAAGGCGTTCAGCACGTTCCCTCCTTACCGGAGCCAAGCGCCCGGGCGAAGACTGCGCCGGCCGGGGACACGCCCTTGGGCGTGTCCCCAAGGCTCGCGCTTCCGGATGGGGACACGCCCAAGGGCGTGTCCCCAGCGTCAGACGATCCGGCTCTCGCCCTTGCCCCAATAGGCGTCGCGGATCAGGCGCTTGTAGAGCTTGCCGGTCGGGTGCCGGGGCAGCTCGGCCATGAAGTCGATGCGCTTGGGCGACTTGACGTGGCTGAGGTTGGCGCGGGCGAAGGCCATCAGTTCCTCGGCCAGGGCGGCCTGGTCAACACCGGCGTCCAGGGGCTGGATCACCGCCACCACCTGCTCGCCCATCTCCTCGTGCGGCGCGCCGACCACGGCGGCGTCGGCCACCTTGGGGTGGGTGATCAGCAGGTTCTCGATCTCCTGCGGATAGATGTTCACCCCGCCGGAGATGATCATGAAGCTCTTGCGGTCGGTCAGGTAGAGGTAGCCCTCCTCGTCGACCCAGCCCACGTCGCCCAGGGTGGTCCAGCCGTGCTGGTTGTAGCTCTCGGCGGTCTTGTCCGGGGCGTTGTGGTAGTTCACGGCCGGGCCGTTGGCGAAATAGACCGTGCCCTCCGTGCGGGTCGGAACCTGCTCGCCGGCCTCGTCGCAGATGCGCAGCTCGCCCAGCACGGCCTGGCCGACGCTGCCCTTGTGGGCCAGCCAGTTGTCGGAATTGATCCAGCAGAAGCCGTTGCCCTCGGTGCCGGCGTAGTATTCGAAGATCACCGGACCCCACCAGCCGATCATCTGCTCCTTGACCGGCACCGGGCAGGGGGCGGCGGCGTGCACGGCCGAGGCGATCGACGACACGTCGTACTTGGCGCGCACCTCTTCGGGCAGTTTCAGCATCCGCACGAAGTGGGTCGGCACGAACTGGCCGCAGCTCACCCTGTGCTTCTCGATCAGGGCCAGGGCGGTTTCCGGATCGAACTTCTCCATCACGATCACCGTGCCGCCCAGCTTGTGCACGGTCATGCACCAGCGCAGCGGGGCGGCGTGGTAGAGCGGGGCGGGCGAGAGGTAGACGCTGTCGCCGCTGAATCCGAACAGGCCCATGGCCATCATCTGCAGGGCGTTGGGCGCGTCGATCGGACCGCCGGTCAGGGCGGGCTTCACGCCCTTGGGCCGTCCCGTGGTGCCCGACGAATAGAGCATGTCGCTGCCGGAGGTCTCGTCGGCGATCGGCGTGGTGGGCATGGCCGCGCGGGCGGCCTCGAAGTCCTCGTAGGGGCCCTTGCCGCCGCCGACGCGGAACAGGCGCACGCCCGGGACCAGCGGGGCCAGGGCCTGCGCCACGGCGTCCAGGGCCGGGCTGACGATCAGGACCTTGGCCTCGCAGTCCTTGACGATGTACTCGGCCTCGGCCGGCGTCAGCTTGGTGGAGATGCAGGTGTAGTAGAGCCCGGCGCGCTGGGCGGCCCAGGCGATCTCGAAGAAGCGCGGATGGTTGTCCATCAGGATGGCGATCACGTCGCCGGTCGCCAGCCCCATCGACCGGAAGAGCTGGGCGCCCTGGTTCGAGCGCTCGTCCAGCTGCTTGTAGGTCACCGTCTCGCCGGAGCCAGCCATGACGTAGGCGGGCTTGTCCGGCTGGGATTGGGCGTGATGGAACGGATGCATCAGGCGGCCATCTCCGTCTTGGCGGCCTGGCGGATCATGTCCGAGGCCTTTTCGGCGATCATGATGGTGGGGGCGTTGGTGTTGCCCGAGACCAGGCGCGGCATGACCGAGGCGTCGACCACGCGTAGGCCCTGAAGGCCCCGCACCCGCAGCTGGCTGTCGACCACGGCCATCGGTCCCGTGCCCATCTGGCAGGTGCCGACCGGGTGGTAGATCGTCGAGCCGGTGGCGCGGGCGAACTCCAGCAGGGCCGCGTCGCTGGCGAAATCCGCGCCGGGGTTCATCTCGTGGTCGATCAGCGGGGCGATGGCCGGCTGGGCGGCGATCTTGCGCGCCCATTTCAGGCCCGCCACCGTGACCTCCTGGTCCAGCGGATCGGACAGGTAGTTGGCGAAGATCGCCGGATAGGTCGACGGATCGGCCGACTTGATGCGGATGTGGCCCCGGCTCTCGGGCCGCAGCTGGCACGGGGCGATGGTCAGGCCCGGCGCGCCCTCCAGCTCCATCTTCTGCTCGTTGAACAGCTTCTCCAGGTCCATCGTGGCCGGCAGGATGTGGAACTGGATGTCGGGCTCCGCGAGATCGGGCCGAGATTTACAGAAGGCGGCGATATGGGCCGCCGACAGGGTCAGCAGGCCCTTGCGCTGGAACAGGTACTTCAGGGCCTCGGCCGCCAGGCGGCCGCCCTTGCTCTGCTCGTTGACCGACACCGTCCCGGCCTTCAGGCGGAAGCGGGCGCCGGTGACGTAGTGATCCTGCAGGTTCTCGCCGACGCCGGGCAGGTCGTGCACGACGGGGATGCCATGCTCGGCCAGCAGCTGGCCCGGGCCCACGCCCGACAGCTGCAGCAGCTGCGGCGAGTTGATCGCCCCGCCGGCCAGGATGACCTCGGCCCGCGCCTTGGCGGTGCGGACCATGCCGTTCTGGATGAACTCGACGCCCACGGCGCGCTTGCCCTCGAACAGCACCTTGCGGCCCAGGGCGTTGGTTTCGACCTGCAGGTTCGGCCGCCCCATGGCGGGATGCAGATAGGCCACCGCCGCCGAGCAGCGCTGGCCGTTCTTCACGGTCAGCTGGTAGTAGGCCACGCCTTCCTGCTGGGCGCCGTTGACGTCGGCGTTGCGCGGGATGCCGGCCTCGACGCAGGCCTCGACCACGGCGTCGGAGATGGGGTTGGTCTCGGTGACGTCCGAGACGTTCAGCGGCCCGCCCGTGGCGTGCCAGTCGTCGCAGCCGCCGCGCTCCTGGTGCTGGGCCTTGCGGAAGTAGGGATAGACGTCGTCCCAGGCCCAGCCCTCGCAGCCCAGCTGCCGCCAGCCGTCATAGTCGGCCTGCTGGCCGCGGATATAGAGCAGGCCGTTGATCGAGGACGAGCCGCCCAGCACCTTGCCGCGCGGCCAGACGTGCGAGCGCCCGCCGGTGCCGGGGTCGGGCTCGGTGGCGTACAGCCAGTTGACCTTGGGATCCTTTAGGGTCTGGGCGTAGCCGACCGGGATGTGGATCATCAGGTTCGACATGAACTGGGACGGGTTCTTCGTCGGTCGGTCGTCGCCGCCGGCTTCCAGCAGCAGCACCTTGCGCCGGCCGTCCTCCGACAGCCGCGCCGCCAGCACGCAGCCGGCCGAACCGGCGCCCACGATGATGTAGTCGGCCTCGATGATCGACGTCATCGGATCCTCCCTTCACCGCCCGCGTGTGGTCCGCATGATCGGTGTTCACCCGAACAATGCGCGGGTCTTCCGGGAACGCCAAGGGTGTCGTTGGGGAAGGGCGCGCAAGCGGTTGCGAGCGGTTCATACGCGTGTTTGAGTGCGGCTGAACTGGAGGAACAACATCATGGCCGCGCCGACCTTCGAGACCCTGCTCTACGCCGTCGAGGACGGGATCGCGACCATCACCCTGAACCGTCCGGACAAGCTGAACGCCTTCACCGCCCGGATGATGAAGGAGATGATCCAGGTGTTCGACCTGACCGACGCCGACGACGCGGTGCGGGCGGTGATCGTCACCGGCGCCGGCCGGGCCTTCTGCGCCGGGGCCGACCTGTCGGGCGGCGGCTCGACCTTCGACCGTACCGCGCCCCAGGCCCTGGAGCGCGAGGAGGACAAGGTCGGCGACGTCTATCGCGACGGCGGCGGCCGGGTGACCCTGCGGATGTACGAGAGCCTCAAGCCGATCATCGCCGCCGTGAACGGCCCGGCCGTCGGGGTGGGCGTGACCATGCAACTGCCGATGGACATCCGCCTGGCCTCGACCGACGCCAAGTTCGGCTTCGTCTTCGCCCGCCGGGGCATCACGCCCGAGGCCGCCTCGTCCTGGTTCCTGCCCCGGCTGGTCGGCCTGCAGACGGCGCTGGAGTGGTGCTACACCGGCCGGGTGTTCGGCGCGCAGGAAGCGCTGGACCGAGGCCTGGTCCGCTCGCTGCACGCGCCGGAGGACCTGCTGCCGGCCGCCCGGGCCCTGGCCCGCGAGATCGCCGACAACACCGCCCCGGTCTCGGTGGCCCTGACCCGCCAGCTGCTGTGGCGCATGGCCGGCGCCGACCACCCGATGGAGGCCCACAAGGCCGACAGCCGCGCCATCCAGTCGCGCGGCGCGGCCGGCGACGCCAAGGAGGGGGTCAGCTCGTTCCTCGAGAAGCGCCCGCCGGTCTATCCGGACAAGGTGTCGGCGGACCTGCCGGACATCTGGCCCGAGTGGGGCGAGCATCCGTTCAAGTAAAAATACCCTCTCTCATAGAGAGAGGGAGGGGCCCGCCGCCGCAGGCGGTGGGAGGGTGAGAGGTTTCACTGCTCACCGGCAAACCCAGAGCTGTTCAGCGCCTTCGATACGATCCGGACTTCCACCTTCAATGGGGCCGCCGAGACGTGCCGTCTTCGTCGGAGCTTCATCCTGAGAGATTGTAACCTCTCACCCTCCCACCGCTTCGCGGCGGGCCCCTCCCTCTCTCAAAGAGAGAGGGGGTTACGCGCCCCCTCGCATCCGGCGGGGAAAGCGCTATATCCCCGCCCATGGCCGAAGCTTTCAACGACAAGACCCTGACCGCCGACAAGGCCGCCCGCTACGCCGAGGTGGCCGACGAGATCGCCTCGGTGCTGGACGGCGAGACCAACCTGACCGCGCGCATGGCGACCGTGGCCTCGATGCTGGCGTCCAGCTTCGACCACTATTTCTGGACCGGCTTCTACGTGGTCGATCCGCTGAAGGACCGCGAGCTGGTGGTCGGGCCCTACCAGGGCACCCTGGGCTGCCTGCGCATCGCCTTCGGGCGCGGCGTCTGCGGCGCGGCGGCGGCCACGGGCCAGACCCAGCTGGTCGAGGACGTCCACGCCTTTCCGGGACACATCGCCTGCGACAGCCGGTCCCAAAGCGAGATCGTCGTCCCGGTGTTCGACGCGGCGGGGACCCTGCTGGCGGTGTTCGACGTCGATTCCGACCGGCCGGCGGCCTTCGACACCGTCGATCAGCACGGCATCGAGACTATCCTGAAGGCCACTTTCGCCTAGCAAGCGTATCTGGGCCGATACAGATGGCCCGCTGGTTGCAACGACAGCTGCACTATTCCCTAACCGAACCGGATTAGGACAGGTGTCGAATGCTGGACGTTGAAACCCTTCATCCCCGTGCTTTGTCGCAGGCCGACGTGGCGCTGTGGCGCGAGATGGCGGCGGCCGAGCCGGCCTTCGCCGGCCCGTTGCTGGGTCCCGACTTCGCGCTGGCCGTCGGCGCCGTGCGCGACGACGCCCGGGTGGCGGTGATCCGTCGCGACGGCGAAACCGTGGGCTTCCTGCCGCATCATCGCCGTCCCGGCGCCATGGCCCGGGCCATCGGCTCGCCGCTGTCGGACTATCACGGCCTGGTCTCGCGCGCCGACGCCCGTCTGGACGCCGCCGAGGTGCTGCGCGCCGCCGACCTGACCGCCTATCGCTACACCGGCCTGGTCGACCCGCACGGCGTGTTCGGCCGGTCCGAGCAGAAGACCGCCCACGTCATCGACCTGGCCGCCTCCGGCGGCGACGCGGCCGCCTATCTGGAGGCCGTCCGCGCGGCCAGCCCCAAGAAGATCAAGAACTGGCGCCGGCTGGACAACAAGCTGGAACGCGAGATGGGGACCATCGAGCTGGTCGCCCCCGACCGCTCGCAGGAAGCCTTCGACCAGCTGATCGCCTGGAAGCGCGAACAGCTGGAGCGCACGGGCGTCCACGACTTCCTGCGTCCCGACTGGGTGCGCGGCCTGCTGACGGACCTGTTCCTGAAGCAGACCGGGCCGTTCCAGGGGCTGATGATCAACCTCTACGCCGGCGGCCAGCTGGTGGCCGGCCATTTCGGCGTGCGGCTGGACGGCGTCTACCACCCGTGGATCGCCTCGACCAATCCGGCCTATGGCGAATGGTCGCCAGGCCAGATCTTCTTCATGCGCGCCATCGCCGCCATGCCCGAGTTGGGCCTGCGCCACTACGACCTGGGCCCCGGCCACGACCACTACAAGGGCGCCTACGCCCTGAGCCAGGTCCGGATCGGCGACGGCACGGCCACGGCCGCGACCATGGCCGGCCGCGTGGCCAGCTCGCTGGACGGGGTCCTGGCCCTGGCCGGCTCGCACGGCGCGGGGCCGGTCGGGCGGCTGAGCCGGCGGATGGAAGCCATCGCCAGCGTCGAGCTGACCCTGGGCGGCCGGGTGCGCGGCCTGGTCGACGCCTTCGCTAACCAAGCGCAAAGGCGAGGCGGCTAAGCTCCGCCAAAGCCTGGAGTCCGCATGCGCGTCACGGTCATGATCCCCACCCAGCGGCGTCCGCACGGCCTGGCCGTCGCGGTCCGTTCGGTGTGCGCCCAGGAAGGCGTCGATTTCGCCGGCCTGGAGCTGGTGGTCGTGGACAACGACCAGGCGCCGTCGGCGCAAGGGACCGTCGCCGAACTGGCCGGGCAGGCGCCGTTTCCGGTCCACTATGTCCACGAGCCGCGCCCCGGCGTGGCCCACGCCCGCAACGCCGGCATGGCCAAGGCGAGCGGCGAACTGATCGCCTTCCTGGACGACGACGAGGAGGCGCCGGCCGGCTGGCTGGCGGCCCTGCTGGCGGCCCAGGCGCGCTACCAGGCCGACGTCGTGTTCGGCCCGGTCCGGGCCCGCGCCCCGGCCAGCGTCACCGCCCATCGCGACTATCTGGAGCGCTTCTTCTCGCGCCTGGGTCCCGCCGAGGCCGGGATCATCGACCACTATTACGGCTGCGGCGACAGCCTGCTGCGCCGCGCCGCCTTGCCCGACCCGCTCGCGCCGTTCGCCGTGGAGCGCAACCACATCGGCGGCGAGGACGACATGCTGTTCGGCCACATGAAAGCCGGCGGGGCGCGCTTCGCCTGGGAGCCGGCGGCCTGGGTCTGGGAAGACCCCGTGCCCGATCGCCTCAGCCTGGACTACACGATCCGCCGCGCCTTCGCCTACGGCCAGGGCCCGACCTCGCACTGCGCCGCCGCCGTCCCGCCCGACCGCGTGGGCGTGGCCCGCTGGATGGCGGTCGGGGTGGCGCAGGGCGCTCTGTTCGGCCTGGTGGCCGGCTTCAAGTGGCTGACCCGGGCGGGCGACCGCGCCGAATGGCTGGACCGCGCCGCCCGCGGCCTGGGCAAGACCCTGTGGTGGGGCCCGTTCAAGATCCACTTCTACGGAAGGACCGCGTCGTGAGCATCATCAGCGACTGGACCGACGACAAGGCCAAGGCGTTCGGCCGCGAGAACCTGGTGTTCCAGCACGGCCTGCACGAGCGGCCGATGTTCGACGACGAGGGCCTGGCGCGCCTGCTGGACCAGTATCCGCGCGAGCACCTGGGCGTCTTCACCATGGGGGAGGACCCCAAGGCCTGGACCACCTGGCGCAAGGGCGCGGCGGGCAACCTGACCGGCGACCAGCTGCTGGAGGCCGCCAAGGCCGGCCGCATCTGGCTGAACCTGCGCAAGACCAACGACTTCGTTCCCGAATATGCCGCCCTCTGCGACGAGATCTTCGCCGAGAAGGAGGCCCGCGCGCCCGGCCTGAAGACCTTCAAGCGCGACCTGGGCATGCTGATCAGCAGCGCCAACGCCCAGGTCTTCTATCACCTGGACGTGCCGCTGGTGTCGCTGTGGCAGATCCGCGGGCAGAAGAAGGTCTGGGTCTATCCGGTCGCCGATCCCTATGTGGGCGAACTGGCGCTGGAGAAGATCGTCCTGAAGGAGACGGCCGAGCAGTTCGCCTTCGATCCCGCCTGGGACGCGGGCGCCCAGGCCTATGACCTGACGCCCGGGACCATGGTCACCTGGCGGCAGAACGCTCCGCACCGGATCGAGAACGGCCCGATGCTGAACGTCTCGATCTCGATCGAGTTTATGACGCCGCCGGCCCTGATGCGGGCCAACGTCATCTACGCCAACGGCGTGCTGCGCCGCCGGCTGGGCGCCCGGCCGCGCATCCAGGACGGCTTCGGCCCGACGGCCCTGGGCAAGCTGGCCGTGGCGCGCGGGGCCAAGGCCCTGAACCTGCAGACCCCGCACGTGCGGCATTTGCCGGTGACGTTCGGGCTGGACGCGAGCCGGCCCGGGGTGCTGGTCGAGCGGGGGTGAGCTCGCGCATTTCCCTTAGCTTTTCTATGGGTCGTCATCCCGGGCCTTGTGCCCGGGACCCCTCTGTCCACCGCAAGTGCGAGTGAGGCGGTTCGCTAGCGAACCGCTTGCGCTTCACGTGCGAACTGAACCAGGGGTCCCGGGCACAAGGCCCGGGATGACGGCTGAAAAGGGGAGTAAAAAGCGCGCCTCGCGCTAGACGTGCATCGCTCCGCGTGGTCCGATCCGGAAAACGGAGGGGCTCCAATGCGTCCGATCCTGTTGCTCGCCGTGTTGGCGACCGTATCCTTCGCGCCTTCAGCCCACGCCGCCCCGTCCAAGCCCGCCAAGCCCCCGCCCAAGGCGGCCGACGACGCCCTGTCCAGCGGTCCGAAGGCCTATGTCGGCGCCTGGAGCGTCGGCAAGGACGGGGAGGGGGCCGACGTCTGCACGGTCCGGTTCAATGCGGCCGGGGTGATCGGCGGTTTCCAGTTGGTGGCGCCGAAGGCCTGCAAGGACGCGGTTCCCCGCTGGGACGACCTCTACGCCTGGCGAGTGGGCCAGAACGGCGACATCGTCATGGCCGACGCCACGCGGCGCAGCGTCTATGTGTTCCACAAGCTGGACGACGACGTCTGGGCCACCGAGGGCAGCGACTGGGAGCGGCTGCTGCTGCAGAAGGCGACGAAGGTGGGCGTCGGCAAGTAGGGTCTTCAATGTTCCATGAGGTTGTCATCCCGGCCGTAGCGGAGCGGAGAGCCGGGACCCAGGGCAACCCGCAGTGCGCCGGCCCCTGGGTCCCGGACAGCGCTGCGCGCTTCCGGGATGACAACAGGTGGAGCGGACTGGGGCAGGCGCGTGGCTGCGACCTCCGCCACCACGCCCCATCCGCCTCGCGAGAGCCTCATCGCGCTCGCCCCCGCACGGCCAGCCAGCCGCCGATCCAGCACAGCGGCAGGCCGGTGACGGCCAGCAGGATCGGGTACCAGTGCGGCCCCAGGCCCAGGTTCCAGGTGGCGATCACCCCCGCCGTGCCGGCGATCAGGCCCAGCACGCCCAGGATGAAGGCATGGCGCAGCGGGGTGTTCGGGGCCAGCCTGGCGGTGATCCAGCCACCGAGCAGGGTGAAGACGCTGCGATAGGCCAGGGCCAGCAGGTTCAGCAGCGGGTCGTGCATCCCCTGTTCCGGCGGCGGATAGACCTTGGCGGCGTGCAGCACCGTGTCGGTGGCGGTGGACAGCACGACCACGGCCAGGAAGCCGGCGATCACGGCCAAGACGCTCCGGCCGAGGCTCAGGGGCGAGGTACGCAGGGCAAGCTCACTCATCGACGGTCTCCTTGGGAGCTGTTGAAGGAAAGACGTTTGGGTAGGGCCCGGCACGACATCGCCGGGTCGGATTTTCTTCGAAGCGCGGTGGAGCGGCTGCGAACGGCCGGATCAGGGCCGCGCCGCCGCCTTCTCCAGCGCCCGCATGGCGTCCTTGCCGATCCACCGCGCCGAGGCCTCGGGCGAGGCGGCCAGGCGGCGGGCGGTCTCGAGCGCGGCGGCCTTCAGGACCGGGCTCTCGCGCAGTCCGATCGCCCGCAGCGCCCAGTTCACGGCCTTCTTGACGAAGTTCCGATCGTCGCCGGCCGCCCGTTCGATCAACCCAAGGCCGTCGAGGAACGGCTGGTCGTCGCGGTCCTTGCCGTGCAGGGCCAGGCAGGCCAGCAGGGCGAAGGCGGCCCGGCGGCCGAACTCGTCGTTCAGCGGCGCCCAGGCGGCGATCCTGGCCCAGGCGTGGGGCGAGCGGTCGAACAGCTTGAAGCAGGCGGTGTCGACGATCGCCCAGTTGTCGAACTCGCCCCGCCAGGCGTCCATCTGCTCGGGCGTCACCTGCTCGACGTCGTCGACCAGGCAGGCCAGCATCCGCGCCTCGTAGACCCCGGTGGCCCACAGGGCGGCGGCCAGGTCGTGGTCGCGGCCCAGGCGCTTGGCGATCTTCTGGAGATTGGCCATCGACACCCCCAGGGCGGTGGGCGCGACGATGCCGAACCGGTCCAGATTGGCCAGGTCGTGGGCGGTGGCCGCCGATCGCAGGGCGGCCATGGCGTCGGCGAGGCGCTGATCCATGGCCCGTCCCCTGGTTGCCGCCGTCAGACGGTTTCGAGCAGGGCGTCGAGACGGCTGTAGCCGTACTCCATGCCGTCGGTCATGCCGCTGACCAGGGCGCCCTGGCGCGCCTGCTCGTTGGCGTAGATCACCGAGGTGGTCAGGGTGGTGCGGCCGCCGGTCTCGGTCAGGGTGGAGGTGACCGTGGTCTCGCCGCCGGTCCAGTTGTCGTCGAACGCCTCGTTGTGGACGATCCGCTCCGGCGCGGCGATCTCGCGATAGACGCCGGCCATGGCCATGTCGCGGCCGTCCTCGTTGCGCCAGACATAGCGGAACTTGCCGCCCACCCGCAGGTCGATCTCGCAGACCGGCATGGTCCAGCCCGGCGGGCCCAGCAGCCAGCGCTTCACCAGCTCCGGCTTGGTCAGGCAGTCGAAGATCATCTCGCGCGACGCGGCGAAGGCGCGGGTGAACACCACCTCGCGATCGCCAGCAGTGACGAAGGTCAGCTTGTCTTGGGCCATGGTCCGTTTCCTTCTGAACAGGGAGGGCGCTTCAGCGCCCCTGGGTGGATTTCAGTTCGTCGAGCAGGGCGTCCAGGCGCTGGAAGTTGGCCTCCAGCGTCCGGCGGTAGGCTTCCAGCCAGGCGGTGGCCTCGGCCAGGGGCTTTTCCTCGACCCGCACCGGACGGCGCTGGGCGTCGCGGCCCCGCGAGACCAGTCCGGCCTTCTCCAGCACCTTCAGGTGCTTGGAGATCGCCGGCTGGCTCATCGAGAACGGCGCGGCCAGTTCGCCGACCGAGGCCTCGCCGTCGGCCAGCCGCGCCAGGATGGCGCGCCGGGTCGGATCGGCCAGGGCGGCGAAGGTGGCGTCCAGCGTCGCCGGGTTTCCATAACTCATCAGTTCCATAACTAAATGGTTATATTCAATCGAGGCAGCCGTCAATCCCCGCCAAAATGTCGCGGCTCCGGTATGGTTAATGAGCCGTTAGGACTCAGTCGCCATTTCTCGGTCCAGGCCTGCTGGGCCGTGGAGATTCGAGAGCATGAGCGGGTTCAATCGGCTGCCTCTGGGTTGGAGGCTGATCGTCGTCCTCGGCCTGATCGCGGGCCTGGGCCAGCTGGGCTGGGCGGCGTTCGGCGGACCGGGCCTGGTCTCGCCGTTCAGCATGGCCGGCATGGCCACGCTGGTCGCGACCCTGATCATCGGGCTCTTGGCTTGGAGTGACGCTACGCGTCGCGCCCTGGATGGCCTGGGCCGCTCGGTCGACGCCCTGGGCGCGGGCCAGTACGACCGCCCGCTGGCCTCGCCCGACACCGACGACGCGCAGGTCCGCGACCTGGCCAAGGGCCTGGACGGCGTCCAGCGCAGGCTGGCCGGCGAGCAGGCGGCCCGCGCCGCCGAGGACGCCCAGCGCGCTGTCGCCGACGCCGAACAGCAGAAGCGGACCCAGGACCTGGAGACCTACGCCCGCACCCAGCTGACCGCGCTGAACGCCATGGGGCAGGGCGTCGAGAAGCTGGCCCAGGGCGACCTGATCGCGCGCGTGCGCGAAGACGCCTTCCCCGCCGAGGCCCGCCAGATCCCCAGCGACTTCAACGCCGCCGTCGACAACCTGCAGCAGACCCTGGCCGGCATCCTGAACACCGCCCGCGGCCTCCGCGCCGGCTGCGGCGACATCGCGACCGCCGCCGAGGACCTGGCGCAACGTACGGAGCGGCAAGCCGCAGGCCTGGAGCGCACCGCCGCCGCCCTCGACCAGATCACCGCCACCGTGACCAGGAGCTCGGACAACGCCGAGAAGGCGCGCGGCGTGACCCAGAGCGCCAAGTCCAACGCCGAGAAGAGCGGCAAGGTGGTGCGCGAGGCCGTCGAGGCCATGGGCGGCATCGAGAAGTCCTCGCAGTCGATCACCCAGATCATCGGCGTGATCGACGAGATCGCCTTCCAGACCAACCTGCTGGCCCTGAACGCGGGTGTTGAAGCCGCTCGCGCCGGCGACGCCGGCCGCGGTTTCGCCGTCGTGGCCCAGGAAGTGCGGGCCCTGGCCCAGCGCTCGGCCGACGCCGCCAAGGAGATCAAGGGCCTGATCCGCGCCTCCAGCGAACAGGTCGACAAGGGCGTCAAGCTGGTCGGCGAGACCGGCCAGACCCTGGACCAGATCCTGGGCCAGGTGATCGAGATCAACGACCTGGTCGGCGAGATCGCCGCCTCGTCCAAGGAGCAGGCCGGCGGCCTGGCCGAGGTCAACGCCGCGGTCAACCAGATGGGCCAGGTGATCCACCAGAACGGCGCCGTGGTCGAACAGTCGGCCGCGGCCGCCGGCGCCCTGGCCGCCGAGGTCGAGGAACTGGAGCGGCTGCTGGACGGCTTCCAGGTCGGCGCCCAGATCCACGAGTACCGCCCCCGCCAGGAGACGCGCCGCGAAGTCCCGGCCGCCCCGCGCCGCGAAGCCTTCCGCGACCGCTACGTGCAGGGCGCCAACGCCCTGAAGATCGAGCCGCGCTCGCGTCCCGGCGGGTGGTGAGGGCTCCGGCGCGCTCGCCTTTTGGGCGAACGGCCGAGTTGGGATAAGACTAGGCCGCTCATCCGCCGTTAAGGGCGTCCAGGTCTAGGTTTGAGCACGACGGGCCCGCCGTCAGGACGACCATGAACGATTTCGCCGCCCCCTTCGCCCGTCCCGAGCCCGAGCAGGCCGCCACGCCGCGCTCGCGCGCCGCCCTGCTCAAGCGCCTGGCCGACGTGGTCTGCCTGCCCGCCAGCCGCATCAACGCCTTCGAACGCGCCATGACCGCCGACCTGCTGGTCGAGATGCTGCGCGACGCGGTGGTGGGCGAGCGCGAGAAGGTGGCCCGCCGCCTGGCCAACCTGACCGAAATGCCCGGCGTCCTGGTCCGCCTGCTGCTGCGCGACGAGCTGCCGGTGGCCCGCGCCCTGCTGGAGCACTCGCCCGTGCTCAGCGACGCCGACCTGATCAGCTGCCTCTACAACAGCACCCAGGACCATCGCCGGCTGATCGCCCAGCGGCGCGGGGTCAGCGAGGTGGTGGCCGACGCCCTGGTCGACATGGACGAGACGGGGGTCACCGAGGTCCTGCTGAAGAACGACCTGGCGCGCTTCAGCCACCAGGGGCTGGAGAACATCGTTGCGGCCACGCGCGACAATCCGCAGCTGATCCCGCTGCTGCTCAAGCGCGCCGAGCTACGGCCCAGCCACGCCTATGTGATGTTCTGGTGGTCGGACGCCGAGGCGCGGCGGACGATCCTGCAGCGGTTCGCCGTGTCGCGCGAGATTCTTCAAGACGCCGTGGGCGACGTCTTCCCCCTGGCCTCGGCCGAGGGCTGGCAGGACCCGCTGTCGCGAAAGGCGCTTCAGTTCATCGAACGGCGTCAGCGAAATCGCGCCGCCATCGACAAGAGCCCCTACGACAGCCTGGAGGACGCGGTCGCCGCGGCCCAGAACGGCATGACGCGTGAAACGGCCGAGGAGATTTCGTACCTGTCGGGCCTCAAGCCGATGACCGGGGCCAAGATCTTCACCGATCCGGGCGGCGAGCCGCTGGCGATCCTGTGCAAGGCCACGGGCCTGCCGCGCGGCGCCGTGCGGGCTTTGTGGCGGGGGCTTCGCCGGCCCGACACCGACGCTTCGGGCGCCGTGGCGCCGGCGCTGGAGCGCGTGCTGACGGCCTTCGACACCATCGCCGTGGACCGCGCCCAGACCATGCTGCGCTACTGGAACTGGTCGCTGTCATCGGCCATGACCCCGGCGCTCCTGAAGGCCATCCGCGAGGGCGACGAGGCCGCCGTGGACGAGTATTCGGTGCCCCAGCGGGCGGCCATGTTGGCGCTTTCCCGAGATTTCGCACGCTAATCGACCATAGTCGCTGAGTGTGTTCAGCGACTATGGTCTGTCAGGAATAGAGATTTCTGACAACTGAAGGCTGTGTCGGCGATTGGTCATACCAGTCCACACACGCCGCAGAACCGTAGATACCCGCACGTCTATGTTGCTCGCGTGTAATAATCTGCTATCCAAGACTGCATTGGTTCCTGGGGGACCAGTATGAGTCGGGGGAGCGACAAGAAGATGGACAGAGAGTCCGACCTCATTGAAGTCACGGCCGGAGTGGTCGCCGCCTATGTGGGCGGTAACACCATCGCGGCGGCCGACGTGCCGGGCCTGATCCGCAGCGTGCACCAGGCTCTGTCGAACGTGGGAGGCAAGGCCGAGACGGCCGATGTCGGGCGCGAGCCGGCCGTTTCGGTGCGGCGTTCGATCACGCCGGACTATCTGATCTGTCTGGAGGACGGCCGGAAGTTCAAGTCGCTCAAGCGCCACCTGCGCACCAAGTACGACCTGAGCCCCGAGCAGTACCGGGCCCGCTGGGACCTGCCGAAGGACTATCCGATGGTCGCGCCGAACTACGCCCAGGCGCGTTCAGACCTGGCCAAGCAGATGGGCCTGGGGCAGGGCGGCCGGAAACCGGCGCGCCGCGGGCGCGCCTAGCCGCTTATCCGCGAACCGACCGGGCGGTGATCTGACAGGTCAGCGCCCGGCCGGCTTCGGCGTCCGCCAGGCTGCCCAGGGTGGTCTCGGCGATCGCCGACAGGGCCTCCTCGGTCAGGAAGGCCTGGTGTCCCGTGATCAGCACGTTGGGGAACGTCAGCAGGCGCTGGAAGACGTCGTCCTGGACGATCTCGTTCGAGAGGTCCTCGAAGAACAGGTCCGCCTCCTGTTCGTAGACGTCCAGGGCGACGCTGCCGACCTTGCCCGACTTCAGGCCGCCGATCAGGGCCGCCGTGTCGATCAGCGCGCCGCGGCTGGTGTTGACGATCATCACGCCCGGCCGCGCGGCCGCCAGGCGGTCGCGGTCGATCAGGTGGCGGGTGCCGGGCGTCAGCGGGCAGTGCAGGGTGATCAGGTCGGCTTCGCGCAGCACCTGGTCGACCGGTGCGTAGCGCACCCCGATCGCGACAAGCTCGGGATCCTCGACCAGGTCGCTGGCCAGCACCTCGCAGCCGAAGCCCAGCCGCAGGGTGCGGGCGACCAGGGCGCCGATGCGGCCCGTGCCGACCACGCCCGCCGTGCGGCCCGAGAGGTTGCGGCCGATCAGGCCGTCCAGGGCGAAGTTGTTGTCGCGGACCCGGGTCCAGGCGCGCGGGATGTTGCGGTCCAGGGCCAGGATCAGGCCGATCGTGAACTCCGCCACCGCTTCGGGCGAATAGGCGGGCACGCGGACGACGGAGACGCCCAGTCGCTCGGCCGCCTCCAGGTCGACATTGTTGTAGCCCGCGCAGCGCAGGGCCACGAGGCGCGCGCCGCCTTTGGCCAGGGCCTCCAGGACGGCCGCGTCCAACCGGTCGTTCACGAACACGCAGACGGCGGGAAAGCCCTCGGCCAGGGCGGCCGTGCTGGCGTCGAGCCGGGCCTCGAAATAGCGGATGTCATGGCCGAAGCCGCGATTGGCCGCGTCCAGGAAGCGGCGGTCATAAGGCTTGGTCGAGAAGACGGCCACGCGCATGGGCGGGCTCAGCCGGTGACGCCGATGGTCAGGACGTAGTCGGCCGTCTCGTTCCGCATCGCGGCGTCCTCGGTCATGTAGACGATGATCCTGTAGGCCCCGGCGACGGGCGTCTTGCCGGCATAGTCGCGTGCGTTCGAGCCGTTGAACAGGGGCTGGTCCACGCCGGGGGCGATCACGTTGAACCGGGCCGAGGCGTTGCGGGTCCGCAGCGACACCTTCAGCATCTGGCCGGCCCGCACGGTGAGGGCGTAGCTGACGCCGCCGTCGGCCTTGATCGCGCCGTTGACGGCCGCCGACGACGCGCCCTTGGCGAAGCGGACCTGCTCGGTCCGGAAGGGACCTTGCGCCGGCGCCGGCGAAGACAGGCTCAGCAAGGCGAGACCGAGCAGGACGGGGATGATCAGCGCGGGCTTTCGCATGGTGGGTCCAGGCTCCCTGTCGGATGCGTCGCAATCATAGCATGCAGTCGAGGCCCCGGCGGCGGATTGAATGCTCCAGGTTGTGTCGTGTGCCTGGCGAACGGGCAGCGCGGGCGCCTGGAAAGCGGTCGATCGCGGCGTCCGGAGGCGTCGAGTCGGCTTGAGTCTGAGCGTTCATTAACCCTAATTCAAACAATCGCTTGCGCCATCCGCGCGCCGTTTTCGCATCCGGATTTTGCCCCGGACGTTTCGCTTGCGGATTGACTCACCTCAACAAACTTAGCCGTAGGACGTGATTTTCGCTGGCGGCGATTCGGTGCTTAAGACATAGTGAATCGTCGTGATTCCAACGGCTTGTTAAGGAATCTGAAGATGAACGCGCAGCTGAGCGCATCGGCCACGGCGGCCCGCGCTCACCAGGAGATGTTCGCCTACTGGGCGTCCCTCCGTCGGGGGGGTAGCCTCCCGTCGCGCCTCGACCTGCACCCTTCGGGCATCAAGCGGATGCTGCCCACCGTCAGCCTGATCGACGTGAAGCGCGATCTGGACGGCGCGATCGACTACCGTCTGCGCCTGGCCGGCACCGGCCTCTACTCGGTCTACGGCCGCGAGATCACCGGTCGCACCCTGGAAGACGTCTACAACACCGCCGCCGTCGAATACTGGCGCCGCGAACTGGACAAGGTCGTGACCGAGCGCCGCCCGGGCGTCGGGGTGCACAGCCTGGCCTGGAAGGGCTCGCCGCACATGTCGATCCTGTGGCTGCGCCTGCCCCTGGCCCGCAACGGCAAGGACGTCGACATGATCCTGGGCTACGACGCCGTGGTCGGGTCCCAGGTCGGCGACCAGCAGAGCGGCATCCGCGCCGCTTGAGGTCTGCGCCGCGCACCCCGCACGCGGCGATTTCCATGGCTCAGCTTGCTCCCCCGGCCTCGCCGCCTATTGTCCCGCCTGGGATTCCAGCCGAGGTTCGGGGGCAGAGGTCGGGTGACCGTCGATCGGGACGTCTTTCAGTTCATTCGCGAGCACGTGCGTTCGGTCTGGGCGCTGGAGCTGCTGCTGCGCCTCAAGCACGATCCCGGGCGCTGCTGGTCGGTCGAGGACCTGGTCGGCGACCTGCGGGCCAGCCACAGCCTGGTGACCGACAACCTGACCGCCTTCGTGGACGCGGGACTGGTGGTCGCCGACGATCGCGGCGGCTTCCGCTACCAGCCGGCCGCCGCGGTCCTGGCCAAGGTCTGCGACGATCTCGAGATCGCCTACCGCACCAAGCCCGTCACGGTGATCCGCTGGATCTCGGCCCCGGCCGAGCGCCTCCAATCCCTGGCCGACGCCTTCAAGTTCAAGGGTAGAGACCAATGAGCGGGCCGACGGTCGTCTATGTCCTCTGCATGCTGGCCAGCATGACCTGCGCGGGCCTGCTGACCCGCGCCTGGCTGCGCAGCCGCTCGCGCCTGCTCCTGTGGACCGCGATCAGCTTCGGCTTCCTGGCGCTCAACAACCTGCTGCTGGTGGCCGACCTGGTGGTGTTCATCACCCAGGTGAACCTCTTGCCCTATCGTCAGCTGACCGCCGGCCTGGCCATCGCCACGCTGCTGTACGGCTTCATCTGGGAGGTGGACGAATGAGCTTCCCGATCACGCCGGTCGAGGGGCTGATCGCCGGCGCCCTGGCCACGGGGTTCCTGGTGGCCGGCCTGTTCTTCCTGAAGTTCTGGCGGCGCACGGGCGACGGCCTGTTCCTGGCCTTCTCGGCCGCCTTCGGCCTGATGGCGGCGGGCAACGCCCTGCCGGTGCTGCTGGGCACGCCCCATGAGGAGCGCAGCGGCATCTACCTGTTCCGCCTGGCGGCCTTCGTGCTGATCATCGTGGCGGTGCTGGCCAAGAACCTGCGACGCGGCGCCTGAGCCGTTCGACGGCCGGCGTCGCCTTGCTATTCCCGGGCGTTCAACGCAAGGTCGAGGCCTGCGTTTGTGCGTCGGGGGATTTCTACACATGGGTTACGTCATCAACGGCACCGAAGCCGATGATACCTTTTGGCTGGCGGGCGACAGCGCCGGCGGCAACACGATCAACGGCCTGGGCGGCAGCGACCGGATCGACGCCAGGTTCCTCGACGACATCGTCAACGCGGGCGACGGCGACGACAGCGTCCAGATCAACGCGGCGATCGCCCGGGCCGACGGCGGCGCGGGTTTCGACCTGCTGAACGTCTGGATCATGGACATCCTGCCGGTGATCATGACCAGCAATCGGCTTACCTACAACGGCCACACCGCGGCCTTCACGGGTTTCGAGGCGCTGGACATCACGACCGGGTACGGCAATGACCAACTCACGGGCAGCGCCGGCGACGACCGTTTCTACGCCGGGGACGGCGACGACACGATCAAGGGCGAGGGCGGCGCTGACTACATCATGGCCGCCGAGGGGAACGACACGGTCTATGGCGGGGCCGGCGAGGACCAGATCTTCGGCGGCGCCGGCGCGGACATCCTGCGCGGCGACACCGACAACGACACCATCCATGGCGACGCCGGCGACGACCAGCTGTACGGCGGCGCCGATAACGACACGCTCTATGGCGACGACGGCGCCGACACGCTGCTGGGCCAGGCGGGCGAGGATCGGCTGGAGGGCGGCGCCGGAAACGACACCCTGAACGGCGGGACCGAGAACGACACGCTCTTCGGCCAGGCGGACGACGACATCCTGAACGGCGGCGACGGGAATGATCGCCTGAACGGCGGGCTCGGGGCGGACAAGCTCTACGGCGACAACGGCAACGACGAGCTTCGCGGTCTGGAAGGCAACGACCGTCTGGAAGGCGGGGCGGGCGTCGACGAACTGTATGGCGGGGCGGGCGACGACATCCTGCTGGGCGGCGCGGGCCAGGACACCCTGTACGGCGACGACAGCAGCTTCTCGCCGACCGGCCGGGACGTCTTCCTGTATACGGCGCTGTCGGATTCCACGACCGCCGCCCCGGACGTCATCGTCGACTTCACGAGCGGCCTGGACGTGGTCAACCTGGCGATCCTGGACGCCAACACGCTGGTGGCCGGCAACCAGGCCTTCACCTTCATCGGCGAGGCGGCGTTCACCGCCGCGGGCCAGGCCCGCATGGTCTACGCTTCCGGATGGCACCTGGAAGTCAATGTCGACGCCGACCTCGCCGCCGACATGAGCATCGAGTTCCTGTCGCGCGTGGCGGGGACGGGGCCCGATCCGATCCAGGTGACCGACCTCATCCTCTAAAGTTCCTATCCTGAAAAGAACGGGCCCGCTCGCGCGGATGGCGCGGGCGGGCCTCGTCTTGTCGGCCTGCCGCCTAGAAGTTCCAGGTCAGGGTCGCGCCGTAGGTCGACGGCTTGCCCGGGAAGCGGACCACGGTGTTGGCGTTGCTGCTGACCGCGCTCCAATAGTACTCGTCGGTCAGGTTGCGGCCCCAGACCTGCAGCTCCCAGCCCTTGTCCGAGGCCAGGCCGACGCTGCCGTTGACCAGGCCGTAGCCGTCGATCGCGAACAGCGGATTGCCCTCCAGGTCGGCGCTGGACTTGCTCTGCCAGCGCCCGTTCAGCGCCGCCTTCAGACGCAGGCCGTCGCCGACCTCGTGATCGAACATGGCCGTCAGGCCGCCCTGGAATTTCGGGCTGTATAGAAAGGACCGCCCATCGAAGTTCTGGGACTGACCGGCGGAGTTGATGCCGGTGTAGCCCTGGACTTCGGTGTGCAGCCAAGTCGCCGAGGCGATAAAGGTGAGGGACCGCGAAGCGCGCCAGGTGATGTCGCCGTCCAGACCGTGGGCCTCGGCCTCGGGCACGTTGGCCAGGCGGGCGAGGGCGGTGTAGATCGGGTCGGCGAAGTACACCGACAGCTGCTTGTCGGTGTAGTCGTAATAGAAGGCGCTGACATTGGCCTGGACCCGGCGCTGGAACAGGCCGGCCTTCACGCCCACCTCGTAGGCGGTCAGCATTTCCTGCCGCGCCGGGGCGTTCTGGGTCGAGATGTTGGCGGCGTTGATCGGGGTGGCGCCGGCCTTGGCCCCGCGCGAGACCGAGCCGAACAGCAGCACGTCCTCGGTGGCCTGCCAGTCCAGGGCCACGCGCCAGGCGAGGTTGTCCTCGTCCAGCTTGGAGGTCACCAGGCCGAAGCTCTTGACCGGGTCGAAGGTGTTGCACTGGCCCTGGCTGATCGGCGCGACCGGGCCGTAGGCGGTGAAGAACAGCGCCCGGTTCACGACGTTGACGTTGGGCAGCATGTTGCCGTTGAAGTCGCGCGAACAGCCGTAATAGTCCTGCTTGTCCTGGCTGTAGCGCAGGCCCAGGGTCAGTTTCAGGCTTTCGGTCAGCTTGTGGTCCAGGTTGCCGAACACGCTCCAGGTGTCGGTCTCGATGTTGCCGACGTCCTCGTAGGTGCGGAACGCCTGGCTCATCTGCAGGGGCGTGTAGCCGCCGCTGTTGAACGGCGTGGCCAGCAGGGTCGAGCCGAAGAAGCGGATCGTCCCGACATTGGCGTTCTGGCCCAGCAGGGTGCGGTTGCTGTCGAGGATGTCGTCGTGGGCCACATAGGCCCCGACCAGCCACGAGCCCTTGTCGGTGGCCCCCTCGAGGTGCAGCTCCTCGGCGGCGGACTTGATGTCGCCCTTGGCCTTCTGGACCAGGATCTCGTAGGGCGCGCCGCTCCAGTCGAAGATCGCGTTGCGGGACAGGTCGTTATAGCTGGTCAGCGAGACCAGCCGGACCCTGTCGCTCAACTCCCAGCCGACGCGCAGCTTGAGGGCGTCGAAGTCGTCGTCCTCGCGGGCGGGGCCGGCGATGCCCAGGCCCGTGCCGACGTCCGTCCCGCGGGTCGACAGCGGGGCCCAGTCGGCCTGGTCGGCCTTGGTCGGCTGGTGCGAGGCCACGTAGGCGACCACGCCCGGGGCGTTGAACGGGCTGGCGGCGGTGGCGGGGGTGAAGCCGATCGCCTGGGCGGCCAGGGTGTCGGACTTGTTGCGCCAGCCGGCGTAGGAGAAGTCGATGTCGACCTTGTCGGTCGGCTGGGCCGCCAGCGACAGGCGCCAGCCGTCGCGATGGACCTCGCCCAGGCGCTCGTCGCGCGTATTGCTCTTCTGCCAGCCCTCGTCGCTGTCCTCGGTGCGGAAGGCGAAGCGGGCCTGCAGGCCGGGCGCCAGGGCGCCGCTGACATAGCCCTCGAAATTGTGGGTCTTGTAGTTGCCGACCTCGCCCGTGACCGAGGCCTCGAACATCTCGGTGGGCTTGTTGGTGACGAAGTCGATCAGGCCGGCGGTGGTGTTGCGGCCGTACAGCGTGCCCTGCGGGCCCTTCAGCACCTCGACCCGCTCCAGGTCGAACATCGGGCCGGTGTTCATGAACGGATAGGCGTAGGCGACCTCGTCCGTATAGGTGCCGACCGTCGAGGTGGCCGACAGGTTGATCGTGTTGAAGCCGATGCCCCGCAGGGTGTAGGTCGGCACGCCCTGGTAGCTCTGGCTGACCGTGAAGCTGGGTGCGATGGTCGACAGGTCCTTGGGATCGGTGACCCGCAACTGCTGCAGGGTGTCGCCGCTGAACGCCTGGATCGGCATGCCCACGCTGTTGGCGGTCTCCTCGCGGCGCTGGGCCGTGACCACCAGGGTCTCGATCGTGGGTATGTCGTCCTTCTTGGACTGCGCCTGGGTTTGCGCGATGGCGGGCATGGCCGCGAGCAGCGCGATGGCCGACGTCCCCAGCGTCAGCAACAGGCGCGATTTACCTGGCATCCGAATTCCTCCCTCTGGCCGCGCCTGCATCGGACGCCGGCTCTGATGGGAGCGTGCGGGTCGCGGCCGGGGGGAACAAGCTATCGGAATTGATAGGGGCGGCCCCCTTCGCGGGCCTGATCAAAGGCCCAGGACGAGCTTGGCGATGATGTCGCGCTGGATCTCGTTGGAGCCGCCGTAGATCGAGGCGGCGCGGTTGTTCAGGTAGCGGGCCATGATGGTCAGGCCATGCTCGGGCCCCACCGGCGGGGCGTTGGAGCCGGCCAGGCGCGCCTGGGGTTGATGCGGCGCGGCGTAGGTCGCCAGGGCGTCCACCGCCAGCTCGTCCAACCGCTGAAGGGCTTCGGAGCCTTGGGCCTTGAGGATCGACGAGGCCGGGCCGGGATTGCCGCCGCCGGTCAGGGCGCTCAGCACCCGTCGCTCGGTCATGTCGATGGCCAGGGCCGCGATCTCGGCCTCGGCCAGCCGGCGGCGATGGTGCGGGTCGTCCAGCAGCCTCCCGGTCTCGTCGCCGGCCTCGTCGCCCGCCTGGGCGCGCAGACGTTCAAACCCTGCCTGGAGGCCAGCCGCGTAGCCGCCGCCGCGCTCGAACTCCAGCAGGTGCTTGGCCACCGTCCAGCCCTGGTTCTCCTCGCCCAGCCGGTCGGCCTTCGGCGTGCGGACGGCGTCGAAGAACACCTGGTTGACCTCGTGCTCGCCGGCCAGGGTGACGATCGGATCGACCCGGATCCCGGGCCGGTCCATCTCGATCAGCAGGAAGGTGATGCCGGCCTGGGGCTTGCCCTCGGTCGAGGTGCGCACCAGGCAGAACATGTGCGTGGCCCAGTGGGCGTGGGTGGTCCAGATCTTCGAGCCGTCCAGCACGTAGTCCTCGCCGTCAGGGATCGCCCGCATCCGCAGCCCGGCCAGGTCCGACCCCGCGCCGGGCTCGGAATAGCCCTGGCACCAATAGTCCTCGCCCGAGAGGATGCGCGGCAGGTAGCGGGCCTTCTGCTCGGGCGTGCCGAACCGCATGATGGCCGGGGCGACCATCCGTAGCCCCATCGGCGCCAGATGCGGCGCGCCGACCCGGGCGCATTCGGCGAAGAAGACGTGGCGCTGGATGTCGGTCCAGCCGGGACCGCCGTATTCGACCGGCCAGGTGGGCGCCGCCCAGCCTCGGGCGTGCAGGATGCGCTGCCAGGCCAGGCTGTGGTCCTTGTCGCAGAACACGCTGGTCATGCGCCGCCCCACCTGGCGCAGTTCCGGCGTCAGCTCGGCGTCCAGGAAGGCGCGCACCGCGTCGCGAAAGGCCCGGTCGGCGCTCGACAACTCCAAATCCACCCGTTCCGGCTCCTCTCCCGACGTCGTCGGGGAAACTTGCGGAGAGGGGAGGGCCGCGCGCAAGCTATCGGAACCGATAGGGAAAGCACGTCGATGACGACCGCCGGTCAGGACATCCAGCGCCTGGCGCGCGTGACGGCCCTGGCCGAGCGCGTGCGCGACCTGGGCCGCGACATGGGGCTGCCCTACGTGGCCGTCAGCGCCGACATCTCAAATCCCGAACCGATGGTCGGTGAGGACGGCCGGCCGCTGGCCGAGAGCGTGTTCGAGTGGCTGGACGCCTCGCTGCACTATTGGCGCGACCGGTCCTTCGCCCTGCGGGCGCCGTTCATCCTGGCCGCGCGCTGCACGGCCGAGCCGTTCTTCTTCCATCAGGGGCGCTTTTCCAGCTGGCGGCCGCTGGTCCGGCTGGAGGCGATCGAGGTCGGCGAGGCGGCCAAGACCTTCGGCGTCGAGGCGGCGATCATCGCCCCGGCCCACCTGACCGGCGGGGTGATCGGGGCGGTGGTCTGGGCCTCGTCCCAGCCGGTGGCCGACCTGCCGACGCTCTACGCGGCGCGCTCGGACCAGCTGCACGGCGCGGCCCTGCGCCTGGTCTCGGCCTATCGCGACGGCCAGGACGACGACGTCCCGCCGGTGCGGCTGACCAAGCGCGAGATCCAGTGCCTGAAATGGGCGGCGGCCGGCAAGACCGACGCCGACATCGCCCAGATCATCGGCATCTCGGGCCCGACCGTCCGCTTCCACGTCCAGAACGCGGCCCTGAAGCTGCGCGTGGCCGGCCGCGCCCAGGCCGTGCACCGGGCGACCGGGCTGGGCTACATCGGCGCGATGGGCTCCAGCCAGGGCCGGGGCGCGGAGCGCTAGAAGGACGGCTATCCGTCGTCGGCGCTCGACCACGAAAATAAAACCTTCGCATCCGCTTCACCTCGCCGTCGCCGATTCAGCGGAAACAGGCCTCGCCGGCAATAGAGCTCAGTAAACATCCGGCTGCGTCTGAACTACGCGCCGTCTTGAACGACGACAAAGGTCTGGTTCGTCATTCAAAGCGGCCCGCATGTCTGGGAGCGGCGAATGATGATTTTGGCGACTCTGGCCCTGGTTCCCGCTGTGGCGGTCCTGGCCCCCGACGCGATCGATCTCGGCGCCTCGACGGGCGGTGGCGCGGTCGTCCCGCCCGCCCCCCACAGCACAGAGATCAGCGTGCTCACCTACAATGTCCGGGGCCTGCCCTGGCCCCTGGCCAAGGGGCGCGCCAAGGCCCTGAAGGCCATCGGGGTCGAGCTGGCGACGATGCGGCGCGACGGCCACCAGCCCGACGTGGTGCTGATCCAGGAAGGCTTTCGCGGCGAGATCGGCGACCTGGTCGAGGCCAGCGGCTACCGCTACTGGGCGCGCGGACCCAGCCGCTTCCAGCGGGCTTCGGGAGCGGGGCCGGCGGATGGACGGCGCTACGCCACGGTGCGGTATCCGTCGTTCGGCGAGGGCTGGGGCAAGTTCACCGGCGCCGGCCTGCACGTGCTGAGCGACGCGCCGATCACGGAGGTCGAAGACACGCCCTACCGCTACTGCGCCGGCTTCGACTGCCTGGCCAACAAGGGGGTGATGCTGGCGCGCCTGGCGCTTCCGGGCGCGCCCGGCGCCATCGACATCGTCAACACCCACCTCAATTCGCGTCGCGCCGCCAAGGTGCCGATCGCCCGGTCGCTGCGGGCCCACAACCTGCAGACCGAAGAGCTGATGGCCTTCATCGACGCCCATCGCGACGCCGATCGGCCGTTGCTGGTCGGCGGCGATTTCAATGTCCTCGACGCCCCGGACCGCTACGACTATCGGTCCGCCGAGCGGCCGTATCAGGTGGTCAGCGAATTCTGCAACCGCGCCGCCGACCCCTGCGAGGGCCAGGCCTTGGGGGACCCGGCCGCCCGACCCTGGCTGCGCTCCCAGGACCTGCAGGCCTTCGCCGGCGCCGGGCCGGTGACCGTGCGGCCGATCCGGATCGAGACTCTGTTCGGCGCTTCAGGGTCGGGGCGGCGGCTGTCGGATCACGACGGCTATCTGGTGCGCTACCGGCTCAGCTGGGATCCGGCGGTCACGGCCGCCGCGTCGCCGCGGCCGCCCGTCGAGGTGCGGCCCCAGCTGCGCAGCGGCCTTGGCGTCAAGGTGACCTGGAGGCGATAGCCGAACTAGCCCGCCAGGAACTGCTCGACTTCCCGACGGCTGGGCATCGAGGGCGCGGCGCCGGCCTTCTGGACCGAGAGGGCGGCGGCGGCGTTGGCGTGTTCGACCGCCTCGCGCAGGTCCATGCCGGCGGCCAGGCTGGCGGCCAGGGCGCCGCAGAAGCAGTCGCCGGCCCCGGTGGTGTCAACGGCCTTGACCTTGCGGCCCTCGATCAGGAAGGCTTCGTCGCGGCGGACGGTGGCCACGCCGGCCGAGCCGAGGGTGACGATCACCGTCTGGTCCGGGCGGCTCATCAGCTTGCGGGCCATGCGGCTGACCTCTTCCAGGCGCGTGGGCTCGTGGTCCAGGCGGGCGTAGGTGGCCAGTTCGGTCTGGTTGAGGATCAGGATGTCGGTCAGGGGGAACAGCGCCGCGCCCTGGGGCAGGGCGGGGGCGGCGTTCAGGATGCGCAGGGCGCCCTTGGCGACGCCGGCCCGGAACAGGGCCTCGATGGCCGGGGCGGGGGTCTCCAACTGGCAGAGCAGCACGCGCTGGCCCTCCAGCGGCGTGGCGGCCACGTGCTGGGGCGTCAGGGTGGCGTTGGCGCCGCTGGTGACGACGATCATGTTCTCGCCGCTGGACCCGACCCAGACGTGGGCCTGTCCGGTCGGGATCGAGGGCAGCTCGCTGACGTCGGAGACCTGCACGCCGTAGCCGGCCAGCTTGGCCTTCAGGCTGGGGCCGCTGTCCTCCTTGCCGACCGCGCCCATCAGGCGGGTGGCCGCGCCCATGCGGGCGGCGGCGACGGCCTGGTTGGCGCCCTTGCCGCCGGGGAACAGTTCCAGCGAGATGCCGGCCACCGTCTCGCCCGGCCGGGGCAGGTCGTCGACCCGCGCCACGGCGTCCAGATTGATCGACCCCAGTACGAAAACGCCCATAGTTCTTCTTCTCTAGATTCCTCGAAAGCGCCCTAGCCGCCGCCGGCCCCGCGCTGGAAGCTCTCGACCAGGCTGCCGGCGACCAGGCGCCAGCCGTCCACTAGCACGAAGAAGATCAGCTTGAACGGCAGACTCACCGTCGCGGGGGGCAGCATCATCATGCCCATGCTCATCAGCACGCTGGCGACCACCAGGTCGATGACCAGGAACGGGATGAACAGCAGGAAGCCGATCTCGAAGGCGCGCTTCAGCTCCGAGATCATGAAGGCCGGCGTCACCACCTTCAGCGGGGTTTCGACGGCGGTCTTGGGGCGCTCGATCTTGGACAGGCGGATGAACAGGGCCAGGTCGTCCTGGTCGACCTGGCGCAGCATGAACACCTTCACCGGCTGGGCGGCGGCGTCGAAGGCCTCGGGCATCTCCATCTGCTTGTCCAGCAGCGGCTTGATCCCCGCGTCGTAGGACTGCTCGAAGGTCGGACCCATGACGATGGCGGTCAGGAACAGGGCCAGGCTGATCAGCACCGGGTTGGGCGGGCTCTGCTGGACGCCGATGGCGGTGCGCAGCAGGCCCAGCACCACCACGATCCGCACGAACGAGGTGGTCATGATCACGATCGACGGTGCCAGCGACAGCACGGTCAGCAGGCCGACCATCTGCACCACGCGCTCGGACAGGCCCGCGCCCGTGCCCAGGTCGACATTGATCGCCGACTGGGCCATGGCCACGGCGGGGCCGATCACGGTGATCAGCCCGGCCAGCACCGAGATGATCGCGGCCTGGCGAAGGTCCTTGGGGTCGGCGCCGGTGATCAGCTTGAGCAGGCGGCGCATCAGACCACGGTCTCCGCGGAGGACTTGTTGGAAGCGGGCTTGCCGGAAGCCGTCCGGGACGGGGCGGGGACCTTGCGGGGCTTCTTCGGGACCCAGTCCAGCAGTTGGCCCTCGCCCAGCATCAGCAGGCGCTCCTCGCCGTCCAGGGTGAAGAGCACCAGGCGGCGGGTGGGGTCCAGGACCAGGGTCTCGACCACCTGCATCCGGCGGTCCTTGCGCAGGGCGGTCATGCGCGACAGCGCGTCGGGCCCCCACTTGCGCAGCGCCACGCCGGCCAGCCCCACCAGGCCCAGGGTGATGGCCAGGGCGGCGACGGCGCGGATCAGTTCGAAGATGTCCATGACGCCTGGGAATGAGGAGGGGCTGAACGAGTACGGATGAGTCGCGAAGGAGAATAGCGCAGGGCGCGACCCGGGGCCGCACCCTTGGTGTGCAGCACGCTCCTTAATGCGTGATTAACCCTGTTTCTTCACCATGACTCGCATGGGTCCCGATGACATTCCCCTGTTCGCGATGCTGAAGAGCCGCATGGGCTATCTGTCCCAGCGGCAGAAGGTCATTGCGCAGAACGTCGCCAACGCTGACACGCCGGACTACCAGCCGCGCGACCTGAAGGCCTACAGCTTCAAGGCGTCGCTGGACCAGCAGGCGACCGGCCAGCCCTATCGCGGCGGGCCGGTGTCGTCGCAGGCCACCAGCGGCGTTCAGATGGTCGCCACCAGCGCCGCCCACATGGCGCCGTCCAAGCCGTACAGCCCGTGGCGCTCGCCCGAGCAGGCCGACAGCGAGACCACCCTCGACGGCAATTCGGTGACGCTCGAGGACCAGATGCTCAAGATGACCGACGCGCGCATGAACTACGACGCGGCCGTCGGTTTCTACCAGAAGTCCATGGCCATGCTGAAGACGGCCACGCGCCGTCCGGGCAGCTAGCGTGTGGCAGCCGAAAGTGGCCGCCGGTTTCGGCGTCCGCCACACGCCAACTTTTAGTTTGGAGATTTTTTGCAAAAATCTCCAAGGGGGAACGCCTAGATGACCGAGATCCGCTCCCAGTCGATGGCGACCATGGCCATCGCCGCCAGCGCCCTGAAGGCCCAGCAGGGCCGCATGCGGGTGATCGCCGAGAACATCGCCAACGCCAATTCGACGGCCCGCACGGCCGGCGGCGATCCCTATCGCCGCCAGGTGCCGGTGTTCAAGCCGGCCCAGGTGGCCGGCGGCGAGGGCGTGGCCATGACCTCGGTCGATCCCGACCGCAGCGACTTCAAGACCGAGTACGATCCCGGCAACCCGGCCGCCGACGCCAAGGGCTACGTCAAGCTGCCCAACGTCGACACCCTGGTCGAGGCGCTGGACATGAAGGAGGCGCAGCGCGCCTACGAAGCCAATATGAACGTCATCGAGACGTCGCGCGCGATGGAAGCGCGCACGCTCGACATCCTGCGCAAGTAAGGGACCTAGGCGATGATCACCGCGCTCGCGGCCGCCAAGGCCTACGCCGCCCAGGGCTCCATGGCCATGCCGTCGATCGGCGGGGCCGAGGCCCCGAAGAAGGCCATGGACTTCGGCCAGATGCTGAAGTCGGCCATGACCGACACCCTGCACCAGACCCGCGCGGCCGAAACCAAGATGGCCCAGCAGGCGGCCGGCAAGGCCGAGCTGATCGACGTGGTCACCGCCATTTCCTCGGCCGAGGCCAGCCTGGACACGGTGATGGCCGTGCGCGACCAGGTGATCTCGGCCTATCAGGAAATCATGCGGATGCCGATCTAGGGGCCGACGAGCCTCGGCTAGGACGAGGGCCCCAAAGCGTCCCTACGGCTTGCAGCCCAGCTGGATCCAGCAGCCGAACAGGTTGACCTGTTCCTCCGTCCAGGCGGGCGCGGGGAAGGGCGGCATGTCGCCCGACTGCACCTTGCCGTAGATGGCGCTCGACCACATCACCACGCTGTCATAGTTGCTGAGGTCCAGCTTGCCGCCGGTGACGTTCTTCATGTGGCTGATGTCGGTGCTGTTGAACAGCGGCGCGATATCGGTGGCGAAGCTGACGCTGGTCGGGCAGGTCAGGCCGGCGGCGAGCAGTTCACGAACGTTGGCCATGATGGCTTTCCCCTTCGAAGGAAATGGCTGGAGAGAATGGTTCGGCGGAAGGGTGTCGGCCCTATCGCCGGTAGACGAGTGCGCGGTTCTTGTTGGGAACCACCTGCGCGCCGGAGCTTGAGATGCCCGGCACGGATTCCGGCGTGCCCACGATGCCGCGCGCCAGGATCACGCTGAAGTCGCCGCCCAGGCTCTGGCCCTGGCTGCCGTGGCAGCCCATGCACCCGCCCATGTCGTGGCCGACGGTTTGGAAATAGGTGTTCTTGTGGGTGCCGCCGCCGGGCTCGTCGAACTGCGAGGCGTAGTCCGAATTGGCGCCCGTGCCGCCGACCCCGCCCACGGCGCCGACCAGGCCGCCGCTGAAGATCTGCAGCGGGCGGTTGGTCTCGACCATGATGTTGGCCAGGTAATAGCTGGCCGGGTTCTTGTCGGTGTTCGGATCGTTGCCCGTGTAGAAGCCGGGCTGGGTCTTGTCGATCGGCGTGTATTGCACGTTGACCAGCTTGTAGAAGGCCCACGGCGAGCTCTTGATCTTGTTGGCGGTGTTGTAGGCGGCGATCGCCGCGTGGGCGGTCTTGTTGGCGTTGACGATCACCGGCGGGATCGGGTTGGCCCGGTAGTTGATGCAGACGAAGCCGCCGACCGGCAGGGCCGTGAGGGTCGAGGTGTTCAGGTAGTAGGCCTGGTTCTGCGGCAGCTGCGAGGTGCTGGTCGTGCAGTAGGCGGCGTTGGCCGGGTTCAGGGTGACGTTCGGCGGCACCTGGCTGGGCGAGACCGTGCCGGTGTCGTTGAAGGTCAGGGCCGGGATCACCGGGCAGGGCGCGGTCTGGTCCGAGCGGCAGGGCGGCAGGCCGGCGACGGCGCCGTCGGCGTCCTCCACCGGCTTGCCGGCGGTGGTCAGGATGTTGTCGGCCTGTTCGAAGGTCGCGTAGATGAAATAGGGCGCCGAGGGGGTCTTCTGGATGATGTGCAGCGACACCAGGCCCCAGACGGCCTCGTTGTAGCAGAGCGCGTCGCCCGTGCCCTCGTAGTAGCGGACCTTGGTGGTGTGGAACCGGGTCGCGTCTTCCTTGGCGGGGTTCAGCATCCGCCAGCCGGCCTTGATCTCGATGGTGTTGTTGGGAAGGCTGACATAGCTGGTGCCGCCGGGAGGCGGGTCGCCCTGGGCCTTGAAGTAGTTGATCGTCGCCGTGCGCAGGGCGCGCGACGGACCGTTCACCGCCCCGATCTTCTGGACGTAGTCGAACTCGGCCCGGTTGGCCTTGGCCATGAAGCGGATCAGCTGCGGGGCGCTGTTGTCGGGGGTGGGCGTGGCCACCCCGACCCCGGCGTACATGGCCGCCAGGGTGATCTCGGTGGTCTCGTCCAGATTGACCCAGGCCGCCTGGGCGGGCGGCTGGCCGCCGTTGCAGGGCGCGATCGGCGAGTTGTAGACGTCGGCGTAGGTCGGGATCTGGTCGTAGGGCTGGGTGGCCCCGGCCGTGAAGATCTCGGCCTTGCCGCGGAAGGTCTGCCAGGTCAGCGGACGGGCGGCGCAGTTCGGGTCGCCGAACAGGCAGTCGGCGGCGGGCGTGTCGCGGTCGCCGACCGCGCCGGTCTGGATCTTGGCCGGCCAGTTCAGGGCGATGAATTCCTGCCAGGCGAAGGCGGCGGCCTGGTCGAGGGTGGCCTTGGCCGCCCCGCCGCCGTTGGGGTTGAGCTCGCCGGGCGGCGTGGAGCTGATGCTGATCGGCGTGGTCGCCAGCTCGGCCTTGGCCGCCCCGGTCGGCGCCTTGGCCGAGCAGGCCATCAGCACGCCGCCGGCCAGAACGGCGCCCGCCGCGACCGCCGCCAGGCGGAGCAAGGACTTGGGGGCGGTCTTGGGGGAGGAGAGGCGGATCATCGACGGCGCTCCTGGTCAACTCGTCGTCCCGGAATTTCTTCCATAGGACGCAAGTGCATTGATATCGACCTATGAGGGAGTCTTAGGGCGAGTTTTGGCGCGGCGCAACTAGAGCGCGCGAAAAAGCCGTGTTCGCGTCATGGGTTTTTACGGCTCGCGAAAGCCGCGGCGTCGATCGTCCATGCGGAGAGGACGATCGGGCAGCAGGTTTCCGCCCCGTGGAAGGATCCCGGGCGACGCTGGACGACTGGTTCGAGTGAGGTTCCCGCCTCAGCGGGTGATGGTGATGTTCACCTGGGGCAGGGCGGCGATCCAGGTCGCGGCCACGGCCTGGGCCTCGTCCACCAGCCGGTGCACGTCGATCACGCCCCGCGCCGTGGCGATCATGCCGCCCCAGACGATCGCGTTCAGCAGGACCATGGCCGCGACGGCCCAGCGCAGGCGGGCCAGGGCGGCGCGGGCCCGCTTGCGGGCGGGCAGGACACGGGCTTCGAACGGGGAGGCCTGGAACGGGCGGCCGTCGACGGCGAGGGTCATGATGGGTCTCCTGGGAGCCGCTCCCCGTCGCGTCGCGCGCGCCGGGAATCAGCTGAAGCATTAGGCTTCCCATGCCGCGCGTTCTGACTGACTGTGACAGGACGTCCCTGCGACAGCACGTCCCTCTCGGAGCCCCATGACCGACGCGATCGTCCTGGACCAGGTGCGCAAGGCCTATGACGGCCAGACCGTCCTCCAGCCCGCCTCCCTGTCCATCGCCAGGGGCCAGTTCGTGGCCCTGGTCGGCGGGTCGGGGGCGGGCAAGACCACCCTGCTCAAGACGATCAACGGCCTGGTCGCGCCCGACGGCGGCCGAGTGCTGATCGACGGGGCGGCCGCCGCCGACCTCGACGGCCCGACCCTGCGGCGGCGCATCGGCTACGTCTTCCAGGAAGTGGGCCTGTTCCCGCATCTGACCGTGGCCGAGAACATTGGGGTCGTCCCGACCCTGCTGGGCTGGGACGCCGCTGCGATCGCCGCGCGGACCGCCGAACTGCTCGACCTGGTCGCCTTGCCGCGCGAGGTCGCCGCTCGACGCCCCGCCGCCCTGTCCGGCGGCCAGCGCCAGCGGGTGGGCGTGGCCCGGGCCCTGGCGGCGCGGCCCGCGATCCTCTTGATGGACGAGCCGTTCGGGGCGCTGGACTCGGTGACCCGCGTCGCCCTGGCCGACGACGTCCGCCGCCTGCACGACCAGCTGTCCCTGACCACGGTGATGGTCACCCACGACATCGCCGAGGCCGTGCTGCTGGCCGACCGGATCGTGGTGATGAGCCAGGGCCGGATCATCGCCGACGACACGCCCCGGGCGCTGCTGGCCGGTCACCCAGACCCGGCCGTCGAGGCCCTGATGCAGGCCCCGCGCCGCCAGGCCGCCCGGATGCGGGAGATCGCCGGTGAGTAGCGGGCTTCTCTCCCTGTTGCCGGACCGCCTGGCCTGGCACGTCGTGCTGTCGGCGGCGGCCCTGGGGCTGGGGCTGCTGATCGCCCTGCCGATGGGCGTGCTGGCCGCCCGCAGCCCGCGCCTGCGCTGGCCGTCCCTGGCCCTGGCCGGACTGGTCCAGACCATTCCCAGCCTGGCCCTGCTGGCCCTGTTCTATCCGTTGCTGCTGCTGCTCTCGAACCTGGCCAAGGGCGCGTTCGGCCACGGCTTCTCGGCCCTGGGCTTCCTGCCGTCGCTGCTGGCCCTGACCCTCTATTCGATGCTGCCGATCCTGCGGAACACGGTGACCGGCCTGACGGGCGTGGACCCGGCGGTGGTCGAGGCCGCGCGCGGCGTGGGCATGACCGACGGCCAGCGGCTGTGGCGGGTGGAGCTGCCCCTGGCCGCGCCGGTGATCATGGCCGGCGTGCGCACGGCGGCGGTGTGGACCATCGGGGCGGCGACCCTCTCCACGCCCGTCGGCCAGACCTCGCTGGGCGACTACATCTTCTCGGGGCTGCAGACCGAGAACTGGGCGATGGTCCTGACCGGCTGCGTCGCCTCGGCGGCCCTGGCCCTGGTGGTGGACCAGCTGCTGGGCCTGGTCGAGCGCGGGGCCGAGCGGCGCGACCGCCGGCTGTGGGGCGCGGGCCTGCTGGGCCTGGCCGTGGGTCTCGCCGTGGCCGTCGCGCCCCTGGCCGCCGACCTGGCGCCGCGACCGGCCCGCTACGTGATCGGGGCCAAGAACTTCTCCGAGCAGTACATCCTGGCCGAGCTGATGGCCGACCGGCTGGAGGCGAAGGGCGCCCAGGTCGACCGCAAGATCAATCTGGGCTCGGCGGTGGCCTATCGGGCGCTCGCGGCCGGCGAGATCGACGCCTATGTCGACTATTCCGGCACGCTGTGGGCCAACGTCCTGGGCCGCAAGGACAACCCCGGCCGGGCCGCCGTGCTGGATGGCCTGCGGGCCGAGCTGAAGCGCCGCGACGGCGTGGTGCTGCTGGCCCCGCTGGGCTTCGAGAACGCCTACGCCCTGGCCATGCGCCGCGATCGCGCCCAGGCGCTGGGGATCACCACCCTGGCCGACCTCGCCGCCAAGGCCCCGCAGCTGACCATGGGCGGCGACCTGGAGTTCTTCTCGCGGCCCGAATGGACCAGCGTCGAGACGACCTACGGCCTGAGGTTCAAGGCCAAGCGGCAGTTCCAGCCGACCTTCATGTACCGCGCCCTGGGCTCGGGCGAGGCCGACGTGATCTCGGCCTTCTCCAGCGACGGCCGTATCGCCGCCGACGACCTGGTGGTGCTGGGCGACCCCAAGGGCGCGCTGCCGCCGTACGACGCGGTGCTGCTGATCGCGCCGGGGCGGGCGCAGGACCGCCGGCTGCGCGAGGCCCTGGCCGGGCTGGACGGCGCGATCACGGTGGAGGCGATGCAGCGCGCGAACTTCTCGGTGGATCGCGATGCGGGGAAGGTTTCGCCGAGCGAGGCGGCGCGGGCGCTGGAGACGGGGCTTCGGTGACGAAGGAGGGGACACACACTCGCCCCACGGTCTCGCCAGGACGGCCACAGCGGTGGGGCGAGTGTGTGTCCCCTGTGTCGCCCCCGGCCTAGTCCTCGTCCAGCGAAACCGGGATCGTCAGTCCGCGCTTGACCACCCCCAGCGCCACGTTGGTCGTGAACTTGCGCACGTTGGGGTTCTCGATGGTCAGCCTCGCCATCAGCGCGTCATACGTCTCGGTGTCGGGGGCGGTGACCACCAGGATGAAGTCGGCCTCGCCGGTCACGTAGAAGGCCTGCTGCACGTGCTCCTGGCCCGCCAGCCAGGTGCGCAGCTGGGTCAGCAGCTCGGGCCGGTCGCGCTCGACCTCCAGCGAGACGATGAAGAAGGTCGGCCGTCCCACCTTGCGCGGCTCCAGCACGGCGGTCTGGCGGACGATGACGCCGGCCTCCTTCAGCTTGCGCAGGCGACGCTGCACGGCCGAGGGCGATAGGGCCACCCGCTGGGCCAGGTCCTCGGAGGTGCGGCCGGCGTCCTCCTGCACGAGGTTCAGCAGCTGGCGGTCGAAGCGGTCGAGTTTCATGGGTTTGAGCCTACGCCAAATCCAGGCGCACGGACGCCGAATTTCCGCGTTTCGGGGTCCATCTTCGCCGCCAGGCGACAGCACTGCGCGGCTACACGTCACGGCGTCGTTTCGCTCCCCTGAAAGGTCGCTCCCTTGCTCGATCACCTTGAAATCCGCACCCGCCGCCTGGACGACTGCGTGGCCTTCTACCGCCAGGTCCTGGAACCCACCGGCTATCGCCTGGTGGTGGACGGTCCCAAGAAGGGCTTCGGCTCGAACGGCGGCCGGCTCGACTTCTGGATCTGCGAGGGCGAGCCGTCGGTCGACGTGCACTACGCCTTCGTCGCCGCCGACCGGGCGGCGGTCGACCGCGCCTGGGGCCTGGCCGGTCAGCACGGCGGCGTCCAGGAGCGGGTCCCGGCCGTGCTGCCGCAGATCCATCCCCACTACTACGCCGGCTTCGCCCACGATCCGGACGGCCGGCTGGTGGAGTTCGTCAGCCACGCGCCGGTGTGACGCAAAACCCAGCGTTCGCTCAGTTCCGGCTTGCGACGGTTTTGTGACAGTGCTTGTTGATCGCCCATGTTCAGCTTGCCCAAAACCGTCGCCGCCGCGGCCTTCAGCGCCGCCGTCCTCGCCGCTCCCCTGGCGCACGCCGCGCCGGTCGAGACGCCCAAGCCCAAGCTGGTGGTGGTGATCTCGATCGACCAGTTCAGCGCCAGCCTGTTCGAGCAGTATCGCGCCGACTTCCACGGCGGCCTGGGCCGGATGGCGCGGCAGGGGACGGTCTATCCCAGCGGCTTCCAGTCGCACGGCATGACCGAGACCTGCCCCGGCCACTCCACCCTGCTGACGGGCAAGTATCCAAACAAGACCGGCATCGTCGCCAACGACTTCTACGACCTGGCGACCGGCAAGAAGACCTACTGCCTGGCCGATCCGTCGGTCGTCCTGGCCAACGACCCGTCGGGCGGCGGCCGTCTGGCCAGCCCCAAGTTGCTGATGGCCGACGCCTATGGCGACTGGCTGAAGGCGGTGTCGCCCAAGAGCCGGGTCTACGCCGTGTCGGGCAAGGACCGCGGCGCGATCAACATGGCCGGTCACAAGGCCGACGGGGTGTTCTGGCTGGAGACCCGCTTCGGCATGACCACCTGGGTCTCGCCGGGCGAGGACGCCAAGGCCAAGCTGGCCCCGGTGGCGGCGTTCAACGCCAAGCTGACAGCCGACCAGAAGAAGCATCCGTTCACCTGGACCTATGGCGACAAGCGCTGCGCGGCGCTGGAGGACGATTACGTCACCGGCGGCCGGTCGTGGCGCGCGGCCCTGCCGCGCCCGGCGCCCAAGGACGAGGCGACGGCGACCGACGACCTGTCGGTCAGTCCCTACACCGACCGGGTCACGCTCGACGCGGCCCAGGCCCTGCGCGACGAGTTCAAGCTGGGCGACGGCGAGGCGACCGACGTCCTGACGGTCAGCCTGTCGGCCACCGACTTCATCGGCCACCGCTTCGGCACCAAGGGGCCGGAGATGTGCGACCACCTGCTGCGGCTGGACGACCGGCTGGGCGTGTTCCTCGACAGCCTCGACAAGGTCAAGGGCCAGGTCCTGGTCGTGCTGGCCGCCGACCACGGCGGTTCGGACTTCCCCGAGCGCCTGGCCCAGCAGGGCTACGACGCCGGCCGGGTGCCGCCCGCCCAGTGGCTGAAGGACCTGAACGCGACGCTGCGCGGTCAGCTGGCCCTGGCCTACGATCCGCTGGTCCAGGCCGGCGGGATCGAGTCGCTCTACGTGGTCGGCCCCGACGGCAAGACGCCGACGGTCGGCGACCACGCCCGGATCACGACGGCGGCCCTGGCGGTCCTGGCCAAGCGGCCCGAGGTCTACGCCGCCTACGACTCCAACACCCTGTTCACGATGGCCCCGCCGCCCAAGGGCACGCCGCCGGACGAGATCAGCGTCGCCGAGCGCATGCGCCGCAGCGCCTACCCCGGCCGGGTGGGCGACATCCTGGTGGCCTTCCAGCCGTACCAGACCCCGGCCTCGGCGGGCGCGACCTACGTGGCCAGCCACGGCAGCCCGTGGAACTACGACCGCCGGGTGCCGATCCTGTTCTGGTGGAAGGGCGGCCCGGCCCGCGAGCGGGTGCTGCCGATCGAGACGGTCGACATCGCCCCGACGATCGCGGCGGTGACGGGCGTGCCGGTCCCCGCCGACGTGGACGGGCGCTGCCTGCCGCTGGGGGCGGGACGGGGCTGCTGAGTGCGGCTGGGGACATGCACATGTGCATGTCCCCGTCCTAGCCTCGACCGCCGGGAGAGGGTTACGGTACGCCAAAACCCCGGGGAGCCTCCATGTCACGACGCCTGTTCGCGCTCACCGCCCTGACGCTCGTGACGACCGCAGCCCACGCCCAGCCCACCCAGGATCAGCTGGACCGCTTCGCGGCCGAGCTGCAGGTGCGCTACCAGGTGCTGGACAACCGTCCGGCCCCCGCCGTGTGCGCGCCGTCGCCGTCGTGCCATCTGGCCGAGCTGAACCTGACGGCGCCCAAGGCTCCCGCCGCCGGCTGGTCGATCTACTTCAGCAGCGTCACCCCGATCCTGCAGGCCGACAACGACGGCTTCGCCCTGAGCCACGTCAACGGCGATCTCTATCGCCTGACCCCGACGGCGGCCTTCGCCGGCTTCGCGCCGGGGCGGCCGGTCCGCATCCCCCTGAAGCTGGCGGGCCATCAGCTGTCCGAGCTGTACCCGATGCCCAACTACTATGTGGCCGGCGACGGGCTGGCGGCGCGGACCGTCGTCAGCACCCGGCCGGTGGTCGATCCCGAGACCGGCCTGGAAAGCCTGCCGTTCGTGGCCCCCTTCACCGACGAGGCCCGGCTGGCCGGCGGTTCGGCGGCCGACGCCACGGTCTGGGCCACGGCGGCCCGGGTCTACGCGGTCAACGCCGCCGCCGGGGCGAGCGTCCAACCCGTTCCGGCCACGGCGGTCCTGCCCACGCCGCTGAGGACCAGGCCGGACCCGAAGGGCGGATCGCTGGACTTGTCGCGCGGCGTGAAGGTCTCGGTCGGCGGTCTGCCGCGCGCCGAGCTCGAGGCGGCGCTCGGCCGTCTGGCAAAGGCCGGGGCGGGCGAGGGCGCCCGGGGCGTCCCGCTGCGGGTCCGGCTGGTTCCCGACGAGAAGCTGGCCCTGGGCGGCTATCGGCTGGCGATCAAGACGAGCGGGATCGAGATCGTCGCCTCCGACCCCGAGGGCGCGGCCAACGGCCTGGCCTCGCTGGCCCAGCTGGTGGACGCCCGGCGAACGGTTCCGCTGCTGACGGTCGACGACGCCCCGCGCTTCGACTTCCGGGGCCTGCATGTCGACGTGGCCCGCAACTTCCACTCCAAGGCCGAGATCCTGGCGATCCTCGACCAGATGGCGGCCTACAAGCTGAACCGCCTGCACCTGCACCTGGCCGACGACGAAGGCTGGCGGGTCGAGATCGCGGGGCTGCCGGAGCTGACCGACATCGGTTCGCGCCGCTGCCACGATCCCGGCGAGCGGACCTGCCTGCTGCCGCAGCTGGGCGCGGGGCCGGACCCGTCGACGCCAGTCAACGGCTACTACACGCGCGCCGACTACATCGAGATCGTCCGCGCGGCTCAGGCGCGGCATATCCAGGTGATCCCGTCCTTCGACATGCCGGGCCATTCGCGGGCGGCGATCAAGGCGATGGAGGCCCGCGCCGCTCGCCTGCGCGCCGAAGGGGCGCCGGAGGCCGAGGCCGGCCGCTATCTGCTGAGCGAGGCTGAGAACAAGAGCGTCTACAGCAGCATCCAGCACTACGACGACAACACCATCAACGTGTGCCTCGACAGCGCCTACGCCTTCCTGGGCAAGGTGGTGGACGAGATGGCCGCCCTGCACGCGGCCGCCGGCCAGCCGCTGACCCGCTACCACATCGGCGCGGACGAGACGCCCGGCGCCTGGAGCGCCTCGCCGGCCTGCGCGGCCTACGAGGCCAAGACCGGGATCAAGCCAGCCGACCTGGGCGGCCACTTCATCGAGAAGGTCTCGGCCCTGCTGGCGCAGAAGGGCGTGACGCCGGCCGGCTGGAGCGACGGCATGGGCCACGCCAAGCCCGACCGCATGCCGGCCAAGGTCCACTCCAATAACTGGGGCGCCCTGGCCGGGGAGGGGCCCGCCAGCGCCCACGTCCAGGCCAACCAGGGCTGGGAGGTGGTGATCTCGACGCCCGAGGTGATGTACTTCGACAGCCCCCAGGCCGCCGACCCCAAGGAGCGCGGCTACGACTGGCCCTCGCGCGCCACCGACACCCGCAAGGTGTTCGACTTCATGCCCGAGAACCTGCCGGCCCACGCCGAGCTGTGGGCCGACCTGCGCGGCAGGCCCCAGGCCTCGAAGGACGACCACCCGCTGGAGCCCGGCGTGCGCTTCAACGGCCTGCAGGGCCAGCTGTGGAGCGAGACGATCCGTTCGGACGCCCAGGTCGACTACATGCTGTACCCGCGCCTGCTGGCCCTGGCCGAGCGGGCCTGGCACGGCGCCAACTGGGAGACGCCCTACGTCCCGGGCAAGGGCTACGATCCCACGACCGGCGCCTTCACCGACGCGATGCGGGCCCGGCGCGACGCCGACTGGGCCGCCTTCGCCAACCTGCTGGGCGGGCGCGAACTGGCGCGGCTGGACGCGGCCGGCGTGGCCTACCGGATCCCCACGGTCGGGGCGGTGGTCGAGGACGGCAGGCTGCGGGCCAATGTCGAGTTCCCCGGCCTGCCGATCGAATACCGGGTCGAGGGCGGCGCCTGGCGGCCCTATGCGCCGGACGCGCCGGTCGCCGGGCGAGTCGAGGTCCGGGCCCGTTCGGCCGACGGAAAGCATGCGGGGCGGAGTCTGTTCGTCCCCTGACCGGGCCGTGGGTCCTCTCGTGCGCCTACGGAAAAGTCCGTGGAAATCGGCCGCCCCGGCGGTGGGACGCGAAGGTCGCCCCGGCGCCGGAATCCTGATCATCGCACTGCACAAAAAGCATGGCGGGCGCCGTGCAAAGGGGCGCCGGAGGGCCTGAAGGCCCCCGTTACGGTCCCGTGACGGTCGCGGCGCTTGCAGAAATTTCAGCTTCGACGAACTGTTTCAATCGCGGCATCGCCGTGAGTTGCGTCTGTATTCGCGTTCAATGACAAGAACACGACCATCGGGAAACGCCAGAGAGGAGAAAAACAATCGCGCCTAGACGGCGCACGAGGGGGTATACATGAATAGTCGTTCGCGTAACATCCTGTTCGCGGGAGTTTCGACCGTCGGAATCGCTTTCGCCATTGCTGCAAATGCTTATGCAGCCGACACTCCGGAACCTTCTCCCGACGTCGCCGAACTCGAGGCCGTGATCGTCACCGGCACGCGCACCACCGGCATGAAGGCCGTCGACAGCCCCGCGCCGATCACCGTCCTGGGCAGCGACGTGCTCAAGAAGACCGGCCAGCCGGACATGATCCAGGCCCTGGCCCAGAACGTGCCGTCGTTCAACGCCCAGGCCTTCGGCGGCGACACCGCCGCCCTGACCCTTTCGGCCAAGCTGCGCGGCGTCAGCCCCAACCACACCCTGGTCCTGCTGAACGGCAAGCGCCGTCACGGCACCGCCAACCTGGCCGTGCTGGGCGGGGCCTATCAGGGCGGCGCCGCCGCGGACCTGAACTTCATCCCGCTGGCCTCGGTCGAGCACGTCGAAGTGCTGCTGGAAGGCGCGGCCGCCCAGTACGGCACCGACGCCATCGCCGGCGTCATCAACATCATCCAGAAGAAGGCCACGTCCGGCGGTGAGGTGATCATCAACGGCGGCGGCTACATGGACGGCGGCGGCACGACCGGCGACCTGGCCATCAACGTCGGCCTGGCGCCGACCGAGAACTCGTACCTGAACCTGACCGGCGAGACCAAGTACCACGGCTACAGCTTCCGCGGGGCCTACGACCCGCGCGTGGTGGACACGCCCTACAACACCGGCGCCACCAACAGCCCGGCCAAGAGCTATCCGCAGGTCATCAACGCGCCGAACTGGCCGTACGTGAACCGCATCTCGGGCGACGCCCAGTACCGCCAGACCGTGCTGGCCTATAACGGCGGCGTCCAGGTCACCCCGGACATCGAGGTCTACAGCTTCGGCACCATCGCGCGGAAATGGAGCGCCGCGCACGAGAACTACCGCCTGCCCAACGTCGTGAAGGGCAAGATGGCGACCGACATCCCGTTCCCGCTGGGCTTCGATCCCAAGGAGTCGATCACCGAGACCGACTACGCGATCACCGGCGGGATCAGCGGCGTGACCAACGCCTGGAACTGGGACCTGAGCTCGACCTGGGGGAAGGACGACGACTCCGTCAACGTGCTGGATACGGCCAACGCCTCGCTCTACGCCGACACCTCCACGACGACGGCCAAGGGCTACACGCCGACCGACATCCACGCGGGCGGCTTCATCAACACCCAGTGGAGCAACACCCTCGACGTCAGCCACGAGTTCGACGTCGGCCTGGCCGGCCCCCTGACCTTCGCGGCCGGCGCCGAATACCGCAAGGAAAGCTACGAGATCACGGCCGGCGAGGTGGCCACCTATTACGGCGGCGGCTCGCAGTCGTACTTCGGCTTCGCCCCGGTCAACGCCGGCAAGCACAAGCGCAACAACAAGGCGGTCTATGTCGACCTGGCCGTCAGCCCGATCGAGCCGCTGAAGCTGGACGCCGCGGTCCGCTACGAGGACTTCAGCGACTTCGGCGACACCACCGTCGCCAAGCTGACGGGCCGCTACGACTTCTCGCCGGCCGTCGCCGTGCGCGGCACGGTCAGCACCGGCTTCCGCGCCCCGACCCTGGCGGAGTCTTACTATTCGGGCATCAACGTCTCGCCCAGCTCGATCAGCGGCCAGCTGCCGCCAAACTCGCCCGGCGCGGCCCTGCTGGGCATCAACGGCCTCAAGCCCGAGAAGTCCGAGAACATCAGCGTCGGCCTGGTCACCCACCTGGCGCCCAAGCTGACCATGACGCTGGACGCCTACCAGATCAAAATCAAGAACCGCATCGTCAGCTCGGGCACGCTGTACGGCGAGAACGTGATCACCGTGAACGGCAACAAGGTGACCAACGGCATCGTCTCGCCGGCGGTCATCGCGGCCCTGGCGGCCAACGGCGTCAATGTCGACCCGACGATCCGCACCAACGCCACCTACAGCGTCGGCGCCAACATGTTCGTCAACGGCCTGGACACCAAGACCAAGGGGATCGACTTCGTCGGCACCTACTACAGCGACTTCGGCGACTGGGGCCGGGTCGATTGGTCGCTGAGCGCCAGCTACAACAAGACCGAGGTGACCAAGATCGCGCCGAACCCGCCGGGCCTGGACCCGACGCTGACCCTGTTCGACGCCATCGCGATCGCCAACCTGGAAGACACCTCGCCCAAGTACAAGGTCATCGCCGGCGGCTACTGGAGCCTGGGCAAGTTCGCGATGAACCTGAAGGAGACCTTCTACGGCGAGACCTCGGGCCTGAGCACCGACAGCGGTTCGTCGGCGCTGATGAAGACCAAGATCAAGCCGGCGATGATCACCGACCTGGACCTCAGCTACCAGGTCCTGGACAGCGTGAAGGTGTCGATCGGTGCCAACAACCTGCTCAACTACTACCCCAACCGGATCAACGGGCTGCTGCGCGAGCACTACCTGAAGAACAACAGCAACGGCTACGTCACCCAGTATCCCTCGTTCTCGCCCTTCGGCATCAACGGCGGCTACTACTACGGCAAGGTCACCTACAGCTTCTGACCGCGCCTTATCGGTTGAAAAACCAAGGAAAAGCCGGGCCTCGCGCCCGGCTTTTCTGCGTTTTCGGCAAACCTTCCGGCGCGCGCCGGCCGATCGGTCAAATCGCGTTCCCGGGCGTGAAATTTCAGGCCGCCCGCTCTCCGCACAAGCCTGGCTTTAGGCGCCCAAGGGCGGGGCGCCGGGGGCTTTCTCATAAGAAGATCGAGTTTTTCGCATTGTTGTTGAAACAACGTCGTCTGACATACCCAAGGCGATCGCCTGGCTCGCAGGCGGCCTTTCGCGACAAGAAAAATCGGGGACGGTATGGGTGATCAATCGACGGTCGTGTCGGGTGGCGTTCTGACGCGGCGACGGTTTTTCGAGGGCTTGGCGGCCTTCGGCGGGGTGTCGCTGGCGATGGCCGGCATGGACGCCCTGGGCTTCGGTTTCGCCTCGGCCCAGGCCGCCCCGCCCAAGCTGGAAGGCGACGCCAAGGGAACCAAGGTCGTGGTGCTGGGCGCGGGCCTGGCCGGCATGACCGCCGCCTACGAACTGACCAAGGCCGGCTACAGCGTGCAGGTCATCGAGGCCCGGTCCTTCGCCGGCGGCCGCTGCCAGACGGCGCGCAAGGGCTTCCAGCACACCGACCTGGTCGGCAACAGCCAGACCTGCGAGTTCGACGAGGGGCTCTACATCAACCACGGCCCGTGGCGGATCCCGTATCACCACCGTTCGACCCTGCACTACACCAAGCTGTTCGGGGTGCAGCTGGAGAGCTTCGTCAACGACAACGACGCGGCCTATGTCTATTTCGAGAAGGGCGACGGCCCGCTGGCCGCCAAGCCGATCCGCAAGGGCGAGATCGCCGCCGACGCCCGCGGCTACGCCGCCGAATTGATCGCCAAGGCCGCCTCCAAGGGCCAGCTCGACGCGCCGCTGACGCCCGAGGACCGCGACCTCTTCGTGGCCTACATGATCAACGAGGGCCGGCTGTCGCCGACCGACCTGGCCTATACGGGGACCGAGGGGCGGGGCTTCGACGTCCATCCCGGCGCCGGCGTCGATCCGGGCCCGGGCAAGCCGTCCAAGCCCTACAGCCTGACCGACGTGCTGCACTCCAAGGCCTGGCGGGTGCTGAGCTCGGTCGCCGGCTACGAGCAGCAGCGCACCATGCTGCAGCCGATCGGCGGCATGGACCAGATCGCCAAGGGCTTCGAGAAGCACGTCGGGTCGATGATCCGCTACTCGTGCGTGGTCGAGAAGATCAAGCAGTCCGACAAGGGCGTGAAGGTCACCTACCGCGACAAGTTCGGCGAGCAGGACGTGATCGAGGCCGACTACTGCGTCTGCACCATCCCGCTCAGCGTGCTCAAGAACGTCGACGCCGACTTCTCCAAGCCGTTCAAGGCGGCGATGTCGGGCGTGTCCTACGCGCCGGTCAACAAGATCGGCCTGCAGATGAAGACCCGCTTCTGGGAGGAGGACCACTTCATCTACGGCGGCCACATCTACAACGACATGCCGGGCATCGGCACGATCACCCTGCCGTCCACCGGCTGGCAGGGGCAGAAGGGCGTGCTGCTGGGCTACTACGCGTTCGGCGGCGAGGCGGCCAAGATCAGCGCCAAGAGCCCGGCCGACCGCGCGGCCTTCGCCGTGGCCGCCGGCCAGAAGATCTTCCCCGAATACGCCGAGAACTTCGAGAACGCCTTCTCGTTCAGCTGGCACCTGGCCGAGTTCAATCTGGGCGGCTGGGCCGAGTGGGGCGAGGAGGGGCGCAAGAACGCCTATCCGGTCCTGACCGAGCCCGACGGCCGCGTCTATCTGGCCGGCGAGCACCTGACCTATCTGGGCGGCTGGCAGGCGGGCGCCATCGAGTCGGCCTGGCAGCAGATCGGCAAGATCCATGCGCGGGTGATCAAGGCGTGAAGTCGCGCTATGCCTTCGTCACCGTTCCTCGGGGAGTTTCCATGAGTCGTTCGATCGCCTTCTTTTGCGGCCTGCTGGCCGTGTCCGCCGCTTCCACGACGGCCTTGGCGGCCACGCCGCAGTCGCTGTTCAACGACAACTGCTCGGCCTGCCACCAGACTACCGGCAAGGGGGTGAAGGGCGCGTTCCCGGCCTTGGCCGGCGACCCCTTCGTCCAGGGCGACGCCGCCCCGCTGACGGCCACCGTGCTGTCGGGCCGCGCCGGCATGCCGGCCTTCAAGGACGACATCAACGACGCCGACCTGTCGGCGATCCTGACCTACATCCGCACGTCCTGGGGCAACAAGGGCAAGCCGGTGACGGCCGCCGACGTCGCCGCCGCCCGCGCCAAGCTGAAGGCCTCCAAGAAGCCGGCCAGCCTGCAGGCCCACTAGCCGATCGGGCGGTGGGAGGAATGGCTTTGATCTTTCGGACCCAAATCAACAGGAGACGACCATGAAGCGCCTGATCCTCGCCGCCGCCGCGCTGGCCTTTGCCGGGACCGCCGCCCACGCCCAGGACATCGTCCGCGGCGGCTCGCCGACCTCGCCGATCGCCAGCGTGGTGACCGTGCCGGCCGGCTACGACACCATCTATGTCAGCGGGATGACCCCGCCGATGCTGGACCCCAAGGGCGACCCGGCCCTGACGGCCACCTTCGGCGACACCAAGACCCAGACCCTGGGCGTGCTCAAGCGCATCGAGGAGGCGCTCAAGACCCAGGGCGCCACCATGGGCGACGTGGTGATGATGCGCGTGCTGCTGGTCGGCGACCCGGCCAAGGGCGGCAAGATGGACTTCGCCGGCATGATGGAAAGCTACAAGACCTTCTTCGGCACGCCCGAACAGCCCAACAAGCCCTCGCGCATCACCAGCCAGATCACCTCGCTGGTCCAGCCGGGAATGTTGGTGGAGATCGAGGTCCAGGCGGCGCGGAAACCGAAGTAGGGCGTTCCGCCCCCTACGGGGGCGGACAGACCGCGCAGCGGTCAGGTGGGGGCAAGTCGGTGAGCCTCGGGGCCCTACGACCCACTTGCCCCCTACGGATCGCTTCGCGATCGTCTTCCCCCAAAGGGGGAAGAGGCCATCCGCCCGAGCGACGTTTCGCCACGCGCGGAACTGTCCTCTGTTAATTGTGCCTAACGGGCTGTTAACCATGACGGACGATGGTGCGAGTCACCTAAAGTCCCCGCGTTGACCGCGTAGTTAGAGGCCATCCGATGAGCGGAGCCGAAGTCCTGGATGTCGGCCGCGACGCGATCTGGCTGACCCTTCAGCTGTGCGCGCCGATCCTGATCGTCGGCCTGGTGGTCGGCGTGGCCATCGGCCTGTTCCAGGCCCTGACCCAGATCCAGGAAGCCACCCTGGTCTACGCGCCCAAGATCGTCGCCATCTTCGTCTCGCTGCTGCTGTTCCTGCCGCTGATGGGCGCGCTGATGTCCGGTTTCATGAGGCAGATCGCCGCCAAGATCGCCGGGATGTAGGGGCGGGGCTTGGACAGCTACGCCACAGTCCTGCAGGTCTACGCCGGCGGCCTGGTCTTCGCCCGGATCGGGGCGATGGTCATGCTGATGCCCGGCATCGGCGAGACCGTGGTGCCCCAGCGCATCCGCCTGTCGTTCGCCGTGCTGATGGCCATGCTGCTGGCGCCGCTGGTGGGCAAGTCGATCGTCTCGGTGCCCAGCAGCGTCGGCGCCATCGGCGGGGCGGTGCTGCACGAGGTGCTGATCGGCCTGATGATCGGCCTGATCCTGAAGATGTTCGTCAGCTCGCTGACCACGGCCGGCGAGGTGATCTCGATCCAGACCTCGCTGTCCTTCGCCCAGACCACCAACCCGGCCGGCGCGCCCAGCAGCACGGCCGTGGCCACCTTCCTGTCGATGCTGGGCCTGACCCTGATCATGGTCACCGACCTGCACCACCTGTTCATCGGGGCGATGGCCAAGTCGTACGACCTGTTCCCGTTCAGCCGCCCGGTGCCCGTCAACGATGCCGCCACCCTGGCCGTGCGCACGGTGGCGGACTCGTTCAAGCTGGGCCTGCAGCTGGCCGCGCCCGTCCTGGTGTTCTCGATCGTCTTCAACCTGGCGACCGGCCTGGTCGGCCGGGTGATGCCGTCGTTCCAGATCTTCTTCGTCACCTCGCCGCTCAGCGTGATCCTGGGCCTTTCCCTGCTGGGCCTCTCGCTCGGCGGCATCGCCATGGTGTGGACCGATCGTTATCGGGAACTCCTGTCGGTGTTCAACTAGGGAGGCGCGGGCGTGGCTGACGAACAGGACGACGCGTCAAAGACAGAAGAACCAACAGCCAAGAAGCTGTCGGACGCTCGCGCCAAAGGCGACGTCCCGAAATCCGCCGACATCGCGCAACTGGCCTCGCTCTCGGGCGCGTTCGGCGTCGTGGTCATCGCCGGCGGCTGGCTGACCCGCGACATGGTCGGCAACCTGACGCCCTTCCTGGCCCATGCGGGGACCATGGACGTCGAGGGCGGCATCCGGGCCATCGCCAAGATGGCGATCATGGCCGCCCTGCCGGCCATCGTCCTGGTGATGGTGGTCTCGGCCCTGATGGGCGTGGTGGGCAACGTGGCGCAGACGGGCTTCCTGCTGTCGGCCGACAAGATCAAGCCCGACCTCCAGAAGCTGGACCTGATCAAGGGCCTGGGCCGGATCTTCGGTCCGGACGGCTTCGTCCAGTTCGCCAAGTCGGCCGTGAAGTTCATCGTCACCGGCATTATCGCCTGGCTCGTGATCAAGCCGGACGCGGCCCAGATCACCACCCTGGTCGGCATGGACGTGGCGGCGATCGTGCCGCTGTCCATGAAGCTGTGCATGAAGATGTTCTGGATGGTGCTGATCTTCCTGATCGCCACCGCCGGCTTCGACTGGTTCTGGCAGCGCTTGCGCTTCAACAAGCGCATGCGGATGAGCGTCCAGGACGTCAAGGACGAGATGAAGCAGTCGGAAGGCGACCCGCACGTCAAGGGCAAGCAGAAGCAGATCCGCATGCAGCGCTCGCGCCAGCGGATGATGGCCAACGTGCCCAAGGCGACCGTCGTCGTCATGAACCCGACCCACTACGCCGTGGCGCTGAAGTACGAGCAGGGCGAGACCGCCGCGCCGATCTGCGTGGCCAAGGGCGTCGACGACCTGGCCTTGAAGATCCGCGCCGTCGCCGAGGAGCACGGCGTCTACGTGCTGGAAGACCCGCCCCTGGCCCGCGCCCTCTACGCCGCCATGGACATCGACGAGCAGATCCCCGCCGAACACTTCGAGGCCGTGGCCAAGGTCATCGGCTTCGTGATGAGCAACAAGCAGAACCGCAAGCGGGCCTGGGCGGACTAGCCGGCGAGATAATCGCATTCAAAAGTTGTCATCCCGGAAGCCCCGCAGGGGCTGTCCGGGACCCAGGTGACTGGGCTGATGCTTTGCGGTTCCCCTGGGTCCCGGACAAGCGCTCCGCGCTTTCCGGGATGACAACCGTTGGGGGCGGACTAGTTCGGCTTCCCCGACATCATCCCCAGCCGATACGGCGGTTCCGCGGCGGCCACGTCCGCCGGCCGCACCGTCGGTTCCAGCGCCGCGGCGCCCGCCAGGCCCCGGCCCGTGACGTTGCTGATCGCCAGCTTCGGTCCCTCGGCCACCGCCACGTCCACATGGTCCAGCACGACGTTCCTCATGTTGGCCAGGCTCATGCCCTTGCCCGCCGAGCCCGTGACGTTCCTCAGCGTGAAACCGTCCAGCGGCTTGTCGGGATGGATGTTCGTCGCCTGGACCAGCACCGGGACGTCGGTGACCTTGATGCGCTCGAAGGTGAAGTTGCGCACCGTCGGCACGCCCTCCGGGCCGGCGACGGGGAAGGGGTCCTGCTTGCCGCTGTCCAGGAAGTTCAGGCGCAGGAAGCCGTCCCTGGCGCCCGAGACGTCGAGGTCGCGCATGACGATGTCCTCGATGAACGCCCCGCGCCCGGGCCGGCTCTTGATGTAGATGGCGAAGGTGTAGGCGGCCAGGCATTGGCAGCGCTCGACCAGCACCCGGCGGATGCCGCCCGAGGTCTCGCTGCCGATGCCGATGCAGGCCCAGCGGTGGTCGCGGAACGCGCAGTCGCTGATCCGCACGTCCTCGGTGGGGCGGCCGATCAGGTTCCCCTCCATGCCCCGGCCGGACTTCAGCGAGATGCAGTCGTCCACCGTGTCGAAGTCGCAGCGCTCGATGACCACGCGGCGGCAGGAGTCGACGTCGATCCCGTCGGCCCCGCCCCGGACCGTCACGCCCCGGAACAGGACGTCGTCGCAATAGACCGGGTGGATCGACCACATGTCGTTCTGTTCGGTGAAGACGTCGGTGACCGACAGGTCCTGGACCTCGACGAACTCCAGCAGGGCGGGGTGGCGCAGGCCGCTGGCCTTGTCGACGCGGCCCGGGATGGCCTTGGAGCCCAGGATGCGGCCCTTGCCTGCGATGGCGACGCCGCGCGCGTCCTGGGCCCAGACCAGGCCGACATGGCCCGGCGTCCAGCGGCCCTCCCAGCGCACCTGGACCACCGGATAGTCGGCCAGGTCGGGCGAGCCCTGCAGCGTCGCGCCCTCGTCCAGCAGCAGGGTGGTGTTCGAGCCGAGGCGCAGCGCGCCGGTCAGGTAGACGCCGGGCGGAACCGTCACCACCCCGCCGCCCAGCACGGCGCAGCGGTCCAGGGCGGTCTGCAGGGCGACCGTGTCCTTGGTCGTCCCGTCGCCCTTGGCGCCGAAGTCGCGCGGGTCGAGGCGCAGCCCGGTCGACTTGGCGGCGGCCTTGGCGGTCTTGGCGGTCGAGGCGGACGCGGCCGTCGCGGTGGTCGCCAGGGCGGCGGCCCCCAGGCCGGCCGCCGAAAGCACGGCGCGCCGGCTGGGGGAGGGGGCGCTGTCGTCGCGCGCGGTCTTCGTCATAGCGGGCCTCCCGAGGCGACGGCCGGTTTCTGACACCGGTGTCTTTCCTCGGGAGTGTTGGGCGATCAGTCCCCGCTGTAAATCCGCGCGCGAAAAAATGGGGCGGCGGTCACGCCACGTAGCGGGCGATGACCATGCCCAGGATGGTGATCATCAGCAGGCCGCCGGCGATACGCTGGCTGCGGGCGGGGCTGGCGCGGTCCAGGATCTGGACGGCCAGGGCGGTGACGGCGGCGACCACGGCGACCATCAGCACCTGCTCCTGCCGGCCGAAGGCCCCGCCGTGCAGGATGGCGGCCAGCGGGACCCCGGTGACAATGGCGACCCCCGCCGCGCCGAACTGTGGACGACGCAGGGCGTCGATCCCGCTTCCGCCCGTCCGGGCCAGCACGAAGGTCGAGCCCGCCCAGAAGACGGCGGACAGCACGTGGAGCGACAGCAGCAGCATCAAGGCGATGGTCATGGCGATATCCTTTCGCGGACCGCCGTTCTGGCGGCGGCGATATTCATAGACATCGAATCATTCGACGTCTATCTATCGAATCATGAACCCTCCGGGCCCGCTTTCCGCCCCGCCGATCGGCTTCGTCCTGTCCCAGGTGTCCAAGGCCGTGGCGCGGGCGTTCGACGACGCCATGACCGAGGCGGGCGGCTCGCTGTCGACCTGGCTGGTGCTGCGCTCGCTGATGCCCGGCGGCCATCAGCCCCAATCGGAGCTGGCCCAGGCCGTGGGGGTGCAGGGGCCGACCCTGACCCACCACCTGAACGGCCTGGAAGCCCAGGGGCTGATCACCCGCACCCGCGACCCGGCCGACCGCCGGGCCCACCAGGTGGCCCTGACTCCCGAGGGCCGGGCGCGGTTCCTGCAGCTGCGCCAGACGGCCGAGCGCTTCGACGCCCGCCTGCGCGGCGACCTGACGGGAGCGGAGGTCGACCTGTTGCGGGGCCTGCTTTTGCGGCTGCGCGCCCACGTGGCGGACTAGGTCGCGGCGACCATAATCCGGTCACGGAATCAGGAATCGATCACGGATCGCGCTCCGCGAGCGGGTTAAGGGTATTCTATCCCGCGAATCGATGGGCTGGACGCCCGCAAGGCTGAAGAAGGATTTCGGTCGACCATGACCGAGACGCCCATGAAAGACTTTGGCGCAACAGACTCCGTCGGCGCGAAGCGTCGCCCGGACCTCCTGATCTGGGGCGCGGCCATTTTCCTCGTCCTGGCCGCCGCCTTCGCCGCCGCCCCCGCCCTGCGGGCCGGTCCCGCCACCCTGGCGGGCCTGCTGCTGCTGGGCGGCGTCGCCGGCGTGGCGATCCTGGGCCTGGTGGCCATCCGCGCCTCGACCGCCGTGACCGATCCCGAGCCCGAGGGCGCCGAACTCTTCGTCGACGCCCTGTCGGAGCCCGCGGCCCTCACCGCCGCTGACGGCCGCATCCTGGCCGCCAACGCCGCCTGGGCCCAGGCCGTGGGCGACGCCCGCCGCCTGCCCAAGGGCGCGGCCGGCGCCGGCCTGTTCGCCGCCCTGGTCAAGGCCCGCGACGGGGCCAAGGGAGAAGGAGGGCGCGCCGACGGGACGCTGGTCATCGGCGGCCACGAGCGTCGCGCCGAGGCCGCCCGCCTGCGCGGCGGCCGCCTGCTGGTCCGCCTGCCGACGGTGATCGAGAAGGAGGTCTTCGTCCCGACCGCCGCACCGGCCCCGGTGATCTCGCAGTCCGCCCCGGCCCCGCGCACCCTGGACGCCTTCTCGGGCGCCTCGCCGTTCGGCGCGGCCCTGCTGGACGGGCTGGACCCGTTCAACTCGCGCATCCTCGAGGCCAATCCGGCCCTGACCGCCATGGCCGGCGCCGTGCCGGCCGGGACGCTGTTCGGCGCCCTGATCGACCCGCCCTCGCGGACCGAGGCCGAGACCCGCCTGGCCGAGGGCAAGGCCGGTCCGTTCGAGGTGCGCCTGGCCCGCGACCCGACCCGCATCGCCCACCTCTATCTCTACCGCGCCGACGGGCGGCTGGTGGCCTATCTGATCGACGTGTCCGAGCAGAAGCAGATGGAGCTTCAGCTGGCCCAGGCCCAGAAGATGCAGGCCATCGGCCAGCTGGCCGGCGGCGTGGCCCACGACTTCAACAACCTGCTGACCGCCATCCAGCTGCGCCTGGACGAGCTGCTGCACCGCCACCCGGTGGGCGACCCGTCGTACGAGGGCCTCAACGAGATCCGCCAGACGGGCGTGCGCGCCGCCGACCTGGTCCGCAAGCTGCTGGCCTTCAGCCGCAAGCAGACCGTCCAGCGCGAGGTGCTGGAACTGGGCGAGCTGATCAGCGAGTTCGAGGTCCTGCTGCGCCGCCTGCTGCGCGAGGACGTCAAGCTGATCACCGACTACGGCCGCGACCTGCCGCAGGTGCGGGCCGACAAGAGCCAGCTCGAGACCGCCGTCATGAACCTGGCCGTCAACGCCCGCGACGCGGTGCGGGCGGCCAAGGGCGGCGGCGTCGTGCGCATCCGCACCGCCCGCCTCACCCAGGACGAGGCCCAGAGCCTGGGCTTCCCGGGCGCCGAGGGCGATCAGGCCTTCATCGAGGTCAGCGACGACGGCCCCGGCATCCCGCCCGAGGTGATGGGCAAGATCTTCGACCCGTTCTTCACCACCAAGCCGGTGGGCGAGGGGACGGGCCTGGGCCTGGCCACCGTCTACGGCATCGTCAAGCAGAGCGACGGCTGGATCCACGTCCACAGCCGTCCGGGCGAGGGCGCGGCGTTCCGCATCTTCCTGCCCGTGCACGAGCCGACCCCGGCTCAGGAAGCGGCCGCCGCGGCCGCCGCCGCCGCGCCGGAAGCGGCCAAACCCCGCGCCGCCCGCGACCTGTCGGGCGCCGGCCGCATCCTGTTCGTCGAGGACGAGGACGCCGTGCGCGGCGTCGCCGCCCGCCTGCTGCGCGCCCGGGGCTACGAGGTCCTGGAGGCCAGCGACGGCGAGGAGGCCTTGATCATCGCCGAGGAGAACGCGGGCACGATCGACCTGCTGATCAGCGACGTGATCATGCCCGGCATCGACGGCCCGACCCTGCTGAAGAAGGCCCGCGGTTATCTGGGCAACGCGCCGGTGATGTTCATCAGCGGCTATGCCGAGGCCGAGTTCAGCGACCTGCTGGAAGGCGAGACCGGCGTGACCTTCCTGCCCAAGCCCATCGACATCAAGACCCTGGCCGAACGGGTCAAGCAGCAGCTGCAGGCGGCCTAGCTGCCGTGAAACGGGCGCCGTCGGACGACCGGGCCTGGGGTTTCTGTCGGCCGCGCGCGGCGTGAGGTAAGGCCCCGGCGGACATATCGCCGCCGTCGGGGGACGCTTGCAGCTTCACACCATGATCTCCCTCGGCCTGGCCGTGGGGACCACCGTCTTCGCCGTGAAGTCCGGCGACCGGGCGGCGCGGAGGTTCGGCGTTTCGTTCCTGGCCTCGTGGGTGGCGTCCCTGGTGGTCAGCAAGCTCCACCTTCCGGGCGGCGCCAGCCTGGCGATCTTCTGCATCGACAGCGCCACCCTGGTCTATTTCGCCTGGGCGTCGCTCGACGCCCGCCGCATCTGGACGGCGGTGGCGACGGCTTTCATCCTGCTCATCGTGGCCTCGCACGTGGCCACCGCGATCGATTTCAGGGTGACCCTCGACACCTTCCGGCTGAGCATGGCGCTCTGGAGCTATGGGATCCTGGCCTGCATCGGGTTCGGCGCCTGGTCGAGCCGGCGGGACCAGGCCCGGACGCCGGTTCTGGCGACGCGATAGCGGGATCACCCCCGCTGCAGCAGGACCGTCGGCGCTTCGCGATAGGTGGTCCGCGCCACCTCCAGGAAGCCCATCTTGTAGGCCAGCTTCAGGGACGGGGCGTTGTCGGGGTCGATGATGCAGACCACGGGCGCGTCGCCCCACTGGCCCTTGGCCCAGGACAGGGCGCCGGCGATCGCCTCCGTGGCGAAGCCTCGGCCGTGGGCCCAGCTGGCCAGGGCCCAGCCCATCTCGGGCACGCCGTCGATCGAGGGCTGGATTCCCCGGTGGAAGTCGGCGAAGCCGATCTCGCCGACATAGCGGCCGGTCGCCGTCTCGCGCGCCGCCCAATAGCCGTAGCCCAGCAGCGCCCACAGGCCGCGGGCCCGCAACAGGCGCTGCCAGCTCTCCTCGAGCGTCGAGGTTCGCCCGCCGATGAAGCGGGTCACCATCGGGTCGCCCCACATCGCGGCGCTGTCCTGGAAGTCGGACGCCTGGGGCGGGCTGAGGGTCAGGCGGGCGGTGGTCAGGGTCGGGGGAATCATCGGCTTTCCGGAAGTTGGCGCGCCAGCCTATACCGGGGCGGCCCGCCCGCCACGGACCAGAGAGCCCGGATACGAGCATGACCACGCCGCAAGACGCCATCGCCGCGCGCCGCAAGCTGACCAACAAGCTGATCGCCGGCAAGGACGCCCGTCGGCTGGCCCCGTTCTTCGCGCCGGACATCAAGGTGATCGTCGGCGACGGTTCGCTGATCCTGGGGGCGCGCGACGTGCTGGAGGCCTTCGCCGCCCAGTTCGCCGACCCGGCCTTCGTCGCCTATGTCCGCACCACCGACCGCATCGAGCTGGACGCCGCCGGCGACCGGGCCGCCGAGCAGGGGACCTGGGTCGGGACCACGCGGGGCGTCCCGGACACCCGCGGGACCTACCTGGCCACCTGGCGCAAGGTGACCGGCCAGTGGGTGATCGAGAACGAGCTGTTCGTGACGCTGAGCTGAGGGACTGGGCGCCAGGCCGCCGGCCGCACGAAACGTGCGCTCCGCCGCAAGATGACGCGAAATTAATACCGGCGCCGTTGCCGCGAGGGGCAAGGGCCTCTACGCCTTTGCGTCAAACATTTCGAGGGAAGGGGACCCCGCCTTGCAAAACCGCCGTCAGATGCTGCTGTCCACCGTCGCCGTCGGCCTGGCCGCCGCGACCCCGGGCCTGGCCCTCGCTCAGGCCGCCGCCTCGGGCGAGAGCGCCAAGCTCAACGCCCTGTTCGACGCCATCATGGCCAAGCAGCTGCGCCAGTCGCCCGAGACGGCCACCAGCCTGGGGCTGGACGTCGGCGACCTGGCCTGGACCAAGGCTCAGCTGGCCGACCGCTCGTGGGCCGCGATCGCCGCCGGCGTCGCCCAGACCAAGCAGCAGCTGGCCGACCTGAGCGCCATCGACCGCAAGGCCCTGACCGGCATGGACGTGGTCAACTACGACACCGTCGAGTTCACCCTGGCGGTGCAGGACGAGGGCAACACCAAGTTCACCTACGCCGGCGGCGGCTCGGGCGCGCCCTACGTGCTCAGCCAGCTGACCGGCGCCTACCAGTCGTATCCCGACTTCCTCGACACCCAGCACTCGATCGAGACCAAGGAAGACGCCGACGCCTATCTGTCGCGCATGGAGGCCTTCGCGCGGCTGATGGACCAGGAGTCCGAGATCGCCAAGCGCGACTACGCCGACGGCGTGATCCCGCCGGACTTCATCATCGACAAGGCCCTGGTCCAGATGAAGGCCTTCGCCGACACCCCGACCGCCGAGGCGCCGCTGGTGCTGTCGGTGGCCCGCCGGACCAAGGCCAAGACCATCGCCGGCGACTGGGCCGGCGAGGCCAGCAAGATCTACGAGAACTCGGTGCTGCCGGCCCTGAAGCGCCAGATCGCCCTGCTGGAGGGCGTCCGTCCGAAGGCCACGCACGACGCCGGCGTCTGGCGCCTGAAGGACGGCGGCGACTACTATGCCGTGTCGTTGAAGAACTACACGACCGCCACCCTGACGCCGGACGAGATCCACCAGCTGGGCCTGGACCTGGTGAAGTCGATCAGCGCCGAGGCCGACAAGCTGTTCAAGAGCATCGGCATGACCAAGGGCACGGTCGGCGAGCGGATGGCCGAGCTGGGCAAGGACATCTACGAGAACACCGACGCGGCCAAGGAACAGCTGATCAAGGACCTGAACGCCAAGGCCCAATGGATCGAGAAGCAGCTGCCGGCCTATTTCGGCCAGCTGCCCAAGGCCCCGCTGGAGATTCGCCGGGTGCCCAAGGCCATCGAGGCCGGCGCGCCGGGCGGCTACTACAACTCGCCCTCGTTGGACGGCAAGCGCCCGGGCATCTACTGGATCAACCTGCGCGACACCAAGGAGCAGGCCAAGTACACCCTGACCACCCTGACGGTGCACGAGGGCGTCCCGGGCCACCACCTGCAGCTGTCGCTGTCGAACGAGGCGCAGGGCCTGCCGCTGCTGCGCAAGACGATCGGCAACTCCGGCTACGCCGAGGGCTGGGCGCTGTATTCCGAGCAGATGGCCGTCGAGATGGGCATCTACAAGAGCGACCCGCGCGGCCACATCGGCATGCTGCACGACGCCCTGTTCCGCGCCGTCCGCCTCGTGGTCGACAGCGGCATGCACTACAAGAAGTGGAGCCGCGAGCAGGCCGTGAAGTACATGGCCGAGACCATGGGCGACGAGGAGAGCGGCACGATCACCGAGATCGAACGCTATGTCGTCTGGCCGGGCCAGGCCTGCAGCTACATGATCGGCAAGATCACCTGGCTGCGCGCCCGCGAACGCGCCAAGAAGGCCCTGGGCAAGAAGTTCGACATCCGCCAGTTCCACGACGCCGGCATCCTGGCGGGCATGACCCCGCTGACCGTGCTGGACAAGGTGGTCGACGACTACATCGCCAAGACCAAGGCGGGGAAGTAGGTCGAGAAATCTCCCTCCCCCTTGTGGGGAGGGGGGACCGGCGAAGCTGGTGGGTGGGGCCTGCTGAGTCAGCAAGGCGAGTCAGCGGGCCCCACCCGTCCGCTTCGCGTCCAACCTCCCCATGAAGGGGAGGGAGTCATCGTTTACCCCCAGCCTTCCGAGACCCCCGCCCGGCGCGCGGCCGGGGCCACGGGCGTCAGCTTCAGCGCCGGCTGCGGCTGGTCGGACGGCTTGCCGAACAACCAGCCCTGGGCGAAGTCGACGCCGGCCTTGCGGACCACGTCCTCGACCTCGGCGGTCTCGACCATCTCGGCGACGGTGCGGATGTTCAGGTCGCGGCACAGCTCGACCAGCCGCCGGACCATGGCCCCGTCGCGGCCGTTGCCGGCCAGCTCCCGCACGTAGCGGCCGTCGATCTTGACGATGTCCAGGCTCAGTTCCTGCAGATAGGCGAACGACGAGGCGCCGGCCCCGAAGTCGTCCAGGCAGACCAGCGAGCCCAGGCCGCGCAGGGCCTGGATGTGCTGGTTGGCGCGCGGCAGGTCGTCGATGGCGCAGGTCTCGGTGATCTCGAAGATCAGCCGCCCCTTGGCCATGTCGCTCTTGGCCAGCAGGCGGTCGATGTGGTCGACGAAGCCCTCGTTGACGATGGTGCGGCCCGAGACGTTGATCGCCAGCTTCATCGCGCCGGTCCGGTCGGCGGCCAGGCGCTTGACCGCCATCTCGGCGATCGCGTGGTCCAGCTCCTCGATCAGGTCGAATTCCTCGGCCATGCGGATCAGCTGGAACGGGCTGCCGCCGTCCTCGAAGCGCACCAGGGCCTCGTGGTGGTGGGCCGCGCCGGTCCTCAGGTCGACCACCGGCTGGTAGGCCAGGGTGAAACGCCGCTGGCTGACCGCCAGGCCCAGGGCGCCGGCGCGCGACAGGGTGCGCTTGACCGAACGGTTCATCGCCTCGGACAGGCTGAGCGGCGGGGCGTCCTTCAGGCCCTCGCGCAGGAAGTCGTCGAGGGCGTAGCGCAGGGCCTTGAGGCTTCGGGCCGGGGCCGAGCCGCCGTCCACCGGCGCCACGTGGGCCTGCGCCTGGACGGACGTGACGCGGCTCAGGCGCTGGGCCATGTCGTCGGGATGGTCGGGCTTGGCCCGCATCAGGGCGAAGCGGTCGGGCGACAGGCGGGTGGCCATGGCGCCGGCGTGCGACTCGGCGCGCACGGCGCCGGCCAGCTTCAGGTCCAGGGCGCGGGCCTCGGGCTGGGACAGCTGCTGGCGCACGGCGTCCAGGCCCAGGAAGTCGACCATGGCCAGCTCCAGCTCCAGGCCGGTGACGCGCGCCGCCTCGAACAGGCCGCGGGCGATGTCCTCGAAGGCCTCGCGACCGCGCAGGCCTTCCTCGTCCAGCTGGCCGGACGGGGCGGGGGCCGGGGTGACCGAGACCGAGATCCGGCCGCCGTTGTCGGGCAGGGCGCGCAGGACCAGGGTCACGTGGCGCGCCGCGCCGCCGGCCATGCGGACGGTGATCGGGCCATGTCGCTGGCCGTCGTCCGTGGCGCTGGTCGCCGCGTCGATCAGGGGGCGGTCGGCGGCGGTGAACAGGTCGCGCCAGGCGCGTCCGGTCAGGGTCCGTTCGTCCTGGCCCATGATCCGCTGGGCCGCGCCGAGCGCCAGGCTCACGCGGCCGTTCTCGACTTCCAGAAGCAGGTCGGCGCTGGCGAAGGCCAGGCCCAGAAGGCGGCGCGGATCGATCGACAAGACTTTAGGTCCCCCGGAAGGGGGACAGCATCGCGGGGCGTCGTTAAGGCCGGGTTGAGCCGGGGCGTTTTCAGTCGCTTTCAGCGTCGGTCCGGGGCGCGAGGAATTGTCGCACGCGCCGCCCTCGAAGCGACCGGTTCTGACGTACCCTGCCTCTAGAGTAAGAACATGTTGCGAACATGGAACAAAACATGTACGCATTAATCATTCCACAGGCGGGTGGGCGCGGCGGTCGCGAACCTCCGATCCGACTGTCGGAATCATGGAATAAGGGCGGATATCTCCAATGAGCAATCAGGCGGCTTTGAAACTCGTGGGCAAAGAAGACGGCGACAAGCAACGCGCCCTCGAGGCGGCTCTGGCCCAGATCGATCGCGCGTTCGGCAAGGGCTCGGTGATGAAGCTGGGCGAGAAGGGCAAGGTCGAGATGGAGGCCATCTCCACCGGCTCGCTCGGCCTGGACATCGCCCTGGGCATCGGCGGCCTGCCCAAGGGGCGGGTGATCGAGATCTACGGGCCGGAAAGCTCGGGCAAGACCACCCTGGCCCTGCACGTGGTGGCCGAATGCCAGAAGGCTGGCGGCACCGCCGCCTTCGTCGACGCCGAGCACGCCCTGGACCCGGGCTACGCCCACAAGCTGGGCGTCAATCTCGACAACCTGCTGGTGGCCCAGCCCGACAACGGCGAACAGGCCCTGGAGATCACCGACACCCTGGTGCGTTCGGGCGCCGTCGACATCGTGATCGTCGACTCGGTCGCGGCCCTGACGCCGAAGGCCGAAATCGAAGGCGAGATGGGCGACAGCCTGCCGGGCCTGCAAGCGCGCCTGATGAGCCAGGCCCTGCGCAAGCTGACCGCCTCGATCAACAAGGCCAACACCATCGTCATCTTCATCAACCAGATCCGTCACAAGATCGGGGTGATGTACGGTAGCCCGGAAACCACCACGGGCGGCAACGCCCTGAAGTTCTACGCCTCGGTCCGCCTGGACATCCGCCGCACCGGTTCGATCAAGAACCGCGACGAGATCGTCGGCAACAACGTCCGGGTCAAGGTGGTCAAGAACAAGGTGGCCCCGCCGTTCCGCGAGGTCGAGTTCGACATCATGTACGGCGAGGGCATCTCCAAGCTGGGCGAGATCATCGACCTGGGCGTCAAGGCCGGGATCATCGACAAGGCCGGCTCCTGGTTCTCCTACAACAGCCAGCGCATCGGCCAGGGCCGCGACAACGTCCGCGAGTTCCTGAAGGCCAACAAGGACCTGTCGGCCGAGATCGAGGCCGCGGTCCGTCAATCGTCGCGGAAGATCGAGGAAGAACTGCTGGTCGGCGGTCCCGAGGACGACGACGCAGAGGAATAGGATTTTCGGGCGGCGGCTCCCCCATGGGCCGCCGACCGGAAGCTTCGCGGCCGCCGCCCACAGCGGGCGACCCCGCCTTATAGCCCGCCGTGAACACCGCCACGGCCGGCCGCGACCCGGGCGCCTGGACCCCATGCCAGGCGCCCGATTTCGTTAGTCCTCCCCCTCTGGGGGAGGTGTCGTTCTGGGCGAAGCCCAGGATGACGGAGGGGGCTGAGCCAGCGGCCGCTCCGTCCGCCTCCGCCCCCCACGGGGGCGGACAGACCGCGAAGCGGTCAGGCGGGGGCAAGTCGGTGCGCCAAGGTCCTTCCCCACAGAGGGGCGACGCGGCCGCACCGAGCGCGGCATTCCGCCTTCAACCCGTCGAGTTGGTTTCCACAAATCTTGAAACCGCGCTATGCAGCGCCGACTTCCGGTTCGACCGGACACGCGTACGGAACATCCGAGACACCTATGCCCAGCCTGAACGAGATCCGCAGCACCTTCCTGAACTATTTCGGCGCGGCCGATCACGCCATCACGCCCTCGGCGCCGCTGGTGCCGCAGAACGATCCGACGCTGCTGTTCGTCAACGCCGGCATGGTGCCGTTCAAGAACGTGTTCACGGGCGCCGAGACCCCGGCCCATCCGCGCGCGGTCAGCTCGCAGAAGTGCGTCCGCGCCGGCGGCAAGCACAACGACCTGGACAATGTCGGCTACACCGCCCGCCACCACACCTTCTTCGAGATGCTGGGCAACTTCTCGTTCGGCGACTACTTCAAGGAACAGGCGATCCACCACGCCTGGACCCTGCTGACCGACGAGTTCAAGCTGGCCAAGGACAAGCTGCTGGTCACGGTCTACCACACCGACGACGAGGCGGCGGACCTCTGGAAGAAGATCGCGGGGCTGGACGACAGCCGCATCATCCGCATCGCCACCAACGACAATTTCTGGTCGATGGGCGACACCGGCCCCTGCGGCCCGTGCTCGGAGATCTTCTACGACCACGGCCCCTCGATCCCCGGCGGCCCTCCCGGCAGCCCGGATGAGGACGGCGACCGCTTCATCGAGATCTGGAACCTGGTGTTCATGCAGTTCGAGCAGATGGCCGGCGGCGAGCGCGTCTCGCTGCCCAAGCCGTCGATCGACACCGGCATGGGCCTGGAGCGCGTCGCCGCCGTCCTGCAGGGCGTGCACGACAACTACGACATCGACCTGTTCAAGAGTCTGATCGCCGCCAGCGTCGAGCTGACCGGCGTCAAGGCCGAGGGCGACCAGGCCCCGTCGCACCGGGTCATCGCCGACCACCTGCGCTCGTCCTCGTTCCTGCTGGCCGACGGCGTCACGCCGTCGAACGAAGGCCGCGGCTACGTCCTGCGCCGGATCATGCGCCGGGCCATGCGCCACGCCTATCTGCTGGGCGCGCAGGTGCCCCTGATGCACCGCCTGGCCCCGACCCTGGTGGCCGAGATGGGCCAGGCCTATCCGGAACTGCGCCGCGCCGAGGCCTCCATCGTCGAGACCCTGCGCCAGGAGGAAGAGCGCTTCCGCGTCACCCTGGGCCGCGGCATGGGCCTGCTGGACGAGGCCACCGCCAACCTGACGGCCGGCGGCGTGCTGGACGGCGAGACCGCCTTCAAGCTCTACGACACCTACGGCTTCCCGCTGGACCTGACCCAGGACGCCGTGCGCGCCAAGGGCCTGACGGTCGACACCGACGGCTTCGACGTGGCCATGGACCGCCAGCGCACGATGGCGCGCGCCAACTGGGCCGGCTCGGGCCAGCAGGGCGCGGCCGCCGCCTGGTTCCCGATCCGCGAGGCCAACGGCCCGACCAACTTCGTCGGCTACGACAACACCGAGACCACCGGGACGGTGAAGGCCATCCTGGTCGACGGCACGCCGGTCCAGTCGGTCGAGGCCGGTACGACCGCCGACGTCCTGCTGGACCGCACCAGCTTCTACGCCGAGAGCGGCGGCCAGGCCGGCGACACCGGCGTGATCGAGGCCAACGGCGTCGAGAGCCGCGTGATCGACACCCAGAAGCAGGCCGGCGATCTGCACGTCCAGCGCGTCGAGCTGGCCGGCCCGCTGAAGGTCGGCGACCAGGTCGTGGCCTCGGTCGACGCCGCCAAGCGCCACACCACCCGCTCCAACCACTCGGCCGCCCACCTGGTGCACGCCGCCCTGCACCATGTGCTGGGCCCGCACGTCGCCCAGAAGGGCCAGATGGTCGACGGCGACCGCATGCGCTTCGACTTCAGCCACGGCGGCCCGCTGACCGCCGACGAGATCGAGCGCATCGAGGCCGAGGTCAATGCGGTGATCCGCCAGAACGTCCCGGCCGAGACCAAGGAAATGGCGCCGCAGGAGGCCATCGAGGCCGGCGCCGTGGCCCTGTTCGGCGAGAAGTACGGCGACAGCGTCCGGGTGCTGACCCTGGGCAAGTCGCTGACGGATGAGGCCAAGGCCTATTCGGTCGAGCTGTGCGGCGGCACCCACGTGGCCCGCACCGGCGACATCGCCCTGTTCAAGATCGTCTCCGAGCAGGGCGTGGCCGCCGGCGTGCGCCGCATCGAGGCCCTGACCGGCGAGGCGGCCCGCCGCTTCCTGCTGGACCAGGCGGGCGTCGCCAAGGCCCTGGCCGACCAGTTTAAGACTCCGGTCGCCGAGGTCCTGGCCCGCGTCGACGCCCTGGTCGCCGAGCGCAAGGCCCTGGAGAAGCAACTGGCCGAGGCCAAGAAGCAGCTGGCCCTGGGCGGCGGCTCGGGCGGTGGCGCGGCCGGCCCCGAGGACGTCGCCGGTACGGCCCTGATCGCCCGCGTCCTGGACGGCGTCGGCGGCAAGGAGCTGCGCGGCGTGGCCGAGGAGTTCAAGAAGCAGCTGACCTCGGGCGTCGTGGCCCTGGTCGGGACCACCGACGGCAAGGCCGCCGTCACCGTGGCCGTGACCGCCGACCTGACCGGCAAGTTCAGCGCCGCCGACCTGGCCAAGGCCGCCGTGATCGCCATGGGCGGCCAGGGCGCCGGCGGCAAGCCCGACTTCGCCCAGGGCGGCGCGCCCGATGCGTCGAAGGCCCAGGACGGCCTGGACGCCATCAAGGCCGCTCTGGCCGGCTAAGCCCGGTCCGAAGCGCACGACACAAGGACGGTCCGGCTCGCCGCCGGGCCGTCCTTTTTGTTTGGGCCGGCCCGCCTTTCCCTAGGCCTCATCTTCCTGACGACGCTCTTCCCGCACGAACAGTCCCGTGTCGGGATCGCGGAGGAAGGCGGAGCCGATCGGCTCGTCCAGCAGATGGATCCAGCTGTCGTCCTGGTTCAGCACGACGCCGATCGCGACATAGGTCGGTCCGCGAGCCTCGACCTCGCCCTTCGCCAAGCCGCTTTCATCGGCCCGGATGCGCCAGCCGCTGTCGGGAAAGCGGTCGCCGTCTTCGGCCAGATCGGGCTCCTCGCGATAGAGGTAGCCGACAGGGGCGTCGCCATCGACGACGTGCTGATCGACCATGCAGCGATCCCAGACCTGGCGTTCGGGCGCGCGCGCCGGCGCCCTGGCGGGGTCGGCCCACTCGATGTCGATCACATGATGGCGGGCGAAGCGCACCGTGGCGCCGAGCTTCAGCTGCGGCATGTCGTTGGGGACGTTGTCGAGGACGCCGAGAAGGTGGTCGGGTCCGATCTCGACGATCTGCACCCACATGCGCTCCACCGCCCATTCCCGGCCGGGCGGATCACCGCGGAACATCAGCTTGGCGTGATCGCCGACCGCCAACGCCCGCAATTCATCTTCCGGCGGCAGATGGAAGGTGTAAGGGGCCTCGCGGGCGATGGGGCGTGGATCGTCCAGTTCATAGCGTCCGAACAGCCGGCGTCGCAGGTCGTGGATGCGGTCGAGAAGCGTCCTCATGGCGCTGATCGTTAGCGTGTGGAGCGCCGCCCGGCAAACCTAGCCTGCGGCCGTCGCGCCCGCCCGCATCGTCGCGCGATAGTCCCGCGGAGTCGTGCCCACCTCGTCGCGGAAGGCGCGGTTGAAGGGGCCCAGGGAGGCGAAGCCGCAGGCGAAGGCGATCTCCAGGATCGACCGCCGCTCGTCCGGCGCGGCCAGCATGCCCTTGGCCCGCGCGATCCTGTGGTGGTTGATCCAGCGGTTGAAGTTGGCGAAGCCCAGCGCCGTGCTGATGCACTGCGAGACCCGGTGCTCGGGCTCGCCCAGCCGCGCGGCGACGTCGCCGATCTTGAGCTCGGGCCGGCTGTCGACGGCCTCCTCGACCAGCAGCCGCCGAAGGCGCTCGGCCAGGCGCGCGTCGTCCTCGGTCGGGGCGCGGCGGGCGGTCCGCGCCGCCAGCGGATGGCCCATGCGGAACCGCACCGCCGCCAGGACGGCCACCAGGCCCGTCAGAGCGCAGGCGCTCTTGACCAGGTCGTCCCGTAGCGCCTCGCCGGGCCCGTCGCCCACGGCGCGCAGACCCAGCACCGAGACGGCCACCAGCCCGGCGTAGACCGTGACGAAGGCGAACCGGAACCGCTTCTCGCCGACCGGCAGGTCGGGCGTGTAGCGATGGAAGGGCTCGACGAAGGTCAGCAGCAGGGCGGCCGAGCCGCTGAGCGTGTAGAGGCTGTCGGCGACGCGCCCGACCATGCCGCCCGCGGGGGCCAGGACCGATAGCGCGCCGCTCAGCGCCAGGACCAGGCCGACGACGCGGGCCCATCGTGCGTCGCGCGGGGCCGGATCGAACAGGGCGCGGGCCACCAGCCAGGCCCAGCCGCAGGCGCCGACGCCGATCAAAGAGAAGGCCGTCGCGGCGCCGCCTTCGAGAAGGCGGCCGAGGATGTAGCAGACGAACGACGCCGCCGCGATCGTCGCATGGACCTGCAGCCGGCCGCGTGGCCGCCACGGTCGGAAGCCTTTCTCCACGGTCGCGATCGAAGCGTTGAAGGTCGTCATGCGGCGAAAGTGCCCCTCGGGGCCCGGCCCTGTCCACCGGCCCGCGCGACCGGCGGAAAATATCTCTCGCCGAATTCCAAATCGGCGAGACCTGCGGCAGGCGTCGCCGCCATCCCTGCCGTCGGCCTCAGCCTCGAGGTCGCGTCAGGAGCCGCCATGTCGATCCCTTCCTCGTCCCCGTTTCCCCGGACCATCGGGGCCGCCGCCCTGCGCTGGGCGGGCGTCCTCTGGTTCAGCGTCGCCGCCCTCGGCCAGAGCGCCTTCATCGCCTTCATCCTGGCCTTCTACGGCGTTCGCACCGCGACCGGGAATTTCGCCGGCTGGAACGACAAGCCCCTGATCACCGGCTACGTGAAGGGCGACGACGCGGGCAACGCCGTCTTCGCCGCCCACGTGCTGCTGGCCTCGGTCGTGACGCTGGGCGGCTTGATGCAGATGATCCCCGGCCTGCGCCGCCGATGGCCCAGGCTGCATCGCTGGACCGGCCGGACCTTCCTCGTCGTCGCCGTCTTCCTGGCGCTGAGCGGCGTCTGGATGGCGGTCGTCCGGGGAACCTACCTGTCGGTGATCTCGGCCGTCGCCATCCTGGTCAACGCCGCGCTCATCCTGGTCTTCGCCGGCCTGGCCTGGCGACACGCGGTCAAGCGGCGGTTCGAGGCGCATCGGCGCTGGGCCCTGCGGACGTTCATGGTGGTCAGCGGGGTCTGGTTCCTGCGGGTCGGGATCATGGGCTGGATCCTCGTCAACCGGGGCCCCGTCGGCATGACCGACGACATGTCGGGCCCCGCCGACGTGGTGCTGACCTTCGGCAGCTACCTGATCCCGCTGGCGATCCTGGAGCTGTACGGCGCGGTCGAGCGGAGCGCCGGCGGCGTCGGCAAGGTCCTGGCGGCGGCCCTGGTCGTGGTCGCCTCGGCCTTCACGGCGGCCGGGGTCTTCGGGACCATCGCCTTCATGTGGCTCCCCCACGTCTGGCCGAAGGCCTAGCGGCGGTCCTCCAGGATCATCGCCGCGCCCTTCTCGGCGATCATCACGGTGGGGGCGTTGGTGTTGCCCGAGGTGATGGTCGGCATCACAGAGGCGTCGACCACCCTCAGGCCCTGCAGCCCGCGCACCCGCAGGCGCGCGTCGACCACGGCCCAGGCGTCGCCCGCCGGGCCCATGGCCGCCGTGCCGACGGGGTGGAAGATCGTCGTGCCCAGCGCCTTGGCCGCCGCCAGCAGGTCCTCGTCCGTCCGGGCCGCCGCGCCGGGACGGAACTCCTCCGGGGCGTAGGGCGCCAGGGCCGGCTGGCTCACGATCCGGCGGGCCCAGCGCAGCGAGGCGATCGCCACGTCGCGGTCCTCCCAGGTGGCCAGGTAGTTGGGATCGATCCGGGGCGGATCGGCCAGGCCCGGACCCGACAGGGCGACGGCGCCACGGCTGGTGGGGCGCAGGTTGCAGACGCTGGCCGTGAACGCCCCGAACCGGTGCAGGCCGTCGCCCCAGCGGTCCAGGCTGAGCGGCTGGAAGTGGAACTGCAGGTTCGGCGTCTCGCGGCCGGGGTCCGAGCGGCAGAACATCCCCAGCTGCGACGGGGCCATGGTCAGGGGACCCGACCGCCGCAGGGCGTAGTCGAGGCCCATGCCCGCGCGCCGGACCAGGTTGGCGTAGTCGGTGTTCAGGGTGCGCACCCCGGAGACCTTGTAGACCGGCCGGATCTGCAGGTGGTCGTGCAGGTTGGCGCCGACGCCGGGCAGGTGATGCCGCACCACGACGCCGGCCTGCCTCAGCCGTTCGGCGTCGCCGACGCCCGAGCGCTGCAGGATCAGCGGCGAGCCGATCGCCCCGGCCGCCAGGATCAGCTCGCCGGCGACCCGGGCGGTCAGGACCTGGCCGCCGCGCACCGCCCGCAGGCCGGTCACCCGCCGGCCGTCCAGGTCGATGTGCTGGACCTCGACGCCGGTCTCCAGCCGCAGGTTGCCGCGCGTCAGCACCGGCTTGAGGAAGGCCGTGGCGGTGCTCCACCGCCGGCCCGCCCGCTGGTTGACCTGGAAATAGGACGAGCCGGAATTGTCGCCGCCGTTGAAGTCGTCGATCGCCGGGACGCCGGCCTGTTCCCCGGCCCGGCGGATGGCGTCCAGGATGTCCCAGCGCACCCGGGGATGCTCCACCCGGTACTCGCCGCCCGACCGGTGGTGATCGCCCGGCGGCGCGATGTGGTCCTCGTGGCGCAGGAAGTAGGGCAGGACGTCCGACCAGCTCCAGCCCACCAGTCCCTTCTGCCGCCAGGCGTCATAGTCCTGGGCCTGGCCGCGCATGTAGATCATGGCGTTGATCGACGAGGAGCCGCCGATCACCTTGCCGCGCGGATAGGGCAGGCTGCGGCCGTCCAGGCCGGGCTGGGGGACGGTCTCCAGCCGCCAGTCGGCGCGCGGGTGGCCGATGGCGAACAGGTAGCCGACGGGGATGTGGAACCAGATCCAGTCGTCCCGGCCGCCCGCCTCGAGCAGCAGCACCTTGACCGACGGATCGGCCGACAGGCGGTTGGCCAGCACGCAGCCGGCTGAGCCGGCGCCCACCACGACGTAGTCGAACGTCCCCAGGTCGATCTCGCCCGCCATCCCGCCCCATCCTTCGCCCGCGCCGCTTCGGGCGCTAGACCGGGATATCGCTGTACAGTCGATACGTCTCGTCGGCGATGGCCATGAACGGCTTGAGGACCAGATCGCCGTCGAGCCGCACATGCCGCCTCCTGCGGCAGGCGCGCCGAAATAGTGAACGTCGATCTCCGAAGCGCCGATTTCGTGATCACGGAGACTCGCCGTCCCGGCGGTACGGGCGCAACCTCGTCTCGGGATGTTCAAGCCGGAGGGACGGGCATGAGCGAGGAATCCGTGGGCGGGGGCGTGGCCTACGAAAAGGTCGACGCCGCCTATTTCGACAAGCGGGGCCTCAAGCGTTACGCGGGCGTGTTCTCGCTGTGGGCGCTGGGCGTGGGGGCGGTGATCTCGGGCCAGTTCTCGGGCTGGAACCTGGGCATGGCGACCGGCGGCTGGGGCGGCATGCTGGTGGCCACCCTGATCATCACCGTCATGTACCTGGGCCTGACCTTCTCGATCGCCGAGATGGCCGCGGCCCAGCCGCACACCGGCGGGGCCTACAGCTTCGCCCGCGCCGCCATGGGGCCGTGGGGCGGCTTCGTCACCGGCCTGTGCGAGAACGTCGAATACGTGCTGACGGCGGCGGTCGTCTGCTTCTTCATCGGCTCGTACCTGGGCGGCATCTTCGAGACGCCGGCCTGGGTGCAGCCGCTCTACTGGATCGGCTCCTACGTGATCTTCGTGGGGCTGAACGCCGGCGGGGTGGCGATGTCGTTCCGGTTCACGGTGTTCATCACCCTGCTGGCCCTGGCCTGCCTGGCGGTGTTCTGGGTCAGCGCCCTGCCGCACGCCGACTTCGCCAAGTACGCCATGAACGTCGGGCCGGGCGGGACCGAGCTGAAGGACGGGCACGGCCCGTTCCTGCCGGCCGGGATCGGCGGGGCCCTGGCCCAGCTGCCGTTCGCGGTCTGGCTGTTCCTGGCCATCGAGCAGCTGCCCCTGGCGGCCGAGGAGAGCCACACGCCGCAGCGCGACCTGCCCAAGGGCATCATCCTGGGCATCTCGACCCTGATCGTCTCGGCCCTGCTGGTGCTGTGGCTGAACAGCGCCATCGCCCCGGGGACCTTCGCCCTGGCCAAGTCGGGCGAGCCGATCCTGGAGGGCTTCCGCACGATCTACGGCGGCGGCCTGGCCAAGGTGCTGGCGGCCGTCGCGGTGGCCGGGCTGATCGCCAGCTTCCACGCCATCATCTTCGCCTATGGCCGGCAGATCTATTCGCTGTCGCGGGCCGGCTACTTCCCCCGCGCCCTGTCGGTGACCCACGGCGTGCGCAAGACGCCGGACGTGGCCCTGCTGACCGGTTCCGGGGCCGGCCTGGCGGTGATGCTGGCGGTCTGGTTCATCCTGGGCGCCGAGAAGGGCGCGGCGGTGATCGGCGGCACCCTGCTGAACATGGCGGTGTTCGGGGCGATGCTGTCCTACGTGGCGCAGGGGGTGTCGTTCATCCTGCTGCGCCGCAAGTTCCCCGACCTGGAGCGGCCCTACAAGAGCCGGTTCGGCCTGACCGGCGCGGGCCTGACGGTGGTGATCTCGCTGGTGACGATCTTCTATCAGCTGAAGGACCCGATCTATCGCGCCGGGGTGATCGGGGTGGCGATCTGGTTCGCGGTGGGCGTGGCCTATTTCGCACTATTCGGCCGGAAAAAGCTGGTGCTGTCGCCGGAAGAGGCCTTCGCGATCAGCGGCGGCAAGGCGGCCTACGAGACCCACTGACGTCAGGGTTTGCGGCCCTTTCAGGGGACGGGCTGGGGGCAAGCTGTCCCCAGCTTGTCCCCTGAAACTCATCGCGATTTCGAATATCGATGTTCACCCAATGGCCGTGACAGGCTATCGAGGGGAAACAACGGTGAGGAAATCCATGACGTCGCGGTCCGTGATCTCCGCCCCATTCTTCGCGAGTGTGGCGGTCGCCCTCATGCTCGGCGCGGTCGCCGCGCCAAGCCTGGCCCAGGCTCCCGCCAACCTGACGGCGGCCCTCGCCGATCCGGCCCGGCCCGCCGCCGACACCGCCCGGGACGCCGCGCGCCACCCGGCCGAGCTGCTGGCCCTGGCCAACGTCAAGCCCGGCGCCAAGGTGGTCGACCTGATCATGGGCGGCGGCTACTTCACCCGCATCCTGTCGCCGGCGGTGGGGCCGACCGGCGCGGTCTACGCCTATCAGCCGGCCGAGTTCATCAAGTTCAAGGCCCAGTACGGCGAGGACCTGAAGACCGTCGCGGCGGCCTACAAGAACGTCACGCCGCTGGACGCCAGCCTAGGCGCGCTGGACCTGCCCGACGGGCTGGACGCGGTGATCACCGTGCAGAACTACCACGACCTGCACCTGTCGCCGTTCCCCGCCGACACCGCCGCCAAGGTCAACGCCGAGGTGTTCAAGTCGCTGAAGCCGGGCGGGGTGTTCCTGGTCGTCGACCACGCCGCCGCGCCGGGCTCGGCGGACGCGCCGAACAAGCTGCACCGCATCGAGATGGCGACCGTGAAGTCCGAGGTCGAGGCCGCCGGCTTCAAGCTGGCCGGGGAAAGCCCGCTGCTGCACAGCGCGGCCGACCCGCACACCGCCAGCGTCTTCGACCCGTCGATCCGGGGCAAGACCGACCAGTTCGTCCTGAAGTTCGTGAAGCCTTAGGGGAGGGGGAGGGGGGACACGCGCTCGCCGTCAGCCGCGCCGGGAGAACAAGAGCGCCGTTCGCGAGTTGCGTGTCCCCAACCTTACCCCGCCCGGATCACCCCCCGAACGACCGGCCCGAACCACCGAAGCCGCCGCGCGAGATCACCGAGCTGCGGCTCTGGACGCGGGCCGGGGCTCGCATCTCCGGCGCGTTGAAGCTGTCGGTGCGCACGCGGGTGCGGCCGGTGACGTAGTCGCGCGACAGCGGATAGCCCGAGCCGCCGTAATAGGTCCCGCTGCGGTCGCGGTACATCGGCGCGCCGTAATAGCCGCCGCCCATGTTGTTCAGCGCCTGACCGACGATGAAGCCGGTCAGCAGCGGGGTGAAGAAGCTGCCGCCGCCGCCGTTGTTGCGCGGCACGCACTGGTCGACGCCGTAGCGCTCCTCGCAGCTCTGCTGGTCGCCGAACTTCGGGGCGTTGGCGGCGCTGTCCTTCTGGGCCTGGTCGTAGGCGGTCTGGCACTGGGCGGCGGTCATGTCGCCGGAGGTCTTGCAGTCGTCCAGCGAGGCGTAGGTCTTGGCGTCGATCTCGCGCGAGGCCGACGGCGGGTCGCCCCACTGGGTGGCCGTGCCGGGATCGTCGCAGGCGCTGACCGAGATCGCCGTGCCGGCCATCAGGCCGGTCAGGGCCAGGCCGCTGGAGCGCAGGCGGCGGCGGGGAGGGGAGGTTTGTACAGTCATGGCGCGCCTCAGGCCGTCATGCAGGCGGCGTTCAGCACGCCGACCACGAGGGAGATGCTCATCAGGTAGACGCCGGCGGCGACCTCGCCCTTCTCGATCCGGGCGGTCACGTCCTTCATCACCACCACGCGCACCAGGGTGAAGGCGGCGATCTGCAGCACGCCGGCCAGGGCCGCCCAGGCGCAGAACTCCAGCAGGGTGACGGTGTTGCTGAGCGCCGAAGCCAGGGGCAGCACGTAGCCGACCAGCGCCCCGCCCAGGGCCAGGGCGGCGGCGACGTTGCCCTCGCGGATCAGCTTGGCCTCGTTGTAGGGCGTGACCCACTGGTAGACGATCTTGAAGATCACCGTAAACAGGCCCGCGGCCACGAAGGCGACCACGAAGGCCAGGGCGCTGGCGCCAAATCCGTGCAGGTCCATCTGTTTCCCCCTTGGGCCCCTAGGCCCTAAATTCGCCGACGCCCAGCGGGACGCCGATCATGATCTCGAACGACACCTCGGTGCGGTCCTCGTTCTCCTGTTCGATGGCCAGCAGGAGCTCGCGGCCTTCGCCGGGCAGGTCGCGGCCGAACAGCATGCAGGTCTGGAAGATACGCCGATCCGGGATGCCGTCGCGGTCGTCGTGGACGTCTTCCCAGAAGGCGACCGGCTCCTGGCTCTCGGCCTCGTCGCCGAACCACAGGCGCTGGTACTCGGGCAGGCCGGGGCCGGTGAAGGCGCGCGCCCGCAGCCGCTTGCCCCAGGCGTCGCGATCGGCGCGGCCGCCCGGATAGGCGCTGTCCCAGGGGACGAAGACGGTGATGTCGTTGACCCGCTGGCCCTCGCGGTCGTCGGACACGGCTTGGAACATCACGTCGTCGTCGGTGTAGAACCGGTGGACGAAGCCGCCGTCCTTCAGGTCGACCAGGCCCTGGGCGGTGATCTCAAGCGTGTCGCGGTCCAGCGGGAAGCGCAGGTCGTCGCCCAGCCGGCGCCAGGCCAGGGTGTCCAGCCAGACGGTGCGGCCCAGGGTGACGTTGCGGATCGCCGGCAGGGCCGAGGCGGGGGCTGTGTCCTTGCGGCCGAAGAGCTTGCTGAACATGAACGACCCGATGCGAAACTCGCGTCACATGTACGACGCGAACCGCGGCGACAAAAGGGGCGGCGGGATTACCAACTTGTCATGCGACCACGTAAGGTCGCGCTCTCGACGACTGACGTTCGCCCGCCCATCTAGTATGAACTCGCCTGAACAGGCCCACAGAGAGGATCACGCCCCCATGAGCCAGACCGCCTGGACTGTCCGCACCCTGAAGGCCGCGCTCGACGAAGCGCCGGGGCGTGGCGCCGACGAGCTGACGGTGCGGGTGCTGGAAGGCGCCGAGCCGGTCCTGCTGGCCACCATGCACTGGCAGGGCGACCTGGAGATCTATGTCAGCGTCAGCGACCAGCAGATCGCCGCCTCCACCCTGCTGTGGCCCGTCGACGAGCAGAGCGACCGCCACGCCTTCAACGAGTTCCTGCTCAAGGCCCAGAAGCTGGTGCCGCTGTCGAACTTCGGCATCAGCACCGTGGGCGGGCGCGACTATTACGAGCTGTTCGGCGAGATCTCGACCACCTCGCCGGTCGAGGAGATCCTGATCGAGCTGCGCACCCTGGCCGAGAACGCCATAGACGCGGCTTCCGACCTGCGCGCTTCCTTCTCCCCCGCCGCCTGACCCATAAGAGCCTCAAGAGAGACCACCCCCATGTCCATCTGGAACAAGCTGTTCACCCTGGGCCGCGCGGGCGCGCACGAAGCCACCGCCGCCGTCGTCGACGCCAACGCCCTGCGCATCCTGGACCAGGAGATCCGCGACGCCGACGCCGCCCAGGGCAAGGCCCGCGACGACATGGCCACGCTGGTGGCGCGCCGCCGCATCCTGGAGAAGGAGGTCGCCGGCTTCCGCGACCAGGTGACCAAGTACGAGGGCTCGGCCCGCGCCGCCGTCCAGAAGGGCGACATGGACCTGGCCCGCCAGGTGGCCCAGCGCATCGCCGACCTCGAGCAGGACATCGCGCTGAAGGAGCCGCAGATCGGCGAGATGCGCGCGGCCGAGGACCAGCTGCACACCGCCATCACCGCCACCGACCGCCGCATCGAGACCCTGCGTCGCGAGGTCGAGGTCGTGAAGGTCAACGAGAGCGTCCAGAAGGCCCAGGCCGCCGTCTCGGCGCGCGGGGCCGGCGCGGGCGCCGCTCTGGGCTCGGCCGCCGACAGCCTGGCCCGCATCAAGGAGCGCCAGGCGATCCGCGGCGAGAAGATCAAGGCCGCCGGCGAGCTGGAAGACCGCCGCACCGGCGCCGACCTGGACGAGAAGCTGCGCCTGGCCGGCATCCTGCCGGGCCAGTCCAGCGCCGACGACGTCCTGGCCCGCCTCTCCGCCCCGCCGCCGCTGCAGATCGAGCAGAAGGACGGCAAGACCGAGTAGGTTTCCGGTCCTCAAAGGGTTGTCATCCCGGAAGCGCGCAGCGCTGTCAGGAATCCAGGTGAACCGCACCGCATCAGCCCAGTCCCTTGGGTCCCGGACAGCCTCTGCGAGGCTTCCGGGATGACGACGGATTGGAAGCGCCGGGCCCTGTCGACCGCAATGCTGAAATGGATTGAAGCCTGATGCGCCGCCTGAAACTCACCCCGCGTCCCGACTGGCAGGCCAAGGCCGACGCGGTCGGGTTCGTCTATCACCACACCGAGGGCCAGGCGTACTGGGACGAAAGCGTCGCCTACGCCTTCACCCTGGACCAGGTGGAGCAGGACCTGGAGCCGGCCGCGGCCGAGCTCCACGACCTGTGCCTGGACCTGGTCGACGAGGTCGCCGGCAGCCAGGAGCTGATGGAGCGGCTGGCGATCCCGGAGGCGCATCGCGACCTGGTGGCCGGCTCCTGGCGCGCCAAGCAGCCCTCGCTCTACGGCCGGTTCGACTTCGGCTACGACGGCAAGGCCAAGCCCAAGCTCTACGAGTACAACGCCGACACCCCGACCAGCGTGTTCGAGGCGGCCACCTTCCAGTGGCTGTGGCTGGAGGAGCTGATCGCCAACGGGACGTTCCCGGCCAACGCCGACCAGTTCAACAGCCTGTTCGAGGCGTTGCGCGACCGGTTCAAACGCCTTTTTCCGAAGGGTGGCTTCGTCCACTTCGCCAGCGACGAGGACGCCGTCGAGGACCGCCAGACCGTGCGGTTCCTTGAGTACCTGGCCCTGCAGTCGGGCGTCGAGCCCAAGTTCGTGGCCATGGACAACATCGGCCTGAACGAGGAAGGCCAGTTCGTTGACCTGGAGGGCTTCGTCCTGCAGGCGGCGTTCAAGCTGTATCCCTGGGAGTTCATGCTGCGCGAGCCCTACGCCGCGCATCTGGAGACCGCCCAGGTGCGCTGGATCGAGCCGCCGTGGAAGGCGATCCTGTCGAACAAGGGCGTCCTGCCGCTGCTGTGGGAACGCCATCGCGGCCATCCCAACCTGCTGGAGGCCTATTTCGAGGGCGACCCGGCGGCGAGCGCCCTGGGCGGACGGTTCGTGCGCAAGCCGTTGTTCTCGCGCGAGGGCGCGAACGTCGAGATCGTCGGGGGGGATGAGCCGGTCCTCGACCAGGGCTACGGCGAGGAGGGCGCGATCGTCCAGGCCTACCACCCGCCGCCGGACTTCGACGGCAAGCGCCCGGTGGTCGGGGCGTGGATGGTCGGCAACGAGCCGGCGGGCATCGGCATCCGCGAGGACGACAGCGTGGTGACCAAGAACCTGGCGCGGTTCGTGCCGCACGTGATCGAGGGGTAGGCTCGCCGACCACCCGTGGCGAGCCGCTCCACCTTTTGGTGCGAACAAACTTTGGGTTGTGTATTCTCTGGCCTTTGATGAGAGGAGAAGACCCATGCCGGACGCCCCTCCAGGCCTCGAGCCCATCGCCGCCGTCGGCCAACGCCGCACGAACACCGCGAACCCCTTTCCCGGCCGGCCTCCCGAGGCGGAAGACGAGCGCTGGGAGTGGAACACCGACGCGGCGGCGGCCGAGGCGAAACGGCGCTTCGACCTGGCCGCCAAGGGCCGCGGCGAACAGCTGGGGCACCGGGAGCAGTCGGCGGTCCTCTACAAGTCCGGCGACGGCGTCGCCGTCGGCGCCCTGGGAACCGGCGCCATCGGGACCGGTTCCGCGCCGTACAACTTCACGGGCATCGCCACGAAGGACGTCATCGGCATCATCCACAACCACCCCGGCGGAACGCTGATCCCGTCCGCGGCCGACTGGAACGCGGTCTATGACCGGTTGGGGGCCGATATCACCGCGGCGGGGGGAGATGGGTCCAGGTTGTTGATGTACATCATCGGCGCCACCTATCCGCCGGAGGGCCCGAAGCCGACCTGGGTCATCTTCGTCTATGATCATCGCAATCGGACCGAAACCGTGCACGGACCCGAAGTGAACCCCGCGGGACAGCCTTGCTGAGACCCCTGGCCTTCGCGGGCGTCGCGATGCTCGCGGCCCTGGTCTGCGGCCCGCCCTGCGGGGCCGCCGACGGCGTCTTCGAGCGCGAGGCCGCCAAGGCCCGCGGCGAGAGGCTCGAGGGCCTGGGGCCGACGGCGGGCTTCACCCGGCTCCACAGCCTGACCGGGGCGTGGAGCGTGGTGTCCGTCTACATCCAGCGCCCCCAGTCGCCGCGCGGCCGCTGGGTGGCCAGGCGGGTCGCCAGCGACATGGAAGGCCCCGCCTGGACCGACGCGGCCAGCTGCCCCGACCTGGTGACCAGCCTGGCGCTCCTGGAGCGCCTGGCCCCGCAGCGGCTCGAGGTCCTGGGCCTGTCGCCCTATGCGCCGCCGCGCGCCTACACGGCCGACGGTACGCTGCAGACCGTCTGGAGCCTGGACGGCGCCCAGCCGGACGGCGCGCCGATCACCGTCGAGTGGTCGTCCAATTCGGGAGACCTGGCGCGATGGGGCGAGGCGACCGAGGCGCGGCTGGCCAAGTGCTGGAAGCCGGAGCCCAAGCGCTAGGCCGGCCTCACGTTTCCGCCGCGAAGGCGAAGACGTCCTTGGCGGGGATCAGGACCGTGAGGCCCTGCTGGTCCGAGGCCTGGACCAGGCCCAGCAAGCGTCCGGCGCTATCGACCGCCGGCGCGCCGCTCATGCCGGGGGCGGCGTTCACGCGGACGATGACGCCGGCGTACGAAGCCCCGCCGTCGCCCCCCAGGACACCGGTCTCGGCGAAGCGTCCGACCTCCAGGACCGGATCGCTTTCATAGCCGTTCCTGGGATCGACCCAGACCACCACCACGCGCTCCCCGAACGCCGCGTCCGACGGCGTGCGGTCCAGCGGCGGCAAGGCCAGCGCCTCGTCGATCCGCAGCAGGCCCAGATCCAGGACGCCGTCCCGCCGCACCAGCTTGGCGGGCGCGGTCGCGCCTTGCCGCAGGCCGATCCGGAAGGACGCGCCCTTGACGCCCTTCGCGGCGTCCAGGACGTGCCCCGCCGTCACCACCAGCCCCTCGGCGTCGACCACCAGGCCGTTGGCCATGCCGATGAGTTCGCCCTTCTTGGTGAGCGTTTCCACCGTCACGACCCGGCCGCTCAGGTCGCGGAGGATGTCCTGCAGGGCGAGGACCGCGCGTTCGGCCTGGGCGGCCGGAGCGGTCGCCGCGATCGTGGTCAGGGCGCTGGTCGCACCGGGTCCCTTGAAGGCCTCGGCCAGGTCGATCGCCACCTTGGAATTGCCGAGCGTCGAGATCGCGATCAGCGCCGCCTTGCGCCTTTGCTCGTCGGTCGAGGCCAGGTGTTCGATGAACTTCTCGACCGTCTGGGCCTCGGCGAACTGGATCTCGCGGTCCTTGCGCCCTTCCTCCGCCGCCTTGCGCGCTTCCTCGGCCGCCGTCTGACGGCGGTTGTAGATATGGGTCGCATAGAAGCCGATGCCGGCCACCACGACGCCGGAGATCAGCCCGGAGAGCGCGGTCAGCTTGTCCCAGACGTCCTTGTCGGGCTTGAGCAGCTTGGCCTTGATGGCGTCGATCTGGGCCTGGAGCGCTTCCGGCGTGGGCGGTGGGGTCGCGGCCAGGGCCGCCGGGGCGACCGACAGCAGCAGGCCCGCCGCGGCCAGGGCCGCGACGCTGAGGCGAGAGGACGAGGCGCGTGTCTTGTCCAGGGATCAACCCTCCCGGCGACGGGCCTGGCGCCATGCTAGGACGTGCGGCGGCCAAATTGCAATGCAGGGTCGCGCGGGGCCTTCCCGCCGTGGACCCGCGAGGCCTTCCCGCCCTAGTCTCCCGCCCATGACCCTTCGCGCCATTCCCTACGGCCTGATCGTCCTGCGCGTCATGGCCGGGCTGGCGATCCTCGTCCTGGCCCTGGCGGTCGGCCTTCCGGCCCGCTGGGCCTGCGCCGTGCTGTTGGCCGTCGGCGTCCTGTCCGACATCTTCGACGGGGTGATCGCCCGGCGGCTGGATTGCGTCACCGATCGCCTTCGCACCTTCGACAGCCGCGCGGACGTGGTTTTCTGGCTGTGCGCGACCGCCGCCGTCCTGGTCCTGCACCCGGGCCTGGTCGCGACGCTCTGGCCGCCGGTCGCGGTGCTGGCGGTGATGGAGCTGACGGGACATGCGATCAGTTTCGCCCGCTTCCGCAAGGAGGCCTCGCCGCACCACCTGCTGTCGAAGCTGTTCGGCCTGGCCCTGTGGGGGCTGCTGACCCAGCTTCTGGTCGCGGGGACGGGCGGCTGGGTGCTGCCGGCCGCCTTCGCCGTGGGCGTCGCCTCCCAGCTGGAGGCCTGGGCGATCATGCTGATCCTGCCCGCCTGGCGATGCGACGTTCGCGGAGCGGGGCAGGCGCTGGCCCTGCGCCGCGCGGCCTCGGCGGCCTGAAAATCTCCACCGACCCTGTCGATCCGTCCGGGGCTGGTTCGTCGTCCTCAATAGCGACACAGTCCGGCGGCGACGGCGCCCCCGGTTCGCTCCAGCGAGGAAACCCCGATGCGTTACATGTGCCTGATCGTCACCAAGCCCCCCGGCCCGCCGGAGGCCACGCCCGAACTGGTCGAGGCGATGAACACCCTGGCCAACCGCGAGATCCAGGCCGGCCGCATGCTGGGCGGCGGCGGTCTGCTGCCGATCGACGCCGGGGCGCGCGTCTCCCTGTCGGCCGACGGCAAGTTCACCGTGCTGGACGGCCCGATGGTCGAGGCCAAGGAGGTGATCGGCGGCTATGCGATGTTCGAATTCGCCAGCAAGGAGGAGGCGGTCGCCTCGGCGGTCGAGTTCCTCCAGCTGCACAAGGACCACCAGCCGGGCTGGGAAGGGACGTGCGAGATCCGCCCGATGATCGAGCATTGACCCCGGTCCGGGCCCCATTCCTTGGCAAGCGCCGCCGGCGTCCGTGAGCGACGCCGACGCCCATCGCGCCGTCCTCGCCGTCTGGCGGGTCGAGCACCCCAGGCTGATCACCAGCCTGGCGAGGATGCTGCGCGACGTGCCCCTGGCCGAGGAATTGACCCAGGACGCCCTGGTGGCCGCGCTCGAGACATGGCCTTCCAGCGGCGTGCCCGAGCGTCCGGGCGCCTGGCTGATGGCCACGGCCAAGCGTCGGGCCCTGGACCGCCTGCGGCGCGGCCCCATGCTGGAGCGCAAGCACGGCATGGTGGCCCGCGAGCTGGAGCACGAGCAGAAGGCCGCGCCCGATCTCGACTCCGCCCTGGACGACGACATCGGCGACGAGATGCTGCGCCTGGTCTTCACCGCCTGCCATCCGCTGCTGTCGCGCGAGGCGCGGGCGGCCCTGGCCCTGCGGATGGTCTGCGGCCTGACGACCGACGAGATCGCCCGCGCCTTCCTGCTGACCGAGAGCGCGGTCGCCCAGCGCATCGTGCGGGCCAAGCGCACCCTGTCGGAGTCCGGCTTGGCCTACGAGACCCCGCGCGGGCCGGAACGCGCGGCGCGCCTGGCCTCGGTGCTGGAGGTCGTCTACCTGATCTTCAACGAGGGCTACACGGCCACCCGGGGCCAGGACTGGCAGCGGCCGCAGCTGTGCAACGAGGCCCTGCGGCTGGGGCGGGTGCTGACCGCCGTCGCGCCGGACGAGCCCGAGGTCCACGGCCTGCTGGCCCTGATGGAGTTGAACGCCTCGCGCACGGCGGCGCGGACCGACGCCGGGGGCGAGCCGGTGCTGATGCTGGACCAGGACCGCAGCCTCTGGGACCTGCTGCAGATCCGGCAAGGGCTGAAGGCGCTGAAGCGGGCCCAGGACCTGGGCGGGGCCGGCGGCTTCTACGCCCTGCAGGCGGCGATCATCGCCTGCCACGCCCAGGCGCCCACGGCGGCCGACACCGACTGGCTGCGCATCGCCGCCCTCTACGCCGAGCTGACCCGGGTGGCGCCGTCGCCGGTGGTGCAGCTGAACCGCGCCGTGGCGGTGGGCATGGCGCAGGGGCCGGCGGAGGGTCTGGCGATCGTCGAGGCCCTGGCCGACGAGCCGGCGCTGAAGGCCTACCACCTGCTGCCCGCCGTTCGGGGCGACCTGCTGCTGAAGCTGGGACGGTTCGAGGAGGCCCGCGCGGCGTTCGAGGCCGCCGCCGAGCTGGCGGGGAACGGGCGGGAGAAGGCGCTGCTGCTGCGGCGGGCGGAAGAGGCCGCGCGCCGCTGACGATCGCTGACGGGGACATGCACTCATTCCGCTGCGCCTGCCGGCTTCGCGCCGAGGTCGGAGTGAGTGCGTGTCCCCCAAGTCGGCCGTGGACTTGCCGGACACGCTCGGGGCGAAGGTGGGGACACGCACTCACCCTGATCGCCCTGGCAGGATTTCAGACGCCTTGCCGTGAGAGCATGTCCCCGGCGCGGGGATCGAGCCGCGTCTATCCCCGCCAGCGGCGAGGAAAACGCCAGCAACGTCAACGCCCTGCAGAAAAAGCAGCGTCACCGACGCGCCAGCATTCAAACCGCCCGCATACTGAACCGGTCACCATCACGGGGAGGGCTCTTGGTACCGGCCCAAGCAGGCGATGGGGATGGAACCGAGCGGGGCCGCTTGCCTTGGCTGGGGGGAGGTCTTGGGCGGCGGGGCTCAGAAGGTCCCAAGGCGCAA
>Ga0102595_100138_pt1 | contig 93439 bp, 108 predicted proteins | sample Araplaol_mTSA_r2_2_FD_76864 | JGI IMG/M metagenome (GOLD analysis project Ga0102595, IMG submission 76864) | Arabidopsis root microbial communities from North Carolina, USA - plate scrape MF_Col_mTSA_r2 (SPADES assembly) (version 2) | ecosystem: Host-associated > Plants > Roots > Endosphere... | reverse complement strand
GAACACGGATACAGCGTTGGATGGGGGCCGGTTGAGCAGCAGGCGGGCGATGAGACGCTCGCGGTCCGGGACTGGGGATCGTTGCTCCAGCCCGCCCGCCGGAGGCTTCAAGGCGGCGAGGTTCCAACAGAGCTCAGCGCCGCCGCGCTTCCGGACAACGACCGCGCGGAGCGATCGGGCTTCGTCGAAACGGTATTCTCTAATTTCTTCCGGACGATGTCCGGCGCTCCGCAGCCCTTTCCAACAGCTCACAGCCAGTTTGGCGTGGGATCACACCCCCTTGCCCCCACCTGGCGGCTTCGCCGCCTGTCCGCCCCCGTAGGGGGCGGAGCCGCCTGCGCGAGGCTCTTCCCCCTCCGGGGGAAGACGACCGCGAAGCGGTCCGTAGGGGGCAAGTGCTGACCGCGCCAAGCCAACCCATTTCACACCCAACCCCAAACCGTCCTATCTAATCCCCCATGACCGACGTCGCCGCGCCCGATTCCAACGCCCAGGCCTATTCCGTCTCGGAACTGGCCTTCGCCCTGAAGCGCACGCTGGAAGACCGCTACAGCTTCGTGCGGCTGCGCGGCGAGCTGTCGAAGGTCACCCACCACTCCAACGGCCACGTCTACCTGACCATCAAGGACGACAAGGCCGCCATCGACGGCGTGGTCTGGAAGGGCAATGTCCGCCAGCTGCAGATCCGGCCCGAGCACGGGCTGGAGGTCATCGTCACCGGCAAGATCACCACCTATCCCGCCGGCTCGCGCTACCAGATCGTCATCGAGACCATGGAGGCCGCCGGGGTCGGCGCACTGCTCGCCCAGCTGGAGCGGCTGAAGGCCAAGCTGCATGCCGAGGGCCTGTTCGCGGCGGACCGCAAGCGTCCCCTGCCCTCGATGCCGGCCGTGGTCGGGGTGATCACCAGCCCGACCGGGGCGGTGATCCGTGACATTCTCCATCGCATCCGCGACCGCTGGCCCTGCCGGGTTCTGGTCTGGCCCTGCGTGGTCCAGGGCGACGCCGCCGCCGGCCAGGTCAGCGCCGCCATCCGCGGTTTCAACGCCATCGCGCCCGGCGGCCCGGTGCCGCGCCCCGACATCCTGATCGTCGCCCGGGGCGGCGGCTCGGTCGAGGACCTGTGGGCCTTCAACGACGAGGGCCTGGCCCGCACCGTGGCCGAGGGGACGATCCCGCTGATCTCGGCCGTCGGCCACGAGACCGACACCACCCTGATCGACTTCGTCTCCGACCGCCGCGCGCCGACCCCGACCGCCGCCGCCGAGATGGCCACGCCCGTGCTGGCCGAGCTGCGGGCCCTGGTCAGTGACTACGACCGCCGCCTGAACACCTGCGGCGGCCGCGTGATCGAGGAGCGCCGCACCCGCCTGATCAGCGCCGCGCGCGGCCTGCCCCGTCCCGCCGACCTGCTGGCCCTGGCCCAGCAGCGCCTGGACCTGGCGGTGCGCGGCCTGCCCCGCCAGGACGACCTGACCGCCCCGGCCGAGCGCCGCTTCAAGGAGGTCGCCGCCCGCCTGGACGCGGCCCTGCAGCGCAACACCGACATCCATGCCCGCGACCTCCTGAAGGTCACCGCCCGCCTCTCGCCCGACACCCTGCACCGCCAGCGCGCCGACTGCGGGCGACGGGTCCAGGACCTGGGCCGGCGCCTGGACCTGGCGGCGGCCCGCGTTCCCGAGCGCGTGGCCCAGCACGCCCGCCTTCCGGCCCTGCAGGAGCGGCTGAACGCCGTGGCCAAGCGGCGGCTGGAGCGCGAGACCGACCGCCTGGTCGCCCTGGACAAGCTGCGGGTGTCGCTGAACCCCGAGCGGCCGCTGGAGCTGGGCTTCGCCCTGGTCCGCAAGGCCGACGGCACGATCGCCCGTTCGGCCGCCGAACTGGCCAGCGGCGAACGCGTGAACCTGAAGTTCAAGGCCGGCGACCGCGACGCGGTGATCGACGGCGAAGGCGGGACGCCCGTCCCGCCCGCGCCCGTCGCCGCGCCGCCGCCGCGTCCGGCGCCCAAGCCGAAGGCCCCGCCGCCGCCGTCCGATCAGGGCAGCCTGTTTTGACCTCGCGCGGGACCGCCTCCCTGTTCCCCGGACCCCAACTGGCGTAAAAGACCCTCATGAACGCGTTCGATCCCAATCTCGGCAAGGCCGGCGGTCCGGCCACCCTGCACTACGGCGACGGCGAATTCGCCGTCCTGAGCCCCGGCCAGTTCGTGCTGTGCGCGGTCACGGGCGCCCGGGTGTCGCTGGACGCCCTGCGCTACTGGAGCCCCGAACTGCAGGAAGCCTATGCGGGCCCGACCGAGGCCCTGAAGCGCTGGCAGGAGAGCCGGGGCTGAACCGCCGCGCCGCGCTCGTCCGCCTGACGGCCGGCGCGACCGGCGTCCTCCTCGCGTCGCCCCTGGCGTCGATCGCGCGCGCCGCCGCGCCCGGCCTGACCCTGTCGGGCCGCTTCGTGCAGGGCGGCGCGGTCGTGGGCCATACCGCGCCCCGCGCCACGGTGCTGCTGAACGGCGCGCCGGCCACCCAGGCCTCGGCCGACGGCTGGTTCGTGATCGGCTTTGACCGCGACGCCCCGCCCCCGGCCCTGATCACCGTCGAGACCCCCGACGGTTCGGCCAACCACCAGGCGACGATCGCGCCGGGGACCTTCGACATCCAGCGCATCGACGGTCTGGCCCAGGACCAGGTGGCGCCCAGCGATCCTGCCCTGCTGGCCCGCATCGCCGCCGAGGGGCAGCGCAAGGCGGCCGGCTTCGCCAGCCGGATCGACGCCGACTATTTCCGCACCGGCTTCATCTGGCCGGTCCAGGCCACGCGGCGCTCGTCCAGCTTCGGCGGCCAGCGCATCCTGAACGGTGAGCCCAAGCGTCCGCACTACGGCGTCGACCTGGCCGCTCCGGTCGGAACGCCCGTGGCGGCCCCGGCCGCCGGGGTCGTCAGCTTCGCCGAGACGGGCCTGCACTTCGAGGGCGGGCTGATCCTGATCGACCACGGCCAGGGCCTGATCACCGCCTATCTGCACCTGTCGCGCATCGACGTGGCCGCCGGCCAGGCCGTGGCCCAGGGCCAGCGGATCGGCGCGGTCGGCCAGGAGGGCCGCGCCACCGGCCCGCACCTCTGCTGGCGCATGAAATGGCGCGACCAGAACCTGGACCCGTCCCTGCTGGTGGGCCTGATGGCTGGCAAGCCGCAACCACACGCTTAACGAGACTTCCGATTGCAAAATTCGCCTGTCAGGGGATCGACAGGCCGTTAACTGTACAGTATCCCCCGCCATCCCCTTTTTCCGCGATGGAGGCTTCACTCGCATGTCGGCGACGCTTGAGCAGCTGCGCTTCCTGCTGGTGGACGACAACCATCACATGCGGACCATCGTCTCGACGATCCTCAAGGGCGTCGGCGTGCGGCACGTCTTCGAGGCCATGGACGGCGCCGAGGCCCTGCAGGTGGTCCGCGACCACCAGATCGACATCGCCATCGTCGACTTCCGCATGTCGCCCCTGGACGGCGTGCAGTTCACCCAGCTGGTGCGCCAGTCGCCCGACAGCTCCGACCCGTTCCTGCCGATCATCATGCTGACCGGCTTCGCCGAGCGGCATCGGGTGTTCGAGGCCCGCGACGCCGGGGTGACCGAGATCGTCGTCAAGCCGGTCACGGCCCGCTCGCTGCTGGACCGCATCAACACGGTGATCTTCAAGCCCCGGCCGTTCATCCGCACCGAGGACTATTTCGGCCCCTGCCGTCGCCGCCGCGACGACCCCACCTACGACGGCCCGCGTCGCCGGGGCAACGAGCGGATGCTGGAGCTCTAATCCTCCCCCGAGGTGTCGGCAAAGCCGACGGAGGGGGCTCAGTCGCCCCGCGCCGCCAGTTCGGCGTAGACCTCGTTCGGCCAGCGGCGGTGGACCCAGAACCATTCCTCGGGCCGTTCGCGGATGCGCTCTTCCATGAAGGCATTGACCAGCCTGACCCCCGCCTCGATGTCGGCGGTGCGGTCGCCGGTGTTGGGCAGGTGGATCGGGTCGTGGACCACCGCCCGGAAGCGCGCCCCCTTGGTGCGCTGCACCGACATCGGCTGCAGCACCGTGCCGAAACGAAGCGCCAGGCGCGAAGGCCCGGGCGCGGTGCGCACCGGATGGCCGAAGAACAGGCCATCGACCCCGGTGTTGAACTTCTGGTCGTTCATCAGCGCGACCGACTTGCCCTGCTTCATGCCCTCGAGCAGCTCGCGCGCGCCGTCGCCGCCCTTGGGCGCGAACAGCCGCACGCCGTAGCGGAAGCGGCTGGCCTTGATGCGATCGTCGACATACGGATTGTTGGCGGCGCGATAGGTCATCTCGCAGACGACGCCGGAATCCACGATGGCCGCGGGCATCACCTCCCAGTTGGACAGGTGTCCCGAAACGAAGACGACCGGGACCTTCTCGGCGGCGATCTGGAACAGGCGCTCCTGGTTGACCACCTCGACCCGGCCGGTGGACGGCAGGATCTTGTCCATCAGCGGGAACTCGGCGAACGTCCGGCCCAGGCCGTCCCATTGCGCCTTGAGCATGGCCTCTCGCCAGGCGTCGTCCTTGTCGGGGAAGGCCAGCTTCAGATTACGCGTCGCCACCTTGTGGGCGCCGCTCAAGGGCCCGAAGGTGCGGCCCAGCCAGCCGCCGAACGCCGAGGCGGCGTCGACGCCGAGCAGGCGCACCAGGCCGATGAAGAGGTCGAAACCCAGCGCCTCAGCGCGCCACAGAAGATCCTGGCCCAGCGGCCGACGCTTATCCGACATGAACCCTTAGTAGCCTGCTTCGTGGACGAGTGGGACTCGCGGCGTGTGTCGGCGCGCGGGGTTCGCCCGGCACGCGACTTGCGGATGCCAACCCAGGCCGTTCCGTTCTGGGACGGAAACATGAAATCGGGGCGTCATCATGGGCAACGACATTGATGTTTATCTGGGCAAGCGATTGCGGCGTCGGCGCCGTCTGCTGGGCCTGACTCAACAACAGCTGGCCGGCACCGTCGGGGTGCGCTTCCAGCAGATCCAGAAGTACGAATGCGGCGCCAACCGCATCTCGGCCGCTCGCCTGTGGCAGCTGTCCGAGGCGCTGGAGGTTCCGGTCGGCTACTTCTACGACGGCCTGTCGGACCGTGCGATGAAGGAAACCGCCGCCGAGGCCGAAGGCGGCGAGATGTTCGCCCGCAAGGAAACGCTGGACCTGGTCCGCGCCTACTACCTGCTGGGCGAGCGTCCGCGTCGGCGCCTGCTGGACCTGGCCAAGTCGCTGAACGGCGGCGAGCCCATCGAAGCCTAGGATCGAGATCGTGAACGGTGGCGTCGAGTCGAAGGGCGGGCTAAATCCCGCCCTATGACCCTCGCCGCCGATCACCTCGCTCAACTCGACGCCTTCGTCGTCGACCTCAATCGCGCTTCGGCCGCGGCGATCCTGCCGCTGTTCCGGGCCGACCACGGGCTGGAAGACAAGGGTGCGGGCAAGAACCTGCCGCGCGACAGCCACGCCGCCTTCGACCCAGTGACCGAGGCCGACCGCGGCGCCGAGGCGGCGATCCGCAAGCTGATCGCCGAGCGCTATCCTGATCACGGCGTGATCGGCGAGGAATACGGCGAGGACCGCCCGGACGCCGAGTTCGTCTGGGTGCTGGACCCGATCGACGGCACGCGCGCCTTCATCTCGGGCCTGCCGCTCTGGACCACCCTGATCGGCCTGCGCCATCAGGGCCGCTCCGTGCTGGGTTCGATCGGCCAACCCTATACGGGCGAGATCTTCATCGGCTCGGCCGCCGGTTCGCGCCTGCTGTCGCGGGGCGGCGAGCGGGCGATCCAGGTGCGCGAGTGCGCCGACCTGACCGACGCCGTCATCGCCACCACCGATCCCGAAGCCTGTTTCGACGGCGCCGAGCTGGGCGCCTGGCGCCAGGTGCGCGCCGCGGCCAAGCTGGCCCGCCTGGGCTGCGACGCCTACGCCTACGCCATGGTCGCCATGGGCAAGATGGACATGGTGATCGAGGCCGGCCTGAAGTCGTGGGACGTCGAGGCGGCCATTCCGCTGATCGAGGGCGCGGGCGGGGTCGTCACCAACTGGCGCGGCGAACCCATCGGCCCGGACGGCGGCCAGATGGTGATCTCCGGCGACCGCCGCTGCCTGGACGAGGCTCTGGTCAGTCTGAGACGTTCGGCGAAATAAGCGGCTCGCGCGGCGCGACCCGGTCGACGGTCTCGTCGAAGGCCCGCCAGAAGACCTCCCGGCGCGGATCGGTCTCGATCAGGATTTCGTGGAAGGCGCCCGGCACCTCCACATAGCGTCCGTTCGGAAGACGGGCGGCGATCCGCTGCTCGTCGACATTGAGCACGCGGTTGTCCAGTTCGGCGCCGACGATCGTCACGGGGATCGTGACGGTCTCCACCCTTCCCGCCCCCCGCAGCCAGGCGCAGGCCGAGATGGCGAAGTCCGCCCAGCCCCAGGTCATGCCGCCCAGGGCGATGCGCGGATCGGCGCGCAGCTGGGCCACGTAGCGGTCGTAGCGCGCCTCGTCGTGGGTCAGGGCGTCGCCGACGAAGGTCTGGGCCAGCGGATCGTAGCGCCCGCCCTGCACATAGGCGCCGGACAGGCCGACGCGCGACAGGGTCCAGGACAGGGGCGCGGCCACCCAAGGCGGCACGCCGGCCGTGTTCAGCCCCAGCATCGGCGCGGACAGGACCGCCGCCGAGAAACGCGTCTCGCCGTGGGCCAGGTCCAGCATGGCCAGGCAGCCGCCCATCGAATGGGCCAGAGCGATCCAGGGCTTGGGCAGTCGCGCCTCGAAGACGTCGAGCAGGGCCGTGTGGTCGGCGAGGAAGGTCTTGAAGCCCCGGGCGTGGCCCTTCAGGCGGTCGGGCAAGCCCCGGGCCGAAAGCCCCTGGCCGCGCCAGTCATGGACCAGCACCACGAAGCCGCGGGCCAGCAGGTCCTCGACAACCTCGAAATACTTCTCGATCGGCTCGCTGCGGCCCGGGCTGAGCACCACCGATCCCCGGGGATGACCCTCTGGCTGAAACAAGGCGGCGCGGAGGGTCGCCCCGTCCGCGCCGCTGAACCACTCTGCCTTTCCATGATCGGGGACCGGCGCCTCGGGAATCGAGACCAGCGACGCGGCGTCCCCCATGGATCAGCGCATCTTCGCGAAGAGAGCCGCCATCTTCGACTGCAGGGCCATGGCCGTGCCCATGTCCGACAGCTTCAGCTTGCCGGTCATGACCGCCATGGTCGGGTCCAGCGAGCCGGCGCCGATGGCCAGCAGGTCGTCCATCGACAGGGTCATGGTCAGGTCGGCGGGCTTGTCTTCGTTGGTCACCGAACCGCCATCGATGTGGATGACGCCGGCGTCCTTCAGGTCGAACTTCAGGCTCTTGCCCAGGCCGCTGTCGTCGCCGACGGCGCCTTTGATACGATCGGTGATTTCCTGCAACGTAGCCATGTGCGCGTCTCCCTCTGTGGCGCGTGGATTCTGGGCGGCACACTGGCCGCTGGATCGCGGCGAGTAAACACTGTTCAGACGCGCGGCCGGCTATTTCTTTGTGACAAAATAGTCCACCGCCGCCGGGGTTTTGGCCAAACGGACGCGGGACGCGCCCTTGAACTGGTCGGGCTGGAAAACGACGCCGCCCGCGCCGGCGGGCAACGGCTTGGAGCTTCCGTTGGGGAAGATCGCCACCCCGGAATCGACCGCCTTGAACGTCAGCCCGTCCATCTGCGGGGCCATCAGGGCCATGGGGCCGGCGGCCTTGCGGATGGTCCTGTTGGACTCCTCAACCGTGGCGACCAGCTCCCGCGCGTCGTATTCGGCGGCCGGCTTCAGCACCGGGTCGAGCAGCATGCTGGAGCCCAGCTTGGTGTCGGCCGGCACGTCGAAGCCGACCTGGGCCTTGGCCTGCAGTTGGGCCAGGGTGGGCGTGCGCTCGAAGCGCCCTTCCCCGTCGATCGGCAGCGGAGTGCGCGCGCCGTTGGATTCGATCAGGGTCGCCTTGACGCCGTTCGCCCGCTTGCCGTCGCGCAGCAGAGCGTAGGACACCCTGATCCTGGACCGCTCGGCGGCCGGCACCTTCAGGAAGGCCTCCAGGAACGAGAAGACCTTGCCGGCGGGCGCGACCTTGCCCGCTTGGGCCGACGCCGCGGACGGGATCGCGGCCGCCAGGGCCAGGAAGACGAGAACCGAGGCGACGGCGCGCTTGCTCAGGCTCATTTGGGCTTCACGAACTTGAGGGTCATGCGGTCGCTCTCGCCGATGGCGTCGTACTTGGCGTGGTCGAAACCAGGCTCGGCCGGCTCGCCGCGCGGCGCCGACAGCCGGGTCGGCGGCAGGGTCCAGACGCCGAACGGATGGTCCTTGGTGTCCTTGGGATTGGCGTTGATCTCGCTTTCGCCCGCCAGGACGAAGCCGGCCTCCTTGGCCATCTCGATCACATAGGCCTGCTGCACGTAGCCGTCGGCGGCCAGCACGTCCTGCACCCGCCCTGGTTCGCCGCGATGCTCCTCGATCCCCAGCACGCCGCCGGGCTTCAAGGCGGTCAGGGCCTCGCGGAACGCCTTCTCGGCCAAGCCCGCGGCCATCCAGTTGTGCAGGTTGCGCAGGAACAGCACCAGGTCGGCCGAGCCGGGCGGCACGACGGGACCGCTGGTCGGCCCGAACGCCGTGATCGTCACGTCGCCATAGACCTTCTTCTTGTCGGCCAGCTTGCGCTGATAGGCCTCGACCGCCGCCTTGGCGGCGGGGTCGTCCGGCAGGTCGGTCTGCAGCGAGGCGGCGTACAGCTTGCCGCCGGTCGCAGCCAGATAGGGCGCCAGGATGTCGGTGTACCAGCCCGTGCCCGGCCAGAACTCGACCACGGTCTGGCCCGGCTTGAGTCCCCAGAACTCCAGGCTCTCGACGGGATGGCGCCAGGCGTCGCGGGCCTTGTCGGCGGGCGAGCGCCAGTCGCCCTGGGTCGCGTCCTTCAGGGTCATGACCCCGGTCTTGGCCGCCGGCTTGGCGTCCTCGGGCTTGGCGGCCTTACGGCCGCATCCCGCCAGGCTCAGCGCCGCCGCGCCCGTCAGCAAGCCCCGTCGCGACCATCGAACTCTCGGACCCATGCCGCCACCCGCCATCACTTCACGCCCCCGATCATGCACCCGACCTTGGCGAAACGGCGCCCTGGCCGGTCAAAGTCCCGCTCGTCCGCCGTCAGCCCGGTTTGCGGAAGCGCAGCGTCATCCGGTCGCTTTCGCCGATGGCGTCGTACTTGGTCCGATCGAAGGCCGGATCGGCCGGCTGGCCGCTGGGCGCGGTCTGCCGGGTCGGCGGCAAGGTCCAGACCCCGAACGGGTGGTCCTTGGTGTCCTTGGGGTTGGCGTTGATCTCGGAGCTGGCGTCCAGCTTGAAGCCGGCCTTCTCGGCCAGGGCCACCACCGTGGCCGTCGCCAGGTAGCCGTCCGCGCCCTTGTCGCTCTCCGACTTGGGATCGGCGCGATGGTCCTCGATGGCCAGGATGCCGCCCGGCTTCAGCACCGCGAAGAAGTCGGCGAAGATCTTGTCGGCCACGCCGGGCTGGACCGTCCAGTTGTGGACGTTGCGCGCCGTCAGCACCAGGTCGGCCGAACCCGCCGCGCCCAGGGGGCCGGCGACCGGCCCGAAGTTCACGAACCGCACGGTCCCGTACTTGGCCGGGTCCATGAAGCGCATCTCGAAGTTCGCCCTGCCCTTGCGGGCCCCGTCCGAGATCTTCGGATTGGCCAGGTCGGCGACGCCGGCGACGTACACGCCGCCGGTGGCCCTAGCGTAGGGCGCCAGGATCTCGGTCCAGTAGCCGCCGCCCGGCGAGACCTCGATCACCGTCTGCTTGGGCTTCAGCCCCCAGAAGGTCAGGCTGTCATAGGGATGGCGGGCGCCGTCGCGGGCCACGTTGGCCGGCGTACGATCGGGCGAGGCGATGGCCGCCTGCAGCGCCGCGTCGGCGGCGAAGACCGGCGTGGCGGCGAGGCAAAGCGTCGCGGCGGCGAACAGGAGGAGATGGCGGCGGCAGGTCATCGTCGGAGCTCTCCAAGGCGGGCCAAGGGGCCGGGGCGAGCCGACCTTAACGGTGAGCGAACGGCGATCAAGCGATTCACCGTCAAGCTGCCCATTCAACCCCTTGAAGTCGAAAAACGGCTCACCACCTTGGTTTTGAAGGCGCTGGGAACCCGGGCCTTCCAGATCGCCGGCGACGCCAATTCGGGTCGCCAAGGGTCTGAACCTATTGAACAACCTTGCTTTGAAAGAAGGATGTCATCATGCGTACGATCGACCTGTCGCCCCTGTACCGCTCCGTCGTCGGTTTCGACCGCCTGGCCGCCCTGCTGGACGCCGCCTCGAACGAAGCCGCCTCGGGCTATCCCCCCTACAATATCGAGCGCACCGCCGAGAACGCGTACCGCATCGAGATCGCCGTCGCCGGCTTCAAGCCGGAAGAGCTCGGCATCGAGGTGAAGGAGAACCTTCTCACCGTCACCGGTCGCAAGCCGGCCAATGACGAGACCAAGCGCTATCTCCATCGCGGCCTGGCCGAGCGCAACTTCGAGCGCCGCTTCCAGCTGGCCGACTACGTGGTCGTGACCGACGCGGCCCTTTCCGACGGCCTGCTGTCGATCTCGCTGAAGCGCGAGCTGCCCGAGGCGCTCAAGCCCCGCACGATCGAGATCAAGTCCGGCGCGCCCCTGATCGAGGGCGACAAGATCGAAGGCGAGAAGGCAGCCTAACACCACCTTCGCGCGTTACCGTATCTCCCCTCTAGACTTTGCAGGGCGGCGCTCCGGCGCCGCCCTTTTTTCTGGCCGTCGAGGACCGGCTCAGGCCGGCGCGAAGTCCAGGCCCTGGACCTGGCCCAGGTCGCAGTCCCGCAGGCTGGTCTTGCTCAGCCGCGCGCCGGTGAAATCCGCGCCGCGCAGGTCGGCGCCGTCGAGCACCGCCTCGCTGAGGTCGGCGGCCTGCACCAGGGCGTAGCGCAGCCGGGCGGCCTTCAGGTTGACCAGGGTCTTGCGCTCGGGCCCCAGCGGCAGGGGCGACAGGAAGGCCTGGCGCAGGTCGGCCTTGGTCAGGTTGGCTCCGGCCAGCTTGGCGCCGCGCAGGTCGGCGCCGCGCAGATTGGCCATGCGCAGGTCGGCGTTGCGCAGGTCCGCGCCCTGCAGCTGGGTCCCGGACAGGTCGATCCCGACCATGCAGGCGCCGGCCGCGCTCATCGCCGTGAGCCGCAGCCCCTTGAGCCGGTCGCCGAGCGGACGCAGGTCCTCGCCGTCCAGCCGCGCGGGCTCGCCTTCCTTGCCGCCGGTCTTGCACCAGGCCTGGTTGGCCAGGCAGCGGCGGTGGATCTCCTCGACGCGGGACAGGGCCCGCTCGGTGGAGGCCGCCAGGCAGCCCTGCATCGCCGCGCCGCTGGTGCGGGCGGTGGAGGTGTCGACCCCCGCCATCACCGCGCCGGTCAGGTTGGCGCCTTCCAGGTTCGCGCCCTTGACGTCGGCGCCGTCCAGGATGGCCCCGCTCAGATTGGCTTCCTTGAGATTGGCCCCCGACAGCTTGGCGCCGCGCAGCGAGCAGTCGCTGAAGTCGGCCTTGAAGGCCGAGACCCCGGTGAACTGCGAGCCGTCCAGGGTCGCCCCCGAGAAGTTGACCTCGTCGACCTCGCCATTGCGGCTTTCGTGACGGACCGTCTCAAGTCCCTTGCGGGGATGCGGGATGGCCACCTGCCCTTCCCGGAAATCGGCCTGGGTCAGGTCGGCCTGCGACAGGTTCGCGCCGCGCAGGCAGGCGCCGCGCAGGTCGGCGCGGACCAGCACCGCCTGGCGCAGGTCGGCCTTGCGCAGGTCGGCGCCGAACAGGTTGGCCCGCTCCAGCCGCGTGCGGACCATGCGGCAGCCGTCGAGGATGGAGGCCGAGAAGTCGGCGTCGGCGAGGTTGCGGAAAGACAGGTCCAGGCCCGACAGGTTCATGAAGCGCAGCGAAGCCCGCTTGCCGCCCTGCTTGCCCGTGACGAATTTCTCGTGCGCCGCCACGATCATGTCGAGCTCGGCCTGGCTCAGTCGCCGCCGTCCCGCAATGCTCTGCGCCGCGCTCATGTCTTACGCACGTCCCCCGAAAACCCCTTGATCCTGTTGAGGAATAACGGCGATCGACGAGCGAAGCGTTAAGGCCGCGCCGTTTTGCCGCAACTTTCGCGGAAGAATCTCGGAAAATTCGCCGTTAGCGCTACCTTGGCGCTAGATCACGTCGTCCAGGCCGCGCGCCCCGAGGCGGATGGCGCCGGTGACGTCGATGTCCTTGAGCAGGGCGTTCGTGAAGTTGGCGCGCGACAGGTCGGCGCCGCTCAGGCAGGCCTGGCGCAGGTCGGCCCGGGCCAGGTCGGCGTTTGTCAGCAGGGCCCCGGTCAGGTCGCTGGGCAGCAGGCGGTCGCGGCCGATCAGCAGCGGACCCAGCTGGGCCTCGCGCAGGTCGGAGCCGGCCAGCTTGGCGCCCTTCAGCCGCGCCCCGCGCAGATCCGCCCGGCGCAGGTTGCACGAGCGCAGGTCGGCGCCCTCCAGCTGCGCGCCCTGCATCTGCACGCTTTCCATGTCTAGGCCGTAGAACACCGCCCCCTTGGCCGACAGGGCCGTCAGGTTGAAGCCGCGCACGGACTTCAGATTGCGCAGGTCGGCCTTGTCGAACACCGAGGGCTTGCCCTCGGCGCCGCCGGTCTCGCACCACTTGGCGTGGTCGGCGATCATCTGCTCGTAGGGCATCTCGGACACGTCCTTGCCCGACGCCTTGTCGGTCAGGGCGCCGTCCATGTTGGTGTCGTTGATGTTCCAGGACATCGTCTTGGCGCCGACCAGCACGGCGTTGCGCAGGTCGGCCCCGACCAGGTTGGCGCCCGACAGGTCGGCCCCGGCCAGGTTGGCCCCGTTGAAATTGGCCTGTTTGAGGTTGGCGCGCACCAGCTTGGCGTCCTTGAGGATCGCGTCGCTGAAGTCGGCCTTGGTGGCGATGATGCCCGACAGGCGCGAGCGTTCCAGGTTGGCGCCGGCCAGGATCGCGCCGGTCGCCTGGGCCTCGCGCTGGACGGGCTCGATGATGCGGTAGCCTTCCTTGCGGTCGGCGGCGGCGATCTGGCCCTCGCGCAGGTCGGCCTCGAACAGGTCGGCGCCGGTCAGGTTGGCGCCGCGCAGGCTGGAGCCGCGCAGGTCGGTGCGGCGCATCGAGGCGTCGGTCAGGTCCGAGCCCTGCATGTCCGCGCCGTACATGGTGGCGTTGTCGAGCTTGGCCCGCCGCATGTCGCAGCCGACCATCAGGGCGCCGGTGAAGTCGGCGTCGCACAGATTGCGGCCGGCGACCGACAGGCCCGAGAGATCGCAGAAGGCGAAAACGGCGCGAGCGCCGCCCATCCGAGCCGACCACAGACGGTCATGCTTGGCGCAGATCACGTCCACATCGTGCTGCGTCAGGCGCTTGTGCTCTTGGCCTGCCGCGGGAGGGGCGCTCATGGCTGCTCGTATCGACTCCCCGAAGGGCTGGACTCCGACAATGCGTCATGCCGGATTAACGCTGAGTTTCCAAGTATTTCGGGACACCGAGGCCCAGCTTGCCCCGGCGTCCCGAACCATGTCAGCGCGCCGTCGGCAGGGGCTGGGCGCGGCTCTCGTCGAGATAGCGCGCGCCGGTCGGCTTGAGGCCGGCGTCTAGGTCGATGACCAGCGGATTGCCGGTCGGGATCTCGACGTGGACGATGTCGGCGTCGGGCACGTCGAACAGGTGCTTGACGATGGCGCGCAGCGAATTGCCGTGGGCGGCCACCAGGATCGTCTCGCCGGCCTTCAGCTTGGGGGCGATGGCCGCCTCCCAGTAGGGCAGCACGCGCACCAGGGTGGTCTTCAGGCTTTCGGTGCTGGGCAGGTCCTTGCCGGCGTAGCGGCGGTCCTTGCCGAAGTCGTACTCGCCGCCCGGGGCCAGCTCCGGCGGCGGGATGTCGTAGGACCGGCGCCAGATGGTGACCTGCTCCTCGCCGTGCTTCTCGGCGGTCTCGGCCTTGTTCAGCCCGGTCAGGCCGCCGTAGTGGCGTTCGTTCAGGCGCCAGTCCTTGGTCACCGGCACGAAGCTCTGCTGGGCCGCGTCCAGCGCCAGGTTACAGGTGCGGATGGCCCGGGTCTGGACCGAGGTGAAGGCGTCGTCGATCTCGATGCCGGCGGCCTTGATCAGCTCGCCGCCCTTGCGGGCCTGGGCCTCGCCCTCGGCCGTCAGGTCCACGTCCACCCAGCCGGTGAAGCGGTTTTCGAGATTCCACTGGCTTTGGCCGTGGCGGAGCAGGACGAGAACGGGCATCGGACCTCCAGGATGTGTCGGAGCGCGGGCTAAGCCCCGGCCGCCTTCGCGTCAAGCGCCCTGCCCCCGCCGTCGCCCTTCTCTCGCCCTTCTCTCCTCCGGGCGGCGTGCTATAGGCAGGCCATGCCCGATCGCATCCTCATGCCCTTCCTGGCGCTCATCGGCCTGGCCCTGATCGCGTTCTCGCTCGTCTGGCCGCAGGGCTACGGCGCCCGATCGCCGGGTCCGTTCGGCTCGGTCCCGATCCAGCAGACGCCGGAAATGCGCGTGAAGATCCAGCGCGAAAAGGACGCCGCGGCCCAGCGCGACCAGCAGGCCCGCCAGCAGATGAGCGACGCCCGCGAAGCGGCGGCGAGCGCCCCGTGAGCGCCTTCAACGCCATCGCCGTCGGCCAGCGGGTCCTGAACACCGAGGCCCAGGCCCTGTCGGCCCTGTCGGCCGCCCTGGACGAGTCGTTCGTCCGCGCCGTCGAGGCCCTGTTCGACGCCAAGGGCCGGGTCGTCTGCACCGGCATCGGCAAGTCGGGCCACGTGGCCCGCAAGATCGCCGCCACCCTGGCCTCGACCGGCTCTCCGGCGATGTTCGTGCACGCCGCCGAGGCCAGCCACGGCGACCTGGGCATGATCGGCCAGGGCGACGTGGTCCTGGCCCTGTCCAAGTCGGGCGAGGCGCGCGAGCTGTCCGACACCCTGGCCTACGCCAAGCGGTTCTCGATCCCGATCATCGCCGTCACCGCCGTGGCCGACAGCCAGCTGGGCCGGGCGGGCGATATCCTGCTGCTGCTGCCCGACGCGCCGGAAGCCACGGCCGAGGTCAGCGCCCCGACCACCTCGACCACGCTGCAGATGGCCCTGGGCGACGCCCTGGCCGTGGCCCTGCTGGAGCGGCGCGGCTTCACGGCCAGCGACTTCCGCGTCTTCCACCCGGGCGGCAAGCTGGGCGCCATGCTGCGCACGGTCGGCGACCTGATGCACGGCGAGGGCGAACTGCCCCTGACCCGCGAGGACGCGCCCATGCCCCAGGCGCTGCTCGAGATGAGCGAAAAGCGCTTCGGCGCGGTCGGCGTGGTGGCGCCCGACGGGACCCTGGCCGGCCTGATCACCGACGGCGACCTGCGCCGCCACATGGACGGACTGATGGATCACGTGGCCGGCGAGGTCATGACCCGCGCCCCCCTGACCATCTCGCCCGGCGCCCTGGCGGCCGAGGCCCTGAAGTTGATGAACGAGCGGCGCATCACCGTCCTGTTCGTGGTCGACGACGGCCGCCCGGTGGGCATCCTGCACGTGCACGACCTGCTGCGGGCCGGCGTGATCTGAGGCCGGGGACATGCCCTTGCGGCGTGTCCCCAAGACCTGGCTCCGTGGAGGCTGATGGGGACACGCGCGAGCGCATGTCCCTGGCCGGGAAGCCCGGCGGGTGATGGGAAGGGTGCGAAGCGCCCGGGCCTCGCCCGGATGATTTGCAGTTTTGAATACCGTTTCGACGAAGACAGGCGCTTCGCGCGGAGCCGTTATCCGGTGAGCGTTCGAGACGCGGGGTTTTAACCCGCTCCCGCTTTACGCCCCCGACGGGCGGGGTGCTGGCCGCCCCCCGGACCGCCTGGGCGATTTCAGCCCAGGCCTGCCGCGTCCGCCGATCCTCCGCCGCCTGGGCTTCGTCTTCACAGAAGAACCTGCCCAGGACCGCCGCGAAGGCGTCACTCAAGACCACCGGCGAGCGCTTCCCGCTCGTCCACCCCTGAGAGCCATTCGGTCGCCGGCCGGACGCCCTTCCCATGCCTTCAGGTGACATCAGGATACGGGCGCCTGGAAGGGTGAGGACAAGTTCGGTCGAGAAAGTTTAAGGCTTTGAAATCGCCGGAGTTCGTTCGCTATCCGCCGAGCGTAAGTCGCTCAGCCGGGGACATGCCCTCGGGCGTGTCCCCATCGGCATGCACGGGGCCAAGTCTTGGGGACACGCCCAAGGGCATGTCCCCGTCGGGCCTGTCCCTCCAGATTTGGGCCAGGCCCGAAAATCAGCTTAGCTGCGCCCAGACCCGCCGCGAGTCCTCCATGCGCCCTCTCCTCACCGCCCTCGCCCTGATCCTGGCGCCCGCCGTCGCCCAGGCCGCCCAGCCGATCCTGCTCAAGCCCGCCCGGGTCTGGACCGCCGAGGACGCCGGGCCGCCGCACGAGGGCTGGGGCGTGCTGGTCAAGGACGGCCGGATCGCCGCCGTCGGCCCGGCGGCGGGTCTGGACGCCACCGGCGCCGAGGTGGTGGACCTGCCCGGCGCCACGGTGATCCCCGGCCTGATGGACCTGCACAGCCACCTGCTGCTGCATCCCTACAACGAGACCTCGTGGGACGATCAGGTGCTCAAGGAGGCGCCGGACTACCGGGTGGTCCGCGCCACGGTCCAGGCCAAGGCGACGCTGGACGCCGGCTTCACCACCCTGCGCGACCTGGGCACCGAGGGCGCGGGCGTGGCCGACGTCTCGCTGAAGAAGGCGATCAAGGACGGGCTGATCCCCGGTCCGCGCCTGTTCGTGGCCACCCGGGCCATCGTCGCCACCGGCGCCTACGGCCCCGCGCGCCGGAACTACAACCCCGACGCCGACCTGCCCCAGGGCGCCCAGGAAGCCAGCGGGATCGACGAGGCCGTCCGGGCCGTGCGCCAGCAGGCGGGAGCCGGCGCCGACTGGATCAAGATCTACGCCGACTACCGCGTCGGGCCCGACGGTTCGACCCAGCCGACCTTCAGCCTGGAAGAGCTGAAGGCCATGGTCGAGGCCGCCCATTCCAGCGGTCGCCCGGTCTCGGTCCACGCCTCCAGCGACGAGGGCATGCGCCGGGCGATCCTGGCCGGGGTCGACACCATCGAGCACGGCTACGGCGGCTCGGACGCCACCTTCAAGCTGATGGCCGAGAAGGGCGTGGCCTTCTTCCCCACCCTGACGGCCAGCGAGGCGACCTCGACCTATTTCCAGGGCTATGTCGCCGGCAAGACCCCGCCGACCCCGGCCATGCAGGCCGCCGAGCGCGCGTTCAAACTCGCGCTCAAGAACGGCGTGACCATCGGCATGGGCAGCGACGTGGGCGTGTTCCGCCATGGCGACAACGCCCGCGAGCTGGTCTGGATGGTCAAAGACGGCATGACCCCCGTCCAGGCCCTGCTGGCCGCCACGGCCGTCGACGCCAAGGTCCTGCGCCGCCAGGACGACCTGGGCCGGCTGAAGCCGGGCTTCCTGGCCGACATCGTGGCGGTCGCCGGCGACCCGACCAAGGATATCGAGGCGACCAAGGCCGTGACCTTCGTGATGAAGGACGGCGCGATCGTGCGGCGGCCCTGAGCCCAGGCCTTAACGGGAAGTTTCCGTTGTCATCCCGGAAAGCGCGCAGCGCTTGTCCGGGACCCAGGTGAACCGCAAGGCGCCAGCCCAGTCCCCTGGGTCCCGGACAGCCTGCGAGGCTTCCGGGATGACAACCGATTTTGCTTTCCTCTTGCGCCGTACGCTCAAGCTGGGAGAACTCGGGGCATGCGTCGGCTGCTTCTTCCATCCCTGATCACGGCCCTTCTGCTGGCCGGTCCCGCTCATGCGTCCGATCCCGGCACGCTGCAGCAGAAGGACACCCTGCGCGACGCCGTGGCCGCGCCGCTGGAGGACCTGAACCTCAAGCGCACCGCTATCCCGCCCGTCCTGCTGCGGGCCGTCGACAACCCCTACGACCTGGAGGACCTGACCCGCTGCGAGGGGATCGCCGGCGAGATCGGCCGGCTGGACGCGGCCCTGGGTCCGGACCTGGACGAGGCGCCGCCGCCCGACACCCGCTCGCGCGGCAAGAAGGTCGCCGACGCCGCCTACGGGGCGGGCGTCGGCGAGGTGCGCAACACCACCCAGCACGTCCTGCCCTTCCGCGGTTGGGTGCGGAAGCTGACCGGCGCCAGCCGACACGACAAGGCGGTGCAGGCGGCGATCCGGGCCGGCGGCGTCCGCCGGGGCTATCTGAAGGGCGTGGGCATGCGGATGAACTGCGCGCCGCCCGCCGCGCCCAGCTGGTTCGTCCCCGCCCCGCCGCCCAAGCCCGTCGTCCCCCAGGCCGCGCCCGGCCCGCTGGAGCGCCTGGCGGCCTTCTGGGACGGCGTGGTGAACTGGTGGCGCGGATGGTGGCCGTTCTAGCGCGAACATCTCCATATGGTTGAGTTTGCCTGACATGCACTTTTAGGACACTGTGCGGGCCGCGTCGGGCGTCTCGCGGAGGGTTCCATGCGCTATGCGTTCAAGCCGTTTTCCGGATGCGCCTGCCGGCGCGCCCAGTGCGAGGTCCCGGCCTCGCCGGGCCTGATCTCGCAGCTCTACGCGCGGTACCTGTCGCTGCTGGCCGAGGGTCGGCTCGACAAGGACATGACCTTCGAAGCCTATTACAAGGTCTGGCGCGCCAGCCGGCGGGGCCCCAACAATGTGGGGCTGGACGACGGCCAGGTCCGGCTGGGCGGGATCAAGGGCCCGCTGCGGATCGACCAGCCGTCCAAGAAGCTGACCGGCCAGATCCGCACCATGGTGCTGCTGGTCGACTTCCCCGATCGTCCGCACGGGGACGATCACAGCCCCGGCATGTACGAGCAGATGCTGTTCAGCGTCGGGGCCTTCCCGTCCGGCAGCATGCGCGACTTCTACCGCCAGGTCAGCGGCTGGACGAAGGACAGCACGGCCGAGGACGGTCCCGGCATCGACGTCGCCGGCGAGGTCCACGGCTGGTTCCGGATGCCCAACCCGATCACCTTCTACGCCGACGGCAATTCGGGGATGAGCGACAACTTCCCGCGCAACGCCCCGGCCCTGGCGCGCGACGCGGTGCTGGCCGCCAAGTTCGCGGGGGTCGACTTCGCCGGCTTCGACGCCCTGGGCGAAGGCACCATCACGGCCCTGTTCGTGATCCACGCGGGCGGCGGCGCCGAGACCACCGGCGACCGCAACGACATCTGGAGCCACAAGTGGATCATCCCGGACGGGGTGGACGTCGGCCACGGCCTGTCGGTCAGCACCTACCTGACCGTACCCGAGGACTGCCGCGTCGGCGTCTGCGCCCATGAGTGGGGCCACCTGGCCGCGCGCTGGGCCGACTATTACGACACCGGCGCCACCCAGAGCACCCAGTCCAACGGGCTTGGCAACTACTGCTTGATGGCGGCCGGCTCGTGGGGCAATTCCGGCCTGACGCCGGTCTATCCCAACGGCATGCTGCGGATGTTCCACGGCTGGGTCGAGCCGGACATCATCATGGAGAGCAAGAAGGGCGTGGTGCTGAAGCCCGCCGCCGAGGGCGGCGCGCCGGTGGTGATCCGCAACTCGGCCTTCATGACCGACAGCCAGTACCTGCTGGTCGAATACCGACGAAAGCGGCAGCAGGACGCCTTCCTGCCCGACCAGGGGATCGCCGTCTACGTGGTCGACGAGGCGGTCGAGGACGTGAACGACGAGGGCCGCCTGGCCATCGAGCTGATGCAGGCCGACAACCGGCGCGACCTGGCCAAGATCTTCGGCCAGGGCAACCGCGGCGACTCCAACGACCTGTATCCTTCGCTGGGCAACGCCGAGCTGGGGCGCAAGACCAAGCCGCCGCTGAACATGCCGCGCTCGAAGTGGTCGGGGGTCAGCATCAAGGTGGTCGGCACGCCCGGCGACGACCAGATGAAGATCGACATCACCCTGGACGCCTAGGGCGCGTCGAAACGTGCTAACCGTTCAGGGTCTCGGCCCTCAGCGGATCAGCGCGCGATGACCCACCGCATCTACAAGATGAGTTTCGCCAGCGTGTATACCCTCTACGTCGCCAAGGCGGAGAGAAAGGGCCGCACCCAGGCCGAGGTCGACCGGATCATCCTGTGGCTGACGGGCTTCAGCCCCGAGGCCTTCGCCGCCCAGCTGGCCGACGAGACGGACTTCGAGACCTTCTTCGCCCAGGCGCCCCGGCTGAACCCCGCGCGGGCCGAGATCAAGGGCGTGGTCTGCGGCGTCCGCGTCGAAGAGGTCGAGGACCCGCTGATGCGGGAGATCCGCTACCTGGACAAGCTGATCGACGAGCTGGCCAAGGGCAAGGCGATGGACAAGATCCTGCGGGCCTAGGCCCCAGCCAGGACCTCGCGCACCTTGGCGGCCAGCTGCTTGGGTTCGAAGGGCTTCATCACATAGCCGGCCGCGCCCAGCTGCATGGCCTGGACGATGCGGTCCAGGCGCCCGTCGCCGGTCAGCATCAGCACGGGCAAGGCCGCGCCGTCCGGCGAATCCTTGATGGCCTTGAGGCCGTCCAGCCCGCTCTGCCCGGGCATGCGCACGTCCAGCAGCACCAGCAGCGGCGTCTCGCGGGCCAGGGCCTCCAGCATCGGCTCCACCGACGGGAAGGCGCGCACGGAGAAGCCCTCGCCGGCCAGCGTGATCTGGATCAGCTCCAGCGTGACGGGGTCGTCGTCGGCGACTAAGATCAGGGGCGGCGTGAACGGCATGGAACAGCCTTAACGCCCGAGCTTGACCAGAGGAAGACGGCGGCCCGTCTTTCGTCAGCGGGTGCCGAAAGTCCGGTCACCGGCGTCGCCCAGGCCGGGCACGATGTAGCCGTGATCGTTCAGCTCGGCGTCCACCGCCGCCGTCCAGATCGGCACGTCGGGATGGGCCGCGCGCAGGGTCTCCACGCCCTGGACCGAGGCGACCAGGCAGACGAAGCGCAGGTCGGTCACGCCCGACCGCTTCAGCAGCGTCAGGGCCGCGACCGCCGTGTGGCCCGTGGCCAGCATCGGGTCGACCACGATGACCAGGCGGTCGGCGATGTCCTCGGGGGTCTTGTAGTAGTACTCCACCGCCTCCAGCGACTCCGGGTCGCGGAACAGGCCGATGTGCGCCACCCGTGCCGAGGGCACCAGGTCCAGCATGCCCTCGGCCATGCCCAGGCCGGCGCGCAGGATGGGGGCGAAGACCAGCTTCTTGCCCGAGATCTCCTCGGCCTTGGTCGGGGCGACGGGCGTCTCGATCTCGACCGTGTGGGTCGGCAGGTGGCGGGTGACCTCGTAGCAGAGCAGGGTCGCCGTCTCGCGCATCAGGGCGCGGAAGGTCTTGGTCGAGGTCTGCTTGTCGCGCATCCGGGTCAGCTTGTGGCGGACCAGGGGGTGATCGACGACGGTGACGCCCTGCATGGCCAAGTTCCCTCTCGCGGGCGCGGCGCCCACTTCCTTCTCGCGGGCGGCGACGCCCTCAGCGGACCAAGTGCCGTCTAAGCGCCGTCCCGCCAAGCGGAAAACGTCTAGGCGCCGTAGGCGGCCAGGAACACCCGGACGGCGGGCAGCACCTCGCGGTCGATCTCCTCGGCCGTCGGCTCGGCCATGGCGCCGCACAGCCGCGCCTTCAGCAGGCGGTTCTGGCACAGGCCGATGAACTGGTGGGCGGCGTGGACCGTGTCGTCGATCTTCAGCTGGCCGCTATCGACCGCCTTCTGCAGGGTCGCGCCCAGCCGCTTGGCGCCGCTGCGGGGGCCGGCCTCGTAGAAGGCGTGGCCGATCTCCGGCGTGCGCTGGGCCTCGGCGACGATCACCCGGAAATTGGCCATGCTGAAGTCGCTCAGCACGATCGACAGATAGATGCGCCCTGTCTTGATCAGGGCCTCGCGGATGTCGCTGAGGTCGCTTTCGATCTCGAACATGGCGTCGCGCTGCCAGGCGCAGTGGCGAACCACATAGGCGGCGAACAGCTCTTCCTTGTTCTTGTAGTAATTGTAGAGCGTGCCCTTGGACCCGCCGACTCGCGCGGCGATGGTCGACATGGACGCGTTGGCGTAGCCCTCCTCCAGGAAGACGTCGCTGGCGACGTCGAGGATGGCTTCGCGGCGGGCGTCTCGGTCGAGACGCGGCTTCACGTCCTGCATCATTTGTTTTCCTTCCGGGTCCCCCTTGATCCCGTCAAGCTCGCGTTTATATCAGCGCCACATATGACCGTACAGTACGGTCAATTCAAGGTCGGCGCTCATGACTTCCAACGCCCTGGACAAGCCCTTCGCCTCCCCCCGGGTCGCCAAGTCGCCGAGGTCGCGCGAAGTCGGCGTCACCGTCTCGATCCTGATGGCGGCCCTGCTGACCAGCGCCTGCGCGACGATGCCGGCGGCGACGCCCGCCCGGGTCGCCAAGGCGCCGGAGGCCTACGCCACCGCCCAGACCCTGCCCGCCTCGGACGCCGCCGCCTGGCCGGCCGACGCCTGGTGGAAGGGCTACGGCGACGCCCAGCTGGACGCCCTGGTCGACGAGGCCCTGACCGGCTCCCCCACCCTGGCCCAGGCCGAGGCCCGCCTGCGCCGCGCCCAGGCCCTGGCCAACCAGGCCAAGGCCGCCCAACTGCCCAGCGTCAGCGCCAACGGCAGCGTCGAGCGGGCCAAGCAGAGCTACAACTACGGCATCCCCGCCGACTTCGTGCCCCAGGGCTACAACGACTACGGCCGGCTCAGCCTGGACTTTTCCTGGGAGCTGGACTTCTGGGGCAAGAACCGCACGGCCGTCGCCGCCGCGACCTCGGAAGCCAAGGCCGCCCAGGCCGACGCCGCCCAGGCCCGGCTGATGCTGTCCACCTCGGTCGCCGCGTCCTACGCCGACCTCGCCCGGCTCTACGCCGAACGCGACGTGGCCGAGCGGTCGGTGGCCCTGCGGCAGGAAACCCTGACCCTGGTCAGCGACCGGGTCACCAACGGCCTCGACACCCGCGGCGAGCTGCGCCAGGCCGAGGCCGGACCGCCCAACGCCCGCGCCGAGCTGGCCGCCATCGACGAGCAGATCGCCCAGACCCGCAACGGCCTCGCCGCCCTGCTGGGCGCCGGACCCGATCGCGGCCTGGCCATCGCCCGCCCCTCGGTCGCCAATCTCAAGCCGTTCGGCCTGCCCGCCAACCTCGCCGCCGACCTGATCGGCCGCCGCCCCGACGTGGTGGCCGCCAAGTGGCGCGCCGAGGCCGCCAGCAAGCGGATCGGCCAGGCCAAGGCGGCCTTCTATCCGAACATCAACCTGGCCGCCGGCATCGGCGTGCAGGCCCTGCACCTGAGCGACCTGTTCGACAGCGGCTCGGACATCGGCAGCGTCGGCCCCGCCGTCAGCTTGCCGATCTTCGAGGGCGGCCGCCTGAAAGCCAATCTGCGCGCCGCCGAGGCCGACCGCGACGGCGCGGTGGCCGCCTATGACGGCGCGGTCACCCAGGCCCTGCGCGACGTGGCCGACGTGGCCGCCAGCGAGCGCGCCCTGAACACCCGCCTGGCCGAAAGCCGCGCCGCCCTGGCCGCCAACGAGGACGGCTTCCGCATCGCCCGCCTGCGCTACCAGGGGGGTCTGTCCACCTATCAGAACGTGCTGATCGCCGAGCTGGCGGTGCTGGCCCAGCGCCGGGTCGTCGCCGACCTGGAAAGCCGCGCCCTGACCCTGGACGTCGCCCTGGTGCGCGCCCTGGGCGGCGGCTTCGCCCCGGCCTGACCCCGACCCGTCCCCCTCTTCGCCCTTTCGCTTTTCGCGCCTTCAGGACCTCCCCCCATGGCCGACACCACCGCCTCCCCCGCCCAGTTCGCCGCCAAGGCCACGGGCAATCGTCGTCAACTCCTGAGCGGCCTGGCGGCCGTGGTCGTGGTCGGCGTCGCCGCCTGGGGCCTCTACCAGGTCTTCATCGGCTCGCATCACGTCGAGACCGACAACGCCTATGTCGGGGCCGAGGTGGCCCAGGTGACGCCGCTGATCAGCGGGCCGGTCGCCAAGGTGCTGGTCTCCGAGACCCAGGTCGTCGCCGCCGGCCAGCCGCTGGTGGTGCTCGACGATTCCGACGCCCGGATCGCGGTCCTGGCCGCCCAGGCCGCCCTGGGCCAGGCCCAGCGCAAGGTGCAGGGCTACTTCGCCAGCGACGACGCGCTGGCCGGACAGGTCGCCGCCCGCGACGCCGACATCGCCCGCGCCGAGGCCGCTGTGACCGGCGCCCAGGCCAGCCTGGAGCAGGCCCGGCTGGAGCTGTCGCGCCGCAAGGCCCTGTCGGATTCCGGCGCGGTCTCGGGCGAGGAGCTGACCATCGCCCAGAGCCGGTTCACCAACGCCCAGTCGGCCGTGACCGAGGCCCGCGCCGCCCTGGCCCAGGCCAAGGCCAGCCGCACCGCCGCCGAGGGCAATCGCGAGGTCAACACCGCCCTGATCTCCGGACTGCCCGCCAGCAAGAACCCCGAGATCGCCGCCGCCGAGGCCCGTCTGGCCAGCGCCCAGCTTTCCCTGGACCGCACCGTGCTGCGCGCCCCCCTGGCCGGTGTCGTCTCCAAGAAGAACGTCCAGGTCGGCCAGCAGGTGCAGATCGGCACGCCGCTGATGGCCGTGGTCCCGACGACCGACGCCTATGTCGACGCCAACTTCAAGGAAGTGCAGCTGGACAAGGTGCGCATCGGCCAGCCGGTGATCCTGACCTCCGACCTCTACGGCCACGGCGTGAAGTTCCACGGCAAGGTGAAGGGCCTGTCGGGCGGCACCGGCTCGGCCTTCTCGCTGATCCCGGCCCAGAACGCCTCGGGCAACTGGATCAAGGTGGTCCAGCGCCTGCCCGTCCGCATCCAGCTGGATCCGGCCGAGCTGAAGGACCATCCGCTGCGCGTGGGCCTGTCGATGAAGGCCACGATCGACACCTCCAAGTAGTCCGCAAGCGCCCGTAAAGCCTCTCCAAGGAAGCGCCGCATGGCCGACCAGGATTCTTCTCCCCCCACGGGCCCCACCCCGGGTTCCGCCGCGGCTCCCCCCGCCGCGGCGGGCCCAGCGCCGCTGACGGGGGTCACGCTGGGCGTGACCGCCATCGCCCTGGCGCTGGGCACCTTCATGCAGGTGCTGGACAGCACCATCGCCAACGTCTCGATCAACACCATCTCCGGCAATCTGGGCGTCAGCACCAGCCAGGGCACCTGGGTGATCACCTCGTTCGCCGTGGCCAACGGCGTCTCGGTGCCGCTGACCGGCTGGCTGATGGGGCGCTACGGCGTGGTGAAGACTTTCGTGGTCTCGGTGCTGCTGTTCACCATCGCCTCGTTCCTGTGCGGGATCTCGTGGAGCCTGACCTCTCTGATCGGCTTCCGCCTGCTGCAGGGCCTGGTCTCGGGCCCGATGATCCCGGGCTCGCAAGCCCTGCTGATCATGATCTTCCCCGCCCACAAGCGCGGGACGGCCCTGGCCATCTGGTCGATGACCACCCTGGTGGCGCCGATCTGCGGGCCGATCCTGGGCGGCTACATCTCCGACAACATCGCCTGGCCGTGGATCTTCCTGATCAACGTGCCCGTCGGCCTGATCTGCGCCTTCTTCTGCTGGCGGCCGCTGGCCAGCCGCGAGACGCCCACCCGCAAGGTCCCGATCGACACGACCGGCTTCATGCTGCTGCTGATCTGGGTCGGCGCCCTGCAGGTGATGCTGGACACCGGCAAGGAAGCCGACTGGTTCAACTCGCCGGCCATCGTCGTCGAACTGCTGGTGGCCATCGTCGGCTTCATCGCCTGGGTGATCTGGGAGCTGGGCGAAAAGCACCCGATCGTCGACCTGTCGCTGTTCAAGTCCAAGAACTTCGCCCTGGGCACCCTGGCCTTCTGCCTGGGCTACGCGGTGTTCTTCGGCAGCAACCTGCTCCAGCCGCTGTGGCTGCAGACCCGCATGGGCTACATCGCCACCTGGGCCGGCCTGGTCGCCGCCCCCAGCGGCGTGGTCGCGGTGATCCTGACGCCGTTCGCCGCCCGGATCATGCAGAAGGTCGACGCCCGCTGGACCGCCAGCCTGTCGATGGCCGCTTTCGCCCTGTCGTTCTTCATGCGCTCGGAGTTCACGCCCGACGTCGACTTCAAGGCCCTGGTCTGGCCGATGCTGGTGCAGGGCGTGGCGATGAGCACCTTCTTCCTGTCGATGGTCACCATCTCGCTGAACGGGATCGCGCCGCACCAGTTGCCCTCGGCCTCGGGCCTGTCGAACTTCTCGCGGATCACCGCGGGCAGCTTCGCGGCCTCGCTGGTCACCACCATCTGGGACCGCAGCGAGTCGCTGCACCAGACGCGCCTGGCCGAGACCATGGGCTCCAACGACCCGGCCTGGCTGGCGGCGGTCGAGCGCATGCAGGCCGTGGGCCTGTCCCACGCCCAGGCGGTGGGCGCGGCGACCGCCCAGGTGGTCAACCAGGCCTACCTGCTGGCCACGGTGGATTTCTTCCGCGCCTCGGCCTGGCTGGCGGTGCTGCTGATCCCCTGCATCTGGCTGACCAACAAGGCGATGAGCGGCGGCGGCGCGCCTCCCCCGGCGGACTAGGCCAACTGGCCAGACCACCCTACCCTTCCGCCGCGACGCCGCTTAAGATAGCTCTGTCGAGAGGGTTGAGACGAAGATGACGACGACGGCCGCCGCCAATCCCCTGCGCCTCTACCAGCGCGTGGCCGCGGACATCGGCCAAGCCATCGCCGACGGCCGTCATCAGCCCGGCCAGCGCCTGGCCTCCGAACGCGACCTGGCCGAGGAGTTCGGCGTCAGCCGTCCCACCATCCGCCGGGCGGTGATCGCCCTGGAGATGCGCGGCCTGCTGGAGGCCCGCCAGGGCTCGGGCGTCTATGTCCGCGCCGGGGGCCAGCCGCCCCCGCCGCCGCGCGACCTCGACATCGGGGCCTTCGACCAGGCCGAGGCCCGTCGCCTGTTCGAGGGCGAGGCCGCCGCCCTGGCCGCCACCCTGATCACCGACGAGGAGCTGGCCTATCTCGAGACCCTGGTGGTCGAGATGAACAGCGAGAAGGCGACCAAGGAACAGTCCGAACTGGCCGACCGCCAGTTCCACATCTCCATCGCCCAGGCCACCCGCAACAGCGCCATCGTCCGCGTGGTCGAGAACACCTGGGACCTGCGCTACAAGTCGCGCCTGTGCATGCAGATGCTGGAAAAGGCCCGGCACGTGCGCAAGCGGCCGCTGAACGACGAGCACCAGGACATCATCGAGTCCCTGCGCACCCGCGACCCCAAGGCCGCCCGCGCCGCCATGCAGACCCACCTGGGCGGGCTGATCGAGAACCTGCTGCTGACCGCCGAGCTGGAGGCCATGGAGCAGACCCGCGAACGCCTGGCCAGCAAGCGCGAGGAGATCGCGCTGCGCGCCGCCAGCGCGGCGAAGTAGCGCCCAGCGTTGTCATCCCGGAAAGCGCGGAGCGCTTGTCCGGGACCCAGGTGAACCGCACCGCGCCAGCCCAGTCTCCTGGGTCCCGGACAGCCTCTGCGAGGCTTCCGGGATGACAACGGGTTTAGCTCCTAGTTGGCGGGGCGATCCGTCGCGGGCGCCGCCGCCGGAGCGGTGACCACCGGCGCGGCCGGAACCGCAGGCGCCGCAGGGCCCGGCGCCGGCACGGCCGGCGCGTTCGGATCGACCGGAGCCCCCCCCTCCGCCGGAACCGCGCCGTCCACCGGCGTCCCGTCCGGGTTCAGCAGGGTCGGATCCTCGGCCGCCGAGACGGCGTCGTCGCCCTCGGGTTCGGCCGGCTTGGGCGCGTCGCGGTTGACGGCGTAGGTGGCCACGCTCTTCCAGATCTTGGCCGGCAGGCCGCCGCCGACCACGCCGTTCATCGGGCTGTTGTCGTCGTTGCCCACCCAGACCCCGATCACCAGGTCGCCGACATAGCCGACGAACAGGGCGTCGCGGGAATCCTGGCTGGTGCCGGTCTTGCCGAAGGCGCCCGGAATGGCCGCCTCGATGCCCGTGCCGCGCTGGGTGGCCGAGCGCAGCAGGTCGCGCATGCTGGCCAGTTCGGCCTTGGTCAGGGGGTGGACGTTGGCGGGCTTCTTCCAGTCGGCCAGGCCGTGCGGGATCACCGGGGCCTCGCCGGCGTCGATGGCCGCATAGGCCGCCGTCAGCCGCACCAGGCTCATGGGACCGGTGCCCAGGGCCAGGGTCAGGTCGTCCGGGATCGGGTCGGTGATGCCCAGGTCGCGCGCGGTCTTGACGATCGGGTCACGCCCGATGTCGTGGGCCAGGCGCACGGCCGCCACGTTGGACGAGGCGGCGAAGGCGGTGATCAGCGGCACTTCGCGGCCGGCGTACTTGCCCTCATGGTTCTTGGGCGTCCAGCCGCTGACCTGGACCGGGGCGTCGAGGATCGGGGTGGTCGGGGTCATGCCCTGGCGGATGGCCGCCAGATAGACGAACAGCTTGAAGGCCGATCCCGGCGGGCGCTCGGCGTCGGCGCGGTTGAACTGGCTGACCTTGTAGTCGCGGCCGCCGACCATGGCGACGATCCGGCCGTCGGTGCGCATGGCGACGATGGCGCCCTGGGTGACGTTCAGCACCTTGCCGTCGCGGGCGATGGCGTCGTTCAGGATCTTCTCGGCCTGGGCCTGCAGGCGCGGGTCCAGCGTGGTGCGGACCACGGTCTCGCCATAGGTGTTCTCGAACACCGCCTTGGCCTGCGGGAACACCCAGTCGGCGAAGTAGGAGCCGGTCGGCAGCTTGGGGCGGCCGGTCTGGACATGGACCTGGCGCTCGGCGCGGTCGGCCTGGGCCTGGGTGATCACCCCGGTGTCGACCATGGCCCCCAGCACGGTCTTCATCCGCGTCCTGGCGCCTTCGAAGTTCTCGGTGGGAGCCCAGCGAGACGGCGCCTTGACCAGGCCCGCCAGCATCGCCGCCTCGCCCACCGACAGCTGCTCGGGCGTCTTGTCGAAATAGTGCCGCGAGGCCGCGCCCAGGCCGAAGGTCCCGTCGCCGAAATAGACCGACGACAGGTAGCGCGACAGGATCTCGTCCTTGGACAGGCGGGCGTCCAGATAGAGGGCGATCAGCACCTCCTGGATCTTCCGGCGGAAGGTGCGCTTGTTGGACAGGAAGGCGTTCTTGGCCAGCTGCTGGGTGATCGTCGAGCCGCCCTCGGACACCCCGCCGGCCTTGGCGTTGGCGCCCACGGCCCGCAGGATCGCCTTCGGGTCCACGCCGATGTGCTTGTAGAAGCGCCGGTCCTCGATGGCGATGAAGGCGCCGGGCACGTAGGCGGGCAGCTTGGCGACGTCGACCGGCGCCTCCTTGTACGAGCCGCGGCGGGCGATCGGCGAGCCGTCCGAGGCGACGATCACCAGGGTCGGATTGGCCAGGGGCTCCAGCGCCCGGCCCAGCGGCAGCGACCACAGCAGCGACACGACAATGGCGATCACGACCGCCACCGAGGCGGCGGCGCCGATCTGCCAGGGCCGCCGTTTCCAGATCGGCGGCTTGGCCGGCGGCGGAGGCGGCGGTTCGGCCGCTTCGGGCTCGGGCGTTTCGACCGCCTCCTCGGCGGTCTCGACGACGGCTTCCGAGACTTCAGGCGCCGGCGGGTCGGCGATCACGGCCTCAGGCTCAGCGACGGCCTCCGGCTCGTCCATCTCAGCCGGCGCGGCGTCGACCTTGCGCTTGGCCTTGCGGGTGCGCGGCTTGCGCTTGGGCGTCGCCGCTTCCAGGACCTCGGCCACGGGCGGCCCTTCGGCGACCGCGTCCGATGCCCCTTCCGGGGGCGGCGTCAGGTCGATGGGGTCGCGGTCGTCGGCGGCGTCGGACATTCGGGTCGCACTCGTTCAGGCGGAAGTTCGCCAGCAAGAGCGCGCCAATAGCACAGCCGACCCGCCCCGTGGCGCGCCCCCGGCGTCGCAGCACGCAAAAAAATTGGCCGGACCCGCGAACGGGACCGGCCAACAGTGGGGATGAAACGGGGAGGTCTAGAAGTTCACGTCCAGGCGCGCGCCGAAGTAGCGGAACGCGTCGCGGCCGGGGAACCAGGTCCGACCCTGGGCCGTCGGGATGGCCGGGTTGCTGTAGCCCGAGGTGCCGTTGCCCAGGCCCTGGGCGTAGCGCTTGTCGAACAGGTTGTTGGCGAAGGCGGTCAGCTTGTACTTGCCGTCGCGATCGGCGATCCCGACGTTCAGGTCCGTGATGCTGTAGGCCTTCTGGATCGTGCGCGGATCCTGGCTGAGCGAGAAGTTGATGTCGTCCTGCCAGCGGACGTTGGCGCCGATGAAGCCCTTGAACGGCACGCTGTCGGGGAAGTCGATGTCGTACTGGCCGCCGATGCTGAACTTGTACTTGGGCACGTTGTTCAGATGCGCGCCGTGCAGGTTCTGCTGGCGGCCGCTGACGGTCTGCGGCTTGCCGGCCACGATGGGCTGGAGCTGGGTGTAGCAGGTACCGGGCGCACCCACCTGGCCGACGGGCAGCGGCGAGCCGGCCAGGGTCGGCTGACCCGAGTAGCAGGGGCCGTTCGGGAAATCGACGACCGTGGCGTCGGTGTAGGCGAAGGCGCCGTTCAGGCGGAAGTTCGAGGTGATCCGCGCCACGGCGTCCAGCTCCAGGCCCTGGGTGCGCAGGTGGCCGATGCTGTTGAGGAAGGTCAGGAACGTGCCGTCGGGCAGGAACGAGGTCACCGAGGTCTGGAAGCCGCTATAGTCGGCCTTGAACAGGGTGGCGTTGAAGTAGACGCGGCGGTCCAGCAGGCTGCTCTTGAAGCCCAGCTCGTAGTTCTTGGCCGTCTCGGGCGGCACCGGCATGTTCGCCGCGATCTTGGCGTCGAAGGTGCTGACCAGGTCATAGGCCTGGCCCTTGTAGCCCGTCGAATAGGTCGCGAAGGTCATGATGTCCGGCGTGACCTTGTACTGGACGCCGATCTTGCCGGTCACGGCGTCGTCCTGGTCGGACTGGCCGAAATACTGGTGGGTGGTGGCCGCGCCGGGCGTGGTGCTGGCGAAGATCGTCTTGTCGAAGTTGTAGCTGATCTTCTGGCGGTTCAGGCGCGCGCCGCCGGTCAGGCTGAGCTTGTCGGTGATGTCGTAGGTGGCGTTGGCGTAGGCCGAGTAGTTCTCGTTGGTGCTTTCGGCCAGGTAGCGGGCCAGCTGCAGCACCGGGCCGCGGTCCAGGAACCGGTCCAGGTCGTTCTTGGCGTACCACAGGCCGGCCACGTAGCGCAGCGGACCGCTGCCCGGCGAGGTCAGGCGGAACTCCTGCGTCCAGGACGAGGCGTGGAAGTAGCCGTTGATCACCGCGCCGCTGTTGATGCCCGAGGGGCTGGCGACCGGGAAGCCCAGCAGGAACGGCTGGTCGGTGCCGTCGATGTCCTGGAAGTCGCGCATCTTCCAACGGTCGTGCGAAGTGATCGACGAGAAGGTGTGGCCCTTCAGGATCGAGCCCTCGCCGAAGTCGTAGTCCATGCGGGCGGTCGTGCCGAACACCTCGGAATTGCCGCCGCCGATGCGGTCGTCGGCCCGGATGAAGTGGTTGTTCTTGTCGATGGTGATGCCGCGCAGGGTCAGGGTCGCCGGGAAGGCCGGCTCGCCCTGGTAATTGAGGCCCGGCGTCAGCTCGGTGATCGCGCTGGCGCAGCAGCTGGAAACGTTGTGGTTGAAGCGCGGGGCCAGGCTGAACTTGAGGTTCTCGGTCGGGGTCCATTCGACCTTCGCCGTGACGGTCAGGCCCGAGCTGCCGTTGACGTTCTTGCCGGTGGTCAGGTTCTTGAGGTTGCCGTCGTAGTCGCTCTTGGACACCGTCAGGCGGGCCCGCACGGTGTCGCTGACCGGTCCGGTGACCGTGAAGCCCAGGCGCTTTTCACCGTCGTCGGTGACCAGGGCCATGGCCTTGCCGCCGAAGGTGCTGGAGGGGGCGGCGGTGACGATGTTCAGCACGCCGGCGATGGCGCTCTTGCCGAACAGGGTCGACTGCGGACCGCGCAGCACTTCCACCCGCTCGACGTCGATCAGGTCCTTGAAGGCCGCGGCCTGGAAGCCGATCGGCACGTCGTCGATGACCACCGCGACATCGGACTCGACGGCGATGCCGTTCGAGAAGGTGCCGATGCCGCGCATCTTGATGCTGAAATTGCCCGGCTGGCTGCCGTAGTCGATCGAGATGGCCGGCGACAGCTTCACCACGTCGCCCAGTTCGCGGACGTTGTTGCGGTCGATGACGTCCTGGGTCAGGGCGGTCACCGACACCGGCACGTCCTGCAGGCGCTCGGCGCGCTTGGTCGAGGTGACGATGATCTCCTCCAGCTGGACCGACGGATCGGACGACTGGGCCTGGGCGACGCCGGTCCCCGCCACCACGGCGATCACGGCGGTCGACGCCAGCAGGGCGCGTTGAATGGTTCTCATGTCTCTCCCCTCGCTTCCTCGCACGGCGCCCAGCCGGTTCATCCGGTCAATTATGAGCGCCCAATTTGGTAAGGCCAAAAAGAGCCATTGGTCAGGTAAATTGTCAAGTAAGTCGTGACATCGTTGTCATTTCGCCATAAGATACTGAAAATGCGAGAGCTTATCGCCCCTCACCCCGCTCAATCGCACCGGCGCCTTTGCGCATCGCTGTGGAATATGGTCATTTAGCCTTGCGGCTGAGCGGCAAATTGGTAATGCCAGATTGGTCACAAGGATTGAGGGGCGAATGATCCGCACACCACCGCACGCGACGGCGCCGCTCTCCGCGCCCCGATCGTTCGGCCACCCGGCGAAGCGCGCCCGATGAGCGGACCCGGCATGAAGCTGCGCCCCAGCACGGACCGCGAAGGCCTGCGCCGGATGACCGCCGAGGACATCCGCGACACCTTCGTGATCGGCGACCTGTTCCAGCCCGGCCAGGTGTCGATGACCTATGTCGAGGTCGATCGCGCCGTGGTGGGCTCGGCGGCGCCGCTGGCCGCCCCCCTGCCCCTGCCCACCGACCGCCGCCTGGCCTCGAGCTATTTCTGCGAGCGGCGCGAGCTGGGCGTGATCAACATCGGCGGCCCCGGCTGGGTCGAGCTGGACGGCGCGCGCCACGAGTTGGACAACCTGGACAGCCTGTATGTCGGCCGCGGCGTCCAGGCGGTGACCTTCGCCAGCGCTTCGGTCGACGCCCCGGCCAAGTTCTACTTCGTCAGCTACCCGGCCCACGCCGCCCACCCCAGCACGGTGGTGCGCAAGGCCGAGGCGCGGGCGATCCAGGCGGGCGACCAGAAGACCGCCAACCGCCGGGTCATCCGCCAGAGCATCCGCCCCGGCCTCGTCGAGACGTGCCAGCTGGTCATGGGCTTCACCGAGCTGGAGCCCGGCAACGTGTGGAACACCATGCCGCCGCACACCCACGGCCGGCGCAGCGAGATCTACATGTATTTCGACGCCGCCCCCGCCCGGGTGATGCACATCATGGGCGAGCCTTCGAATCCCAGGACCGTGTTCATGGACGACGGCGAGGCGGTGTTCTCGCCCAGCTGGTCGATGCACAGCGGCGTGGGCACGGCCGCCTACCGCTTTATCTGGTCGATGGGCGGCGAGAACCTGGACTTCGACGACATGGACCACCTGACCCTGGCCGACCTGCGCTAGGGCGCGGACGGCCCCGACAAGAACAAGAACGATTGGGAGACGAGACGATGCTGCGACGCCTGACGGGAGTTCTTCTGGCGACGGCCGCCCTGATGGGACCGATGCAGGCTTGCGCGGCGACGCCCGCCAAGCCCGCCGCCGCCGCGAAGGCTCCGGCCAACGCAGCGGTCCTCGCCGCCGGCGCCCATGTGGCCGACTGGCAGCTGGCCCACATGGACAACTTCGACTACGTGCCCGCCTCGCAGTTCCGGCGCGACACCGAGGCGCCGCGCGACTGGATCCAGGCGGCGTTCTACATCGGCCTGACCACCTTCGCCGACGCGCAGAACGACCCCAAGTACGCCGCCGCCATCCTCGCCCACGGCGAGAAGGAAGGCTGGGGCTTCGACAAGCGGCCGCGCCACGCCGACGCCGACGCCACCAGCGCGGTGTGGATCTGGTCGGCCGCCCGCACCCATGACGCGGCCAAGCTGGGCCCGACCCGCGCCCGGTTCGACGCCGTCCTGGCCGATCCCTCGCACGTCGACCTGGGCTTCGAGGCCAAGCCGCCGCAGGGCGGCGATCCCTACTGCCAGGCCCGCTGGTGCTGGAGCGACGCCATCTTCATGGCCCCGCCCGCCTGGATCGCCCTGACCAAGGAAACCCAGGACCCGCGCTACCTGGCCCACGCCGACAGCGAGTTCTGGGCGACCACCGACCTGCTCTACGACAAGACCGACCACCTCTATTTCCGCGACAGCCGCTTCATCGCCAAGCGCAGCGACGCCGGCGCCAAGATCTTCTGGGGCCGCGGCAACGGCTGGGCCTTCGCCGGGATCGCCCGCATCCTGCAGGACCTGCCCAAGGACCATCCCAGCCGGCCGCGCTACGAGGCGCTGTTCAAGCAGATGGCCGCCAAGATCGTCACCCTGCAGGGGGACCAGGGCTACTGGCCGGTGTCGCTGCTGGAGCCGCAGAAGACGCCCGAGACCAGCGGCACCGGCTTCTTCGTCTACGGCCTGGCCTGGGGCGTGAACCACGGCCTGTTGCCGGCCGCCCAGTATCGTCCGGCGGTCGACAAGGGCTGGACCGCCCTGACCGCCGCGGTCGAGCCGGACGGCAAGCTGGGCTGGGTGCAGCGCGTGGGCGCGGCGCCTGACCAGGTGGGGCCGGACGACACCCAGCTGTACGGCGTCGGCGCGTTCCTGCTGGCCGCCAGCGAGGTGTCGAGACTGCCCGTCTCGGCCAAGCCTTGACGCCGTCGCCCCGCCGCCCGCTAGGATGATCGACATGACCACCGGCGCCCAAGACCCCCAGAAGCTGTATCAGCAGATCGCCCGCGCGATCGCCACGTCCATCAACGACGGCCGCTACGGGCCGGGCGACAAGCTGCCCTCCGAGCGCGAACTGGCCGACGACTTCGGCGTGAGTCGTCCGACCATTCGCGACGCGATGATCGCCCTGGAGTTCCAGGGCCTGGTCGAGGCGCGCCAGGGATCGGGCGTCTATGTCAACGCCGTCGCGGCGCCGGGCGTGGACGATCCGGTCGAGGTCGAGGTCGGGGCCCTGGAGCTGACCGAGGCGCGGCGGCTGTTCGAGGGCGAGGCGTGCGCCCTGTCGGCCGCCACCGTCACCGACGAGAACCTGGCCCATCTGGACCAGATCGTCGGCCAGATGGCCCGCAGCTTCGCGCCCGACGAGGTCGAGCGGCTGGAGCAGGAATTCCACCTGGCCATAGCCCGCGCCACCGGCAACGCCGCCATCGAGGCCGGGGTCGAGGACCTGTGGACCCTGCGCCTGCAGTCGCCCGGCTGCGTGACCATGCTGCGCCGGGCCCGCGCCCACGGCGGCGGCGACTTCGTCGAGGAGCACCGCCAGATCATCGCCGCCCTGCGCCAGCGCGATCCCAAGGCGGCCCGCCAGGCGATCCACGTCCATCTGGCCCAGGTGATCGACGACCTGCTGGCCGTGACCGAGCTGGACGCCCTCCAGCAGACCCGCCAGAAAATGGCCGAGCAGCGACGCGAGCTGGCTCGGCGCACCGAAATCTAGAGCGAGCGCCCCATGTCCAAGCTGATGCTGTCCCTCGCGGTCGCCGCGAGCCTGTCCCTGCCCGCCCTGGCCTGCGCCCAGGCCCAGCCCGCCCCTCAAGCAGGGGGAGGCCTGCCCCCGCTGGTCGAGCCGGTGCTGACCAAGCCCGACGCCGAGGGCCAGAAGCCCCGAGCGATCGTCGCCTACGCGCCCTATCGCTTCGACGACATCCTCTGGGAGAACGACCGCACCGCCCACCGCATCTACGGCCCCGCGCTGGAGGCGGCCGAGCCGCCCTCGACTTCGGGCATCGACGCCTGGGGCAAGCTGGTGCGCTGGCCGTTCATGGAGCGCCAGCTGAAGACGGGCAAGCAGCACGACTTCCACGGCGAAGGGATGGACTTCTACGACGTCAACACCTTCCGCGGCGCGGGCGGCCTGGGCGTCTGGCAGGACAACAAGCTGTGGACCTCGCGCAACTGGAAGTCCTACGAGATCCTCAAGACCGGCGGCGACGTGGCCTCGTTCAAGGTCGACTACGCCCCCTGGCCGGTCGATGTGGACCGCAAGGTCTGGGAGACCCGCACCTTCACCCTGCCCCTGGGCACCAACTTCACGCGGATGGTCTCGACCATCAGCTCCGACAAGCCGGGCCCGCTGATCGTCGGCATCGGCATCAGCAAGCGCAAGGCCACCCACCAGGGCGCGGGCGGGGTGTTCACCAAGGACGCGCTGGGCGCCGGGCGCGTGTCGTACTGGGAGCCGACCGATCCGGTGAAGGGCACCATGGGCATCGCCCTGATGGTCGATCCCAAGGCCCTGGTCGAGGTGCGCCAGGACGCCGACAACTACATCGTCCTGGTCAAGGTCGAGCCCGGCAAGCCGTTCGTCTACTACATGGGCGCGGCCTGGGACAAAGGCCTGGATTTCCACGACCGGGCGGGTTGGGAAGCCTATGTGAAGGCCCAGACGCCGGATTTCGATGCGACGCACTGAAGCTTGGGCGTCCAGCCGTCGAAAGGCGGCTGGCGCGCGCGCCGAGCCTTTGCTAGACAACCCTCCCTTCGCCGACCTCCGGGCCGGACCGAAGCGCGGGCGTGGTGAAACTGGTAGACGCGCCGGACTCAAAATCCGGTTCCGAAAGGAGTGTCGGTTCGACCCCGACCGCCCGCACCATACTCTTCCGACAATCCGATCGAGACGGGACGTCCCCGCCGGCGCCGCCTATTCGGCGCGCGCGGAGTTGGCCACGATGTCCGCCCCGTAGAGCGTGCCGGCGGCGGATTCCAGCTGGCCCAGCAGGCGTTTCAGCGTGGTCACCTCGCTGGGCTGCAGGCCGGCCAGCAGCGCCGCTTCGTAGGCGCGGGCCAGGGGCACGATCTCGGCGAACAGGCGGCGGCCGGCGGCGGTGAGCTCCAGGCTGTGCGAACGCCGGTCCACGCGGTTGCTGATCCGCACGGCCAGGCGGCGCTCGACCAGGTCCTGGGCGGCGCGGCTGACGCGCACCTTGTCCATGGCCGTGCGCACGACGGCGGCCTGCTGGGTCAGGGCGCCCTCGGCCAGCACCGACATCAGCCGCCACTGCGGGATGCTGAGGCCGAAACGGTCCTCGTAGGCGCGGGACACCAGGCGGGTGACCGCATTGGCGGCGACGACCAGCTGATAGGGCAGGTAATCGGCCAGCGAGACGTGGTCGGGCGCGCCTTCGGCGGGGAACTGAGTCATGGTTGAGACCGTCGCGGCCATGGGCTTCCTTTCGTCCTCCTTACGCCCGCGACTCTGGCGGTCGCTCGCGTCGACAGGCCCCGATCTGGCGCGGCGCCACGGCCCCGCTCAATCACGGCCGGGTCGGAGGATGGGAAAGCCCGGTTTTCGCTCGCCGGTTGTGCAACCGACCGCCAGGACGCACAGCGAAGGGGCGCCGGGCGCAGGTGGACCCGACTCGTCAGTGCTTCCCCGCGCCCTTGTCGTCCTCGAACGGCTCGGTCTGGGTCAGCGCCGCCTGGCAGCGTCGAAGTTCGTTGAGACAATCGCCCCGGCTCCAGAAATCGGAAAATTCCACAACAGCCATGCGGACTTGGCGAGAATAGTCCTTGTGGTCAAGCACCTTCGGCTCTTCGTCCTCGTGCTCGTCGTGTCCAGGACCGTGGTCGGGCTCGGGGCGGTGGCCGGTCAGCACCAGGGTCTGGCCGCCCAGGATCGTGACATTGGCCGCGGCCAGCTCCAGCTCGGTCTCCGACTTGTGGCCGTGGCCGCCGTGGCCGTCGTCGTGGCCATGGCCGTGGCCATGCTTGTCGTCCTTCTTGCCCCCGTGCGCGCCGTGCGCGCCCTTGGGCTTGTCCTTGTCCTTCTCCTCGAGCGGCTCGCCCTTGAGCGCCTCGGTGATGCCCTTCAGCGCCTTGGCGGCCGGACCGCCGAAGGCCAGCACCGGACCGATCCGGCGCTGCACTTCCTCGACCAGCTCCTGGGCCTTGTAGAGCAGCTCGCCCGACGGGGCGCTGGTGGCCGCCACGCACTTGGCCTTGATCGCCTCGTGGATGGTCTTGGGCGCCTCGCGCCAGCGGTCGTCGCGCCCGCGTCCGCCGACGTGCTTGCCGATGAAATAGGTGAGGACGGCGACGGCCAGCACGACCAGGGCGATTCCCGCCAGCAGGGTGGGATCGAAGATCGGAACCGGCGTATCGACGGGAAACTCTGACTGGTACACCGGACCCCCTCCAGCATCAGGCAAGCAAGAGTCACATGGTTAACGCATGATGGCCCAGCTTGCACGACCAAGGTTATCTGGAAGGCGCGGAAATCACGCCTCTAGCCCGGGCGCCCTGGTCGTAGCGGCTGGGGCCGCCATACACGGCGACCTCGCACAGGATGTCGCCGCCCGGCTCGCCGGCCCACAGGTAATTGCGCTCGACCTCGACATTGCGCCCGGCCGGCGAGATGCCCTCGAAGGTGTCGCCCCAGGGAATCACCTTGTTCAGGTCGCGCCAGGTCAGGGTCATGGCGCGGGAAAGCTCGTCCTGGGCCATGGATTCGAGGTCGGGGTCGCTCATGCGGAGCCTTTCGGTGTTCTGGTCCCCGCCTCGACAACGCCCGCCGCGCGGGATAGGCCGCTAGGGGTAGCGAAGGAGACGAAGATGGGCGTTCCCAAGGGCAAGCGCGACTTCCGCGACGAGGACCGCCTGGATCCGCGCGAGCGCCATCAGGTCGAATACTGGATGAAGCGCTGGGGCGTGACCAAGGACCAGCTGGTGGCGGCCCACCGCAAGGTCGGCAATTCGATCAAGGACATCGGCGCCGAGCTGGGCAAGAAGCGCTAGCTAGCGCTTATCCCGCCGGAACTTCGCGGCTTCGGCCGCCAGGGACGAGGTCGAGGGATCGAAGTCCTCCGGCTCGGGCTCGAACGGCAGATGGCCGGCCACGCCGCGCAGGGCCAGCCACAGCGGATGGCTGAAATGGCCCAGGATCCGCAGCGGCCGGCGCTTGTCGTCGGTGACGTCCCACCCCTCCAGCTCGAACTGGTCGGCCTGGTCGCGCATCGACTTGACGTCTATGCCGTCCCAGCCCGGCGGATCGGGGATCAGCGCCGCCTCGTCGGCCGTCAGGCCGAAGGTGTCGCGCGCCAGCTGGTCGATCTCGGGGAACTGGGCCCGCGCCTCCGGATCGGCGAACGACGGCTTCATCAGCGCCCGAGTCTCCAGGTCGGCGAAGCCGGGCAGGTCGATCAGGCGGCGCGGAGGCATGGCCTCAGCTCTCGGCGTTGTCGTTGCGCCAGTAGGGCTCGACCTTGCCCTGCAGCTTGATGGTCATCGGGTTGCCCTTGCGGTCGACGGCCTTGCCGGCGGTCACGCGGATCCAGCCCTCGCTGACGCAGTACTCGTCGACATTGGTCTTCTCGACGCCGTTGAAGACGATGCCCACGCCGCGCTCCAGGACGTCGGCGTCGTGGTAGGGGCTGCTCGGGTTGGTGGCCAGGCGGTCGGGAAGCGTGTCGCTCATGGGATGGTCTTTCGAAGAATTTGGACAGCTAGCGCCGTCGAACGCGCGTGATAGCCACCCGGGGCCGCAATTCCAATAGGATTGCACGCGATCGCGCGAACCGCCGCGACAAGGTCATGGTCGCCTGCTAGCTACGGCGCGTCCTCTTTTCGGAGTCCGCATGCTGCGTCGCCTCTACGACTGGGTCATGGGCCTGGCCGCCTCCCGCCATGCCCCCGCCAGCCTGTTCGCCGTCTCGTTCGCCGAAAGCTCGTTCTTTCCCGTCCCCCCCGACATCATGCTGGCCCCCATGGTGCTGGCCAAGCCGGAGAAGGCCTGGCGCTACGCGGCCCTGTGCACGGTGGCTTCGGTGCTGGGCGGCCTGCTGGGCTACGCGATCGGCTACTTCTTCCACGAGGCCGCCCAGCATCTGCTGGCGGTGCTGGGCAAGCCCGACGCCCTGCGCGATTCCGAATGCTGGTACGATCGCTACGGCTCGTGGGTGATCATCATCAAGGGCTTCACCCCGATCCCGTTCAAGCTGATCACCATCACCTCGGGCCTGCTGAAGTTCAGCCTGCCGATCTTCGTCGCCGCCTGCGTCTTCACGCGGGGCATGCGGTTCTTCCTGGTGGCCTTCGTGGTCAAGAAATTCGGCCCGGCCATGATGCCGGTGATCGAGCGTCGCCTGGCCCTGTTCGCCGGCATCCTGATCGCCCTGCTTGTCATCGGCCTCGGGGCGAGCCACTTCTTGGGCGGAAGCAGTGGCGGAGCGTGCGCGGGATGACGATCGAGAACATCGACGACAAGGTGGTCCATATCCGCGCCACGGGCCCGGCCCCGACTCGGGGCGCGCTGGACCTGATCGCCGAGCAATGGGCCGTCGTGGCCTTCCTCGCCTGCGCCGTCATGCTGGGCGCGGCCCACGCCTTCGAGACCTTCGGCAAGCTGGCGCCCTGCCTGCTGTGCCTCAAGCAGCGCGAAGTCTACTGGGTCACCGGATCGGTGGCGCTGGCCGGCGTTGTGCTGTCGCGCACGCCGTGGGCCGACCGGGTGCGCAAGCCGCTGATCCTGCTGATCGGACTGGGCTTCCTCTATGGCGCGGGCGTGGCCGTCTACCACGCCGGCGCCGAGTGGAAGTTCTGGCCCGGCCCCGCCGCCTGCGCCGCCGCCGGCGCCAAGGCCACGGCCGGCGACCTGGCCGCCCTGCTGAAGGGCGCCAAGATCTCGGCCCCGTCGTGCGACAAGGCCGTCTGGATCTTCCTGGGCCTGTCGATGGCCGGTTGGAACGCCCTGATCTCGCTGGGCCTGGCGATCGCATCCTTCTTCGCCGGCCTGCGCCAGTCCTCGCCCAAGACTACGGCCGCCTGAGATGAGCCAGCCCGCCCCTCCCCGTCCCGGCGCCGGCGCCCAGAAGGCGCGGCTGGCGGAAATCCTGCGGGTCGACCAGGCCGGCGAGCTGGCGGCCGTCCACATCTATCGCGGCCAGCAGGCGGTGATGCGCCAGGCGCCGGGCCGCGAACGGATCGCCGACCAGCTGCAGGCAATGGAGGGCCACGAACAGGTCCACCTGACCCGCTTCAACGAACTGCTGGGCGAGCGGGAAGTCCGCCCCACCCTGATGTCGCCCGTCTGGCGCGCGGCCGCCTTCGCCCTGGGCGCCGGCACCGCCCTGCTGGGCGAGAAGGCCGCCCACGCCTGCACCGAGGCCGTGGAGACGGTGATCGAGCAGCACTACGCCGGACAGATCGCCGAGCTGGAGGCCCGCGATCCGGCCCTGGCCGCCGAGCTCAGCCAGTTCCGCGACGACGAGCTGCACCACAAGGAGATCGCCATCGGCGAAGGCGCCCTGGAGGCTCCGGCCTATCCGCTGCTGTCGGCGGTGATCCGCGCCGGCTGCCGCGCGGCCATCAAGATCAGCGAGAAGATCTGACCCACGTTCGCTGAAACGCGGGAATAACCGCCCCCGAAACTTCCCGCTTGGCGGCGTGCGTGGCCGAGCTTACCCATGTCGCCCAGAAAACGCGTCGCGAGGGGAGTTTCGCTTTGCCTATCCAGTTTCACCGCCGGGCCGCGGCCCTGTGCGCCGTTTCGTTGCTGGCGCTGGCCGGCGCGGTCCACGCCGCGACTCCGGTCAATCCGCCCAAGCCGACGCCGACCACCGCCTTGACCCTGGGCACCGGCGGCCAGATGCCCGCCGAGGAAGCGGCGGTGTCGATCGAGCACGTCGACCTGAAGCTGAAGGTGATCCCCAAGACCAAGTCGATCGAGGGCGACGCCACCCTGACCCTGGCGGTCAAGAGCGCCCTGCCCCGCATCGTCCTGGACTTCGACAAGAACTTCACGGTCAGCGCCCTGCTGGTCGACGGCAAGCCCGCGACCTGGACCAACCCCGAGGGCCGGCTGACCATCAACCTCGCCGCCCCGATCCAGGCCGGCGCCAAGACGACCGTCCAGATCCGCTACGCCGGCCAGCCGCACGAGGCCGAAAAGGCGCCGTGGGACGGCGGCTTCGTCTGGAAGACCACCCCGACCGGCGAGCCCTGGATCGCCAGCGCCGTGCAGGGCGACGGCTGCGACCTGTTCTGGCCGTGCATCGACTTCCCGACCGGCGAGCCGCTGCTGGTCGACTTCTACGTGACCGTGCCCGCCCCGCTGTCGGCCCCGGCCGGCGGCGTGCTGGTGGACGTGCAGGAGAAGGACGGCTGGCGCACCTTCCACTGGCGCCAGAAGCAGCCCGACACCTACGCCGTCGCGGTCAATGTCGGTCCCTATGACAAGCTGGAAGCGACCTACAAGAGCCGGTTCGGCGACAGCTTCCCGATCGAGTACTGGTATCTGAAGAGCGACGATCCGGCGAAGGCCAAGGCCCTGTTCGCCGAGTTCCCGACCACGCTCGACTTCTTCGAGCAGATGATCGGCCCCTACCCGTTCCGGTCCGAGAAGCTGGGCGTCGTCGAGACCCCGCACCTGGGCATGGAACACCAGACCATGAACGCCTACGGCAACGAGTACAAAAAGGACGTCTACGGCTACGACTGGCTGTTCCAGCACGAGCTGTCGCACGAATGGTTCGGCAACCAGGTGACCAATGTCGACTGGGACGACATGTGGATCCACGAGGGCCTGGGCAGCTACATGCAGCCGCTGTTCTCGCAATGGCTGCACGGCGACATGGAATACATGACCCGCCTGAACGCCCAGCGCGTGCAGTCCAAGAACGCCTTCCCGATCGTCTCCGACAAGGTGATGACCGAAGATCAGGTCTACAAGCCCGAGGGCGGCCCGGCGAACGACATCTACGCCAAGGGCTCCAACGTCATGCACACCCTGCGCGCGACGATCGGCGACGAGGCCTTCTTCAAGTCGGTGCGGACCCTGGTCTATGGCCGCCCCGATCCCAAGCCGGGCAACTTCGCGCCGCGCTACGCCACGACCAAGGACTTCATCAAGATCGTCAACGACGTGACGGGCAAGGACTACCAGTGGTTCTTCGACGCCTACTTCTATCAGGCCAAGCTGCCGGAACTGCTGACCACGCGTGACGGCGACGACCTGGTGCTGAGCTGGAAGACGCCGTCGGGCAAGGCCTTCCCGATGCCGGTCGAGGTCAAGGTCGGCGACAAGATCGTCACCGCGCCGATGAGCGACAACACCGGCCGCGTCAAGGTGGGCGACGCCGTGCCGGTGATCGTCGATCCGGCCTCCAAGATCCTGCGCCGCCAGCCCTATCTGGAAGAATACGCGGCCTGGAAGAAGGCCGACGACGCGGCCAAGGCCGCCGAGGCGAAGAAGGCCGAGGACGCCAAGAAGACCCCGGCGAAGAAATAACGGACGCCGCGGGCCCGCCGCTCCCGGAATCCGGGGCGCGGCGGGCCTTGGTCATCTTCCGTTGACCCTGTTCCTTCACGGCTTGTAGGCCAAGGCGCCCTAAGGCTTTGGGCTCGTAGCGAGCCAGGAAGCCGATGCTGACGCCCAACCATGTCGTGACCACCGCCCGCGCCGTCCTGGTGGTCGGCGCCCTGACCGCCGCGGTGCTGATGCTGGGTCCCTGGCCGGGTCTGGAGCAGGTGTTCGGCCTGAGCGACAAGGCGGCCCACGCCCTGGCCTTCGGCGGCCTGCTCGCCGTCTCGTTCGTGGCTTTCCCCCGCATGCGCCGCAACGACCTGGCCGTCGCCGCGATCCTGCTGGGCGCCAGCGTCGAGGCGGCCCAACTGTTCACCGCCGACCGCAGCGCCTCGATCGGCGACCTGCTGGCCGACACGGCCGGCGTGGCCGTCATCTATCTGGCCAGCCACATCGAAGGCCTGCGCGCCATGGCCCGCCAACGGGGCGCGGCGACCTTCGCCGAGATCGCCGCCCAGGATCGCCGTCGGGGCGCGCGCCGCCTGGCGCCGGTGATCCAGGCCGCCTTCCCGCCTCCCGCCGAGGCGGAAGCCGAACGCTCGACCGGCGGCTTCGCCAGCCGGGCGGCCCGACGCTTCCCGCGCCAGGCCTGAGCCGCGTCAGGTGATGCGCTTGACGCTGACCGGGTCGCTGCCCGGGAAGCTTTCTTCCAGTCCCTCGTCCAGCAGGGCTTCCTGACGGCTCTCCGAGCACTCGACCTTCTCGGCCAGCTGATCGTGCTTCTCGCCCTCGGCCAGCGGGGTTTCGGCCTCGCGGGAATGGGGAGCGTCGAAGTGCTTGTCCTCGTGCCGGACCTTGCCGTCGCTGGCCATGTCGGCCGTCGAGGCGCTGGTGCCGTGCGTGAAGTGGCGGCCGGTTTCTTCTTTTTTATGGCCAAAGATCATGGGGTCTCTCCCGATTTTTCGCCCGAAGGCGTTGGGGATAGAACCCGTGAGCGGGCGCCCGGGTTGCGCCCTAGAGCCCGAACACCACGGTCCACAGGACCACGTTGGCCAGCGTCATGGCGGCCATCAGCCATCTTAGGCGACGTTTGACGCTCAGGGCGTGTCCGTGCTCGTGAAGCGTCGGACCGGAAAGCATCGAAAGCCTCGAAGGCGTCGAAGAACTGGCAAGCATCGAACCCTCCCACTGGACGGCCCCCGTCCTTGGGGTCCGCCCAGCGGCGAGTCGATGCAAGCAGAGCCACAAAGCTTTGTTTTGTAGACATTTTCGCGACTCAGTGTCGTCGCGGTCTAGGCTTCCAGCTCGATGTCCCAGTAGAGGTAGTCCAGCCAGCTGGCGTGCAGGTGTCCCGGGGGGAACCGGCGACCGCGATCCTGCAGCTCGTGCATGCTGGGCCGGCGCGCGGTGTGGAACGGATGCATGCCGGCTTCGCGCGGCGTGCGGCCGCCCTTGTGCAGATTGCAGGGCGCGCAGGCGGTGACGATGTTCTCCCAGGTGGTCCGGCCGCCGCGCGAGCGGGGGATCACGTGGTCGAAGGTCAGTTCGTCGGGCGAACCGCAATATTGGCAGGAGAACCCGTCGCGCAGGAACAGGTTGAAGCGGGTGAAGGCCGGCGGACGATCCTGCGGCACGTACTGCTTCAGCGACACCACGCTGGGCAGCTTCATCTCGAACGAGGGCGAGTGAACCACGTGGTCGTACGTCGAGACCACGTCGACACGCTCAAGGAACACCGCCTTGATCACCTCCTGCCAGGGCCAGAGGGACAGGGGATAGTAGCTCAGGGGCCGATAGTCGGCGTTGAGGACAAGCGCCGGCATGCCGGACGGTGGACGGGACAGCACCTGCATCAGGGCCTCCCTCTGGAGCGGCACGGGCTCCGATGAAGCGGATACGCGGTCGGACTGAAGACGGGCCTCCTTCCTGCGCGTTCTCGGGAATCGCCATTCATTCCCGAACGCATGGAAAGGATGAGCCAACTCGACGACAGAACCAAGACATCCTTGCGCTTGGCGCGTGAACGATCGCGGCTATGGTCGGCGACGGACCTTGGGGAGTCTTCGCCATGCCGCCACCCGCCCTCGCCGCGATCGTCCTGGCCGGTCTTCTGGCGTCCGGGCCGCCTGCCCCCTTACTGCCCGGCGTGGTCGACTCGCCCGACACCGAGGTCCGCCCCGCCTTCAGCCCCGACGGCCGATGCGTGCTGTGGGGGTCGATCGGCGCGCCCAAGACGCCCTGGCGCATCCTGCAGACCTGCCGCGACGGCGCGGGATGGTCCAGGCCCGAGGCGGTGTCGTTCGACGGGCCCGACAACGACTTCGATCCGGCTTTTTCGCCGGATGGCAGGACGGTCTATTTCTTCTCCAACCGCCCGGGCGGCCAGGGCGGCGACGACCTCTACGCCGTGGACCGCGACCCGGCGACCGGGGCGTTCGGAACGCCGCGCAACCTGGGTCCGCGCTTCAACACGCCCGGCGACGAATGGGCGCCCTCCCCCACCGCCGACGGGCGGCTGATCTTCTCGTCCGACGGCCACGGCGGGCTGGGCAAGCAGGACCTGTTCGAAGGCGAGCTGGCGGGCGACGCCCCGGTGCGCGGCCTGGGGCCCGAGGTCAACGGCCCGCTGGACGACTTCGACGCGACCTTCCTGGCCGACGGCCGCACCCTGGTGTTCAGCTCGGGCGACCTGAAGGCCGAGACCCGCGTGACGCTGAACAGCGCCCGGCGCGGCGACGACGGGCGGTTCGGCCCGCGCAAGGTCCTGGCCGCGCCGATCAACTGTTCCGAGGCGATCAACAACGGACCCGCCGTCGATCCCCGGCGGCCGGGCGTGCTGTTCTATTCGGCCTACTGCCCGGCCCTGGGTCCGGGCCGGATGGACATCTTCGAGGCTCCCGCCCCGACGCCCTAGGCGACGGCGATGATCTCGACCTCGCCGCCGGCCACCATGGCGGTGTCGCCGACGCCCTTGCCCAGCAGGGCCCGGGCCACCGGCGAGACGTAGGACACCGACCCGTTGGCGGGGTCGGCCTGGTCCTCGCCGACGATGCGGAACGTCTGGCGGCGGCCGTCCTCGCGGTCGAAGGTGACGGTGTCGCCGAACTGCAGGCCTTGGGCGGACGGATCGCGCTCGCGCAGCTGGGCGCTGGCGCGGCGGGCCGACCAGTAGCGCAGGTCGCGGGTCGCGCGGGCCATGGCGGTGCGGTCCTGGGCGACGTCGCCACCGGCCTGGGCGGCGCTGTAGGCGGCGCGGGCCTCGGCGAGCGCCGCCTCGATCTGGGCCAGGCCGTCGGCCGTGACCAGGTTCGGATGCGGCGAGATCGGACGGTCCAGCAGGTCGGCGGCGAACGCCTCGCTGTCGCCTTCCTTGGTGAAGGCGACGCTCATGGCCGCGTCTCGGCGGAAGGGAAGCTAAGGGTCATGTCTGGAAAATCCGGCCCGCGGCGGGATGTTCCGCGACAGGAAGATCGGACGTAAGCGCCCCGCGTCGCGGGATCAAGACACGCAAAAGCCGCCGGCGGGCAAGCGCGGGCGGCTTCGAACACTTCAGGCGGGCTCCTGGCGGCGGCGATCGTGTCGGCGGGACGGCGTGGGGATCCGCTGGGTCCCGTCGGCCACAAACGCTACCGGAGCTTAGATCGCGATGCCGATCAGGGCGGCGGCGACGCCGACGGCGGCGGCCAGGAAGAAGCCCACGGCCATGCGGTCGAGAGCGGTTTCGAAAGCGAAGACGGTATTGGTCATCACACACATCCTTGAGTTTGGGTTGCGAGGCGCGGTGATCGAGAAGGCCGCCCCCGTTCCAGACCGAGCCCGATCTGGACAGTGCTTAGATAATACCTATCTGAACGACGTCAAGATGAATCTTTACGCCGTTAGGATGGATTTTTGAACAGGAACGGTTACAGTGTCGGAGATGACCCAGACTCCCTCCTCCTTGGCGCCGTCCGAAGCCCGCCCCTACCACCATGGCGACCTCAGCCGCGCCCTGGTCGAGGCCGCCCGTCGCATCCTCGAGACCGAGGGTCCGGCGGCGCTGTCGCTGCGGGCGGTGGCGCGGGAGGCGGGCGTCAGCCCGGCCGCGCCCTACCACCACTTCAAGGACAAGGGCGAGCTGCTGGACGCCGTCGCCCACGAAGGCTGGCACGCCCTGGACGCCGCCCTCACCGAAGCGCGGGCCAAGTCCGTCGACAGCAAGGAGCGGATGACCAGCCTGGGCGTGGCCTATGTCTGTTTCGCCCGCGACAACCCCGCCCTCTATCGCGTGATGTACGACTGCTCGCGCGACAAGGACGCCCTGCCCGACCAGATGAAGGAAGAAGGCGCCTACTGCCAGGTGCGCAACACCATCGACGAGCGCAGCGGCGGCACGGCCTCGCCGATCGACCTGGAGCTGGCCACGATCGCCGCCTGGTGCGCCGGCCACGGCCTGGCCGAGATGATCAGCTTCAAGCAGTTCGCGCCGCTGAAGGAGGCCCTGGGCGGCGAAGAGGCCTTCCTGCGCGGCGTGTTCGAACATCTGGGCATGTTCGCCAAGCTCGACCAGGCCTGAATCTGTTGATCGGCGAACGCCGCACGCCCCCTCCGTCTCGTCGCTGCGCGCCGAGCCACCTCCCCCGTACGCTCCGCTACGGGTGAGGAGATGACCTTCGCCACCCGCTTCGCCCCCTCCCCGACCGGCCACCTGCATCGCGGCCACGCCTTCTCGGCCCTGACGGCCTTCGACGCCGCCCGGGCCGAGGGCGGCCGTTTCGTGCTGCGGATCGAGGACATCGACGCCACCCGCAGCCGGCCCGAGTTCGAGGCCTCGATCCTGGAGGACCTGGCCTGGCTGGGCCTGACGTGGGAACGCCCCGTCCGCCGCCAGTCCGAGCACCTGGCCGACTATCACCGCGCCATCGACGTGCTGCGCGAGAAGGGCCTGGTCTATCGCTGCTTCCGCACCCGCAAGGAGTTGGACATCGGCCGCGCCCCGCACGAGCCGGCCAGGCCCTTTGTCGGCGGCCCGTTGCCGCCCGCCGAGGAGGCCGCGCGGCTGGAGCGCGGCGAGGCCTTCGCCTGGCGGCTGTCGCTGGACGCGGCCCGCGGCGCCCTGGGCGGTTTCGACGGCCTGGCCTTCGTCGAGGAGGGCGCGGGCCCCGACGGCGAGACCGGCCTGATCCACGCCCGCCCCGAGACCGCCGGCGACATCGTCCTGGCCCGCAAGGACGTCGGCGTGGCCTATCACCTGGCCGTGGTCCTGGACGACGCCCTGCAGGGGATCACCCACGTGATCCGCGGCCAGGACCTGTTCGAGGCCGCCCACATCCAGCGCCTGCTGCAGGCCCTGCTGGACCTGCCGACCCCGACCTACCGCCACCACCGCCTGCTGGTCGGTCCCGACGGCAGGCGCTACGCCAAGCGCGACAAGGCCCAGACCCTGCGCGAGCTGCGGGCGGCGGGCGTGACGCCCAAGCAGCTGCGGGCGGAGATGGGCCTCTAACCGCCGCCGGCCTGATCCACCAGCTGGCTCATCGCCTTCAGATAGACCCCGAAGGCCGCGCGCCCCTCGTCGGTCAGCCGGACCCGGGTCAGCGGCTTGCGGCCGACGAAGCTCTTGTCGATCGCCACGTAGCCGGCGTCCTCCAGCTTGCGCAGGTGGACCGAGAGATTGCCCTGGGTCACCTCCAGCAGGTCCTTCAGCTCGGTGAAGTCCGCCACCTCGGCGCTGGCCAGATAGGCGACGATCCCCAGCCGCACCCGGCCGTGGATGACGTCGTCCAATCCGCTGATGTCGAACCTGCCGCTCACGCCCGCCTCAGGCCGCCGCCGTCACGGCGCTCTGGCGCAGGGCCTGGCGCATCATCCAGAAGCCTGGAACCATCATCAGGGCGAAGAGCCCCAGGGTGGCCACCAGCAGGAAGAGGTCCGGGCGATCGATCAGCAGGCCCATGGCCAGGCCCGCCCCGATCCATCCGATCGACACCAGCGCCGTCCACAGCTTCTTGCGCAGCATGAAGATCACGTACCAGACCGCGCCCTGCAGCACGAAGACCACCGCCGGATGGAACAGCCAGTAGCGGAAATCGTGGTTGCGCGTGGCGGCCGCGGCGAAGATCACGACCAGCGTCAGGTTGGCGATCCCCGCGCCCTGGAAGGCCGCGTTGACGGCCCGATTGGCCACGCCGTGGGTCGGCCGCTTGCGATCGACCACGATCACCACGGTCATCAGGACCAGGAAGATCAGCGTCGGAACCCAGGCCAGCGCCAGATTGCCCGCCACCGACATGCGAAGCACTCCGGCTGCCTGGGCGTAGTGGCCCAGGCACTCCAGGCCGTAGATCAGCCCCGCCGAACCGTAGAGCGCGCCGCCGGCCACGCCGATCCCGCCTTCGCCCCGCCCCTCGGCCAGGGTCCGCAGGAAGGCCAGGTCGTCCTGCACGGACTTGATCTTGTCGTTCATGGGCAAGGTCCCCCTCGTTCGCGCATCATGGCCGGTCACAGGATTCGTCCCAACAGCGGCAGGCGTCGCAGGGCCAGGGTCAGCAGCCAGCTGAGGGCGATGGCGGCGGCGGTCACGACCAGTCCCTTGGCCAGCCCGTCCCAGGCCTGGGGCAGCAGCAGCCAGCCCAGCCAGGCGGTGAAGACGTAGTGGGTCAGGTACATGCCGTAGGCGTTGGCCTGCAGGCTGCGCCCGACCGGCCCGGTCTTGCGCGCGAAGCGCAGGAACACGGCCGTCACCGCGAAGGTCAGGCTGGCGCAGGCCACGACGAAGGCCAGGCCGCCCACCACGTCCAGCACCGGCTTGGGCGGCGGGTTGGGCGAGAAGGCGACGATGAAGACCGCGATCGCCGCGATCACCGCCGGGACGGGCAGGATCTGCCACGCCCACCAGCGTCGGGCCAGCGCGCCCTGCGGATCGGTCAGCCCCTGGCCGACGCCCGCCGCCCCGAACGCCAGGCCGGCCAGGAAATAGACGAGGTAGTGGCCGATGCGGCCGGTCTGGACCGTGAAGGGCCCCTCCGTCGTCCAATGGCCGAACGGCAGCACCATGTTCAGCGGCACATAGGCCAGGGCGCTGGCGGCGATCAGCAGCAGGAAGGCGCGACCCGGGCGCCGCGCGGCGCCTTGCGTCCAGCGACCCAGCGCCGGGATCAGACGGGGGAACAGGGCGTCCAGCGCCGCCGCGACCGCGCCGAACGCCAGCAGCACCCACAGGAACCAGGCCGGGCCGCTGGGCCAGAACGGCAGGTGGGTCCAGGCCTGGACATAGGCGCCCAGCGACGGCGTCCCGCCCGACTGCAGCCAGGCCGGATAATAGGCCAGCGGCGCCAGCAGCCCCGTCCCGATCACGAACGGGACGCCCAGCCGCAGCGCCCGGCCCTTCAGGAAGCCGCCCGTCCCCTTGGCCTTCAGGCTCTCGGCGACGAACAGCCCCGAGACCAGGAACATCGCCGACATGAAGAAGATGTCGTTGACCAGGGTGAAGAGGCCGAAGCCGGCGAACCTCTGAGGGTCCACCACGGGGAACGCGGTCCACAGGATCGGCGGGGTCCCGAACGCCTTCGGCGGCGGCGCGTACGGGTGATAGGTCAGCACCGCGTGGTGGGCGATGACCAGCAGGGTCAGGAAGGCCCGCATCGCGCCGACGGGCGCGTTTCGGACGACGGAACCGGCCTGGGCCGGGGTCTCCAGGGATTTCAGAGGCGCGTGCATGGCCGGGCTCCGTTGCGATGGCCGGACCGTGCATCAACTTGTTTGTTTTGTAAACTAGTTGATCGAGCATCGTTGCACGACGTGAACGCGGGCGCGCGCCGTCCGACACCCTTGCCCCCTCCCCGCTGTCATGCTCACTGCGGGGCTTCAGCACGACGGGACTCACATGAGCAAGATGATCTGGGGCGCCGCCCTGTCCGGCGCGTTCGCCGCCCTGGCCCTGGCCGGCTCGGCCCACGCCGCCGAACCCAAGTTCACCCCGGGCGCCTGCGCCGGCGACTATTCGGGCGTCACGAACAAGATCGAGTGCGGGACCCTGACCGTCGACGAGACCCGGGGCGGGCCCGGCACGCGGCGCGTCTCGCTTCCCGTGACCATCGTCAAGGCCAGCGCCCCCAAGCCCGGCGCGGTCCCGGTGGTCTATCTGCACGGGGGCCCCGGCGGCGGCCTGGTGGAGGGCGTCGGCCGGCTGTTGCGCAGCGTCAGCGGCCGCGAACTGGTGGCGGTCGACCAGGACTGGATCTTCTTCGACCAGCGCGGCGGCGGCGTGGCCCAGCCCCTGCTCGACTGCGGGACCCTGGCCCTCAACGACGCCGGCCCGCTGAGCGACGCGGCGGCCCAACAGGCCATCGCCTGCGCCCAGCGCCTGAAGGAGTCGGGCGTCGACCTCTCCCGCTACAACGCCGAGGAGGTGGTCAAGGACATCCAGGACCTGCGCAAGACCCTGGGCCTCAAGCAGATCGACCTGATGGGCGTCTCGTACGGCACCCGCATCGCCCTGGCCGTGGTCAAGCACGACCCGGCCGGCGTGCGCGCCGTGGTGCTGGATTCGCCCTGGACGCCCGAAGCCAAGTGGGCCGAGGGCGGGCCGGAGATGGTGTCCGACGCGGTGAAGGAGATCTTCAAGCGCTGCGCCGCCGACGCCGCCTGCAACGCCAAGTATCCGCATCCGGGCGCCGACCTCGACGGCGTGGCCGCCAAGCTGCTGGCCGCCCCCGTGGTCCAGAACGGCCAGACCTACACCGCCGACCTGCTGGGCGGCTTCCTGATGGACGCGGCCTACAGCGGCCCCGACGCCCGCGCCCTGCCCGCCACCGTGGCCAAGTTCGCGGCCGGCGACCTGTCGGCCCTGGACGACACCCGCGCCGGGGCCGGCTATCGCGAGGCCCAGTTCTTCACCCACCTGTGCAAGGAAGAGTTCCCATTCGAGAGCGAGGCGGCGACCCGCGCCGGCGCCCAGCGCGACGTGGTCAGCCGCCTGACCGAGAAGTCGTTCGGCCGCCTCTTCACCGTCTGCAAGGCCTATCCGGTCGGCGCGCCCGACCCGGTCGAGGCCCAGCCGGTCTCCAGCGCGATCCCGACCCTGTTCCTGGCCGCCGAGATCGACCCCGGCTGCCCGCCCTCCGTGGCCAAGGCGGCGGTCAGCCGCTTCTCCAGGGGCCAGCTGACCATCATCCCCAACGCCACCCACGGCGTGTCGCGCGGCAGCACCTGCGCGCGCAAGATGATCCGCGGCTTCCTGGCCGACCCGACCGCCCCGATCGACCAGAGCTGCCTGCATCCGGAGCACGACAAGTTCGTGTTCGACCTCGGGGAATAAAGACTTATCTCTTTATATCAGTGACTTATCCGCCGCAGTGACGGGGACATGCCCTTGCGGCGTGTCCCCAACCGCCTGGCTCGGCGCGAAATCTGGGGACACGCCCAAGGGCATGTCCCCGTCAGAGACGCGTCTCCGCCCTCCGGGAATTTCCAGCCGACCGATGGGGGTTCCGCACCATGGCGCGCTCCGATCCCCGACCGGATAGTCCCATCCGGCCCAACAGGCGCCGGGTGGAGAGCGTATCGTGGAACAGCGTAGATCCCGCCGTTGGGCGCTCGCCATGTCCGCGGCCGCCTGCTGCCTCTCCCCCCTCCTGGCCCATGCCCATGAGAGCGACGTCGAGCTGGCCAAGAAGCTGAACAACCCGGTCTCGAACCTGATCAGCGTGCCGTTCCAGCAGAACTACGACTGCTGCTACGGCCCCGAGGACGGCGGGCGCTACACCCTGAACGTCCAGCCGGTGATCCCGCTGTCGCTGAACCAGGACTGGAACCTGATCGTCCGCACCATCGTGCCCATCGTGAAGAAGGAGCACGCCTATCCGGGCGACGACACGGCGTTCGGCCTGAGCGACACCACCCAGAGCTTCTTCATCTCGCCCAAGGCCGAGCACAACGGCCTGGTCTGGGCGGTCGGGCCCGCCGTGCTGTGGCCGACGGGCGAGTCGGACCTGGGGACCAAGAAATGGGGCGCCGGCCCCACCGCCCTGCTGCTCAAGCAGGAGCACGGCTACACCTACGGCGTGCTGGCCAACCACATCTGGTCGTTCGCCGACGCCGGCGACCACGACCGGCCGGACGTCAGCCAGACCTTCATCCAGCCCTTCTTCAGCTACACCGACAAGGCCACGACCACCTACGGGATCAACGCCGAGAGCACCTACAACTGGAAGACCAAGGGCTGGACCGTGCCGATCAACCTGACGGTCACCCACGTCTACAAGTTCGGCGAGCAGAGGGTGTCGCTGGGCGGCGGCGTGCGGGCCTACGCGGCCCAGGACGGCGTCGGTCCGGAATGGGGCCTGCGGTTCATCGCCACCTTCCTCTATCCGAAATAGAGCCGCGCGCGGAAAAGCAGCCATGACCGAGCCCCCGGGATCCCGCCCTGTCCTGCCCTCCGACCTCGGCGCCGTGCGCACGGTGCTGGCGGCCGACCGGACCCTGATGGCCTGGCTGCGCACCTCGCTGTCGATGCTCAGCTTCGGCTTCACGATCTACAAGTTCCTGGAGACCGCCGCCAAGGCGGGGTCCCTGGCGCGTCCGGAAAGCCCGCAGAAGGTGGGCCTGTTCCTGGTCGCCATGGGCACGGCCGCCATGGTCATGGGCGTGATCGACTACTGGATCACGGTCAGGCACGTGCGCAAGACCGAGGCCTTCCGCCTGGGCCGTTCGGTGCTGGCCATGTCGCTGCTGCTGGCGCTCGCCGGTGTCGCCCTGTTCCTGGCGATCATAGATCGGGCCGTCTGAGCCCTACTCGACCACCCAGTAGCGATAGCCGTAGGCCGGCACGAACCCCAGGCCGCTGTACAGGGCGATGGCCGGGGCGTTGTCGGCCTCGACCTGCAGGTAGGCGCGCCGCGCGCCCAGGGTCGCGGCCTCGTGCAGCAGGGCCGCCAGGACCCGGCTGGCCAGACCCTTGCGGCGGTGCGCCGGCAGGGTGCGCATGCCGAAGATCCCCGCCCACTCGCCATCGACGGCGCCGGCGCCCAGGGCCGCCACCTCGCCCTCGACTTCCAGCCGCGCGAAGCGGGCCGGCGCGGGGATGCGGGACAGGGCGTCCAGGCGCTCGCGGGCGTCGGCGGCGTTGCCGGCGGCGCTGGCGGTCAGCACGGCCTCGAAGGCCGGATCGGGCGCGTGCGACAGGGTGACGGCCAGGTCCGCGGCGCCCGCGATCGTCCCCCCGGTCTCGCCCACCATCACCAGGGTGCCGTGGGTGGGCCTGTAGCCGCGGGCGCGCAGGTGTTCGGAGAGGTTGGCCGGGACCACCGCCCCGTCCGACAGCTTGAACCGGGCCGGCAGGCCGCGCGCGGCGTAGAAGGCCTCGGTGGCCGCGATGGCCTCGTCGATGGGCCGGTCGGGCTCGCCCAGCGGCCAGCAGGCGTTGATGCGCAGCGACCAACCGTCCGAGGCGTTCAGCCGCCAGCCGCCCAGGGCCCCGCTCTGGCGCGCCGGCCAGGCGCGATCGGCCACGATTTCGAGGAAGCGGGGATCGACGGTCATCGACTCATCAATAGCAGAAGGGCGCCGGCTCGTTGGAACCGGCGCCCTTCAAATTCGCGTAGAGGCGGGAACCTAGAGCGGCTTCAAGTTGGACGCCGCGATCTTGCCGCGCTCCTCGGCGGTGTCGAAGCTGACCTTCTGGCCTTCGTCCAGGCCGCGCAGGCCCGCCCGCTCGACGGCGCTGATGTGGACGAACACGTCCTTGCCGCCGTCATCGGGCTGGATGAAGCCGAAGCCCTTGGTGCCGTTGAACCATTTCACCACGCCGGTCGCCATGGAGTGTCTCCTAGAGATAGCCGATCCAATGCCCGGACAAGCGGGCGGTAACAATCTCAGTCGTCCGGGTAGCGGTTCGCGGGCCCAAATCCAGGATTGCACGGCACAGTGGACACGCCCCCGTTGAGGGGTCAATTCAAAAAACACGGATATTCCTGGGCGTGCGCCACGGGTTTTCACCCGTCTGCGGTCAGTGTTCGCGCAGCAGGGCCTCGACCAGGGCGCGGGCTTCGGGGCTGTCCCACTCGGCCGGTCCCGCCAGCCGGGCCCGCTCGCGCCCCTGCTTGTCGTAGAGGACCGTGGTCGGATAGCCCTGGGCGCGCGGGTCCAGCTCGAACGACAGCTTGTAGCCGGGGTCGCGATAGACCTGCAGCGGCGGATTGGCGGCCATCTCGGCCTGGACCAGGTTGAGGTCGCTGTCGCGGTCGACGCTGATCGGCAGCACCTTCAGCGGCTGGGTCGCGTAGGCGCCCTGCAGCCGGGCCAGGGTGGGCATCTCCTTCTTGCAGGGCGCGCACCAGGTGGCCCACAGGTTCATGACCACCACCTGGCCCTTGAAATCGGCCAGGGTGTGGGGCTTTCCGGCCCCGTCGGTGAACACCGTGGCCGGCGCGGCGCGCGGCTGGGCCGGCACGTCCAGCTTTGCTAAGGACGCTTTCTTGAATTCGTTGAGGTCGAGCGCGCCTGCGGGTTTGAACGAAGCCTGAGCGATGACGTATAGAACCGCCGCGACGCCGATCAGCAGCGCGGCGCCGATCACCCACTTCAGCGGGCCGAGCTTGCGCGCGGCTTCGTCTCTTTCCGACTGGAATTGGCTCATATGACCGACAACGCCTCCGATAAGCCCGCCGCCAACGGCCAGGGCCAAGCCATGTGGGGCGGAAGGTTCTCGGCCAAGCCGGCGGAGCTGATGCAGGCGATCAACGTCAGCATCGGCTTCGACAAGCGCCTGTGGGCGCAGGACCTGGCGGGCTCCCGCGCCCATGCGCGGATGTTGATCAGCCAGGGCGTGATTGCAAGCGCCGACGGCGAGGAAATCCTCAAGGGCCTGGACGCCATCGAGGGCGAGATCACGGCCGGGGCCTTCCCGTTCCGCGACGAATACGAAGACATCCACATGAACATCGAGGCGCGGCTGCGCGAGCTGATCGGCTCGACGGCCGGCCGGCTGCACACCGCCCGCTCGCGCAACGACCAGGTGGCCGTCGACTTCCGCCTGTGGGTGCGCGAGGCCTGCGACCGTTCTGCAGCCCAGCTCGAGGCTTTGCAAAAAGCCCTGGTCGCCCAGGCCGAGGCCCATGCCGACGCCCTGATGCCGGGCTTCACCCACCTGCAGCCGGCCCAGCCGGTGACCTTCGGCCACCACCTGATGGCCTATGTCGAGATGTTCGGCCGCGACGCCTCGCGCTTCCGCGACGCCCGGGCGCGGATGAACGAGTGCCCACTGGGCGCCGCGGCGCTGGCCGGCTCGCCCTTCCCCATCGATCGCCATCAGACCGCCGCCAGCCTGGGCTTCGACCGTCCGACCGCCAATTCGCTGGACAGCGTCTCGGCCCGCGACTTCGCCCTGGAGGCCCTGTCGGCCGCCTCGATCGCCGCCACGCACCTGTCGCGCCTGGCCGAGGAGATCGTGCTGTGGACGACGCCGATGTTCGGCTTCATCAAGCTGACCGACGCCTTCACGACCGGCAGCTCGATCATGCCGCAGAAGAAGAACCCCGACGCGGCCGAGCTGATCCGCGCCAAGGTCGGCCGGATCCTGGGCTCGCTCACCACCCTGACCGTGGTGATGAAGGGCCTGCCGCTGGCCTATTCGAAGGACATGCAGGAGGACAAGGTCCCCACCTTCGAGGCCTTCGACGCCCTGGAGCTTTCCCTGCTGGCCATGACCGGCATGGTGTCGGACCTGACCCCGAACACCGAGAAGATGGCCGCCGCCGCCGGCGCGGGCTTCTCGACGGCCACCGACCTGGCCGATTGGCTGGTCCGCGAGCTGAACATGCCTTTCCGTGACGCCCACCACGTGACAGGCTCGGCCGTGAAGGCCGCGGAGACCAAGGGCGTCGACCTGGCGGACCTGTCGCTCGGCGAGTTCCAGGCCATCGAGCCGCGGATCACCGACGCGGTCTACGCCGTCTTGACCCCGGCCGCCTCGGCGGCCAGCCGCATGAGTTATGGCGGGACCGCTCCCGCCCAGGTCCGCGCCCAGATCGCGCGTTGGAAGGAACTGCTCGGATGATCCGCCCCGTCACTATCCTGACCGTCGCCGCCCTGGCCCTGACCGCCGCCGCCTGCGGCAAGCAGGCCGAGCTGGAGCGTCCCGCCCCGCTGTGGAACGCCCAGAAGAAGGCCGCCTACGAGGCCGAGCGCCGCAAGGGTTCCGCCACGGCCAACCAGCCGGCCCGCGCCAACGGCACCCAGGAGAACATGGACCCGGCGTCGAGCAACCGCACGACCCGCGCCGCGCCGCTGGGCGGCACCCAGTCCGACCCCTTCGGCGGCCCCTCCGGCGCCGGCTTCCCCAGCTCGCAGCCCAACTAGGCCTTCTTAAGTGAACCATTTCGAATACGGCCCGGAGGGCCTGGCCTGCGAAGGCGTCCCCCTGGCGCGCATCGCGGCCGAGGTCGGCACGCCGGTCTATGTCTATTCCCGCGCCACCCTGGAGCGGCACTTCACGGTGTTCCGCGACGCCCTCCTGGCAGCCGGGGTGGTCGATCCGCTGGTCGCCTACGCGGTGAAGGCCAATTCCAACGTCGCGGTGCTGAAGGTGCTGGGCAAGCTGGGCGCCGGCGCCGACACCGTGTCGGAGGGCGAGGTGCGCCGCGCCCTGGCCGCCGGCATCCCCGCCGAGCGCATCGTGTTCTCGGGCGTGGGCAAGAAGCGCGGCGAGATCGCCTTCGCCCTGAAGGCCGGCGTCGCCGAGATCAACGTCGAGTCCGAGCCCGAGCTGAACCTGATCGCGGACGTCGCGGCCGGTCTGGGCCTGAAGGCGAAGGTCGCGTTCCGGGTTAATCCGGACGTCGCGGCCGGCGGCCACGCCAAGATCGCCACCGGCAAGTCCGAGAACAAGTTCGGCGTCTCGTTCGCCGAGGCCGCGCGCCTCTACGCCAACGCCAGCAACAACGCCAACCTCGAGCCGATCGGCGTGGCCTGCCACATCGGCAGCCAGATTACCGATCTCGCGCCGATGCGCGCGGCCTTCACCAAGATGCGGGGCCTGGTCGAGCAACTGCTGGGCGAAGGCCTGCACGTCGAGCGGCTGGACCTGGGCGGCGGCCTGGGCGTGCCCTATTTCAACCACCCCGAACCGCCCTCGCCGGCCGAGTTCGCCAAGATGGTCGGCGAGGTCACCAAGGGCCTGCCCGTGACACTGGCCTTCGAGCCGGGCCGCGTCATCGCCGCCAACGCCGGCGTGCTGGTCTCGGAAGTCATCCACGTCCACGAGCGCCCCGAAGGCCGCAAGTTCCTGGTGATCGACGCGGCCATGAACGACCTGGTGCGTCCGGCCATGTACGACGCCTTCCACGACATCCGTCCCGTGACCAAGCGGGCCGGCGAGGCCGTCTACGACGTGGTCGGGCCCGTCTGCGAGACGGGCGACACGTTTACACGTGATCGCGCTTTGCCGCCGCTGGCGACAGGCGACCTGGTGGCCTTCATGTCGGCCGGGGCTTACGGCGCGGCCATGGCCAGCGAGTACAACACCCGCCAGCTGGTGCCCGAGGTGCTGGTCGACGGCGACAAGTACGCCGTGATCCGGGCCCGTCCCTCGTACGAGGAGATGCTGGGCCGGGACGTGCCGCCGGACTGGGTGTAGGCGCCCTCGGCCCAGGAGGACTCAAGGGCGACCCCGCCGGACATCGCGCGCCGCGACCTGCCTAGCTGTTCCCCACGCCCGACGCGGCTGCGTGGAGGACCTTGCCCAGCATGTCCGTGGCGCTGAAGCCGGCCGGGGCCTGGCGCGGCGGGAAGTCCGTGAACGTCGCCGCATGCACCTGGAGCAGGTAGGCCGCCGGCATGACCGTCCACAGCTTCTCGCCGACATAGATCGGGTAGTAGGGCGCGTCCATGTGCTGCTCGAACGGGTCGTTGCGCAGATTGACGGGCTGGGGGACGGTCGGCGTGCGCAAGGTCCCGGCGAACCAGTCGTCCTTCAGCGCGAAGTGGATCTTCCAGTCGCGGAACCGCACGGCGAACAGGTTCTGCTCCCCGTAGTAGAAGAACTCCTCGCGCGGCGAGTCCTCGGCCTGGCCGGTCAGGTAGGGAAGCTGGTTGTAGCCGTCGAGATGGACCTTGAAGGTCTTGTCGCCGGCCTGGTGGCCGCTCAGCAGCTTGTCCTTGATCTCGGGCTCGCCGGCCGCCGCCATCAGGGTCGGCACGACGTCCTCCAGCGAGAAGATGCCGTTCAGCACCTGGCCCTCGGGAATGTTTCCCGGCCAGCGGATCAGGAAGGGCGCGCGGAAGCCGCCCTCCCAGCCCAGGCCCTTCTCGCCCCGGAACGGCGAGGTGCCGCCGTCGGGCCAGCTGAACTTCTCGGCGCCGTTGTCGCTGGTGAAGACGACGATGGTGTCGTCGGCGATCCCCAGGTCGTCGAGCTTCTTCAGCAACTCGCCCACGACCCAGTCCAGCTCCATCAGGCCGTCGGCATAGACGCCCAGCCCGGTCTTGCCCGCCCAGCGCTCGGACAGCCGGGTCCAGACGTGCATGCGGGTGGTGTTGTGCCAGAGGAAGAACGGCTTGCCCGTCGCCGCCGCGCGATCGAGGAAGTCCAGCGAGTGCGCCAGCAGGTCGTCCTCGACCGTCTCCATCCGCTTGCGGGTTAGCGGGCCGGTGTCCTTGATCGTCTGCTTGCCGACCCGGCCGAAGCGGGGGTCGACGGTCGGGTCGTCGGTGTCGGTCGCCCTGCACTCCAGCACGCCGCGCGGCGCGAAGAGGGTTTTGAATTTCTGGTTATCCTTGGGGTAGTCGGGCTGCTCGGGCTCTTCCTCGGCGTTGAGGTGATAGAGGTTGCCGTAGAATTCGTCGAAGCCGTGAACGGTGGGCAGGTATTCGTTGCGATCGCCCAGATGGTTCTTGCCGATCTGGGCGGTCATGTAGCCGAGCGGCTTGAGCAGCTCCGCCAGGGTGGGATCCTCCTTCTGAAGGCCCTGGGGCGCGCCCGGCATGCCCACGGTGGTCAGGCCGGTGCGGATGGGCAGCTGACCGGTGATGAAGGCGGCGCGGCCGGCGGTGCAGCTGGCCTGGGCGTAGGCGTCGACCAGCAGGGCGCCCTGCTTGGCGATCCGGTCGATATTGGGCGTCTTCGTGCCCATGACGCCCCGGTGATAGGCGCTGACCTCGAACCAACCCAGGTCGTCGGCGATGATGGCCAGGATGTTGGGACGCTTGGCTTGGCTCGGCATGGGCGGGCCTCCTCGCTCGGATGATCGCTTGCGCCGGGAGAGACCGGCGGTCGCGATTACGGCGAGGCTGTTCGGATGTTCCTATCAGGCGAAACCCGGAGGGCTCCGAGAACTACCCACCGGGCCGGTCGGTGTTCGATATGGGACGGGGGCGACGCAAATGTCCGCACCCCTGCCATAGCCTAGGTATTCGTACCTAGGCCACAAAGCCCCTACTTGTTACAGGGGATTAACCTCCGCCGCCCAAACCTCGCGACCGAGTTTGGGTAGTGGAGTCGACACATGGTCGAGTTCGACAGCATCGAGGCCCAGCGCCGCGTCGGGGGCCATCTGGTCCTGGCCTGCATCGCCGCGATGATCCTGATCGTGCCGGCGGCCCGCCTGTTCGCCGGCGGCCCGATCCTGGGCCTGGCGCTCGGGTCGGTGGGCCTGGGCGCGCTGGCCTGGGGCGGCTTCGCCATCTGGCGTGACAGCGCCGCCCAGCGGATCTCCACCGCCATCAGCCTGGCCGGCCAGGTGACCCTGTTCGTCGCCGCCTTCTCCGGCCACGCCTGGCAGACCGACGCGCGCATGGCCTATCTGGCCGCCCTGGCCCTGCTGGTGGCCTATGGCGACTGGCGGGTGGTGGCGGTCGGCGCGGCCAGCGTGGTGGCCATCGACGTCGGCGCGTCGATCGTCGCGCCCAACCTGCTGATGCTGGGCGCGGTGACGCCCCTGCGGATCGCCTTCAACGCCGGGGTCACGCTGGTCACGGCCTGGTCGCTGATCTGGCTGACGGCCAGCGTCTCGCGCCTGTTCGTCACCGTCGGCGCCCGCACCGACAAGGCCCTGGCCGCCGCGCGCGAGGCCGACGCCGCCAACGCCGCCGCCGAGACCGCCCGCGCCGCCCGCGACGCCGACAACGCCGAACAGGCCGCACAGAAGGCCGCGCTGGAAGCCGAACAGGCCCTGGTCGTCGATACGGTCGCCACCGGCCTGGCCCGCCTGTCGCGCGGCGACCTGACCTGCCGCCTGACCCAGCCCTTCGCGACGCGCTACGAGCCGCTGCGCGACGACTTCAACGGCGCGATGGAAAAGCTGCAGGCGGCGATGCGCGAGATCACCGGCAACGCGGCCACCATGGGCGCCGGCGTGGCCGACATGGCCCGCGCCACCGACGAACTGGCCGACCGCACGGAGCAGCAGGCCGCCAGCCTGGTCGAGACCGTCGCCGCCCTGGACCAGATCACCGCCGCCGTGCGCTCCACCGCCGAGGGCGCCCACCAGGCCAACGCCGCCGCCGCCAGCGCCCGCGCCGAGGTCGAGCGCTCGGACCCGGTGGTCACCGAGGCGGTCGAGGCCATGACCCTGATCGAGGCCTCGTCCGGCAAGATCGGCCAGATCATCGGCGTGATCGACGAGATCGCCTTCCAGACCAATCTGCTGGCCCTGAACGCCGGGGTCGAGGCCGCCCGGGCCGGCGACGCGGGCCGCGGCTTCGCGGTCGTGGCCCAGGAAGTCCGGGCCCTGGCCCAGCGCTCGGCCGACGCGGCCAAGGAGATCAAGGGCCTGGTCAACGAGTCCGGCGCCCAGGTCGCCGCCGGCGTCGAGCGCGTGGGGCGCACCCGCGAGGCCTTGCAGCGGATCGTCGCAGTGGTGGCCAAGATCGACCAGCAGGTCACCGCCATCGCCCGCTCGGCCCAGGACCAGGCCCAGGGCCTGGGCGAGGTCAACACCACCATGGCCGAGATGGACCGCGTGGTGCAGCGCAACGCCGCCATGGTCGAGGAAACCACCGCCGCGGCCCAGACCCTGCGGGTCGAGAGCCGGGAGCTGTCGGCGCGGGTGGATATCTTCGACGTGGGGCGGAAGGATTCGGCGAGCGAGCGGCGGGCGGCCTAGCGTGATTTGCGGGAAGGCGGCATTTGGCATATGCTACGGCATAGGCCGGAGCTTTCGCCATGGGCTACGAAAAGCACGTCAAACTGTTCCGCAACGGCCGCAATCAAGCCGTCCGCATCCCTCGTGAAGTCGAACTTCCGGGCGACGAGGCCATCCTGCGCAAGGATGGCGACCGTCTGATCCTGGAGCCCGCCCCCAAGCGCTCGCTATTAGCGGTCCTGGCCTCGCTGGAGCCCATTGAAGAAGATTTCGCCCCGATCAACGATCCGCCTCCCGAGCCCGTCGATCTGTGAGCGCACTCCGCCTCCTGGACACCAACATCCTATCGGACTTGGTGCGCAATCCGAGCGGCATGGCCGCAAGTCGCCTGCAGGAGGTCGGCGAGGTCGATATCTGTACGAGCGTGATCGTCGCCGCCGAACTGCGGTTCGGGGCCGCCAAGCGAGGCTCCGAGCGCCTGACCCGCCAGTTGGAGCAAGTGCTGGCCGCGATCGAGATTCTGCCGATGACGCCGCCAGCCGATCATATTTACGGCTGGCTGCGAGCCCATCTTGAGCGGAATGGCGCGCCAATCGGCGGCAATGACCTTCTGATCGCGGCTCACGCCTTGGCGAGCGGATGCATCCTGGTCACCGACAACGAGCGAGAGTTCTCCCGCGTCGAAGGCCTAACGATCGAGAACTGGTTACGTTAGTCCAGCGCCCCGACGTACGGCAGGCCGCGGCTCTTGCCTTCGTCGTCCAGGCCGTAGCCGACCAGATAGCGGGCCGGGGCTTCCCAGGCGATGAAGTCGGGCTCGATGCGCGGCTTGTCCCACGGCTTGCGGGCGAAGACGGCGGTCAGCACCTCGCTGGCGCCGGCGTCCTTGACCAGCTTGGCGGCCTCGCCCAGCGACAGGCCGGTGTCGAGCACATCGTCCACCACCAGGGCGCGACGGCCCACCAGCGGACGTTGCAGGTCGGCGCGGACCTCGCAGCGGCCCGAGCTCTTGCGCTCGTCGTGATAGGAGGCCAGCCACAGGGCGTCGAAGCGGACGTCGCGACCGGCGCGCCAGAGGGCGCGCGTCAGGTCGGCGGCGAACCACAGGCCGCCCGTCAACAGGCAGACGACGACGGTGTCGTTGTCGATGCGCGGGGCGATGGCCTTGGCCAGGGCTTCCACCCGCTCGGCGATTTCCTCCTGAGAAATCAGGACTTCGGGGGCGGGGCGTTCGGTCATTTCAGGATTTCTTGGTCAATGATGGTCGGCCGGGGCCGGTTCGACCGTTCCGGTCTCATGACCTGGGGGCTCGTGTCCAGCCCCTTGCGCGTCGTCGACCGACGGTTGCCCGCCCACCGCCAGCTCCGCCGGCTGGTCCTGGGCGCCGCGCAGCGACGGCGCCTCGGGGTTCGAGACCTTCTCGACATGGCCCGCCGGCCCGGCGTGCTTGGCCGCGCCCGGCTCCAGGGCGAAGCCGATCTCCAGGGTGTTGGCCGTGCGGGGCGGATCCAGCAGGGTCACGGCGAAGTGCCGGGTCTGGCTGGGCGGGATCAGCGGATCGGCGGCGGCGGCCAGTTGCCCGGCCACGCGCTTCTCGTGCTTGTTCAGCAGGGCCACCCGCAGCGGCGGCGTCGACACCGGGTGGTCGGTGATGTTGCGGATGACGCCGGTGATGGTGATCGCGGCATGGCCGTTCTGCATCGACGGCTCGGCCTTCAGGTCCTCGACCACCAGGCCGACATTGTTCACGGGCATCCGCGCGAAGGCGTAGGCGCCCGCCGTGCTGGGCCACAGGTGGGCGACGTTCATGCGGAACACGCCGGCGGCCACCAGCAGCAGCACCATGACCGCGACCATGCCGCCCCAGATGATGCCGGTGGTCTTGGCTTCCTTCAGGCGGCGCTCGGCGTCGGCGCGCGCGCGGAACACCTTGGGCAGTTCCTCGCCCGGCAGTTGGTCGACGGGGGTCTCGGGATCGTCGGCGGCGTTCTGGGCTTCCAGCTTGGCCAGCACCTCGGCCGCGGCCAGGTCGGCCGCCGAGGGCTCCTCGAACAGGTCGAGGTCGTCTTCGTTCCGCGCGGTCCAGCGGGCGCCGCACGACGCGCAGCGCACCGTACGACCCGAGGGACCAACCTTGGAATCGTCGACGAAATAGCGGCTAGCGCACTCGGGACAGGTCAGTATCATGGCCGCGAATCGGACGCTCCCCGCTCCTACAAACGAGGTCGCCGATTTTGCCAGCCATGTCCACACGACCCAGCGACACACCCTTGCGCATCGATGACGTCCAGGATGGCGGCGCCGTCCCTGTCGTCCGCTTCGAAGGTGTTTCGATGCGGTACGGACGCGGGCCGGAAACCCTCAGCGATCTCACGTTTACCCTACACCCAGGGTCTTTCCATTTCCTCACCGGACCGTCGGGGGCCGGAAAGAGTTCGCTGCTCAAGCTGATCTACCTGGCCCACCGTGCGTCACGGGGTCGCGTCGAGCTGTTCGGCCGCGACATCAGCCTGACCCGGCCCGAGGACCTGCCCTTCGTGCGCCGCCGGATCGGGGTGGTGTTCCAGGACTTCCGCCTGCTGGACCACCTGTCGGTGTTCGACAACGCCGCCCTGCCGCTGCGCATCGGCGGCCGCAAGCCGGCCAGCTATCGCGACGACGTGGCCGAGCTGCTGCAGTGGGTGGGCCTGGGCGACCGCATGCACGCCCTGCCCGCCACCCTGTCGGGCGGCGAGAAGCAGCGCCTGGCCATCGCCCGCGCCGTGGTCGACCGGCCCGACGTGCTGCTGGCCGACGAGCCGACCGGCAACGTCGACCCGGCCATGTCGCTGCGCCTGCTGCGGCTGTTCGTCGAGCTGAACCGCCTGGGCACCACCGTGCTGATCGCCACCCACGACGAGGACCTGGTCGCCCGCGCCAACCGGCCCACCCTGCACCTGGAGCAGGGCCGCCTGGTCGAGTTCGCCGACGACGAGCCGGATCCGCCCTACGCCTACGAGGACGACGACTACGGCGAGGAGGACGAGGCGTGAGCGAGTTCGTCGTCGCCCGCTGGAAGCCGGGCCAACTGCTGCCGCCGCGCGACGCCCGTGACGGGTCGCTGGTGTTCGTGGTGGCCGTGCTGTGCTTCCTGGCCTGCCTGACGGCCCTGGCCGCGATCGCCTCGACCCGCGCCGCCACCGGCTGGACCGCCCAGCTGACCGGCTCGGCCACCGTGGTGGTCCGGCCCCGCGCCAGCGAAAGCCCCGACAGCGCCGCCGCCCGCGCCGCCGAGACCCTGTCGGGGGTCAAGGGCGTCAGCGAGGCCCGCGCCTTGCCCAAGGACAAGGCCGAGGCGCTGCTGGAACCTTGGATCGGCCGCGAGGCCCTGATCGCCGACCTGCCCGTGCCGCGGCTGGTGACCCTGGACCTCGATCCGAAGGCCCCGGCTACCGCCGCCGCCCTGACCAAGGCCCTGAAGGACGCCAATGTCGACGCCGTGGTCGACGACCACAGCCGCTGGATCGCCGACATCGAGCACGCCGCCCGCCTGGCCGGCTGGGCCGCCATCGGGGTGTTCGCCCTGATCGCCACGGCGGCGGCCGCCGTGATCGTCTTCGCCACCCGCGCCGCCCTGACCGCGCGGCACGACATCGTCGAGGTCCTGCACCTGTCCGGCGCCGAGGACGGCTTCATCGCCAACCTGTTCCAGAACCGCTTCGCGGGCATGGCCTTCTTCGCCGGCTTGCTGGGCGGGGCCGGGGCGGCCATGATCGGGGCGGCGGCGCGGCTCGTGGGGGGCGGCCAGGGACTGACGCCGGTCCTGCCGCTGGCCTGGATCGATCTCCTGGCGCCCCTGCCCTGTCCGCTGGTGGCGGCGCTGGTGGCCGGGATCGCGGCCCGCGCCGCCTCCCTGCGCCTGTTGAGAGGCATGCCGTGAAGAGCTTCGCAGCGCTGCTGATCGTGGTGATGGTCTGGTTCGTGGGCCTGCTGGCCTTCACCAGCCGCGTCGATCAGTCGACCCCGCCCGCCGAACCGCCCGTGTCCGACGGCGTGGTGGTGCTGACCGGCGCCTCCAACGTGCGGCTGGAACAGGCGACCAAGCTGCTGGAGGCCGGCAAGGGCAAGCGCCTGCTGATCTCGGGCGTCAACCGCGAGGCCTCGCGCGACGACGTGCTGGGCGTGACCAAGGCCGTGCGGCCGATCTACGACTGCTGCGTCGACCTGGGCTACGCGGCCGCCGACACCATCGGCAACGCCAGCGAGAGCGCCGAGTGGGCCAAGGCCAAGGACTATCACAGCCTGATCGTGGTCACGGCCGACTACCACATGCCCCGCTCGATGCTGGAGCTGCACGCGGCCATGCCCGACGTGGCCCTGCACCCCTACCCCGTCGTCACCGAGAGCCTGAACGCCCACCGCTGGTGGAAAGGCGGCACGAGCGCCCGGCGGATGATCGTGGAATACTGCAAATACCTGGCGATCCTGGGCCGTGAGGCGTTCCTCAGCCTGGGCCCCAAGGACAAGGCCGGTCCCGAGCCGGCGAAGGAAGCGTCTTGATCTATCTGCGTTCGTTCCTGTTCCAGCTGTTCTTCTGGCTGTGGTCGGTGGTCTGGGCGATCGGCATGATCGTGACCTATCCCCTGCCCCGCCGGTTCAACACCTGGTCGCTGACGACCTGGTCCAAGGGCCTGATCTGGGCCCTGCGCTGGCTGGCCGACATCAAGGTCGAGGTGCGCGGCGCCCAGTACAAGCCGACCGGTCCGGCCCTGGTCGCGGCCAAGCACCAGTCGATGTTCGACGTCTTCAGCCAGTTCGCCCTGCTGCCCGACGCCTGCTTCGTGATGAAGAAGGAACTGCTGATGGTGCCGCTGTTCGGCTGGCACGGGCTGAAGGCGCGCATGGTGGTGGTGGACCGCGAAGGCCACTCGACCGCCCTCAAGAAGCTGGTGCGCGACACGGTTGAGCGCATGACGGAGACGCGCCAGGTCGTGATCTTCCCGGAAGGCACGCGCGGCGACGTTGGCGTGCCCGGCGACTACAAGCCCGGCATCGCGGCGCTCTATCGCGAACTGGAGATGCCGGTCACGCCCCTGGCCCTCAACTGCGGCGTCCACTGGCCGCGCGGTTTCCTGCGCCCGCCCGGCACGATCGTGTTCGAATACCTGCCGCCGATCCCCGCCGGCCTGAAGCGCGGCGAGTTCATGCGCGAGCTGCAGACCCGGATCGACACCGCGACCAAGGCGCTGGAGGACGAGGGGCTCTAGACCAGGGACATGCCCTCGTGGCGTGTCCCCAAGTCCCGGCTCGGCGCTAGCTGATGGGGACACGCCGCGAGGGCATGTCCCCGGCCGAGTCGAAGAACTCCATCAGCCAGTCGTTGGCCATCAGGTCCAGCACCAGGTGCACCCGGTCGCTCGTCCCGCGATTGGCCACCGCGTGCGGATCGCCCAGGCGCAGGTACCAGGCCTGGCCCTCCTTCATGTCGACGCGCCGGCGGTTGAGCAGGAACTCGACGTCGGGATTGGTCGTCACCGGCACGTGGATGCGGGCCGTGCCGCTCTCGACGCCCAGGTCCAGGTCGGTGTGCTCCTTGATCACCGAGCCGGGCGTCAGCCGCATCAGCCGGACGCTGCGCGCCTCGCAGGCGAAGGTGGCGATCACCGCGCGGAAATAGGGGCAGGCGTCCAGGAACAGCGTGTCGACGAATTCGGTGGCCGTCGGGTCGGAATAGATCATCCGGATCGGATGGGTCTCGCCGGCCGTGCAGCGCAGCGGGATCACGCTCCAGTCGCCCTCGTAGTTCTGGCGCACGAAGTGCGAGGTCCAGGGCGTGGCCGACAGGGCCTCCAGGTCGCGCCGCAGCAGGACCGGGTCGAAGCTCAACGGCAGTTGCAATCTGTCCGGGTAGGCCATCCAGTGACGCTAGTGCGCTTTCGAGCGAAGTGGAAACCGGTTCGCGTGAAGAAAGCGCGCCAAGAGCAAAGCGCTTTCGAGCGGCGCCGCAAGCGGGGATGGCGGAGACGATGACGACGGGCCTGGAGGCGCTGCGCGACCTGATCCTCGACGCCGCCGCCCTGTCGCAAGCCCTGGACGCCATCGCCGACCCCGAGACGTTCGCCGCGCGGGCTGCCGAGGCGGCGCGGGCGGCGGGCCTTCCGGTCGAGGCCGACGAGGTCCGCGCGGCGGTCCGGACCGCGTCCATCCCGCCCGCCGAACGCGCGATCGCCCCGCCGGGCTGGCTGCCGGCCGAGGTCTCGGACCTGGACGGCCGGACGGTGGTCGGCTGGCGCTGGTTCGGACCCCGGCGGCTGACGGCGCCGTTCTACGCCGACGACCTGATGGAGGCCGGCTATCGCCCGCTGAACCGGTTGGCGAGGCTGCAGACACCCATGCCGGGCCCGGACGACCGCCCGACCCGCGCGCCCGACGGTCTGGTCTTCCACATGTCGCGCTGCGGCTCGACCCTGGCGGCCCAGATGCTGGCGGCCGCGCCCGCCAACGTCGTGATCTCCGAGGCCCCGCCGATCGACGCGGTGCTGCGGCTGGCGATCGAGGACGACGCCAAGGTCGCGGCTTTGCGGGCCATGGTCGCGGCTCTCGGCCAGGCCCGGGCCGGCGAGATCCGCCTGTTCCTGAAACTGGACTGCTGGCACGTGCGCGACCTGCCGCTGTTCCGGCGCGCCTTCCCGGACACGCCCTGGGTCTTCGTCTACCGCGAGCCGGTCGAGGTGCTGGTCTCGCACCTGCGCCGCCGGGGCGTGCAGATGATCCCGGAGCTGGTCCCCTCGGCGCGACTGGGCCTGGCCACGCCCCAAACGCCCGACGCCGACTACTGCGCCCAGGTCCTGGCGGCGCTGTGCGAAGCCGCCGCGCGCCACTACCCGGCCGGCGGCGGACGGCTGGTGAACCACGCCGACCTGCCCGAGGCCCTGTTCACGACGATCCTGCCCGGGTTCGGCGTCGCCCTTTCCGACGAGGAGACAACGGCGATGCGCGCGGCCGGCGCCCGCGACGCCAAGGCGCCCGGCCAGGACTATGTCCCGGACGGCGAGGCGAAGCGCCGGGAAGCCGGCGACGACCTGCGGGCGATCAGCGAGCGGCGCGTGGGCGACGTCTACCGGCGGCTCGAAGCTCTACGGGCGGACCAGCCCTAGGCCGCCGCCTCTTCCCGCGCCTCGACCATCTTCAGCAGCGCTTCCATGGCGTGGTCGCGCACCCCGTCTTCGCGGAGGTGCATGACCAGGTCGCGGAGATAGTCGATGTTGCGCCCCGACAGCCCGCTGGCCCCGGCTATCAGCTCGGCCTGCTGCTCCAGGGTCAGGGCCCCGGCCCACTGGCCGTGCTTCATGTCCGAGAGGAAGACCAACGACTTCACCTTGCCGTTCCCGTCGATCTTCAGCTCGGACCAGGCCTCGAAATAGGTCTCGGTCGGCTGCTCGCGTTCGCGCAGATAGGCGTAGACCTCGGGCCACTCGGCGGCGGCCACGCGATAGGCCACGCCGCGCACCGTCCCGCCCGGCGCTAGGCCCAGCACCAGACCCGGCCGCTCATAGGTGCCCCGGTGGTGGACCGAATAGATGCAGAAGGCGCGGCGGCGCCCATGGAGCAGAGCCGTTCTTCGCTCTATGAACGGGAACCCGGGCCGCCACATCAGCGATCCATATCCGAACACCCAGCGGTCTTCGCTGCCTTCAACGCTCATCAACTGTTCCCGACCGGAGCCGCCTGTTCCATGACCCATAGCGCCGCCGCCCCGTCCCGCAAGCCCCGGCGTCGCGGTCTGCTGGCGCCTTTCGTGATTCTGGCCATCGTCGCCGTCGGCTGGAGCATCGGCTGGGTCTGGCTGCGCGGCCAGGCCGAGCAGCGGATGGACGCCACCGCCCTGTCGCTGAAGTCGCGCGGCTACGACCTGTCGTGGGAGAGCCGGACGTTCAGCGGCTATCCGTTCCGCATGGACGTCAAGCTGGTCAACGCCCGCGTCGCCGAGCCGTCCGGCTGGGCCCTGCGCGCGCCGCTGCTGAACGGCGAGGCCAACGCCTACGACATCGGCCACTGGGTGGTGATCGCGCCCCAGGGCGTGATCATGACCCGGCCGATCAACGGCGACGTCCAGATCACCGGCCAGGCCCTGCGCGCCAGCTTCGCCGGCTTCGACCAGTACCCGCCGCGAATCTCGGTCGAGGGGGCGAACCTGGTGTTCACCCCGGTCGCCGGGGCCGCGCCGTTCCCCCTGCTGTCGACGGCCGGCCTGCAGTTGCACGTCCGTCCCGGTCCCGACGACCAGGGCGCGATCTTCTTCGAGGCCAAGGGCGCCAAGGCCCGCTTCACCGGCCTGATGGGCCGCATCGCCGCCGACCGCACCGCCGACCTGATCTGGGACTCCAAGATCAGCAAGATCAGCGCCCTGCACGGGTCCAGCTGGGCCGACGCGGTCAACGACTGGTCCGACGCCGGCGGGACGCTGACGGTGCAGCAGGGCAAGCTGAACGCCGGCGAAGCGCTGCTGGAGGCCAAGTCGGGCGCCCTGACCGTGGACGACGACGGCCGCCTGCAGGGCGCGCTGGACGTCACCGTCCGCGAAGTCCCCACGCACGACCAGGCGATCCGGAGCCCCGAAGCCGCCGCCGCGGCCCTCGCCCAGGCCCTGGGCCGCGACCCGACCCTGTCGGCGACGCTGCGGTTCGAGAAGGGCCGCACGCGCCTGGGCCTGTTCGACACGGGGCCGGCGCCGCGGGTCTATTAGCCCCGTATCAAGCGGCGGCGCCGATCGGTTCGATCGTGGCGATGTCCTCCGCCAGCGCCCGCTTGGCCGTCTCCAGGTCGTAGCGGGTCTGGAGATTGAGCCAGAACTGTGCGGTGGTCCCGAACAGCTTTTCGAGACGCAGGGCCGTATCGACCGTCACCGGCGTCTGGCCGCGCACCAGCTTCTCGATGCGGGGCCGCGCGATGTGCAGACGCGCCGCCGTCTTTCCTGGTGAGAGGCCGAACGGCCTGATGAATTCCTCCAGCAGGATCTCGCCCGGATGAACCGGGGCGAGTTGATCGGTGGGATTACCGGCGATGTGCGAAGCCATCGCTTTCTCCATGATTACAGGTTGCCCCTGATGGCCTAGTGATAGTCCACGAACTCCACGTCGGCCGGACCAGCCTCCGTCCACCTGAACACCAGCCGGAACTGGTCGTTCACGCGGATCGAATGCTGCCCCTGCCGATCGCCCGAAAGCGCCTCCAGCCGATTGCCCGGCGGAATGCGGAGGTCGTCCAGAACAGTCGCCGCTTGCAGCATCTCCAGCTTGCGCTTCGCCGGACGCAGCAGGTCGGAGGGAAACCCCTTGCCGGGATTGATCCCGTCAAAGATCGCCCTCGCCCGCTCGTCCCTGAAGCTCTGGATCGCCATTCGCGTCGCCCGTCCTCGACGTCGAAGCGTATCGCGTCGCGACACGGATTTCAATCGCGATGTGTCACAACGCGATACATCAGGACGTGAAACTGGCCACGATCAGAGCAGATCGTTCGCATGGCTTGCATCTCGCCGTTCGCCGAGATCATCGAAATAGGGAAAGTTCTTGCCGGCGACCTGCCCTATTGCGCCTCCGGCGGCAAAGTCTATGGTCCGGCCTCCAATTTCGGGGATAAATCATGGGTAGCGACGCAGGCGACGCGACGCCTTCGCTGGACGAGGTCCGATGGCGTATCGACGCCATCGACGGTGAGCTTCTGGCCCTGCTGGACGAGCGGGCGGGTCTGGCGCGCGCGGTGGCGGCGGCCAAGCAGGCGGCCGGTGACACGGGCTTCGGCCTGCGCCCCGGCCGCGAGGCCCTGATCGTCCGCAAGCTGGTCGAAGCGCCCCGCAAGGCCGCCAGCGACGCCCTGGTCATCCGCATCTGGCGCGAGCTGATGTCCGACAGCCTGACGCGCCAGGGTCCCTATCACCTGACCGTCTGGGGCGGCTCCAATCCCGCCCGCGCCGTCGAGCTGACCCGGCTGCGCTTCGGCGTCGCGCCGCCGATGAAGGTGGTCGCCACCGACAAGGAAGCCCTGGCCGCCGCCAAGACGCCGTGGGGCGTCTCGGTCCTGGGCCTGGCGCCCGACAGCGCCTGGTGGGGCCGCCTGCTGGCCGAGCCGAGGCTGAAGATCTTCGCCGCCCTGCCCTGCCTGGAGCGCTGGGGCCCGCAGGCCGCCTTCGCCGTGGCCGAGGTCGAGGTCGAGCCCACCGGCGGCGACCAGACCTTCTGGGTGACCGACAGCGCCAAGGGCGCGGGGGCCATCATCGACGCCCTGTCGAACGACGGCGTGGCCGCCGAACTGGTCGCCGAGGCCGGCGGGCTGAAGCTGTTCTCGCTGCTGGGCTTCTACCAGGCCGGCGACGAGCGCCTGGCCCGCGCGCCCGGCTCCCTGACGGGCGTCATCGGGGCTGCGCCCACACCGTTCGACGTGTAAGAAGACCGCCTCTTCGTTGCCCGAGTTTTCTCGATGACCGCTCCGACCACCGACCGCTTCGCCGCCCCGCGCCCCACGCCCAAGCCGGGCATCCTCGACATCGCCGCCTATGTGGGCGGCAAGTCGAAGATCGAGGGCGTCGCCCATCCGGTGAAGCTGTCGAGCAACGAGAACGTCCTGGGCAGCAGCGACAAGGCCAGGGCCGCCTATCGCGACGTCGTCGACCGGATGCACATCTATCCGGACGGCAAGGGCGCGGCCCTGCGCGCCGCCATCGCCGCCCACTACCGGCTGGAAGTCGAGCGCATCACCCTGGGCGACGGCTCGGACGAGATCTTCGCCCTGCTGAACCAGGTCTATCTCGAGCCGGGCGACAACATCGTCCAGGGCGAGCACGGCTTCGCCGCCTACGCCATCGGGGCCCGCGCCTGCCAGGGCGAAGTCCGCTTCGCCAAGGAGCCCGGCCAGCGCGTCGACGTCGACGAGGTGATCAAGTGCGTCGACGAGCGCACCCGCCTGGTGTTCATCGCCAACCCCGCCAACCCGACCGGCACCTGGCTGACGGGCGAGGAGATCCGCGCCCTGCACGCCGCCCTGCCGCCGTCGGTGGTGCTGGTGCTGGACGGCGCCTATGCCGAGTTCTGCACCGACCCGCGCTTCGAGGACGGGCTGGACCTGGCCCGCACGGCCGAGAACGTCATCGTCACCCGCACCTTCTCCAAGCTGCACGGCCTGGCCGCCCTGCGCGTGGGCTGGGGCTATGGACCGGCGGGGATCATCGACCCGCTGGAGCGCATCCGCCCGCCGTTCAATACCTCGATCCCGGCCCAGGACGCCGCCATCGCCGCCCTGGCCGACACCGAGTTCCAGCAGCGCTCGGTCGCCCTGGTCGAGCAATGGCGTCCCTGGCTGGCCCAGCAGATCGGCGGGCTGGGCCTGGAGGTCACGCCCTCGGCCGCCAACTTCGTGCTGGTCAACTTCCCGGCCAAGGCCGGCAAGACCGCCCTCGAGGCCGAGGCCTTCCTGGCGTCGAAGGGCTATCTGGTCCGCGCCGTCGCCAATTACGGCCTGCCGAACGCCATCCGCATCACCATCGGCCTGGAGGAGCACAACCGGGCCGTGGTCGAGCTGCTGCGCGAGTTCGTGACCCGATGAGCCATCCGGGCGTGCTCTATCCGAAGATGACCGTGATCGGCTGCGGCCTGATCGGCGGCTCGATCATCCGCGCGGCCCGCGAACACGGGGTGGTCGGCCAGGTCACCGTGGCCGACGCCAGCGAGGCCCATCGCGCCCGCGTGGCCGAGCTGGGCCTGGCCGAGCACGTGACCGGCGACATCGCCGAGGCGGTCAAGGACGCCGACCTGGTGGTCATCGCCACGCCGGTGCTGTCGACCCCCGAGGTCGTCGCCGCCCTGGCCCCGCACATGAAGCCCGGCGCCACCCTGACCGACGTCGGCTCGACCAAGGCCAATGTGGGCGAGGCCTTCCGCGCCCAGGGCGAGGCCCTGTCCAAGGTGTTCGTCATCCCCGGCCACCCGATCGCCGGCACCGAGCAGTCGGGCCCGGACGCCGGTTTCGCCGAGCTCTTCGAGAACCGCTGGACCATCCTGACCCCGGCCGAGAGCGACGACGAGCACTACGCCGCCGCCGTCGCCAAGCTGTCGGCCTTCTGGCGGGCGTTCGGCGCCCAGGTCGAGCTGATGGACGAGAAGCACCACGACCTGGTGCTGGCCGTCGTCAGCCACCTGCCCCACCTGATCGCCTATACGATCGTGGGCAGCGCGGCCGACCTGGAGAACGTCACCGAGAGCGAGGTGATCAAGTTCTCGGCCTCGGGCTTCCGCGACTTCACCCGCATCGCCGCCAGCGATCCGACCATGTGGCGCGACATCTTCGTGGCCAACAAGGACGCGGTGCTGGAGATGCTGGGCCGGTTCACCGAGGACCTGCAGGCCATGAGCCGCGCCATCCGCTGGGGCGACGCCGACACCCTGCACGCCCACTTCACCCGCACCCGCGCCATCCGCCGCGGCATCGTCGCCGCCGGCCAGGAAAGCGCCGAGCCGAACTTCGGCCGCGACCGCGGGAAGCACTAGGGCATGGACCGGCAGCGCCTCCTCGGTCTGGCGCTCTGCGCCGCCGCCTTGGTGCTGATCGTGTGGGGACTGTCCGCCTCCGGGATCATCAGGATCGATTTTCCCCCGGCCGAGCGCGCGCCCGCCAAGCCGAAGCCGGTCACCATCAGCATCGACGGAAGAGGCGGAGTCTCCGTCCGGGACGGCGCGCCGGATCAGCCCGCCGCGAACGCCGCCCCGGGCGCGAAGCGCTAGGCGCCGTCGCCGCAATCCCGCCTAACGCCGAAATATGGCCGCAACATACCGCGTCGATGGTCCGCGCCAAGGGACGTCCCGGAAGGAAACCACATGAACCGCAAGATCGTCGCGCTGACCCTCTCGGCGCTGACCACCCTGGCCGCCGGCTCGGCCCTGGCTCAGATGTCGTCGCCCGAGACCATCCACAAGGCCTGGGACAAGAACGCCGACGGCGTGGTCGACAAGGCCGAGTGGGTCGCCGCCGGCCGCAAGGAAGAACGCTTCGCCCTGGTCGACGCCGACGGCGACGGCAAGATCACGGTGGAAGAGCTGACGACCGCCATGTCGAAGATGAAGGCCCGCCGCCAGCAGCAGGGCGACGCCCCGGCCGCGACGCCGCCGGCCGACCACTAGGACCCGACGCGGCGTGGCTTTTCGGTCACGCCGCGAACAACCTTAACCGGAGCCCCTTCCCTTCGTTGGGCGAACGCTGTAATCGCCCGCCTCCCGAAGGATGAGGACCATGGCGCACAAAGCCCCGACCTACCTGCCCACGTTCATTGCGCTCGACCGCCAGGTCGAGGGTACGAACGCGCGCGCGTCGGAGGGGATCACGGTCTAGGGTTCGTCTGAACTCGGGATGCACGTAGGAACCCCTCCTGGCCTGGCCGGAGGGGTTTCTTCGTTTTGTGCGAGAGGCTTTCCGACCAAGTCGCCAGGAGGGGCGGTTTGAAAAGGAGAAGCCCATGAGCGGCTTCACACACATCGAAAGCGACGGGGCGCCGATCAAGGCGTGGACCCAAGGGGTGCCCATCGAGGACTCCGCCCTCAAGCAGCTGCGCAACGTCGCGGCCCTGCCCTTCATCCATAAGCACGTCGCGGTCATGCCCGACGTGCACTGGGGGATGGGGGCGACGGTCGGGTCGGTGATCCCCACCGTGGGGGCGATCATCCCGGCCGCCGTGGGGGTCGACATCGGTTGCGGGATGATGGCGGTGCGCACCTCGATCCGCGCCGAGCACCTGCCCGACAACCTGTTCGGCGTCCGCTCGGACATCGAGGCGGCGGTGCCGCATGGTCGGACCGACAACGGCGGGCGTAACGACAAGGGGGCCTGGCAAACCGAGCCCCCGGCAGTCGCGGCCGCGAAGTGGGAAGGCCTTAAGGCCGGTTACGACGACGTCGTGGCCCGGCACCCGAAGGCGGCCCACCCGCGCGGCTACGGCCACCTGGGGACCCTGGGGACCGGGAACCACTTCGTCGAGCTGTGCCTCGACGAGGCGGGCGACGTCTGGGTGATGCTGCACTCCGGCTCGCGCGGGGTGGGGAACCGGTTCGGGACCTACTTCATCGAGCGGGCCAAGCACGAGATGCGGCGCTGGTACATCAACCTGCCGGATGAGGACCTGGCCTACTTCGCCGAAGGCAGCGAAGGGTTCATCGACTACGTCCGGGCGGTGTCCTGGGCGCAGAAGTACGCCCTGGCCAACCGGGAGGTGATGATGGAGCAGGTCCTGGACGTGCTGCGCAGGACCTTCCCCGACCTCGTGACCACGCAGCATGCGGTGAACTGCCACCACAACTACGTGTCGCGGGAAAAGCACTTCGGCAAGGACGTGTTCCTGACCCGCAAGGGGGCGGTCTCGGCCAAGGACGGGGAGCTGGGGATCATCCCGGGCTCGATGGGCGCCAAGTCGTTCATCGTGCGCGGCCGGGGCAACCCGGACTCGTTCTGCACGTGCTCGCACGGGGCCGGACGGGCGATGAGCCGGAACGAAGCCAAGCGCCGGTTCACGATCGCCGACCACGTGGCCGCCACCGCCGGCGTCGAGTGCCGCAAGGACGCCGACGTGATCGACGAAACGCCGATGGCCTACAAGGACATCGACGCCGTCATGGCCGCCCAGAGCGACCTGGTGGACATCGTCCACACGCTGCGTCAGGTCGTTTGCGTGAAGGGCTAGCGGACGCCGTCCGGTCTCGCGACCGGGCGGCGTTTCGCGTTCAGCCTATTGGAACAGCTGGAAGATCACCGAGCTGACGACGCCGGTGGCGACGGCCGCCAGGACCACGTCGTTGTCGACCCGGACGTACTGGTAGCCACGCGGCGGGGCGCCCAGGCCGTAGTGGCGGTAGTCGACCACATAGGCCTTGCCGCGATAGCTGGCCGGCAGCCGGTCGCCGCGATGCCATTGGCGGGCCTGGTAGCCGCGCGGCGGCTGATAGCGGCCGGGAGCCTTGTAGCGCTTGGACGCGTGGCGTTCCCACTGGCTGTCGTGGCGGTCGTCATGACGGTCGTTGTCGTGGCGGTCGCGGTCGTTGTAGCCCTGCTGCTGGTGCTGGTCGGGGCGCTGCGGGCCCGGCTGGGCGCTGGCGACGCCGGCCGAAGCCACGATGGACAACGCGACCGCGGCGGTCAGGAACTTCTTCATGGCTCTTGTCTCCTCGCCGGCGGGCCGCCGCGCTTGGCGACCTCGTCCTGACGTATCGGTTATGCGCGACGGCGCTTGAGCCGCGACTGAACGTCAGCCACGGCCAAGGTTCATCCTGGCGACACCGTGCGACCGCAATCTCTCGACGCGGTGACGAAAGCGGGGCCGTTTGTTTGCGGCCCCGCTGCTAAGTTTCAGATGGGAAATCGAGTGCGCCGAGCGATGCTCGGATCAGGTGATCCGCTTGGCGCTGGGCGGGTCGCTGGCCGGGAAGCTTTCCTCCAGGCTCTCGTCGATCAGGGCCTCCTGGCGGTCTTCGGCCGCCTCCAGGTGCTCGGCCAGCTGGTCGTGCTTTTCGCCTTCCGGCGCCGGCTCGACGGCCCGGCTGGTCGGCGTTTCCTCGGTCTGGAAGGCTTCCTTGACGTCGGTCTCGGAGACCCGGTCTTCGGGGTGACCGGGCTGACCCAGGTCCTGGGCCTGGGAATAATCGCCCAGCACGCCGGGACGCGAGCCGTCTTGCGGCGCGGTTTTGTCGGTCATTGGAAATGTCCTTGGGTTGGACACGATCAACGGCTGCGTCCGCTCCCCTGTTCCATGGCGACGCTTTCGGAAATCATATAAGGATATCTTTATGTGATTTTCGGACGGACGCCGCCATGCCCTTGGATCTCGCCAATTTCGCCCTGTTCACCGTGGCGGCCACGGTGCTGCTGGGCTCGCCGGGACCCGGCATCGCCGCCCTGATCTCGGTCGGCCGCCGCAAGGGCCTGGTCGGCGGCCTGGGCTTCTACGGCGGCCTGCAGGTCGGCCTGGCGGCGGCCGCCGCGATCTCGGCGGCGGGCCTGTTCTCGGCGGTCCAGGCCCTGCCGTTCGCCCAGCGCGGCCTGGCGATCGTCGCCACCGTCTACCTGTTGTTCCTGGCCTGGAAGATCGCGACCGCGCCGGTGGGCGAAGCGTCCGAGGTCCAGCCCTCCGGCTTCGCCGAAACCGCCCTGGGCGGCGCGCTGCTGGGGATCACCAATCCGAAGGCCTACATCGCCTTCGCCTCGCTGATGGCCGCCTATCCCATCGCCCGCCGAAGCCCGCCCCTCGACCTGGGGATCAAGTGGTCGATCTGCGTGGCCGTGATGGTGGTGGTCGACCTGGCCTGGCTGGCCCTGGGCGTCGCGGTGGGCAAGGCCCGCCTGTCGCCGAAGGCCGAGCGGGCGATGAACGGGATCATGGGCGGGCTGATCGTGGCGACCGCCCTGCTGGCGTTCCTCTAGCGGGCGCCTAGCGGGTCTTCAGCTCGGTCAGCTCCCAGGCGTCGCCCACCTTGTGGAACTTGAACGCCACGCGGCTGCCCGGCGTCAGCGGCGCCTCGGCCAGGATGTCGCCATAGGCCTGGAACGCCGTGCGCCCCGGGGCAAGCTTGGCCGCGCTCGCGCCCTCGTGATCGAGCGTTACCGCCTGGCCGTCGAGGACGGCGATCACGCCGATCGAGTCGTATTCAGGGCTGGTCGGAAGGGCCGCCGGCGCCGTCATCGGAGCTTCCGATGCGGTTTTCGCCGGCTTGCCCGGTCCGCAGGCAGAGAGCGCCATCACAGCCACAATTGCCGATATGATCTTTATTTTCATGGCTTTAGAAGAATTCACGAGTCAACGGATCGATCCGAACACGTCCCTCATACAAGGTTTCTTGCCGCAGGTGCGAAATCGATCACGAATGTGGTAGCGATTTTGTGATCGAGGTTTTACTCTAGAGGAGCCGGCGCCTCTCCACGCCGGTCGTCGAGAAACGCCAGACCCGCCCAGCAGAGCGCGCCGATCCTAGCGGACACGATCCCTAGCGATCCAGGCGCGCCCCGTGAAGCCGGCCTTGCGCCTTTCGAAAGTTCTGGAGGGGGCCCGGCCCGGAATTTCCGGCCGTCCGAGACGATGGACCTGATGAGCGAACGCGGCGCTTTCTTCGACCTGACCTCCTCGCGGAGCGTCGCCTACGACACGGTGATCTCCTCGCACGATCGGGTCGAGATCCCCGTCGACGCGCCGCTGGCCATGCCGGTCCAGCCGCTGGGCTTCTGGCAGGGCGAGGCCAAGCCGGCCGCGACCGCCAAGGAGAACCTGGTCCTGCGCCGCTGGGGCGTGTTCGTCGCCACCGCGATCATGGCCTTCGCCGGCTGGAAGGCCACCTACGACACCATCGCCCTGGGCGGCGTGACCCGACTGGAAGCCATCGTCCTGACCCTGCTGGTCCCGCTGTTCCTGGCCCTGGCCCTGTGGTTCTGCACCGCCGTGGTCGGCTTCGTGGTCCTGCTGGGCAAGCCCAAGGACCCGCTGGGCATCGACGACGGCGAGGCCTCGCCTATGCCCAAGCCCAAGGCCCGCACGGCCATCCTGATGCCGGTGCACAACGAGGACGCCGCCGAGGTGTTCGCCCGCCTGCGCGCCATGGACGCCTCGATCGCCGAGACCGGCAACAGCCGCGCCTTCGACATCTTCATCCTCAGCGACACCCGCGACGCCGCCGTGGCCCTGGCCGAGCAGGCCTGCTTCGCCCGCTTCCGCCGCGAGGCCTCCAGCCACGTCTTCTACCGCAAGCGCACCCAGAACACGGGCCGCAAGGCCGGCAACATCGCCGACTGGGTCGCCCGCTGGGGCGGCGACTACGAGCACATGCTGGTGCTGGACGCCGACAGCCTGATGACCGGCGAGGCCATGGTCCGCCTGGCCGACGCCATGGAGCGTCACCCGCGCGTGGGCCTGATCCAGACCATGCCGATGATCATCAACGGCCAGACGATCTTCGCCCGCACCCTGCAGTTCGCCACGCGCCTGTACGGCCGCGTCGCCTGGACGGGCCTGGCCTGGTGGTCGGGTTCGGAGAGCTCGTTCTGGGGCCACAACGCGATCGTCCGCACCCGCGCCTTCGCCGAGACCTGCGGCCTGCCCGAGCTGAACGGCCCCAAGCCGTTCGGCGGCGAGGTGATGAGCCACGACGCCCTGGAGAGCGCCCTGCTGCGCCGCGGCGGCTGGGGCGTGCACCTGGCTCCGTATCTGGGCGGCTCGTACGAGGAGAGCCCCTCCAACCTGCTGGACTTCGCCACCCGCGACCGCCGCTGGTGCCGAGGCAACGTGCAGCACATCCCGCTGGTCGGCCTGCCCGGCCTGCACTGGATGAGCCGCCTGCACCTGGTGATCGGCGTGCTCAGCTACGTGCTGTCGCCCCTGTGGTTCGTGGCCCTGTCGGCCGGCATCATCTCGCGCATGCTGATGCCCGAGCTGAAGAAGGCCGCCTTCACCATGGCCGACCTGCAGGCCGCGGCCCACGCCCTGATCGACTGGCGCGAGATCCAGGCCACCGCCTGGGCGATGATCATCACCTTCGTGCTGCTGTTCGGCCCCAAGATCCTGGGCTCGATCCTGGTCTTCTCGCGTCCGAACGAGATCAAGGGCTTCGGCGGCCGTCGCCGGATCATGGCCGGCCTGGGCGTCGAGATGCTGCTTTCGGCCCTGGTCGCCCCGATGCTGATGTTCACCCAGACCCGCGCCCTGGTCGAGATCCTGGCCGGCAAGGTCGGCGGCTGGGCGACCCAGCGCCGCGACGCCGACAAGGTCACCGGCAGCGAAGCCTTCGCCGCCATGGGCTGGATCAGCGTCGCCGGCCTGGCCCTGGCCGTGGGCTTCTGGTTCACGCCCGACCTGCTGACCGCCACGGCCCCGATCCTGGCCGGCCTGATCCTGGCCGTGCCGCTGACCATGCTGGGCGCCCACAAGGTCGCCGGCCTGGGCCTGAAGGCCAACGGCCTGTTCATGACCCCGGAAGAGCGCCGCCCGCCGGCCATCGTCCGCGCGGCCCTGGGCCCGGCCTGCGAACCGCCGGTCCGCTGGTTCAGCCGCCAGCCGGCTCCGGCCCTCGCCGCCGAACAGACGGCGGAGCGTAACGCCGCCTAGCCACCGCTTTGGGGATCTTGCGAGCCGGACGCGCTTAGCGTCTGGCCGCTTCCCTCGCGCCGGAGTAGAAGCGCGCTTCGTCATCCCTAACGGAGCGCCCGCCGTGTCGCGCCTCTTCAGCGCCTATGTGATCGTCGATTGGAGCGCGGCGGCCAAGCCGACCACGGGGGCGGACTCCGTGTGGATCGGCGTGATGAAGCGCGACGTGCGGTTCCGCCTGACCTTCGAGAGCTTCAACCCGGCCACCCGCCAGGAGGCCGAGACCAAGCTGGCCGCGATCCTCGACGACCTGAAGAAGCGCAACGAGCGGGCCCTGGTCGGCTTCGATTTCCCGCTGGGCTTCCCGCGCGGCTTCTCCCAGGCCCTGGCCCTGAAGGGCGACCATCCCTGGCGCGCGGTCTGGGACCAACTGAACAAGATGGTCAAGGACAAGGCCGACAACACCAACAACCGCTTCGGCGTCGGCTCGGAGCTGAACCGCCGGCTGACCGGCGGGCCGTTCCCGTTCTGGGGCTGTCCGCCCAAGGACACCCTGACCACCCTGCAGCCCAAGAAGGCCCGCGAGCACGGTCCCGACGATCTGCCGGAATTCCGCCACGCCGACGTGGCGGCGAAAGGCGCGGCGTCGATCTGGAAGCTCTATTACAACGGTTCGGTCGGCGGTCAGGCGATCGTCGGCATCCCGGCCGCGCGCCGGCTGAAGGACGCCCGCGGCGACGCCGCCCGCGTCTGGCCGTTCGAGACCGGCTTCAAGCCCCTGACCGAGGCCGACCTCGAGGGCGTCCAGGTGGTGATCGCCGAGGTCTACCCCTCGCTGGTCAAGGCCACCCCCGCCCCCGGCGAGGTCAAGGACGCCGCCCAGGTGCGCGCCCTGGCCGAGCACTTCGCCAAGCTGGACGAGGCCGGCAAGCTGGCCGCCCTGTTCGGGCCGAGCAAGGATGCGCCGGAGGACGTGGTGGCGGACGCCGAGACGCAAGAGGGCTGGATCCTGGGGGCGGCGATCTAGTCGCCTTCTTCCCTACCGCTCCATCACGTCCAGCATCCGGTACCGGCCCAGCAGGAAGCCCGCCGCCACGAAGCTGGTGACGATCACCGACACCACGATGCCGTTGACGCCCATCTTCATCGGCAGGGCCAGCCACCAGGCCAGGGGTCCCATGATCAGGGCGTAGCTGATCATGTGGGTGCCGGCGGGGATCCACACCTCGCCTCGCGCCCGCAGGGCCTGGGCGCAGACCACCTGCACGGCGTCGGGCACCAGGAACAGGCAGGTCAGGGCCAGCGCCGGGGCGATCAGGGCCAGGGCGGCCGGGTCGCTGGTATAGGCCCCGCCCACCAGGTGGCGCAGCGGATACAGCAGCACCGCCACCAGCAGGGCGAAGACGGCCGTGACGCCGAAGGCGATCCAGCCGGCCCGGCTCATGCCCCGGCTGTCGCGCGCGCCGAAAGCCCGGCCCACCTGCACGGCGGTGGCGGTCGACAGGCCCAGCGGGACCATGAAGATCACCGCCGCCACGTTCAGCACCACCGCCCAGGCGGCGACGTTCAGCCCGCCCAGCCAGCCGGCCACCAGGCTCATGCCGGCGAAGGCCGAGACCTCGAACAGATTGGACGTCCCCGCCCCGTAGCCGACCCGGCGCTGCTCCTTGGCGGCGGCGGGATCGTGGGCGGGCTTGTCGAACACGCCCAGGGCCCGGGCGTCCTTCAGGCGCACGATCACCACGGCCAGCATCAGGGCGAAGACACTGCGGGCCACGAAGGTCGACCAGGCCGCCCCCACCGCGCCCAGGGCCGGCAGGCCGAACGTGCCCGGCACCAGCAGCAGGTTGACGCCCAGGTTCACCAGGTTGGCGATCCACATGTTGATCGTGACCAGACCCGGCCGCCCCAGGCCCTCCAGCCAGAAGCTGAGCGCCACGCTCAGCGCATAGGGCGTCATCGACAGCGAGAAGACGATCAGCGGCGCGGTGGCGCCGTCGGCCAAGGCCTTCTCGATGCCGGCGTGGTGCAGCAGCGGCGGCGCGGCCAGGACCAGCAGGACCGAGCCGGCCAGGCCCAGCCAGAAGGCGTAGACCACGCCCCGGCGCAGCACCGCCCCCGCCTCGTGCGGCCGCCCCGCCCCCATGGCGCGCGAACCCATCACCTGGGTCCCCACCAGCAGGCCGACGGTCACGGTGACGAAGATCGAGGTCGGCGCCCAGGCCATGGCGTGGAAGCCCAGCTGGCGGGCCGAGAAGTGCCCCACCACGATGGCGTCGGTCAGCCCCATGATCATGATGCCCAGGCGCGACAGCACCACAGGCCCGGCCAGGCGCAGCAGTTCGATCAGGTCGGAGACAATGACGCCGTGCGGCTTCCCAGGGCGGGGAGCCGGCGCGGCCGCGGGACGCGACATGTTCAGGGCCTTTCAAAGAGGCCGGGAAGGTGACCGATGCCCGCGCTTTGGGCAACCCCGGTCCCGCCGGTGGCGCTTGGAACATCCGGCCGTCCCGCCGGTTTCGCCGTCTCAGCTTCAGGAGCCTTGAGATGTCCGACGTCGAAACCCCGGAATTCGAAGCCGCCGCCGACCGCGTCGCCCAGGCCGAGCGTGACATCCAGGCCCCGCTGGACGCCAAGGAAGAGCGGTCGTTCAAGGCCAAGGACGAGGAAAAGGAAAAGCCCGCCATGCAGGCCGGCGCCCGGCCCTATCCCGCCCCACCCTTCCCGGAACAGCATCAGGTCAAGCCGGGGATCGAGGCCAGGCTGGACCCCGCCCCGATGTACGACGCGCCGTTCTACAAGGGCTCGGGCAAGCTGGAGGGCAAGGTCGCCCTGATCACCGGAGCCGACAGCGGCATCGGCCGCGCCGTGGCCGTGCTGTTCGCCCGCGAAGGCGCCGACGTCGCCATCGGCTATCTGGACGAGGCGGAGGACGCCGAGGCCACGCGCCTGGCCGTCGAGATGGAGGGCCGCCGCGCCGTCCTGCTGCCCGGCGACGTCGCCGACCCGGCCTACGCCAAGACCGCCGTCGAGCGCACCGTCGCTGAACTCGGCAAGCTGGACATCCTGGTCAACAACGCCGCCTTCCAGGAGCATGTGCTGGATTTCGAGGACCTGACGGTCGAGCACTTCGACCGCACGCTGAAGACCAACCTCTACGGCTACTTCCACATGGCCCAGGCGGCGGTGAAGGTGATCCCGCCGGGCGGGGCGATCGTCAACACCGGCTCGATCACCGGCATCGAGGGCAACAAGGACCTGCTGGACTATTCCCTGACCAAGGGCGGCATCCACGCCTTCACCCGGTCGCTGGCCACGCACCTGATCGACAAGGGCATCCGGGTCAACGCCGTGGCCCCCGGCCCGGTCTGGACGCCCCTGAACCCCGCCGACAAGCTGGGGCCGCAGGTAGCCCAGTTCGGCGGCAAGACCCCGATGAAGCGTCCCGCCCAGCCGGAGGAGATCGCGCCGGCCTACGTGTTCCTCGCCTCGCCCCAGACCTCCAGCTACATCACCGGCGAGGTGCTGCCGATCATCGGCGGGTACGGCGGGGGTTAAGGCCCACGGGGCCTTAACCTTGGCCGCTAACGAACGGCTAAACACGACCGTTTAGGTTGCTCCACAAGCGCAAAACGTGCCCTCGGCCGCCTTGTCTCCTGGAATGGGCCGAACCTGGAACCGGACCGTCGATGGCGTTGAACAGCATCAACACGAATGTCGGGGCGATGATCGCCCTGCAGTCGCTGAACGCGATCAACCGCGACCTGTCCGACACCCTGCGCCACATCTCGACCGGCCTGGCGATCTCCAGTCCCAAGGACAATCCCGCCGTCTGGGCCATCGCCCAGAACCAGCGCGCCGAGTCCAAGTCGCTGGACGCCGTGCGCGCCTCGCTGCAGCGCGGTCAGTCGATCACCGACGTCGCCCTGGCGGCCGGCGAGACGGTCACCGACCTGCTGACCCAGATGCGCGAGAAGATGCTGGCGGCCTCGGACACCAGCCTGTCCACGGCCAGCCGCAAGGCCCTGAACGACGACTACCTGAACCTCAAGCGCCAGATCGACCGCACCGTGGGCGCCGCCGACTTCAACGGGATCAACCTGATCTCGTCGGGCTCGACCGGCCAGATCCGCGCCCTGGCCAACGCGGACGCCACCGACACCGTCGACGTCGACCACGTGGACCTGTCGACCACCGGTTCGGCCCTGTCGGGCATGCGCGCCGACCTGCTGGGCGCGCCGATCAGCGCCGCCGAGATCAAGGCCATGGGCGGGGCGATCGACAACGTCACCGCGGCCCTGTCGACCCTGGGCACGCGCGCCTACGCCCTGCAGACCCACATGACCTTCATCGACAAGCTGCAGGACACGCTGGACGCCTCGGTCGGCCGCCTGGTCGACGCCGACATGGCCAAGGAAGCCACCAAGCTCCAGGCCCTGCAGATCAAGCAGCAGCTGGCGATCAAGGCGTTGAGCATCGCCAATTCCGGACCCAGCTACCTACTTAAGCTGTTCGGCGGCTAAGGCGGCCTAGTGCGGCCAGGCCTCGGTCAGGACCTTGGCCGGCGGCCCGCCCTTCTTCCAGCTGACCTCCAGGGCCGGCTCCTTCGGCCGTCCCTCGGCGAACAGCTCGTAGATCACCTGGCCGTCGTCCTCGGTGCTCTCGATCACCCGCACGGGCGCGATGTTCGGGACCGCCTTCACGGCGGCGTCGCGCACCGGCTGTGGCGTGGCGGACCAGGCGATGTCGCGCTGGGTCTCGACGATCTTCCAGCCCTTGCCCGTCTCCAGCAGGTCGAACTCGATCTCGGCGCCGTCCGGCAGCAGGCCCTCGACGTCGTAGTAGCGGCGGTCCTCGCGCTCCTTCAGCTCGGCCCCGGTGATCTTCAGCCCGGGCGCGGCGGCGGTCACCACCTTGACCACCGCCGGCGGCAGGTCGGCGGGCGCGACGGCGGTGACCTTGGTCTCGTAGGCGGCCGCGATCCCGGCGGGCGCCGCCAAGGCCAGGGCGAGGACGAGGGTCCGGGCGAAGGTCGAACGCGGGGGCATGGCGGCTATCCTTCCAGGGGGAGCGGTCGGCGGAGCCCAGTATGCCCCAGATTGCGGCGAACGCTTGAACCCGACGGATCCTGACGCATCGCCTGCCCGTGCTAAGCAGGGGCGTAACCCAGTGAGTCCCCATGGCCCAGCATCTCGCCCTCCTGTCCCTGCTCGTCCGCGACTATGACGAGGCCCTGGCCTTCTATGTCGGCAGGATGGGCTTTTCCCTGGTCGAGGACAGCGACCTGGGCGGCGGCAAGCGCTGGGTCGTGGTCGCGCCCGGCGCGGTCGGCACGCGGTTCCTGCTGGCCAAGGCCGGCGACGAGCGGCAGGCGGCGGCGATCGGCGGCCAAGGCGGCGGCCGGGTCTGGCTGTTCCTGCACACCGACGCCTTCGAGGCCGACCACGCCCGGCTGAGCGCCGCCGGGGTGAGGTTCCTCGAGGAGCCCCGGCACGAGGCCTACGGCAGCGTGGCCGTGTTCGAAGACCTCTACGGCAACCGCTGGGACCTGCTGCAGCCCAAGACCAAGGCCTGATACCCATGCGTCGGATCCTCGCCCTCCTGCTGGTCGCCTGCGCGGCCCTGTTCGCCCAGCCCGCCCTGGCCCTGCCCGTCTCGGCCCGGCCCGCGCCGTTGCGGGTGCTGTACCTGGACCAGTCGGTCGGCTGGAAGCACGCCCCGGTCGCCCGGACCGCCGACGGCGGCCTGGCCCCGTCCGAGACCGCGATGATCTCCATCGGCCAGGAGAGCGGCGTCTTCACCGCCGAGGTCACCCAGGACGCCCGCGAGATCACGCCCGAACGTCTGGCCAAGGTGGACGTGCTGGTGCTCTACACCACCGGCGCCCTGCCGCTGTCGCCGGAAGCCTGGGCCGAGGTCCAGAAGCGGGTGGCGGCCGGCAAGCTGGGCTTCGTCGGCCTGCACAGCGCCACCGACACCGGCTGGCCCTATGACGGCCCCGGCGAGACCTACACCCGGTTCATCAACGGCCACTTCGCCGGCCATCCCTGGACCCAGGGCACGCCGATCCGCGTCGAGACCCTGGACCCCGACGCGCGGCTGACCGCCATGTGGTCCGTCAGCTTCGACTACGCCGAGGAGATCTACCAGCACAGCGACTTCGACCCGTCGAAGGTGCGCGTACTGCAGACCCTGGACTTCGCCGGCACGGCCCTGAAGCGCCCCTACGCCGTGCCGATCGCCTGGGCCCGCCAGATCGGCCAGGGGCGGCTGTTCTTCACCAATCTGGGCCACACGCCCTCGACCTGGAACGATCCGCGCTTCGAGGCGCAGATCATCGAGGCCGTGCTGTGGACCGGCGGCCGCACCGACGGCGACGCCACGCCCGATCCCCTGCGCCAGTTCCTGTGGCAGCTGAAGGCCCTGCTGGGCTACGAGCCCGCCCTCGGCCGCGACGACAAGGCGATCATCGGTCGCCTGCTGAAGATGGACCCCGTCTGGCAGAAGGCCACAGCCCAGCGCATCGCCGACCTGCGCGCGGTCTATCCCAACAAGCCCGACAGCGACCGCGCCCCGTTCGACGCGGCCTACAAGGCGGTGCTGGCCGAGGTGCTGGCCAAGGGCGGCGTCCGCTAGGCGTCGAACGCCTCCGCCGCCAGCTCCCGCAGGTGCTCGGCGACGTCGGCCGGCCAATCGGCGATCCGCGCGGCGAAACCCTCGGCGTCGCCGGCGAACAGGGCGCGGCTCGTGTCTTCGAAGCCCGGGCGGTCGCCGGCCAGGACCGAAGCGAAGCGATAGGCCGCCTCGCGAGCGGCGCGGCGGCGGTCCGGCCCCTCGCTCTCGCGGCGGGCGGCCTCGACCAGCTTGCGCAGGGCGACCGAGGCCCCGCCCGGCTGGGCGGCCAGCCATTCCCAGTGGCGCGGCAGCAGGGTCACCTCGCGCGCCGTGACGCCCAGCTTGGGGCGCCCCCGACCGCGCGGCGCGGCGTCGCCTTCGCCCAGCCGCAGGGCGATGTCCCAAGGCCCGCCGCGCAGATCGAAGTCCACCTGGCGGCCTTCGGGATCGAAGATCAGCAGCGAGGCTTCGGGCGACTGGGCAAGCCGAGCCTGGGCGGCCACGGCCACTTCCAGTTTGGGACCGGCCGCGAGCCGGCGCTCGCCCTCGAACACGACATAGCCGCTCATCGCCGCAGCCCCTCGGCGTGGAGGGTCGTCCGCCAGTGCTCGCGGCGCTCGACCAGCAGCGAAGCCCGGCCCAGCCGTTCCAGGCCCTTGTCGTCCAGCACCTCCAGCACCTCGAAGCCGAAGGCCGCCTCGCCGTGGGCGTTCCAGGCCTGCTGCAGGGTCGGGCTGGTGTGGCCGCCGGTCCGCAGGGCGAACCAGACGCCGTTCCGGCGGGTGGACAGGTCGGGCGTGCCGCCGATCCAGACCTCGCCCGTGGCGGCGCAGCGGACGGCGTAGATCCCCGCCTGGACCTCGCGCTCCTTGTAGTCGCGCACCAGGGCGCGTCGATCGTTCGTCGTTTCCATGCGCGCTTTTTACCCGGGTATTTTATCGAGTCAATATTACCCGGATATATTTCCCACCCGCCGGTGCGCTGGTTCAACGGCCCCAAAGGCGCTAGAGACCCCGCTCCCCGTTCAGGAGGCCGTCATGGTCCGCAATCTCAAGGGCAAGCTGGTCGCGCCGGCCGTGGACCCGATCGCCCAGGCCGACATCGCCTGGTTCGAGGCCCACGAGGGCCGCGCTTTCCGTCTGCGCGATCCCGCGCCGCTGGAGTTCAAGGACCCGCTGGGCGATCCCGGCGACGGCTTCAGCTGGCGCGTGCTGGTGGCGAAACTGGCCGACGGCGGGCGGCTGAAGCTGCCCGTCTCCCTGGCCTGGGACCTGCACAACGACCACGCCAAGGACCAGCACCTGCGGATGATCTTCGACCAGGTCGCCCCGGAGAAGGCCAAGGCGCTGCTGGCCAAGGGCTAGCCCCGCCTCAGCCAGGCCGCCACGGCCCAGGCGTGGGCGTCGTGGCGCAGGGCGACCACGGCGTCGCGTGGGTCGAGCCACATCAGGGCGTGGTCGTCCTCGACCTTCAGCTCGGGCTTCTCGCCGACCACCGTCACGACATAGATGCCGCCGTTGTTGCACACCGGCTGGCCGTCGGACTTCAGGAACGGCTGGCTGACCTCGATCACCCGCCGCCCGACCTCGACGACCAGGCCGGTCTCCTCGCCGAACTCGCGGACGACGGCGGCGGTTTCGTCCTCGCCGCCGTCCACCGCCCCGCCCGGCAGGTCGAAATAGGGGTCGCGGCCCGGCTTGCGCACCTGCACCAGGGCGATGGTCCCATTGGCCCCCTCGGCGATGCCGAAGGCGGCCCAGCGGTGCTTGTACTCCAGACCCCGTTCGGGCGCATCGAACGCCAGCAAGGGATCAGTCCTTGCCGTACAGGTCGTTCCACGGATCGGCCTTGCCGGCGATCACGTCGTCGACGGTGATCTCCGGACGGTAACCGATCTTGCCCGTGGCGCTGGCCTTCCAGGCGTCGACGACCATGTCGCGCAGCTGGGTCGCCCCGGCCGCCAGGCGGGCGTCGACGAAGGCCTTCGCCCGCGGGTCGGTCGCCACCAGGCCGCCTTCCTTCTCCAGCTTGTAGAGCGGTTCCACATAGGTGACCGTGTCGCTGAGATAGCCGACGGTGCGCTGCTCGATCGTGCAGCCGCAGTCCTTGTAGGCCGGCACCAGCTTCTTGACGTCGGCGTTCACCGCCACCGCCTTGACCAGCGGCCCCTCGAAGCTGCCGTGCGTGGCCTTGCTCTGGGTGTAGCCGTTCGGGTTCGGGTAGTCGCCCCAGCCGTTGTAGTGCACCGACAGATGCAGCGGCTGGCTGGCGTCGCCGACATAGTGGGCCCAGACGCCCAGGTCGCGGACCAGCAGGTCCTCGCGCCGCTTCAGGTCGGCGACGTAATAGGCCTTCCGGACCTTGTCCTTCTCGGTCACCGACACCGACTTCAGGATGCGCCAGTAGGTGAAGTCCTTCACCAGCTGCTGGTAGCCGTCGATGATCGAATACGGCAGGTAGCCGGCGTTCCAGCTGTCGTGGCCGACCAGGGCCAGGCTCTTCTCGTAGTCGGCACGGGTGGGCGGCAGGGTCTCCACCGAGAACTTCGGCCCGCCGTACATCTTCCCCTCGTCGTCGATGTCGAGGAAGTGGGCGGCGTCGCGGTCGGTGTCGTGCACCTTGCCCGAGCCCTTCCAGCGGTCCGGCTCGCGGGCGTATTCGCCGATCGCGGCCACCGCCTCCGGCGTGCGCAGGAAGGCCGGCACGTCGCTGGGGAAGCTCTCGGCGGCGACGACGCCGACCATGCGGTGGCCCCAGGCGCCCCAGGCGAAGGCCGAGCTCGCGGGGGCGGCCAGGGCGGCGACCAGCGCGGCGCTGGTCAGCAGACGGGCAAGGGGACGGCCAAGGGGACGGGCGGACGACTTCATGAGCGCTCCAACGAACTGAGGGCCGGGCCGGCTTCGGCGACCGCCGCGACTCAGCCGGTCCCCTGGACCTGCTCGAGACGTGTGCGCCGCCACAAAAACCGTGGGCGACTCCGGTTTAGGCCACCCGGACGACGACCGCCAGAGCGCGCCGCGCGAGCGAACGAGCGTCAGCACGCAATCCCTTGTCCGCCAAGCGATAGCGGGCGCCCTGGAACCAAAACCCGCTTCAAACGATGGCGCCGGACGCCGCCGTTAAGGATGCAGCGCGGCATCGGGTCGCCCGCAAGTGGGTTGTCACGCCGCCGTGATCTTAGTAATCAGGCCGCCGACCGAGACCTATACGCCGATAAGAGGAACCCCTCGATGCGACGCACGTTTGCGGGATTTCTGGCCGCCGCGGCCATGTCCATCGCCCTCCCCGCCCTGGCCGCCGACGCCACGCCCGTGCGCAGCGACCCGCTGGGCGACCTGATCACGGGCGCCCTGACGGGCACCGTGCCGGGCTCGGTCGAATACAAGATGAAGGCCACCCTGTACCACGCCGGCGCCAAGGGCATCCGCGCGCTGGACAGCCTGGGCTGCAAGGTCGTGGCCATGCGCACCCTGGCGGTCGACAAGGACGTGATCCCGCGCCGCACCGTGGTGTTCATCAAGGAAACCGTCGGCCTGCCGATGCCCAACGGCGAAACCCACGACGGCTACTGGTACGCCTCCGACGTCGGCGGCGCGATCAAGGGCAACAAGCTGGACCTGTTCAGCGGCAAGGGCGCGGCCTCGATGAAGCCGCTGATGGGCCTGAACCTCTCGACCCTCTCGGTGACCAAGGTCGGCGAGTTCAAGGGCTGCCCGCCGGAATAGGCGGCGACGGGGCGGCGAGCGCCTCACCCCATATCCCCCTCTATCCCCGCCTCGGCCTCGCACGGCGAGGGCTCGACCTGTCGCGTCCCGTCCGTCAGCGCCGTCCTGGCAAGGGTGATCCCCAGGCGCCGACGGATCTCTCGACGGACATAGTCGACGCGCGCCGGCGTACGGCCCGCATCGTCCCCCTGGCCTTCGACCCGCCCCTCCGCCGCCAGGCGGGCGGCGCGATGGGCGGCGCGGACCTTGGATCTCGGCATGGCTCGTCTCCTTTCGACATGGCTTGACCGCCTCACGCGGCGAGCCGCTGAAGTTCGGGGAGGGATGCGGAGCGCCGGGCCAGGCCCGGAAGCTTTTGTAGAAATACCGTTTCGACCAGGACCGACGCTCCGCGCGATCGTTCTGCGGGAGCGTCCGGCGGTGGGTCCTGTTCGGACCTCGCCGATCTTAGCCCCCGACGGGCGGGCCGGGCTCGCGTTGCCCGGTCCCGGAACGCATGGGTCACCCCATGCCTGCCGCCCCCGCCGGCCCCTTCGTCAACGCCGTATCCGTGTTCCGAGCTCGGCCAGCACCAGATGACGAGGGTCGCGGCCCCTCACGAGACCGCCGCCGACGAGCACGCCCGCTCGACCGCCCCCCGAAGCCGCGAAGGTCGCAGGCCTTAGCGCCCTCCCCATCGCCTCGAGGTGGTCTGATTATGCGGCGGCGTGAGAGGGGGAGGATAAGTGATTTCGGGGCGTTGTTTTCGCTCGGGAAACACGCCGGGAGAGAGGGGGATAAGTTTCTTACGCTCTCTCTGTTTGAGAGAGGATGGTTACAACCTCTCAGAACTAGGCTCCGAAGGAGACTGCGCGATCTCACCGCGACAGACCGAACTGCGCCATAAGTCGCCCTCGGGCCGCCCCAGGAACACGACCTTCGCAGGGCAGGCTCATCGAACCCATAGCGTCTCGCGTGGGCTCCGTGATCTCGAAGGGGACGGGTTCCAGTCTGATGATCGACGGCGGATGAACGGCCTAGACCTCGTCTCAGTGTCGGACCGGGTCGATCGCAAGCGATCACGCCCGCTCACACTCGCTAACGCCGATCCGGCTTCGGATCATCTAGCCTTCCCTGGAACCCGCAGCCCGAGGATCTCGTAATGCTGACTCCCCTGGAGGACAAAGACACCGATCGGCGTGGCTTCATCCGCGCGGCGACCCTTGCGACCATACTTGCCGGCCTTCCACTCGGCGCCCGCGCCGAAACCTCGGCTAAGGCAACGATCATTCCGACCACCGCCTTCGACGCCGTCAAGCAGATCGACGCGGGCGTGCTGAACATTGGCTATGTCGAGATGGGCCCCAAGGACGGCCCGGCGGTGCTGCTGCTGCACGGCTGGCCCTACGACATCCACGCCTTCGTCGAGGTCGCCCCGCGGCTGGCCGCCGCCGGCCATCGGGTGATCGTCC
>Ga0102595_100130_pt1 | contig 99569 bp, 71 predicted proteins | sample Araplaol_mTSA_r2_2_FD_76864 | JGI IMG/M metagenome (GOLD analysis project Ga0102595, IMG submission 76864) | Arabidopsis root microbial communities from North Carolina, USA - plate scrape MF_Col_mTSA_r2 (SPADES assembly) (version 2) | ecosystem: Host-associated > Plants > Roots > Endosphere... | reverse complement strand
CTCGCCTCGGTGCAGGACCGCGTCCAGGGCGGCGTGGGCGGCCCGGCGAAGAACAAGTAACACCGACTTTCAGAGTCAGGAGAGGAGAGGGGCTGCCCGTGTAGGCGGCCCCCTTTCTTTTGGCGTTATTGTAGCTCGCCTACTCACCATGATATGCGAGGTGGATGAAGCCTAAGGCCCTGACTGAACCGGAGTTCGATGAATGGATTCAGGCGCGTGATCTTTCGAGTCTTGCGAGATTAAGCGGCGAATCCGAGCAAGACTTCCGCCGCTGGCTTTGGGATCGCCTGCGCGGAGCGATCATTATTGCTGTATCCAGATCTTCGTTCAGCTCTACGGGATCGGAAGGTCCTTACGGACTTTCTGTCGTGCCAAAGCAGGCGTGGGCCGAATGGAATTATAACGATCCAGATTTCTGGAAATTCGGCACGCTAGATTACGAGTATTCTACCAGCGCCACTGGTATGTACGGCGGCATGCTTAAAATGACGTTTATTGACGTGCGCTTCGATCCGGAGATGCTGAAAAGTTCACCATCGCACCCGCCTCTCTCTCCGGTTGCAGAAGCGATCATTAGTCCATCCGATCCTTCTGGAAAGGTTCGCCGACAAGATTTGCCGGTCGTGCCAGAACCTATCGTTCAGGCGTGGGCTGAATGGTATAGGAATCAAGCTGGCGCCACACAGGATGGGGCGATCAAGTCAGCCGCCCAAATGTTCCCAAATCACAATCTAGCTCGTGATCGCGTCCGCGAGTTGTTCAATGAGCGCCCACCCGGGCGGCCATTGAAATCAAAGACTTAGATAATTCGCGGCTAATATGCCGCGAGTTATAGAGCATTCATTCGCGAGATTCGACGGCGAGTTTACCGCACCTGACAATGCCTCCATCAACGCAGGAGGCACGACGTGCATGCTCTCAGGAGAAATCGCACCGATCGTGGGGCGCCCCGCGCCTACGGTCGGGTAGAAACACAGAAGCCGCCACAACTCCGGAGCGGGGAGCGGCGGCGGCTTCAAGTGGGGCACCCTCTGGGGGTAGGCTAGTCCGGTTCGCGGCTTCCTAATGCCCGGGTGGGAAAATCCCGCGGCCCAATCTATGAGCCGCCGGATCATGGCTTCTTCATCCTCTCTCGGCTTCGATTTCGGCACCACCAACTCGGTCGCGGCGCGCGCGACAGGGGAGGTGTCCGATCTCGTCCTGCTGCAGGGCCCGGAAGACGACGACGCGGTGTTCCGCTCGGCCCTGTGCTTCTGGGAGGAGGGCAATGCCCGCGGCGCGCTCGAAGTTGCGGCCGGCCCCTGGGCGATCGCCGAGTATCTCGATTCCCCCGAGACCAGCCGTTTCCTCCAGTCGTTCAAGTCGGTCGCGGCCAGCGCCAGCTTCGAGCACGCCATCGTCTTCGAGCGTCGCTACCGGTTCGAGGAGATGGGCCGACTGTTCCTCCGCCTGATGCGGGAAAAGGCAAAGGGCGCGCTCGACGGGCAGGCGGGCCGCGTCATCGTCGGCCGCCCCGTGGAATATGCCGGCGCCCGGCCCGATGCCGCGCTCGCCCGCACCCGCTACGACATGATGTTCGAGGGCTTCGGTGCCGAGATCCATTATGTCTATGAGCCGCTAGGCGCAGCGTTCAGCTATGCCTCGCGTCTCGACGAGCCCGCCACCGTGCTCGTCGCCGATTTCGGCGGCGGCACGAGCGACTTCTCGGTGGTGCGCATCGCCGAGCGCGGTGCCCCGCGGCGCTGCACCCCGCTCGCCCATGCCGGTGTCGGCATCGCCGGTGACCGGTTCGACCAGCGCATCGTCGATCACCTTATCCTGCCGATGCTCGGCAAGGGCGGGAAATATCGCTCGTTCGACAAGATCCTCGACATTCCCGGCGGCTGGTTCACCGATTTCTCGGACTGGTCGCGCCTCGCGCTGATGCGCAACCGCAAGACGCTGGCCGAGCTCGACAAGCTGCGCCGTGCCGCGCTCGATCCCAAGGCGATCGAGCGGATGATCGCGATCGTCGAGGGCGAGATGGGCTATCAGCTCTACCACGCCGTCGGCGCGCTCAAGCGGGCGCTGTCAGCCGAGGAGCAGGCGCATTTCCATTTCGAGGGCCCGGACCTCCGCATCGAGGCGGACGTCACCCGCGCTGAATTCGAGGACTGGATCGCGCCCGACATCGTGCGGATCGAAGGCGCGGTCGACCAGGCGCTGACCCAGGCCGGCGTGGAGCCCGGCGAGATCGACCGGGTCTTCCTCACTGGCGGCACCTCGCTCACCCCGCGCGTCCGCCGGTTGTTCACCGATCGCTTCGGCGCCGAGCGCATCGCCAGCGGCGGCGAGCTGACCTCGATCGCCCACGGTCTCGCCCTGATCGGCCAACAGGACGACATCGCCGCCTGGGCGGCCTAGCCGGGCAGTACCACTTCGCCGATGCGATCCGGGATCAGGTGGAACAGCCTATAAATTGTCACCCCGGCCTTGTGCCGGGGTCCACTACGCCGCACGTCCGATCCCATGGCCTCTTGTCCCGTGCTCGCCTCCCGGTGGACCCCGGCACAAGGCCGGGGTGACGAGGATAATTGGATCTCTTGGTGACATTGCCTCCCGGCCCCCGCGCGCCTATCTCCACCCCATGGCAACGCTAACCCAGCCCGAGATCGCATTGACCCCGTCCGCCGCCGCGCGCGTTGCGGCGATTGCGGCGAAACAGGGCAAGCCGGCGATCCTCCGCCTCTCGGTCGAGGGCGGCGGCTGCTCGGGCTTCCAGTACAAGTTCGGTTTCGCGGAGGACGTGGAAGGCGACGACACCGTAGCCGAGCTCGACGGTGTCCGGCTGGTGGTCGATTCGATCAGCCTCGACCTCGTCCGTGGCTCGGCCGTGGACTTCGTCGACAATCTCGGCGGCGCGCATTTCACCGTGACCAACCCCAACGCGGCCTCGGGCTGCGGTTGCGGCACCAGCTTCTCCGTCTGAAGAGCGCCCCTTGCCCAAGATCGTCACCTACAATGTCAACGGCATCAAGGCGCGCATGGAGCGCCTGCTCGAGTATCTCGCCGAGCAGCAGCCCGACGTGGTCTGCCTGCAGGAACTGAAGGGGGCCGACGAGACGCTGCCGGTCAAGGATATCGAGGCGGCAGGCTATGGTGCCGTGTGGCACGGGCAGAAGGGCTTCAACGGCGTTGCGGTGCTGGCGAAGGGCCAGCAGCCGGTCGAGCGCCAGCGCGGCCTGGCGGGTGATCCAGAGGACGCCCACAGCCGCTATATCGAAGCGGAGATCGGCGACCTGGTAGTCGCCTCCATCTATCTGCCCAACGGCAATCCGCAGCCCGGCCCCAAGTTCGACTACAAGCTCAAATGGATGGAGCGTCTCGCCGATCGTGCCCAGGCGCTGCTCGCCGAGGAGCGGCCGGTGGTGCTGGCCGGCGATTACAACGTCATCCCCAATGACGACGACACTTTCTCGGTCCGCGCCATGGCGACCGATGCGCTGATGCAGCCCGAGAGCCGCGAGCGCTACCGCGCGCTGCTCGCCCAGGGCTGGACCGATTCGCTACGCACCCGTTTCCCGGGCGGCGGCGTCTGGACCTTCTGGGACTATCAGGCGGGCGCCTGGCAGCGCGACGCGGGCTTCCGCATCGATCACCTGCTGCTCAGCCCGATCGCGGCCGACCGTTACCTCGGTGCCGGCGTCGACAAGGAATATCGCGGCCGCGAAAAGGCCAGCGACCACGCCCCGACCTGGGTCTCGCTCCGCTAGATCGAAGCGGCAGGTTAAGGCTAAAATCCAATACTCGTGCTCCTGCGAAAGCAGGAGCCAGGAGCCGCGCGGGTCTCGGCTAGGTGACCCTGGGCGCCTGCTTTCGCAGGAGTGCTCGGAGGATCCCAGGACTGGAACTGGCCGCTTCTGAACAGCGCAGTGTCCGCTTCCGGACGCCTCGTTCCATGCGTGCACCAATATTTGGTGTGTATTGCCGTGTTATAGCACGTCATCACACCGTCATAATCATGTAAGTTATTGATATTACGTGTTTCTCTAAATTGGCACGCCGATTGCGAAGCATGGGGCACAGGCGGAAAGCAGCGCCTGTCCATGTCTAAGGTTCGAGGAGTAATGGATATGCACAGCAAGACCCTTTCCGCCGCCGCTGCCCTTTTCGCCAGCGTTGCCCTGGTTGCCGGCGCCGTCTCGCCCGCCGTTGCCGCTGCCGCCAACGACCCGGCTGCCCCCGCCAAGGCGCGCCAGGAGCAGACGGAAGCCAAGAACGACACCCGCAAATATTGCATCGACACCACGGCGACCGGATCGCGCATCGAGAAGCGCGAATGCCGCACCCGCGCCGATTGGCTCGAGGTCGGTGTCGATCCGCTGAAGCTGATGAAGCAGGCCCGCTAAGACCCATGGAGCGTCGCGCGGCGGATTTCGTGAGCGTTCGCCGCCGCCCGGTGCTCCCCCCGGTCATGCCCCGACCGGTGCCGGCCTGTTCCCCCAGGAGCAGGCCGGCTGGTCGCGTCCAGTGCCGTCAGAGCGGCTTCTGGTAGATCACATATTCGCGGTTCACCCAGGAATCGATCGCCGCGGCGATCGCGTTCATGCCCTGGTTGTCGTCGAGCACCCAGCCGATCTCGCCGCGGCTGGCGCCGTAATTGGCCACCGCTGCGCGGCGGATATATTCGATCATCATGAAGGCCAGCTGGCTCGCCATGCGCGACGCCTGGAGCCGCTTGACCACGCCCATCAGCGGCACGCGCATCGTCCGCACCTTCGGCTTGCGCAGCCACCACAGCAGCTTGGCCCAGCCGAACGGGAACAGCGAGCCGTTTAGCGGCTTCACCGCCTCGTTGAGGTCGGGCAGGGTGACCATGAACGCCACCGGCTCGCCCTCGAGCTCGGCGATCATGATCAGGTCCTCGAACACCAGCGGCTTCAGCTTCTTGCCGACATCGTCGATCTCGGGCTGGGTGAGCGGGATGAAGCCCCAATTGTCCGACCATGCGTCGTTGAGGATCGCGAGGATGATCGCGGCTTCCTCGTCGAATTTCGACTTATCGACCTTGCGGATGCGGATCTTGGGGTTCTTCTCGCCATTCTCGACGATGCGGTTGATCAGCGGCGGGAAGCGCTTGCTGACGTCGAGCTCATAGGTGAGCAGCGACTTGGCCGGCTTGTAGCCCGCCGCCTCGATCCAGCCCTGATATTTCGCTGGGTGATGGCCCATCAGCACGGTGGGGGAATGGTCGTGCCCCTTCACCAGCAGGCCGGGCTCCTCCCAGATCGACAGGCTGACCGGGCCGAGCGCGCGGGTCATGCCCTTGCCGCGCAGCCAGTCCTCGGCGGCGTTGATCAGCGCCCGGGCGGCATTCTGGTCCTCGGCCTCGAACATCCCCCAGAAGCCGGTGCCCGGGCCGAAGCCCTGTTCCGGCGGCATTTCCAGAGCGAGGAAATCGATATGCGCCGAGATGCGGCCCACCGCCTCGCCGTCGCGCTCGGCGAGGAAATATTGCGCCTCGGCATGGCTGAACCAGCCATTCTTCTTCGGGCTGATCGTTCCCGCCACCTCGTCGCGCAGCGGCGGCACCCAGGCCGGGTCGCCGCTGTTCAGGCGGTAGGCGACTTCGATGAACTGCTTGGTGTCGCGCTTGGAGGAGACGGGACGGATGCTGAGCGGGCCGCTGGCCAAGGGGAAAACCCTTCCTGAGGTTTGATTCAGCGCAATGCAGTCCTTCGCCAGCGGTTCAGTGTCAAGCGCGGCAATCATGGCGGGCCGGGGTGCCTCTCCCTGACCCCTGGAATGCCACCATAAAGCCACTATCTCCCGCCAAATGGCAGACATCATGACGAAATCGCTTGCCCTGAAGATCCATGATGCCGAGCCGGCGACGACCCCGGCCCCGGCGCGTATCAAGCTTTCCGGCGTCCCCGACGATCGCGCGATGCTGCGTGCCGCGGCCGAACTGACCCGCGACCTGCACACGCCCAATCCGCGCATCTACTGGACGGACATGTTCGTGTCGGCCGGGATCGGCTATGGCGCGCTTGCCGCGGCCATGCTGGTGCCGAGCGTGGCGCTGCTCGCTGGCGTGGTGGCGGTGCTCGCGCTCTACCGCGCCAGCTTGTTCATCCACGAGCTGACCCACCTCAAGCATGCGCTGCTGCCCAATTTCCGGCTCGGCTGGAACCTGCTGGTCGGCATCCCGCTGCTCGTGCCGAGCTTCACCTATGAGGGCGTTCACACCCTCCACCACGCCCGTACCCGCTATGGCACGGTCGAGGATCCCGAATATCTGCCGCTCGCGATGATGAAGCCGTGGACGCTGCCGGTATTCCTGCTCGCCGCCGTGCTGCTGCCGGTCGCCATGCTGATCCGCTTCGCCGTGCTGGCGCCGCTCTCGGCGGTGATCCCCAGCCTGCGCCGCGTCGTCGTCGCCAAATATTCGGGTCTGAAGATCAACCCGGCCTTCGAGCGCCGCCCCCCAGAGGGCGAGCTCAAGAGCCAGTGGTTCTGGCAGGAGCTGGGCGCCAGCATCTATTCGATCGCGCTGCTCGCGCTGGTTGCGACGGGGATCATCCCGCTGCACGCCTTCGCCATCTATCTCGGGGTGATCGCGGGCGTGGCGGTGATCAACCAGGTCCGCACGCTGGTCGCGCATCTCTGGGAGAATGACGGCGAGCCGCTCACCGTCACCGCCCAGTATCTCGACAGCGTCAACGTGCCGACCCCGGGCTTCATGGCCTATCTCTGGGCGCCGATCGGCCTGCGCTACCACGCGCTGCACCATCTGTTGCCGAGCCTGCCCTATCACGCGCTGAACGAGGCGCACCGCCGCCTGTCCGACGCGCTCGAAGAGGCCTCGGCCTACCACAAGGCCAACTACCCCTCGTTGCGCGGGCTGATGCACCGCCTTGCCGCCAGCACGATGGGCGCCCGCTGAACCAGCGGAACGACTGAAACAGAAAAGGCCGGGCAGCGATGCCCGGCCTTTTTGTTTGTGCGTCGCTCCACACCAACCCGTCACCCCGGCCTTGTGCCGGGGTCCACCGGGAGGCGAGGGAGGAGCAAGAGGCTCTTCTGGCAGTTCGGGAGGCGTAGTGGACCCCGGCACAAGGCCGGGGTGACGAAGGTTATTTGGCTAGCTTCAAATCGGCGACCACTCGATCGCGTCCTCGCCCTCGTCATCCTCGGCGACCTTGCCGTGATCGGTGCCGATCGCCTCGAGCAGCTGGTCGAGCACCCAGTCCACGCCGACGCCGCTCGCGCCCGAGATCGGGATCACCGGCCCGCCGCTCGCTTCCTCCAGCTCGGCGGAGAGCGCCGCGATCAGCTCGTCGTCGAGCATGTCGATCTTGTTGAGTGCCACCACCACCGGCTTGTCGACCAGCCCGGCGCCATAGGCTTCCAGCTCGCCGCGCACGATCCGGTAGCTTTCGGCGACATCGGGATCATTGGCGTCGACCAGGTGCAGCAGCACCCGGCAGCGCTCGATATGGCCCAGGAAGCGGTCGCCGATGCCGGCGCCTTCCGCCGCGCCTTCGATCAGGCCCGGGATGTCGGCGACGACGAACTCGCGTTCCTTGTGCCGCACCACGCCCAACTGGGGGCGGGTGGTGGTGAAGGCATAGGCGCCCACCTTGGCCTGGGCGTTGGTCACCTGGTTGATGAAGGTCGACTTGCCGGCGTTGGGCAGGCCCACCAGTCCCGCATCGGCGAGCAGCTTGAGCCGCAGCCACACATAGGCCTCGTCGCTCGGCCAGCCGGTGCCGTGCTGGCGCGGGGCGCGGTTGGTCGAGGTCTTGTAGCTGGCATTGCCGCGCCCGCCGTCGCCGCCGCGCAGGAAGACGACGCGCTGGCCTTCCTTGGTCATGTCGAGCAGCAGCGTGCGCTCCTCGTCATCGGCGAGCACCTGGGTGCCGATCGGCACCTGGATCACCAGGTCCTCGCCGCCCGCGCCGGTGCGGTTCGAGCCCGCGCCGCCGCTGCCGCGCGGGGCGCGGAAATGCTGGGTGTAGCGGAAGTCGATCAGCGTATTGAGGCCGGCGACCGCCTCGAAGATGATGTCGCCGCCCTTGCCGCCATTGCCGCCGTCGGGGCCGCCATATTCGATGAACTTCTCGCGCCGGAAGCTCACGGCGCCCGGGCCGCCCGCGCCGGAGCGGACGAAGATCTTTGCCTGGTCCAGGAAATGCATCGCAGGCCCATAGGCGAATGTCGCAAATCCGTCACCCCATGGTGACGGACTATTTACGGTGACGCGCGACAATCGCGCCGAAATCAACGGCGGGGATTGGGGCGATGATCCGCGAGGCACTGATCGGATGCGCGCTGCTGGGCGGCGGCGGCTATTATGCGATATCGAGCTACAACAGCGCGGACGTGGTCCGCACGGTCAACGCGACGCCGCACGACACCTGGCGCGGCTTCGATCTGGTGCTGAACGGCGCCAAAGACGGCTGGAAGGGCGACGGACCCGGCCAGGGGCTCAGCTGGCCCAAGGTGACCAGCGTCGATTCGCGCTCGATCGACTATAGCGTCAGCAAGGACGGCGCCGAGGCGATCCGCCTGACCTTCCGCTTCGAGCCGCTCGATGGCGGCCGCAAGACGAAGCTCAGCTTCGACGCCGATTTCAAGGGCAGGGCGGCGATTGCCAACTACAACCCCAAGGTGCGCGAGGCGATGGCCAGGGTGCTCGACGAGTTCATCGTCCAGATCGAGAATGGCAAGGCGATCAGCTCGGCCGAGCGCTTCTTCGACATGGAGCGCCAGATGCGGGCCAGCCCAGGCTATGCCGAAGGGCAGCGCCAGGCCGAGCAATGGCGCCAGCAGCGCGCCCAGGCCGCGGCGGCTGCGCCGATGGTCGATCCGGACAGGGGCAAGCTGGACCCGAAGGGCGCCGATACGACGCCACGGAATCCGTCCCTGCGTTACTGACGCGCAACTTTCCTGCTGGCGCTGTCCGGAACCGGGAGTATAGGCTTTCGGTTGACTAGGACGGCGCCCCGCGCGCCGGCGAGAATAAACCTAAGGCAACCGTCGCGCGCAGATGAACTCGATCGATCGGTACATGGCGCGGCTGATCGCGGTGCCCCTGATCTCGACATTGCTCATATCGGCAATGCTGCTGGTGCTCGACCGCATGCTGCGCCTGTTCGAGTTCGTCGCGACCGAGGGTGGGCCGGTCAGCGTCGTCTGGCGCATGCTCGCCAATCTGCTCCCCGAATATCTCGGCCTCGGCATCCCGATCGGCCTGATGCTGGGCTGCCTGCTCGCCTTCCGCCGCCTGGCGACCTCGTCGGAGCTCGACGTGCTGCGCGCTGTGGGCATGGGCTATACGCGCCTGCTCAAGGTGCCCTTCATGTATGCGATGGCGCTGGCGGCCCTCAACCTGGCGATCGTCGGCTTCGTCCAGCCCTGGTCGCGCTACAATTACGAGCAGCTTCGCTTCGAGCTGCGCTCGGGTGCGCTTGGCGCCTCGATCAAGGTGGGCGAGTTCACCAGCTTCGGCGCGAAGATGACGCTGCGCATCGAGGAGAGCAAGGACGAGGGCCGCAAGCTCTCGGGCATCTTCGTGCAGATGATGACCAAGGACGGCACGCCCGTGGCGGTCACCGCCCAGAGCGGCCAGTTCCTGCGCTCCGACGATCCCGACGTGATCATCTTCCGCCTGCAGAACGGCACGCTGGTCCACCAGGACCGCAACTCGCCGGTGCCGCGCGTGCTCACCTTCACCACGCACAATCTGCCGATCCCGCTGCCCAAATACGAGCAGTTCCGCACGCGCGGCGGCAAGAATATCGAGCGGACCCTGCCCGAACTGGCGGTGATCGGCCGCAATCCCAATTCGAGCACCGAGGATCGCGAGACCAGCCGCGCGGCCTTCCACTTCCGCCTGGCGGAAGTCGCCTCGATGTTCCTGCTGCCCTTCCTCGCGGTGGCGCTGGGCGTGCCGCCCAAGCGCTCGACCTCGGCGCTGGGCGTGTTCCTCTCGATCGTGATGATCGTCACCTATCACAAGATCAACGAGTTCGGGCAGTCGTTCGGCAGCAGCGGTGCGGTCGATCCGATCATCGCGCTCTGGGGGCCGTTCCTGGTCTTCGCCGCCCTGGTGATGTGGATGTACTATCAGATCGCCTATGTGCCGGGCGGCCAGCCGATCGCCGGGCTCGAGAAGGTCTTCTCCAAGCTCACCAAGTTCGTCCTGCGCTACATGCCCGGGCGCCGCCGCAGGCTGCGCCGCGAGGAGGCTGCGGCATGATGAGCAGCTTTTTCCCGTCGCGGACCATGTCCGCCTACATGGCGCGCATGTTCCTCACGCGCACCTTCGCCATTCTCGGCGCGCTGGTGCTCATCCTCCAGTCGCTCGACCTGCTGACCGAGAGCGGCACGATCCTCGCCCATGCCGGCAATGGCGATGCCGAGATCTGGCGCTATGTCAGCCTGCGCGTGCCGCAGATCGCGGCGACCTTCCTGCCCTATTCGGTGCTGCTCGGCTCGATCCTGACCCTGAGCCAGCTCAACCAGAACAGCGAAGTGATCGCGATGAAGGCCTCGGGCCTGTCCGCGCACCAGGTGCTGGCGCCGCTGCTGCTCACCGGCATGGTGGTGGCGGTCATCTCGTTCGGCTTCAACGATCGCATCGTAACCCGCGCCACTTCCACGCTCGAGCAGTGGAAGAAGGTCAACTACGCCCCGCTGCCGATCGATCGCGGTGACCGCAGCAATGTCTGGGTGAAGGGCGACAACAACCTGATTCAGGTGCAGCAGGTCCGCGGGCGCGGCGATGCGGCGCAGCTCTACGGCATCACCGTCTATGAGCGGCAGGACCGCTCGCTGGTCAGCATCCTCACCGCGCCGCACGGCGTGCGCGACGGCAAGGGCTGGCGCGTCGACAATGCCGAGCGCTTCACCGTCGCCAGCGGGCAGAAGACCAAGGTCGGCACCACCATCGTCGGCCATGACCTCCGCCCGGATCAGTTCACCCTCGCGCATGTCGATGCCGATTCGATGGGCTTCTTCGCGCTCAACGAGGCGATCGGGGACCTCAAGGTCGCCGGCCGCCAGACCGACGCGCTCGAAGGCGCCCTGTGGCACAAGCTGGCCGGGCCGCTCTCGGCGATCCTGATGCCGCTGCTCGGCGCCGTCTCGGCCTTCGGCATCGCCCGCTCGGGCAAGCTGTTCGTCCGCGCCGTGATCGGCATGGCGCTCGGCTTCCTCTATTTCGTAGCGGACAATTTCGCGCTCGCGATGGGCAATCTCGGCGCCTATCCGCCGTTCCTCGCCGCCTGGGCGCCGTTCCTGCTGTTCCTGATGATCGGCGAGGCCGTCCTCCTCCGTACCGAGGAATAGCCGCTCTCACGGGTCTCCCAAGCCTTCCTGTCTGGCGGGATGCGGCGGGGGACCATATAGCGGCGGCCATGTCGCTCTTCCCGCCTGCTTCCTGCCCGCGCATCGTCGTCAAGATCGGTTCGGCCCTGCTGGTCGATCCGGACGGGAGCGTGCGCCGCGCCTGGCTGGAGGGGATCGCCGCCGATATCGCCGGGCGGGTGAAGGCGGGGCAGCAGGTCGCGGTGGTCTCCTCGGGCGCGATCGCGCTCGGTGCGCGGCGGCTCAAGCTCGCCAAGGGCGGCCGCGCCAGCCTCGAGGATGCGCAGGCTGCCGCCGCCACCGGGCAGATCGAGCTGAGCCGGGTATGGGCGGACGTGCTGGGTGCCAATGGCCTCACCGCCGCGCAGATGCTCGTGACGCTCGGCGACCTCGAGGACCGCCGCCGCTATCTCAACGCCGCCGCCACGCTCGACCGGCTGCTCGGCCTCGGCGTGGTGCCGGTGCTCAACGAGAATGACAGCGTCGCCACCGAGGAGATCCGCTTCGGCGACAATGACCGGCTCGCCGCCCGCGTCGCCCAGGCGGCGGGGGCAGGGGGCGTGGTGCTGCTCTCCGACGTCGACGGCCTTTACGACCGCAACCCGGCGCTGCCCGGCGCGGTCCATATCCCCCGGGTCGAGCGGATCGATAGCGGGATCGAGAACATGGCCGACAGGGGCTCGGCATCGGGCATGGGATCGGGCGGCATGGTCTCGAAGATCGCCGCGGCGCGCATCGCCAATGCCGCCGGCGCGCATCTCGCCATCGCCTCGGGCCGGATCGCGCATCCGCTGGGGAGCGAGGCGAAGCACACGCTGTTCGTGGCGGAGAAGGCGGCACCGGCGCGCAAGGCCTGGCTGGCCGGCGGGATCACCGCGCACGGCACGGTTCATGTCGACGAAGGCGCGGTAAAGGCGCTGAAACAGGGCAAAAGCCTGCTCGCCGCGGGCGCAAACCGTATCGAAGGGGTCTTCGCCCGCGGCGATCTGGTCGTGATCGCCGGCCCCGACGGCAGGCCGCTCGCCCGCGGCCTGGCCGAATATCCGAGCGACGACGCCACCCGAATCCTCGGCCGCCGCAACGAGGAACAGGCCGAACTGCTAGGCTACGCCCCCCGCTCGACACTGGTGCATCGCAGCCATATGGCGCTGCTTTAGGGATCGGTTTGCGCTCCTCCTTCTTTTTCCCCGGCGAAGGCCGGGGCCCAGTCTAAGCGTCCCAGACTGCAAGTCTGGGCCCCGGCCTTCGCCGGGGAAAGAAAAAAGGGCATGTGCTGATGGCGACGATCGCGCTCACTGGAGGCACCGGCTTTGTCGGGACCCGCCTGATCGCCCTTGCCCTCGAAGCCGGCCATCACGTCCGCGCCCTCACGCGCCGCCAACAGGCCGAGCGCGCGGGCATCACCTGGGTGCAGGGCGACCTGAACAACACCGCCGCCCTTGCCGAGCTGTGCCGAGGCGCCGACGCGGTCATCCATGTCGCCGGCGTGGTCAACGCCCCCGACAAGGCGGGTTTCGCCGCCGGCAATATCGACGGCGTCCGCAACATGCTCGACGCGGCCAAGGCCAAGGACGTCGGCCGTTTCGTCCATGTCTCCTCGCTCGCCGCGCGCGAGCCCGATCTCTCCGCCTATGGCTGGTCCAAGGCCGAGGGCGACAAGCTGGTCATGGCCTCGGGCCTCGACTGGGCGATCGTCCGCCCGCCGGCGATCTATGGCCCCGGCGACCTCGAGATGCTCGAGCTGTTCCGGCTGGCGAAGAAGGGCCTCGCGCTCATGCCCCGCGGCGGGCGCATCTCGCTGATCGAGGTCGGCGACCTTGGTCGCCTGCTGCTCGCGCTCGCCACTACCGATGGCTGCAACCAGATCCTCGACGCCGATGACGGCACCGAGAGTGGCTGGAGCCACAAGCAGTTCGCCCAGGCGATCGGCACCGCGCTCGGCAAGCGGGTCGCCAGCTTCGCGCTGCCGCGCATGCTGCTGATGGCCGGCGCGCATATGGACCGGCTGGTCCGCGGCAAGAACGCGAAGCTCACGCCGGACCGCGTCGCCTATTTCTGCCACGAGGACTGGGTGATCGATTCCACCCGCCGACCGCCCTCAAACCTGTGGAAGCCCCAGGTCGAAGCCGAGGCCGGCCTCGCCGCCACCGCCGCCTGGTATCGCCAGCAGGGGCTGCTCTGACAAAAAGCATCCTAAAATGAAGGATGCTCAAGCTCATCATCTGGGATCTCGACGATACGCTCTGGTCCGGCACGCTCGCCGATGGTGACGCCGTGCAGCTCCACCGCCACCGTGCCGAACTGGTCCGGGCCTTCAACACGCGCGGGGTCGTTTCCTCGATCTGCTCGAAGAACGACTTCGCCATCGCCGAGGCGAAGCTGCGCGAGTTGGGCCTGTGGGACGAATTCGTCTTCCCGCACATCGCCTTCACGCCCAAGCCCGAGGCGATCCGAGCGATCATCGCCGACATGCAGCTCCGTCCCGCCGACGTTCTGTTCATCGACGACAACCCGGTGAACCTGCGCGAAGTCGCGCATGCAATTCCCGATATCCAGCTGCTCGAGATCACCCTGTCCGACGCCGATGATCACCTCGCCGGCCTGCTCGCGCTCACGCCTCCGGGCAAGAGCCGGGTCGAACGCTACCGGATGATGGAGCGCCGCAAGGCCGATCGCGCCGCCGTCCCCGCACTCTCGAACCACGCGTTCCTGCGCACCTGCGGCATCCGCGCCAGCGCGCCGTACCTGATGGACAATCTCGATTTCGCCCCGCGCATCGCGGACCTGATCAACCGCTCGAACCAGCTCAACTACACCGGCTCGCGCGTCGAGCAGGCCCGGCTGGAGGCCGATATCATCGACGTCGTCCGCTTCGACAGCTGGTCGATCTTCGCCTGGGACAGCTATGGCCGCCACGGCCTGGTCGGCTTCGTCATGGTCGACCGTGAGGCCAGGGCCTTCGTCCATTTCACATTCTCCTGCCGGATCATGCACATGGGCGTCGAGGCTTATGCCCTGTCCAAGGTCCGCGAGAAATGGCCGGAGATCGAAACCGGCGCCTGGGATTTCGATCGCACCGACCCGGACTGGATCGCCGATGCCGATTTCCACGACCCTGAGGTCCGCGGCGCGATCCTCGCCGAGCAGGCCCCGCAGCTGATGGCCGAGCCTGCGGTGCGCATCATGTTCGATTGCCAGTCCGGCGGCATCGCGCATTACAGCCGCTTCCGCCCGGCGATCGAGTTCGATCACCACCCGCGCGTCTTCGCGATGCGGATGATGGACGAGGGCAGCTGGCGCGACCAGGATTTCCCGCCCTTCCTCGTCTATGGCGCGGCGGTCGATTATCTCGACGGCCGCTGGGGCGAGCGCTGGCCGCTGGTCGATATCGGCCTCTACCAGACCTGCGTCGTCCGCACGCTGATCATGCTGATCGAGCAGGAGCGCCGCATGCTCGTCGTCCTGCCGCCCGAGGACGCGCCCGAGGACAAGTACCGTGCCGTCCACAACCTCACGTCCGAGCGCTGCCGTCGCCTCAATGCGATCTGGCGCAAGGCGGCGCGCGAGAATCCCGACCATGTCTGGGTGCTCGACGTGGCGGACATCGCCGGGCCGGACGAGATGTCCGACGTCACCCATCTCCACGCCGGGCTGCTCCAGAAGATCGCCGGCCAGGTCGATTGCTGGATCGAGGCGGTCGCGCTGGGCGGCGGGGGTGAGGCGCGCGACGCTGCCTAACTCCACCCGTCATCCCCGCGAAGGCGGGGATCCAGGGTAACAGAGTGCTGTCCCAGGTGACTCTGGATCCCCGCCTTCGCGGGGATGACGGGTGAGAGGGGTAATGCGCCTCAAGGAATGATAATGCTCGTGTCCGCCTTCACCCGGTCGAGCGCGATCAGCGAGCGATAGCTGGCGATGAACGGCCTCTCGGCGAACAGCTTCTTGGTCAGCGCCGAATAGGCGCGCATGTCGGAAGTGACGATCACCAGCATGAAGCTCACCCCGCCGGTGACGTAATAGCATTGCTGGACCTCGGGTGTGTCGAGGAACATCCGGCGCGCCAGCTCCACCGTCGGCGCATGCTCGTTGATCAGCTGCACCTCGACGATCGAGGTGATGGTGAGTGGCACCGCGTCGGGATCGACGATCGCCACGTTGCGCGCGATCACCCCCGATGCCTCCATCGCCGCGATCCGCCGCTGCACTGCCGCCGCCGACAGGTTCACCGCCTCGCCGATCCGGCGCTGGGGCATCTTGTTGTCCGCCTGCACGAGTCGAAGGATCGCCCGGTCGAAATCGTCGAGCGCCCGTGCGGATTTGTCGCGTTCCCTTGCCATACAGCGAGTTTTTGTTGCATCGGGAGCATGAATCAAGAGCGCTCAGCCCGCACTCGCGATGATATTCCCCGCTTCCGAAGGGAATGCGCATGCCGAACGAACGCGGATCACTGGTGCTGGGGGTGCTGTGCGGCGCAGCGGCCGGCGCGCTCTGGGGACTGGTGTTCCTCGCCCCCGAACTGGCCCGCGCCTTCGGCCCGCTCGAGCTGACCATCGGCCGCTACCTTGCCTATGGCCTGATCTCTGCCGCCCTGATCGCCCCGCGCTGGCGCAGCTTGGCCGCGCAGCTGGGTGGGAGTGAGTGGCGCGCGCTCGCCTGGCTCGCGCTTTTGGGAAACACGCTTTACTACATCCTCCTCGCCAGCTCGGTGCAACTCGGCGGCGCCGCGATCACCGCGCTGGTCATCGGCTTTCTCCCCGTCGTCGTGACCATCGTCGGCAGCCGTGCCAAGGATGCCGTGCCGCTCGCCCGGCTCGCGCCGTCGCTGCTGCTCTGCGTCGCCGGCGCGCTGTGCATCGGCTGGCAGGCGCTGTTCCTGCCCTCGGCCCGCCCGGTCACCGCCCAGCTCGCCGGCCTGCTCTGCGCGATCGGCGCGCTCGCCTCGTGGGGCGCCTATGCGGTGTACAACAACCATATGCTGGCGCGGGTGCGGACCGTGTCCTCGCACGACTGGAGCCTGCTGATCGGCATCGCCACGGGTGCGCAGAGCCTGGTGCTGATCCCGCTCGCGCTGCTGCTCGGCACGCGCGGCCATGGGGCAGGGGACTGGGCGCTGTTCGTCGCGGTCTCGGCTGGGGTGGCGGTGTTCGCCTCGATCGTCGGCAATGCGCTGTGGAACCGGATGAGCCGGCTGCTGCCGCTCACCCTGTCCGGCCAGATGATCACCTTCGAGACGCTGTTCGCCTTGCTCTACGCCTTCGCCTGGGAGCATCGCGGGCCGACGGCGCTGGAGGCGGTGGCGTTCGTCCTGGTGGTGGCGAGCGTGGTGACCTGCGTGGCGGCGCATCGTAAGCCCAATTCCCTCTCCCGCTTTCGCGGGAGAGGGAGGGAGACGCCGAAGGCGGCGAAAGGGTGAGGGCCTGTACGGTGGGCTAGGTGCTCGCCGCCCCCACGGACCCTCACCCTGCCTCGCTGCGCGCGGCGTCCCTCTCCCGCAAAAGCGGTAGAGGGAGTCAGCTGCCCATCATGCTCCGCGCCACCGCCTCGGCAGTCTTGATCCCGTCAATCGCAGCCGAGAGGATCCCGCCCGCATAGCCCGCGCCCTCGCCCGCGGGGAACAGCTGCGCCACGTTGAGGCTCTGGTGATCCTTGCCGCGCGTGATCCGCACCGGCGAGGAGGTCCGCGTCTCCACCCCGGTCATGATCGCATCATGATGGTCGTAATTGGCGATCTGCCGGCCGAACACCGGCAGCGCCTCGCGGAACGCCTCGATCACGAAGCCGGGCAGGCATTCGGAGAGGTCGGTCATCTTCACGCCCGGCTTGTACGAGGGGATGACTTCGCCCAGCGCGGTCGATGCGCGCCCGGCGATAAGGTCACCGACCAGCTGTCCCGGCGCATGATAGTTGGAGCCGCCGGCGATGAAGGCCATGTCCTCCCAGTGCCGCTGCAGCTCGATGCCCGCCAGCGGTCCGCCCGGATAATCCTTGGCCGGATCGATCGCCACGACCAGCCCGGAGTTCGCATTGAACTCGGCGCGCGAATATTGGCTCATCCCGTTGGTGACGACACGGCCCTCTTCGGAGGTTGCCGCCACCACGCGCCCGCCCGGGCACATGCAGAAGCTGTAGACGCTGCGTCCGTTCGAGGCGTGATGCACCAGGCTGTATGCCGCCGCGCCCAGGTCCGGATGGCCGGCGCAATTGCCGAAGCGCGCCCGGTCGATCCAGCTCTGCGGATGCTCGATCCGCACCCCGATCGCGAAGGGCTTGGCCTCCATGTGAACGCCGCGCCGGTGGAGCATCTCGAAGGTCGGCCGGGCGCTGTGGCCCACCGCCAGCACGACGTGATCCACCTCGAGGAAGCTGCCGTCCTGCAGGTGGAGCCCGCGCATCCGCTGGTTGCCGTCGGGGGTGCGTTCCAGCTCGATATCGTCGATCCGGGTCTCCCAGCGATATTCGCCGCCCAGCGCCTCGATCGTGCGGCGCATGCTCTCCACCATGGTGACCAGGCGGAAGGTGCCGATATGCGGATGCGCTTCCCACAATATGTCGTCTGGCGCGCCGGCCTTCACGAACTCCTCGAGCACCTTGCGGCCGAGGAAGCGCGGGTCCTTCACCCGGCAATAGAGCTTGCCGTCGGAGAAGGTGCCGGCGCCGCCCTCGCCGAACTGGACGTTCGAGTCCGGATCGAGCTTGCCTTGGCGCCACAGGCCCCAGGTATCCTTGGTCCGCTGGCGCACCACCTTGCCGCGATCGAGGATGATCGGGCGGAAGCCCATCTGGGCGAGGATCAGTCCGGCGAACAGCCCGCAAGGACCCGCGCCGATCACCACCGGGCGCAACCCGCTCCAGCCGCTCGGGGCCATCACCGGGAAGTTGTACGTCATGTCCGGGGTAGGGCGCAGGTCCTTGTCGTCCGGGAAACGCGCCAGCACCACCGCCTCGTCGGCCAGTTCCACGTCCACCGTGTAGACCAGCTGGATCGCATTGCGCCTGCGTGCGTCATTGCCCCGGCGATAGACCGAGTGGCTCTTCAGCTCGGTGGGTTCGATGCCCAACCGTTTGACGATCGCCTCGGGCAGGGCCTCGGGCGAATGGTCGAGCGGCAGATAGAGTCCGGAGAGACGAAGCATCACGGGCCTCTAGCGGGGAATGCCCCGCGCCTCAAATCCCCTGCTTGCAATGTAGGATTTCGTCTGCTTGCCTCCTCGCGGGCAGCCCTGCCGCCCCGGGTGGCGGGCGGCTGGTAACGCGTTTGGCGTGTACTTCGTGTACTTTGGCGCGCGCCGCAGGAACGGCCCGTTGTTGCCGCAATCGCTTGGCACTGGGTAACGATATCACTAGAGGGACCCCATGACCGACCGCGCTTCCGTCTTCGAGACCGTCACCGCCCAGATCGAGCCCTTCAACAAGAAGGGCGTCGCGCTGACCGACAGCACCACCTTCGCCGGGGACCTGGAGTGGGACAGCCTGACCGTGATGGATTTCGTCGCGGCGATCGAGGACGAGTTCGACATCATCATCACGATGAACATGCAGGCCGAGATCGAGAATATCGGCCAGCTGGTCGATGCGGTGCAGAAGCTCAAGGGCTGATTTGACGTGACCGACAGCCTGAACACCGCCGACGCGCTCCCCGCCAACCCGGCCGCGGTGGCGCCCGAAACCGACCTGATGTCGAAGTTCGACGCGCTCATCGGCGAGCGCGAGCGCCTGCTCGCCAGCGGCGTCACCGATCCCTATGCGGTGGTGATGGAGCAGGTGAAGTCGCCCACCGAGGCGGTGATCAAGGGCAAGGATACGATCCTGCTCGGCACCTACAACTATATGGGCATGACGTTCGATCCGGACGTGATCCAGGCCGGCAAGGACGCGCTGGAGAAGTTCGGCTCCGGCACCAACGGCAGCCGGATGCTCAACGGTACCTTCCACGATCACATGGAAGTCGAGCAGGCGCTGCGCGACTTCTACGGCGTCACCGGCGCGATCGTCTTCTCGACTGGCTACATGGCCAATCTCGGCATGATCTCCACGCTCGTCGGCAAGGGCGAGTATGTCATCCTCGACGCCGACAGCCATGCCTCGATCTATGACGGCTGCAAGCAGGGCAATGCCGAGATCGTCCGCTTCCGCCACAACAGCGTCGAGGATCTCGACAAGCGCCTTGGCCGGCTACCCAAGGAAGCCGGCAAGCTCGTGGTGCTCGAGGGCGTCTATTCGATGCTCGGCGACATCGCCCCGCTGAAGGAAATGGTCGAGGTCGCCAAGAAGCACGACGCGATGGTGCTGTCGGACGAAGCGCACTCGATGGGCTTTTTCGGCCCGAACGGCCGCGGCGTCTACGAAGAGCAGGGCCTCGAAGGCCAGGTCGACTTCGTCGTCGGCACCTTCTCCAAGTCGGTCGGCACCGTCGGCGGCTTCTGCGTGTCGAACCACCCGAAGTTCGAGGCGATCCGCCTCGCTTGCCGCCCGTACATCTTCACCGCCTCGCTGCCGCCGTCGGTGGTCGCCACCGCGGCGATGTCGATCCGCAAGCTGATGCATGCGCACAACAAGCGCGCGCATCTCTGGGAAAATGCCCGCACGCTGCATGCCGGCCTCAAGGAAATGGGCTTCAAGCTCGGCACCGAGAACCCGGACTCTGCGATCATCGCGGTGATCCTCGAGGATCAGGTCCAGGGCGCGATGATGTGGCAGGCGCTGCTCGAGGGCGGCCTCTATGTGAACCTCGCCCGTCCGCCGGCGACGCCGGCCGGCACCTTCCTGTTGCGTTGCTCGCTCTGCGCCGAGCACACCGCCGAGCAGATCCAGCGCGTGCTGGGCATGTTCAAGGCGGCGGGCCAGGCCGTGGGCGTTATCGGCTGAGGACTCTTTCCTGTGCGCTCGGGCTCGACTAAAAACGATCCCGTAATGAGTGAGAGTAACACCGCTCTGGAACGTGCCATTCGGGCGACCAACTGGCGGTTCCTGATGCTCGGCGGGCTTGCGCTGCTGGGGATCGCCGTGCTCGTCGCGGTGGCGCTCCTCCAGCAGCGCACCGATGCCGAGCGTGACCGCGCGATCGCACGCCAGCAGCACACGTTCGACGTGATCATGCGCGCCAACCAGCTTTCCGGCGCGATCGCCGGGGCGGAGGCCGCGCTCGGCCGCTATGTGGTCAGCGCCGACAAGAATCTCGGCCAGCAATATGGCGACCAATGGGGCCGTGCGGGCGAGCAGCTGGCGCGGCTGAAGCAGATCACCGCCGACAATCCCGCCCAGCAGGCCCGCATCGTCCGGCTGAAACAGGCCTTCGACGCCCGCGGCAAGGAGCTCGCCACCACCGCCCTCTACTCGACCTACAAGCGGCACAGCGATGCCTGGGGCAGCTATTATCAGGTCCGCCTGAGCCCGGCCCGCGCCCAGCTCGAGCAGGTGCTCAACGAAGTGGTCGATGCCGAGCGGGTCACCCTGCACGACCGCACCAAGGCAGCCGCGGACCTGCTCGCCAATTCGGGCCTGGCATCGCGGGTGCTCACCGGGTTCGGCGTCCTGATCGTGCTTGGCGCGGTGCTGCTGGGCTGGATGGCGATCGAGGCGCAGGGCGACCGGGCGGTCGCCGACGCCAATGCCGAGACCGAACGCGAGCGCTCCGTCGAGCTGCAGCGCGCCGTCGCCGATGCGACCGAGCAGCTGCGCGCCGAGGCGGCCGAGCGCGAGGCGGCGCAGGAGCAGTTGCGCCAGGCCCAGAAGATGGAGGCGGTCGGCCAGCTCACCGGCGGTATCGCCCATGATTTCAACAATATGCTGGCCGTGGTGCTGGGCGGGCTGGAGCTCGCCAAGCGCCATCTCCACACCGGCGGCCCCGATGCACAGCGCCATATCGAGAATGCGATGGAAGGCGCCAACCGGGCCGCTGCGCTCACGCGCCGCCTGCTCGCCTTTTCCCGCGCCGAGCCGCTGCTGCCCGAAGCGGTGGAAGCCGGTGCGCTGATCGACGGCATGGCCGATCTGCTCGACCGTACCCTGGGCGACGGCATCGCGGTGGCGACGTCGGATGAAGGCACCGGCTGGCGGATCTGGGTCGATCGCCACCAGCTCGAGAATGCGCTGCTCAACCTCGCGGTGAACGCGCGCGACGCGATGGAGGGGAAGGGGACGCTCAGCTTCGTCACCGGCGGCACCAGCCTGGCCGAGAACCAGGTCGGCGAGTGCGTCGCGGGCGATTACGTCACCATCGAAGTGGGCGACACCGGCATGGGGATGACGCCCGAGGTGCTGGCGCGTGTGTTCGAGCCGTTCTTCACCACCAAGCCGGTGGGCAAGGGCACCGGGCTGGGGCTCAGCCAGATCTTCGGCTTCGTCCGCCAGTCGGGCGGCGAGATCGGCATCGACACGGCGCCGGGCAAGGGCACCCGGGTGACTCTCTACATGCCCCGCCATCTCGGCGAGTCGATGGCCGAAGCCGCGCCCGCGTCCGAGGGCGTTCCCGTATATAGTGGCCGGCCGCTGGAAATCCTGGTGGTGGAGGACGACCCGCGCGTGCTCACCGCGACGCTGGGCGCGCTCAAGGAACTCGGCCACCAGGCCATGGGCTGCGACGATCCGCATGCCGCGCCCGGCGCGATCGCGACGCTGCGCTCGCTCGACCTGATCGTCTCCGACGTGCTGATGCCCGGCCAGACCGGCCCAGAGATGATCGCCGCCCTGGGCGACCGGATCGACGGCGTCGCGGTGCTGTTCGTCACCGGCTTCGCGGGCGAGGCGGATGCGGCGATGTTCGGCGGCCGCACCGTGCTGCGCAAGCCCTTCACCATCGCGGGGCTAGATGCAGCGGTGCAGGAGGCGATGGCGCAGGAAGCGCGCCGCTCGGGCAGGGTGGCGGCAGCGTAGGGGCAGGCTGCTCCCGCTTTACTTTCCCCGGCTTCCTTACCCCGGCGAAGGCCGGGGCCCAGACTAAACAGTGCGCGGCGAAGACGCGCCAAGGCGCGTGACTTTCAAGAACTGGGCCCCGGCCTTCGCCGGGGAAAAGAAGGTACTCCGGACTAGTCCGTCTTCGCGGCCACCGGCTTGTAGCTCACCACGCACCAGTCCGGCGCGCAATTGGCCGAGGACTCGATGATCGCGGCATAGCGCTCGATCACCGCGCAGTCCGTGCCGGCGGCATAGAGGATGATCGGCCGGCGCGGCGTCTCGCGGCCGGCGCCGCTGGCGAAATCCTCCAGCGACGTGTCGCTGGCCGGCAGGATTCCCCAGAGCGCCTGTCCGCCCTGGTCGCGCACCGCATGCGCGTTGGCGCTCTTCTTCGGCAGCTTGTCGCCCCACTGGGCGGAGAGATTGCAAGCCTTGTCCGCTACGCTCAGCGACAGCAGCGCGATCGGGAACAGGATCATTGCAGTTACTCCTCGCGGATATGCTGGTGCCCGTGATGCTCGCCCATGGTGCGCGAGAGCTGCGCCGCGGCGATCTCGCGGGCCTTGTTGCGCGGCAGGCCGAGCGCGCGGGCCATCGGCGCACCGAGCAGCGCGTCGCCCACCGCCATCAGCACCAGCTGCAGCGTCTCCTCGTGCAGCGAATGGGTCTTGTCGTCATGCCCCTCGGCCAGCTCGTCGACCAGCCGGTGGATCGCCTCCAGGATCGGATCGAGCGCGTCCTGGTTGCCGGTCAGGATCATCCAGCTCGCCAGCGCGCCGGCGCCGCCCTTGTCGAACGCATCGAAGGTCAGGTTGACGACTTCATGATCGTCATGGTCGCCGGCGCGGGCACGCATCACCGCGGCGCCGATCTTGCCGGTCACGCTGTCAGCGATATTGGCGGCCAGTGCCTTTTGCAGGCCCGCCGCCGAGCCGAAATGGTGAAGCAGGTTGGCGTGGGTGCGTCCGATCTTCGCCGCCACCGCCTTCAGCGTCACCGCACCCGGCCCGGCTTCGAGCAGCAACTCGCGCGCGGCCTCGAGCGCGGCGTCGCGGGATTCTTCGGGAGAAAGGCGTTTACGGGGTGCAGTGGCGGTCAATTTGGGGGATGGCTCCTGTTGTCCCAGCTTAGTGACCCAAAGGCGCCGTAAAGCAAAGTCCTATCATCTTTCGGTAATCGGCTCGGATCAGGCTGGCGTGGGAGGATTGCATGCGACAGCGGCTCTGGTGGATCCTGATGGCAGGGCTTCTCGGCTGGCCTCCGGCCGCGCATGCCGAATATGGCGTCGAGATCGTCTGCAGCCGCACTGCCAATATCGCACTGGTGCGGTTCGGCTGGAGCGAAGCGGGCTCGCCGGTCGCCTATCGTGCGCTGCCGATGCGGATCGATGGCGGCCTGTCGCATGGCCGTCCGCAGCGTCGGAGCGAGTGCCAATTGCCCAATGGCTGGAAACTGCGGATCCGCGACGGCGAGATGCAGGGGTTCGCTCATGGCATGGGCGGGGCCGATCCGCCCGCCTTCTTCAGCCTGTGGGTCAACCGGCGACGGGTGCTCTCGCGCGTGGAATGGAAGCCGGGCTATGGCGACAGCGGCTCCGAAAAGCCGTGGCTGGTCGGGCTGGTGATCCAGCCGGATCGCATGAGCCGCTGCGAAGCCGGGCCGGGAGCCGGGGAAACCGAGCCTGGCACCGGACCGATTGCGTGTCGAAGCGAGCGCCTCCGGCTTGCCGATCATCGGATCGATCGCATCGAATATCCGCTGAACGGCCGCAAGTGGAAGGAGGGCAGTTGGTTCGCCGATCCGGTTGCCGCCGATCGGGGCTTCTGCGCGCGTTACCTCCGTACGATGCTGAAACCGATGTTCGGCCGCCCGGCGATATATTCCGCGCTGCAGGGGGACGAGCGCGCCCCGCTCGCCGCCCGTTTGCCGAAGCGGCCGCTGCCGAGCACGCCAGGAGTGGAGCTTGCCGACACCGAGATCGCACCGGGCGTCCGGCGGCGCCTGGTACTGCGGGGCGGGTCGGATCACTTCTTCGATGGCGATCTGGTTCTCGTGCTGCCGCCCGACACCGATGTGGCGCCGTTGCTGCCCAGTTTCGATTTCGATCCGAAAGAAGCGGGGGACGCGCTGATGCTGGCGCCGCGGCGGGAATGGACGCTGCTCGCCGGCGGGCAGCGCGGCATCTATCCCGGCGTAAGCCCGCGTTACGCCCACTTCGTGCCCCAGCGCATCGACTGGCGGCTCTATTTCCTTGCCAGCCCCGCCAATCAGGAGATCCAGCCGACCGCGCTGCTGCTCGGGCTGAAGCCCGAAGGCGGTGTCCGCCGGATGTGCGTCATCCGGCGGATCGAACCGCATTTCTAGGGCTCACGCCGCCATTCGGTGGTCCTCGTCGCCGCCGCCGCTGCAATCGCCTTCGGACAGGTCGATCTCGTAGCGTGCGGTGGTCGCCTCGCAGCCGCGGCCGCGCGAGTAGATGGTGGCGAGCTTGCCGGTCGGGCGGAAGCCGAGCTTGCGCAGCACCCGGCCCGAGGCGGGGTTGTCGATGAAGTGGCCGGCGGTCACCCGGCGGATGCCGAGCGCCCGGGCGGCGTGCAGCACGGCGCGCCCGGCCTCGGTCGCGAAGCCGCGGCCCCAGGCATCGGGGGTGTACCAATAGCCGAGCTCGTTGGGCTCGTCCTTCCATTCGCTCAGGCCCGCGCCGCCGATCAGGCGCGTTGCGCCGTCCCGGTGCTCGAACACCAGGAACTTGGTATCGACGGGATTGTCGAAGCTGGCGAGGAAGGTCTCGGCCGCTTCCACAGGATAGGGCCAGGGCGCGCGCGACAGATTGCGCACGACGTTCTCATGGCCGATCGCCTGGGTGAGGGCGGCGGCGTCCTCGGGCCAGCCGGGCCGCAATGTCAGTCTCTGCGTTCGCACGAACATGACCGTCTCCTTGGTCCTGCGACGCCCCACGCCACTTTAGTGTGACGAGCTTGTTGCGCCGTGGTGTCAGGGAGGAAATAAAAAAGGGAGCCGGGGCGACCCGTCTCCCTTTTCAGCTGGTTCGTTCGTCGAACCCGGGTCACCCTGGTGGGCAACCCGGTCGGTCACCCGATGTTATTCGGCAGCTTCCGCAATCATGTCTACCGAGCAGAACTTGCGGCCGAGCTTGCCTTCCTTGAACGACACGCGGCCGTCGACGAGCGCGAAAAGGGTATGGTCCTTGCCCATGCCCACGTTCACGCCCGGATAGATCTTGGTGCCGCGCTGACGCACGAGGATGTTGCCGGCGACGACTGCTTCGCTGCCGAACTTCTTCACGCCAAGACGACGACCGGCCGAATCACGACCGTTACGCGAAGAACCGCCTGCCTTCTTATGTGCCATGGTCTATACTCCTCGTATCTTCGCTTACGCTTCAGCAGCCGGGGCTTCGGCCTCGGCAGGAGCGGCGGCCTTCTTCGCCTTCGGCGCGGCCTTCTTGGCTTCCTGAGCACCGATCGCGGTGATCTTCAGGATGGTGTGGTTCTGGCGATGGCCGTTCTTGCGACGATAATTGTGGCGACGGCGCTTCTTGAAGACGATGACCTTCTCGCCCTTCGCCTGCGCAATGATCTCGGCCGAAACGGTCAGACCGTCGGTCGACTTCAACTCACCACCTTCGCCGGCGAGCAGAACGTCGCCGAGCGTGACCGTCGAACCGGCCTCGCCGTCGAGCTTCTCGACAACGATCTTGTCTCCCGCGGCAACGCGATACTGCTTGCCGCCCGTGCGCACGATAGCGAACATCGGATCTCTTCTCTGGTTCAAATGCTTGTGCCCGCCAAGGTTGCACCCCGGCAGGAGGAAGGGCGCAGCTAAGGGAGAGAGTCGCCGAAGTCAACCGATAACTACCCGTAAAGGGCAGTTTAGTGACGGTGCGTGCGCTTCAAAGTGTAGCGGCCCGCGGCATAGCCGTCGAAAAGCCCGCTGATCGCGGGGTGGTCGACCGGCTCCTCGCTTTCGTCGGCCACCAGATTCTGCTGGCTGACATAGGCGACATAGCTCGATTCGTCGTTCTCGGCGAGCAGATGGTAGAAGGGCTGGTCCTTGCGGGGGCGGACGTCCTCGGGAATCGCCTCATACCATTCCTCGCTGTTGGCGAAGACGGGATCGACGTCGAAGATCACGCCGCGGAACTCGAACTGGCGGTGGCGCACCACATCGCCGATCGCAAAGCGTGCGGTGGCGACCGGGGGCATCGGGGCTCCGGGATCATAGGGGGCAGGGGAGGCGCCGGGCGTCTGAGTCATGCCCTTAATCTAATATCTCTGTGATTTGGTACAAGGATGCGCTTGCAGTATCCGAAACGCTGCGCTAGGGGCCGCCCCTCACAGCGACCGACGCGGAGTTTTCCGCGCAGTAATCGCCTCGCGGAGAGGTGGCAGAGTGGTCGAATGCGCCGCACTCGAAATGCGGTTTACGGGTAACCGTAACGAGGGTTCGAATCCCTCCCTCTCCGCCACTTTCTAAAAAATACTGTTAAATCAGTAGCTTGGGCGGAGTGATTTTCCGCCGGGCCGGTTTTTGGATTCGTTGAAAATCGACAGCTCAAGCGCGGCCATGTCCGCGCCTCTCCCGGAGGGGCATCGCTTGCGAGAAGGCATCGGGGTTGATGTCGCGATGTGCGGTAGCGGGCGAATATGCTGATGCCGTTGGAGATCCAAGCGCTTGGCCCGCTGACCAGCGCAACGGGCCCGGCGCCTGGCTCCGGGCCGCTCTAGCGACGGGTTGCTGGCCGACATGGGGATTGTCGCGATGGCCGCGCAGGACGAGTGCGGAAACATCGTCGGGCGCTTTGCGTCAAATTAAATTTGTCGCCTGACGATTTGTACTGCGCTTGCAATGTTTTTCAGGAGAATATTGCCGAAGTGCAGGCTCGTGGAAAATTCGATCGTCTACTCTGAAGCCCGGATGTTGCGAATGCTAAATGGAATGATTCTTTGAAAATATTATCATCACGAAATATGTGGCAATCATGAAAATTATAGATAACAATATTGTAAAAACTCCCTTATGTACTCCGAGTAAATATGACCTGCCGGAATAATCTACTACGTAGGAAGTAATCCCGGCAAATATTCCCCATGATAAAATTAATATTGTTCGCTTTATAAGCATTGATTCTGTCCTTTCATTAATATCTCTCCCCCTTTTGTGGGCAATTTTTTTCTCCTGCTGCTGCAGCTGCGGCTCCAGTTATGAGGCCGGCAAGAGGGCTGATTAGGCCTGGCGCCCCTCCCACGAGAGTGTATCCTCCTACGCACATTGGACGAGTATTCTCATCGGCAACCCGCTCTGGTCCATATGTATACAGGCGCTTACTATGCCAAAAACAACCACCAGTATTACGGCATAGCCACCTATACTCTCTGCCGAATTTATCCGTAGCCGTTTTGCAGGCTTTCGAGCTCCAGCCAGAGCCAGCACATGCGGCAACAACAGGAGCAGAGAGTTTCTTCCATTCGGCCGTCACGTCACGCAAACCTTCGGGAATTCTGGTTTGTCCAAATGCGAGGCTGGACCGCCTCGGAGGCGCGAGCGCCTTCTTCACCCCCGTGACAACGATCGTTGCCGAATCCTCCACCGAACTCCCGGCCGACCTGCCACTGCCGCCGATACGGTCGCTGAAAATCTGCGGAGGCTCTAGAATTTGATCCTTGTAGCCGTTGACGTCACCGTTGACGTAGATCGTCGCATCCTCCGTGCCGGTAGGATCGATACTGTTCACCGGATCACCGCCGACATAGGCGTAGATATTCATCCCATCGCCATAGCCGATGGGATCGCTCTGGAGGAACCGCCCAAGCATCGGCGAGTAGATGCGGGCCTTGTAATAATACATGCCCAGCTCCGGGATCCACGCCTGGCCGGTATATTGGAAGCGGCCGAGATTGGTGCCGGGGACGCCATGCTCGTCATATTTGTTGAGCTGGTAGGCGGAGCCATCCGCATTGGCGATCGAGACCACCGATCCCTGCTGGTCGCTTTGCAGGCTACGGCGGACGGAAGTGCCGGCTCCGGGATACCAGATCAACGGATCGTCCGAGCCGGTGCCCTGGACATAGCGCGCGAGCATGACGCCGACGCTGCTATACTCCGCTATCAGCTGGTCGCCGTCGTAGAGGAACCGCTTGGTTCCCGTGGTGGTGCCGTAGGTATCGTAGAGCCGCCCCAGCGGATCGTAGCTCAGCTTGGTTCCCGTCGAGACCGCGGTCAGCCGGTTTTCCGAATCATAGGTGTAGGTGTTGATGCCATCGGCGGTCAGGTTGCCCTTCGCGTCATAGCCGTAGCTGTTTCCACCCACGCTCGCATATTGATTGAGGCCGTTGGGCGTGTAGCCGAGATTGGAATTGCCGTAGTTGCCGAACGCGTAGAGATCGTTCGAGCGCGTCTGGCTGGTGATCTGGCTGGCGGGATTATAGGAAAAGCCCGTCGTCACGTCATGGGTGGAGCCGGCCAGGTTATGGCTGATCGCCGAAAGCCGCGACAGGTTGTCGATCGCATAAGTGGTGACGACGCCATTGCCATAGGTGAGGCTGGTACGCCGGCCGAAGTCGTCATAGGCATAGGTGGCGAGGACGCCGATGCCCGATGTCGCGCCATTTTCGCGGATGTGGCTCAGGGCACCGTTCGCGAGATAATCATAGTCCACATAGAAGGCGTCCGGCCAGGTCATGCGGGTGCGATTGCCTGCCGCGTCATACTGGTAGGACGTGGTCCCGAGCGGGCCGCCCTGGCTGGTGTTCCGGCCAAGCGCATCAAAGCCGAAGGCAAGGGCGTTACCGGTCTGGCTGGCACCCGTGAGATGCCCGACGAGATCATAGGTGTAGCTGACATCGAGCTCGGTGCCCGGCAGGTTCTTGAGCGTCACCCGGTTGAGCGCGTCATAGATCATGTCGATGTGCTGGCTGGTGTCCGCGCTGTACCCGCGCAGGCGCCGCGACGTCACATTGCCGTTGGCGTCGTACAGAAGCTGCTCATAATCGGTCGCCGAGCTCGTTCCCGCGCCCTTTGTCGGCGAAGGGTAGCGTGTCTTCGAGAGCCGGTCGTGGCCGTCATATTCGTAGGTCGTCTTGTTCCCTTCGGCGTCCGTGACCGAGGCTACCCGGCCATTGTCGGAATAGGTCGTTGCGACTTCATCGGCCTGGACGCCCGTGACGCCGTAGCCGGTCTGGACGAGGGAGGGGCGGCCCGCCGCGTCATAGCTGGTCTTGGTGATGCGATCGGCGCCGAACGCGCCGGCGGTGCCCTGGGAGCAGGCCGAGGCGGGCAGGGACGACCAGGTGGCGCTGTTCATGCGCTGTGCCTCGCACTCGAGGCGCCCGACCGCGTCGTAGCTGAACTGCGTCAGTTCGTAGGTGGTGCCGCCGGCCTTCACCTCCTGCCTGGTCACCCTGCTGTTCGCGTCATAGCTAGGCTGCACCGACTGGAGGGTGGCAAAGCCCGTCCAGTCGCTGTCGCTCGTCCCGTTGACGACGCCGACGTCCGCGCTGGCAACGCGTCCGGCGCTGTCATAGACGATGCGTTCCGCCCGGCGCTTGAGGGCACCGGTGCCGTCCGGATCCGGCGAAATCGTGCCGACCAGGCGACGGCCGGAATCATAGCGATAGGTCGTGGTGTCGGCGCTTCCCGCAAGCGGACCGTCGACCGTCTGCAGATTGCCCACGGAATCATAGGAAAGCGTCTGGGTGGCCGACAGGGTGCCGGTGCCGTCGCTGGTGGTTTGCGTGACCGGGAGCAGGTTGGTGCTGTTGTAGCTCGTCGTGCTCCGCGTCTCGTCGGCGGTGCCGACACAGGCCGGCGCCACGCCGGCGCGGCAGGTGGACGTGCCGGTGAGCAGATAGACCGGTTCGCCGGAGACCGCGGTGGTCGCGGTATAGCTGTACCGGGTCTGCGGGCGCGCGCCGCTGCCACTGGGTGCCGGCGCAGTGACCGTCAGCACGCCGCCATGGACGGGATCATAGGTATAGTCCGTCGTATTCCCGCGCGCGTCGGTGATGCTGTTCGGCTGGTTGCAGGTGACCGGGTTCGCGCAGGTCGCATCGAAGCTGGCGGTCGCCACCAAGTCGTTGGCGGCGGTGCCGGTCTTGTCCCGCATCCGAACCGAGGTCACATTGCCTCGGTCGTCATAGCTATATTCGGTGTAATTGCCTTCCGGCGATATGACTTGCTCCGGCCGAGCCCATGCGCCGTAGGTGAAGCTGGTCGTTTTCCCCAGCGGATCGGTGACCGAGGCTGGCCGGCCAATGTCCGGATAGGATGTCACGGTGGTGACATGTGACTGGGCATCGGTGATGGTCATCATCCCCATTGATGTCCCCTCGACTGTCGATGCGGAATAAGTGGTCGTCGCACCGTCCCGCGTCACGCTGGTGGTGCCGCTTTCATTGTAGTTGACGATCGTCGTGTCGGCTGAGGCACCCGGGCGCCGGATGCGCAAATATCCATCACCCTCGGTGATGCGCCAGGTCCTGCCGCCTGTGTCGGTTACCTCTGTTACTCCAAGGGACGGATGGGAATAACCGACGGTGGGTGAAGGCGCTGACAGATTCGCAAGATTCGAGAAGGTGGCGCCGGTTGGCTCATACCATCCGGTGACCGGTGGGGAATAAGCGACTGTGCTGGCCACGCTGTAGTTCAATTGAACTTTGTAGTTTGCGCTGCTCGTCACGGAGCCAAGGCGGGCATAATAATATCCGCTGCCACATGCGCTTAGGGATCCGGAGGTGCAATATAGATGTTTGTCCCAGACTATATTGTATATAAATCCGTTCGGCTTACGAATGGATGTTGGAACGGCGCATCCCGAGAAGTTGAACTTCTGCGGACATGCAGATGATGTGAGGGGGAATGTCCCGCCAGCATCATATTCCACTTTAGTCCCATCGGAAGAAGTGTAGACATATTTATCCATGCTCTCTCGCGTGAGCTTGGATCCATCCTCGATCTGTGGAACGAATTGCTGGGGAAATGACGGGTCCACAGGACCAGAATATACTCTTTGCGTCGCCCCGAGTGTTACGACGACCCCATTATCGCCACGATAAAGGCCAAGGCTCCAATTGTTGGCCCATCCGAATTCGGGACCCAGCCAGGTGCGCGACAGCGTCACGCCGCCATTCGCATCGCCGATGCTGCCTTCCGGGATTTCCGCCGAGAAAGTGCCGGTCGATACGTCGACGCCATTGGAGTCGAGACTTTGGTAGGGCGGAAGTTCCTGCGCCATCGCGGGCACCACATGGCCTGCGCCGAGGATGGTCGATGCGCAGAGCAATCCGAGCTGGCGGGCGCGTCGCGTCGCGGTCTTGCGAATCATGGTGACTCCGAAAATGTCTGGCCGGAAGGAGCGCGCAGCTTGTCTGCGGGTGCGCGGTTCACGTCAGGCGGATTGGATGGATCGTTCCGAGGTTCGGGCGCGCACGGGAAAGGCCGTCTCGAACCTGGACGGGTAATCTCGGGCACGTCGAAGAAAGGCAGGCGAGCCGGTTCGACTGAGGCTCAGGGCGCCCCGGTCACGTTGACGTTCGCGCGGTTGTCCGCCTTGTCGTAGCCGTAGTTGGCGACGACATTGTTGTTGACGCTGCCCGAATGCTCGGCCTTCACCAGTCGGCCGCGTGCGTCATAGCTGTAATTGACGGTCTCGTTCATCAGCGGCTGCGAAGCGGTTGCCGAGAGCGCGGCCAGCCCAATGGCGATCGCTGCGGCAGGCAAAGCCAACTGTTTCAGATAACGCACTGGTTCCCCCTTTTGGACCGTCTGACCGACCCGACCGCCCAGAAGAGCCGCCGCCGAGACCGTCCAGAGCGAATGATTGTTCCAGTTTGTTTCCAAATTGTGTCAGGTTCTCGATAAGGCCAGAAATTCATGGTGATGGCGTTGTTATCTGTGAGGACGGATGACGATAGAGGACGCCATCTTATCCACCTCCAAGCTTGTCCCCTCGCCAATCCCCTGAAATGATCCCCACAAAAGGGGAGGCGAAAATGGGGTTCTCGCGGTTCAAGAGCGGCTGGCGGCTGGCCGCCCTGTGCGCGGCGTTGCTGCTGATCTGGACGCTGCGCCCGATCGGCGCCGAAGCACCCCGCAGCGCAGGCGAATTCAACGCCGAGCGCGCCCTTGGCCGTCTCGCCACGATCCTCGGCGACCAGCGCCCGCATCCGGCCGGCACCCCGGCCAATGAAGCGGTCCTCCAGCGGCTGATTCAGCAGGTCCGCGCGCTCGGCTTCATCCCCGAGATCGACGAGCGCTTCCATTGCAACACGGTCCGCAACGGCGCTGCGATCTGTGCCCGCCCGCGCAACCTGCGCTTCTGGGTGACCGCGCCCGGCGACGGCGCAGTGATGCTCGCCGCCCATTATGACTCGGTCCCCGCCGGTCCCGGCGCCTCGGACGACGGCATCGGCGTCGCCACCGTGCTCGAGGTCGCGCACCTGCTCAAGGCCAGCGCGCCCAAACGCCCGGTGCTGGTGGTCATCACCGATGCCGAGGAAGCCGGGCTGGTCGGCGGCGCCGCCTTCGCGGCCCAGGACCCGCTCGCGAAGCGCGTCGGCGCGGTGGTCAATTTCGAGGCGCGCGGCACCACCGGCCCCGCCAACATGTTCCAGACCAGCACCCCCAATGGCCGCGACGTCCAGGCGCTGGTCGCGGGCGGCTATGTGCCCGCTGCCGATTCACTCGCCAGCGATCTCTATTCGATCCTGCCCAACGATACCGACCTGACCATGCTGCTCCCGCTCGGCATCGACGCCGCCAATTTCGCGATCATCGGCGGTGGCAAGCGCTACCACACGCCGCTCGACTCGCTCTCCAATCTCGATCGCGCCTCGCTCCAGCAGATGGGCGACAGCGCGCTCTCGGCGGTCCGCGGCTTCGGGGTCACGCCGAAGCAGGGCGTCGAGGGTTCGAAGCTGTTCATCGACCTGAACGGCTGGTGGTTCCTCGTCCTCGCCAAGGGCGCCGCGCTCGCGCTGACGCTGATCGGCCTGGGCGCCGCGATCCTGCTCTTCGCCCGCGAACGCGCCGGTGCCTCGGTCCGCACCGCCATCGCGCCGCTGGCGGCGGCGGTTGCCGGCACCGGCCTGGCGATCGGCGCCACCGCGCTCGTTGCCCTGCTGCGCGCCGAAGCCGACTATGCCACTGCCTGGCCCGCCGCGATCCGGCTGGTGCAGGGCGCGGCGGCGCTGGCTGGCGCCACGCTGGCGCTGCGGGTGCTCCGCGTGCCGGCAGGCGTCCAGTTCGCCGCTGCCGCCTGGTGCTGGTTCGCCGCGATCGTGCTGACGCTGTTCGCCTTCGTCCCCGGCCTGTCGGTGCTGGCGGTATGGCCGCTGCTGTTCGTCATCGCCGCGGCCGCGACCCGGCTCGCCCAGCGCCTCCGCCCCGCCACGCCCTGGCTTGTGGGTCTGGCCGGACTACTGTTCGGTCTGCTCGTCCTGCCGGTAATCGGCGGCTTCCAGGAGGGGCTGTTCCCTGAACATGCCGCGCCGATCGCGTTGATGCTCGTCTTCCTGCTGCTGTTCCTCACCGTCTTCCGCGAGGCAACGGCCTGGACCGCCACCGCCGCCAATGCCGTGGTGCTGGCGATCGCTGCGGTCACGGCCCTCTCCGTACCCGCCTTCAGCGCCAGCGAGCCGCGCCACCTGACCATCGTCTACGCGCAGATCGAGGGCAGGTCCTTCTTCGCGATCGCCGACAATGGCCCGCTGCCCCCCGCGATGCGCCAGGCTGCGCGTTTCGCCGATACCCCGGCCGAGTCCGGTGACCGGGCGGACCGAGGCAAGTCGTGGCAGGCTCCCGCGCCTGCGCTGGCCGAAGACGGCGCGCTGACCGTTCTATCCGACACGACGGACGCCAGGGGCCGCACGCTCAGCCTGCGCGCCGTCGCGCCGCTGGCCGACCGACAGGAACTCTTTGCGCAGAAGGGCGAGGGCGTGCGCGGCATTGCCGTGCAGGGCGCGCCGCAAAAGCTGGAAGGGCCGCTGCGCTATATCGGCTGTGCCGGGCAGAGCTGCCGCACGCTCGATGTCACGCTGCTCCTCGATCCGAAGGCACCGCTGCCCGAACTGAGCTGGCGCCGGACCCGCTATGGCGCGGGCGCGGCCGCTGCCGCGCTGGTGGCGGCCCGACCCGCCACTGCGCAGCCCGTCCATGTCGGCGACCGTCAGGTCATCGTCCGCAAGGTCAACCTCACCGCGCCTGCCGCCGCGCCACCGGTCGGCGCCCACTGACCAGGCCGAACAACGTCGCTCGCTTCGGCTGGCGGCGGTGGCCGATCGCGTTTCGCGGGCGGCCCGGCGCTGCTCGCCTTCAATTCGGAACTTTGATACGGCGAAATAGCTCTGGGTGATTGCGGCCCCGCAACGATATGGGCGCAGGCGAGTTGGAGCGGGTGTGGACCGTAGCGAAGAAGACCGGAGCGCTGGGGAGGACGCAGTGGCGGTGCCGCGCGCGCTTCGGCGCTGGCGGCGGCCCGCGCTCGGCCTGCTTGTCCTCGTCGCGGTGGTGGCTACGGCGGCATGGCTCCAGCGGCGCACCATCGCGCGCAGCTTCGTGGATCGGGAGCTGGCCCGGCTCGGCGTTCCCGCCCGCTACGAGATCGAGCAATTGTCGCCCTGGCAGCAGCGGCTGACCAATGTGTCGATCGGCGATCCGCGCAACCCGGACCTGACGGCGGACTGGATCGAGCTGCGCACCTCGCTCTCCCCCTGGCGCGCCGAGGTGCTGGTGGTGAAGACCGGCACGGTCCGGATGCGCGGGCGGATCGTCGACGGCGCGCTCTCTCTAGGCACCATCGACCGGCTGATGCCGGCGCCGTCCGGCAAGCCGTTCGCGCTGCCGCGCCTGATCGTCGATGTCCGCGACGCGCAGCTCCGGCTCGACAGCGATGCCGGCCAGGTCGAGCTCGGCCTGAGCGGCAGGGGGATGCTGAGCGACGGGTTCGCCGGCATGCTGGGTGCGCGGTCCGCACGCTTGCAGGCTTCAGGCTGTGTTCTCGACGGGCTCGCCTCGCAGATGCACCTGCGGATCCGCAGCGGCGCTCCGGCTATGGAAGGTCCCGCCCACGCCACCCAACTCGCCTGTGGGGATACGCGCATCGCGCAACCGCGCATCGACCTGCGGGCATCGCTGGATGCATCGCTTGCGCGCTGGAGCGGGCAGGCAGGCGTGGGCGCGGCGACCGTGGAAGCGGCGCCGGGAAGGCTGCACGGGCTGAGCGGCAGCATCGATTTCACCGGCGACCGGCGCCGCACCCAGGGGAGCCTTTCCCTGCGCTCTGGGGAGATCGCCGCCACCGAGGCAAGGGCAGCGGCGGCGACGATCTCCGGTCGCTACACCATTGGCGACGAGGTCGCGTTTCAGGGCAAGGCAGCGGTGGAAGGCGGGGTCTTGCCACAGGCTTCGCTCGACCGGATCGCCGGCTATGCGAGCAGCGGTGCAGGCACGCCCGTCGCGCCGCTCGCCCGGCAGCTGTCGGGTGCCCTGCGCGAGGCGGGGCGCAGCTTCGATGGCGCCACCGGCATCGACCTCGCCATGCGGAACGGCCGGACCGATCTGCATCTGACCAACCTCGATCTCGCAGCCCGCTCGGGCGCCCGGCTGCGCTTCGGGCAGGGGGCGGGTGTCGCGCTGGGCCTGCCGGGTGGCGGCGTCTCGCTGGAAGGCCAGCTTTCGCTGGGCGGCGGCGGGTTGCCGGAAGCGATGCTGCGGCTGTCCCGCCGTGCCGACAGCCCCGAGCTGCACGGCACCGGCTTTGTCCGGCCCTATGCAGCGGGCGACGCCAGGCTCGAGCTGGCGCGGCTCGATTTCAGCATGCGCGGCACCGCCGGCTCGGTCCGCACCGTTGCGACGCTGTCGGGGCCGGTCAGCGGCGGACGGGTCGAGGGGCTGTCGATGCCGCTCCAGGCGCGCTGGGATGCCCGCGCCATCGAGGTGAACCCCGGCTGCACCCCCGTCAGCTTCGCGCGCATCGCCCTGTCGAGCCTCGTCGTGAACGGCGATCGCCTCCAGCTCTGCCCGGTCGGGCCCGCGATGCTGCGCTGGAACGCCAAGGCGCTCTCCGGCGGCATCCGCACGCTCAAGCCCGAGCTGGAGGGCAGGATCGGCGACAGCCCTCTGCATTTCTCGGCGGACATGGCGCAGCTCGAACTGGCCGCGAGCCGCTTCGCCCTCGCCAATGCAGCGCTACGGCTCGGCACCGACACGCCGACCCGTCTCGACATCGGCGCGCTGGCCGGCAGCTATCGCTCGGGCCTGGGCGGAAGCTTCGAGGGTCTTGGCGGCCGGATCGGCGCGGTGCCGCTGCTGCTGTCCGAGGGCAAGGGCGCCTGGGCCTTCGAGCGTGGCGACCTGTCCCTGAAGGGCGGCTTCACCCTGGCCGATACCGAGACGCCCGCACGCTTCGAGCCGCTGGCGAGCCGGGACGCGACCCTGTCGCTTCACGACGGCAAGATCACCGCGCGAGCCGGCCTGATCGCGCCGAAGCAGCAGCTGCCGGTGGGCACGGTGGACGTCTCCCATGACTTGGAGAGCGGCACCGGGCAGGCGCTGCTCAATATCCCGGGCATCGCCTTCCACACCGACGGGCTTCAGCCCAGCGACCTCACCCGGCTCACCTATGGCGTGATCGCTGATGTCGACGGGCTCGTCGCCGGCTCGGGCCGCTTCGCCTGGAACAGCGAGGGCGTCACCAGCATCGGCCGCTTCACCGCGACCGATATCGACCTCGCCGCCGCGTTCGGCCCGGTGCAGGGGCTCACCACCCAGCTTGACTTCACCGACCTGCTGGGCCTGCGCACCGCGCCGGGCCAGACGGCGAGCGTCCGCGTGGTCAATCCCGGCGTTCCGGTCCGCGACGGCCTGGTCCGCTACGAACTGCTCGACGCCACCCGGGTGCGCGTCGAGGCGGGGCGCTGGCCCTTTGCCGGCGGCGAGCTGGTCCTCGACCCCACCGTCCTCGACTTCGGCGAGAAGGGCGAGCGCCGGCTGACCTTCCATGTGAAGGGCGTCGATGCCGCGCTGTTCCTCAAGGAGATGGCGTTCGACAATCTCGACGCCACCGGCGTGTTCGACGGCACGCTGCCGATGATCTTCGACGCCAATGGCGGCCGGATCGAGGGCGGCGAGCTCCACGCCCGGGCCGGTGGCCACATCGCCTATGTCGGCGAGGTCACCCGCAACGATGTCGGCATCTGGGGGAACATGGCGTTCCAGGCGCTGAAGTCCCTGAACTACAAGAACCTCGCCATCCGGATGAACGGCCCGCTGGCCGGCGAGATGATCACCGACATCAGCTTCTCGGGCATCAGCCAGGGCAAGGGCACCCGCTCCAACTTCCTGATCCGCCGGCTGGCGAAGCTGCCCTTCGTGTTCAACGTGCGGATCAGCGCGCCCTTCCGCCAGCTGCTCGACTCCGCCCAGTCCTGGTACGATCCCAGCCGGCTGATCGAGCGCAACCTGCCTGCATTGATCGAGGAGCAGAATCGTGCAGAGGAAGCCGCCAAACAGACCGTTCAGCCGCGCGAAAGCGCTCCTGTTCCATGAAAGGTACGCTATGCAGCTTGGAAGCATGACACAGGCAATGCCGCGCTGGCTTGGGCGCCTCGGGGTGATGCCCGTGGTGCTCGCCGGCGGCTGCATCAACGTGACCGCGCCCGACAAGCCGATCGTCATCAACCTCAATATTTCGATCACCCAGGAAGTGGTCTATCGTCTCGATAACAAGGCGAAGGCTCTCATCCAGGAAAATCCGGGAATTTTCTGATGCGCAACTTGCTCTCCACCTCCGGCCTGGCGGCGCTCCTCTCGGTCGCCCTGATCGTCCCCGCTTCGGCCCAGCGCGATCCCGCCTATCAGGCGGCGCGCCAGGCGGGCCTCGTCGGCGAGCAGCCCGACGGCTATCTCGGGATCGTCGGCACGGCTACGCCCGAGCTTCAGGCCATCATCAACAACATCAACATCCAGCGGAAGCGCCAGTACACGCAGCAGGCGGCGTCGGGCTCCACCGTGGAGCAGATGGCCTTCGTCACCGGCTGCAACCTGATCTCACGCACCGTTGCGGGCGAGAAGTATCGTGCGCCCGACGGCCGTTGGCTCACCCGCGGCAGCGATGCGCCGGTGCGGGATCCGCGCTGCCTCTGACGATGTGGGGAAGGGCGGCGGGATGCTGCTCTTCCGCTTTCCTGCGCTGATTGGGCGGCTGTAGGCCTGTCCATAACCATAGGCTATGCTGCAGCGCAGCCTTCGACGCTATCAAGCCCGGCATATTTGGCAATCATGTGACTCGCAGCGGCAGGCGGAGTTTCCAATGATTGCCAGTCCCTATCTCCTCTATCTCGGCCATTCGAACGACGAGGTCGGCATCAAGACCTCGCGCGGGCTGGCGGTGTTCCGCCCGGACGAATGCGTCGGCGAGTTCCGCCATGACGATTGCCCGCTGACCCTCGGCCTGCCGCGCATGGGCTTTGCCGAGGCTGTCGCTGCCGGCGCGAAGACCCTGGTGCTCGGCATCGCCAATGCCGGCGGCCGGATGGGTGCCGATCTGGTCGCCGATGCGATCGCCGCGATCGAGGCGGGGCTCGATGTCGCCTCGGGCCTGCACCACCGGCTGCGCGAGGAACCGTCGATCGTCGCGGCGGCGGCGAAGCACGGCCGCAAGCTCCACGACGTCCGCGATCCCAAGGCCGGCATTCCGGTCGGCAACGGCAAGCGCCGGGCGGGCAAGCGGCTGCTCACCGTCGGCACCGATTGCTCGGTCGGCAAGATGTACGCGACGCTTTGCCTCGAGCAGGGCATGCGCGCCCGCGGCATGACCGCCGATTTCCGCGCCACCGGCCAGACCGGCATCCTGATCGCCGGCAGCGGCGTGCCGCTCGACGCGGTGATCGCCGACTTCATCTCGGGCGCGATCGAGGAAATCTCGCCGGCGCGCGACGATGATGGCTGGGACCTGATCGAAGGCCAGGGCTCGCTGTTCCACCCGAGCTTCGCCGGCGTCTCGACCGGCCTGCTGCACGGCGCCCAGCCGGCGGCTTTGGTACTCTGCCACGATCCGATGCGCGCCCATATGCGCGGTCTGCCGCACTATCCGGTGCCGGGGCTCAGGGAGACGCTGGAGGCCAATCTGCAGGTCGCCCGGCTGACCAGCCCGGACGTGCAGGCGGTCGGCATCGCGCTCAACACCTCCAAGCTCGCGCGGGCGGAAGCGGAACGGCTTTGCGCCGAGACTGCCGACGCGCTCGGGCTGCCCTGCACCGACCCGTTCGCCATGGGCGTGGACCCCATCATCGACAGGATCGACCAATGCTTCGAACCCTCGCCGCGCGTAGCGACGCTTTCAAACTAAGCACCCCGTTCCGCATCTCGCGGGGGGTGAAGACGATCGCCGAGGTGGTGACCGTCTCGATCTCGGCCGAGGGCGTGACCGGCTGGGGCGAGGGCGTTCCCTATCCGCGCTACGGGGAGTCGATCGAAGGTGCGCTGGCCGAGATAGAGGCGGCGCGCACGGCGATCGAAGGCGGCGCGTCCCGCGAGGAGCTGTTCGCGCTGATGCCGGCCGGTGCCGCCCTGAACGCCGTCGACTGCGCTCTCTGGGATCTGGAGGCGAGGCTGGCCGGGCGCAGCGTGACCGACCTGCTCGGCCTGCCGCCGCTGGTGGCGACGCCGACGGCGATGACCGTAAGCCTCGACACGCCCGAGGCGATGGCCGTCGCCGCGGGCAAGCTGGCGGAGGTGCCGCTCATCAAGATCAAGGTCGATCGCAGTGATCCCGAGGCGCAGATCCGCCGGGTGCGCGAGATGGCGCCGAAGCCGCGTGTGATCGTCGATCCGAACGAGAGCTGGACGATCGCCGAGATCGAGCGGCTCCAGCCGATGCTTGCCGAGCTGCGGATCGACCTGCTCGAGCAGCCGCTGCCGGCGGGTGAGGACAACGCGCTCGAAGGCTTCAAGCCGCTGATCCCGATTGCCGCCGATGAATCCGCGCACATCGCCGGCGATGTCGCGGCCCTCGCCAGCAAATATCAGGTCATCAACATCAAGCTGGACAAGACCGGCGGCCTCACCGGCGCGCTTGCGTTGGCCGATGCGGCGGCCGCGGCGGGGCTTGGCGTGATGACGGGCAGCATGATCTCGACTTCGCTGTCGATCGCGCCCGCGCTGGTGATCGCCGCGCGCTCGAGCTTCGTCGATCTCGATGGCCCGCTCTGGCTGGCGGAAGACCGGCCGGGCGGCGTGCGCGGGGAGGGCGGCGTGCTGTCACCGCCGGCGCCGGGCTTCTGGGGAGCGCCATAACCGAAAGTAATACCAAAAGAGGGAATCGCGACATGGTTCAGGGTCGGAAGTGGAAGATCGGCGTGGCGGCGGGCGCTGCGCTGGTGGCCGTAGCGGGAGTCGCGCTGGCACGCAGTGCCGACCAGGAACCTCCGGCCGATCTGATCCTGCGCGGCGGCACCGTCTATCCGGGCAACGCGGCTCCGTTCAAGGGGGATGTCGCGGTCCGCGGCGATCGCATCGTCTATGTCGGCCCCAGGGCGCCGGGCACGGCCAAGAAGGTCATCGACGCGACCGGCATGATCGTCGCGCCCGGCTTCATCGACACGCATAGCCATGTGAACAACGCGCTGGCCTCGGGCGATCCGGCCGCGCGGCTGGTGCTGCCCTTCCTCACCCAGGGCGTGACCACCGCCTTCATCGGCGTGGACGGCGGCGGCGATCCCGAGGTTGCCCGCACCTTCGGCCGCGACAGCGGCGCCAAGGGCGGCGAGGGCGAAGCGGCGCTGGGCCAGTCGAGCCGCGACTATGGCATCAACTTCGCCACCTATGTCGGCCTGGGCGCCGTCCGCCTCAAGGTGATCGGCCCGGACGACCGGGCGCCGACGCCCGAAGAGCTGGCGAAGATGCAGGGCCTCGTCTCGACCGCGATGTGCCAGGGCGCGCTCGGCCTCTCGACCGGCCTGTTCTACGCGCCGCAGAGCTTCGCCAAGCTCGACGAGGTGGTCGCGCTGGCAAAGGCTGCGGCGGAGAAGGGCGGCATCTATGACAGCCACCTGCGCGACGAATCGTCCTACACGATCGGCCTGAAGGGCGCGGTGGCCGAGGCGATCGAGATCGGCCGCGAGGCGGGCATCCCGGTCCATATCGCGCATATCAAGGCGCTCGGCGTCGACGTGCAGGGCCAGGCCCAGGCGATCATCGCCCAGGTCGAGGCGGCGCAGAAGGCGGGGCAGGTCGTCCATGCCGATCAATATCCCTGGTCCGCCTCGGGCACCGGGCTGTCGGCGGCGCTGATGCCCCGCTGGGCGCAGGATGGCGGGCGTGCGGCGATGCTCAAGCGGTTCGAGAATCCGGCGGCGATGGCGAAGATGCGGCCCGAGATCGCCGACAACCTCCGCCGCCGCGGTGGTCCCGCGTCGCTGCTCATCACCTCCGGCCCGGCCGATGCCGAGGGCAAGACGCTCGAGCAGATCGCCAAGGCCAGCGGCGTCGATCCGATCGATGCGGCGATCGCGATCCTCAAGAGGCGCGAGGCCGGTGTCGCTTCGTTCAACCAGAGCGAGGCGGACATTGCCGCCTTCATGCAGCGGCCCTGGGTTGTGACCAGCTCGGACGCCTCGCAGGGGCATCCGCGCTACTATGCCTCCTTCGCCCGCAAATACGCGACCTATGTGAAGGACAGGCAGGTGATCGACCTGCGCGCCTTCATCGATCGCAGCACCGCGGTCACCGCGGCGATGTTCGGCCTGGAAGGGCGCGGGCAGCTCAAGGCGGGCGCCTTTGCCGATGTCATCATGTTCGATCCGGCCCGCTTCGCGCCGCGCGCCGACTACATCCATCCCGCGCTGTTCTCCACCGGCATGCGCACGGTGATCGTGAACGGCGTGGTCGCAATCGAGAATGGCGAGCCGACCGGCGCTGCCGGCGGCCGCCCGCTACCCCGCCAGCCGAAACCGGGGAGCTGTCGATAGGAGGCCAATAAGGAACCGCAGGACGGGGCCGATGCGGTGCAGCCGGGGCAACCGGCGCACGGAAGGCATCATCGCTCCACTACACCGATGAAGGGGAAGAAATATGACAAGGTCACTGAGAGCCGCCTCTCTGCCCGCGCTGGCAGTCGCGCTGCTGTGGAACGCCGCGGCGTTCGCGCAGGACACCCAGACCTCGCCGCCACCGGCGCCCGAGCCCGAAGCCCAATCGGCCGAGATCACCGTCACCGGCACCCGCATCCAGCGCGACGGCTATCAGGCTCCGACGCCGCTCACCGTGATCAATTCGGAAGACATCGCGGCGACTGCGCCGGCCAATGTCGCCGACTACGTCAATGAGATTCCCTCGCTCGTCGGCAGCGTCACGCCGGCCAATTCCAACCTCAACATCTCGGCCGGCACGGCGGGCGTCAACGCGCTCAACCTGCGCTCGCTCGGCACCGCGCGCACGCTGGTGCTGCTAGATGGCCAACGCTCGGTCGGCTCGACGGTCACCGGCCTGGTCGACGTCAACACCTTTCCACAGGGTTTGATCAAGAGCGTCGAGATCGTCACCGGCGGCGCCTCGGCCGCCTATGGCTCGGACGCAGTCTCGGGCGTGGTCAACTTCATCCTCGACAAGGAATATTCCGGCCTCAAGGGCTCGGTCGAGTACGGCATCTCGACCTATGGCGACGCGCCCAACTACCGCGCGACGCTGACTGCCGGCACCGGCTTTGCCGGCGGACGCGGCCATATCCTGCTCAACGGCGAGGTCGCGGTGAAGGAGGGGCTGCACGGCGTTCCGCGCGACTGGAACAACAAGGGCTGGTACCTGATCAACAACCCCGCCTATGCCGTGGTCCAGGGCGTGGGCAACGGCCAGCCGGAGCGTCTGGTGGTGTCCGGCGCGGGGCTCAGCCAGGCGACGCGGGGTGGCATCATCCTCAATACCGCGTTGCGCGGCACCCAGTTCGGCGTGGGTGGCGCGGTCAGCCAGTATAATTTCGGCACCAACCGCGATCCCTGGCAGATCGGCGGCGACTGGCAGGCGACCCAGGTCAACGGCTTCCAGTCGCTCGACCCGGAAGAGAACCGCAAGAGCCTGTTCGGACGGGTGAGCTTCGAGGTCGCCGACTGGCTGAGCGTGTTCGGCCAGGCCTCCTATGCCAAGTCGGAGAATCTCGGCTGGTTGGGCGTCCAGCTCAACCAGAACAACGTCACGATCCAGGCGGACAATGCCTATATCCCCGCCTCGGTCCGCGCGCAGCTGGGCGGCATCACCCAGTTCACCCTCGGCACCAGCAATGCCGATTTGCCGATCCGCAAGAACGACACCGAGCGCGAGCTGCAGCGCTATGTCGTCGGCGCAAATGGCAGCTTCCCGCTGTTCGCCGGCACCGCGCGATGGGACGTCTATTACCAGAAGGGCATCAGCCGCACGCGCGAGATGGCGCGGGACATCACCAACACCGCCCGGCTCGCGCTGGCGCAGGACGCGGTGTTCGCGCCTGCCGGCAATGCGATCGGCGTGCCCGCCGGCACGATCGTCTGCCGCTCGACCCTGACCGCGCCGACCAATGGCTGCGTCCCGCTCAACCGCCTCGGCATCGGCGTCGCAAGTCCGCAGGCGCTCGCCTATGTCCTCGGCAATCCGTATCGTAGGCAAAAGTTCGAAGAGGATGTGGTCGCCGCCAACCTGGCCTTCGACGCGTTCGATCTGCCCGCCGGCGCGGTGTCGGTCTCGGTCGGCGGAGAGCATCGCCGCGAGAAGGTCAGCGGCTCGGTGCCCACCGAATTCCAGAGCGGCTGGTTCGTCGGCAACTTCCTGCCCAGCTTCGGCAGCTACAGCGTCACCGAAGGCTATGTCGAGCTCGTCGTGCCGGTGATCAAGGGCCTCGACCTCAACGGCGCGGTGCGCGGCACAGACTATTCGACCTCGGGCTATGTCACCACCTGGAAGGCGGGCCTGACCTTCGAGCCGATCCCCGACATCCGCTTCCGCGCCACCCGCTCGCGCGACATCCGCGCGCCCAATCTCGGTGAGCTGTTCACCGCCGGATCGACCCGCATCAACGTGCTGCTCGATTCCTCGCAGAACAACGCCTCGGTCACCTTTGCCGGCACCACACGCGGCAACCCGCTGCTCCAGCCGGAGAGGGCCGATCAATGGGGCGTCGGCGTGGTCCTCCAGCCGACCTTCCTGCGCGGCTTCGCGATGTCGGTCGATTACTACAACATCAAGATCAACGGCGCGATCGGCTCGGTGGCCGCCCAGACGATCGTCGATCGCTGCAACCAGGGCGTGCAGGCTTTCTGCACGGCCGTGGTCCGCGGGCCCAATGCGTTCGGCAACAATCTCCAGGTGTTCGAAAGCCCCTTCAACTTCGCAGTTCAGAAAGCGCAGGGCATAGATTTCGAATCCTCGTACCGGACGCGGATCGGCACCGGCAACTTCACCCTGCGCGGCATGGCGACGCGCTACATCAAGAATTATTTCGACAACGGCATCGACGCGCCGACCGACACGGTCGGGATGAACGCCCCGGGCGGCACCCCGAAATGGCTGTACCGTGCCCAGGCCAGCTATGACGTGGACGACTTCAACATCACGCTGATCGGGCGCGGGGTCAGCGACGGCGTCTACGACACCGGCTTCATCGAGTGCACCAGCGGCTGCCCGACCTCCACCGTCACCAACCGCACGATCAATGACAACCGGATCAAGGGCGCCTTCTACATCGACACTTCGATCACCCAGGAGTTCAAAATGGGCGGGAAGGAGATGCAGCTGTTCTTCGCCGTCTCCAACCTGCTCGACAAGGATCCGCCGGTGGTGGCGCCGGGGCCGGCGGGCAGCGCCTATGCGACGCCGGCGACCAACCAGTCGATCTACGACCTGCTCGGGCGGACCTTCCGCATCGGCGCCCGGTTCAAGATGTAAGGGAGAGGGATCGATGAAGACCCTGACTCTATCGGCCGTCGCGTTGCTCGCGACGGCCTCCCCCGTATTCGCCCAGGACTATGACGTGCTGATCCGCGGCGGCACCGTCTATGACGGCAGCGGCGCGCCCGGCCGGAGCGCCGATGTTGCGATCCAGGGCGACCGGATCGTCGCGGTGGGGGCCATCCCCGCCACGGCGACCGCGAAGACCCTGGTCGATGCCCGCGGCAAGATCGTCGCGCCGGGCTTCATCGATCCCCATTCGCACGCGGCGCCGAACATCCAGACGCCCGAGCTCGCACCCGCGCTGCCGATGCTCCACCAGGGCATCACCACCTTGTTCGCCAACCCGGACGGCGGCGGCCCGGCGGACCTCGCCCCGCAGATCCGGGACCTCAGGGCCAACACCCCTGGCGTCAACGTCGCGCTGATGATCGGCCACAATGCCGTGCGCGCCGCGGTGATGGGCAATGTCGACCGGCTCGCCACGCCCGAGGAACAGGCGAAGATGGAAGGGCTGGTCACCGCCGCGATGAAGCTCGGCGCGTTCGGCCTGTCCGACGGGCCCTTCTACATCCCTGCCAAATATTCGAACACCGCCGAGATCGTCGGGCTGGCAAAGGCCGCCAGCGCCTTCCCGCATGCCTTTTACGAAAGCCATATCCGCGACGAGGGCAATTACGACATCGGCGTGGTCGCCGCGGTGGAGGAAGTGATCACCGTCTCGCGCGAGGCGAAGATTCCCGGCGTCGTCACCCATATCAAGGTGCTCGGCCCCCAGGTCTGGGGCAAGTCGGCCGAAGTGATCGCGCATATCGACAAGGCGCGTGCCGCCGGCGTGCAGGTCTGGGCCGACCAATATCCCTATACCGCCTCCGGCTCGAGCCTGATGGCCTCGCTCGTCCCCGGCTGGGCGCAGGAGGGCGGGGCGGATGCGCTGGCCAAAAGGCTCGAGGATCCGGCGATGCGCGCGAAGATCCGTGCCGAGATGGTCCCCAATCTCGCCCGCCGTGCCGGGCCGCACGCGATCCAGATCCGCGCCTACAAGGCCGATCCGTCGCTCGACGGCAAGCGGCTCGACGAGGTCGGCGCGGTCCTGAAGCTCGATCCCCTCGATGCGGCGATCGAGATGCTCAAACAGGGCGGGGCGCCCACCGTGTCGTTCAACATGAGCGACAAGGATGTCGAGGCGTTCATGCAGCAGAGCTGGACAATGACCTCCACCGATGGCGGCCTGCCGCCCTTCGGCAAGACCGCCGAGCATCCGCGCGCCTATGGTGCCTTCCCGCGCAAGCTGCGCAACTATGTGCTCGACAAGCCGGTGATCGGCATGGCCCAGGCGATCCATGCCGCCACCGGGCTGCCGGCCCAGGTGTTCGACGTGGTCGATCGCGGGGCGCTGCGAAAGGGCGCGTTCGCCGACGTCATCGTCTTCGATCCGAAGACGGTGCGCGACACCGCGACCTATGAGAAGCCGCACGCCTATGCCCAGGGCATGGACTATGTCTTCGTCAATGGCCGTGCCGCCCTGGCGAACGGCAAGCCGGTGGCGGAGCGGTTCGGCCGGGTGCTGTTGCGCACGCCCTGACGGGCCGCTCAGCGCTGGAGCTTGGTCGCCAGGATCACGGAGGAGGTGGTGCGCTCCACCCCTTCCATGGCGCCGATCGAGTCGAGCAGGTCGTTGAGCCGGTTGACGTGCGGCGCCTCGATCATAGCGATCAGGTCGTACTCGCCCGAGATCGCGTAGAGCCCGGCCACCTCGGGCATCGTCACCAGCTGGTCCTGGGTCGCCTGGGTAGCCTTGGGGTATAGCTTGATCATCACATGGGCGCGGATCAGGCTGCGGTCGTAATCCTCGCCCAGCCGCACCGTATAGCCGGTGATCGTGCCCTGGCGCTCGAGCCGCTCGATGCTGCTGTAGATCGTGGTGCGCGAGACACCCAGGGCAGTGGCGAGCTCGGAGACGTTGCGCCGGGCATCCGCGCGCAGCAGCGCGAGGAGCTGGGGATCGATCTCCTCCGGCCGCAGCGTCATTTCGGCCCCGGCGCTCCGATCAGCTTGCCGCCTGTCACCCGCGCGACGCCGCTGAAGGCGGGGCGGGTGACGCGCAGCGTGTTGAGGTCCAGCGCGCCGTCCGGACCGATGCCGGTGATCTTGACGCCGGTCCAGTCGAGCGGCCTGCCGGCACGGATACGCGCGGGCGCCGCGGGCTGAACGAGCCAGGCATGGCCGCCGGGCGGGGTATGGAGCTTCGCCTTGCCATCGGCTTCGACGCAGAGCGCGGCGCCTTCATCCACGCCGAGGCCGACCGCGCGCGGATCGTGCAGCCGGGCCTTGGCGACGAAGGCGATCAGCCGGCCCAGCCGGTCGCGTTTGGCGAAATGCGTGTCGGTGACGACATGCGCGAGGCGGGGCATGTGCAGGAACCCCGTCACCAGAGTGACTGCCGGACCGCCCGGATCGGAGAGCGCGGCGGGGCTGTCGATGCTGCCGCCATCCATCGCGCCATAACCGGTGCCGCCAAGGATCGCGAGGCCGGCGCTGGTGCCGCCGATCGGCCGGCCGGCGCGGACATGTGCATTGAGCGCACGGGCGACGGGGGTGTCCTTCCAGTACCGGACGTAGTTGGCCTGATCGCCGCCGGCGAGGAAGATGCCGTCCGCCTTGGCAAGGATGGCGAGCACGCGCGGGTCGGTCGACGCCGCACGGCTGTGGAACACGATGGTCCGGACCGAGGCGACGCCGCCGACCTGGTTGTAGATCTCTTCGCCGGCCTGGCCTTCGCCCGAGGCGCGCAGCACGACGATATGGCCGTGCCCGGCCCGCTCGGCGAACCAGCGGAAGGCGCTGTAGTCCCAGTCGCCACCGCCCACGAGCATCAGGGCAGGGGCTGTGGGGCCGCTCCGCTTCGCGGCAAGATCGCCGATCTCGTAATAGCTATAGGCCGGGTCCGGTCGCGCCGAGGCGACGGGCGGTACGAAGAGGATCAGGACGGCCAGAAGGAGCCGCGAGAGTGTCTTCAAGGCCATAGTCCTTTGCAATTCGTTCGTAACTCATGCCCAGAATGCATTTTTATTGTTTCATTCTGATCCCTCCCGATATCAATATGTCACAAACGCATCAGGGGGTCGATATATGCGCCACACGAAGTTCACCGCTCTGGCTCTGGCAGGTGCCAGCCTGATCGCACTGCCGGTAGCGGCGATGGCGCAGACGACCGACCAGAATGCCCCGGCGGCGGGCCAGGAGGCGAGCGAGGGCGAAGGGCAGATCGTCGTGCTGGGCTCGCGCATCCCGCGCATCCAGGCCGAAGGCCCCGCACCGGTGACGACGATCACTGCCGACGATATCCTGCGCAACGGCTATCAGAGCGTGCCCGACGTGCTGAAGGCGATCACCCAGAATGGCGGCGAGACGCAGAGCCAGCAGAGCTTCTCGGGCGCGGACTTTACCCCCGGCGCGCAGCAGGTCGACCTGCGCGGGCTCGGCCCCAACCACACGCTGGTGCTGGTCAATGGCCGCCGCATCGCCGATTTCCCGCTGCCCTTTGGCGGCAACAGCAACTTCACCGACATCTCGAACATCCCGGTCGGCCTGATCGAGCGGGTCGAGGTGCTGAGCGGCAGCGCCTCGGCGATCTACGGCTCGGACGCGATCTCGGGCGTGGTCAATTTCCAGCTCAAGTCGAAGCCTGACGGCACCCGTATCGATTACCGCGCCGGCTTCACCGAGCATGGCGGCGGCAATTCGCAGCGGCTGTCGCTGACCACGGGCTGGGAGACCGGCGGCTTCCACGGCGTGGTCGGCATCGAGCTGCTCGATCAGCGCCCGCTCTGGGCCTATCAGCGCAAGCTCCAGGATTCGAGCCTGGACAGCCCGTCGCCCTCGACCGCGATCGCGCGCCGCAACTTCCTGCGCACCGACGAGGACAATGACTATCTCGATCCGGGCGCGAGCGTCTGCGCGTCGCTGTCCAAGCTCAACGGCGGCACGACCTACTACGCCACTCGGCCAGAGTACGGCTACGATATCGTCAACGACGAATATATCGATGGCCATTATTGCGGCAGTAACGAAGCGATCGGCTATGGCACGACGATCAGCCGGCGCCGCGCGATCAGCGGCTATGGCGCGATCGGATACGACCTGAGCGACAAGGCGCAGCTCTTCCTCGACGTGCAGGCCAGCTATTCGGACCTCAAGCTGTTCCGCGACGTGCTCGACTGGTTCTACGTCGCGCCGGATGGCAATGAGGAAGGCACCTTCTTCAATCCCAACATGCCGACCAGCCTGACCTATAGCGGTGCGCAGCTCGACAACTGGTACCGCCTGTTCACCCCCGAGGAGATGGGCGGCCTGAACGTCGGCATGACGCGCAACCGCTCGGTCAGCTACAACATCACGCCAGGCATCAAGGGCCAGCTGGGCGCGAAGTGGAACTACGAGTTCAGCGTCAACCACGCCGAATACAGCTCGAAGGTCGGCTTCCCTCAGGTCGTGATCGACAAGTCGAACGCCCTGTTCCTGGGCCAGCAGCAGGGGATCGATCCCGCCAGCGGCTATGCGATCTTCAACGCCGACATCAACCGGCTCTACAAGCCGCTGACCCCGGCCGAATATGCGTCGATCACGGCGATCTCGACCTATCGGCCGAAGACCTGGGTCAACAATGTCTCGGCGACGATCAACACCACCAGCCTGTTCCAGCTTCCCGCCGGTCCCGTGGGCTTCGCCGCGGTCGCCGAGGTCGGCAACCAGGGCTATGAGATCAACCCGGACCCGCTGGCGCTCAGCCAATATTATGTCGGGCTGATCGATTCCGACGGCCATGGCACGCGCCAGCACTGGGGCGTGGGCGGCGAGCTTCGCGTGCCGGCCTTCACCTTCCTGGAGCTGAGCGGCGCCGGGCGCTACGACCACTATGATTTCGCTGGCAATGGCTTCGGCAAGTTCACCTATAATCTCGGCGCCGAGCTGCGTCCGATGAAGAGCCTGCTGATCCGCGGCGCCTATGGCACCGGCTTCCGGGCGCCCGATCTCCACTATATCTTCAAGGGGCCGGGCAATACGCACACCGGCGGCACCGACTATTATCTCTGCGAGCAGGGCGGCGAGGATATCGGCAATTGCCAGTATGACGATGTCGATTTCATCGCCCGCCACAACGGCAACCGCCGCCTGCGGCCGGAGACCTCAAGCTCGCTGAACGGCGGCTTCTTCTTCCAGCCGAGCCGGAACTTTGACTTCTCGGCGGACTATTTCCGCGTGAAGATGAAGAACCAGGTGCTCAACATGAACATCGACACGGTGCTGCGCGACGAGGCGGAGTGCCGTGCGACCAACGGCACCACGCCGACTTGCCTCGATGCGATCGCCCGGGTGCAGCGCTATGCCAGCGGCGCGCTGGCCGGCGAGATCCAGTCGGTCTCGATCAATCCGATCAACATCGCCGAGGAGACCACCGATGGCGTCGACATCGCCGCGCATCTGCGCGTGCCGACCGCCGGGATCGGCCGCTTCTCGCTGGCGGCGAGCTACACCCATGTGTTCAACCACACGGTCCGCCAGTATCCGGGCGATCCGATCGTCGACAAGCTGGCCTTCGACAGCGGCTACTACATCCCGCGCGACAAGGGCACGGCGAGCCTGACCTGGGATCTCGGCAAGTTCTCGACCACGCTAACCGGCCAGCGGCTCAGCCGCCTGCCCAACTATGCCGAGGACGGCTATATCAAGGCGAGCTACCTGTTCAATCTCTCTGCCCAGTACAGCATCACCGAGCGGGTGCGCCTGTCGGGTACGGTCAACAATCTGTTCGACCAGAACCCGATCAAGGACCGGACCTACAGCTCCTATCCCTATTACGACATCTCCTGGTTCGACGGGGTGGGGCGCAGCTTCTATGTCCAGCTGACGTACAAGATGGGAGGAGCCAAGCTCTGATGCGTACCCTGGCGACTGCGCTTGCTCTGCTGGCCCTGACCGCGGCACCCGCCGCGGCACAGGGGCTTTCCAAGGCCGAGAAGGTGATCGACCGCACCGTCGATGCCGAGTTCGAGCGTTCGGTGGCTCTGCTCGCCCGGCTGGTCGATCAGAATAGCGGCACGCTCAACCTCGACGGCGTCACCAGGGTCGGCGAGATGATGCGCGCCGAACTCGAGCCGCTCGGCTTCGCGATCAGCTGGAAGCCGATGGGCGAAGTGCAGCGCGCCGGTCACCTGATCGCAGTCCACAAGGGCAAGCCGGGCGGAAAGCGTATCCTGTTGATCGGCCATCTCGACACCGTGTTCGAGCTCAACTCGCCCTTCCAGAAGTTCGTCCGCACCGGCGACAAGGCCGAAGGGCCGGGCGCTGGCGACGACAAGGGCGGCATGGTCGTGATCGTCTCCGCGCTCAGGGCGATGCAGGCGGCAGGCACGCTCAAGGACGTCAATATCGAGATCGTGCTGACCGGCGACGAGGAGGATGCCGGCAGCCCGCTCAGCATCTCGCGCGCCGACCTGATCGCCGCGGGTAAGCGCGCCGATGTCGCGCTCGATTTCGAGGGCCTGGTGATCGACGGCGGCAAGGATATGGGTTCGATTGCCCGCCGCTCGGTGACTGACTGGCGGATCACCGCGAGCGGCAAGACCGGCCACAGCTCGCTGATCTTCACCTCCCAGTTCGGCGATGGCGCGATCAACGAACTCGCGCGGATCCTGGCGACGTTCCGCAAGGAGCTGCCCGAACCCAATCTGACCTTCAACGCGGGTGTGATCGCCGGCGGTGCCCGGGCCGAGATCGACGAGAGCGGCAATGCCAAGGCGGGCGGCAAGACCAACATCATCGCCGCCACCGCGGTCGCCACCGGCGACTTCCGCACGCTGAGCGTCGAGCAGACCGAGCGGGTCCGCGCCAAGATGGAGGCGATCGTCGCCGCGCATGCGCCTGGCACCGATGCGAAGATCGAGTTCGGCGAAGGCTATCCGGCGATGGCGCCGACCGAGGGCAACAAGGCGCTGCTCGCCGCGCTCAACGGCGTGAACCGCGACCTGGGCCTCCAGAAGATGGCGCCGCTCGATCCGCTCAAGCGCGGAGCGGGGGATGTGTCCTTCGTCGCGCATGATGTGGACAGCCTGGCCGGGCTTGGCACCTATAGCACCGGCGATCATGCGCCGGGCGAGACGGTCGACCTCGCCAGCATCCGCCGGCAGGCCAAGCGCGCGGCGATCCTGATCAGCCGCCTTGGCACCGGCCGCACCGCGCGGCGCTAACCCTCAGTCCTTCCGGCCGCGGACCGGCGGCAGGTTCGAGAGCTTGGTCAGCAGCAGGGGCAGGTCGCCGCTGATATAGGTGTCCGTCGGCACCGCCCAGCATTCGTCCAATGCGGCAAGCGTTGTCGCCCCGCGCCCACGCCGCGGCTGGGCACCGGGCGTCTTTCCTGTGCTGTTGATCGGCATTCCGCTCTCGAAAACAAAATGGACCAGGCCCGCCGGTCAATACCGGCGGGCGCTGGCCCTGGAACCCTAGAACGTCGTCCCGCAGGATCGGGTTCCCATCGCGATAACAACAAAACAGGTTGGCGATGCGTGGCACCGCCAACCCGAGGGGACATCGCTTGGGGGCAATCAGAATTTCAGGCGGACACCGACACGATAGGTGCGGCCGAGCGTGTCGTAGAGCGCCGGATTGACGTCGAGGCCGGTATTGGTCTGCGGCGACGGCTCCGGATCGTGGTCGAAGAGGTTGTCGACCTTGAAGAACGACGTGATGTTGTCGTTGATGTCGAGCGTGCCGCCGACGTCGACATAGAAGGCACCCTTCATCTTGTTGTAGTCGATCGTCGGGTGGTTGCCGGTCGAGGCCGGGCAGCCGGTGGTGCAGACGACATATTGGTTGCCGATCACACCGTCGCTGAACCAGCGCTCCGTCACGCTTAGGCTGAACCGGTCATTGGCGTAGGTCTGCACCGCCAGCCACTTCCAGTCCGGCGTGTTGCCGCTGTTGGCGCCCGCCTGGTCGACCGTGTCGACCCCGGCGATGCCGGCGCGGACGAGGAATTCCTGCACATGCGTGCCGAGTGCGCGCAGCGTGAAGCTGCCCGGCAGGCCCAGCGGCCGCTGCCACTGATAGCTCGCCTCGATGTCGAACCCGCTGGTCTTCCACGACGCCAGGTTGAACGGCTGGACGTTGATGAAATTGCCGCCCTGCACCGGGCTGTTCAGCACGAAGCCGCCGCAGAAGGCCTGGTTGCCGTCGAAGCAGAACTGGACGATCTGCTGCGCCGACAGGCTGGAGATCACCCCGCTAAGCTTGATCGTGTAGTAATCGACCGAGATGTTCAGCCCCGGCAGCCAGGACGGCCGCGAGAGGACGATGCCGACTTCGGTGTTGCGCGCGATTTCCGGCTTCAGATTGGGATTGCCGATCGTGTTCTGGAACGCCTGCACCGCGCCGGCGGGCGGGAACGGGTTGTTGAAGCTGGGCAGCGTCGTCACGGTCGGTGCCGCGAACAGCTCGGAGAGGTTCGGTGCGCGGACGTCGCGCGAGGTCACCGCGCGTAGGCGGATGCCGTCGAGCGGGGTTTCCCAGGTGCCGCCGATCTTCCACGCCCAGACCGTGCCCGAGGTGCTGTAGTGCGTCACGCGGCCCGCGCCGTTCAGGTTGGCGCTGCCGATGCCGTCGCCCTTGAACAGCGGCAGGTTGAGCTCGAGGAAGCCCTCGTACACGTCATACTTGCCGCCGCCATTCTTGTAGTTGCCGGCCGCCCAGTTGCTGCCCAGGGTGGAGTTGAGCAGCGGATCCGCCGGATAGTCGGCGTTGTTCGGGCTGATCGACGAGACGCCGGCGCCATAGGCATCGGCGTTCACCCGGTAATATTCCTTGCGATATTCGCCGCCGAACGCGACCGAGAGCGGGCCGGCCCACAAGTCGAACGGCTCGCCCGAGAAGTTGATGCTGGCGACGTCCTGGGTAAGCTTGGTGTGCTGAAACGGCCCGTTCTCCGGCGTGACATAGGCGAGCGCGGAGGCGGTCGGGGCCACGTTGCCGAAGATGTTGATCGGCTGACATCCCGCTGCGCGCGCGGCGGCATCGGCGCAGACGATCGCGCCGTTCAACGTGATCGCGTTGGTCGCGGCGACGTAGCGGTTCTGCAGCACGATATCCTCGACATTGATGTCGGAGATGGTGGTGCCATGCTCGTAATAGGCGTCGTAGCGCCAGCCGCCGCCGATCTCGCCCTTGGCGCCGACGACGAAGCGATATTGCCGCCGGTCGGTGAACACCTTGGGATCGGGGAAGTTGGCATTGGCCGAGCCGAAGCCGAACGAGGTGATGCCGGCCTGGGTGCAGCGGTCCTTCACCAGCTGCGGCACATAGGGATTGGCGCACTGCACCGTCAGGCTCGCGCGGTTGTAGCCCGGGCTCGGCTGGTTGCTGGTCTTCACCTGCGCGATGTTGGCGGTGAAGTAGAGCTCGTTGTTCGGGGCGAAGTCGAAGCCGATCCGGCTGAAGCCGTTGATGCGCTCCAGCGCCGACTTGAGCGATGCGCCGCTGCCCGGCGCGCCCGACAGGTCGCCGCCGACGCAGAAGGCATTGCCGGAGAAGCAGCCGGTGACGCCGCCGGCGCCGTTCGGCACGCCGCCCGAGCCATAGGCGAAGTTGTAGGGCTGGCCGGCCGCGTCGAACGCTATGCCCTGGAGCGGGCCGTTGTTGATCAGGCCGTAGCGGGCATACTGATAGGGCTGCGCATAGTCGCGGTAGCGGAACTGCGGCAGGCCATTGTTGGTCTGGCCGGTGTTGACCAGCGTGGTCGCGCGATACCAGTCGCGGCTGCCGGCAAGGTCGGTGCCGAAATCGCCGGGGCCGACGCCGTCCTCATGGTCATATTCGCCGCTGACGATCAGGTGCAGGCGATCCTCGAACAGCGAGCCGCCCCAGGCGGCCTGGGCCATGATCTGCTTGTCGTCACCATAGCGGGTGATGCCGCCCTGGACATTGGCCTTGAAGCCCTTGAACCGCGTGTCGGTGATGAAATTGACCACGCCGCCGACCGCGTCCGAGCCATAGGAGGCCGAGGCACCGCCATTGACCACGTCGACGCGCTTGACCAGCAGCTGCGGGAACATGCTGATGTCGGGAACGCCGGTCACGTTTGCGCCGACGACGCGCTGGCCGTCGAGCAGGGTGAGGGTACGGATCGCGCCCAGGCCGCGCAGCGAGAAGGAGCTGAGGCCCTGCTGGCCGCTCGAAGTGCTGAACGTTCCGGTGGCGGCACCGGTCGAGCCCTGCAGCGACGGCAGCTGGACCACGGTGTTGAAGATGTTGGGCGAGGCGGTCCGCTCGATATCCTCGCCGCCGATCACCGTGGTAGGCGTCGGTGCGGTGAAGCCGCTCGTCAGGATGCGGGTGCCGGTGACGATGATCTGGCCGCCGGCATCGGGCTCGCTCTGCTCGGCGGGGGCGGGAGCCTCCTGGCTCTCTGCCGTCGGTGCCGGGGCCGGTGCGGGCGTCGTCTGGGCGGCGGCAGGCGTGGCCGCCAGTGCCATGGCGAGCACCGCGAGGCTGGTAGCGGTACCAGAAAGCGCGGTCAGCCTGCGGCGATCAACGGTAGGTGCGATCATCATCCATCCCCTTCGTTCGGCGCCGCCTTTCGAGAGGCAGTTCGCCATTGTCTTCGCGCTTTAGCCCATCAAGGGGTGCCCAACATCTACGACCATGGTCGCAGATGCCGGACGGGGGTGGGGATCAGGGGCGCGCTGCGTAGAGCGCGTGATGCGTGAGGATGAACAGGGTGCGCCCATCGGGGCCGCCGAACAGCAGCTGGAGCGGGCGCTCGGGCACGTCGATCCGGCCCGCCTCGCTTCCGTCGGCCGCGTAGACGAAGACCTGGCCGTTCGCGACATAGACGCGGCCGTCGGGCCCTGCCGCGACGCTCTCGCCGCCGCGCGCTGCGAAGGGCTTGAGGTCGGTCACCGCGCCGCCTTCGCCAAGCAGACCGCTATAGGTGCGGTCCTCCGAGCCATTGGCGATGTAGATCCGTTCGCCGACCTTGCCGGTGACCCAGCCATAGGTGTCGAGCATGTCCGAGAAGCGCCAGCCGAGATGGTTGCTCGGCCCCTGCTGCCACACCCTGAACGCTGGCAGCACCAGCGAACCGTCTGGCGAGACATATTCGCGCGTCTTGGGCGCCGCGATGTCGCGCGCGAACATCTCGGCGAGCGTGGTGAAATGATCGGTCGCCGCGTCATACTGGTCGCGGAACTCGCCATTGTTCCAGAAGCTGCCGGGCAGGGCGACGCGGGCCCTGGCGCGATCCTTGGTCGCGGTCGGCGCGATCGGCTTCACGTCCTGGGGCTCGCCTGGCTTGATGCTGTAGACCGTGGCCTCGGGTCCGTCCGACGACAGCACCAGCAGATTGCCCGAGCCGTCGACTGCAAGGTTGATCGGATCGAGCGGGGCATCGGCGACCACAGACAGGCCTTCCTTTGCCGACCAGCCATGGATGCGGTGGAACTGGCGATCGACGAAATAGAGCTTGCCCGACGCGTCCACCGCGCCGCCGCCCAGCGCATAGAAGCCCTGGGCGAGCTGCTCGACCGGCACCAGCGAAGGCGTTGCGGCGGGGGCGGGTGTGTCGGTCACGTCGAGCACGGCGAACTCGCGCTCGCGCACTTCGAGCCCGCGCGTCACGTCCTGGATGGCATTGGCGTACGGGTATTTGCTGGCGCGCAGATAGGTGCCGCAGCCATTGGCGTCGCAGGTCGAGAAGCCGCTCTCGGCATTCACATGGACGTTGCGGAAGCGGATGTCCTTCGATCCGTAGAGCTTCACCGCAGCGCGCGCCGGCTGGAGCGAGCGGGTGACGCGGTAGCCGTGGAAATTGGCGAACAGGATGTCGCTCGAATTGCGTACTTCCAGCGCGATCGTGTTGCGGCTCTCTCCGGCCTCTTCCTCGGTCTGCGGCGCCAGGAACTCCCAGCCCTTCACCCGGTCGAGGACGATCTCGGCGCGCAGGTGATGCTCGGCGGACATCTGGTAGACGATCCCCGGCGTGCTGGTGTCCGACACGTACAGCCCGGCCTGGGCATAGGTGTTGGGCGTCCATAGCCCGTTGAAGGTACCGCCGCCGCCATCGGTGACCCACAGGCTGGCATATTGGCCGTCCCAGCGCTTCTTCGGATCGGCATCGGCGGTGTGGTTGGCGTTGTACGGATCGAAGCGGCTGCCATCGGCGAGGTTGGTGCCGTGGCCGCCCTGGAACTTGATGTCGTCGACCAGCGACTTCTCGCCGGCGCGCCACAGCAGGCCGGTCGCACGCGGGTTCACTCCGCCGGTGAACAGGCCGAGGCCCGAGACGATCGCGTCGCCGCCCTTGGCGCTTTCGACCAGCGCCTTGGCCGGGCCGACGCCCTGGTACGCAGGCGTGTCGTCGGCGAGGACGATCTGGGTGAGGCTGGGGTGCAGGCCGATCAGCACGCTGTCGGGCCGCAGCCGCAGCGTGTCGCTGACCTTGTAGAAGCCGGTGGGGAAATAGACGACGCGGTTGGTGTCGATCGCCTTTTGGATGGCGGCGGTGTCGTCGGTCTTGTCGTCCCCCTTGGCGCCCAGGTCTCGGACATTGGTCCAGGTGGCGACCCCGGGGAAGGCGCGGATCGCGGCGTCGCGGCGGCGGGGCAGGGTGCCGATCGGCGCAGCGTCCATGCGGGTCGCGAAGCTGCCGGGCTGGCCGAGCCCGGCGAGCGTCAGTCCGTAGGTGAATTCCTTCACCCGGTAGCGCGGGGCGGGGCCGGCGACGGTCTTGCCGCTGTCGCGGAAGCGCGCGAACACCGGGGTGCCGGTGGCTACCGCATTGTCGAAGCCGATCTGGGTATAGGCATTGCCTTCATTGCTGATGATCACCCCGGCTTTCGAGACATTTTCGAAGCGGACGTCCTTCCCCCACAGCCAGTCGCCATAGCCCTTGTCGATCTCGATTCCGACCGGCGTGTCGCGGAACACGGTGTTGACCAGGGTCAGCCCCGCCTCATGCTCGCGGATCGCCGCGTCGCGCTGCCCCTCGAAGGTGGAATCGAGCAAAGTGTACTGCCACGCCGGCGAGGTCTTCTCTGCCAGGATGCCGTAGCGCCCGCCGAAGAAGCGCAGGTTCATGCCGAGATTGCCGACCTGGTAGATGCCGGCCAGGCCCGAGCCCAGATGGAAGTCGATATGGGCGAGATAGGCGTGCTGCGCGGTGTGGAAGCGCACGCCGGTCGCCGCCGGATTGCCCGCGCCGATCTCGAAATCGACATTGGCCATCGAGGAATAGAAGGTCCCCGAATTGGCGTCGGCGATGTCGGGGTTGAACGGCACGCTGGTTGGTGGCGGCACCGGCACGCGGCCGCGCAGCGGCGATCCGCCGGGCCCGGGCGCCTTCCCGTTGGGCTGGTTGCCGGTGAAGAATATCATGCTGCCCACGCCCCGCTGGAAGCCCGGCGTGTTGGCGCCCAGGACGAAGACCGGCCGGGTCTTGCCCACCCCGAACAGCCGGACCCCCGGCCACATGTAGATCGTCCGGGTGATGCGGTGCCGGCCCGTGGGCAGGAAGACGATGCCGCCGCCCGGCCTGGCTGCCGCCGCGTCGATCGCCGACTGGATCGCGGCGCTGTCGTCGGCCACGCCGTCGCCCTTCGCCTTGACCGTGACGGCGGCGGGGTCGGCGGGAGCGGTCGCGAAGACCGAGACCGAGCGAGCAGTCTGGGCCTGGGCGCTCGCGACCTGCATCGCCGCGACCACCACCAACCCCGCGATCCGCATCCTGCCGTTCATGCCCTGTCCCCTTTTTATACTCACACGATAGCACGCGGATACGCATGCGGGGGCACCCGCGCGACCGCGACAAAGGTCGCAATGGTCAAAGCCGCCGCCTGCGAACATTAGCTTGCCCAACCGAAGTCGGGGAAGTTTGTGGAAGCGCAGCGAAAAATGACCGGAGTGCCGTCCTTTGCCATCGTCGTGATGGGCGTCAGCGGCTGCGGCAAGTCGACGCTGGTCGCGCATCTCGCCGCACATTTGACCGCGCCCGCGTTCGAGGGCGACGATTTCCATGCGCCCGAGAGCGTCGCCAAGATGCGCAGCGGCCAGCCGCTCGACGATGCGGACCGCTGGCCCTGGCTCGACAGGCTGGGCGCGGCGATCGGCGCTGAGGTGCGCGCGCAGGGCATCGCGGTCGCCGCCTGCTCGGCGCTCAAGCGCAGCTATCGCGAACGGCTGGAGGCGGCTGCCGGCGTGCCTATCGCCCTCGTCCTGCTGGAAGGCGATCGCGAGGAGATCGCGCCGCGCCTGGCCGCGCGGGCCGGGCACTACATGGCGCCCAGCCTGCTCGACAGCCAGTTCGCCACGCTCGAGCGTCCCGGCGCCGACGAGCGCGCGATCGCGCTGCACTGCTATCGGCCGGTGGAGGAGCTTTGCGACGAGGTGCTCGCCTGGGCGGGGGCGGGGGCGGTGCGCGTGTCGTGATCTTCTTCTCCCTCTCTCCGCTTGCGGGGAGAGGGTGGGGAGAGGGGCATATCTGGAGTGCGGGGCGCTTGCCCCTCTCCCGGCTTCGGCTTCGCCTCGCCACCCTCTCCCCGCACGCGGGGAGAGGGAGAATTACGGCATCAACCGCTTGCGCCCCTGCGAGAGATGCCAGCGCATCGCCAGCGCGGCGCCGTCACCGTCCTGGGCCCGGATCGCATCGACGATCGCGTCATGCTCGTCCATCATCGATCCGATCACCTCGGGCGGGCGCGAGCGCGAGATGTCGACGCCGGCGCGCAATATCCCCATCACGTCATGCTGGAGATGGTCGAAGGTCGAGATGAAGGCGCTGTTGCCCGTCGCCTCGGCGATCGCGCGGTGCAGCCGCCAGTCCTCGTCATGCGCGGGGGCCGAGGAGAGCAGGGCGGTGCGCAGCGCCTCGAGCGCCGCGTCGATCTCTTCCATCTGCTCCTGCGAGCGGCGCTGCGCCGCGAGCCGCGCCGCCTCCGCCTCCAGCACGAAGCGCACCTCATAGGTGCCGAGCGTCGTCGCCAGCCCGTCCATCGGCACATGCGAGCCGAGCCGCGCGGAGGGACGGCGCTTCACATAGGAGCCGGCACCGCGCCGCGCCTCGGTGATCCCGTCGGCGGCGAGCCGCACCAGCGCCTCGCGCACGATCGTCCGCGACATGCCGAACAGCTCGGCCAGCCGCGCCTCGGACGGCAGCCGGTCGCCGGCCACCAGGTCGTCCTCGTTGATGATCCCGACGATCGCCGTATAGGCGCGATCGGCGAGCCTGCCCTCCTGCACGGCGCCTCTCTTCTTCGCGCCTCGATTTTCTCCAGGGCGCGTCTCAGACAAGGTAGCTGAGGCCCAGCACCATGGCGAGTCCGGCCACCGAGATCACCGTCTCGAGCAGCGACCAGGTGCGGAACGTGTCCGCCGTGGTCGTGCCCATATAGCCCTTGACCAGCCAGAAGCCGGGATCGTTGACATGGCTGAAGAACACCGATCCCGCACCGATCGCCAGCACCACCAGTTCGGGCGAGGCGCCCGAGGCGGCGACCACGCCCGGCATGATACCGACCGCGGTGATCGTCGCCACGGTCGCCGAACCGGCAGCCAGTCGGATGCCCACCGCGACCAGCCAGCCGAGCAGCAGCGGCGAGATCGAGTACATCATCACCAGCCGCGCCAGCAGGTCTGAAAGCCCGGCGGTGACCAGCACCTGCTTGAGCGCGCCGCCCGCGCCGATGGCGAGCAGGATCGCGCCGGCCGCGCCCATCGTCTCGAACCAGATCGCGTCCTGGATGCCTTCCTCGCTCAGCCGTCGGCCGAACAGCAGGGGCAAGGCGAGCAGGTTGGTGATGAGCAGCGCGAGCACCGGATTGGCGGCCGCGGCAAGCAGGGGTGAACTGGCCAGCGCCGGCACCAGCTTGGCGAGTTCGCCGGTGGCGATCAGCACGATCGGTAGCAGCACGATGAACAGCGAGACCGCGCGGTGCGGCGGCTGCAGGTCGTGCACCGGATCGCTCAGCACCGGTTCGGTGAGCTTGACGCCGGGGGTGACGAACTTCGCGAGCACCGGCCCGGCCAGGATCGCGATGGGGATGGCGATGATCACGCCGTAGAGCATGGTCAGGCCCAGGCTGGCGTTGAGCGCCTCGACCGCGAGCAGCGGGCCCGGATGCGGCGGCACCAGCGCATGGACCACGCCCAGGCCGGCAAGCGCGGGCATGATCAGGCGCAGCTTGGTGCCGTCGGGATCGCCATTGTCGGGCATCGCCTTGGCGGCGGCGACGACGATCGGCAGCAGCAGCACCAGCCCGGTCTCGAAGAACAACGGCAGGCCGATGATGATGGCGATGCCGAGCGTGGCCCAGGGCGCCGCCTTGGGCCCGGTCAGCCGCAGCGCGCCGGTGGCGAGCGAGGCCGCTGCGCCGGAGAGGTGGAGCATCGCGCCGAGCGACAGGCCCAGTGCCACCACCAGGCCGGTGCCGCCGACGATGTCGCCCACGCCCTTCTGCACCGCCTTGGCGGTGTCGCCGAGCGGCAGACCGGCGAACAGGCCGACCGCGAAGGCGCCGACGAGCAGGCCGATAAAGGGATGGAGCCGCCAGCGGACGATCAGCAGGATCGCAAGCACGATGCCGGCGATGGCGGCAATGACCAGCCGGATGTCCTCGCCGTTCATTCGGCGATCCCCTGGGCGCAGTCGAACGCGAATCCTGACATCGTTGTCCTCCCCGGAAGTCCTCGGCTTTTTCTTGCAAGCGCGTTGAACGGACAGAGTTGTACGACAGATTTTTCCAATTCGGCAACGAAAAAGGCTTGCTACCGCTACCAAATGCGGAACATATTAAAACCTGTCCAACCGATTCCGGCAAAACGGAACGGGGACGGGATCGGGCGGAAGCGCCGGTCCGCAAGCATGACACCATGCGCCTCGGGGAGAGGATCGATGAAGGTGACCGTTCAGGAAGCGAGCCAGAAAGCGGCAGTCTCCGCCGCGATGCCCCATCTCATGGATGGCGCGGGCAGGCCCGTGCATCTCACGCCGACTCAGCTCAAGGTGATGCAGGGCGTGCATTCGGGGCAGCTCAACAAGCAGATCGCCTATGAGCTCGGCATCGCCGAGGCGACGGTGAAGGCGCATATGACCGCGCTGATGCGCAAGCTCAACGTGCGCAACCGTACCCAGGTCGCGATCGCGGCCCAGAGCCTGGCACTCCGCCAGGCCTGATTTTCCCGGCCCGGCGTCGCCCGGGCCTTCCGACGTTCGTCCAGCCCGTTTTCCGGAGAGCCATGATGACGGCCTATCGCCTGCTTTGCGCGGCCCTGTTGCTGTGCCCGCTTCCCGCCTTTGCCGGATCGACTTCGGTCTATCTGACCCAACCCAACGATCCGCGCGCGATCACCGTCAAGGGCGTCGGCGACGGCCGCGCCGACGACAGCGAGGCGATCCAGCAGGCGATCGATGCTGCGGCCAAGGGCGGGCAGGGCGGCCTCGTCTTCCTGCCTTCGGGCCGCTACCGGATCAGCCGCACGATCTTCGTGCGCTCGGCGGTGCGCGTGTTCGGCGTCGGCGCGACGCGGCCGGTGATCGTGCTGGGCGACGACACGCCGGGCTATGGCGCCGGCGTCGCCGCGATGGTCTCCTTCACCGGCGAGGACCAGTACCGCGTCGGCAAGGTGCCGGTGCCGCCGCCCACCAGCGTGCCGGCCAACCCGAACATCTATGACGCGACCTCGAGCACCTTCTATTCGGCGATGGCCAATGTCGATTTCGAGATCGGCAAGGGCAATGCCGGCGCCGTCGCGGTGCGCTTCCGCGTCGCCCAGCACGGCTTCCTGCGCCACATGGACTTCCATCTCGGCTCGGGGCTGGCGGGGATTTACCAGGCCGGCAACGAGTGCGAGGACCTGCGCTTCTATGGCGGGCGCTACGGCATCCTGACCGAGAAGACCTCGCCCGCCTGGCAGTTCACCCTGATCGACAGCGAGTTCAGCGGGCAGCGCGATGCCGCGATCCGCGAGCATGAGGTGGACCTGACCCTGGTCAATGTCGCGATCCGCGACGTGCCGGTGGGGATCGAGATCGACAAGGGCTATTCGGACTCGCTGTGGGGCAAGGATGTCCGCTTCGAGAATGTCTCGAACGCCGGCGTGCTGATCTCGAACGAGGACAGCGTCTTCACCCAGGTCGGCTTCATGAATGCGCTGGCACAGAACACGCCGGTGTTCGCCCGCTTCCGCGACAGCGGCAAGACGGTGGCGGGGCAGGGGCGCCAGTACCGGGTGACCGACTTCTCGCACGGCCTCAAGCTAGGCGCGGTCGGAGAGATCGGCGCCTTCGCCACCGACGTCTCGATCGCCCCGCTGTCGAAGCTGCCGGCCCGGCCCAAGCCGGCCATCGCGGCGCTGCCCCCGGTGAGCGAATGGGCCAATGTCCGCGAACTGGGCGTGAAGGGCGACGACGAGACCGACGATACTGCCGCGCTCCAGCGTGCGATCGACACGCACCGCGTGCTCTATCTGCCGCTCGGCCGCTACCGGGTGACCGACTCGCTCAGGCTGCGGCCGGACACGGTGATCATCTCGCTGCACCCGAGCCTCACGCACCTGTACCTGCCCGACTCGACGCCCGCCTATGCCGGCGTGGGCAGCGCCAAGGCGCTGATCGAGAGCGCGAAGGGCGGCAATGCGATCGTCTCCGGGCTCGGCCTGTGGACCGGCGGGGTGAACCCGCGCGCCACGGCGCTGCTGTGGAGGGCCGGCGAGGCCTCGATGGTCAACGACGTGAAGATCCAGGGCGGCGGCGGCACGCTGCTGACCAAGGGCAGCCCGATCGGCTTCGGCGATCCGCGCGCCCGCTTCGACGGCCAGCATCCCAGCATCTGGGTAACCGATGGCGGCGGCGGCACCTTCGCCGCGGTCTGGTCGCCCAATACCCTGGCCTCGGCGGGCTTCTATGTCTCGGACACCAAGACGCCCGGCTATGTCTATGAGCTCTCGGCCGAGCATCACTACCGGACCGAGATCGTGCTCGACCGGGTCGAGAATTGGGAGTTCCACGCGCCGCAGACCGAGCAGGAAGTGCGCGACGGCGTCAACGCGGTGTCGACCGAGTTTCGCAACTCGCGCAACATCCTGTTCGCCAATTATCACGGCTACCGCGTCACCCGCTCGGCCAAGCCGATGGACGTGGCGGTGCGGCTCTACAATTCCAGCGACATCCATTTCCGTAACGTCCATGTGAACGCCGAGAGCGCCTTTGCCAGCTGCGACGACAAGGGCTGCGGCACCTATGTCCGTGCCAGCAAATATCCGTTCGAGAATGCGATCAAGGACATGACCGGCGGGCTCGAGGTGCGCGAGCGCGAGTTCGCCCGGCTCGATGTCGGCGCGGTGGCGACGGCCAAGGCGCAGGTGCCGGTGACGCCGGGGGTCGAGAAGCTGGCCGACGGCTTCTACTCGATCGCCGGCGCTGCGGTGGACGCCAAGGGCAAGCTCTATTTCGTCGACCGCCAGTTCCAGCGCATCCATGGCTGGTCGGAGAAGGAAGGCCTGTCGGTGCTTGCCGATGCGCCGCTCGACCCGGTCAGCGTGGCGGTCGACCGTTCGGGCCGGCTGATGGTGCTGTCCTCGGCCGGGCATGACGCCAGCGTCTACAGCATCGATCCTGCCGCGCCTTCGGACGTGAAGGTGATCGCGCCGACGGCGGTGCAGGACCGCGCCGGCGCGCTGACCGCGCTGCCGGGCAACATGTGGGCGAATGGCGAGTTCGCCGACCGGATCGATCCGAAGACCTATCAGTTCCCGCCGATCGCGGACTTCTTCACACGCGCGATGGGCACGCCCAAGCCGCGTGAATATGTCTCGCCCGACGGTTCGCTGGTCCTCCCGGCCTTCCGCGTCTGGAACCAGGGGCCGGACGATCACCAGGGCTGGCGCTGGTCGGACACGCTCGACGCCTATGCGCTGGTCACTGCGAAGCAGGGCGAGCGGGTGTTCCTGACCAATGGCTCCGAGAACCGCACCTATAGCGGGCTGGTCGGCGCCGGCGGGACGGTCACCGACCTGAAGATCATCGCCGATCGCGGCGGGGAGAGCGTGGCGCGCGATGCCGCGGGCAACCTCTATGTCGCGAACGGCCAGGTGTTCGTCTACGATCCGGCGGGCAAGCCGCTCCGCCGCATCGATGTGCCAGAGCGGCCGCTGCAGCTGATTCTGGGCGGTGCGGACGGGCGGACGCTGTTCATCCTCACCCACCACACGCTGTACAGCATGAAAATCTAGGGGGCTGATCCCATCGCTCAGGCGATGATCAGCTTCACGCCTGCCGCCTCGATCATCCGGACATGGGCATCGCTGATGTCCGGATCGGTCACGATAACGTCGAGCTCGTCGAGCCCGCAGACCACCGAGCCCGAGGGCGCGGCGAACTTCGAGCTGTCGACCAGCAGCGCCACCCATTCGGCGCGGTCGATCATCTGGCGTTCGGCGGCGGCGAGCACGACATCGGCCTGCATCACGCCCTGTGCGCCGACGAACGCTGCGCCCATGAACAGGCGCGGGGCGTGGACGCGGGGCATGCACTCCTCGCCGCCGATGCCGAGGATGATGTTCTGCTCGCGGAACACCGAACCTCCTGGCACGGCGATGCGCGTGCCCGGCTGGGGCAGCAGCGCGCTCACCACGTGCAGCGAGTTGGTCAGCACCTGCAGGTTGAGACCCGCCAGGTGGCGGCACATCTGCAGCGTGGTCGATCCGCCGTCGATGATGATCGACTCGCCCGGCTGGCAGAGCGCGGCGGCGGCGCGGCCGATCGCTTCCTTCTGCTTGCGGTTGCGATCGATATTCTCATGGAACGGTACGCCGGCGAGCGACTGGACGTCGCCGCGCTCACCCCCCTCGTCGTCCACCAGCCGCGCGCCGCCGCGCACGCGCTGGATCACGCCCTTGCCCTCGAGCCGGTCGAGATCGCGGCGCAGCGTGGCGGGCGAGGCCGAGATGCTCGCCTCCAGGCTCTTGAACGACACGAAGCCCGTTTTCCCGATCAGATCGAGGATCAGGCTATCGCGCTCTTCGACATGCATTTCCGGTTAGGCCCCAGTGATTTGAGGGCCTTGTGCCGGGCAAATCTGCCGAAATCAATCTTTTCCGCTCAAACGATGCCAGCGCCTAACCCCACTATGGTGCGTTCCTGCGCCTTGCGCGCCCGCCAGCCGCTGTCGCGATAGGCGAGGATCGGGTCGATCGCGCCGCCGGCCTCCATCCGCGCCATGGCGAGGATCGGCGACACATCGGTGCGATAGCCCTTTCGCAGGGTGAGAAACGCCAGCATCGTGTCATTGGTTTCCTGCGCCGCGCCGAGCGCCTCGCGATCGACCAGGCTCGCCTTGGCATAGGCGCCGACAATGGCTTCCGCGGACGAGATCATGCTCTCGATCGGATCGGTGACGTTGTGCGACTGGTCGATCATGTATGCCGGGTCGAAGCCGTCGCGCGGGTTCAACTCGGCCTCGATCAGCTCGTTGAAGACGAGGAAGAGCTGGTGCGGGTTGATCGATCCGCTGTCGAGATCGTCGTCGCCATATTTGCTGTCGTTGAAGTGGAAGCCGCCCAGCTTGCCGAAGCGGTGGAGGCGGGCGACGATCTGCTCGATGTTCACATTGGGCGCGTGATGGCCGAGATCGACGAGGCACTGCGCCTTGGGGCCGAGCTCCTGCGCGGCGAGGATCGACGAGCCCCAGTCCGAGATCACGGTGGAGTAGAAGGCGGGCTCGAACATCTTGTGCTCGAGCAGCATGCGCCAGTCGCCGGGCAGCGCGGCATAGACCTGGGCCGCTGCTTCCAGATAGCGATCGAGCGAGCGGGCGAGATCCTGCTGGCCGGGGAAGTTGGTGCCGTCGCCCACCCAGACGGTGAGCGCGGTCGAGCCGAGCTGGCGGCCGATCTCGATGCACTCGATATTATGCTCGACCGCCTGGGCGCGGACGCCGGCATCGCCGGCCGACAGGCTGCCGTCGCGGTAGCTCAGCTTCTGGCCGGGCTGGTCCTGGAAAGTGTTCGAGTTGATCGCGTCGAAGCCGAGGCCCTGCGACGCGGCCTCCTCGCGCAGCGCTGCATAGTCGCTGACCTTGTCCCAGGGGAAATGCGGGCTGACGCGGGGCGTGACGGTGGAGAGCTGGTGGATCACCGCGCAATCGGCCAGCTTCTCATGGATGCTGGTCGGCTCGCCGGGGATCGGGAACTTGGCGAAGCGGGTGCCGCCGCGGCCGGCGCCCCAGCTGGGCACCGCCACCGAGAAATCGGCGACGCGCACCTTCACCGCGTCGATATCGATGCCGCGACGGGCGAGCGCGCGGCCCAGGCTGTCATACTCGTCGTGCAGCGCTTCCACGCGCGCCGCATTGTGGCTTTCGATCTGGTCGACCGAAAGCGGCAGTTCCTTCGCCATTGCACCCTCTTTACTGTTCTTATCGCGTGAACGCCTGCGCGTTCCCGGCATCCACATTGACGATGTTGCCCGTCGATTTGGAAGAGGCTTCGGACGCGAAGAAGTGCACCGCCTCCGCGATATCCTCGGGCAGCACGTCGCGCTTGAGCAGCGAGCGGTTGCGGTAATGCTCTTCCAGCGCCGATCCCGGATCGATGCCGTGCGCCCCGGCGCGTTCCTTGCGCCAATCGCCGTCCCAGATCCGCGAGCCCTTGATCACCGCGTCCGGGTTGACCGTGTTGACGCGGATGCCGTGCGGGGCACCTTCCAGCGCGAGACAGCGGGCGAGATGGAGCGAGGCCGCCTTGGCGGAGGCATAGGCGGACGCATTGACCGCGGCGGCGAGCGCGTTCTTCGAGCCGATGAACACAATCGAGCCGCCGCCCACCGCGCGCATCAGCGGGAAGGCGGCGCGGGCGCTGAGGAAATAGCCCTCGGTCAGCACATCGTAATTGCGGCGCCACAGCTCGACGCTGGTCTCCTCCAGCGAGGCGGAGGAGGCGATGCCGGCATTGGCGACGAGGATATCGAGCCCGCCGAACTCGCGGGCGCACGCTTCGAACGCCGCGGCGACCTGGGCTTCGTCGGTGACGTCGCAGGTCGCGGCGCGGACGACGTCGTTGCCGAAGGCCTGGGCCATCTCGGCACGGACGCGCTCGGCAGCGTCGCTATCGCGGTCAACCAGCATCACGCAGGCGCCGTCCTGGAGCAGGCGGCGGACCGTCGCCGCGCCGATCCCGCCGGCACCGCCGCTGACCAGCGCGATGCGGCCGACCAGCGGCTTCGGCCTGGGCATGCGCTGGAGCTTGGCTTCCTCGAGCGCCCAATATTCGATGCCGTAGGCCTCCTTCTCGGGCAGGCCGACATAGTCGCCGATCGCCTCGGCACCGCGCATCACGTTGATCGCGTTGCCGTAGAATTCGCCGGCGAGGCGCGCCGTGGTCTTGTCCGCGGCGAAGGTGATGCGGCCGATGCCGGGGATGAGCACGACCACCGGATTGGGATCGCGCATCGCCGGATCGCCGGGCTCGACGCAGCGCTGGTAATAGGCCGCATAACCCTGGCGATAGGTCTCCAGCGCATCGGCCAGATAGGCTTCGTCCTCGATCCGGGCGGGATCGAGCGGTAGGGGAGCGATCTTGGTGCGCAGGAAATGATCGGGGCAGGAGGTGCCGATCGGCACGAGCCGGGCGAAATCCTGGCTGCCGATGAATTCGAGCGTCTCGGCATCGTCGGAGAAATGGCCGATCTTGCCGCGCGCGCCGGGCATCAGGCCGCGCAGGCGGGGCATCAGCCGGGCGACGGCGACGGCGCGATCCTGGGCGGGCAGGGGGGCGACGATCTCGCCGCCAAAGGCTGGCCCCGTGGCAAGGCGGGTGTTGAGATATTCCGCCGCGTCGGCGATCAATGCGATCGTGTTGTCGTAGCAGTCCTTCGAGGTCTCGGCCCAGCAGATGATGCCGTGCCCCTCGAGCATCACGCCGCGCAGGCCCGGCTGCTCGGCGGCAAGCTTGCGGAGCTGGAGGCCCAGCTCGAAGCCCGGGCGCTTCCAGGGCAGCCAGCCGATCGTGCCGCCCCAGATCTCGTCCGTGGCCGCCTTGCCGGCGCTCGATGCGGCCAGCGCGATGATCGAATCCGGATGGACGTGATCGACATGCGCGTAGGGAAGATAGCCGTGCAGCGGCGTGTCGATCGATGCGGCGCGCGCGTTCAGGTTGAACGTGCAGTGCGGCAGATAGCCGACCATCTCGTCCTCGAACGCGACGCCGCGGTAGCGTGTCTCGAGCGCGAGCAGCTTGTCCATGTAGAGCGTGGCGAAGCCGTCGAGCTTCATCGAGCCGATATCGCCGCCCGAACCCTTCACCCACAGCACGCTGACCGGCGCGCCGGTAAGTGGATCGGCCATCTCGATCTTGGCCGAGGTGTTGCCGCCGCCGAAATTGGTGACGGTCAGGTCCGACCCGAGCAGGTTCGAACGGTAGAGCAGCAGGCCCTCGGGCGACATGCCCGCGGCTTCGGCATCGGACCAGCGGTTACGCGGCACGGCGAACGGGATGGCAGAGGCTGCAGCGCGCACCCTTGTCTCGTCATCAAGCATCCGGAATCACTCTCCCCCAGCGCCCGGTTCGGCGCGAAGTCTGTCTATCAAGGTATCTAGCCAGATACAATCAACTTCGCTAAATATCAATCATAAACAAAAAGGGGAGGAAGCATTGGGTGAGGGGCTGAGTGTCGTACTCGATCTGGGTAAGACCTTGTCGAAGCTCAGTCTGTGGGACGAATCGGGCGCCATGCTCGCGCGGCGGACGCGGCCCAATCGGCCGGTCGAGGCGGTGCTTGGCGGCGCGACGGTCCGGGTGCTCGATGCCGCGGGAATCGAAGCATGGGCGCAGGAGGTGCTGGGCGAATTCGCGGGCTTTGGCCGGGTCGCGCGGATCATTCCGGTGGGGCATGGCGCGGCGGCGGCGATCGTGCGGGACGGGGCGCTGGCGGCACCACCGCTCGATTATGAGCAGGCGATCCCGGCGGACCTGGTCACCAGCTATCTCGGCCAGCGTGACCCCTTTGCCCGCACCGGCTCGCCGGCGCTGCCCGACGGGCTCAACCTCGGGCTCCAGCTCCATTTCCTCGATTCGCTCGATCCCGAATTGCTGCGCGGCGACGCGACGATCCTGCCCTGGCCGCAATATTGGGCCTGGCGCTTCTCGGGCGTGGCCGCATCGGAGGTGACCAGCCTTGGCTGCCATAGCGACCTCTGGTGCCCGGCCTCGAACCGAGCCTCGGCATTGGCGGAGCGGCGGGGCTGGGCCGCGCGGCTGGCGCTGCTGCGCCATGCAGGAGAAGCGATCGGCACGATCGGCGCGGAGTGGGCGGAGCGGACCGGGCTTCCGGCCGACCTCGCGGTGCATTGCGGGCTGCACGATTCAAACGCGGCCTTGCTGGCGGCGCGGGGCTTTGCCGAGATCGCGGACGGCGAGGCGACGGTGCTGTCGACCGGCACCTGGTTCGTCGCGATGCGGACGCCGGGCAAGGGCGCCCGTATCGACCTGGCGGGGCTGCCCGAGGCGCGCGACTGCCTGGTCAATATCGACGTGCACGGCACCCCGATCCCTTCGGCCCGCTTCATGGGCGGTCGCGAGATCGAGCTGCTGACCGGCATCGACACAAGGCGGGTCGACATCAATCCGGACCAGCCGGCGATCATCGCGGCGTTGCGGGGCGTGGTCGCGGCGGGGGCGATGGTGCTGCCGACGCTGACCCCGGGCGTGGGGCCGTTCCCCGGCGGGGCGACGCGCTGGATCAACCGGCCGGGCGAGTCGATCGAACTGCGCGCGGCGGTGTGCCTCTATGCCGCGATGGTCGCCGATGCCTCGCTCGAGCTGATCGGCACGAAGGAGCGGGTGCTGGTCGAGGGCCGGTTCGGCGAGGCGCAGGCGTTCGTCCGCACGCTCGCCACGCTGCGGCCGGACCTGCGGGTGCTAGTTTCGAACCAACATAACGACGTGTCCTATGGTGCGCTGCGACTGATCGACCCGGCCCTCGCACCGCCCTCCGAGCTGGTCCGGGTGGCGCCGCTCGATTGCGATCTGGCGGGCTACGCCGCACGCTGGCGCGTCCTGGCGGCGGGGAGCAGCGAGGCGGCATGAGGGCGGCCTCGATCCTCGACTATCGCGAACTGTCGCGGCGGCGGCTGCCGCGCTTCCTGTTCGAATATATCGACGGCGGCTCCTATGCCGAGGTGACGCTCGGCCGGAACGTCGCCGATCTCGAGGCGGTGGCGCTGCGCCAGCGGGTGTTGCGCGACATATCCCACATCGACCTGTCGACCAGCCTGTTCGGGCAGGAGCTGGCGATGCCGGTGGCGCTCGGGCCGGTGGGGCTGGCGGGGCTCAACGCCAGGCGCGGTGAGGTACAGGCGGCGCGGGCGGCGGAGGCGGCGGGGGTGCCCTTCACGCTGTCGACCGTCTCGGCCTGCCCGCTCAGCGAAGTGGCGGGTGCGGTGGCGACGCCGCCCTGGTTCCAGCTCTACATGATCCGCGACCGCGGCTTCATGATCGACCTGATGAAGCAGGCGGGCGCTGCCCGTTGCCCGGTGCTGGTCTTCACTGTCGATATGCCGGTGCCGGGCACGCGCTACCGCGACTATCGTTCGGGCCTGGCTGGGGCGCCGGGGCTGGGCGGATCGCTGCGCCGGCTCGGCCAGGCGGCGACGCATCCGCGCTGGGCCTGGGACGTCGGGCTGTGGGGCCGGCCGCACCATCTCGGCAATGTCGCGCCGGTGCTGAAGGGCAAGACCGGGCTCAACGACTTCTTCGCCTGGATGCGCGACAATTTCGACCCGGCGATCCGCTGGGACGACCTGGATTTCATCCGCCAGCACTGGAAGGGGCCGATCCTGCTCAAGGGCGTGCTCGACGCCGAGGATGCGCGGGAAGCGGCGGCGCGGGGCGTGGAGGGGGTGATCGTCTCCAACCATGGCGGGCGCCAGCTCGACGGCGTGCCGTCCACCGCCCGCGCCTTGCCGGCGATCGCCGATGCGGTGGGCGACCGGCTGACCCTGCTCGCCGATGGCGGGATCCGCTCGGGGCTCGACGTGGTGCGGATGCTCGCGCTGGGGGCGCAGGGCGTGCTGCTCGGCCGGGCCTGGGCCTGGGCGCTGGGCGGTGCCGGACAGGCGGGCGTGGCGCATGTGCTGCGCCTGCTCGAGGCCGAGATGCGCGTCGCCATGGGACTGACCGGCGCCACCCGCATCGACCAGATCAATAAGGACAATCTTGTGGAGGGGAATAAGGGATGGGCGGAAATCCGCTGATTGGCGTATTGTTTCACTGGCTTGGCGGGCTTTCCTCGGCGAGCTTCTATGTACCCTATCGCCGCATCCGGGGCTGGTCCTGGGAGATATTCTGGCTGGTCGGCGGCGTCTTCTCCTGGCTGATCGCGCCCTGGCTGTTCGCATCGATCCAGACGCACGACCTGCTCGGCGTGCTGGCTCGCACCCCGCAATCGACGCTGCTCTGGTGCTGGTTCTGGGGCGCGATGTGGGGCTTTGGCGGGCTCACCTTCGGGCTGACCATGCGCTATCTCGGCCTGTCGCTCGGCATGGCGGTGGCGCTCGGCCTTACCACGGTGATCGGGACGATGGGGCCGCCGATCTTCCGCGGCACGCTGGGCGAGCTCGCCGGCACGCCGAGCGGACAGATGACCTTTGTCGGCATCCTGATCACGCTCGCCGGCATCCTGGTCGTCGCCGCGGCCGGGCGACGCAAGGAGCGCGAGATGGCCGGCGCGACGGCACAGCAGAGCGTCAGCGAGTTCAACCTGCCCAAGGGCCTCGCCATCGCGGTCTTCTCCGGCGTGATGTCGGGCTGCTTCGCCTGGGGGCTCGACGCCGGGGCGCCGATCCGCGCGGCCACCGTCGCGGCGGGAACCGACCCGCTGTGGCAGGGGCTGCCGGTGCTGTGCGTGGTGCTGCTCGGCGGCTTCACCACCAACTTCCTGTGGTGCGGCTGGCTGATCCTCAAGAACCGCTCGGCGCCGCAGCTGGCGGGGGCCGGTACCAGTACCAGCGAGAAGCCGCCGCTGCTGCGCAACTATGCGCTGGCTGCGCTGGGCGGCACGCTGTGGTACTTCCAGTTCTTCTTCTACACGATGGGCGAGAGCCAGATGGGGAAGTACGGCTTCTCCTCCTGGACGCTGCACATGGCGAGCATCATCCTGTTCTCGACGCTCTGGGGCTTCGCGCTCAAGGAGTGGGCGGGGGTCAAGCTGGGCACCAAATCGCTGGTCTGGCTCGGCATCGGCGCGCTACTGCTCTCCACGGTGGTGATCGGCGTCGGCAACTACCTCGCGGCATGAGCATGGCGAGGCGCCCGCTGATCCTGGGCAACTGGAAGCTGCACGGGCTGGGCGCCGACCTGGCCGAGATAGCACGGATCGACGCGGCGGTGGCGGAGCTCGGCGTCGAGGCCGGGCTGATGCTGCCGGCGACGCTGATCGAGCGGGCCGCGCGGCAGGTGCGGGCGCTGGCGATCGGCGGGCAGGATTGCCACCCGGCTGCCGAGGGCGCGCATACCGGCGGCGTCTCCGCGGCGATGCTGCGCGACGCCGGGGCGATGATCACGCTCGCTGGACATAGCGAGACGCGCGACGACGGACTGAGCGTCGCCGCCAAGGCCCGCGCCGCGCAGGCGGCCGGGCTGGCGGTGGTGATCTGCGTCGGCGAGAGCGCGCGCTCGGCCGATGCCCGGGCGCTGGTGGCGGCGCAGCTCCGCGCCTCGCTGCCGCCCGAGCTGGACTGGTCGCGCGCGGCGATTGCCTATGAGCCGGTCTGGTGCATCGGCGGAGACGCGGTGCCCGACGACGCGCATCTGGCGCGGATATTCGAGATGCTGCGCGTCGAGGCGGGCAGGGCGAGGCTGCTCTATGGCGGGGCGGTCGATAGCGGCAATGCGGCTGCGCTGCTGGCATTGCCCGAGGTCGACGGGCTGCTGGTCGGGCGGGCGAGCCGCTGCGTTGCGGACTTCGTGCCGGTGCTGGAGGCAGCGGCGGGTTAGGCGGTTCCTATTGGCGGGTTTCCGGCGACTCGGCAAAGTCCACGAAGTACACGCCAAAGCCGGGTTCCCCGCGGCGGAAGTTCACTAAGTTCGTACTAGTGGCGGCTGCGCCATGCGTGCCGCGCAACGGAATTGCGCGAACGGGATCCTATCTTTCCTACAGGTCAAAGAGCGGTCGGGGCATGCGCCCTGACCGCGTCAGCCCAGCAGGCGAAATCCTACATTGCAAGGCGCCTGCTTTTCCCCGGCGAAGGCCGGGGCCCAGACTAAGCAGTGCGCGGCGAAGACGCTTTCAAGACTGGGCCCCGGCCTTCGCCGGGGAAAGGAGAGGCAGGGTGTCGCCAGCAAATGACCGTCACCCCGGCACAAGGCCGGGGTGACGGAGTTGGTGGGTTATTCGATCGGCCTGGTCGCGGTGACGCGGATGTCCTGCTTCAGCCGGATATCGTCCGAGGCGGCGCCGGCCAGCAGCTGATAGGCGCCGTCGCGGGCGACCCAGTGGTGGCTCGCCGTGTCCCAATAGCCGAAGGCGCGGGGGTTCACCGCGATCTCCACCACCCGGCTCTCGCCCGGCTTGAGCGCGACCTTGGCAAAGCCGGCGAGCTGCTTGATCGGCTCGTCCGCCGTGCGATCGGCGCGGGCGACATAGAGCTGGACGACTTCCTTGCCGGTCCGCTTGCCGGTGTTGCGCACCGAAAGCCGCACCTTGACCGGAGCGCCGGGCGCCACGCTCGCCGGGGCGGTGAGGCCGGCATAGGCGAAGCTGGTGTAGGACAGGCCATGGCCGAAGGCGAAGAGCGGAGCCACCCCGCGCGCTTCATAGCCGCGATAGCCGACGAGCAGCCCGTCGCTGTACTTCGCCTTCATCTCGGTCAGTACCGTGGGGTCGTCGCTGCTCTTCGCCGGGAAGGTTACGGGCAGCTTGCCCGAGGGATTGACCTTGCCGGTGAGGATACCGGCGAGCGCGGCGGCGCCCTCCTGGCCGGGCAGCCACATGTCGAGGATGCCGGGGACTTGCCCGGCCCAGGGCATGGTCATCGCCGCACCGGCATTGACCACCACCACGGTGGAGGGATTGGCCGCGGCGACCGCCGAGATCAGCTTGTCCTGATCGCCGGGCAGATCGAAATTCGCGCGGTCATAGCCTTCGCCCTCGGTCAGCGACGAGGAGCCGGCGATGACGATCGCGGCATCGGCGCGCTTCGCCGCGGCGATGGCCGCATCGAAATCGGGCCGGGGCGTGCGCACGCCGAACTTGAGAGCCTCATAGGGCGTCTGGCCGGTCACATAGTCGAGGCGGATCGGATACGCCTTGCCGCCCTCCAGCTGGACCGAGACGGTGCGCTGCGGGACCGGGAAGCCGATCACGTCGCGATTGTCGGCCTTGGCCGGGGTCGCCTTGTCGAGGATCGTCTTTCCGTCGAGCACCAGCACGCCGGTGCCGGTGCCGCGGATGCTGAACTCATAGGTGCCGGTGGCCGGCGCGCGCAGCACGCCCGACCAGCGCATCGCGGCATAACCGATCACCTTGGCGCTCGCGATATTGGCGCTGATCCGCTTGGTGAAATCGGTGGCGCGCTGGCTCTTCACCGGCGTGCCGCTGAAGTCGGCATTGGCGAAATAGTCGGCCTGGAGCCCGGTTTCCTTGCTGTCGGCCGAGGGGCTGAACAGCGCGGGATCGCCGGTGGGCGGGGTCTCTTCGCTGTCGACGCCCTTTTCGTAGACGACCTCCACGCCGGGCAGCGCCGCGCGGATCGCCTCCAGCGGGGTGACCAGCTTGTCGAAGGGCGTGACCGCCGAGCTGCCGCCGCCCTGGATGCGGGCGATGGCGGCGTTGGGGCCGATCACCGCGAGCGTCCGGATGCCCGGCTTGAGCGGCAGCACGCCGGCATTCTTGAGCAGGACGATCGCCTCTTCGGCCGCCGTCTGGGCAGTGGCGCGGTGGCGCTCGCCGCCGATCTCGCCCTTGGGCAGCGGACCGTCGAGCGCGCCGCTGCGGACGATCAGCCGGACGATGCGCCGGGCATTGTCGTCGAGCTGGGCCCGGCTGACTTCGCCCGCCTGCACCGCGGCGAGCAGCTTGGCGCCGAAATGCTGGGCGGGGCCGGGCATCTCGAGGTCGAGACCGGCATTGACCGCCGCGGCGGTGCTGTGGGTCGCACCCCAATCGGAGACGACGAAGCCCCGGTATCCCCATTCCTTCTTGAGCAGGTCGGTCAGCAGCCAGGGGTTCTCGCTGGCATAGGTGCCGTTGACCTTGTTGTACGAGGCCATGACCGACCAGGGATCGGCCTGCTTCACCACCATCTCGAAGGCCGGGAGGTAGATCTCGCGCAGCGTCCGCTCGTCGACGACCGAGTCGACGAAGAAGCGGTTGGTCTCGTGGTTGTTCGCGGCGAAATGCTTGATCGAGACGCCGATGCCCTTGCCCTGGACGCCCGCGACATAGCCGAGGCCGAGCTTGCCGGCGAGCAGCGGGTCTTCCGAATAGGTCTCGAAATTGCGGCCCCAGCGCGGGGTGCGGACGATGTTCACCGTCGGCGCGAGCAGCACCGCGGCGCCATAGCCGCGCGTCTCTTCAGCGATCGCGGCGCCGACCGATTTGGCCAGTTCCGGATTCCAGGTCGCGGCGATGGCGACGCCGACCGGGAAGACGGTGGCGGGCTTGCCTTCGGGCGAGCGGACGCCGGTGGGGCCGTCGGTCACCTTGATGCCGGGGATGCCGAGGCGTGGGATCGACTGGAGCGTCATCGAACTCTCGCCGGCGAGCAGCGAGACCTTCTCCTCCAGCGTCAGCCGGCCCATCAGGTCGTCGACGCGCTTCTCCAGCGGTACGGTCTTCTCGCGATAGGTCATGCGGTCATTCTGGGCCTGTGCGAGCGCTGGTGCACTCGCAATCAACGCCGCTGCGGCGACGCAGGCAAGGATATGCGACCTGCTCATTATTTGATGGCGGCGAGATCGGTGGCGGTCTTGGCGAGGATCTCGTCGGTGAGCTTGCCGTCGGAATAGGCCTTGAGCTGGTTGAGGCTCAGCCCCTTGAACATGTCGTATTGCGGCAGGCCGATCATGCCGGGCAGGTTCTTGTCGATCACCGCCTTGCCCTGGGCGTCGGCGACGATCTCCTGGATCGGCGTGTCGAGGGTGAATTTCGGGGCAGGGGCCGGCGTCGCGGCGGGCGCGGGGGCCGGGGCGGTCTGGGCCAGTGCGGTGCCCGGCAGCGCGAGCAGGGCGGCGATCAGCAGTTTGTTCATGTTCCTCATCCTTGGCTTGTGGTTGCGAGACCCAGCTCGGCGATCATCGCCTCGCGGATCAGAAATTTCTGGACCTTGCCGGTCACGGTGGTGGGGAAGGCGTCGACGAAGCGGACGTATCGCGGCACCTTGTAATGGGCGATGCGGCCCCGGCAGAAGGCGCGGACCTCCTCCTCGTCACCGGTCGAGCCGGCGCGCAGGCGAATCCAGACGCAGAGTTCCTCGCCCATCCGCGCGTCGGGCACGCCGACCACCGCGACGTCCTCGACCGCGGGATGGCCGTAGAGGAACTCCTCGATCTCGCGCGGATAGATGTTCTCGCCGCCGCGGATCACCATGTCCTTCAGCCGGCCGACGATGTTGCCATAGCCGGCATCATCGATCACCGCGAGGTCGCCCGAGTGCATCCAGCCCTCTGCGTCGATCACGGCGTCGGTCTTCTCCGGCTCGTCCCAATAGCCGAGCATCACGGAGTAGCCGCGGGTGCACAGCTCGCCGGGGGTGCCGGCTGGGACGACCGCGCCGTCTTCGCCCACGATCTTGCATTCGAGATGCGGCTGGACGCGGCCGATCGAGCCGATACGGCGCTCGAAGGGATCGTCCGCGGCGGTCTGGAAGCTGACCGGGCTGGTCTCGGTCATCCCATAGGCGATGGTGACCTGGGGCATGTGCAGCCGGTCGATCACCGCGCGCATCAGCGGCTCGGGGCAGACGGCACCGGCCATCGCGCCGGTGCGCAGCGAGGCGAGGTCGAAACGGTCGAACTCCGGGTGGGCGAGGACGGCGATGAACATGGTCGGCACGCCGTAGAGCGAGGTGCAGCGCTCGCGCTCGATGGCGGCGAGGGTCGCGCCGGGATCGAAGCCGGCGGCGGGGTAGACCATGGTCGCGCCGTGGGTGAGGCTGGCGAGATTGCCCATCACCATGCCGAAGCAATGATAGAGCGGGACGGGGATGCAGATGCGGTCGCCGGGCTCGAGGCGCTGGGCGAGGCCGACGAAATAACCGTTGTTGAGGATGTTGCGGTGGCTGAGCGTCGCGCCCTTGGGCTGGCCGGTGGTGCCGCTGGTGAACTGGATGTTGATCGCGTCGGTGGCGCGCAGCTCCGGGCCGATCGCGACGAGCATCTGGCGGCTGGCATCGTCGGCATGGCTGGCGACCTGGTCGAACGGGATCCAGCCGGGCCGGGTGGCGGCGCCGATGCAGATAATGCGGCGAAGCACCGGGAGATCGGGAGCGATCTCGGCGACCATCGCGGCATAGTCGCTGGTCTTGAAGCGATCCATGAAGACCAGGGCGGCGAGGCCGACCTTGGCCATGGTGAAGGCCGCCTCGCTGGTGCGATAGGCGGGGTTGATCGTCACCAGGATCAACCCGGCGCGCGCGGCGGCGAACTGGGTGAGCGTCCATTCGACGCAATTGGGCGCCCAGATGCCGATCCGCTCGCCCGGCTCGAGCCCGAGCGCGAGCAGGCCGGCGGCGAGGGCATCCGCCTTTTCCAGCAGCTCGGCGAAGGTCCAGCGTATGTCCTGCTCGACCGAGACCAAGGCCTCGCGCTCGCCCCAGCGGGCGGCGGCCTGCGCCAGTGCCTCGCCGATCGTGTGCTCGATCAGCGGCGGCGTGGTGGCGCCTTTGACCAGGCTGGGCGCGGGGCTCATGGCTTGCCCGGCGCGACGCAGGTGAAATTCGCGGCGTCGTCGGTCGAGCCCGTGCCGCTCCAGCGCGCGACCTTGGGGAAGGCGCACAGGGGGCGGGTGCGGACCGGCTTGGCCGGGAAGCCGAGATAGCCGAACAGGTCGTTATCGTACTTGGTGGCGATCATCGTCTCGGGCGCGGGGCCGCCCTGGCGCCATTTGTCGAGCGTGCCGAGCGCGTCGATCACATTGGGTCCGGGGCCGGCGAGGCAGTGCGACATGCCGGGGACCATGAACAGGCGGACCGAGTCCCTGGCGGCCGCGCCGACGCGCTTCTGGACCGCCTGGTAATAGTCGATCGTGTTCTCGGGCGCGATCGCGGCGTCGTTCCAGCCATGATAGAGGATCAGCTTGCCGCCGCGCTTGAGGAACGGGGTGATGTCCGGATTGTCGCTGTCGAGCACCGGGGCGAGGCGGCGGGCGGCCTGATAGTCGCGGGTGAGGTCGAACGAGGCGTTCTGCCAGTCCGGGTTGGAATGGACCATGTTCCGGAAGAACTCGCCCGAGAAGATCCCGTGCTGCGCCTTGGGGCCGGTGAGCCACACGTCCCAGGCACCAGGCACCGCCTCGGCACCGGGCATGTAGCCGGGGAAGAACTTGCGGCCCCTGGCATCGAAGGTACCACGATAGAGGGTGCGCGCGGCGGCAACCTGCGGCGCGGTGAGGCAGGAGGCCTGGTCGCCGGCCTTGCACTGGAGCGTGCCCGGATCGAAGCCGCACTGGCGCGGATCGTCGATCACGCCGTCCTTCACCCCGTCCTTCGCGTCGCACTGGGCGAGTGCTGCGTCCTGGAGCAGCTTGAGCTTGGCGTTGGGGATCGCGCTTTCGGGCCGGGCGAACACCGCGCGGTCATTGGCCATGAACGAGCTCATCAGCCGGGTCCAGGCATTGGCCGGGGCGCCCGCGATGATCGCGTCATAGTCGTTCGGGTAACGCTGCGCTTCCATCAGCGCCTCTCGCCCGCCGTCGGAGCAGCCCTGGAAATAGGAGGCCTTGGGGGCGCTGCCGTAATAGGCGTTGATGACGGCCTTGCCGACGCCCGAGGCGAGGTGATTGGCGCGGTGGCCGAAATCGATGATGCGATCGGGCTCGTTCAGCGCCCATTTGCCATCGGTATCGGCGGTGCCGACATGGCCCATATCGGTTCCGACCGTTGCATAGCCCTTGGCCAGCGCGCCCTGCATGGTGAGCTGGGGCAGCAGCATCGAGCCGCCATAGCCGCCATTGCCCGCGCCGAGCAGCTTGCCGTTCCAGGCGCCGGCTAGGGGCAGCCACACTTCGACCTTGATCTTCGAGCGCGGCGTCGGGCTCAGCTCGGCATAGACGCGGCAGAAGCCGGCCTGGCTGGGCAGGCCCGGCGTGCCCTCCTTGGTGTTGACCATGCCGCCCTTGGCGACTTCCTCCGCCTTGACGACCTTGCCGTCGGCCAGTGCGAGGCCGGTCAGCGCGGTGCAGCTGTCCGCCACTGGATCTGCGGGGGCGAAGGCGGCGACGGGCTCGGGGCTGGTGCCCGAGACGAGCAGCGCGGTGGCGACGGCGCCCAGCGCGCTGAGGTGGGCTATCCGGTTCATTTGCTGAGCAATCCCTTGGCCTGGAACCATTTCTGCGCATGCTCGGGCCAGGCGTCCGATGCCTTGCCGCTCTTGGTGATGCCGAAGCCGTGGCCGCCCTTAGAGAAGGTCACCAAAGTCGCATCGGCACCCGCCGCCTTCCAGGCATCGACCAGCCGGCCAGCCTCGGGGCGGACGATCGGATCGTCCTCGGCGACCATGGCGAGCAGGGGCGGGGCCTTGGCGGGCACGGCCAGCGGATTGCCGACCAGGCCGGGATACATGGCGACGATAAAGTCCGGGCGGCTGGCGGGCTTGCCACCCAGCACCGTCCACATCGTCACCGCGCCGCCGGCGGAGAAGCCCATCATGCCGATACGGTTCTGCTTCACCCCGAACTTGCCCGCATTGGCGCGGACATAGCGCATCGCTTCCTCGCCATCGGCGGTGGCGAGCGGGCGCAGCGGCGCGATCGCCGCCTCGAGCGACTTGAAGTTCATCAGGCGGCGGATCAGCACCATGCCGAAATCATCGCCGGTCGGCAGCAGGCGGTAGCGCAGCACGAAGGCGGTGATGCCCATGCTGTTCAGCCATTTGGCGACGCCGTCGCCCTCATTGCCGATCGAGAGCAGGTGGAAGCCGCCGCCCGGCGCGACGATCACCGCGGTGCCGTTGGCGATCTTCGGATCGGGCCGGAACACGGTGAGCGTCGGCTCGGAGACGTTGCGGGTGATGACCCCGTACGGCTTCTTGTCGGCGGTGGTCTCCGCCGCCATCGGGCCCATCGACCCCGGCGCGCCGTTCGGCCACAGCCGGATCACTTCCTGGGCATGGGCGGTGACGCTGCCGGTGAACAGCGCGAGCAGCGCCAGGATCCGCAAGAGGCTACGCATGGACTTCCTCATTTCTTCTTGGCCGCGTCGCGCGCGGCGGCGATCGCCTTGATCTCGGGCGTGCCGGCAGGGGCGGGCGCAGCGCCGTTATTGCTAATCACTAGCATCTGGCCGTCCGTCCCAAAGCGCGGCCAGCCAGGGTCGCCGGTCTTGGCGAAGCGGACCCAGTGCTCGGCGACGAGCTTGGCCGCAGCCATGTCGGCAGGCGTCGGCGTGCCGCCGGCGGCGGCGAGATTGTCGAACTGATACGGCACGTCGGTGGCGTGCGAGGCGCCGGCCAGCGTGGCGCGCTTCGCCTCGGCGACATAGCCGAACCGATAGAGCCAGGTCGGTGCGACCGCCGCCTGGCGGCTGGCGAGCGAGAAGGCGGGTTCGGTGAAGGTGAAGTCGCTCGGGATGTGCCGATCATAGGCTTCGGCCGAGCCATAAGCGGCACGCACGGTCTCGGCGGCGGCGCCCAGCTTCTCGGTCGCCTTGGCGACGAAGCCCTTGAGGAAGGGCGCGGGGATGAAGCCAAGTTCGTCGCTGTTCGAGCCGATCACCATCCGGATGCCGCGCGCCTTGCCGGCGGCGAGCAGCACATCGGTATCGCCGGTGACGATCCGGCCGTCGGTCATCGGGCCCGAATATCTGGCCTCGTCCGGATTGAGCAGGCCGATACCGCCCTGGACCTTGTCGGCGGGCAGCGCGCGCAGCGCGGCGAGGTCCCCGGCGCCAGCGCTCTTGGCGAAGGCCAGGCCCTTGGCTTCGCCGGTGGCGATGTCCGGCCAGCCGTCACGGCCGCCACCCGAGGCGGCGATTACCTTGGCGAACAGACCCTTGGCGGCGGGCGAGACCATCAGCCGGTTGACCGACTCCCCGCCGGCGGACTCGCCGAAGATCGTGACATTGGCGGGATCGCCGCCGAACGCAGCGATGTTGCGCTTCACCCATTGCAGCGCGGCGATCTGGTCCATCAGGCCCCAATTGCCATTGGCGCCGGCACCGGTCTCCTTGGTCAATGCCGGATGCGCGAAGAAGCCGAAGCGGCCGAGGCGGTAGTTCAGCGTGACGACGACCACGCCGCGCGCGGCCAGTCGGCTGCCGTCGAGGATCGCGGAGCTGCCCGATCCGGTCGAGAAGCCGCCACCATGGATATAGACCATCACCGCCAGCTTCGCCCCGGCACGCGGCTGCGGCGTCCAGATGTTGAGGAACAGGCAATCCTCGGACATCGGCAGCGTCGTGTTGGCGAGATCGCCCGGCATGCGCGCCTGGACGCAGTCATTGCCATAGCCGGTGGCGTCGCGCGTGCCGGTCCAGGCCGGAGCGGGCAGCGGCGCATGCCAGCGCAGCGGGCCGACCGGCGCGGCGGCATAAGGAATGCCCTTGAAGCTGGTGACGCCCGATGCGGTGGCGCCGTTCAGCGTGCCGGCGGGCGCACGGACTTGCTGTGCCTGCGCGGTGCCGGCGAGGAGCAGGGAGAGGGCGATCAGGGAGGATTTCATCGATTGCCCTTGGTGACGAAGGTGAAGCTGCCGGGGCCAGTGGTGTAGATGGTCGCGGCATCGGTCGTGCGGAGCAGGGTGGCGCCCGTGGGGACGGCTTCGAGCGCGCCGAAGCGATTGGGCACCCAGATCTCGCCACTGGCGTTCATCGGCACGGTGGCGCTGAGCGTCAGGCGGCCATTCTCGACTGTCCAGCCGGCCTTGGCTTCGCCTTGCGGCGTCGCCATCGTCGCAGCCGCCGAAGCCAGCCCCTGCGGAATCTCGGGGCGGACTAGCACCTGGCGATAGCCCGGCGCACCGGGGCGCAGCCCGGCGAGGCGCTGGCGCATCCAGTCGGCGATCGAGCCGAAATAATGATGGTCGCGCGAGCGGGCATTGAGGCCCCAGGACTCGAACAGCGTGCCGTTGCCGCTGGTCAGCCAGAAGCCCCAGCTCGGCTCGTCGGTGCGCGTCGCCAGCCGATAGGCGATATCGGCATGGCCATAGTCGCTGAGCAGATCGAGCAGGTAGCGCGTGCCGAACACGCCGGCGCGCAGGCCGCGTGCCTCCACGTCCTTGGCCAGCGTATCGGCGACCTTCTGCTCCTGGCCGTCGGGCGCCATGCCGAAGGCGAGCGGCAGGATGTTCTGCGTCTGGGTGGGGCCCTTGGTCGCGCCCTTGTCGTCGAGCGTACGGTACCAGCCGTTCGCGCCGTCCCAGTAGCGGGCGTTATAGGCGCGGCGGATATCGGCGGCGAGCGCACCGTAGCGCTCGGCATCGGCCTGATTGCCGATCACCGCCGAGGACTTGGCCAGCAGATCCGCCTCATGGAAGAAATAGGCGGTGGTGATCGCGTCGATCCCGCCATTGTTGCTGGCGAAGATGTCGAGCGGGCCGGGCGCGCTCCATTCGCTCAGGCCCTTGTCGTGGCGATAGTCGGGCGCCTTGAAGACGGTGGCGGTGTAATCGACCAGCCGCTTCTGCATCTCGTGCATCCGCGCGAGGATGCGGGTGTCGCCCTGCGCCTGGTAGAGCTCCCAGGGCAGGATCATCGCGGCGACGTCCCAGGGTGTCGACGGTCCCCAGACGAAGGACCAGCCCGGCGTGCCCTCATAGCCATACCAGGGCGTGGCGGGGACGATCTCGGGCAGCTCGCCGCTCGGCGCCTGGGCATCGGGATAGTCGTTCAGCCACTTGGTCCAGACGCGGGCGACGTCGAGGCTGCGTACGGCGGCGCCGGCGGAGGCCTGGGCGTCGCCGGTCCAGCCATTCTTCTCATAGGTCGGCGTATCGGTCTGATAGCCGTGCATGTTGTTCAGGATCGTGCTGATCGCCGCCTGGTCGATCGCCTCGAGCAGCTTGTCGGCGCTGGTGAAGCTGCCGGTGCGGGCGACGGCGCTGTGCGCGACCTTGCCGGTGAGCGTCGCCAGCGTCGGTGTGCCGGGGAAGCCGCGCAGCTCGACATAGCGGAAGCCGCGATAGCCGAAGCTCGGCTCCCAGCGCTCGCGGCCCTTGCCGGCGAGCGTGTAGCGATCGGTCTGCAGCTGCGCGTCGATCAGCCCCGAGGCGGGGACGACCATGCCGGCATCGTTGATCCGCTCGCTGGCGACGAGCGACACGGTGGCGCCGCGCGGCCCGCTGACGTCGAGGCTGGTCCAGCCCGAGAAGATGCGGCCGAAATCATAGACCCAGACGCCGGGCTTCACCTGGGTGATCGACACCGGCGCGATCTGCTCGACCGGGGCGATCGGCTCGACATTGGCGGCCTGGAGCACGCCCTTGGGCCCTTCTACCACTTGCGCGGCGCTCCAGCCCTTGGGCGCGAAGCCGGCCTTGTCCCAGCCCGCCGGAAGCAGGCGCGCGTCGTAGCGCTCGCCGCGATGGACGGAATCATTGCGGGTCGGGCCCGAGAGGGTCTGCCAGCTCGCATCGCTGGCGATGGTCTGGCGGGTGCCGTCGGCGAAGGTGACTTCGAGCTGCGCCTTGAGCGCGGGCTCGCCGTGCCAGGGCGCCTGGTTGAAATACCATTCGTTGGGATCGGTAAGGCCGTACCAGCCGCGGCCGAGCTCGGCACCGAGGACATTCTGCCCGGCACGGACGCGGGCGGTGACGTCGTAGCTCTGGTAGAGTACGCGCTTGTCATAGGCGGTGAAGCCGCTCGCCATCGCGCTTTCGCCGACGGTGCCGCCGTTCAGCACCATGCGCGGCCAGCCGGCACCGGCGACATAGAGGCGCGCGGCCGCGATCTTCTTCGCCGGCAGGGTGAAGGCCTTGCGGACGAGCGGGGCGGGGGCCTCGATCGGCAGGACGATGTCGATATTGGGCACGCCGGCGGCGACGGTGAGCCCGTCCGCCTCGACGGTGCCGCCGACGAACGGGTTGTCATTGGCCGGGAAGCTGGTGGCGAAGGCCGGGCTGCCGGTGCCGGTCACGCTGACCGCGTGGATCGTCGCGGCGGCGGCCTCGCGCGAGGAGAAGCCGATCGTGCCGTGCGGTTGGCTGGTGTCGGTGAGCAGGTCGACCTGCTTGCCGTCGATCGCGGTGGCGATGCTCGATCCGTTGGCGGTGATCGTCACCTTGTGGCGCACGCCCTTCAGCGGGATGCCGGTGAGCGGCACGCGCTTGAGCTCGGTGGTCTTCACGCCCGAGCTGCTGCCGCCCGGATAGTGGCGGACGTGGGCGATCAGCACCGGGCCGGTCTTCTCCTCGGCGAGCGTCCAGACATAGGCTTCGCCATAGGTCTTGCCGGCGGCGCGGGCGCGGAAGAGCAGGTCGACCGCGCTGCCCTTGAGCGTCAGGTCGCTTTCGAAGCGGACATCGTTCCAGTCATGGTCGCGCCGGGCCGGGCCGGCGATCCACTTGCCCGACCAGTCGGCGGGGGCGAGCAGGCCCATTTCCCACCAGGCCGGCGCGCTCCAGCCGCTTTCGCGCCCGTCCGCGTCCCAGGTCCTGACCTGCCAGGCATAGCGGGTGCGGGCCTTCAGGGCGGGGCCGGCATAGGCTATCTGGGCATTCTCGCTGGAGGCGACCTTGCCGCTGTCCCACACCGGCTTGCCTGCGGTGGTGACGCGGACCTGGTACGCCGCCTGGCGCTGCGCAGGCGAATGCCAGGCCAGGCGCGGCGCCGGCTCGTCGATGCCGAGCGCATTGTTGGTATATTCCACCGTCAGCCTGGTGGGCACGCCGTCCTGCGCCCAGGCGGCCATGGCGGTGAGAAGAGCCATGGCCGCGGCGCCCGAGACCAACAGGGTACGGACCGCCCTGGACGAAGGAGTACGCATCGCCAGGGCGGATAACGGGAAAGACACCTGGGGGACCCCTTTCCTTAGAATTTGGTCCGGATGCCGAAGGTGACGAGCCGTCCCAGCGTGCTGCCATTGGTATAGGCGGCCGCGCTGTTCAGCCAGGGCGGATCCCGATCGAAGATGTTGTCGACGTTCAGCGTCAGCATCGCGTTCTTGAGGAAGCCGTGCGTGCCCAGGTCATAGGCGAGGAAGGCGTCGACCGTCTGGAACGCGCCCACCCGGGTCTGCGGCATCACGCCGAGGATCGGGAAGCCGCCCTTGTAGTTGTACGAGGCCGAGGCGATGAACCCGCCCGACTTGCCGCCCAGGGTGGCGACGAAGGCGGTGCGGCCGACGCCGTTCTTCAGGTCGTCGGCAAAGGCGCCGCCCGAGACCGCCTGCGACTTGCGGTTGAGCGTGTAGGTGCCCGCGATGCTGGCGTTGATCGCGCCGAACCCGGTCAGGCGGGTATAGGCCAGGTTGAAGTCGAGGCCGTCGGTGTTGACCGCGCCCAGATTGTTGCGGCGTGCGTCGATGATCACATAGGGGCCGAGCGGGCCGGCATAGAGGCTGGCGATGCTCGGGGCACCGACCACGGCGAGGCTGCCCACCCGTGCCTGGGCCTGGGCCAGGGTCGGGCTCAGCGTGTAGAAGCTGGCATAGTTCGGATTGGTGAACAGCGTCGGCGACAGGAAGGGCGCGAGCCCGATCGCCTCCTTGAACTTCACATTATAGTAAGTGAGGTTCGCCACCAGCCCCGGCACCGCCTTGGGCGTCCAGTCGAACCCGGCGGACCAGGTATCGGCGCGCTCGGGCTTCAGGTTCGGGTTGCCGCCCGCCAGCACGATCGTCGAACGAAGCGGATCGGTGGGCAGCGCGCCCGGCGCCAGGAACGGGCTGAACGGCAGCACCGTCGCGCGCGAGTCCGAGGTGTTGGTGGTGTCGGCCAGGCTCGGCGCGTGGAACGAGGTACCCCAGTTGCCGCGGATCGTCAGGTCGGTGAATGGCTTGTAGTTCACCCCGATCTTCGGATTGGTGGTGCCGCCCTGGTCGCTGTAATCGTCATAGCGGACCGAGGCAGAGAGCTGCAGCCCGCGCAGGCCGGCGCTGCCATTGCCCGCCCCGACGATCGGGATCAGCAGTTCGCCGAATGCCGAGCGGACGTCACGCGAGGCGCGCGAGGTCCTGACGTTGGCAAAGGCACCCACCGCGCCCTGTGAGATGCGCGACGAGATGTTCTCGGCATGATATTCCGCGCCCACCGCGAGGCGGATGTCCCCGCCGGCGAGGTGCGCGAGGCTGCCGTCGAGGATCAGCCGGCCCTCGGCAAGTTCCTGGGTGGCGTCGCCATAATTCTCATAGTTGCGGATCGCGGCGAGCGCGGCCGGGCTGCTGGCGGCGAGGTTGTAGGGGTTGAGCGCCATGCCCGGGATCAGGCCCGCCAGCGCGAGCGTCGCGGTGGTGGTGTCGAGCGCCGCCTGGCGGACGAGGTTCTGGCTCCGCCCGAAATTGCTCTCCGCGCGCAGCTGCCAGCCCTTGCCGAGTGCGAAGGAGAAGCCCGGCGTGACGCCATAGGAGTCGAAACGCTGGTGGCTCGTCAGGCTGTTTCCGAAGACGTCGGCGAAGGAAATGCTCACATTGTGCTGCAATTCGCCGGCGACGGTGCGGAAATTGGGGTTGAGCAGGCTGATCGTGCCCGAGAGCATCCCCTGCGCCTCGCGGCTGGTGGTGTCGCGGCGCGACCAATAGGCGGTGGCCGAGAAGGTGACGGCGTCGTCGAGATGCTGGGTCAGCGACGCGAAGACCGAGTGCCGCTCCTCGCGCGGGAAGATGCTGGCATAGGCATTCTGGTCGCACTTGTTGACCGTGCCGGCGGTGCGGGCGGGCAGGGCATAGCTGGTAGCGCCGATCTGGATGTTGCCCGGCGCGCAGGTGGTGACGCGGAAGTCGCCGCCGCCCTTCGAGCGCCGGTCCGCCGAGGTATAGTCGCGATCGATACCGAGAATATCGTCGTGCTTCGCATAGGCATAGGCGACGAACAGCGATCCGCTGCCCCAGTCCTTGCCGGCGGTCAGGCTGCCGTCGACCGAGTGATAGTCATCGGCGAAACCGTAGCGCAGATTGGCCGAGACGCCGTTGAAGCGCTTGCGGGTGATGAAGTTGACCACGCCGCCGATCGCGTCCGAGCCATAGATGGCCGAGCCGCCATCGGGCACCACCTCTACGCGCTCGAGGATGTCGGGCGGCAGGATCGAGGGATCGACCGTCGTCTGCAGGATGCCCGCGCCGACGCCGCGATGGCCGTTGATCAGTACCAGCGTGGTGCTGCCGCCCGAGGCGCCGAGGTTGCGGATATTGGGGCGGATCACCGGCAGGCCGAACGAGGGCGTGCCGGTGGGCACCGTGCCGAAATTGCCGATCTGCGGGATTTTGGCGAGCAGGTCGTTCGACGAGGTGACGCCGCGCGCGGTGATCGTGTCGCGGTTGATCCCGATCACATTGGTGCCGGTCGGCGCGACGCCGCGCAGCAAGGTGCCGGTGACGATGATCTCTTCTTCCACCGCCTGCGCGTCGGACGGCGCCTGGGCAGCCTCGGGAGCCGCCGGCGTGGCCTGTTGCGCCTGCGCCGTGCCGGCCGCGGCCAGCATGGTGGCGAGGGCCAGCATCGAGAGCCCTGCCTGCTTCGCGAATCCGCGCGCACGCGGTTCCATAATCTCGCTGTTCATATTCCCTCCCCAATTGGTCCTTCGGACTCTCATTTCCGCGGAGTGCTGTGCCCTCCGCCGGTGGGATCGCTCATCCGGCGACTTTTTCCACAATCATTCAATCTCGCTCTTTTTCGCTCATGTCAATGATCAAAATAGATTGAGTGCAGCGGGCATGGAGCTGCGGCCGACGACCGGGGGATCGCCGTGCGGCCAGCCATTATCCGGATCGCGCCGCAGTGGCGGCGACCCCCGAGAGATTGGGATTAGCGGAGCGGCAGGACCATGTCCTGCTGGCGGCCGGTGCCACGCAGCTCGATCCGGTCGGGGAAGAAGTCGAGCCGGGCATAGGAAGTGCTCTCGGTATCGAGCATCGCCTTCAGGTTCACATAATGCACCCCGGCATGGCGGCCGTAATTGCCGTCATGATTATGCCCGTCGAGCCAGAGCTTGGCCGAGGGGTGGCGCTCGATCACGGCCATCACCGCCGCGGCGTTCCACAGATTGTGCGGGTTCTCGGGATAGACCGGGAAATGGGAGAGCAGGGCGACCTTGAGCCCGCGCTTGTCCGCGCCGGCCAGCTGGGCGTCGATCCAGGCGAGCTGGGTGTCGCCGATGCCACCGTCCCAGAGCGGCTTGTCGGCATAGAGCCGGGCATGCGCCTCCATGCTCGTCTTGTGCTGTGGGCTGCCCTCGGGCCAGCCATAGCTGCTCAGGTCGTTGCCGTCGGTCACCACGAACAGCCAGCCCTTGCGCTCGAAGCTGTAATAGCGCGCCGGCATGCCGAGCTTGGCGGGCAGCTGCGGCTTGTAGGCATCGGGGATCGAGAATTCGTGATTGCCGAGCGCGAAATGCCAGGGATGGCGCGAGCGCTTCACGATCGGCAGCATCGCATCGAAGCTCGCCCAGTCCTTGTCGATGAAGTCGCCGAGATGGACGACGAAATCGAGCTTCTGGCGATTGAAGTCGGCGACCGCGGCGGCGAGCTTGCCCGGGGCTGTATGATAGAGCCGCTGGCCGTTATCGGCTTCCTCGGCATATTGCGCGTCGGCGATTGCCCCGATGCTGAACTGCGGGCGCTCGGGCGCAGGCCCGCTCGCGGTCAGGCCCAGCAGTGCGAGCGACAACAGCACGACGCGCATCTCATTCCCCAAAATAGAGTCGCCGGTCGCTTAAGGGGGAAGTGTGTCATCCGCGCTTCACGGACTCGGCCTAGGCGGGACGAGAGAATCGCAACGATCCAGGGTCCGGGGACGGCAAGATGCGCAGGTTCGCGTCATGAACGAGATGACCGCGGTGGCCGATCGGCGGGCAAGCGCTGCCGAGGACATGGCGCTGCGCCAGGCGCTGCACCGCTTCGTCACCGGGCGGCTGCGCGACGGGGTGGAGGGCGAGGACATCGTCCAGGAAACCTATGTCCGGCTCTACGACTATCGCCGCAGGCGGCACATCGCCGATGCCGGGGCCTTCTGCTTCGCGGTGGCGCGCAACCTGGTGCACGACCATTTCCGCCGACTGCGGGCGCTGCCGCCGGCTGCCGAGCTGGCCGAGGACATTGCCTGCCCGCAGCCGCGCGCCGACGAGGTGCTCGATTATCGCCAGCGGGTCGACATATTGGTGCGGGCGCTGAAGGCGATGCCGCCGCTCCGCCGCGAGATCTTCATGCGGCGCCGGCTGGACGGCGTGCCCGGCGCGGTGGTCGCCGCGGATCTCGACATGACCCAGGCGGCGGTGGACAAGCATTGCACCCGCGCGCTCGCCGACCTGCGCCACGCGCTGGAGCGTCGCGGCCTGCCGGCGGGAGGCCGGGCATGACCCGCCGCGCCGCGCTGCGCGAAGCCGCGCACTGGGCGATGCGCGAGGACGAGGCGGTGCTCGCCGAGCGTCCGCCCCAGGCTGCTGGCGACGTCCAGGCGGTGCTCGACGATCCGGCGCTGGGCGAGGCGTTGAACGCGGTCGCCGCGATCGGCCGGCTTTCCGACGACGAGGTCCGCGCGATGCGCGACAGGCGCCGGCGCGCACTCGGCACCGGCGTCGCGGCGGTGCTGGTCGGCGCGGTCGGCATCGGGACCTGGCAGAGCGGCTTGCTCCAGCCCGCGATGCCGATCGTCCAGCATATCGAGACCAAGCGCGGCGAGCAGCGCGCCGTGGAGCTAGCCGACGGCTCGAAGGTGCAGCTCGACGGAGCGACCAGCATCGAGGTGACGATGGACGGGCGTTCGCGCTCGGTAGCGCTGCAGCGGGGTGAGGCTTATTTTGACATCGCGCATGAGGAGCAGCGCCCGTTCACGGTGCGCGCGGGGGCGGCCACCACGCGCGTGCTCGGCACGGCCTTCTCGATCGACCTCAGCCAGCGCTCGGTGAAGCTCGCCGTCTATCGCGGCAAGGTGCGCTTCGGCGGAGCGGATGGCGGCAAGGACGGCGTCGTCGTGCCCGCCGGCTGGCGCTCGAGCTATTCGGGCGGGACGGTGGTGCCGCCGGTGCGCTTCGACACCCGCCAGCAGGACTGGCGCCAGGCCTGGGTCGATACCGACGACATGGTGCTGGGCGAGCTGGTCGAGGCGCTCAACCGGCGCGGCGGACGGCTGATCGCGCCGCCGCCGCCGAGCCTGGCGCGCCTGCCGCTTTCCGGCCGGTTCAAGCTCGACGATGCCGAGGAGCTGCTCGGCGCGATGGGCGAAGTCTATGGCTTCCGCGTCGCCCGCGAGCGCGACCAGCTGCGCCTGATCGCGGGCGGCGAGGGTGACGCAAAACCGTCATCCGAGTGACGCTGCACTGCAACAAAATTCTTTTGTCCTGATGGCCCCGCGCACCCGTCTTCCGCTCGGAGGCGCAATCGCGCCGGAGCGGAGGAAGACATGACTACCAAGGGGATTTCACTGTTCTCGCTGGCGATCGCGCTGGCGACGCCGGCCATCGCGCAGGCCCAGCCGACGGGGGCGGCGGCCAATGGGGCGATGCGGTTCGATATCGCGGCGTCGGATCTGCGTGGCGCGCTCACCGAATTCTCGCGCGTCACCGGCCTGCAGGTCGTGGTCGCGCCGTCGGCGGTCGCCGGCCGCCGCACCGCCGGGGTGCGCGGCGCGCTGACCACCCGCGCGGCGCTCGACCAGCTGCTGCGCGGCACTAGCCTGGTCGCCTCGATGCGCGGCAGCGTCGTGGTGCTGAAGCCGGCGGCCAAGGCGCCGGCGCCGCGCCCGACCACGGTGGCGACGGCTCCGCGTCCGGTCGCGGTGGCCGAGGCCGCACCGGCCTATGTCCAGGAACAGCAGGCCGAGGAGCCCGCGACCGACATCGTCGTCACCGGCTTTCGCCAGAGCCTGACCGAGGCGCAGCGCCTCAAGCGCGGCGCGGTCGGTGCAGAGGACGACATCGTCGCCACCGATATCGCTGCCTTTCCCGACCTGAACCTGGCGGAATCGCTCCAGCGCGTTCCCGGCATCACCATCACCCGCGACAGCGGCGAAGGCCGCCAGATCGCGCTGCGCGGCCTGGGCGCCGACTTCACCCGCACCCAGCTCAACGGCATGGAAGTGCTAGGCAACACCGCATCAGGCATGGACAACCGGGGTGGCGTGAGCCGCTCTCGCTCGTTCGACTACAGCCTGTTCGCCTCGGAGCTGTTCAACCGCGTCGCCGTGCAGAAGTCGTACGCGGCGGAGCAGGACGAGGGCGGCATCGCCGGCACCGTGCAGCTGACCACCGCGCGTCCGTTCGACTATGCCGGTTCGAAGTTCGTCGTCTCGGCCAAGGGCCAGACCAACACCAACACCAGCGGCGTGACCCCGCGTATCGTCGCGCTCGCCTCGACCCATTCCGACACGTTCGGCGCGCTCGTCTCGGTCGCCTACAGCCAGATCCGCAGCAACGAATATGGCTATCGCAACTGGGGCTGGGGCCTGACCAAATACGCCGCGGCGAACATCGGTCCGAACGTCGACGCCGATACCCGCACCAAGCTGCTGAACGGCGTGTGGCAGTCGACTGCCCAGTCGCCCTCGAGCTGGTACACCGATCGCAAGCGCCTGGGCATCACCGGCGCGCTGCAATATCGCCCCAGCGACAAGTTCAAGATCGACGTCGACCTGCTCTACGGGCGGCTGTGGGACTATCGTGACGATTATGCGCTCGCCACCGCCGGCGCCAACCCGCTGACCGGCACGACGATCAACGGCACGCAGATCATCCAGAGCGCGGTGGTCGACGGCACCAACACGCTGCGCGCGGCGAGCTTCACCGGCATCGACCTGCGTTCCGAGCACCACATCGTGAAGAACCACACCGATTTCTACCAGGGCGTGGCCAATGCCGAGTGGAACCCGACCGAGAACCTGACCATCCACGCGCTGGGCGGCTATGAGCAGTCGGACTTCGGCCAGCCGGTGTTCGACAAGGTGTTCATGGAAGCCAAGAACACCGCCTTCAGCTTCGACATGCGCCCGACGATCCCGGTCAACACCTATGGCATCAACCTGACCGATCCGAACAACTGGCAGCTCCAGCGCCTCGACGTGCAGGAGAACAAGATCACCAACAGCTATGCCAATGGCAAGCTGGATGCCGCCTACAAGCTCAACGACGCGCTGACCTTCAAGGCTGGCGGCGAGTACAAGCACTTCATCAACAGCGGCTATACCTGGGTGAACAAGGTGTTCCACAACACCCCGACGCTCACCACCGTCCCGAACGACCTGAAGAACACGGTAGGTGTCGACACGCTGCTCCAGTACATCGTCGGCAACGTCGACGGCATCTATGCGCTGATCGGCGACAAGCGGAACCTGACCGCGGCGAACCTGCAGGCGGGTAGCGATTACCGGGTCGACGAGCAGACCTGGGCCGGCTTCGCCCAGGTCGATCTCGACACCATGGTGGGCGGCATGCGGCTGCGTGCCAATGCGGGCCTGCGCTACTACTCGACCGACCTGACCTCGTCGGGCCATCTCGCGACCGGCGCGGGCTTCGTGCCGGTGTCGATCGAGACCAACAGCAGCGGCTGGCTGCCGGCGGCGAATGTCGCGCTGGACGTGGCCAAGGACGTGGTCGTGCGCCTCAGCGCGAGCCGTAACGTCAACCGTCCGGGCCTAGGCGACCTGGCTGCGGCCGGCTCGATCACCACGCGCCCGAACGGCGGCTCGCTGAGCCTCGGCAACCCGTTCCTCAAGCCGTACAAGGCGACTTCGGTCGAAGGTTCGGTGGAATGGTACATGGACGCGCACGGCTTCGCGTCGGTGGGCTTCTTCTACAAGAACATGGACAGCTTCATCACGACCGCGACGACGACCATGCCCTATGGACAGACCGGCCTGCCGCTGTCGCTGCTGATCCAGGGCCAGGACGCCAGCACGCCCTATGACGTCTCCCAGCCGGTCAACGGACCGGGCGCGAAGATCAAGGGCATCGAAGTCGCGTTCCAGCACGACTTCACCTTCCTGCCCGGTCCGCTGAAGCATCTCGGCGTCGTCGCCAACGGCACCTGGTTCGATGGCGAGCGCACCGCCATCTATGGCACCGGGGCAAACCGCGCCACGCGCATCCTGCCACTCGACGCGCTCTCGAAATGGGCGTTCAACGCGACGCTCTATTATGAGAACAAGCTGTGGGGCGTGCGCGTCTCGGATGCCTATCGCAGCGAGTATCTGACCGGCATCGGCACCGCGATCACCAATTCGGGCAGCGGCATCCGCGGCACGAACAATGTCGATTTCCAGGCGCATGTGAACATCCGCCCCGGCATTCGCCTGATCGCCGAGGGCATCAACCTGACGAACGAGCCGATCCGCCAGTTCGACAGCGTCGATGCCTATCGCCCCGACGTCTACACGACGAGCGGCCGTACCTTCACCTTCGGCTTCAGCGCCGAATTCTGATCATGGCGTGTGGATCGCCGGCCGGTGCGCATTCCGGCCGGCGATTTCGCCAGGCCCCGGGCGGTTCACCGCCCGGGGCTTTTTTCGTCAGAAGCGGAAATCCACGCCCGCATAGAACAGCCGGCCATAGAGGTCGTAGGTGTTGGCCGAGGTCTGGGTTCCCGGGAAGGTGACCAGGCTGGTGTCGCCGAACACCGGCGGCGTCTTGTCGAAGATGTTGTCGACGCCGAGATAGAAGGAATAGCGGCTCTTCGCGCCCGCGTTGAAGCGCAGCTGGGCGTCGTGATACCAGAAGGCGCCGGTGCGGATCGGGCTGGTCGCGGTCAGGTCGTCCACCACCGACGACAGGTAATTGGCCCGCCAGTTGAGCGAGGCGCCGGGCAGGGTGAAGGTCGCCGAGACATTGACCTTGTCCTTGAAGCCGGTGCCGAGGCGGCCACAGGCATAGCAGTCCAGCTGGCCCAGCTCGTCCTGGGTCGGGCCGCCCGGATAGGAGGTTTGCTGCTGCTTCAGCAGATGCGTCCAGCGGACATTGAGGTCGAGCTTCGCCTCGCCCGAGAAGCGCACCGCATAGCGCGCCTGGGTGTCGATCCCGGAGACTTCGAACGAACCGGTGTTGAGGTTGATCGCGTTGACGCTCTCGAGATGGCCGGTCGCGTCGCGGACGATGTTGTTGCAGAAGATCGCCTGGCCGCCGCCGTTGATGCACTCGTTGAGCGAGGTCTGCTGGCCGATGATGCCGATCGCGTTCTCGACCTTGATATCATAATAGTCGACCGTGAGGCTGAAGCCCCGCAGGAAGCGCGGCTCGAACACGCCGCCCAGCGTAAGCGTCTTGGCCGTCTCCTGCTTCAGGTTCGGGTTGCCGCCGGTGAAGCCATTGATGTTCTGGATCTGCGCGGTGGAATAGACGAAGCCGCCCGCCCCGGCGGCGCTGGCGATCGCCGCATTGGCGAGGCAGGCGGCCGGCAGGCTGGTCAGCGAGATCGGGGCACCGTCGCCCGCGCCGCGGCGCTGGTCGCAGGGATCGATGACCGCGGGGAAGGTCTCGTTCTGCGCCGAGTAGAGCTCCGAGATGTTCGGGGCACGGGTGGCGCGGGAATAGACGCCGCGGAAGCGCAGGTCGCGCACCGGGGCCCATTCGCCACCGACCTTCCAGCTCCACACCCCACCGACGGTGGAGTAATCGGCATAGCGCGCGGCGCCTTCGAAGCTCAGCCGGTGGATGAAGGGCAGGTCGGCGAGGACCGGCGCACTGACTTCGACGAAGCCTTCCTTCACATTATATGCGCCGCGCGTGTCGCTCAGCTGGTTGCCGAGCGTCAGGCCGAGATTGGTGGCCTCGTCGAAATCCTCAGTGCTCTTCTCGTGGCGATATTCGCCGCCGACCGCGAAGCCCAGCGGGCCACCCGGCAGCTTGAACAGGTCGCCCGACAGCGTGGCCGAGACCACGTCCTGCTTCACTCGCGCCTCGTAGCGGCTCTGCTCGCCGTTCCGCGTGACATAGGCGGCCGCGGCGGCGGAGACCGTGTTGAAGCCGAAGATGTTGAGCGGCACGCAGGCCGCGTCGTTGTTGTTGGGATTGGCATCGGCGTTGATCGCGCAGACCGGGCCATTGGGCCCGGCGACCACGTTGAGCGCATTGGCATAGTTCGGGCCATAGACCGTGCCCGAGTGGGTGACGTCGCGCGTCTCGCCGTGCGTATAATAGATGTCGTAGTTCAGCGACGGCGAAAGCTCGCCCCGCACGCCGGCTACCGCGCGCCAGGTCTCGCGGTCGTTCTGATTGCTGCGGTCGAAGATGTCGTTCGAGCGCCGACGGAAGGGCAGGGCAGTGACCCCGGCGCTCACCATCGCGTTGCGGATCGCCGTCGGGATCAGCGGATTGGTGATCGGGATGCCGCCGAACGCCGATCCGTCCGCATAGACGAGGTCGGTCGACGCCACCGCCTGCGGCTCCAGGCTGCTGTTCGACTTCGACTTGGCATAGGTGAACTCGCCATAGACCGTCGCCGTCGGCGAGAAGCTGAACTTGGCGAGGCTCGAGGCGAGATAGCGCTCGACGGGAAGTCCCAGATAACGATCGGCGTTGCGGTTGTAGCCGTCGATGTTCGCGCTCTGATAGTTCTTCACATTGTTATACGCGTCGAAGGTCAGCGTGCCCGCGCCGGGGGCGAAGCTGCCGTTCGGGCTGAACAGACCCTGCGCGCTGTACGAGCTGCGGTTCGGATTGTCGGTCGCGGAGAAGCTGCGGTCGCGCGAGCGCAGGCCGTTGTCCTTGTCATAGCTGCCCGCCACCACGATGTGGCCGCGCCCGTCGGCGAAGCTGGTGCCAGCGGTCGCCGAGACGAGGTGGCGCCCCGCATCGCCCTTGTCGGACAGGCCCGCCTGGGCGTGCAGGCGCAGCCCCTGGAACTCGTCGTCGAGGATGAAGTTGACGACGCCCGCGATCGCTTCCGAGCCATAGACCGCCGAGGCGCCGCCGGTGACGACATCGACCTGCTTGATCAGGTCGGTCGGGATGTTGTTGAGGTCGACGATCGACGTGCCGGGGATGCCCGCGACGAAGCGCCGGCCATTGACCAGCACGAGCGTGCGCGACGAGCCGAGATTGCGCAGATTGACCGATGCCTGGCCGTTGCCGGTGGTCGAAAAGTTGGTCGAGGTGCGGCTGATGTTCTGGCCGACCGCGGGCAGGTCCGCGAGCACGTCCTGGATGTTGGCGGCGCCGGTCTGCGCGATTTCCTCGCTGTTCACCACCGCGACGGGCACGGTCGCGGCCAGGTCGGCGCGGGCGATGCGCGATCCGGTGACGACGATGGGATTGTCCTCGCTGCCTGCCGGCGCATCCTGTGGGGCGGCTGCCGGCGTGTCCTGCGCCGATGCGATGCCGGCGAACGAGAAGCTGGCGGCCAGCGAGGTTGCGGCGAGAAGCCAGCGACGGCGATTATGGGGGACCCGATCCATTTTTCCTCCTTTTGATGTGCGTGCCCGGGCTCTTGCCTGCCCCTGGGAACGCATGTCGGTTAATTTCCACTGATTTAGTGGAGTATTGCTAGACAGGGTTCCTTTGCGGCGGCGAAACATTTTCTGCGGGCAAATCCGTGCGGAACGGGCAGGATCGCGGGCATGTGTGCCCGGCCGGGCAGAAGGGTATGACGGGAAGGACCTGGGATGTGGACGAGACGATCGGTTGCGGGCGCACTGGCCGCGACGCTTGCGGCGCCGGCGTTGGCGAAGCAGCCCAGGCCGGGCCGGCTGTTCTTCGACTCCCTAAGCTTCCTGCCCGAGGACATGCGCGAGATCCGAACCGCCGGGCTGGGCGGGATGATCGCCGATGTGTCCGACCTGATCGAGGTGCGTGGGGCTGACGGGGTGCCGCGCTACAGCCGCAACTTCGCGGCCAATGACCCGGCGATCGACAAGGCGATCGAGCGGCTGCGCAACTCGCCTTTTGCCTATCTGGCGCGCAAGGGCAGCGAGATCGGGACGCGGCCGGGCTGCGCGGTGTTCCTCCAGTTCCAGTCTACCGAGATGATCGAGCGCGACCTGTCGCGGCTCGCCTATTTCCATGGCAAGGGCCTGCGGGTCCTGCAGTTCACCCATCATAACGACACGCTGTTCGCCGGCGGCGCGCTCGAGACGCGGCAGACCGGCCTTACGCCGCTCGGTATCGAGGGGCTGGCCGAGATGAACCGGCTGCGGATCCTGCCCGACGTGTCGCATGGCTCGGTGCCGACGATGCTCGTAGCGGCGGAGCGCTCGAAGACGCCGATCGCGCTCAGCCATGGCGCAGTGCGGACGATCGTCGATCATCCGCGCTGCGCGCCCGACGAGGTCATCCGCGCCATTGCCCAGCGGGGCGGGGTGATGGGCATCTTCATGATGAGCTTCTGGCTCACTCGGAAGAACCCGCCGACCGTAGCCGACTATGTCGCGCAGATCCGCCATGTCGTGCAGGTGGGCGGGATCGAAGCGGTCGGCGTGGCCAATGACTTCCCGATGGCCGGTCAGGCGAACCTGGTGAAGCTCCACAATGACAATGGGGCAGGGGTGAAGGAGTATCTCGGATGGTGGCGGGCGCTGCGGCGCCAGGGCGTGCCCGGGTTCGACTGGACGCCCGAGCATGTCGTCATCCCCGCGCTCAACCGGATCGACCGCATGGCCCGGATCGCCCGGGCGCTCGAGGCGGACGGGTTCCGGCCGCGGGAGGTCGACAAGATCATGGGCGGCAACTGGAAAAGGCTGCTGACCGACGTGCTCGGCTAGGCGGGAAGGGGGAGGGGGCCGATGTCGCGCCTTTATAGCGCGGAAACCCCCGATAGCTGCGAACCTGCGCAGTTTCATGGGCGGAAATCGTATCCCGGATTCGCCGATTCCCACCCGATTCGACCTCTGATTCGGCCGATTCGGAGCCTTGAGCGACAGTTTGATGACCTTCAAAAAATAGCGAAGACACTGTTATATATGGATTTTCTTCCTAGGTTTCTAAAAAAAGACAGAAAGTTGCGAATGGCTGTTGACGGGTGGGGTGGTCGGGCATAGAAGCCACTCCACCGACGCGGTGCTCCTCACCGGAACGCTTCGCCGGTCACCAAAAGCAAGGCCCACAGGTCGCCCCTAGAAAAAGGGGTTGGACGGTGCGTCG